>Ga0208044_1000005_pt1 | contig 409171 bp, 359 predicted proteins | sample Sb_taG_8_FD_187712 | JGI IMG/M metagenome (GOLD analysis project Ga0208044, IMG submission 187712) | Peat soil microbial communities from Weissenstadt, Germany - Sb_50d_c_BC metaG (SPAdes) (version 2) | ecosystem: Environmental > Terrestrial > Soil > Wetlands > Peat | place: Germany...
TGTGAGCTGGGAGACCACCGGCACGTTTCAACCCAGGGATTACTGCGCACAGTACAGGGAAAGCGACTTCCATTTCGCCTCCCGCCTGATGGAAGAGGAGGGCATTTACTATTTCTTCAAGCATTCCGCCGACTCCCACAAGATGGTGATCGCCAATACGCCGCAGTCGCACCCCGATCTGCCCACGGACCCCAAACTCATCTATGAAGTGGTCGAAGGCGGCACGCGCGAGGAAGAGCGCATTTACCAGTGGGACAAGACGCAAGAGCTGCGCTCCGGCAAGTCGACCCTCTGGGACCATTGCTTCGAGCTTCCCGGCAAACATCTCGAAGCCGAGAAAACCATTCTGGAGACCGTGCAAGCGGGCAAGATCACCCACAAACTCAAGGTTGGCGGCAACGATAAGTTTGAAATCTACGACTACCCCGGCGCCTACGCCCAGCGGTTCGACGGCGTCGACTCGGGAGGCGGCGACAGCGCCAGCGATCTACAGAAGATTTTCGACGACAATGCGCGCACCGTGGGCATCCGCATGCAACAGGAGACCCTGCCCAGCATCGTGATCCACTGCGCCAGCAATTGCCGCCACCTGGTCTCCGGATACAAATTTACTTTGATGCGGCACTTCAATGCCGACGGCCAGTACGTGATCACTTCCCTCAGTCATGTGGCCGACGAGCCATACGGCACCAGCCCGCAGGCGGGAAGGGAAAATCACTACAGCAACGCGTTCACTTGCATTCCATTCGGTCTGCCGTTTCGCCCGGCGCGGACCACGCCGCGGCCGTTCGTGCACGGATCCCACACCGCCACCGTCGTCGGAGCTTCGGGAGAAGAAATCTCCACTGACAAGTACGGCCGTGTAAAGGTGCAATTTCACTGGGACCGCGAGGGAAAGGACGACTCCGACAGCTCCTGTTGGGTCCGCGTAGGCACTCCTTGGGCCGGCAAACAGTGGGGCATGATCCACATTCCGCGCATCGGCCAGGAAGTGATCGTCGATTTCCTGGAAGGCGATCCGGACCAGCCGATCATCGTTGGCAGCGTCTATAACGCCGAGCAAATGCCGCCCTATACCCTACCCGACAACAAAACCCAAAGCGGCATCAAATCGCGCAGCAGTCTGAAGGGCGGCGTCAACAACTTCAATGAGATCCGCTTTGAAGACAAGATGGGCAGTGAACAGATATTCATTCACGCTGAGAAAGATCTGCTGAAGAGCGTGGAAAACGACGCAACGCAATATGTGGGCCGGAACCTTACGCTGAGCGTTGCACAGAAGCAGACCGAGTCCGTCGGCTCCGATAAGAATGCTAAGGTGGCGGGTAAGTTCTCCGAGGAGATTGGCGGCGACATGTCTCACACCGTCGGAGGGAAGCGGCACGAGCAGGTCGCGACGGTTTATGTACTGGACTCGGGCCAGGAGATCCACCTGACGGGCGGGCAGAAGGTCATCATCGAAGCCGGCATGCAACTTTCTCTTATCGGCCCCGGCGGATTTGTGGATATCGGTCCCACCGGGGTCACTATCCAGGGAACTCTGGTGAACATTAACAGCGGTGGCGCCGCCGGTTCGGGAACGCCCTGCCAGACCACTTCTCCGGAGGCCCCGGATATCCTGGGTCTCGACAGCTATGGAAAGTCATGATCCAGGAACTCTCAGGAAAGGAGAAATGAACTCTTGCCGCCGGCTGCGCGTGTGACCGACATGCATACTTGCCCCCAGGTCACTGTGTTGGTGCCTCATGTGGGTGGACCGATTCTTCCACCGGGTTGCCCGACTGTTCTGATCGGCTTCCTTCCCGCCGCGCGCGTCGGAGATATGGCCACTTGTGTCGGCCCGCCTGACACGATTCTCATGGGCTCGCCGACCGTGATCATCGGGAACATGATGGCAGCTCGCCTGGGCGATCCGACCGTTCACGGCGGCGTGATTGTGCTCGGTTGTCCCACGGTCATCATCGGCGACGTGGGCGCAGGGTCAACCGTATCGCCGGATAGCGGCATGGGCAGGGTTTCTTCGGCAATGGCGCAAGCTGCGGGAACGCCGGACCCGCCCACAAATGTCGCGGAAGCGGGGCCGGCAGCAACAGGAGCAACTTCTGTCGTCACCCCTCAGGAAAAAGCGCTGCTCGCCGCGGCCGACGACGGTACGCCGCTAGTGAAAAAATGCCCGTATGCCAACCACTGATCCCGGTCCGGCTTCCGTTCCCGAGTTGCCTCGCATCCAGCAACTTCGCCACGCGCTCCGATTGGCTCGCCCCAATTCGAACTGCGAGCTCTATGTCTTGCTCGACGGTGCCCGCATCCCCAAGCTCTGGGTCATGCTGCGGGAATTCAAGGTGGAGCACGGATGCTTATTTCGAGAGAGTCCCACAGAGAACCTGACGCGTGTCGCGCCGTTTTTCGCCCGGGCCGATGCGGCCAGTGACCTGGTGCTCTGGTTGGCCCTGCAAGACTCGGCGCTGGAGGCCGCGCTTTTCCTTTTTTCGGAAGCCACGCCGGGAACGCTCTATAAGCACCTGCGTCGTTTCCTGCTGGTTCTGGACACCGAGGGCGCCGAGAATTATCTGCGCTTCTACGATCCGCGCGTTTTGCGGCCATTTATCGCGTCCAGCGCGCACGCCGAGAAGCGCCAGTTTTTCGGCCCGATCCACCGCTTTTCGGCCTACGATGCCGAGGCCTCCGAAGCCGTCGGCGAGCTCGTCCTGTCCCAGTGGGATCCGACGCCCGCGGCGCCAGACGCCGGCGAAGTCCGCCCTCCCTCAGCCACCGACATGTTTCGGCTGAGCAAGCAGCACGAAGCGGCTTTCGATCAGGATTGCATGGAACGCTATGACAAGCGTTGCCGCGCCTACTTGCGCCAGCGCTATTCGCACCGCCTCGGTAAGGCTACCGACGCCGATCTTCAGGCACTACTCGATCAGGCCAAGCACCTCAGCCCGAAGCTGGGGCTCCCTAGTGGCCGTGACGTTGCTATCACAGCGGAATTGTTAGTGCTCGGTTTTCCCTCCGAAATGCGACAGAAAATTGAGAGCATCGCGCTAAAAGACCGGCCACGCGCCCTACAGTTGCTCCGCGACCGCCTGATAGCCAATCAAGCGAATAGCGCGAGTGCGGCCGAACCCGCATGAGCGGCAGTACCGCACCAACGTGCGAATGCCCTCCCGGCACCCGCTGTATTCCCTGCACGACTGGTACGCTCGAAGTCACTGCTTATCTCCAAACAGTTTGTTGGGACACCGATCGCACCTTGGGCCTGGATTCTCCGGATCGCCCGTTTACCGGCGTGATGGTCACGGTATGGGACGACGCAGGAAGACCCGTGGATTCGAAGATGACCGACGGGAGCGGCATCGCCGTCTTTGATGCGCTCGACGCCGGTGAGGTGGGCGGAAGCGGGAGGGACTACACGTTCATGGTCAGTAAGGAGGGCTTCGAAGACAAAACAGATGACATAAACTTCCCCGAAGCTTCGACTAAGGCGTTGACGTCGACCACTGTGCACATTGACGTGCACCAGACGGCTCATGCTCTTCGCGTTCTGCGCCGCATAATGAAAACTACCGATAAGCCGGGTTTGGAATGCACCCGCAAACACTCCGCGCCCTCATCAACCACATTCACCGGCACCACGCTCGGACCGATTCTGTGGCAAGGAGAACCGGGATTGCTGGTTTTCCGTGACATCCTCTGGCTCGCCGCGGGCCTGGGCGCTCTGATCGCCGGTCTTGCGGGGTTCCTGGCGGCGCCGCCGGGTAGTCCGTTCCTGCCGGGCGTGATTGCTATCGCCGGCATCTGTCTGGCTTACTTCGGCTATTTCGGCGGCGTCATCTTCGGCCTTCCCTTCGGCATCCCCACAATTCTCGTGGCCTGCGTGGCCTTCATCGCCCTCACTGTCGTGACCATCATGTCAGCCTCCGCCCCAGCCTTTATGCATCTTCCGCCGCCGGATCCGTGGGGTTTCCCGATTCTCGCCGGCACTTGGGCCGGGTTCGGATACGGATGGCTTCCCCAGCGCCACTCCGCGTACAACAGCAGAGGATGGGAATGCCTGATACATGTGTTCGTCATCTGTCCGCTGCTGAGTGCGGCGACCGCCGCGCTGGTGAGCGCCCTGCTCCTCGGTCCTGCCCATGCCGATTTGTCCAAAAATGGGGACCAGGCGGCTGGGTACGTACTCGTCATTGTCGGTGGTGCGCTGTTCGGTGGCCTCGCCGGCCTGCTCGGATTATGCTTTGTCAACGAAGGGCAGACCAAGCTGAAGTCCGATGCCTTTCTTACAGGATTCTTATTGCCCTATGCCGGCGAGCGTTATTGCGTCCAGGGGCACCGCGGATTCATTAGCCACTTCTTCAGGCGTTCCCGCGATCCGCTTTGGTCGCCTCAGGACGAAGAAACATCTTACGACTGGTCGCTTCCCCAGGGAGCCCGGCTGCTCTGCGTCAAGGAAGGTCACATCGTGGACTTCGACGATACGCAAGACGGTTCAACATTCAAGCCGCCTGATCCAGCTTCGCTGCCGTCAATCCATGATGACGACCGGAAACTGCCAAAAGACAAGGATCAGGCAAATTACATTGCCATTCGCCATTTCGACGGCACAACGGCGAAATATCTCCACTTAATGACTAATGGCATCATCGGCGATGATTGGAACTCGAAGCTTGCCGAGAGACTCTCCACGATCAATGTTGAAAGTGGCTTCGACCCGAACAACGTGAGTCCAAACCCGCTGCATGTCCACACCGGCCAGGTGATTGGCGGAAATGGAAATATCGGCATCAGCATGTTCCCGCACCTCCACCTCTACGTGCAGAAGGCGCCGCCGCTCAAATATCGGCCGCCCGGAACCGACGACTATGATCCGCCGTCAGATTCGCATTACGCACCGTTCAAATTTGACGACCCGGACGCGCAACGCCACGGTGGCCGTTGCTGGAGCATGCGCAAATACGCCTCGTCGAACGCCGACAAAGGGTTATTGGTGGTCCCCGACGAACAACCGCCGTTCAACCCCGGCGGCTCTGCCACCAACGGCGATCCCGTCCCCGGCAGCCCGCTCGCCCCGTCCAGCTCCGGCTCCGGATCCTCTTCCGGCGGCAGCGGTCCAACGCCGCCTTCTCCCTCACCACCCGGCACGCCCCCCGTACCTGGCACTTCCGGAACGCCTCCCGGCACCACCCCGCCCGTGCCGCCCAGCCCCTGATCGCCGATTGGACTCCAGCCGGCAGAACAGGTAGTCTGTTTCCCATGCGACACCTGTTCCTCCTCACCATCTGTTGTTCCATCTGCGCCGGTCAGACCTCCCAAAAAGACGGCCTGACCCGTTGGAAAATTTCCGACCGCGACCGTCCCGCGCCGCCGGTGATCACGCCCGCCACGCCCAGCACGCAACAATCGCCAGGAAAAGCTCCGTCGGACGCAGTCGTCCTCTTCGATGGAACAGATCTGTCGAAGTGGCAGAACAACAAGGGCGGACCCGCGAGGTGGAAGGTCGTCAATGGCGCCATCGAAATCGTGCCCGGAACCGGCGACATCCACACCGCCCAAGCGTTCGGGGATTGTCAATTGCACGTCGAGTGGGCCGAGCCCAACCCGCCGCATGACAAAGACCAGGGCCGCGGTAATAGCGGCATTTACCTCATGAGCACCTACGAGCTCCAGGTTCTCGATTCCTACGAAAACAAAACCTACGCTGACGGCCAAGCCGGAGCCGTCTACGCTCAGACCCCGCCCCTGGTGAATGCCTGCCTGCCGCCCGGCCAGTGGCAGACCTACGACATTGTCTTCCACGGCCCGCGTTTCGCTCCCGACGGCAAGCTGCTCCGTCCCGCCCACATCACCGTTCTGCAAAATGGCGTGCTCGTGCAGGACTCGACCGAGCTCACCGGACCCACTGACTACATGAAGCGCCCGCCGTACAAGCCGCATCCCGCAAAGATGCCGCTGCTCTTGCAGGACCACGACCAGCCCGTGCGCTTCCGCAACATCTGGATTCGCGAACTATCGGAATGGGCTAAGATCAAGTCTCCGCCCGTAGGATGGTTTCGCATGAATCGCATCCTCGTCATTGGAGCTACCGGCAACATTGGCCGCCAGGTTCTCTCTCAACTGCCGGCCACGGGAATGCAAGTCCGCGCGCTCGCCCGCAACCCGCACACAGCTGGTTTGCCGCCACACGTTGATGTGGTACGCGGAGATCTCACGGTTCCTGAGACCCTTGACGCGTGCCTGGATGGCATCGATGCGGTGTTCCTGGTGTGGACCGCCCCACCGGCCGTGGTCGCTGCCGCCTTGGAGCGGATCGCCAAGCACGCTCGGCGCATCGTATTCTTGTCAGCTCCGCTCAAAACACCACACCCCTTCTTCCAGCAGCCTAATCCGTCCCGAGCGCTGGCCGAGCAAATCGAGCGGCTGATCGAGACTTCAGGAGTCCAATGGACATTCCTGCGGCCCGGAATGCTTGCCGGGAATTCCCTGCGCTGGTGGGCGCCGCGGATTCGCGCCGGCGATGTCGTGCGCTGGCCCTATCTCGCCGCTCCTACAGCGCCGATCGACGAGCGTGACATCGCCGCGGTCGCGGTCCGCGCCTTGTGTGAGGATGGACACGCCGGAGCGGAATATGTTCTGACCGGACCTCAATCCCTGAGCCAGTTCGAGCAAATATCGACAATCGGTAGTGTGATCGGCCGCTCGCTGCGCATCGAAGAGATGTCGCCAGATGAGGCAAGCTCTGAGCCGCTCGCGCTCATGCCTGCGGCCGTCGTGAACATGCTGCTCGACGCCTGGGCCGCGGCAATGGGTCAACCCGCGTTCGTGACATCCACGATCGCAGAGATCACCGGAGCCCCGGCGCGAACGTTCCGTGACTGGGCGGCCGATCACGCCGCGGAGTTTCGGGCGTGATCTCGAAATCGGCCAGCTAAATGGGCTGAGTTTCTGCATTCTCGCAATCCCGCACGTGCGTATAGTAGACATGCGGCTCGGAAGATTGTTGCCGGCATGGCTGGCTGTGGCGCTTGCGCTTGGATCGTCGAGTGGGGAAGATAAACCGGAATATGTATTTGGCACTACCGTCGTAGACACGTCGGGCTTCCAAGGCCGCGTATATTACCTGAAACCTGGCACCCATGCGCTGCCGAAATTCGGGCGTCTGCGTCCGGTCGGCTCAATTTACACAACCTCGTTGAACATCTGGCCGCAGAACTTCGATGAAGGATTCCCGAACATCACGGACCGGTTCGAGTGGTTTGCAATCGAGTATGCCGGCAGAGTTTGGATCGAAAAACCAGGGCACTACCGGTTTAGCCTGCTGGCCGATGACGGAGCCAAGTTGTATCTGAACAATCAAGTAGTGATAGACAACGATGGAGAGCACAGCTCAAGAGCGGTCAGCGGAAGTGCGACCCTCACACGGGGAATTCACGAAATCAAGGTCGAGTACTTCCAGGGCCCACGCTTCACTGTTGCACTCGTGCTGGCAGTTTCACCTCCGGGTGAACCGTGGCGCATTTTCAACACGAACGATTTCAAGCCTCCCAATGATCCGGAGCAGTTGCAGAAGGGCGAGATCTCCGACATAGGCCCAACAACTCAGTAGCGCCGGAATCTGAGGCTTTCGCGTGGGGACCACTCGCGGTGGCGAGGGAGCGGCCAACTACTGTATGGGAGCGAGGCTAAGGGCCGGCAATACGGCACCCCGATTTACGTCATCTGATAGTGTGCTTTGTGACGGACGTGTCTACGGCCGAAGTTTTCCAGCAGAGGAGCGGTCATTGATCGACTCAGAGCAGAAAGAAGAGGATAGATTCATGAGCGAGCCAACCAAACCGGAATCCAAACCGGATGACCTGACGAAGACGACAGAACCAAACAGCATCGAGCTGACGGAGGAGGACTTGAAGCGAGTTTCTGGCGGCGACGCCAAGCACAAGAATGAAATCCAACTTTAGCTGGTAGGGATCCGTTGGACTGCTTTCCACACGACCCGTCGCAGATCCCACAAATCGGCGGTTATGTAGCGGACGTCCCTTACGTCCGGAATTTTATCCGCCATACGGCGCCTGCGTGGCTGGACCACGTGGCGCTGGTTTCCGGGTTCGCGCCACCAGAACGAGATAGCGGCTTCGCGTGGTGCGATCTGGGCTGCGGGCAGGGCGTCACCGCAGCGATTTTGGCTGCAACCCACCCCAAAGCGTCCTTCCATGGCATCGATGCGATGCCGGTCCACATTGACAGCGCGCGTCGCTTTGCCTCCGAAGCCGGGATTCCCAACGTCAGCTTCCATGCCGCGGATTTCGGTAGTGGGTCAGTTTCAAATCCTAGCGCGCTCGCCGACCTCAAGCATAGCTTAGCTCTGAGGTGCGATCATGCTTCATGATCTCGCCACATTGTCCTGGAGTATCTCTGGCGGGGTCAAAGGAGATACACAAATGGCTATTTTGCACGCTTGCTTCGACGAAAGCGGGAAGCTCGCTGACTCGCAGTATGTAGTCTTTGGCGGTTACGTATCCCATGTAATTCACTGGGAACACTTCAGCCACGCATGGCTGCGCGCGCTCCGTAGACATCATATGAAGCACTTGCACATGCATGATGTCATGCGAAGCAAAAGCGATCCAACTAAGCGTGACGCGATGCTGCTTGAGTTCGCTAACATTATCAACCAACACACATTGATGGCAACAGTCTGCCCAATATCTGTAAACAATTTCAAAGCATTGTCAGCCAAGGAAAAGGGCAAGCTAGTCGACCCGCAATACGTGGCGTTTGAGACATGCATGCGCGGTATATTGCGGTATCTGGAACCGGATATGCCATCAGAAACCATTGGTGTAATCTGCGACGACACGGAACAATTCGCGATGGGTTGCTATAAGTTGATGACAAAACTCAAGGCTCGACATCCTGAGATGCGCAAGCGGTTCATCAGTTTGTGCTTTGCCGACGACGAGGAATATCCACCCTTGCAAGCCGCCGATATGTGGGTGTACACGAACTATCAGGAGATGCTTAGACGAATGCAGGCACCTGGAGACGCCCCATCCAAGTTGTTCGAGACGCTCACAAAGGGCACTGTAGTCATGAGCGGCAACGTGCGATTTGGAGAAGCGGATAAAGGCCTGTCTTTTGGCCGATTTTTGAAGCCTCCGAAAAAGTCATGAACACGAGAATGCGCGCGATCTTTGACAGGCAGGCGCGCAGCATCGGCCTGCCCAAACCGCTCAAGCAAAGAGTCATATATACTGGAGCGATGACACTCTGTATTGCCGCAGTATGCCAACACGAAGGCTCGCCTAGAATTGTCCTTTGCTCTGATACCAAAATGGATCACGGGTTTGCGGGCGCAACCAACAAGACTGTAAAGTTCGACGTTTTGGGGCACGGATGGAGCGTGTTGTTGGCAGGAAAATGGGATGAAGCCCAGTGGCTTTTTGATCGAGTGCAAACAGCCTTTGGTGAGATGAAGACGGCACCTACAGTAGATGATGTTTTGATTGCAGCTCGCGATGCGGGTAAGGCACTTGTTATAGCGCCAATTTACCTTTCCAAGAAACACGAAACGGTTGATCTGATTCTGTCAGGTTTCGTAAGCGGCAAAGCGAAGCTGATAACAGTAACCGTGTATAAGCGCGCCGTGGAAGTATCTACAACGGATTCATTTTGTGCAACAGGCAGTGGCGCAAGCATAGCTTCTGTATTCCTTATACAGCGGGAATATACGCCAACAGTCTCGCTGGAGACTGCAACTTATCTCGTCTACGAAGCAAAGAAGGCGAGTGAAAAAGATATCGGTGTTGGTAGCGTCACAGTCATGATGATTCAGGCTCCACCAAGTTCAATTGCATTTGAGGACAAGGTTAACATAGCTCTCATGAACGACGAAGGTAAGAACCAATTAGAGGAAGTTCGCAGGAGGTTTGGGTTGCAGCCGCTCGGCGACTTCGACCCCTTCCCCGACTCGTTTTTTGTTAATTTAGTCAAGTAAGGAGATGATCTCGTTTATCTGCCAAACGTGATCGGCTATGCTGGCCTGCATCGCAGGAGTGACACGCAAGGTTTGGTGGACGCGGCAAAAGTTGTAGTGCATGTAATGAAGGGCAATGGAAGCTACATGGTTCTCGATCTTCTTGGAGAAGGCGTTAGTCAGCCGGGTGAACCGGCGCATCTGCATCCGCATGGTGAGGTTCTGGCGCTCGATGTAGCTAGTCGAGACGTGTTTAGGATCAGGCTGACCAAGGATCTCTTCCTTGTCACATCCCATGCACTTGGCAGGACTATAGCGTGCTTCGTTGGCAGGCTCCGCACCATAGATCTTATGCAGAATAGCGTAGTCTATCTCATCCGCAAAGGCATCAATAACGGCGTACAAATAGACCTTCAGGCCATCGGTAGTAAGTTGCACACGGTTCGCGAGCCGGTTAGCAAGATCCTGGATAAACTCCGTGGCGCACTCTGCGTTGCGTTGGCCGACAAGCCAAGAGCAGACGAGCTTAGTGTCAGCATCCATCGCTACCCAGGTCCAGACATCGCCGCAAATCCGCTTCTCGGCCATTGCCTGAGTCACATTCTTTTGCTTGGCTCCCACGAACGACCAGATCTCGTCACACTGAATCCGCTTGCAAGGAAGCTTTACCAGGGAACGATTCAGGTAGTCAGCACACGCCGCTCCGAGTTCAATCAGCAGTTTGGCAATCGTATTCTTGGCAACCCCGGTCATGCGAACCGTCGCACGGATCGAGTTGCCTTCCACAAGAGCCGCAACAACCTGGGCGCGTTTAGCATCTGTCAGCCTATTCATACTGACTATTGTACAAGCGCTCAAGAAAAAAGTCAATAAGAAAATGAGCGAGTCTTGGCATGAGTTTTTGTTAGATGAATTGAACACAATCACGTTCGAGTGTTCAGGATGTAAAGCCAAGGTTGTCTTCAACGCAAAAGGAAGCGCAGAAGACACGGCAGATAGGCTTTGTCCTGACTGCCACAAACCCCTCGTGGGCGCAAGTGCGGCGTTGAATCAGTACAGGATTTTGTGTCGTGATATGGAGGCTACTAGGAAAAATGTCGTCACACCGCCACTTCCGGCGAGAATAAGCTTCAGGGTGAAGTGCTAAGTTTTGTTTTACGCTGTCAGGATGGATGACAAATGGCAACTGATCATAGCAATAACGCTTGGTGGTATTGCGGCTGTTGTGCTTCACATCGCTGGACTCTTGCTTGCTATAAAAGAGCTTTTGGTGCGCATCGACGCGCGCATGTCGAGGCAGGGATGGACAGTCGACTAGCTCAGCTTTTTATGCCAGCGCGCCTTGGCTGCCTTCGCTGCAATCTGGGAGCGTTTGCGCGGCCCGAGCTTAGCTGCCCTGGCCGCTCCACCTTTCAGCCCACCAAGCCGTCCCAGGGCGACGGCGGCAGGGTTCTTGGGCTTCTCTACTGGTGTGTACTTCGGCGCTTGCCCTGTGGATTCAAGCATGATCTGGTATGCGCGTTGGTTGGGATCTCGCGGGCGTGGATCGCGTTTCTTTGAGCGGTCAGGCATGGCAGAACCAGTATGACAGACGCACAAAGAACGTCAAGAGTGGAGAAATTCAAACTGACCCACTACCCGGATTTCGACGCCGCCGCCGGGTATGATTTTCCGGGTTTCGATTACATCGTTTCGCACGGCGTCTACACGTGGGTGAACCCAAGTACACGGCAGTCCTGGCGCCGCTTTATCGATCGGCACCTCAAACCGGGCGGGTTGGTTTATGTCAGTTACAACGCGCTGCCGGGCCGGGCCGCCGACCTGCCCTTGCAGCGGCTCGTCCGGGCGCTGGGCCGTAGCATGCCAGGCAACAGCCAGGAACAGGTGGCGGCCGCGCTCGGAGTGGTGGACTCGCTGACCGACATGAAAGCGCCCGCTCTCGTCTCCAGCCCCTTTGCAACCGGGCTGAGAGAGCACCGGGAGAGCCTTTCCCTCGCCTATCTCGCGCACGAATTCATGGGGGCGGACTGGGAACCTTTGAGCGTCACCGATGTCCGGGCCGATCTCGCGGATATCGGCCTGAAGCCCGCCGGATCGGCGACATTAATGCAAAACTACGATGGCTTCGTCCTCGGACGCGTCGCCCGGGAATCGCTGGCCACGATTGGTGACGCCGACGCGCGCGAACTGGCGCGGGACTTTCTTATCGACCAGTTCTTCCGGCGCGATGTATTCATCCGCGATGGCGGCCGGCTGGATGAAAACGAGCGGCGGCGGCGGTTGCTGGAGAGTACATTTTTTCTCTCCCAACCGGCCGCCAAAGTAGAGTACGGCATATCCACCTCAGCCGGGCATCTGAGCTTCGACAACGCCGCCGCGCGCCACATCGTCAAAGCGCTTGCTGCAGGTCCCCGGCGACTGGCCGATATCGCGGAAGCTACTATTCCGGACCAGAATCTTCTCGCGAATGCGCTGACGCTGTGCGCCTCTCTGGCGATCTGGCCGGTGGAATCGAATCGCGTGCCTGTGGCCAATCTCAATGCGGCCATCTACGGCCGTCTGGGCGGAGCGGAAGAAATTCATTGCGTAGCCTTGCCCTTCGGCACGGCGCTCGCTGTCGACCGTGACCAGCTCGTCCGCCTGAGGGATGGCGCTACCCCGAGCATCGACGAACGCACCAGCTGGGTTCAGTTGCAGATGAGCCAACTCTAGCGACGTGATTAGTGGCCGTAACCGTAGCCGCCGAGGTGAAAGGAGCGGGAACACAGGGCCGGTGCAGAACGTATCATATGGCTATGACCGACACACAGACAGGCGAACGGAATCGTGAGCGGACGCTCAGGGTGTGGCCCGGCGTTGTCGCCGTTGTACTGCAGTGGTTAGGCTTCTTTGTGCTACCGATGATCGCGCCGGACGCCATGCTCTACGGAATCTTTGGCGCGCTCGGGTGTGCTTTGGTCGTCCTGCTGTGGTGGCTGTTCTTTAGCCGGGCGCCGCAAGTCGAGCGCTGGGGCGTGCTTGTTCTGATTATCGCCGGGGCGTTTGCGGCATCGCGGCTGATCGACAAGTCGATCGCGGGGGGCATGATGGGGTTTATGTTCCCCATGTTCTCCATCCCGGTCTTGAGCCTTGCGTTGGTCGCCGGAGCGGTGGCCGGCCGCCGTCTATCTCAGGGACCGCGGCGCGCATCGCTGGTGGCGGCTATCCTGCTTGCGTGCGTGGTATTCACGCTCGTGCGGACTAATGGCATGAACGGTTCGGGACGTTCGGATCTGGCCTGGCGTTGGTCGAAGACTCACGAGGAACGCCTCATCGCCCAAAGCCAGCTCCCCGTGGTTCCTTCCCAGCTCTCAGCACTGCCGGCGACAGCCAAGATTCCCGCGGAACGGCCCGTAGTGCCCAAAGCTAAAGACCGGCCGGCTACGCTCCCGCCAACTCCCGTGGCGGCGGAGACTCACGCGGCAGCGGAAACAGGCGCCAACTGGCCTGGCTTTCGCGGACCGGGCCGCGACAGCATCATCCCCGGCACACGAATCAAGACCGACTGGTCCGCTTCACCGCCGGTTGAGCTATGGCGCCGGGAAGTTGGACCGGGCTGGTCGTCGTTCGCGGTAAGCGGCGACCTTCTCTACACACAGGAGCAGCGTGGTGAGGACGAGTTTGTCACCTGTTACAACGCGACCACCGGCAAGCCGGTGTGGGCGCATCGCGACCCAGCCCGGTTCTGGGAATCTAATGCCGGTGCGGGCCCGCGCGCGACACCCACCCTCCACGATGGCCACGTGTACACATTTGGCGCAACCGGAATTGTGAACGCGCTCCGTGCCGCAAATGGCGCGGTGCTGTGGACGCGGAACGCTTCGTCGGACACCGCCATGAAGGTCCCCGGCTGGGGCTTTGCAAGCTCGCCGTTGGTAGTTGGCGACATGGTCATCGTGGCGGCCTCCGGCAAGCTTGTGGCCTATGACCTGGCCACCGGCGCTCCACGCTGGCTCGGCCCGGACGGCGGTGACAGCTACAGCTCGCCACAACTGGTGACCATCGACGGAGTCCCGCAGATTGTGTTGATGAGCGAGGTGGGCGCCACGAGTGTCGCACCAGCGGACGGTAAGCTGCTTTGGAAATACGCGTGGCATTCTGATACCCGTATTATGCAGCCGGCCATGACGGCGGATGGCGGCATTCTGATTACCGCGGGCGATGCCATGGGTGGAGTCGGAATGCGCCGCATCGCGGTTGCACGCGGAGCCACCGGTTGGAGCGCCGAAGAGCGGTGGACGTCGGCCGGATTGAAGCCCGCCTTTAACGATTCCGTCGTCCACAACGGCTATGCGTTCGGCTTCGACGGTGGCATTCTCGCTTGCATCGACGTCAAGGACGGCACGCGCAAGTGGAAGGGCGGACGCTACGGCCAGGGCCAACTCGTCCTGTTGCGCGATCAGGACTTGCTATTGGTGCTGTCGGAGGAAGGTGAACTCGCGCTGGTTAAAGCGACCCCCGACCAGTTCATGGAGCTGGCACATCGACCGGCGCTGGAGGGCAAGACCTGGAATCACCCGGTACTGGCCGGTGACCGCTTGCTGGTGCGCAACGGTACCGAAATGGTTGCGTTCCGGTTGCCCCTCGCTGGCGGCTGACCACGGCGGGCCGCACTCGGCCAGCCTCGGGTCGTCAGGAGACTTTATCCAGGGGGATGGTCGTGCCCTCCGGTGGCGCGACTACATCTTCGGGCTTGATGTACGAAAGAAATCTCCACTCCAGACCGAAGAGCTTGAAGAGCGCTACCTGAGATCCTGACAATTCGAATTTCGGCACACACGCCTTCACTTCTGCCGGCGCTTTAGCCCAGTCGAGTTCCCAATGAATTTCGACCTGACGTATGTCCGGCTGGCTTCCCGGCGTGATGCCGGTCACTTCGAAGCGATACGGTCCCCGAAGTGTGATCTCATGTAGCTTTCCCGATTCCTTCAGATCGATCGCAAACAGGGCCTTACTCCCTCTCTCCGTCAGTTGATACGTGCTGCGCGTAAAACCGCGATCTACAGTCTCGACGGGTTTCCAGAGATCGTTTTGCACGCCGCATCCGACGACCGTATCGGAGTTGAAGGACACTTTGAAGTGATTCATCTCGTCCCGAGACCACCTTTGCGAGATCAGGGTGCTTGCTCCGTCTGCTGTGAGCTCGGCCGGTTTTGGCTCGGACGAGCAGCCCACCGCCATGCAACCAGCCACCATCGCGATGACCGCGATTACACTTCTGATGTGAGAATCAGCCATTTTTCGGATCATGCGGCCTCTGCGGTGGCAGAGTCCCGATTCATGCTCAGAATAAACCCTTTCGAGGGGTTTTACATGTTCCCGTCCGAATGGTTTTTCTCGTTATCGATGGTTAATCCCGAGATTGATGAGTTGATCGACCACGGAATTCAAGCATTATGGGTCATGGTCCTTTCTAAGGCCCGACACAGCCAAGGACTCCGACTCACACAATCGCGGTGCAGCCGATTGCCGGAGACCGAATTGTGTAATCATGAGAAACGAAAACAGTACTTCAACCATGTTCTTGCTCAGTCAAACAACGCACCGGATGATCATTCAACACGATCCTGATGTGGGACATCGTTTTACGCCCAATCTCCGGGCAAGGCTGCCCGGAGAGGACGGTGGGTATTTCGTTGTGACGAATTCGTTGGGTTTCCGGTCAGACCACGAGTTCGAACGTCGCCAGAGCCGGCACGGCCGGATTCTCATGTTCGGCGATTCCTACACCGCCGGAGACAATGTCTCGAATGTGGATCGTTACTCCGATCAACTGGCGCGAATCCTGGATGTGGAGGTTCAAAACTATGGCGTGTCGGGATCAGGAACCGATCAGCACCTGTTGATTTACCGAAAGTTCGGACGCCAAGTCGAGACGGACTTGGTGATGATCTGCGTCCAGATCGACAGCTTTCACCGCATCCAGGTCTCGCACCGTCCCAGCATTGACCGCACAACCGGACAAAGAGTGCTGGTCCCAAAGCCATATTTCGAGTGGCAAAACGGGGAGATTGTGTTGCGGCACGTGCCGGTGCCGAAAGACCGGCCGATTGACGAAGGCCGGCTCGATGTGGCGGCAGGCAAGGAGGAGGCCAGTTGGTACCGCAAGCTGCACGAAGCGTATCTGAAGATTCCAGGACTAAAAACCATCCGCCACTTGCCGCAGCTTGAGGATATGGGCTCGCGCGCCATATCGCAGTTGCACCGCCTGACCGATAAGCATCCGTACCCCGACATTGTTTCCGCCGGAACGCCGGGCTGGATGCTGATGTCGGCGATCCTCCGGCGGTTCATCGCTGAAGTGAAGCCACTTCCGGTAGTTATCGTGCCGATTCCGACCGAAGACTTTTACCTTCACGGCGTCGAACCCGTCTATCAGCGGCTATTCGAGACTCTTGAGGACCGCGGGGCCGGCATTCACGTCTTCGACGTGACCAAGCCGCTGGTGAACCTGCCATGGAAGGCGCGGCAGACTCTGACTTTTAATTTTGGCGGCCACTTTACTCCGCCGGCGAACCGACTCGTGGCCGAGACAATGGCGGCTGAGATCCGCAGCCGCGGGTTGCTACCTGATACAAAAACAAAGGTGTCCGTGAGTGGATTGACACCCTCGCGGCGCGTCTGTGAGCCTGTGCCTGGCGCGCCCTTAAAATCCATTGCCATCCTCGGTATCTCTTGCTTCTATCACAACTCGGCCGCAGCGCTGATCCGCGATGGCGAAATCGTCGCGGCCGCCGAAGAAGAGCGCTTCAGCCGCGTCAAGAACGATAGGCGGTTCCCGCACAACGCCATCAACTACTGTCTGGAACAGGCCGGCATTTCGCAGAAAAGCCTGACGGCGGTTGTCTACTACGACAACTCCTCTCTCACCTTCGAGCGCTTGTGCCACTCAATGATGGCCGTCGACCGCGATGCGGCTGCCAGGATGTGGCAAAAGATCATGCCATCGTGGCTGCGCATGAAGCTTCACATGCCGAAACTGGTGCGCGGCTTCCTCAACTACTCGGGACCCATTCTGCAGGGTGTCCACCACCGTTCTCACGCCGCGAGTTGTTTCTTTCCTTCGCCCTTTGAACAAGCCGCAATCCTCACTATCGACGGCGTTGGCGAGTGGGCCACTGCGAGCATCGGGCGCGGGATCGGCAATCGCGTGGAGTTGTTCAAAGAGATGCGCTTCCCGCACTCGCTTGGCCTCCTGTATTCGGCCTTCACACAGTTCACAGGCTTTAAGGTGAACTCCGGCGAGTACAAGATGATGGGGCTCGCGCCCTACGGAGAAGCGATCTACCAGAAGGAGATCCTCAACCACCTCATCGACCTCAAGGCTGACGGCTCGGTGGAACTCAATCTAGAGTACTTTGGATTTCTTCGTGACACGCAGATGACCAACGATCGGTTCGCCAATCTGTTCGGTGGCGCCAAACGGCACCCTGAGAGCCGCATCACGCGCCGTGAGGTCAACATGGCCAAGTCCATCCAGGCAGTGACCGAGGAGGCCATGCTCCGAATGGCGCATGAGGCCAAACGACTCACTGGCGAGAAGTATCTTTGCCTGGCCGGAGGAGTGGCGCTGAACTGCGTGGCTAACGGGCGCTTGCTGCGGGAAGGCCCGTTTGAGGACATCTGGATTCAGCCAGCCGCGGGCGACTCCGGCTGCGCGGTGGGCGTGGCGCTGGATGTTTATCACACCTACTTCGAACGGGATCGCAAGTTTAGCCCGGGCAAATCCGGCCAGGGGGGCTCTTACCTTGGGCCGGACTTCTCCGGTGATGAGGTCGAGGCCTATCTGCAAACCTTCGGCTACCCCTACTGCAAGCTCTCTGGCGCGGAACGCAACCGCTATCTGGCCGAGAAGCTTGGGGAAGGAAAGGTGATCGGCCACCTATCCGGCCGGTTGGAGTTCGGACCGCGGGCTCTTGGCGCTCGATCGATTCTCGGTGATCCGCGCAACCCGGACATGCAGGCTAGCCTGAACCTGCGCATCAAGTACCGCGAGTCGTTCCGGCCCTTTGCTCCTGCCGTTTTGGCCGAGCGCGTCGGAGAGTATTTCGAACTCGATCGCGACAGCCCGTACATGTTGCTGGTTGCGCCGGTCACTCGCGAACGTCGTCTGCCACTGGATACCCACATTGGAGATGACGATAATTTGCTGCCAGTGGTGCGCCGGTTGCGCAGCGATATTCCGGCCGTCACCCACGTCGACTATTCGGCTCGAATCCAGACCGTTCGCCGTGAACATCATCCCGAGTTCTATGATCTGATCGCGGAGTTCGAGCGCCAGACCGGTTGTGGCGTGGTAGTCAACACTTCGTTCAACGTCCGGGGCGAGCCGATCGTCTGCACGCCTCAAGACGCCTACCGCTGTTTCATGCGGACAGAGATGGATATCCTGGCGCTGGGCGACTACATTTTAGTGAAGGAACAACAGCCGCCGTGGCCCGAGGGCAAGGGCGAGGGACTCGAAAGCGAGGACATGTCCCAGGGGTCTTCCGAGAGCCATCCGGAGGAGTTGCTCAAGGAATTGTCCTCACTTTTTGAGAAGCAATTCTGGCCGATAGCCCAGAGGCTCAAGGCCAGGGGATGCGTGCGCGTAAAGGAGGAGTTTCGCAAAGCCCAGACCAAGTGGGAAGACGCGTGCGAGCCCGCCGATCTGAAGTCTCTCTTCGAACTGAGCGGGGAATTGCAACGCGAAGACCCCGATCCCATAAGGTTTGCAGGAGAATTGACCGGCGCCTGGTTCGGCCAGGAGGCCGCCGCATCGCTTAAGCCGGTGGTGGCCAAACTGATCAAAGTTGGCCTCAAGCATCAAGTGACGGTCGAGCTTGACGAAAAGGTCAGCGAGTCGGTGTACGTGATGTTCTAGGCTCAACGGCGGCCGTCGAGAGCGAGCGCATGACTCGCAGGGGAGAACGTATGAGTCCGCAACAGTCCCGGGTGCCAGGAGGGCAGGATTTTTTCTAACGGCCGGTCTTCGAACCGCGTCGGCGACAGTTCCAGGATTTCCCGCAGCGTAATCGAGTAACCGTACATCACCAAGCAGTCCTGGACGGGACGGATCAGACGACCTTTCCAGCGCGAGACCGGGCCCGCGCCACGCGCATTGGCGGCGTCACCGTTAAGCGGGCTGGCTGGATGGAGCCGCCACGGGGTATGCAGCGTCTCGGCCACAAACAGCAGCGAGATTTGCGCGCGCCCCGGCAGTTCGGCAGTGGTAAAGAAGTACCAGTTGCCCTCGTGGAAAAAGGGCGTTGTATCGACAAGACGCGGTCCTTGAATCAGTGTCTTGGAGTGCTCCCATTCGAGTGGAAACCGGCGGGCGTGAAATAGATCGACAGTCGCATTCTGCGAAGACTCCGGAATCATCCACCATTCGCCTTGCTCCTCAAATACGCACGGGTAACTCAGGTGGTAAGGTTTTTCGAGAATGACTGAAGGTTCGGCAGGCTCCTCGAAAACAGGCATCACTGCAAGCCGCCCGAGCCGTGACCCGGGAAGTATATCTTCAAAGAATAGCCACAACCGGTCTTGGTAGGACACCAGGAACGGGTCTGCCGCCTCGTGGCCCGCAAACCCGCAGGTCCAATTCCATCCGGATTCTGGGATGGTTTGCTGACTGTTGGCGTGAAGCCCGATACTCCATCGGCCAGGCCGGCCGGTCCCGGGCATTCGTAAATAGAGGCTTCGGCTGAACTTTTTGAATCGGAACCAGTTCAGCGGCAGGCTGCCGGGACTGGCTGCTGAAGGGTGAGTTTGAACTGGAGGATCCGCCGGGCGGACTGAGCATCCCAGCCGCCGTAGAATGGCAACGATAAGCAACGCAGGGGCGGCCTCCATGGCGGCGGCGTGATGCTCCAGCCAAAAGAAGCCGTGTTGCGGCTCAATACGCAGACACCCCTCGACGCCATCTTCGGAGTGCAGCGAAAGATCAATTGGATGCGAACCACGATTCGCGTGCCAAAAAAACTCGCGCAAATCGGGGCTCAGCCGCTGGCCATTGAGTGAGAAATACCACCCCTCGCCAGTCTGCGAATCAGTGATCACGATGTCCGCCGGTCCTTCTGTCCGCAGACAGGGAAGGTCTTCGATGGCGGCCTGACAATACTTGAGCCACCAGCTGTTGCCGTCGGTGGCTACACGAATTGCTCTCGCGGGGATTTGAGCGGCCGCGGTCGCTAACAAAAGGCGGGAGAATTCACCCATCGCATCGCGGATTTCTCTTCGCAGGTCGAAATGCGGCACAAGATAGTCTAACCTAAATGCTAAGTAGTAAACTTTCATTTCCCACGAACAGGGTTTTACATGTTCCCGTCCGTAGCGTGGCGATGCGGCTCATGTCTGGGTGCCCTTTTGCCGGCTATGGAATGAACGCTGGGATCGCCAACGCCATGAATTTGTCCTGGAAGTTGGCAGGCGTCATCAAGGGCTGGGCCGATCCCGCAATCTTGGATATCTACGAAAGCGAACGCCAACCCCGTCACGGAGCAGGTGTCAGGCTACGCAATGAACACGTCGCTTTCACGGGAATCGCTAGGCAATAACCTCCCCGGCAACCCGCATCCAGTACTGTACACCTTCACTAGTACCGATAGGCCTATATCCTAACCATCAGCTTTGTATACTGCTAGCTACTAATACAAGGTGGTTCGGAATGATTAGGGATATCACCGGCAACGCATGGGGCTGAAGTGTCCGAAGCTTGCGATGCATAGCTTTAGCTGGAAAGGGGAACCAAAATGAAGAAGCTAGCCTTAGGGTTGTTACTGGCGGGTCTGCTTTGCGCAGACGATCCAACCAATTTCGCCGGGATGGTGAGGATGCAGACCCCAATAGCGGGGCTCAACGACATAACGGCACCAGTAGTTTATCAAGAGGGGCCTAAGTCGGCCAGCCACCCAGAGCCATATAACATAATCTGGATAACACCAGCCGCACCATCAGAGGCTTGGTCAGGGAACACGCCCATTATCTTCGAGGGGACCATAACGGTTCAGGGGCAGCAACAAGAGCCGTACAACTTCATCACTGCGCGTGAGAATGTCATCATACAGAGTCCATCAGGCCAGTATTACTCCTTCTTCATGTATCCAGCCCACCCGGTTACACAGGCAGCGATGCAGACTGGTGTGACTACCTACGTTGGGCTGGTGAAGATAACGTTTGATACAACGAAGGTTGTCATAGGATGGACGAAGAAGCCGTGAGGAGGGCTCACGTACCCGAGCCCGACCTCCGGCTCGCCATTCAACGGGCTTTGGCTTCCCAATCGCGCACAAGGCGCTTGGGGGCTACAAGCCGCCACGCATCAACAAGCAGATCGCTAAGCTGTTTTTGATCCACTGTTGACAGTCGCACGATCACCCCAGGATAGTTCTTGTAGTGAGGCGTCACGAAAAACGCCTCAGGATTCAATTCCAGCAGATGCTCTCGCCGGTCAAAATCGATGCGGACAATCACGAACTCCTCGTTGTCAGGTACCCCGCCGGGGCGACTTCGTTCATTGCTTGCCAAGTACGCAAGGACCTTTCCCGCAACCCGAACCACCTCTCTACCGCCGTCCGCTTCCTTTTGACAACCGGGGAAGATCTCCCCGAGGAAATCACAGACGGCGGTCCACGACCGCAGATAACCAGCCTCGATGAGCCTGAGCTTCCCTCGTCGTCGCTTATTCGTGACGGTAGCCGATCTAGTACGTCTCATTGGGCTCCTTTCGCGAGGGCTCGATCGCCGAGATCCGGGACCGAAAATATTTTGACAGAAAACCGGTCCGCGAGGGAGTTGCCCCGAGGCCTTCATCCCCTATTCGGTGGCAGGGTATGGCCAGGACGTGATCTTCGTGCACACCGTGGGCAACCCAGTGGCGCTGAACCGCAGTCTCACGGCGGAGATTCTGCGGGTGGACCGGAGCGTTATTCCGCAGCAGACGATGACGCTGGACGACATTCTGGGCATCGGCCAGTACGCCCAGCCGCGCTTCGGCCTCGTGCTGTTTTCCGTGTTCGCGGGCATCGGACTGGTGCTGGTGACAATCGGCGTTTACAGCGTCGTCTCCTGGATACTCACGCAGCAGCGGCATGAGATCGGTATTCGCATGGCTCTGGGTGCGAGCACGGGCGATGTCCGCTCGATGGTCCTCACGAGCACTCTGCGGTTCGTGTTGATGGGCGTGGCGGCCGGCATCGTGCTGGCATGGGTGGTCGGCCGGTGCTGGCGAGCCAGCTTTGGGGAGTGTCGGGATACGATCCGGTGACGCTGTGCGCGGTGATCGCGGTTCTCATCGTCGTGGGGCTGGCGGCGGCGTACGTGCCATCGCTGCGCGCGACTAGGGTGGATCCGGCTGTCTGCCTGCGTTGGGAATGAACCAGTTAATCAGCCGCAGATGCCGGCGCAAGTAGGTATCATCTTCTGAGCACGAAGCCCGCATCCACCCAATCGGCCAGATCCAGCGGACTTCGGCTTCCTGCATCCGTAGCCACCACGTTAATGAGCCGGCTGTGCGCTGGGATGGCTACGTCGAAACGCCAAGGGACCTGCCCAAGGCGCATGATCGGGCTTTCGGATGCCAGATTCCCGTCGATGTATATCTGAAACTGAACGCTCGGATAAGTCGCTAGAAAACGCGCTTGTGGACGCTGTTCGAATGGATCGTCGTCAATGCCGGCTTGCGCCACGAACCGGTCATAGTTCGGCTGGGTCTCGTAGAGCAGGTTGGCCGGAGCGCGCATGCCCACACCCCTTTGGTAAGTGGTGTCGCGGATCTTGAGTGGTCCGCCGGTGAACGCTTGGTTGGTCTTCGGCTCCCATCGCCATTCCGGCCTGGCAGGTTTAACCGGTTCGAGCTGATCGAGATAGATGTCCGGTTTTGGCGGCAAAGGCGCAAGGTGAACAAAATAGCCATCGCTCACAAGGCTCACGCGGCGTCCGTTTTCAAAGGCGGCGGTTCGCAACTGCGCGGTTTTCGTCAAAACCAGCGGCTTCGTATAGAGGGGTGACTTGGCGTTCGGTTCGACTCCGTCAAGCGTGTAGTGGATGTCGGCGCCCTTCTGATTCGGAGTGCTGAGAGTGAGCCTCACAGAATCCAGGAATAAGTAGGGCCACGCTTTCGTTCCCCACGGAGTGAGGCGGACCTTTTCAACCACCCAGCTGTCGCTCCAGGCCCCGGCCTTTCTAATCTCCTCAGCGATATTGATGGTCGGAATACCGGAACGTTCGACATCGGCAATGTCCTTCTCAGTGCCAAGGTCAGGAGTAAAGCCCGTGTCCGGATCGTAAGAGGTTTCGGCGTCGGTCAAGTCGCGTGCCAGGATGCACTTTAGTCCAGCCGACGTCATGGGCGCTATTCCTTCCGGCTTATTCATGACGCAAAGATTGGTGTTGACGCCCATGTAAATCAGATGCGTCAGGCCGCGCTGCTTATAAACCGAATACAACTCATCCGGGTCGCCCACGATCCAGTCGTCGCCGGATATCACCAGATTGGGGTCCATTCCATCCCAGCCATAGTGGACGTGGCACACAATGCCCGGTCCGCACATGCACTTGTCCGGCCGCACTGTGGGCACACTGAATGGGCAGGAGAAATTGCTGACGTGTGGAAGCGGGGAGCGAGGAAGCGCGATCGCCCGTTCACGCTGTGGCGTACCGGCATATTGGCTGGCCACATCTGTAGGCGCCCAGATGATCTGCATGCCGAGCCGCCGCGCTACCTCGACCACCTTGTTCATTCTGGGCACCAGAGCCGCGCACCGATGGGCATTGGTCATGCAATCGTTGGTATTCCACATATCGATGATGACGATGCCAATCTTTGTTGGATCGATCCGGTCAGCGGCGGTGCGAATCACGCCGCTTTCGCGGTCCCGTGTCTGAAGTGTAAGGCTCAGGGCCGTCGCTGAGCGTCCCACCAACGGAATTGAGACGGTCAGCGCCAGGACGGCGCACCAGACCCTTAACATTCGCATCGCCCGATAACTTCAGACCACAAATTTACCAAACGCCGGTCGATAGAGACCAATCGCAATCGTTCAGAACAGCAACTTCAGCGCAACCTGCCCGATTCGCGGAGCGTTGGCATTAGTGACATATCCGAAGGTCCCGTTGAGAATGCTGCCCTGCGGACCCTGGAACTGCGTGTGATTGAACACGTTGAAGAACTCAAAGCGCAACTGCAACACCTTGGACTCGGTGATGTGGGTGTCTTTCAGCAGCGCCAGGTCGAAATTGTTGATGCCGGGCCCCTGGAACATACGCCTGTCGGCAGTGCCCAGTTGTCCGAGGGTCTCCGGGCTGAACTGGGATGGATTGAAGTAAGCCTGCCCGGAGCGTGGGTCACGGTTGAATGTCAGGGTGCCTCCGTTGTAGTTAGGCGTGTCCACCGGGTTACCGGCGCCGGGGTTGGGGGTACCCAGCAGAGAGTGATCGTCGTTCTCTGTTAGAGTCACGGGCAATCCGCTGGCGAACCGCGTGATACCGGTCAACACCCAGCCGTTGGTCAGACGGCCACCGTGCAGTTTATTGAACGGCAGATCGTAGTGGTAGCTCACCACGAAGTTCTGCGGACAGTTGAAAGAAGAAATGGCACGGCCCAGCCGCTGGTTCACAACGTTGATCTGCTCCGACCACCCGGAAGAGTCGTCAATCGCTTTGCTCCAGGTGTAGGCGCCCAGCAGCTCGAGCGGCCCGCTGCGGTGCCGGAAGCTCACCTGCATGGAATTGTAATTGGAGTTTCCAATGGTGATGTAGTAACCATCGCTACCGAACGCGTTGCCCAACGGACCGCGTGTCCCGTTAACCACCTGACCGTTCGCCCGGGTGAATATCGTGTTCTCGCTGTTTGGTCCACACGTGGCGCCACCGGGGATCACGTCGCTGGGCTGGCTGAGGCCCAAACACAGCGCGGGATTGCCGGGATTCGCCTCCAGATTGCTAAGCAGATTGTGTCCCTGCGTGCCCACATAGCTGACGCTCAGCAGACTGGCATTGCCGATTTGCCGTTGGATCGAGAGACTGTAATCCTCCGCGTACGGGACGCGATTCCCGTGCCAGAAGCCCGGGGAGCTCGAAATGGGTTCGAAATGCGCCCAATTGACCGAGTTGTCGGGATTGCTGGCGGAAACGTTTGGCGGCGGAAAACTAACCGGGAAGCGTTGCCCCTCCACAAAGCCGGTCTCGCGATCCACGTAGGGCGTGACGAACAGCGGGGGAGCTGGATTACTCCAGAAGTAGCCGAAAGGCGCGTCACCGTTTGCGTTAAATCCTGTCGCGTTCTCAAAAGCGGTGTAGAAGACACCGAACGAAGCGCGGACGCTGGTTTTACCCGGCCCACCGAAAATCTTCCCGCTCGGCGACCAGGCTAGCCCCACACGAGGAGCGAAATTGTTGTGCCGCACCGGCGCCATGGTTTTGGGAATGCCCGGATCGCCGGGGAAAACCCATCCGGTGGGCGAACCTGGAAACACTTTCGACTGCAGACCGGGCACGATGGTTTCGAGCTCGCCCTGCGCCTCGTACCACGGCGAGGTGATTTCATACCGCAGACCGTAATTGAAGGTCAGGCTGGATTTGACACGCCAGCTATCCTGCGCATAGAGGCCCAGGTAGTAGGCGCGCGTGTGAAACGTCTCAGACGCGCCCTGCTGGAATTGGTTGGGAGCACCGACTAGAAAATCAACCCAGTCGCTGCCCGTCTCCTGGCCATTGAAGCTGAAGGTCCCATCGTTGGCGCCAAAGTTGTATTGGGTGATCTGATCGTAGTGGGCGCTCCCGCCGAACTTGAAAGTGTGGGTACCCTTCACAAGGGAAAAGTTATCCATCAATTGATAGGTGTTGTTGTACTGGCCCGAGAAATATGCGGGAACACCGATGCTGAAATTGTTGAAGCCGATCTGCGGGACGCCCTCGAATTGCTTGTCCTGTATCACCAGGCCCAGCGTGCTGGGGCCGGTGACAAAGCCCAGAGAATCCAGGGTAACGCCTGTTCCCTGGCCCGGGAAAAAGCCATCCGTCATCCGCATGTAATGCAGGCGCAGCTCGTTGACTGCGGTTGGGCCGAGGGTCTTGGTGTCGGCAATGTTGGCCATCTGCGCCCGCCCGATGTTGTTCGGTGTAAAGCCGGGGAGATTCACTGAGGCATAGGGGTTGGCCTGAGTAAAATTGTCGATGAAGTAATAGCCTGATATCAGGCCGAAACGGCTGTTGTAATCCAGACGGTAGCTGCCCTTGTCGTCATTTAACGTCTCGTTAGCCGATGATGTGGAGAAATACTGACCGGAATTGGCCGCCGGGATGTATTTCATGAGTTTCTGCGACGGCGTGGTGATCACCGATTGCGGAATCACGGCGTTGGGGAAAACGCAATCCGAGCTCAGCGCACATCCGGGAGTATAGTAGTGCTCGCCCGGTGTGACGGTGTAGCCAAGTTTTTGGGAAAGCTGGTTCGCCCAATACCCGCCAGTGACGGTTCCCGTAAGCTGGCTCGCCAAGTCAGAAACATTGCCCTGGCGGTCCGCGGCTGAAGGCACCAGGATGTCGCCGGTGCTTTGACCGACGATCTGCCGCGATCCCTGGTAATCCACAAAGAAGAACAGCTTGTCCCGGATGATGCGCCCACCACCCGTCGCGCCGAACTGGTTCTGGATGAACTTGCCGAGGTTGGGGCTGTAGAAGTTGCGGGCGTCGAGATCGGTGTTACGGAGAAACTCGAAGACATCGCCATGAAAATCGTTCGCGCCGGATTTGGTGATGGCGTTGATCTGACCGCCGCTATAGTTGCCGTATTCGGCATCGAAATTATTGGTGATGATGCGGAACTCGGCAATGGAGTCGAGGTTGGGAATGATCGTGGTGCCCATATATGCTCCCTCCTCGACGTTTCCGCCGTTGACCATGAACCCATTGGCGGCCTCCCGCTGGCCGTTGACCGACAGGCTGCCGGCGTTGAGATTGCCCGACGGGCTCAACACGCTGTACTGCCCCGAGGAGGTCGGTGTCACGCCCGGTTGCAGTGCCAGCAAGTCCGTGTAGCTTCGGCCATTGAGCGGAACGGTCGTCATTTTGGTCTCGCTGATCACCTCGCCCATCTGGGTATTGGTAGTCTCTACTTGGACGGCGGCGGCATTGACGGTGACCTCCTGGCTGGCCTCGCCGAGTTGCAACGGAATATCCACCTGCAGCGCGGTGTTGACGTCCAGTGTCAAGCCTGTCTGCTTGAAGTCCTTGAAGCCTTTGGCGCGCACGTCCAGATCGTAGCGGCCAACGGCAAGCGCCGGAAACGAATAGAAGCCCGCGGAATCAGTTTTCGTGACTGTTTTGATGCCGGTCTGTGTTTCGATAGCCGCCACATCGGCTTCGGGTATCACAGCACTGGTCGGATCTTTCACCGTGCCGGAAACGCGGCCGGTGACCGCACCGAAAGTCGCCGGAGTACAAAGGCAAATCAGCAACATAGCTGCGGCTGCGAAATACGACGGTAGTCTCATCGGACCCCCCTCCTCGTTCGGATCGGCCTAACAGCCGACTTTTCGATGAGCACAAAAATATCACGCACCTAGGGCGTTTACAAGTGAATTCAACAAAAAGTCAAGATCCTGGTGCTTGAGCGTGGGTGTCACAGGCCCGAGAAACACCTCCGGCAGGAATCCTGCGTTAGAATCCACGAATGCCTTCCAGTACCGTAACGGGGTCCCGACCCACGCTTGCCCACGGCATTCTAGCCCTTGTAGTGCTCGTTGAAATCGTTGGCTGCCGGAAGGCCGGACCTCCGTACAGCGTCGACCAGGCCATCAGTACGTTCAAAGTCGAACCTGGTTTTCACGTCGAGAAATACACCTCCGAGCCCAATGTCGAATCGCCCGTGGCCATGGACATCGACGAAAATGGCCGAACCTACGTGGTGGAGGATCGTGGTTACCCGCTCAGTACCGACAATCCGCTCGGTAGGGTGAAGCTTCTCGAAGACAGGAACGGAGACGGCATCTTCGATCGCGTGACCGTTTTCGCGGACAAACTCGTGATGCCCACGGGCGTCATGTGCTGGAAGAAAGGCATCCTGGTAACTGACGCCCCCAACGTCTGGTATTTCGAAGACACCAAGGGCGACGGCAAAGCCGATGTGCGCAAGTTGGTGCTGACGGGATTCGCCGTTACCAACCCGCAGCACACGGTGAACAACCCCATCTACGGTCTCGATAACTGGATTTATCTCGCGCATGAAGGTCCGGCGACCGCCATCATTTACAAAAAACAGTTCGGCGATCGCGGCTCCGATATCCGATTTCCGGACCACCCGGAGGCGCCCCTTCTCAAAGAGCACAACCGCAACGTGCGCTTCCGGCCGGACTCCCTTCAGGTCGAAGCCCTTTCCGGCAGTTCTCAATACGGACAAGCGTTCGACGACTGGGGTCACCATTTCACCACGAACAATTCCGACCACGCGCGCGAGGAGGTGATCGCGGCGCGATACCTGGAGCGGAATCCGGACCTTCCCGTCTTCTCCGCTATGCAGCAGATCCCCGATCATGGAGCCGCAGCGAAGGTCTATCCCATCACGTTGCACCCGCGTTTTGAGATGCTCACGGAGGTTGGACAATTCACGTCCGCCTGCGGTATCACTTTCTATCGCGGATCACTGTTCGTCGCCGAGCCGGTGCACAACCTGGCGCATCAGGACCTGCTTGCGGATGCCGGCGCCACATTTGTCGCGCGGCGCGCTCACCCGGATGTCGAGTTTCTAGCTTCGACCGATGCCTGGTTCAGGCCCGTGAATTTCTATGCTGGGCCGGACGGCGCGCTCTACGTGATGGATTTCTACCGGCTGGTCATCGAGCATCCGGAATGGATGTCCACCGAGGCTCAGAAGTCGCCGGACCTGACTAAGGGTATCGATCGCGGCCGCATCTATCGCATCGTGCCCGACGGTGCGCCTGCGCCGAGGCCAATCAAGTTGGGTAAGGCATCTGACGCGGAATTGGTCCGGGAGCTGGAGAATCCACTCATCTGGTGGCGGCGCACGGCGCAACGGCTATTGGTAGATCGCCAGGCCGTTGATGCCGCGCCGGCTCTCGTGCGCATGGTGCATGAAAGCCAATCGCCCGTGGGGCGCCTCCATGCGCTTTGGACCCTCGAAGGAATTGGCAAGCTCGACCCGGCAGAGATTCAGACTGGTCTAGCGGACCAAACTGCCGGCGTGCGGGAGAATGCCATTATTTTGGCCGAGCCCCGTCTCAAAACCTCGCCGCCATTGGTTCGAGCATTGATCGCTATGGCCAAAGATCCGGACGCCAGAGTGCGATTTCAATTGCTGTGCACTCTGGGTTCGCTAAATTCGCCTGAGGCCCGCGCGGCACGTGACGAATTGCTGTCGCGCGACGTGGAAGATAAGTGGTTTCAGATCGCTGCTCTGAGCTCATCATCAGATGAGGCTCCGCGTCTTTACGCCAAAGCCATTGCGAGCGACCACGAAACGCCGGGGCGTGTGAGCTTCATTCGCCAGGCTGCTTCCGTAGTCGGTGCCCGGCACAAGCCAACAGAGGTACAAAGCGTAATCGAGAAGGTTGCTGGTACTACCGCGGCCAATGCCGATTGGTGGCGCGCCGCGAGTCTGGAAGGGCTGGCGCTGGGCATGCGCGGCATTGGACCAGGTGCGTTTGGCGCTGGGCAGCAAACGCTGCTCAAACTGTTCGACAGCACGCAACCAGCCATTCGCCGCGCTTCTCTGCGCCTGATCGAGATGGGTGGTCTTCCCCCAAGTAGCGCGCCTGCGGTGCAGCACGCCTCCAAGATCGCAGCCGATCGGCAGGCCGACCCGGATCTGCGGGCGGATTCCATCGGCCTTCTGGCCAAAGCGGGTCCGGAGACGCAGCAAGCACTCCTGCGGCAATTGATCGATCCGCACGAGCCCGATCAGGTGCAGGCCGCCGCGGTGCGTGCCTTTGGCAAGATCAAGGGCGACGACACTGGCAAGTTCCTTCTCTCAAAATGGCGCGCGCTGACGCCAGCCGCCCGCACCGAAGCGGCCAATGCCATGTATCTGGAACCAAGCCGGGTCTGGTTGCTGGTAAACGCCCTTAAGGCTGGCGACGTGCAGCCATGGACCCTGTCATTCACTCATCGCCGCCGATTGATCATGAACGTTGACCCAGCCATCCGCGACGCAGCGCGCCCTCTTCTTGACGAAAGCAAAAGTGAGCGCGAAAAAGTCGTAAAGCAGTATGAAGCCGCGCTCGATCTCCCGAGCGATCCCGCGCGTGGCCGTGAAGTGTACAAATCCATCTGCATCAAATGTCATCGATTTGCCGGTCTCGGCGTGCAGGTGGGACCGGACCTTGCGACAGTGCAAAATCGGCCCAAGAAAAGCCTGTTGGAAGACATCCTGATGCCCAACAAAACCATCGCCCAGGGCTATGAAGCCTACGTCGTCGAGACCACTAGTGGAATTCTCGACGGCGTTCTCGGTGCGCAGACGCCGACAACTATCGCTTTGCGTCACGAGGACGGTAAGGAAGATATCATCCAACGCAAAGACATCAAGCAGATGTACGTCACCAACGTTTCCGCCATGCCGGGTGATTTGGAGAAACAAATCACGCAACAACAGATGGCAGACCTGCTCGAATTCCTGAAGACGACTCACTAAACTACATCAGAGCGTCTTCAGAAAAGCGATGAGCGCCCGCTTGTCCTCAACAGACAAATCCAGGCCATAACGGTGACCCTTTACCGAACGACGGCGGCCGTCAGATCCTTTGAAGCCCGTTGGCACATAATCATCCCGTAGCCGGGCGGGATCGAACCAGTCCTCGAGCGTGAGAACGGAGCCATTATGCTCGAACGGGCCGCGATACCAAACTCCTTTCAGTGACGGCACCTTGTAATAGCCCGTGCCCTTGTGGGTCTCTAGGGAGTAGCGCGGGTCGGTACCGATGCGCGTTTCCATCAGATCGAACAGGTGCTTGTGGTCTTCCGGGGGCTCAAAGCCGTCCACGGGGATGAGCCGGTTATTCGTATACAGGGGGAGCGTGTGACAGGAGGCGCAACCCGCGTGTTCGAACACCATTTTTCCGCGTTTGGCCGCGGACTCCCAATGATTCGGGTTCTGCGGCGGATGAAGCGAATATACATAAAGCGCCAGCGCATATAGCTGCTCGTCGCTGTAGCGCTCGGTGTGACCGCCTTCGGCTGCCGGCGGCGCCGAAACGCCGTAACGATCGAGTTTGAAAACATCCTGCACCAACGAGCAGTAGCGCATGAGATCGCCAACGCCACGGTGTCGCACGAGACCGGTGTGATCCAGATAGTGCCGATCTTGCACACCAATCAAATCGGGAATCTGCGGAGGCAGGAAGATGCTGGTATTGCTGCGCGCAGTCACGCCTGGCGGAATCGCCTCTCCGGCCGCGATCAAGTCATCGAGCGACATGGTTTGCGCGCGATGGTTCAGGTCATCTGCCAGCCATGGCATCTCAAACTGCCGCGCGAACCCACGGATGCGATCCAATACTTTGGCGGGATCGCCAAAGTGGGCGGCCCGGCGAAGCATCATTGCACCTTCACGATCGCCGGGATTGTTCCCCTGTGCACCGGGAACCACCGTTCCATCCGCCAGCACCCGTGTGTGGCAGGTATTGCAGCCCATCGAACCTAGCTCTACCTCGCCTTTTCGCCGGATGATCCATCGCGCGAATGGAACCGTACCGTCACTCGCGACCGGCATGCCAGAGTTCTTGTAGAATGCGGGATCGCGCACCTCTGCGGCACCGAAGAACACGGGGCTGTATGCGGTCGGTGCGTTAAACACGAGAGCACCAGCGCTGATCCAATCCGCGGGCGTCTTCGGTTGGGCGGGATCGAATGCGACCTCAGGCTCCTGCCGCCGGAGCCAATCCATATAACCGGCCGGTTCCCGATCCGGGCGGTAAACCGGATAGCTCTTATAAATGGTGCGTACCGGTAACCGATAGTACTCGTCTTCAGAAATGTGGATGGGCGAGTATCTCGCATTCGCGAGCGGCACCTCAAGCGTATCAACGTCCGATTGTGTCCACGTTTTCGGCACGTCGGCCGAAATGGCCAACATCACCGGGAACATTACCCACCAGGTCACAGAAGCTCCGTTTCCAACAATGGATTATTTCATGACGCCGACATTCCCATGCGGCCAAGGCTCAATCCGAGTCCACAGCCAATTTGATATCATCCCTGGGCAGCGTGGTCAAACGAACGTTTCTCCAATTGCTCGCGGCCGCGATTGCCGGCCCGGTGATTGCTCCTCTATGCTCTTGGGTGGAGAAGCAAAAGCTGACCAACTGGGCGGGCAACCTCACCTACAGCACGGACCGGGTGCACGAGGCCGCATCGATCGAGCAGATCCGCTCGGTTCTGCGTTCAGAGCAGAAAGTGAAGGTGCTAGGCACACGGCATTGCTTCAATTCCATCGCGGACAGCCGCTATAACCTGCTTTCGGTCATCCCCATGCACGAGGTCGTTTCGCTCGATATCGGGGCCCGAACCGTGACCATCGACCCGGGCATCACATATGGACAGCTCAGCCCGTACCTCGACAGCAAGGGTTTCGCGCTGCACAATCTCGCGTCGCTTCCCCACATCTCAGTGGCTGGCGCGTGCAGCACCGCGACCCACGGTTCTGGCGACAAGAACGGAAACCTCGCCACAGCAGTCTCAGGACTCGAAATGGTCACTGCCGGAGGGGACGTGGTGAAACTCTCCAGGAAGCTGGACGGCGATCTTTTTCCGGGCGCCGTGGTGGGCCTCGGCGCGCTCGGTGTCATCACGCGGATCACTCTCGATATTCAGCCTACGTATTCCGTGCGGCAGTACGTGTATGAAAACCTGCCTCTCGCGCAATTAAAGGAGCATTTTGACGAGATTCAGGCGAGCGGCTACAGCGTCAGCCTGTTCACCGACTGGCAGAAACAGCGCATCAATGAGCTTTGGATCAAGAGTCGTGCTACAGACGGGCAGGATTTCGCTGCACCGCAGGAATTCTTCGGAGCGCAGCTCGCGACTCGAAACCTCCACCCGATCGCCGAGTTGTCTGCCGAGAACTGCACCGAACAAATGGGTGTGCCGGGCCCCTGGTACGACCGGCTGCCTCATTTTCGTATGGGCTTCACGCCGAGCGCCGGCAAAGAGCTGCAGTCGGAGTATTTCGTTCCCCGGCGCAACGCCATTGACGCCATTTTGGCGGTGGAGCGGTTGCGCGACCAGGTGGGCCCGCACCTTTTGATCTCGGAGATCCGTGCTATCGCCGCCGATGACCTCTGGATGAGTACGTGCTACAAGCGGCCCAGCGTTACTATCCACTTCACCTGGAAGCAGGACTGGCCGGCGGTCAGACGCCTGCTGCCAATAATCGAAAAGGAGCTTGGCCCATTTCTGCCACGCCCTCACTGGGGCAAGCTGTTCACGGTGCCGCCGGCCGAGCTGCGATCGCGGTATGAAAAGTTGCCGGATTTCATCCGGCTGGCAAACGAGTACGATCCCAAAGGGAAGTTTCGGAACGACTTCCTGTACGTGAACCTATTCGCGAGTTGATTGTCACTGAGGCCAAAATGACCGCGATCATGAAAATCCGCTGTCCCCTTCCAGTCGCCCTGCTGGTTTGGATGGTGCTGCACGCGCTTCCGCTCGCAGCGCAAGGTCCGCGACATTTGCCCGAGCATATTCCGCCACGAAGGTCATCCCAGATGCAGGATGGCCCAGGTGGTGTGAACACATCGCTGCCTCGTCTTCCATACCTGCCTTGGGACCAGCAGTGGTGGACCCGCATGTTCGACGCAGGCATCAAGTACGTGCGCATCGGTCAGTACGAGGACACGTCGGACATAAGCGGCTGGGACTGGGTAGAGCAGGAAAAGGGGCGGTTCGCCATAAAACCGGAGCTGGACCTCTATGTCGATTCGCTGGTGGACAACGGGACAATCGTCCAATTACAGCTTCTCTACGGCAATCCTATCTACACGTCTCCGGCCAGCATTCTTCCGCGCTCCATCACGCCGACACCAGCTTCCGTGCACAACCGCGACCTGGGACTGTATTCCATCTTTTGGCCGCCAAAAACGCCCCAGCAGATCCAAGCTTTTCTGCGTTACGCAACGTGGATGGTGAACCACTTCCGTGGCCGCGTCCGTTACTATTCGTTATGGAACGAGCAGGACGGAAGCTATTGGAATTTGAACCCCGATCCGGAAGAATATGGACGCCTGCTGGGCGCGTTTGTAAAAGTCGTGCGCGAGACCGATCCCCAGGCCAAGGTTGTCTATGGCGGCCAGGCAAGCCTGGACACGGAGTTCGCGCGCCGGGCGCTGAGCGCCTGCCAATGTGCCGCCGGAATCGATGTCTTCGCCTATCACACGTATCCCGGCGGCTATGTGTCCAATGCGGCTCCCGAGACCATGGATTCTGGCGCCTTCGGCGAACACACAACCATAGCGCTGCGGAAGGCTGTCACTTCATATCCCGGTGTCCGGCCGGACATCCAGTTCTGGGACGACGAGTATAACTCTCTGCCAACGTTTTCAAGTGATATGAGTGAATCCATTCAGGCGAAATACGTCCCGCGCACCGTGATGTACAACTGGGCAGCCGGTGTTCCCACTTACTTATGGGAACTGGTGAATGACACGAGCACCAGTGAGGGCGACAATTTCGGAATCATTCACGGCATGATGCACCGGTCCGAGGACTTTCAGCCGAGGCCGGTCTTTTACACGCTGGCCCGCACCAATGCGCTATTCGGCGATACCGTCCGCGACTCTTCCATAGGGGTCAGCCTAGCCGACCGGGCTCCTCTGGAATCCGCCAGCCTTGCGCCTTTCTACGCCTACGGATTTCGCTCGCGTCGAGGCAAGGTCATTGTGGCTTACTGGCTCGCCGAACGCACCCATCCGAAGCACCCTTTCGAGCCAATTTACGTCGACCTGACTCTGAACAGTACAGGAATTGTTCACCCCGTGCTGATTGACATCGATTCCGACAAGATTTCGCCGCTCGCGTGGGAGAGTTCACCAGCCTCCACTCTGCGTCATGTCCCCGTACGCGATAGCGTGATGGCTATCGCCGACGAGAGTTATTTCGATTGGGACGTCTTGCCGGATATCCCGGCGCCGTTGCGTGCTGAGATCCACGGCGCAGACGTGAAGCTTACTTGGCCGCCCCTCCACAGCGCAGATATGCGTATCGTTGTCGAACGCCGCGTCGATCGGCAGAAGGGCTGGGTCGAACTCAAAACACTACCGGGGGACACCTCCTACGAAGAACGTGAGGACGCCAAAGTCTCGAGCGTCGCGTTTCGCGTCCGCGCCGCCAATGCGTACGGGAAATCTGGCTACTCGAACGTTGAAACCGTTGTGGTATCGGGAGGCGCTAAAGTTAAACCAAGAGACCGGTGATCAGGCGGCAATGCCGAGGATCCACATCTCTTGCTCTCCTCGACCTAGTGGCTCTGAACAATCGAAACCGACGAAGCGGCCTCGGCCGTCGACTTATGCCGCGCAGCTCCAGTGGGGAGCCTCTCATGGTATGCAAGAGCGAAATGATATCCGACGCGTGAAACAGCTCGTCGCGATCCGGACCTATGTCCGAGGGCACATCCGATGCACCTTCGCAAGAAAAGGGCCGGCAAGATGTTTGGCGACATTGTTTCGCGAACATCTTTCGGCCCTACTAAAGTAGGCGTGACGACTTGCAGCCGCATCCGCTCTCGATGGCGATTGCGAGAATCACTACACCCAAGGAGTGGCAACGGTGTTCTTCAGTTGCTTAGGATTTCGTAAGTGGTGACCATTTCTTCCTTTCCGGCCAAGCCGAAGTTGCACGTCTTCCACGATTCCTGCGTTTTCCCCGGGTACAGACTTCCGCCAAAGAAGGCGCGGCATACATGCAGCTGAGCTCCATTGCTGTCGATACCGGCCGGGAAATCAAACTTCGGGATCCCCAGCCAGTTCGGGCGAAACACAAGATACGAAGAGATCGTGTGTTCCACTCCTGCGTAGGAAATGTTGCAGCCGCCGAAGCTCGGATGCAGTTTCCCCGGATGGTTGACCCCGGCGAAGATGGCTGAACAGACGTAAAGAGGGGTGCCGTCCACATCGGTCCCGGCGTGAATGGCGTCCTGCGGCACGAAACCATTGCTCGCGGGGTCTATGGCAAATCGGCATCGCGGGATTCTCGGCGACCAGAACCTGATAGTTGGCCAGCAAGAGCCCTTTGCCGGAATAGGGTACGAGGCAGCCGCCATAGCCCGGCCCGATCTCCCCAAGTTGCAATGAGATCGGTCCAATTGGAGGCGCCCCATGCGGACCCAAGCCAACCTCGCCACGGCAGATGTACAAGGACCTAGGGGAAATACCCCCGCCGACGACAGCATTAACCGGGATCACGCCGCCGCTCTCGGCTTGCCAGCTCGTCACCAGAAACTCGAAATCCGGAAGAGAGATCTCTAGCCCTCCATAACTAAAGTCACAAGTGGCGGCACCAGGAGTGTACCGGCCGATCCGCAAACCAAAGCCTTCGCGTTCGCCGGCGCGGCAAGTGTACAGCGGGGTTTTGACGCCCGTAGGCGAACTAGGAACCACATAACCATCAGCCAGCGCGTCGAAGGGTATGACAGGGGCGCCGGACGATCCGCTCGAAACCCAGTTTTGAGCCATTGCGAAGTTGCAGGCAAGCAGGAAACCCGCAAACGGCCCATAGTAACGTCTCAATATCGAACCTTGCTTGAACATTTTCTTCTCCAATGGAAGTAATTTTGAGGGCACTGCCCTCGCTTCCAAGGCGAAGAATAAGGCTGAATAAGATGTGAGTCGTGTGAAATTCGTAAAACGTCTGTAAATCGCACCCCGACGACTCCGTTCCAATAGCCTGGTCCCTTGAGGCCGCAGCGGATGCCGCGAGCCGCCAAGTATGGTTAGCGGCGCACGCCGGCCAATTTACAATTCTTTTACCCACACCCCACGATTTCTAATGCCCTCCAGCCTCAATATCGCCTTGTAACGAGGGCGGGGCCCTCCAAAAAACTTGAATAGGAGAGAAGACAATGCTAAAGCAACTCTGCTAATCCTGGCGGCGCCCGCCGCCCTCAACCTGTTGGTAACGGTTTCTCCGCTGATGGCGGATGGGAGAAACGAAATCAGCTTCGACCTGGTCGCCAATCCAAAGTTTGCGGCCTGCCTGGTGGCCGACCCGAGCGGGCCGGCGCCTTCAGCCAAAGTGACTGTCAGCCGGGGCACGGCCAACGACGTGATGATCGTCGAACTGCAGAATTTCAAGCCTGAGGCGGCCTTCGACCTGTTCACAGTGCAGCGTAGCCAACTCCAGGCTGATGGCACCCCCGATCCCAATTTCAAGGGTTTCGGTCTGTCCTGGTTCCAGTCTGAACTTCACGTGGGTAGCGACGGAAAAGCAGAGGCCGTTGTAAAGAGTATTCTGCTGGATGCCATCTTTGGGTTTGATGGCGACGCAATTCCCGGTTCCGTTCCCCCCAAGTCGCTGGTCCCACCGACCCACACGTTCCACGTCGGGTTCTGGTTTGACAGCCCGCAAGACGCCGCGGCCTGCGGCTTCGATCCAACCAAATCTACGCCGTTCAACTCGGTTCAGAAGGCCGGCCCCACTGCCATGATCAGCTTGCCCAACGCGGTTTCCGGCCTGGGTCCACTGTCCACGAACACGGGCAGCGCGGCAGGCAACGCATATTGACGCTGGTTGATAACACTGCTGGTAGCTCTGCCGGTGGCATGTGCGGAAGCGTACCGAGTTAAAGGCGGATTCCATCCAAAGTGTGCGAGGAAGCAGAACGCCGCTTCCTCGCACATCTGACCGGTAGCCCACCTGGCCCGGCCGCTTGATAACACCCCTCCTTCAGTGCGTTCTCCATGACTTCTGACGACCGCTTCAGCGTTCAAACGAATAGCAGCGGACTTCGCATTTCCCTTGGGGTGAGCTCAGGTTGTGTGAGGACTCACTGACGCGTCTGCGTTTCGCATTTACTGCGGCCGCGACCCACCGCCTCCCATCGGCGTCCGGCTTCACCTGCCAGGCCACTTCGCCAGTGTCTACGCGCTATCCGGAGGTCGTGTCGACGCTTCTCCGCCTATGCCCAGCTCTTGCGAAAGCTACACAGGAAAACAGAGGCACGCAAAATCGAGGCACAGGTTGAAGGGCTGCACGCAAGCTGATCGCGAGAATCCAGGAAGATTCGAAGTGGATTGGAGAGACTTGCAGACCCGAGGGAATTAGCAAGAACGTCGGGCACCTTCCCAGCACGCGCCTTGGCTTCTCCCATGCCGGTGCGTACATCCCAGATTCGCAGATCTGCAATCATTGCAAGACTGCGGTCAAGAGCTTTGAATTAGCTGGGCTTAGGTGAAACCGCGACCAGGACCACGCTTAGTGCCCCCGACCGGTCGCGCAGCCCATAGGCGGACGGTACGACCGCCGCAACATCCGCGCGCATCCGAAAGTTCTTATCCCGACTGAAAGGACAAGTGTCGAGTGCCGGTTCTTATTTCTTGCGCTTCTTACGCTTGTCGGACTTGTCAGCGGCTTGGTCTTCGGGGCTGAGGCCGAAGCGTGGACTGAGCTTATTTTTCTTCGGAACTGGCGGCGACGGTGGTTGCCGCCCCTTCCGGGATGCCGAAGCTTGGGAGGCTATATCCTCAGGACTTAAGCCGAACATCGGGCCGGGCTTGTCTGGTCCGATGGTTCGCTTGACAGGCTTACCCTCCTTCAGCGTTGCAAACCGGGCCGGCACAGCCATTCGAGTGGGAAGCGTCTTGGCAACGACCGGTTTCGGCGCTCCAGCGGCCTTGGCCGCCGATGCGCTAAACGGATGCTCACCGCCCAGCGCCGGATTGGCTTCGTTACAGTGGGTTTGGATGCAGGCTTCCAGCGCGGCCAGGTTTACGCCCTTTGCAGCTAATTGCTTCGCGAATTCGCCGCCCAGGACCTTCTGGCTGAGAAGACATCTAAGGACTTCGCACCAGCGATCTTCACCAGGGATCTGCCCGGGTTTATCACCACCGGGGAACACGACCGCGGTCAGTTTCTGCTCACGCTGGAATGGCTGACCCTCCAAGGTGGTCCCTTGAGCCCGGACCCGCACGGTGTAGACCCCGGTAATAGCAGCAGTGAAGCCCGTGCTAAAGCGGCCGGGATCTGTTTGAGTTAGAGCGAGCGTGGAGCTAGAACCGTCCGGGCGCCGGACCTCCGCCCAGACTGTGGCGCCCTTATCGAGCGGCACGTCGTATTGATCGATTGCGGCGAGCACGGTGATTCCGGCACCCGGCTCGAAGCTGTTCTGGAGCAAGCTGGCTTTAAAACGCAGGTTAGAGTAGGTGTGAATCAAAAGGCTGTAAGGTAACGAGGCCCCCTTCAGAGTCGCCATCAGATTCCTATCAGCGTTCTTAGCGCGGGCGTTTAAGCCGAGAAGAACGTGCCACTGGCCGGCATGGGTGCCTACGATATCCGCGGCGAGCATCGGCAGCGATGCGCGATAGTAGCTCGTACGCGGCGTACTGACGAACCGGGACGTTGTTCCGGCGTTGGCTCGGGCGGGGTCGATGATGGTGCCGTCGGGGGCCTCGAGCCGAAAGTCGATGTAAGAAGGCGCCGGGCTCAGCAAAACCACATCAACCGAGATGTCCGCCTGGGTCAGAACGTAGGGGATGCGATGTGTGGTGCCGAACACCAGGTTGCCACGCGGATCCAGGACGGCGCTGGAGTTCTGAATTCCAGCCTGTATTTTCAGGAAATACTCGGTCAATGCAAAGGTCTCATCCGGAGTAATTGGTCCCGTGACCACCAAGTAGCCGCCATGGCTTTGAGTGATGTCATTGAGCGCGGCGGTGCTGATGGCGGCCGCCTGACCGAAGCCGATCGCAAAGGTATTCGCAGTCAGGCTCCCACTTACCTCACTGATCAAGGGGTGAGTGTTTTCCAGGCCGTCCGTAAGAACCACCATCGCGTTGACGGTATAGGTTCCTGCCACGGCGTCCAGCGCAGCCTTAGCGGCTTGTATACCACCTCCAATGCATGTCGAGCCACGAGGATCGAGAGTCATCGCGGGATCGGAGGCGATGGTAGTTGACGGAGACGATATATGAAGAGCCTGTGTCCGGCCCGCACCTCCCGGAATGGGGCCAACGTTCTGGACCGGCATGAGCGTGTCCACGAGATTATCGAATCTCACGATGCCGAGGCCGTCTCCGTCCTGCATGACATCGACGAACGTGGACACCGCGGTTCGCAATAGCTCGACGCGCGGATGTCCGTTGCCGGCGTCGATTGCCATGCTTCCCGATCGATCGAGGACCAACGCTACCGCGGACGTCTGCCGGGGCACGGTGTTGGCCTGCAGATTCACCACCCAGGGCCCAAATATTGTCCCGGTGCCGGAGTCGACCGCCTGAACCGTCACGCTGCCCATGGCGCTAGATGGCGCAGGAGTGGACGTGTACGAAATCCAAGCGGAGAACGCTGATCGCTTTCACAGGAGAACACTGATCGGTTTCCCAGGAGATTCAGTGATCGGCTTCAGAGGAGAACGGGTGATCGGTTTGGTGGAGAATCCGCAGGCCCACGTCGCGCGCACGAAAGGCTTGGCGTACAGGAACTTTCCATTAGTGCGATCCAGCGCGTCAAGATGGCCGTTACGATCCGCGTGTACCAAGCCCTTTATGATTTGTGAGTCGATATGCAAATCAACCAGCACCATTTCGTTGACACCGTCAAAATCCCAGACATCATGTGGCGTGAACTGGTAATGCCAACGTAGCTTGCCGGTGTCGGCGTCGAGCGCCACAACACAATCGGTGTACAGATTGTCGCTCCGGCCGCGCGGCTCGGGATGCCGACTGAGAAAAACCCGCTCTCGGCAACACGACCAAGACCACGAGAAGACACTCACGGACTTTTTTCAAGTTTCGCATCCGATCCACCGTACCACCCACCTCCGTGGTGCGGCCACCGGTCGATGATTACGATCCCGAAGGCGACCGATCCCTCTAGCGCCGGCCGACAACGCTACTGCGAGAGTGATGAGTGCCCAAGTAAGTTCAAGAGCTGCAACAAATCTATATCCGTTGTTTCTGTGTGGCGCAACGTCGTTTCAGACAGCCACAGGCGGACTAACTGGCGCTTTGGATACTTCCTCTAGCGCCGCAACCAAGCTCTTCTCGATCAGTTCACACATCTCATCGAGTTCCGCGTCGGTAGCCACCAAGGCGGGCGAAACGGCGAACCAGGAGGGATCGACGCGGAGAATGATCCCATTCTTCAGCGCAGCTTTCTTCATCGCTGTACCTAGTTCAGGGAACGGTTCGAGCGTCCCGGTATCCTTCACGAGTTCGACACCCAATAGAATTCCCTTCCCTCGAACTTCACGAACCACTCCGTACTTTCTCAGGCCTTCGAAGCGCGTCCGCAACCGCTCACCCATGCGGCGAGCCTGTTCGTCCAGACGGTTCTCGACGATCTCGTTGATTACCGCTATACCGACAGCGGACGCGAGAGGGTTACCCGCAAAAGTATGCCCATGGGCGAACTGCACATTGTCGGCCGAAGCGCCCCAGAATGCGTCTGCCATGTCTTCACGAGCGATCATCGCGCCGATCGGTACCATGCCGCTGGATAATCCCTTCCCGCAGCAGATGATGTCCGGTGTTACGCCGTATGTCTGAGCGGCAAACATACTCCCGGTCTTCCCGAAACCTGTTATGACTTCGTCGAAAATCAAAATCACGTTGTGTCGATCGCAAATCCGGCGAAGCATGCGAAAGTACTCCGCCGTGGGTGTGATGATCCCTCCCGTATTGCCGATCGGCTCCACAATGAAGCCCGCCACCGTATCCGGATCTTCCGCGATGATGACGTCCTCCACCGTTTCCGCCGCGAAGCGGTTGCACTCCTCCCAAGTGGCGAACTGGTCGCGGTAGTGGGATGGCGGGAAGACCTTGATGAACCCCGGCATCTGAGGCTCGAACTTCGTCTTGCGTGGTCCCGTTCCGCTGGCCGACATGGCGCCCGCGGTGCCGCCATGATAGCCGTAATACCGGCTGATGAATTTGTATTTGCCAGGATGCCCCGTCTGCTTGAAGTACTGGCGCACGAACTTCATTGCGGATTCGGTTGCTTCCGAGCCTCCGCTGAAGCCTTTCACGTACTTCAGATTCCCGGGGGCGACAGCGCCGAGCCGCTCGATGAAATCTAGCGTCACGCTTGCGATTCCGTGCAAAGGCGGAGCGAACGTTATCTTCTCCATCTGCTTTCGCATGGCATCGAGGAGGCGTGGATGGCCGTGTCCTAGCGTGGCAACGAAAATTCCGCCGATCGCGTCGAAATAGCGCTTGCCTTCGGTGTCCCAGTAGTACACGCCCTGCGCGCGTTCGACAATCAGCGGATCGCGCAGGAAATCCGTGAGCTGCTGATAGTCAATAAAAGTCCGCTTGAGTAGCGTTTCCTGACGAGCAGTAATTTTCATAGAAACTCGTTTCTCATTCCGCCCAGTCGACTCGTGCCCACAAGTACGGCGAGTACGCCAGATTGTCGAAGCGCAGAGCCGTGAGAACCTGGCATTCGAAACTGATCATCGATGCTCGGTTCATCCAACCGGTTTTGATCCGCTGCAACTGGCCCGCCTTCAGTATAAAGGTGCGCTCGCGCATCTCGGGTGCGCGGACGGTCAGCTCGACGTCCCGATCCAGAGGATTGTACACGTCAAAGCCTATCAAAACGCGCGGGTAGAAAAAGCGGAACTGCGCCTTAGTGGCTCCGGTGCCAGCAGTGCAAAGCGAAAACGTGCTCATGCGGCCATCTGGCGGGCAGACCTTCCACGATTCCCTGCCCCAATCAATTACTCCTGACGGATACTCGCCTCGCAGCACCACGTTCGCCCCAACGTGGGGGTTATCGAAATCGACCATCAACGGAACCGGTTCGGTTGCTGTCCCCTGGACATCAACATCTCGGAATCGTTCATGCCGGATACGAAGGACGCGACTGGCATCGTCGAATGTATAGCCTTCCTGTTTCAGATCGTTGCGGCGAGCCAGCTTGCGGCCGCCTTCCGTCACCGCATCGGGCGCAAAACTGAGGCGCAGTACGTCTGTCGAAGACGGATCGAACGTGGAATAGGTCACCGATCCCCTTCCATAAGCGATCTTGGTAACCACCGAACTCGAACCCACTAGGTGGGACTCGTCCGCTGGAGCCCACTCGGGCACCGCCCAAAAACCATCCATCATGCGCCGCGGGCCATCAGAGAATTCGTCGGTGAACCACCACTGATTGCCAAATGGAGTGTGCGCGCCGGCCGGCATCCCCTGGAAATACGTGACCCAGTTGAATGATCGAAACGCTTCCTCCTTATATGCGACATCGCCGGTGCGCGCGTAATAAAGTGCCTCGATCGCCGCGAGGCGCGAGGTGTGGCTGTCACAACATTCATTCGGAACGCCGCAGCAGAAGCTCTTACCGTCGCCCTGCTCGGTCGTCACCGTGGCGCCATGGACGACGTACTTGGGCCACTTGGGAGTCGTCTTCACCCAATCAATCAGCTTGCGCGCATGATCGCGCCATTCCAGGTCCTTCTCAGGATTGAGCAGAACGTAGCGAGCATATTCCAGCGGAATCACCTGGTTCATGTTCCCCATGCTGGGCGTGACGTCTTCGAAGTAACCGACCCAGACGTTGTTCTTCATGGGGTACTTGTGCAGCCACTCCCAAGCCCCCTGGCGGACTTGCCGGTATGCGGCGACGTCACCCTGTTCGAGCCGGATCAGTTCGTCGAAAAGCATGATCGGTTCGACGACGTTCGCCGAGTACGGGCCCATTCCCCGCCCTTCCACCTTGCCGTCGCGCGCGTAACAACGCACCGGCCACGGAGAATTTTGCGCGTCCCCGGTCTTATAGTTCTTCACCAGGGCGGCGGCACAGCGTATAGCGGCCTCCAAATATTTCGTGTTGCCGGTCATCTCGTAAAAGCGCAGGTAAGCGTATCCATCTTCGCCAACCACGTGCGGCTCGAGAAAATCCTCGCCATGATGGCTCCAGCCGGTGTAGCGGCGATCACCGGGATTGGCTGACGTATACGGTACGCGCGCCCACGCGTAGTTTTCCGGCGTCAGGCCGTTCTCGAGTTCGTAGTCGATGAAATCCTGGAGAAACGTGATCGTGTTCGCATCACCAGTGTAGGGATACAGCCGCTCCATGAAACCTTGCACCATGGCGCGAAGATAAGCCGTGGAGTTTGCCCAATGCCAGTCGGGCTGCATCTCGAAGGTGGTGCGATCAAAATCGAAACAGCAATGAAAATAGTGGTAACGCTGCCGGTTGTACTGGTCCCAGAGAATGCTCCACTGCGTGAGGAAGTGAGAACTGTACGAGTAACCCGTGTTGTCCGGCATGGGCCATGGAAGCAGCTTGCCGCCGGAATCGAGTTGCACAGGCCGGCCCGCGATCGTCGGAGCATCAACGGTCGAGACGACTTTAAACGGCTCTTCGGCCGCTAACGCCGCACCGAACAAACTCAGCAACACCGCGCACCGACGCAGACGAATCATAGTTCACCTATTCGTTCAATAACTGGTGTCATATTTCGCAATCAAAACCGTAGCCACGAGGACAATTCCCGAACCCGTCAACGCCAGCGTCCCCAGCCGCTCACCGAGAAGAACGGCTGCCAGCAACACCCCGAAGATCGGCACGAGATAGAGCGAGACCGAAGCCACAGTGACATCCAGGTGCTCGAGTGCTGCGAAGAAGAACAACATCGATGCGCCGTACATCAGGATAGCCAGAAACGCGAACGCCGCCCACGATTGCCAGTCGAACGCGCTAAAAACGCGCCAATGGAACGGTTCCACCCAGATGAGCAGCGGCACGCTGGCGATCGACGCCGTGATGTAGCTGAAGATCAGGATCTCGATTTCCTGAAATCGCCGCAGCAGCCCTTTGCAGTAGGTGTTATAGAACGATGAGCCGAAGCAGCCAACGAGAATCAGGCCATTTCCCACTATATACTTCCCGTTCAGAAACGAGCTTTCCCGCAGGTCCGGGACCGACATGAGCAACACTCCCACAAGACCGATCGCGAGCGATGCGATGCGCAGCACGCTCAACTTCTCATGCAGCATGATAGAAGCCAGAACAGCCGTGATCACCGGAATCATCAGATTGAGAACGGCGCCGTTCGAAGCCAGCGACCGCGAAATACCCCAGGTCATGCCGAGCTGCGCCAGCACCTGACCGAGCACACCGGCGAGCGTGAACTTGCCCCAGTCCGACCATGTGGGCCGCAGCGCCGCGGGATTGGCGCGCCGTTTGTGGATCAGCATGGGGACGAACAACAACGTGGTGATGTAGAACGGCACGAACGTGATCGCGATGGGGCCCATGTGGCGATCCAGGAACTTCACCGCCGTGCCCTGCGCCGACCAGATGAGTGACGCCATGGCCAGCAAACCGAAATAACCGAGCATTCGGCCTCTGTGAATCTGTTTCTGTGTATCCGCTACACTCGCCATGCTTCACCCTTCCTGGACGATGACCCCGAAACGATCTGCGCCCATGGAACTGCCGTCGAAAACGTACGGGTTCATGCGGCGAATTTCCGCGTAACGCTCCACCACGCGTCGAAATGCGCCTTCTGCATCCTGGCGCGCCAGGACGGCCACCGTGCCGCCCGCTCCGCCGCCCGTGACTTTGGCCCCATACAAACCCTTCTCGACGCCCTCTTCTCGAACCAGATCGACCAGCAAATCCGTCGCCTCGTTGCCCAGGCCGCACTCGGTGTATGAGTAGTGCGATTGATACATCAGGTCACCCATCAGGCGCCAGGCGTCCTCCGTTGACGTGGCCCCGCGCGCCAGTTCCACGAACAACTGAATGCGCTGGTTCTCTTCCACCGCGTAACGAGTGCAGTTGCGCACGCGATAACAGGCATCCGGCCGCAGCGGCGTGAACGGGTCCGCGTGAAACTGTCCCTCGTGTAAAAACTCACGGCCATGCATTGCCTCGGGAAGACGCCCTTCGTACTTCGAGCGAAACAAAGACGGCGACATTTCCGAAACGTAGCCGCGCCATCGACAGTCGGTAAAACGCGGGATCTGGCTGTTCACGTCCGGCCGAACCTCCAGTCCTTCCCAGTCACAGATCAGCTTGTATCCCATGAACGCGCCCGCCCGCGCGGCTTCATATTCGATACCAGTCACTTGATGGCTGACCCCGGAATCTATCGCCCAACACTTCAAGTCCGCCGGCAAACGAACCAACGGCTGTACCTGGCATGGCTGGCAAACCAACGGCAGCACGTAGCCTTCATCGCCCATGACCACGGCCGCCTGGTCCATGATGCCGCAGGCCGATTCCGCAATCACATTCTCTACCCACTGGCAAGCTTCGGCCAGCTCAATACCGTGCAGATCGATGCCGTACGCGCGCGCCGCCGGTTTCATGACTGCAACCTCGATCGCCGCCGACGAGCTGACGCCCTTGTTCAGAGGAACCTCGGAGGATATATAGATGTTCGCTCCGCCCTTCACCGCCTCCGGATAATGGCGTCGCAGCAAATAGAAAATCCCAAGAACGTAGGCCGTCCACCGGCAGCTAGGATCTTCATTCGCCATGCGCCGCACAGTGTCCTCGTCGGTCAATGCATCGAACGCGAATTCGATCCAATCGCTCCAGCCGCGCTCCGCCATTTGCGGGTTCCAGAAACAGATTCGCTCATCGGACCGCAACTGCACCGCGGCCCACGTTGCCTCCCGGATGGTCGCCTCGAACACCAGCCCGCCGGTGTAATCGACGTTGCCACCCATCAAATCCAACCTGCCGGGCGAACGTCCTATATAGATCGGGCGACCAGGCTCGAAGAACGTGCGGGCGGCACAAATGCGGGCGATCTCTTTCTCAAAAGCCGTCACGCAAGCTCCCGAATGCTATCGGTCACATAGGTAATGGACTCCTCCGTCATACGGGGATGGATGGGAAGGCTGACATACTTCTGGAACAGCGATTCCGCCACCGGACACTCGCCGTCATGGTGCCCCAGTTTGCGGTAAGCCGTGGTCAAATGAATGGGCATGTAGTGCGACCACACTTTGATGCGCTTGCCTGTATAGAGTCTCCACATGAAGTCTTCCTTGTTCAGCCGGAACTCTCGCTCCACCATCACGCAATAAATATGAAAGACGTGCCTGACGTCTGGAGAAACATAGGGCAACGTGAGTCCACGGGTCCCGCGCAGCAGCTCGCAGTAACGATTGGCGATCTCGATCCGCCGCGCGTTGAATCCATCCAGCTTGCGTAACTGCTCAAGCCCGACCGCAGCCTGCGCATCTGTCATCCGAAAGTTAAAGCCGACCTCGTCAAAGTCCAGATACCAGTACTGCTTTCCCATCGGCTGCTTGGTTTCGTCAATGGGTAGATACTTGCCTTTGGGATCGTAGGTGAGGCAGCACAGGGACCGGAACGACAACATGCGCTCGTACAGATCCTTCCGGTTGGTCGTGATCATGCCGCCTTCGCCCAGCGTCACCATGTTCTTTTGCTGGTGGAAGCTAAACACACCGATGTCACCCAACGTTCCCGACCGCCGGCCTTTATACTCTGCGCCCGCCGCGTGGGCACAATCCTCGATGACGATTATGCCGCGCTCCCTCGCCAATTCCATGATTGGGTCCATGTCACAGGGCTGCCCATAGAGGTGCACTACGATAATCGCCTTGGTCCGCGCGGTGATCTTCTCGGCGACGGAAGCCGCGTCCAGATTGAGTGTCCGTGGGTTGACATCGGCGAAAACTACGCGGGCCCCTTTCGCGGCAGCGGCATTGGCGGTCGAGATCCAACTGATCGGTGTGGTGATCACCTCGTCACCTGGTCCCACTCCGGCGGCGATCACCGCCAGTTCGAGGCCAGCTGTCCCAGACGTGACAGCAAGTCCGTACTGGGCTCCGCAATATGCCGCGAAACTTTCCTCGAACTTTTTTACTTTCGGCCCGCACGAAGGAGCGCCCGCGCGTAACACTTCAATAAGCGCGGCTTCTTCCTCCGAACCATACGCCGCACCATGGCCGTACTCGAGTTCATGTATTGCTTTGGGTAGTTCCATGAATGGCTCTTTCTATTACTTCATCGCAAGTCGGAATGCGCGTCCGGCACACTGCCCGGATTCGTTCCGATATCAGAAAGTGATCAAGACCCCGCGGAGCCCGGCCCGGTATCGGCTCCGTCTGCGCCTTCACCAGTTTCTTGGAATAGCCCAGTCGTTCGGCAAGCCGCACGCCCAGTTCGAAACGCGAAATCGACTCCGTGGCCCCCAGATGAAACACGCCGGCTCCACTCCCAGCCGCTAGCAACTCTAGCATCACATCGGACAAAGTTGCCGCGTCAATCGGATTGCGATATTCGAAGTCAGGCAACGAGACAGTCTCTCCCGCGCGAAGCTTTGCCGCGAACTTGTTCAACATCGCGTTCGTCCCGTTCCCCTCCGCGTACCCGATGACCAGCGCCAGCCGCAGGATGATCGCCTCCGGCAGCTCCGCCGCGATCAATTGTTCCGCGCGCGCCTTGGTCCAGCCGTAAATGCTCACTGGCGTCGGTGAGTCCGACTCCCTGTAACCGTGCCGCGTCCCGTCAAAAACCGCTGCCGACGACGTGAACAGCAACCGTGCTCCCTTTCGCCGGCACGCCGCGACCACGTGAACCGCTCCACATACATTGACAGCCTCCGCCATTTCGGGCCGCAGTTCGCACTGGTCGATATCCGATACGGCCGCGAGCAAAATCACGCAGTCAGGCTCCGCACAATCGAACGCAACGTTCACACTGTCTGCCGACGTGATATCGATGCTCACACCGCGCTCTCCCGCCGGGCGCACAAGATCCGCCTGGAAAACTTCGAACGCACCGCCTGCTTTCTGCACCACATGCTGCCCCAGAAAGCCGGTCGAGCCGACAATCAACAAACGCGGTTTTTCGGAACCCACTCTCGCTTACCTGGCCCACTCCGGAAAGGCCGTCATGGCATCCACGAAATTATGAACCTTATCGGTGTGGGCGTCCTCCTGCCAGCCGCCACGCCCTGGCTTGACCGAGTTTTCGCGCGGGCAGCCGTCGTCATTGATGGCGTAGAGGGCATAGTTCAGCGCCTGGTAAGCGAGCCCTTTGTATTCGTCCGAGCCGGTGGCCGCGGAATACATCGCCAGCACCGCACCGTAAGTCGAGAGAATGCCGCCCCAGGGCTCCTTGTCGTAAGTCTGCTCGCCGCAAACCGGCACACCGGTCCGGATACTGGTGAAATTCTTGATCGTGAAGTCGATGAGCGTCTTGGCATCCGCCGCCCAATCGGCATCCACCGCTTCTTTCTTCTCGATGAGATATCTCGCCAGGTTCAACGGCGACCACGCGTTGCGATTGTCAGGCTCGGCGTGGTCTTCGAAAAACTGCACCCAAAGCGAGCCATCTTTCGCCACATTCGGAATCTGGTAGCTCTTGATCCAGGTCCATAACTTCGCACGAGGCTCTTGGAACTCGGCGTGTCCGTGCTCGATAAGGCTATCGAACAATCGCAGGTCGAATGACATGTTGCCCGAAACCGGAAAGCGCGATTCACCCGTCCGGTAATCCACGCGAAACGGCCATGGACTTCGCTCGCTGTTGCCCGTCCCCATGTTGGCCACCAGCACCCGTGCATTCTGCAAAGCCTGGTCCAGGTACTTGTTTTCACTGGTCGCCTCGTACAACAGCACCAGGGCGTACCCCGCGATGCCCCCCTTATCGGGCTCAATCTCGTAAGGCTTGTCAGCCTGTGTGCCGGCGTCCGGAGGCTGAGGAAACTTACCGCGGATGCCGGTGGACCGTGTAAATCGTGGATACTTGCCCGTATCCGGCGTCAGGCTCTCTTTCACCAGATAGTCGCCCATATAGCGCGCGAACTCTAGAATCTTCGGATTCTTCCTTCCGCTCCACGCGTAGTACTTGAGATAAGAAATGATCCCCATGCCGTTCTGCATGGAAGGGATAGTATCCACGCGTCTGGCAATCGGCTGGTAATCGCCATCCATGAAAGTCGTGTAGACGAAACGCGGATAGCCGCTCTCGATGGGGCACGCGAGATACCAGTTCATCTCGCGCTTGAGCGCGTCACTCCACGAGGTCCATGGAGCGAGCATTCCTTTGGAATCGTAGACCGCGCGATGATTGCCGATCGTCGGGTTATCGGCCCCCATCGCGGCGGGTCCGGTAAGACACCCGATCCACGCCAGCAACACGGCAGCGCAAGAACTAACGAGGTTCCGCGGGCCGGGAATGATCATGTGATTCGCGCCACTCGCTCCCGCCGGTTTCGCGTCAGAAGTGCAGCCGCAGCCCGAACTGCATGCGGCGCTGGTCTACGGATGTCGAAAACACTTGACCTATCGTCGCGTCTCCCACGTTTGCGTCCGGAGCTGCAAAGTTCGTGTGATTAAACGTATTGAAGACGTCCACGCGCAACTGCAGGTTGATGCGCTCGGTCACGTCGAACGTCTTCGATAGAGACGAATCGAGCTGTTGCTGCCCATCCGCATGCAGCGGATCGATGCCCAAGTTCCCATACGTGTCCGGCACTGTATCGGGAACGAAGCAACTCGGGTCGAACCACATGTTAGGCGTCGGATTCGAAATCGCACCGTTGCAAACACGGTTGGCGCGGTTGCCCTGTCCATTGTTCAGGAGACTGACGCCCGAAGTAACGTCGAAACGCGTGCCACTGCGAATGTGAATCAGGCCGGAGTATTGCCAGCCTCCCAGTACTGCGTCCACCCCGCGGTTCGCGTTTGATAAATATGTCCGTCCTTTGCCGAACGGAAGCTGGACGACCACTTGCGCGTTGAGCACATGCGCTATGTCCTGCGGTGTCGGCCCGTAATACTGCCAGATATTATTCGGGTCGCCGCCCCAGCTGCCGCCAGTGTTGTTGCCGTTTGAGAAACTCCGGCCATGCGCATAGGTAGCGTACACATCTACATACTTCGCGATCTTGGCGGTGTAGCTCGCGGTAAGCGCGTCATACCAGGTCCCCGCCATCGAATAGTAGACCGGCACATCTCCAAGCTGCGGATATGTGCCGTACAGGGGCCGCGCCAGGTTATAGTTTGCACCCGACGGCTGCGGCGGCGCCTCGTTCACGTTCTTAGTCCAAGTGTTGTTCCTGCCCTGCACGTGCATATAACCTACGTCGACAATCATGCCCGGACGGATTTCACGCTGCACGTTGATTGTCCCTTGGTCCACACGCTGGTTTTTCCAGTCAGTCGCTGTCCCACGTATCAGCGCATTGGGCGGGATAATCGGGTTGCCGGAGCTGTCGTATTGCGCGTTAGAGATCGGAATCCCGTCGCGCGAGAGTAACAACGATGGTGTCAGATTGTTCGGCGTCAGCAACGTCTGCTTAACGTAGCTTGGATAGGTGAGCCCGAGAATCGTCAGCGGTCCCAGCCAGTAGGCCTGCCAGTACGAGATGCCATAACCGCCGCGGACGCTTGTCTTTCCGTGATCAGGGGTCCACGCGAAGCCCATGCGCGGTCCAACGTCGCCCTTGTCCAAATTGAGTGCCGGACTGCGGTTACTATTGGTGGCGACTACCAGTTGATTGGTCTGAACGTCCCAATTCGACTCGCGGTTGTAGCGTTCAATCGGCCGGGTATAGAGGTCGTAGCGAAAGCCAATGTTCAGCGTGAGCGACGGCAGCACCTTGAAATCGTCCTGTGCGTACCAGGCGTTCTGCCAGTAGGTCTGGTACGGCCATCCGCTCACGAACCGCGCGCGGGCGATGCTGGTCGGCGTCCCGAGTAGGAAACTCGGATACGCGTACGGCGCGGCGACCCCGTTATAGGACGTCATCGCCGGATCGAAGCTCAATGCCCCGCGCGGATCATCGCCGCCAATGGTGTCCGCTGAGGTGTCCTCTACGTGGTTCAGGCTCGTTCCGAATTTCAGGTTGTGCTTCCCTTTCACCCATGTGAAATTTTCCGTGAGCGAGAGCGTGTTGCTGACAATGAACGCCACCCAGTCCGGGTCGCCGATATTGTGAAGGGGCGGCAGGTTGCCTTGCACCTCGAAGATACCTTCGGTGATCTGGTCACCCAGATTGCCATTCGGTATCCCGTAGAAATTGTTCCAATTCTTGCTCATCGTCTTGTTGCTGGTATTGACGTGCGTCCGGTTATAGCCCATCCGGACCTCATTCGTCATCGTGGCGCCAATGGTACGCAGATAAGTAAACTGCATGTTTTGATCCACGGTGTTCGAGTCGGCTTGCCCGTTTTGCCAGAACTGGTTTACGTTGGTGGCATTGTTATTAATCGAGTTCATCTTGGAGTAACGGTAAAAAAAGCGGTCTTTGTCGGACAAATTGTAATCCCCGCGCCCGTCGCCCTGATCCACAGTCTGCTGATTCGAGTATAGGTAGTAGAGGTTGTTGGAAATCCCGGGCAGGTTGGCCACGCCGAATATCTTGTCGGCATTCATCTTGGCTGCCGGCCCATCGAAGCGGGAAGCGGGTATGATGTTGCCGGCGAACGGTGTGGCCGAGATCACATTTCCATTGGAGTCGAATTTCCGTGAGAACGGATCGTAGATCTGACCGTAGGTGCCACCGGCCGCGTCCTTGGGCTGCGTGAGATCGTAGAGCTCGGAAAAATCGCCGTTGTACATCTTGTCGGTCGGAGCGCTGGTAAAGCCGGGCTGGCTGGTGCTGAACCGTGTGCCCTGATAATCGCCGAAAAAGAAAAGCTTGTTCTTGATCGCCGGACCACCCGCTGCGCCGCCAAACTGATTCCGTCGAAACGGCGTGGCCTGCTGCGCGAAGAAGTTCTTCGCATCGGCGTCGTTGTTGCGCAGGAACTCGAACAGCGCGCCGTGAAACTCGTTGCTGCCCGACTTCGTCACCACGTTAATCACCGCGCTGCCCGAAAATCCGAACTCCGCGTTGTACTTGCCCGTGTAGACCTGCACTTCCTGAATAGCTTCGATGGGCGGCACCAGGCCAATGTAAGCATTCTGCGGCTCACGGTTGAAAATACCCTCGATGAAAACACTATTAGCGTTAGCGTCAACGCCTCCCAAAGAAACCAGCTGATTGCGCGTCAGGCCAATGGCCGATCCATCCTCTCCACCGTTGGATTGGTAGTTGCCGCTGCCCACGTCGTTGTTCGCGCCTGGCAGCAGATTCATCTGGTACAGAGGGTTGCGATCAATGTTGGGAAGTTGGTCGAGTTCCCTGTAGCCGAACGTCTTCGACAACTCGGAGGTTTCCGTAGAGACGCTCACCGGGTTGGCCGATACTTCGACCGCCTGCTGTACCTGTCCCACCGTCAGGCTGAAGTCGATACGCGTAATCCCGCCGGCGTTCACCACCACCTCCGACGCCACGCCGCGTTGAAAGCCCGCCTTCTCAGCCGTGACATGGTATGTGCCCGGCAGCACAAAATTCACGACGTAGTCGCCTGCTTCCGAACTCTGCGCCGTCGTCGTCGCACTTGTGGCGTCATTGGTCACCTGTATCCGCGCTTGCGGCACAACAGCTCCACTGGCATCCCGCACCGTGCCATCGATGCGACCGCTGTTGATCTGGGCGTCGACTACGCTTCCGGCCAAAAGTAAGCTCAACCCCAACACGAGTTTCCGCGCTGAAGAAAATGACATCTGTAAGCCCCTCCTCGAAATTTACAAATATCATATGTTTGAGGCGTAGGGCTGTCAAGGCAATTCTGCAACAGGCGTGCGGCGGAGATGGCGGTACTTGACTTACTTCTGCACTATTAGACGAATTTCTTCAACGCGTTGCGGCAATCCGCCAGAGTTAGTTTCATCAGCCGTCGGACAGCCTGCCTGGCACCTATTGGATTGCGCGATCGGATCTCAGCATAGATATTACGATGCAGCTCCCAGCCGACCGAGAAGCTAGCCGTGAGCTTGATTTGTTGGAGAAACACCTCCATCAGCGGATCGAGCACCATTTCCAGATAGCGATTGTGAGCCGCGCGCATTATCGCTCGATGAAAACGCAGGTCCGCCGCAACCGTATCATCAAGTTCACCAGCTTCCCCATCTTTCATGGCCTTCAACGACGACTCGATTTCCTCCAGATCTTCGGCGCTGGCTCGCACAGCCGCCAGACTGGCGGTCGTTTCTTCAAGTACTTGGCGGAGTTCGAGCAGGCTCTCGGTTTCTTCGATGGTGGGTATCGGTTGGTCGCGGAACAGCCTGAGTAACGATTCCTTTACTCTGTCCGGTTTAGGCGCTATGGTCAGCGTTCCGCGGCCGGCGCGGACCTCGATGACGCCCCGATCCTCTAGAATCTTCATGGCTTCGCGGACGACGATCCGGCTCACATGGAACCGCTCCGCCAACTCGGCTTCTTTCGGAAGCCGCGAACCGGGCTCCGGATACTCCTCGGCTATCAGGCGTTGCACCTCGCGCAGCACCAGTTCGCTCAAACGGCCGTTACGGAAGCTGCGTGTTTGCATCTTAATCGCACCAAATCATGAGTATACAAAGTGCTGGCGATCCGCCGGATTAGAAGATATGATCTTTCTCATGCGGTTGTCAATCTTACCTGCACTGTTACTGCCAGCAATCGCCTGTGCACAAGACGTTTATGTGAATGCGCAGGTACCCTGGCACCCGGTAGTGCTGGATGCGCAAGGGAAGCTGCTGGCTTGGTACCAGCCGGAAAAGAATCTCGGCTACGATCACGTCATTCGGCTTGGCTGGAATTTTATCGAGCACAAGGTGCCGGTGGACACGCGTCACGGCTCCGGGCTCAAGATCTATCTCATTAATTCCGTTTACGATGGCAAAACTCTGCAAGGCACGAACTGGCAGCACAATCCGGCCATGGTGTTTGCATCTTTTGTCGACTCATTGGTGGGCTGGTACCCGTATTCGGGAGACGAAGAGGCGGTTCAGGCCGTCCGGGGAATGCTCGATCACCAACTCGCACACGGCACCACGCCTTCAGACTGGGAATGGCCCGGCGTCCCGTTTGCCACCAACTGCGATGACGAACCCGATTACGGGCGGTGCATCCAGGACATGCCGCGCGAGTTCTACGGCGGGATTGAGACTGATAAAGTCGGCGAGCTCGGAACCGGCTACGGGCTGTTCTACAAGCTGACCGGTGAACGCAAATATCTGGATGCGGCGATTCGTTGTGCGCAAGCTCTGGCAAAGCACGTACGCCCCGGCGATGCCGATCACACTCCCTGGCCTTTTCGGGTGGACGCACGCACCGGAGTGACGCTCGCGCTCGAGGAATACGGCGGCAACATCGCGGGGCCTCTGCGGCTTTTTGACGAGTTGATCCACATCCATGCCGGTGACATCGCAGCCTTTCGCAACGCTCGCGATATCGCCTGGAAATGGATGCTCGATCAGCCGCTCAATCGCGACAGCCGGGCATGGAACAAGTGGGCAGGCTATTTCGAGGATGTGCCGCGCCACACGGACGACGTGAATCAGCTCACGCCCATGATGGCGGCATATTACATCCTCGCGCGCGAAGATCCGGCCGAGGTGGATCCGCAATGGATGGGCCACGTGGGACGTCTGCTTGATTGGGTGAGGATCAAACTGGGCCGAGGGCCATTCTTCGGCGCGCAGGCCATTGACGAGCAAACCACTCCCGACGCCACGTTCGGCTGCTGCTCGCGAGCCGGTCAGGGTGATCATACGGCACGTTGGGCCGCCATGAACGCCATGTTCTTCGAAAAGACGCGCGATGGACAAGCGCGCGAAGACGCCTTCCGGTCCCTGAACTACGGAACCTATTTTGCGGGCTCTGACGGCCGGATTGCCTGTTGCGGTGTGGACTATCACGACTCGTATTGGTTCAGCGACGGGTATTCGGACTACATGCGCCACTTCCAATGGGCCATGGGCGCCGTCCCCGAATTCGCTCCGATGGGAGTGGACCATATTCTTCGATCGAGCTCGGTGGTGCAGAAGGTGAAGTACGCGCCACGCAGTGTGGAATACAAAACGTTCGATGCGGCCGCCGTCGAAGTTCTGCGCCTGAGTTTCAAGCCCGCGCACGTGACCGCTGGAGGAGCCGCGATCCACGAGCGTGGCGATACTCACGAAGAGGGCTATACGATTCAACCATTGCCTGGCGGCGATTGGGCCGTTCGCCTGCGCCACGTGAATTCGGGTGAAATCAACATCGGAGGCTAAGCACGTGAAGCGGCCCGTCATTTGCGCGTTTCTCATGCTGTCGCCAGTGTGCGCCACCGCCGAGCAGCTTGGTTATCACGAGATCAGGACCGATGCCTCCGGCAAGATTGCTCCCTGGTATGGGACAGGCCCTTCTCAAGCGTACGATCACGACGTCCGGCTCCTCTTCGCTTTCTGGAAAAACATGCGCAACTGCCCGAACGGCGTGCCCATGTACATGCAGCATCAGGTATGGAAACCGAACGAAGAGGATCCACGCGGACTCGGCGGCGACCAGATCAACATGGCAATTTCGTCGTGGACTCTGCTGTACGGCTATCTTGGCGATCCGACAGTTCGCGACAACATGAAGTACATGGCCGATTACTGGCTCGCACACGGCATGTCCGGGAAGAATGACGCGTGGGGCAGCCTGCCGTACCCTTACAATACCGTGCTGCACTCGGGCCTTTATGACGGCGATATGCGGGCTGGCAAAGGCTTCCTGCAACCCGATAAGGCCGCGAGCGCCGGCGCGGAGCTGGTGTCCCTCTATAAAATGACCGGGAGCCAGCAGTACCTTCGCGCAGCAGTCGCCATTGCCGATACGCTGGCGGCAAAAGTGCAACCCGGAGACGGCGAAAACTCACCGTGGCCCTTTCGTGTCCACGCCCAGACCGGCGAGGTGCATCGCGTCGTGAAAGATGGCAAAACCTCGGTCGCATCGTACACCACCAACTACAGTGACGCACTGGTTCTGTTCGATGACCTGATTGCTCTTAAGCAACCCAATGCACCTAAGTACGCGTCGGCGCGCGATAGGGTTAGCACGTGGTTGAAGAACTACCCGATGAAGACGAACAAGTGGGGACCGTTCTTCGAAGACGTTCCGACTGAAGTGTTCTCTAACACAGAGATCAACGCAGACACCATGGCCCGGTATATTCTGGAGCATCCGTCCTGGGATGACAACTGGAAGAAGGACGCGGCGGCGATTCTCGACTGGAGCTATCAATCGTTCGCCAATCACGAGTGGGACAAATTCGGAGTGACGGCCATCAACGAGCAAACAGCCTACCAAGTCCCCGGCAACAGCCACACTTCTCGCCACGCCTCGGTTGAGCTGCTGTACTCGGAAACGACCGGCGACATGAAACTCAAAGACGCTGCCATCCGGCGTCTGAATTGGGCCACTTACATGGTCGATACGGACGGCAAGAACCGCTACCCGCGCGACGATAACTGGCTTACTGACGGCTACGGCGACTACGTACGCCACTACCTGCGCGCTATGGCATCATTTCCGGAGCTGGCGCCTGACAACCAGAACCATCTGTTGCGGACGACTTCGGTAATCCAAGACATCAAATACGCGGAAGATTCGATCGCGTACACCAAGTACGATGCCGTCTCGACGGAGCGGCTCAAGCTGGGCGCGTGGGCGCCGAAATCAGTGACTGGCGGCAAGATGCAATGGAATCCGGACACCAAGGTGCTGACCATCCAAGCGAACTCCAAGAGCATTCGGATCGTGCATTGAGAATCCAGCTAGGGCCCGGAAGCATTCAGAGGGCTCATGTCCCCGAGCCCAACCTCCAGCTCGCGTCGACTGGCGCAGATCAACGGTTTGGGCGTTAGATCGGCATAGGGGCGGTCACCCGCCGACCCCTGGCACACCCTCGAAAATCAGACGCCGGTCGCGGAGAGTGTGGCTGGGGTGAGTTCTACGTGATACCCGAGTCTTTTTAGTTTTGTTACCAGCCTCTGCCTCCGGTATTTCAAGGTGATCGGACTCATCGTGGGGCCATGCTCGACATAGCGGACGCCATCGTGCAAGACCTTCCAGATCAGGCGGCAGAGGCGGTGAGCAATTGCCCGGACTGCTTTGGCGTATCCTAAACGGGGTGACAGGCGCCGAAAGACGATCTGCAGGCGACTGTCCTCTTTCCTGACCGCTGCGTGGGTAAACCTGGACGAAGTAACTGACTTCGTTGGGGTGGGTGGTGGGATTCGAACCCACGGCCACTGGAACCACAATCCAGCGCTCTACCAGCTGAGCTACACCCACCGTGGAGGGAACGACTTCAGTGTAACAGCGTGTGGGCAACTGCGCCACCTCGGGTGATGCGGACAGCCCCGCTCGCGTGATTTTTTATCGACCACGTCATCGATTTGAAACGAATTTTCTGCTAATCTCTGAAAACAACCCAATTTCAGGTTTTCTCAAGAGGAGTTCAAATGCTTCGTTCGAAAAATCTACGTAGTGTCTATGGCGCCTGCGCAGCTCTGCTGCTCGGGTTGATATTGTCTGGTGGCGCCGTAGCGCAATCCACGTTCGGCACCGTTCTCGGAACCGTGAAGGACAATTCCGGCGCCGTGGTCCCGGGTGCAGCGGTACGGCTGACAAACACCGATGAGAACACAAGCCGCGAAGTTTCCACAAATGGAAATGGCGACTATGAATTTTTGAACGCATTGCCGGCCCACTACCAGGTGACGGTGCGAAACCAGGGATTTGAGACCTTCACGGCGACCAGCCTGGTGCTCGTTGCGCGGCAGACTCTGCGTGTGGATGCAATGCTGCAGGTTGGGCAAGCTTCCCAGACCGTCGTGGTACAGGAGACCGAAGCTGGCGTGATCGCCACCGACACCCAGACCATTCAGGAAACGTTCGATCCGCAGGCATTGCTCAACCTACCGGCGAACGTTCGTGCCAACGGGAATACCAGTCCTTATCAGCTCATTCAGGTACTGCCTGGCGTTCAGTCGGACGATGGCGGGAACTTCTCGATTCAGGGCGGCATCATGTCGCAGACCCAGTACTCGCTCGATGGGATTTCGATCACTGATGTCACGGGGAATCAACCTCTGACTAACGCCTTCCCATCCTCGGAATCCATCGCCGAAATCAAAGTGCAGGGTGTGGGCAATAACGCTGAGTACGGCCAGGTGGGGGACGTTACGACGATTTCCAAGAGCGGCACGAATCAATTTCATGGAGACGGATTCTGGTACTCGCAGAATGCCGCATTGAACGCGTTGAATTACGGCCAATTGGTCAAGAACAAGCTGGTGGCCAATGATTTCGGAGCCAGCGTGGGCGGACCGGTGTTGTTGCCTTGGCTTTACAACGGCAAGGACAAAACATTTTTCTATGGGACGTACGAAGGCTTTCGGTATCCTCGCACTTCGACGATTCAAGACACCGTGCCAACCCAGGCGATGGTCAACGGGAACTTCAGCGCCGAGGGTGTCAATATCCTCGACCCCACAACCGGCCAGCCGTTTCCCAACGACACGATCCCCGGGTCCCGGATCAACTCGGTTTCCAAAGCCTTTCTCGGCCTCTACCCGACGCCCAACGCGGGCAGTACAAGTGCCGTCCACGCCGCCAACTATATAGCCAACCGGCCGGCCACTTACACGGACGACCAGTACGATATTCGGATTGATCAATATCTGAGCTCTAAGCAATCTATTTTCGGACGTTGGACCTGGAAAGACATTACCGGACTGAACCCTATCGACCTGCTGTTTCCGTCGCAGACCAATCCCGACAATTACCGGCTTCTGGTGCTGTCGTACAACTATACGATTTTGCCGAATCTGCTTAATGAAGCGAGGTTCGGTTTTACACGGAATGACCGGGGTTATTCAAATTCCTTCAACGGGCGTCAGTTTACTTCGGGATTGGGATTACAAGGGCTGATTGGCGGTCCGCCATTCTTCTTTAACGGCGTGCCCGAGGTGGATATCACGAATCTCACCGGCATAGCCGCAGACCGGCTCGAAGGCATTACGAAGAGTCACACCTACCAGGCGGTAGACAATGTCACGTGGATCAAGGGCCGGCACACGATGAAGTTTGGGTTTGATTATCGCCATATCGAGGCGATCACGCCGCTCGGCTTCTTTGGCGCCGACAATTACGGAACTTTTGCCTTCACTGGCCAGTTCACCGGCGCGCCCTTTGCCGATTTCCTGCTTGGCATACCAGGCGGCAGCGCGCTCGACAACGTCCAGCAGGACAATGACGGTCTTAGCAATCACTACAACGCTTACGGACAGGACAGCTTCCGCGTGAGCCAAAACCTGACGCTGGAATATGGGCTGCGCTGGGAATTTCATCCGGGGTACACCGATGCCTCGGGTAATATTGGCAACTTCAACCCCAACGTGCCGAGATCCGGCCAGGCCATCTACCCGGACGGCAAACAGGCTTTACTGGCTCCCGGCTTCCTGCAAACTTTCGATGCGTGCCCAACTCTTGGAAGCACCAGTGGACCGAGTGCGAACGGAGCTCCGTGTACGCCCGTGCTGTCGGCCAGCCAAGCCGGATTGCCGAACAGCCTGCGTACCGCTCCCGAGCGGTTCATGCCGCGCTTCGGCTTTGCCTATCGTCCGTTCGGCAATAACAAGACAGTGGTTCGCGGCGGATTCAGCCTTTACAACACCGAGGTTTTGGGATCGATCTACTACGCTCTTACCGGCACCCTGCAATCGGGAACGCTCCAATACACCAACAAGATCGTCAACGGGGTTCCGCAATTTCAATGGCCCAATGTGAGCTCGGGCACTGGAAGCAATGGTGCAGGTGCGTTAGGTACGGCTTACTTCGGCACCGCGAATCAGATCCAATATAAAGATCCGTACTCCGAACAATGGAACTTCTCCATCGACCGGGATCTAGGATTTAATACAGGCTTGCGGGTGTCGTACATCGGCATGGAGACGCACGATCTGGTGTGGGCGCCAAACCTGAACCAATCTTACTATTCGACCATCCCATATCTGAATCAGCCGCTTTCCAGCCGCCCGTTCCCGAACTGGGGCGTCGTGAATACCCGAGCCAATGGCGCCAATGCCAGTTACAACTCGTTCCAGCTTGAGGTGAATCACCGTTACAAGAAGGGATTGACCTTCAACACAGCGTACACATTTGCCAAAGGCCTGGCCGACAATCAAGGTTACAACTCTACCGGTTTCGCAGGCGAGAATGCGGGAGAGCGTACCATGGATGCGCTCGACCTGAAGCACGAATATGGACCTGTCTACGGCACCCGGCGCAACCACTGGATCACGTCTATGGTGTACGAACTGCCAGTGGGCCACGCCCGGCAATTCGGAGGTAACATGAACCGCTTTGCCGATGCGATCGTCGGCGGCTGGCAGATCAGCTCGATCTTCCTGGTACAGAGCGGACCATACTTGACTCCAGCCTTCAGCACCGGCGATCCATCGGGTACGGGATCGGGTGTTATCGGGCGCAGCCAGGCGCCCGACGTTGCGGGCAACCCCAATGTAAGTAACCCGAATCGGAACGGTTGGTTTAATACCAGTGCGTTCGTCTGCCCTGGCACCCCGGGATGGACGCCGGGCACGGCATGCTTAATCGGTTCGGGCGAAGCTGGGGCGCTCAATCCGATCGGCCGATTTGGCGATTCCGGGGTCGGCACGGTCGTCGGTCCAGGCACGGTCAACCTGAACGCCGGGATGGCAAAGTATTTCAGCGTTACCGAGCGCGTCAGGATCAAGGTGGAAGCTTCCTTCACCAACGCGTTGAACCATGTAAATCTCAACAACCCGGTGCTGGCAATCGACAACCCTAGCGTGGGCACAATCACAAGCGCAAGGGGGTCGGATTTCGGCGGGAGCCGCACAGGTCAGGTTGGCGCCCGCATCGAGTTCTAACTCACCCGTCGCTTACGTCGTCGGGGACCTCCGCCATGGGGGTCCCCATTTTTTTATGGCGACTGCAGTCAACAGCAACACGACTGGATCGATGGGCAGACGATAACGAGCCGAGGCCAGCGTAAGATAGGCCGCTAGCGGGTAGACGATCGGAAAGATCATCGCGGGAAATGCGTACTGGCTGCGCTCACGCATCAGGGCTACGATTCCGGTCAACGCTCCGAGCGCAGCCAGCACGCTGAACAGCAACAATCCGCGGACACGGAGAAAGTGCGTCTCCCAGAATTCATCGGTCGGATGTTGCGAACCGCCGGACCAGAAGACCACAAACCGCTTCCCGATCAAACCCACCTCACGCCACGGATCGGCGATTACGAAGCGAAGCGCCTCCCGCTTCTTCTCTTCCATGTACGCGACTTCTCCCAGGTGAACGTACTTTTCACGGTCGGCTGAGTTGTCGATCGGGTGCAGCGCGCCCGCCCATCGGCCTTGCGTCTGCTCATTGTTCCCCATCCACAATTGCAGGCCCATCACGGAGCGCAGTGGGATGAAGGCGCCAAAAACCACGTAATTCCGGATCGTCCAAGGCACGCAGCATAGAATCGTGACGCCAAGCGCAAATGCGGGCCGCGCAAGCAGGCGTGTGCGGTAGATCAGCCACCCCAGCAAGAACGGCAGCAACAAGACCAGCGTCGCGTTGGCCATCGCGGTAAAGCCCCACAAGAATCCATATGCCAACCAGTTGCGCAAGCCGCCCGATTCCGACAACAGCAACGTCGCCCAGAGGATTGTCGCCACCAGGAGCGCCGAAAGCGAGACGTCCCAGATCGACACCGTGAAGATAATCGCGTTTGGAAACACCGCCCACAGCCATGCGGCGATGGCCGCCACGCCTACTCCCCCGATGCGCTTTCCCACAAAGAAGATCGGTACGCACGCCAGCGTGGAGAAGAGAACGTTCACGAGGACGGACGCCACGTAGGATGGAAAAGTATAGACTCCGAACACACGGAAAGTTCCGGCGACGAGCAGCGGATAGACCGGTGTCGACCACGCCGTCGGTCCTGTATCCGCCCGAAACGGAGAGCTGAAGCCTTTACCCACAGCCAGAGAGTACGCGATATTTCCGGGTTCGAGCAGAAAAGGAATTGTGCTTAACGCCTGGCGCGAGCGCGGATGCTGATACTCCCACGCGTAACCCAGCCGCAAGAACAGAGCAACAACCAGAATCAGCGGCACAGCCGAGGCAACGCGCAATATTCTTTGCACAATTCGATGCTGGGCGTTCACCACCTCTGTTCTACAATACGAATTCATGGTTGCCAAAATGGGCGTAGACTTTTCGGGCGTAACGAGCGAAGTGAGCTCCCGATACATTTTAGAGGACCAGGAACGAATGGCGCGGGCCAGGAATTACTTTGCCTGGCAGCGGCAATTGGTCACGAGAGAGTTGGGGCGCAGAGTGGTGGAGGTCGGCTGCGGCCTTGGAAACTTCACGGAAATGCTGCTGGATCGCGAACTGGTCATCGCCGTCGACGCGGAGCCGGGTTGTACGGCACGTCTCAAACAGCGGTATCCGGACCGCAACAATCTGCTCGTATTTACTTGTGACGCCGGTAGTCCTGCGTTTACCCATCTCGCCGCGTTTCAGCCCGACTCCTGCGTCTGTCTGAACGTGCTGGAGCACATTCGGGACGACGCCGGCGCCTTGCGGTCGATGGCGTCGCTTCTCACGCCGGGAGGTGTGATCGTCCTGCTCGTGCCGGCATTCCAGGCATTATATGGTCCAATTGACAGGAACCTGGGCCATCGCCGCCGCTATAGCCGGCGGTCGCTTGTTCAGATGGCGGAAACAGCCGGCCTTCGCGTCCGAAAAGCTCATTACATGAACTTTCTCGGCTTCTTCGGTTGGTGGACAAACGCTCATCTTCTCCGGCGCGAGGCGCAATCGGAAGGTCAGATCGGAATTTTTGACCGTTACCTGGTGCCTATCCTCTCACGTCTAGAAGATTGGGCTCGGCCGCCGTTCGGCCAGTCGCTGTTTGTGGTGCTCGAAAAGCCGTGAAGATTTCCGTCATCATTCCGGTCTATAACGAATTCCCAACTTTCAACCAGGTACTGGAACGTGTGCGCCAGGCGCCTCTCCCCGAAGGCTGCTCCGAAGAAATTATCGTGATCGATGACGGCTCGACCGATGGGACAGCCCAGATGCTGCGGGAGCACGCGCGCGCCGGGACTATCGTCAGCCATCGCTCAACCGAGAATTTGGGGAAAGGCGCGGCTATCCGCACCGGGATCGCGCTCGCGTCGGGCGATATCGTGATCATCCAGGATGGCGACTTGGAGTACGACCCCAACGACTACGCGCGCATCCTGGAGCCGATCTTGAAGGGCGGCGCGGACGTTGTCTACGGTTCCCGATTCCTCGGCAGACCGATAGGCATGGCCCTGAGAAATTGGATCGCCAATCGCATCCTCACCGCCGCTGCCAACCTGCTTTATAACGCGGGCATAACCGACGAGGCCACGGCTTACAAAGCATTCCACCGTTCCGTACTCCAGGAGTTGCATCTCGAATGCAAGCGCTTTGAGTTCTGCCCGGAAGTCACCGCCAAACTGCGGAGGCTCGGCTACCGAATTCACGAGGTGCCCATCCACTACAACGGCCGGGGCATTGCGGAAGGCAAGAAGATTCACGCACGGGACGGTTTTGCAGCCTTGTGGGCGCTGATCAAATACCGATTCGCCTCTCGCCGGACACTAGTTCGTAGTGAAGCCGTTGGCGTACTGCAGGCTCACGGCAGTTCGCATTAAGGTCGATGTTCCTGTTCGACCTCTTCCAATCATTCCTGCCTCTTCACAATCCGCTCGGCTTTGGAGCCAGCGACTTCATCGAACTAACGCTGGCCGGGATGCTGGTTCTGGCGACTCTCTTCTGGCGCCCATGCATCCAGCCGTACGCACTTCGGCTCGCGGAGAGGACCGGATGGTGCATGCTCCTGCTGGCTTTACTCGCGGTGGCGCTCCGTCTGGCTCTCATCCCTCACCATCCGATCCCGACGCCCGATATCTATGACGAATTCAGCCATCTGCTGGTAGCCGACACGCTGCGCCATTTTCGCCTGGCCAATCCACCGCATCCTCTGCACCAATTTTTCGAAACATTCTTCGTTCTCCAGGAGCCCACTTACAGCTCCATCTATCCCCTCGGTCAGGGCTTGATCCTGGCGTTGGGGTGGACCGTCTTTGGTCATCCCTGGGCGGGCGTAGTTGTTGCGATCGCCGCGTTCTGCTCCCTGTGCTATTGGATGCTGCGCGCATGGACAACGCCTGGTTGGGCGCTACTCGGGGGCGTGCTGACGGTCATCGAATTCGGTCCGCTCAACCAGTGGATGAACAGCTACTGGGGCGGCGCCGTTCCTGCCGCGGCCGGGTGCCTGGTTTTCGGCGCATTACCCAGGTTGCGCGAAAATGGCCGCCTTCGCGATGCCGCTTGGCTCGGTCTCGGCCTCGGGTTCCACTTGCTCACTCGGCAGTATGAATCCATCTTCCTGTTTCTGAGCGTGGTCCTTTTCTTTTTGCCGGATCTAAGACAACGGAGTTCCTTGCTCAGGCTGGCCCGGCCCGCTGCTGTTGCGCTCTCCATCGTGTTGCTGGCACTCGCAGTCACGCTGGTCCAGAACAAGCGTGTCACCGGCAGTTGGACCACGCTGCCGGAAGTGCTCAGCCAATATCAGTACGGCGTCCCGGCGGCGCTCACGTTCCTGCCTGACCCCATTCCTCATCGTGAACTCACACCACAACAGGCGCTCGATTACAAGATGCAGCGCGGATTTGGCGGCAGCCATAGTGAGACCCTGAGCAGCTTCTTGTTGCGCCTCGAATACCGTGTACGCTTTTACCGGTTCTTCTTCGTCGCGCCGCTGTACCTGGTGCTTCCTGTCTTTCTTGTGACCATCCGCGAGTTCCGGTTGGTTTGGGTGGTTCTCACCTTGCTCCTCTTCGCGCTCGGCGTGAATTTCTTCCCGCTATTTGGGTTTCACTACATTGCCGCTGTCGCGAGCCTGTTCGTTCTCATCAGTGTGATCGGGCTCGATCGCCTCAGCCGGTTCACCATTCGCGGACGGTCCGGCGGGCGGCAAGCGGCTACGCTTATCGTTTTCCTTTGTGTCTCCCAGTTCGTCTTTTGGTACGCCCTTCACGTTTTTGAAACCCGCGATTTCTCGATGGCCTTGCGGCAGTACGAGACGTGGGACGCGATCAATCATGGATTTCCGGACCGGCGGATTGCTGTTAACCATCAGCTCGCGCAACTCCCCGGCAGGCTATTGGTGTTCGTCCGCTACTGGCCGCAGCATATTTTCCAGGAAGAATGGGTCTACAATGCGGCCGATATCGATGGTTCTCGCATTGTTTGGGCGCGCGACCTCGGCGCGGATGAGAATGAGAAGCTCCGGCGCTACTATCCGGATCGCTCTACCTGGCTGTTGGAACCCGACGCTCGCCCGCCCAAGCTCAGCCCGTACCAGCCCGGGCCGCTGACGAATGTCGAGGGTCCGTAGGAGCGGCGATGTTTTTGTTGGACCTGTTTCGCTCGTTCCTGCCTCTGCACAATCCCATCGGCTTCGGTGCGAGCGACTTCATTCTGCTCACCGTGGCTGCGGTGCTTGTATTGTTTGCGCTGCTTTGGCGGCCGATCGTTGAGCCCTGCGTCCGCTCGCTTGCTCCGCGCGCGGGTTGGTGTATGCTGCTGCTGGCGGTTCTGCCCGTTGCGCTGCGGCTGTTGTTGCTCGCTCACCATCCCATTCCAACGCCATCCGTTTCCGACGAATTTAGCCATCTGCTGGTTGCCGACACTCTACTTCACTTCCGCCTCGCCAACCCGCCGCACGCGCTGCACCAGTTCTTCGAAACGTTTTTCGTATTGCAGGAGCCGGCTTACGGCTCCATCTATGCGATCGGACAGGGCATGGTGCTGGTGCTCGGCCGGCTGCTCTTCGGTCACCCCTGGGCAGGCGTCGCTCTCGCGACCGCGGCCCTCTGCTCGCTTTCTTACTGGATGCTGCGCGCGTGGACCACGCCTGGTTGGGCGCTCGCCGGTGGCCTCGTATGCGTCATGCAGTTTGGCCCTTTGTGCCAGTGGATGAATAGCTATTGGTGTGGCTCCGTCCCCGCCGCAGCCGGCTGCCTGGTTTTTGGAGCGCTGCCCAGGCTGCGCGAAAACGGCCGCCCTCGCGATGCCGCTCTATTAGCTCTGGGCCTCGCAATCAATTTGCTGACCCGCCCTTACGAATCTGTCTTTCTAGTGTTGAGCGTGCTTCTGTTCTTCGCACCGGCTCCTCGCAAGTTCGTCAGAGCCATACCCGTGATGGTCCTGGTGATCACTCCGTCGGTCGTATTGACTCTCGCGCAGAACAAACACGCTACCGGCAGTTGGACCACGCTTCCTTACATGCTCAGCCGCTACCAATACGGCGTGCCCACGACGTTTACCTTCCAGCCGAATCCCATCCCCCACCGTCAACTGACGCCGGAGCAGCAGCTCGATTATGAAACGCAAGTGGCCGTTCACGGGAAAGATACCGACACGATCGGCCGCTATTTCGAGCGGTTCCTCTTCCGCGTGCGCTTCAATCGCTTTTTTTGGGTTGCTCCACTTTACCTTGCCTTTCCGTTTTTCATTCTGGCGCTGCGCGAGAAGCGCTTCATTTGGGTCGTGGCCACTCTGCTCCTCGTCAGCCTGGGAACGAATTTCTATCCGTACTTTTACCCGCATTACATCGCCGCGGTGACTTGCCTGTTCGTGCTGGTAAGCATCGCCGGCCTCGAACGATTGAGCCGGCTATCCGTTCGCGGAAGGCCCGTAGGCCAGGATGCCGCTCGGCTGATCCTTTTTCTTGGCACCGCGCATTTTCTGTTTTGGTACGGCGTGCACCTGTTCGAGAACCAGCCATTCACCAGGCCGCTGGAGCAATTTCAAACCTGGGACATCATCAATCATGACGATCCAGAAGGGCGGATCGCGATCCACAACCAGCTCATGAAGTCGCCGGGCAAGCAATTGGTGTTTGTGCGTTACTGGCCGCAACACGCTTTTCAGGAATGGGTTCACAACGCCGCGGATATCGACGGTTCCCCGATCGTATGGGCGCGCGATCTCGGCGCCGCGGAAAACGCCAAACTTGTTCGCTACTATCCGAATCGTTCGGCCTGGTTGTTGGAACCGGATGCGCGCCCGCCGAAACTGACGCCGTACGTGCCGGATTTGGCGCTACAGTTCGAGACGCCGCCTTAAAGCGCGCGAGCGTGTAGGACTTTTTGAACCGCCTCGGCCAACGGCAAAGCGGAAAATGGACTGTCGATCCGTGCCGACGCGCCGGCCTGCAATTTCCCACCCGCCGGCTCAGACACCACGACCGGTACTTTAGGCCGCGTGCCCTTGAGCGCCAGTATCGCCTGGACGCTCGAGCTGCGCGTATCGACAACCACTAACGCCACACGGCCCGCAGCCTTCCGGAAAACGGTGGCGGCCTGTGCTCCGTTATCCACCAGAGCTACGTTGTACCCGTAGCGCTCGAGCGCGGTTTTCGCGATGAGCCGCTGTCCCTCGTCGCTCGCGACCACCAGGATGGTCTTCCGCGTGTCCACCGCTTTCCCAGTCGCGCCGCGCCCCAGAACCCGGTCGATGGCCGCCGAAACCCGCGCTGCCGTCACGTAGTTGCTGTCGAGCACCGAAAAGTAGGCGGTCCCGAGCATCACCGCAAGACACAGCAGCGCGACGATCACATCCCCATAATCCTTGAATGACGGCTTGCGGTGCCCATAGGGTATCTCCCGGCCTTGACCGACGATTTGCGCCACCGAGAATGCCGCTTTGGGCGGCGCTTCCGTCGTTGAGGGAGTCATTTTCGGCGTCATACCGGCACACTCCTCCTCTGCCGTTTCTGAAGCCTTCCAGCTCCGGCGTCGGTTCAAGATTTGTCGATCAAGATGACCTTAGCCTGAACCGCTAACCTTGGACAATCAGGCAATCACCCGGTGTAATAGGATCGTGGGATTTGTTCTCTGGATCTCCGGCGACGTCGCCTGGGCGCAAGGTACCTATGAATCCCGCGCCATGGGATCAGCCGTCATCTCAGTGACGGACTTGTTCCGCCAGCGCGACTTCCGCCCCACGCGCCGGCCGCCGAGCGTCTTCGACCGGGGATACGTCGGCTGGTTCGCGTCTTTATCGGACGTGAACGCGCGGCTGCGGACGAAAAACGGCGCTATGCTAATGTCCAGATATGGTCCCCGTCCAAGAGGCCGTCAAACAGGCCGTGGCGTTCGCTCGCGACGTGCTTGAAACTGCGCGAACCAACGAATTTCCGTCGGAATGGCAGCGAAGGAAGAGATGATCAAAGGCCAAGCGTCGGACGGTAACGAGGTGTTCGACTTCATGGTGGAACGACACGCCACAGGAGGTTTCTTGTTGTCAATTCACTACAGCGGCGACGGGGCGAAAAACGTCACTGGCGCCGGGTTGTGGCCGACCGTTGAAAAGGCGAAATCGGTCGCCGAGCAAAGCGCCCAAAGATTGTTGCATGGCGCAACAATGACTTGGCATGAATAGCTGATCGTACTGACAGCGCAGCGCAACAACTCAGACGTGCCGACCATCGCGGCCGCGCGTTTTGGGCGGTTGTCACGTTACAGCCCCGCCCTCTTCCACAACTCGTCCACCCGCTGCTTCACCTCGCGCGACATTCGGATCTCGCCCGGCCAAGGCCGTGAAAAGCCCTCGCCCGGCCACTTGCGCGTAGCGTCAATCCCCATCTTCGAGCCGTAATTCGGCAGGCGGCTCGCGTGGTCGAGCGAATCTACCGGCCCCATTGTGAATTGGATGTCACGCTCCGGGTCTATGTGGTTGAGCGCCTTCCACGCCACCTCGCGCACGTTTTGCACGTCCACATCTTCATCCACCACCACAATGCACTTGGTGAACATCGCCTGCCCCAGCCCCCAGATGGCGCTCATCACTTTTCGGGCGTGGCCTGGATACGACTTGCGTATCGAAACCAGCATCAAGTTATGGAAGATGCCCTCGGCGGGCATGCAAATGTCCCGGATCTCCGGCAGTTGCAGCCGCATCAGCGGCAGAAAGATCCGCTCCACCGCCTTGCCCATGTAGTAGTCTTCCATGGGCGGCGGCCCGACGATGGTGGTCGCATAAACCGGCTCCTTGCGCTGTGTGATGCACGTGACGTGAAAAACCGGGTACTCGTCGGCCAGCGAATAGAAACCGGTATGATCGCCGAACGGGCCTTCCGTGCGCAGCTCACCAAGTTTCACATAGCCTTCGAGTACGATTTCCGCGTTCGCCGGCGCCTCCAAATCGCAGGTCTGGCACTTCACCATCTCCACCGGACTCGATCGCAGAAATCCCGCCATCATCATCTCGTCGAGATCCGGAGGCAGCGGCAGAATCCCCGAGTACATGGTCGCCGGATCCGAGCCAATCGCTACCGCCACGTCCATGCGATCTTTGCCGGATTGCGCCAGCATGCGCCGGTAGTGCTCCGCCCCTTGCTTGTGCGTTTGCCAGTGCATGCCCGCGGTGCGCTCATCATAAAGCTGCATGCGGTAGACACCGCAGTTGCGCTTACCGGTCTCCGGATTTTTCGAGAACACCATGGGAAGGGTGATGAATCTTCCGCCGTCTTCCGGCCAGCACTGGAGCACCGGATAATCGAACAGAGAAAATCCTTCGTGCTTGATGACTTCCTGACACGCGCCTTTGGAAACGATCTTCGGAAAAAACGCCCCCGTCTCAGCCAGCTTGGGAAGCATCTTCAATTTACCGATCAGCCCCTCCGGCATCCGCATCTCGAGATACTCCGCGATGCGGCGGGCGATGTCGTCGACCGATGCCACTTCAAGCGCCAGCTCCATGCGGCGCATGCTGGCGTAGCTGTTGATCAGGACTGGAATTCTGTAGCCCGCCGGCCGTTCGAACAGCAGCGCCGGTCCGCCTGCCTTCACGGCGCGGTCCGCGAACTCCGCAATCTCGAGCACCGGATCCACTTCGAGCGAGATGCGCTTCAGCTCACCTGCCTTTTCCAGTGTGTCAATGAATTCGCCGAGATCGCGGTAAGCCATCGGAGAGAGTCCTATTATGATGGCACGCGGCAATGAACCGCAAAGCGCTACACTACGCTGAGATTGGCCGTTTCGTCAATGACGGCGAGAAGCTCCGCGGCGTTGATCGGCTTGGAAACATAGCCATCCATGCCCGCCTCCAGGCAGCGCTCTTCGTCACCCTTCATGGCATGGGCCGTCATGGCAATGATCGGCAGGTGCCGTCCCGTCCCGGCCTCGCTCTGGCGAATCGTCCGTGTCGCGACGAAGCCGTCCATCTCCGGCATCTGGACATCCATCAAGACAAGGTCGAACGCGTCCTTCTGGATGGCCTCTACGGCTTCCCGGCCGTTTCCCGCGATCGCCACTCCGTGTCCCTGTTTCTCCAGAAGGCGCCGGGCCAGTTTCTGATTCACCACGTTGTCTTCCGCCAACAAAATCCGCAAATTTCTGGTCCGGTGCTTTACCGGACAGCGGCCCGGCCCGCCTCTGCCCGTCGTAGCGCCCGGGGTGCAGACCGCGCCCAATATGGCATTTCGCAGCTCGGATTGTCCCACTGGTTTGGTGAGGCATGTCTCCAACCCGAGTCCGGGACAGCATCCGCTGTCACACCACCGGCCCGCCGACGTCAGCACGATAATCTTGACGTGGCCCAGGTGCGGCCGTTGCCGGATCTGCTTCACCAGCTCGAGTCCGTCCATGTCCGGCATGGAAGCATCCGTCAGCACCAGGCCGAAAGGCTTGCCTCCTTTTGCGGCCTCTTCCAATTCGTCCAGAGCCTCACGTCCGCTCGCCGCCAGCACCGGCGCCATTTGCCACTGCCGCAGCATATCCCCCAGGATGCGCCGGTTCGTCGCGTTGTCGTCCACTACCATTACCGGAATGCCACACAAGTCCGCCGGGCCCGCGAGTTCTGATTCGGGCGCTGGTCTGCCCACACTGAACCGCGCCAGGAAATGAAAAGTGCTGCCACGGCCGGTTTCGCTGTCCAGCCAGATGCGCCCGCCCATCAGTTCAACCAGCCTCCTGGAAATCGTGAGTCCCAGGCCTGTGCCGCCGTACCGGCGCGCTGTCGAGCCATCGGCCTGCGTGAAGGCATCAAATATGGCCGACTGCTTGTCTGGTGAGATGCCAATCCCCGTATCCGAGACGCTGAAGTGCAGGCACACGCTGTCGCCCTCCCGTGATTCCAGTTGGACGCCCAACGTGACTTCCCCGCGCTCCGTGAATTTGACCGCATTCCCCACCAGATTGATCACTACCTGCCGCAAACGTCCGGGATCCCCCACCAGGATCCTCGGTACGTCCGGAGCGATATGGCAATTGAGGTCCATTGGCTTTTCATGCGCGCGCACCGCCAGCGCTTTCAACGTGGGCTCCAGGTTATTGCGGATGTCGAAGTCCATCTGCTCCAACTCCAACTTGCCCGCCTCTATTTTGGAAAAGTCCAGGATGTCGTTGATCAGGATCAGCAGGGCATCGGCGGATGACTTGACCGCGGCCAGATAATCGCGCTGTTCCGGCGTCAGTTCCGTCCCCAGCACCAGCTCCGTCATCCCCAGGATTCCGTTCATCGGCGTGCGAATTTCGTGGCTCATGTTGGCCAGGAATTCGCTCTTGGTGCGGTTCGCCGTCTCTGCCGCTTCCTTGGCCGTTTGCAGCTCCAGTTCGGCCCGCTTGCGTTCCGTAATGTCCACCGCCACCGCGCCGATGAATCGCTGGCCCGACGCATCCACCGGAAACTTGAAAATCAGCATGTCCCGGTGCGCACCATCGGGCGCCGGTATGGGTTCAATGAATTCGGCCGCTTTGCCGGTCGAGAACACCGCGAGATCGTGCTCCCGATACTCCGCGGCAGCCTCGGGAGTCATCCAATCGAATGCCGTCTTCCCTTCGATATTGGTCTCCAGCAGACCCTCGAAAGGCCGGTTGGCATAGACGTATTTTCCAGAGGCGTCCTTCAGAAACGCGAAAGTGGGGCTGTGGTCCATGAAAGCCGTGAACCGGTCTTGCGACTCCCGTAGAGCTTCTTCCGTGCGTTTGAGAGTGCTGATATCCATCAGGGCGCCGATCATGCGCAGCGGCTTTCGAGCGGGATCCCGCAAAATGTAACCGCGGTCGTAAACGTTCGCGTAGGATCCGTCGGCCCGGCGGAAACGGTACTCACTCGACCAGTGCTCGTCGCCGGATTCAACTGCCGCATTCATATTCCGGGACACGCGCTCCCGGTCGTCGGGATGCACGCGGTCCAGCCACCAGGCGGCGGTGAACTCAATCTCGTGAGGTTTGAATCCAAAAGTCGTGTAGAAACGCTCGCCGCACCACAATTCGTTCGTCGTCAAGTCCACATCCCAGATTGCATCGTTGGTCGCGCGTACCACATATTCAAAGCGCTGCTGCAGCGCCGCTTCGCTTTCCAGCCGGCGCCGGATGATCTCGGTCTGGCGGCCAACGCGGCGCCGCAGAGCCGCTACCCAGCCCAGCACCACCAGAATCACCGCTCCCGTGCCCGCCACTACCAGCGCCGCGTGCCGCGCCGTCCACCACGACGGACGCCGCTCGAGCACCACATCCTGCGGCGAGCGCAGATGGATCACAAAGCCATTGGGGTCGCGGTTCTCATCCACGTGCACGGAACAGACTCCGGTCAATTGCAGCACGGCGCCATTTTCCAAATCCGCGAACCCCGGCCAGCGTAATGCCTCATCCATCTCCGCCACGAACGTAATCGTTCCCGCTCCCAGCACCAGTGAATACTGGCCCTGCCGCAGCGAATGATCCACCAGGCGGGCCGAAATCCGCACTAGCTCGGCGTCATAAGTGCCCTCCATCGCCTGCTCGGCCGTCACTTTCGCCGGAGTGGGCGCGTCGCCTGCGCCAATCTGCTGGAACACGGCGTCTTGCAGGATCGGTCCAAATTCGTCCAGGGCTGGAAATCCGGCGACATCCACTCGATCGCCTACCCGGAGCGGTGTGTTCTGGCGGGTCTTCACCAGCAGACCGACATCGTCTCCCCGGATGAACAGCGAGCGCCCAGGACGCTGCAGCGTGACCACGCCCTGCACCCGAACCCGGTGCAGGAATGCGCGATCCGGTGCGGCGCGCAGGATGCCGCGAACCGAGCCTACCGGCAGTGTGAAATAATTCCGCGGCGGTCGCTCCACCACGGCGATGCCGTCGCTGTTCGGGACCAGCACTTCCAGGGCGATGAATTGCTCCCGGCGGTTGTAAAATCCGCCACAGGTCCCGCGGATTCTTACCCGGGCGTCCACCAGGTCCCTCGACAGAAAAGTCAGACGGGGAACGTACGCCTTGTACTGAACGGCTCCGGCCAAAATGTCGAGCATCCACCCGCCCTGGTAACTCTCGGCCGACCGAACCACCCCTTCCACTTCCACGCGCAGGCAGTCGAGCGTACCTGAGGCCAGTTCCTCGGCTGAAATCTTGCGCGGTGGAGGCAGGCGGCCTTCCGATAGAACCCGCAATTTGACTTCCGCGATGTCCGTCGCGAAATCTGCCGGCTTGGTAATGCCCTGCACCTCAAGCAGCTGGCCCACGTGCAGGTCCGGTGCGTCTCTCGCGGTACGATCGACGAATACGGCTCCCGTCGCGTCCTGAACGAACAGGTCATTGTGCCGAGCGTCTGAGTACGTCACAATGCCGCGCAGGTACACAGGATATCCGCGTTTGGCATCGTCTAGCGACAGGGCGCGCAACTGCCGTACACTACGAATCACCGGCAGGCTCGCTGCCGGCCGCCCCTCCCCCCAGCAAACCACCGACAGCGCAACAGCCACCAGCGCCGCCAGCGTTCGCACCGTACACCACCGTGCAAACTTGCTTGGCCAATCGAATCGAGCTGCGAGTTCCGGCGGCACGCGCCTCCGTTCTGCCGGGCAGACTATACCCGTCCATCCTCTTATCGGCAGAACCCGCGGGCACTTTAGGAGCGGAGTTTTTGGCTGGTCAAAGGTCGACTCGGTTTGCCGGTCTTCTCCCTACGCTGCGCCTAAGTTTCGTTTATCATTGCACTTCGGGGTCTTCATGAAAAATAGAATCGCGTTTGTGACGGGCGCGAGCCGCGGCATCGGACGGGCCTGTGCCATGGCTCTTTCTGCCGCCGGCGCGCGCGTGGTCCTGGCCGCCCGCCAACTCGACAAACTCGAGCAGGTCGCGGCCGAAATCCGAACCGCTGCGGGCCAGGCGTTTGTCGTCCCCATGGACTTGGGCGCTCCCGACTCTATCCGTTCCGCTTTCTCCAAGGCCGCCAAGGAGTTCGGCCGCATCGACATCCTGGTCAACAACGCCGCCATCACTAAGGATGGCCTCGCCGTCCGCATGAAACAGCAGGATTGGGACGATGTACTGGCTACCAACCTCACCGGTGCGTTTGTCGCCACGCAGCAGGTCCTGCTGGGCATGATGCGCGAGCGCTGGGGCCGCATCATTAATATCACCTCCGTGGTGGCCGAGGCCGGCAATGCGGGTCAGGCGAATTACGTAGCCTCCAAAGCCGGCTTGATCGGCCTGACCAAGTCCCTCGCTCAGGAAATGGCCAGTCGCAACGTCACCGTCAACGCCATCGCACCCGGCTTCATCGATACCGATATGACCGCTGGTTTACCGCAGGAATGGAAAGAGAAGCTGCTCGCCGCTATCCCCCTCGGCCGCCTGGGAAAACCCGAGGATGTCGCCGCCGCCGTGCGCTTCCTCGCCAGCGAAGAAGCCGGCTATATCACCGGCCACGTGCTCAACATCAACGGCGGCATGTATATGTAGCCCTTACAGTTCCTGGGGCAGTGCGTTGTAGGGGCTCTGCGCGTGGCGAACGTACGCCTCCGCCTGCGCATAACCGCTCTCCACCCCGCGGAACTTCGCCACCTGCGACTGCAACGCGTAGTACCGGTCCGGCGTCTGCGAAGCGTGCGCGTAACACGCGACGCGCTTCCTCGGCTCGACTGCCGTAATGTCCACGTAATGCGTGGGGCTGAACATGAGCGTATCTTCCCCGTTCGAGACCTCGTAGTAGTAGAAGGCGCATTTCTTCCCCATACGGAGCCAGCTATCGTAAGCCAGCGTGGAGATCGCGCGGTGGTCCCGATGTCCATCGATGGGCCATTGCGTGAAAATGACGTCCGGCTTTTCCGCTTCCAGAATCTTCTGGAAAGCATCATAGTGGGCGGCATCGACCACTGCTTTGCCGTTGAACTGCCCGGCATAAACAGGACGCGCTTTCAGAATCTCGCAGGCCCTCGCCGCTTCCGCCGCACGGACAGGCGCCGCGTCCTCTGCCGGCGGCTTTTCCAAATAGCCCGAGTCACCCCGGTTCAGATATAGCAGGACGGCTTCGTGCCCCAACTCCGTATAGCGCGCGACCGTGCCTCCGCACCCGTACTCCGGGTCCCCCGGATGGCCGCCGGATATGATGACCTTGATTTTGCGTTTCGGAGTGACCACTTGCGAGCCGGCCTGCCTCGCCGCCAATGCCGTTCCTGCCAACAATCGTCGACGAGAGATCACGCTGCCATCATAGCCCTGTGAAACCCGCGAAATCCGCCGCCATCCGGCCCGACAGCACCCAGGTCATCCGCTATCGCATTGCAGCGTGAGCGCCGGAGCTTGCGCCGAACGACTGGAGCGCCAGGTAATTCGGTCCAAACCGCTGGATATTTTCGTGTTGTTTTTCAAACGCGTCGAAGTGGCCTTCTTCGTCCTGGATCAGCTTCTCAAAGAGCTGTTTGGAAGCGGCGTCCGCGTTTTTGGCGCACTCGAGTGTCCACATGTTGTAATCCCTGGCGCTGCCCTCTTCCATTGCCATGGCCTTCGCCAGCATCTGTGCCGGTTCGGTAATTTTCTCTACCACTCCGGCAGCGGCCATTTCGGTATCTCCCTTCAGAAACAGGATGCGCTCCGACAGCGCTTCCACGTGCCCCATTTCCTGAATGGCGGTTTGCTTAAATAGCCCCGCTAAAGGCGCGAAACCCAAATCGTCCAGGTGAATGTGAAAGTACATGTATTGATGGACGGCCGCCAGCTCATCCGCCACCGCCTGATTCAGCAACGCAATGCTATGTTCGCGATTCATGAGCGTCTCCTATGGCCTGGCAAAGGCAGGTCCGCGGGCGGTACTCAGCGCCACGCGGAGTGGCGAGCCCCGAGATTCGCACGCAGAAGAGCAGGCCAAGCCCGAGCACACAAACGAGTCTCATGGCCTTTCCCTCCGGCATCATTCTAACACTATACGGGATAAGAAGATCCTCTGATCCTTTTACTGCACCGCCGATTGTGATAGACTTTTCCTGGGTTGAGTCTGGATTCCCTCAAACAGTGGCCGGTTTGGCAATCTCGCCGGGCCCGTCCACTTTCGGGTTGCGAATCCAGCAGATGCTGCTTGCCAGGGAGGCACATATGCCAGTCGAATTGGTTTGGCTTGGCGGCATTTTGGTACTAGTGGCCGGAGTCGTAGTCGGGGTCCTGATTTCGCGACGCAAACCTGCTGAGCCGACGCACCTTAGGTGACCGGCGACATACGTCTATTCCGCACAGGGCGAAGGCCCCGAGCCTTCTGAAGGTGGGTCTTTTGCCCCGAATCTAATCGCCTGGCGCACCGCACGCCATCCCAGTAAGCTCACAACTCTTTCAGAACCAGCGCATTGCACCTGGCAGCCGAAGTGCACCCGCCGAAATTCTCGGTGTGTCTAAAGGCTGACTATGATCCATCCATCCAGACGTAGTTTCATGGGCGGCGTGGCCGCGCTGGCGGGCGCTGCCAATTTGCACGGCGCGCCGGCACCAGATGCTGTGCCACCACCGAACACTCTGCCAACTGTGGCGTTCGGCAAAGCTTCCATCACCCGGCTCATTTTGGGCGGAAACCCTATCGACGGCTACAGTCATTCCGTGCCGAAAATCAGCGATCTGATGCGCGAGTACTTCACCGTCCAGCGCACCACCGACCTGATCCTCCACGCCGAAGAAGAGGGCATCACGACTTTCGAGAGCCACTACTCCGACAAGGTGCACGCCGCGTTGACGGCCGCGCGCGAACACGGCTCCAAAATGCAGTGGATCTGCCTGACTCACGCCGGAGAGGACTCCGTGCTCAAGGACGTGCTCTCCTTGAAGCCGATCGGTATCGCGCATCATGGCAATCGCACCGACAACTACTTGCAGGCGGGAAAACCAGAGATCGTTCACGATTACGTGAAGAAGATCCACGACCTCGGAATCTTCGCTGGCATCTCCACCCATTCTCCGCAGCATCTGGCGCGTATCGAGGATTCCGGTTGGGAGAACGACTTCTACATGACGTGCCTGTATTACCTGACGCGCACGCCCCAGGAGCTGAAGTTCATCTACGGCGACGGACTCGCCGGCAGTGATGAACCGTTCGTGAAGACCGATCCTGAGCGTATGGCGAAACGGATCCGCGAAGCCAGGAAGCCGTGTCTCGCGTTCAAGCTCCTCGCGGCCGGCCGCAATTGCAACACGCCGCAATCTGTCGAGGAGGCGTTCCGGTTCGCCTATTCCAATATCAAGCCCATCGACGCGGCCATTGTCGGCATGTACCCGGTGTTGATGGACGAAGTGCGTGTGAATGCCGATTTGGCCAGAAAATACAGCTTGTTTGTAAATGCCTAGACGAATGCGCCGCCGAACCTTTCTCGCTGCCGGAATCGCCGGATCAACCGTCGCTTGCAGCAACCGCAACAGCTCCTGGCGATTCTTCAGCGTCGAAGAGGCCCGTACTGTCGAGTCCATCTGCACTCAGATCATCCCCGAAGACCAGGATCCCGGCGCGACTACCGCGGGCGTCGTCCATTTCCTCGATAAGCAATTGTCGGGTTTCTACAAACCGCTGCAGAAAACCTACCGGACGGGGATCGCCGAAATCAACCGCAAGAGCATCGAGTTCGGCGGTAAGACGTTTGTCGAACTGCCCGCTGGCTTTCAGGTCGAGTTGCTGAAGCACATCGAGAAAGACTCCAACCTCAAGCCCTTTTTCAGTCTCCTCATCGAGCATTCCATGCAGGGTTTCTACGGTGACCCGCGGCATGGCGGCAATCGTAATCGCGTGAGTTGGAAAATGCTCGGCGTCCCGTATCCGCCCGTACGGGGCCGGCTGCGCTACGACATCACCGACCCTGAAAAATCGGAGAAACCGTGGCTCTGAAGCCGGTAAACGCCGTCATCATCGGCGCCGGAGCTGGCGGAGGCATCGTCGCCCAGCAACTTGCCGAGGCCGGTCTCAGCGTCGTGCTTATCGAGCGTGGGCGATGGTACTCGCCCTTTGACTGCCGCAAAGACGACCTGCGAAACCAGCGGACTTCCGTTTTAGGAAATGGCTTCGGACCCGACGACGAGCGCAACCCTCGCGTGACTGTCGATCTGCAACGCCGTGAACACATCGCACGCGCCAGCGGCCCCGGCTATAACAACAACGCGGCTTGCGTGGGCGGCGGCACTCTCAGCTACGGCGCGATGGCCTGGCGCTACATGGAAAAAGATTTTCGTATGCGCTCGACCTACGGCCACATCGCCGGCAGCACCCTCGCAGACTGGCCCATCTCCTATCAGGATCTCGAGCCTTATTACGCGAAAGCGGAGTGGGAGATCGGCGTATCCGGCAACGTTTCGGGTGATCCATTTCACGCTCCGCGGAGCAGGCCGCTGCCCATGCCGCCGCTGCCGCCCAATCGTGAGTACGACATCCTCCACCCCGCGGCCAAACGTCTCGGCCTCCACCCGTTCGACATTCCCATGTTGCGTAACAGCATTCCCTACAACGGCCGCCCCGCCTGCATGCGTTGCCGCTGGTGCGTGGGATTCGCCTGCGAAGTGGACGCCAAGTGCGGCACACACAACACCGTCATTCCAAAAGCGCTCGCCACAAAGAACTGCGAGCTGCGCACCGAGTGCGTAGTCAAAGAGATCCGGACCAACGAGCGCGGCCATGCCACGGGAGTTGCGTATTTCGATGCCAATAACCGGCTCCAGCAGCAGGATGCCGATCTAGTCGTCGTCTCCTGCGGCGCGATCGAATCCGCACGGCTGTTATTGAACTCGAAAAGCAAGCTGTTTCCGAACGGCCTGGGAAATCGCCACGATTGGGTGGGCCGCAACCTGCAAGGCCACACCTACACCGGCGCATTCGGCCTGATGCCCACCCCCATCTATGATGACCTCGGCCCTGGCGCGTGCATCGCGATCTGCGATTACAACCACGGAAATCCTGGTTTGGCCGGCGGCGCCATGCTCGCCAACGAATTCATCCGGCTGCCCTACCAATTCGTCAGCATGGTTCCAGCCGGTGTGCCGCGCTGGGGTAAAGCGCACAAAGATTTCATGCGCTCTGCCTACCGCCGCGCCATCGCCATCCAGGGACCGACGCAGGAGATGCCGGTGTTTGACTCCCGCGTCGAGGCCGATCCCGTCGTCAAGGACTTTTGGGGAATTCCCGTTGCGCGCCTCTCCGGCAGCAAGCATGCGCACACCATCGAGATCAGCACCGTGATGGCAGGCAAGGCCGAGGCTTGGCTGAAAGAAGCCGGCGCGGTCGAAACGTGGCAAAAACTGTCCGGTCCAGGATTGAGCGCCGGGCAGCATCAGGCGGGCACCTGCCGCATGGGCGACGATCCTGCCACGTCCGTTGTCAACCGCTATTGCCAGGTGCACGATGTCGACAATCTCTTCGTGATCGATGCCAGCGTTCACGTGACCAACGGTGGATTCAATCCCGTGTTGACCATCATGGCCATCGCCTACCACGCCTCCGATCACCTCGTACAACGCTGGAAAGGCCGCGGGCTCGCCTGATGCGCAGGTTCCGCTACCTCTGGCTGGCGGCGCCGCTGTTGCTCGTGCTCCTCCTGCTGCCCGCATCCAGCGTCTACTACCATTCCACTGCCGGAGAAGGTTGCGCGCGATGTCACGAAATCCGCGAGAGCTTCGACCTCTGGAGCCAGTCCACGCATCGGTCAGTCAGTTGTTCAGCCTGCCACGGCGATTCGCTCACCACGGACGTTGCGTTTCATATGTCCAACGCGCGCCGCCTCGTCAAGCACATGCGCGGTGACGTTCCGGAGCAGATCCGCATCAAGGACCTCGACGTCGTGCGCATGCTGGAGCGCTGCAAAAGCTGCCACCGCCAGGAGTTCGCCGATTGGCAAGCAGGCCCGCACAGTTCTGTCTTCTCCAAAATCTTCCTGGATCAGAAGCACAATCATCAACGGCTCTTGATGGACGATTGCCTGCGCTGCCACGGCTCGAACTACGAGGGCAGCATCCGCCAACTGGTCACGCCCCTCGATACTCAAGGTCCCTGGCAGCTCCTCGACTCCGCCTGGGCCAACGCCCCGGTAATCCCCTGCTTTGCCTGTCACCAGATGCACCGTCACGGTGAGCCGCTCACGAAACCCGCGCAGTCGAGGCCTCGGCCCGCCACCGGCGAAGAAATCCAACGGCCGTCCCTCGCCTTGTTCGATCGCCGTGAGCTCGCGCATGTCCCCGCACTCGACCTGCCCCTCCCCGTGATGCAGGATGGTTCGCGCTCGGTGAAAATGAGCCCCGACCGCCGCCAGGCGCTCTGCTACCAGTGCCACGCGCCGCTAGCAACACGCCAGGTTGGTTCCGGCGATGATCGCACCGGCATCGGCGTCCACGAAGGCATCAGTTGCCTCGCGTGCCATCAGAAACACATGCAGACGACGCGTGCTTCCTGCGCCACATGCCATCCGCGCCTTTCCAACTGCGGCCTGGATGTCGAAAAGATGGACACCACATTCCAGTCATCCGTGAGCAAGCACAACATTCACTTCGTGAAGTGCGCCGATTGCCACACCAAAGGCATACCGAAGAGGTTGGTCGCAAAACAATGACGGCTGCAATTCGGGGACTGGCTTCGAAATTCCGACGGACACAATCACGAAAAACTGCAGGCGTCCCGATGCGGAATTTCGTTGCCTGTCCCCGAATTGCCTAGAAGGAGCATTCCTATGATCGCAACCCGTTCACGCGCTACTCATCTGATGCTGGTTCTGCTGTCGGTCGCGGCCGCGTGTCGCGCCGAAGACCTGAAAGCCATTGCTCTCCCGGCGCCCGACACCACCGGCGGCAAGCCTCTAATGCAGGCGCTGAAGAACCGGCAGTCCGCGCGGGAATTCAGCACCGAGAAGCTCTCAATCGGGACACTCTCGAATCTCCTCTGGGCCGCCTGGGGCATCAACCGCCCGGATTCCGGAAAGCGCACCGCTCCTTCAGCGTCGAATCACGAAGAGATTGAAATCTACGTCGCCTCCGCCAGCGGCATGTACCTCTACGAAGCCAAGGAACACCGCCTCCAGCCGGTCCTGTCCGCCGATCTCCGCGCCCAGACCGGCACGCAATCATACGCCGGCACCGCGCCATTGAATCTCGTCTATGTAGCGGACTTCGCCAAGATGGGATCAGAGTCTTCAGAAGACAAAATCTTCTATTCAGCCTGCGACACTGGATTCATTGCGCAGAACGTCTATCTGTTCAGCGCTTCTGAAGGCCTCGCCACGGTAGTGCGCGGCTCAGTCGATCGCGCCGCGCTGGCCAAAGCCATGCACCTGCGGCCCGAGCAACACATCACGCTCGCGCAGACGGTCGGCTATCCCGCCAAGTAGCCTCACTTCACCTGCATCTTCTCCAGATACTGTGCCAGATTATAGACGCGTATCTGTCCAAGATCCTGGTCCCACGCGATTTGCGAAAAGATCGGCCCCCACACCGGCATCTCTCGCGTCCCATGTCCGGCCGGAATGGGTTCCTTGCTGCCGATGATCTTCTGCACCCGGCCCACCGGAAACTTGCCGCCGTTGTGCGCGGCCAGATGAGTCAAATCCGGCGGCGCCACTTTCAGCGCTTTGGCCATGGGCCCGTCCCCCTTGCCGTCTTTGCCATGACACACCGCGCAGTATGCCGCGTATAGGGCCGGCCCCTGGATGGAGTCAATCAATCGCGTGGTTTCTGGCGGCTGCGCTTCCTGCTGCGCCCAGCTCAAACCGCAAATCAGAATTGATCCGCACGCTATCAAACCGCCGGCTATCCTGCCCATGTTTGACTCCAGTCTCTACGACTCAAACACCCATCGGCCACCCACCATGGTGCGCTCGATCGGAATGTCGATCAGCTCCATCGGATCCACACGCAGTGGATCACGCCCGAGCACCACCAGGTCCGCGAGTTTCCCCGCCGTGATGCTGCCCTTTTGATTCTCCTCGAAAGACGCGTATGCTCCGTTGATGGTGCCCACACGCAGCGCCTCTTCCACCGTCACCCGCTGCTTCGGACCCCAGACGTTGCCGTGACTGTCGGTGCGGGTGACTTCCGAGCGAAGCGCCATCATTGGCTCGAACGGTCCCGGTGGATAATCGGATGCCTGCGTCACCCGTATGCCGGCGTCCAAAAAACTGCGCACGGCGAACATCCAGTTGAGACGCTCCGGCCCGTACTCTCGCATCTTCTCTCCGTGATAGTAAACGTATGTGGAGAATGGCGTCGGAATCGCACCCAGCGCGCGAATCCGCTGGATCAATGATGGATTCACCACCGTGCAATGTTCCAGACGATAGCGTGGATCGCGCCGCGGCATCTCGCGCTGCAATCGCTCGTAAATGCGGAGCATGATGTCGATGGCGGCATCGCCGTTCGCGTGCGTACCGATCTGCCAGCCGGCCGCATGCGCTCGGCGCGCGTTCTCGTACAGTTCTTCTTCGGTATGCACCAGGATGCCGTAGTCGTTCGGCCTGCCCACGTAAGGCTCGGTCAACCGCGCCGTCCGCTCCGAGATCGATCCATCGCACACCAGCTTGATGGCCCCCACCCGCAGCCACTCATCGCCCAACCCGGTGCGAATCCCCGCGGCCGTCATGCGGTCGAGGAACTGGTATTGGAGAAAACAGTACACGCGAAAGGAAAGCTCGCCCGCCTCGCGCGCGTCCTGATACGCCAGCAGGTCTTCCGGAGTTGCCTCGGCGTCACCCACGGAGGTCACACCGGTGCGCACCATCATCTGCGAGATCAGTTTCACGCCCTCTCGCATTTCTTCGCGCGAAAAATTCACCGGCCGCAGTTTGCGGAAGGGCTCAACCGCGTTCTCGCGTAATCCACCGGTCAGCCGCCCATTCGCTGGATCGCGATCGAACTTCCCGCCCGCCGGATCCGCTACATCTTCGGCAATTTCCGTGCGCCGCAGCGCCAGAGAATTGACGTACGCCGTATGCCCGCCGCGGTGCTCGATGAAGACCGGGTGCTGCGTGGTGGCCGCATCCAGATCCTCACGCGTCAGCTTGCGGCCTTCTTTGGTCTTGGTATCGTCGTACTTGAATCCGATGATCCATTCACCGGGCGGCGTCTTCGCGGCACGCGCGCGGATGGCATTCTGAATGTCCGCGATGGACCGCAAATCGCAATCCACCCAGCGCAGGTGCCGAATTCCCGCGTAACAAGGGTGCGAGTGCGCGTCGATGAATCCCGGCACGACGGTCTTCCCGCCGAGGTCGATCTGGCGCACCCCGGCCTTCGCCAGATGGCGCACGTCGTCATTCGACCCCACCGCAAGAAATCGTCCGCCCGCAACGGCGACGGCCTGCGCTCGCGGCTCGGAGTCGTCCACCGTCAGAATGTTCCCGTTGTACAGGATCAGTTCGGGTTCCGTGCGCTCAGTCGCCTGGAGCGCCAGCGCACTCATCCCCGCAAGAAATCCGCGGCGTGAATAGTGAGACGGCGTCGGCATCCGTTACTCCGGATAATAAAGATACAACTTCGATTTCCGCTCGCTCTGGCCCAGATACACCGTGCCATCCGCGCCCACCGCCATCGCATCGATGACATACGCCTGCCACGAATAATACGGACGCCGGTTCACGTCGATCATCCCCAGCATCTGGTAAGCGCCATCCGATGGATCGTAAGAAAACAGCCGGGCCATCTCGTCATCATCACCACCCACGCCGTACAGCTTTCCGTTGCGCGCGAACACCAGCCCGCGAATGCGATATTGATTTAGCGGCTTGCCGAGATTGTCCACGCGCATCGTCTTCATATCCAGCCGGAACAGGTAGCCATCGGATGTTCCGCCGAAGATCGTCCCCTGGCTGTCTTCCGCCCACGCGTCCACGCGATTATAGGGCTCGCGGCCCGGCACGGTCGGCACACTTAGCAGCAACTTCCTCAGCCCGTTCGGGTCATATACAAAGAGTGCACCGGACTCCCCGGATGCGACCACCCATCCGTTCGCCGCCACCAGCAATGCCCGCCCAATGTTCTTGTCCTTTTCGAACTTCTCACCAGGAATCCCATGCTCCGCAACTTTCCCGTGGATCGTGAACTTGCTGTGTGCAATGTTGTAGCTGAAAAACTGGCCGTTCGGATAACTCAGCCCGTAGATCACCTCTTGCATGAGGTCAATCGCGAGTGCGTACACCCCTTCGCCCGGCACCGCGATTCCCAGATCGGTCACGTTGCATTCCGTATCCACGCGAATCGATTTCTCCTCATCTTTATGCGGGGTGTAGCGCAGCAGGTGGCCGCCGGCATAGCCCTCGTAACCTTTCCCCTGCGTGTCCACACCGTTACTGCCACCGATATACACGTCGCCGCTTTTCGAGACAACCAGCGCATGGTGCACCGTGGTGACTCCGGGAAGAAATCCCAGCGGCTGCACATAACCGTGCTCCGGATCGAGCACAAACAGGTGGCTGCGCTTCCCGCTCGTGGCCCCGTAGATCTTGCCGTCCGCTGCTACCGTGAGCGCGCGAATCGCGGACTCATCCGAGGGAATCACATCGACCGGCGAATAACCCAGGTCGCGCGCGTCGATGCGTACCTGGCTCACCACCGAGTGGTCGTACTCGGGCGACCGCTGCGCACACAGTAAAGCGGCGCATGCTACCAAGATGACCGCGGCTTTTCTCATGAGCTTTATCGCGGATGGTAAATCAGCAGCGCCAGGCGATACGGCACACCGCCGATGTCACCCGCCGATTCGAGCGGCTTGCCCGCTACCGGCCGCACTTCGATCGCCCCCACGAAATAAATCGTTCCGTCCGCACCCGTATCGGCCGAGTTCGTACCCAGCACGCGGCTGCCGTCTTCCAGCAACATTTCTCCCAGGTCCTGCTTTTGGCCGCTGTCGACTTCGTACGTGATCAAGTGCGCGGTCGCGGCTCCGGCGCTGCCGCCGAAGTCGAACTCCTTGCCCGCCGCGCCATAGTACAGCTTGCGATCGTGTCCCAGAGTCAGGCTCAGCGTCGCGTATGGTACGTTGCGCCTGTCTTCGAAGCCAGGGATCGAAAGTTGTCCGAGCCGCCGCACCTCGCCATCCTTTCCGGCCCGTGGATTGAACGAAAACAGAATGGTCGCACTCTCGTCGATGCCGTAAAACTGCCGCGTCTTGTGGTCCCACACAACCGTCCGCCACGCCGTCTCCGATTTGTAGTAATCGCGGCCCAGCGAGATCCCTTTCTCGCGAATCGGCACGCGCACCGAGAGTTCCTGAATTTCATCTGTCCGTGGATCGTATTTGAAAATTTGCCCCTCGCCGAAGCTGCCGTAGACATTTCCTTCCTCATCAATCCCCAGCGTCCGGCAAATCGATTCCCAGTTATTGATGCGCCCCTTGTCCACCGCGCGCGCCATCTTCACGTCGTAGTAGACAAAATGCCCCCGCGGATGCGTGAGGCCGTAGATGCGATTGAATTGCGGATCGTACGCGCCCGTGTTTACGCCCTCGTTCGGAACGCCCAGGCCGAAATCCTGCACGCGATCTGTTTTCGGATCGAACGCCATCCAGTGCGCGCCGGGATAACCTTCCTTCGTTGCAAAGCGGGCGTAGTCCCACCAGAAGCCGCCGTGCGTGCCGAAATAGATGCGTCCGTCCTTGCCTTCACCAAATTTTGCGTGGATCTTGGATTGCGGGCCGCGCCCCAGGTTGCTCTCGCCAGAGAGTTCGGTGAGATTGCCCACGTCATGCATGCGGTCGGCTTTCGAATCGTAGTAGACCAGGTGCCCGTCGCCGCCGTGATACGCCAGGCCGGCGTATACCTTGCCATCGCTCGCCGCAAATAGCGCCGCCCAGTTTCCATCCATGCGCTCAAGCCCGGGAAAGACTCGATGATCGACGCGGATCGAGCTGGCGCTCGCGATTCCGGCAGCGGTTAATAACAAGGACAGACCTCTTCGCATCGCGGTACTAAAATACCACCGCAAGGCCGTTCAGTTTGATTTGTCTTCTTCCCTAACTGGTCCGTGAATGCGGGTGATGCGTTTCATGTGGCAGCGGTGCTGCCACACCCCAGAGAAACAGGAACGTGCAGGCCACTCCGATCGCGAGGTCAGCGCCTGGGCCGCTCCATTGCACGGGCATTGGAGTCAGCGCCAGCGCCAACGCCGCGCAAACGCTCAGCACATGCCAGTACCACGCTCGTGTTCCAAAGTAGTGCAGGAGCACAAACGGCAAAATGGCCGCGCAAGCATACGCGGCCATGACGATTCCGGAAGACATATCAGCCTCCTTCCGTTATCTCTTCGTTACAACTGACTCACACACCCCAAGAGTAATCCTCTACCAGCGCCTCAGCAAGTGTTCCGTGCTGCTGCTCGTTCAGGCGCATCAGCTCCAGGCGAATCGCATCAACCAATGCCCGCCAACTGGCTTCGATGACGTTCTCCGAAACCCCCGCTGTCACCCAGCGCCTGTGCCCGCCTGCCCACTCGATCGCCACCCGCACCTTGGCCGCCGTCCCCTTGTTGGGTTCAAGCACCCGGACCCTGTAGTCGGTCAGCCGCACGCCGGCAATTTGCGGATAGAAGGTGGCCAGCGCCGCGCGGAGGCACAGGTCCAGTGCATGCAGCGGTCCGGTGCCCTTCGCCGTGGCCGAGTAACTCGCGTTCTGCACCTGCACGGTCACCTTCGCCGTGGTCACGGTCTGTGCTCTTGAAGTCATCTTGGTCGTCACTTCAAACCCAGCCAGGTCGAAGAACCGCAGCCCAGGTTCGGCAGCCTGGCGAGCGAGCAGCTCCAGAGTCCCTCCCGCCGTTTCCAGCTCGTAACCGTCGCGCTCCATCTCCTGAACGCGATCCAGAAACTCGCGTTGCGCCTGCGAAGTTAGCACGCCCGCCAGCCGCGACAATCCGAGCAGATGGAAAATGCTGCCGGTGTCCGACAGGTCGTCCCACACCACGCGCGCGCGATTGCCGACGTCCTCGGGCTGCGTGCGCTCGCTCGTCACCGGATCCTTCAGGACGGTGCCCAGTTGGCAGCCGGCTTCGCGCAGGAAGGCGCTGCGCCCGACGTACGGTTGATCGCTCCGCATCGGCAGATTGGCATAATCCGCCACCAGCCGCGCCACCGCCGTAAGGTGATGCAGATTCTCCCTGCCCACGGTCGTGTGGCCTAGCTTCAGTTCCAGATCCGGAATCAGCGAGCACAAGTTGGCGTTCCCGCAGCGCTCTCCATAGCCGTTCATGCTGCCTTGAACATGCGTGAAGCCCCGGTCTATCGCGGCCAGCGTGCTTGCGACCGCCAGATCCGCGTCATTGTGCGTCTGAATGCCCAGCACGCCGTCGAAGCGTTTACGAACTTCCGTGCAGATCTCCGCCAGCAACTCCGTCACCGTTTCTCCGTTACTGTCGCAGAGGCAGAGGACATCCGCGCCAGCGCTCTTGGCGGCTTCTAGCGTGCGCATTGCAAAGCCGGTGTTGGCGCGATAGCCGTCGAAGAAATGCTCCGCGTCAAGAATCACCTCCCGGCCTTGCGCCTTCAGAAACCGCACAGTCTCCGAGATAACACGCAGATTCTCCTTCTCGGTCATGCGGAGCGCTTCCAATACATGCAGGCCCCAGCAGCTCGCGCCCAGCGTAACAGTAGGCGTCCCGGCCACGACCAGGCAACGAACCGCGGAATCGTTCTCCACTGGAGTCCATGCGCCGCGAACGCAGCCGAAAGCCGTGAGGTGAGCGTGCCGGAATCGCAGGTTACGGGCGCGTCGGAAGAATTCCTCGTCCCGCGTGCCCGGCGAGCCCCACCCACCCTCGATATAGTCAATGCCCAGCGCGTCCAGCTTCTGCGCGATGAGCAGCTTCTCCTCTATGCTGAACGAGGCGCCATCGCCCAGAGCGCCGGCCCGGAGAGTCGTGTCCAGCGTAAAGATTCTCATGGAGCAACCTCTTTCCTATGCGGCTTTGCCAACAATCTCGGGGTGGTACACGCGTACGAGCCAATGCTGATAGTGCGCCAGGTAGCCGCGTGTGGCTTCGTAATACAGACGCCGCAGTTGCCGCGCCACGGGCCCGATCGTTCCCGACTTCACCGGGCGATGGTCCACCTCGACCACTGGCGCGACTTCAACCGCCGTGCCCGTGAAAAATACTTCGTCGCAAACGTAAAGCTCGCTTCGGCCCACCGGCCGCTCCACAACTTCCATATTCAGTTCGCGCCGCGCCAGTTCCATCACGCAGTCGCGCGTGATTCCCTCGAGAATATTCTCCGTGCCCGGCGGAGTGACCAGCTTCCCGTTTTTGACAAGAAAAATGTTGCAAGTCGCTCCCTCCGCCACATGGCCGCCTTCGGTGAGAAAGATCGCTTCATCAAAACCGTTGCGCCGCGCTTCATCGCTCGCCAGCGCGCTGTTTACGTAAGCGCCGCAAATCTTCGCCCGGCCGGGAATGGCGTTGTCCTCGACTCTCCGCCACGAAACCACGCCTGCGTGCAATCCCTGGCGGCTATCCAGGTAGTCGCCAAACGGTACCGCCATCACCGCGAATGCGTCGCGATCGTCTGGAATGACTCCGATTCTCTGCGCGGATTTGTACGCCAGCGGCCGAACGTACACGTTCGACTGAAATTGGTTCCGCCGGATCAACTCCGCCGTGACGTCACCGAGCTCCGCCGCCGTCAGAGGCACGTCGATCCGCAGGATGCCGCAATTGGTTTTCCAACGCGCGAAGTGATCCTCCGGCCGCACAAGGAAAAGCTCGCGCTGCTTGTCGTCCCAGTAGCCTCGAATTCCATCGAAGACGCCCGTGCCGTAATTAAAGGCGTGCGTCAAGATGCTCACGCGCGCCTCGGCCAGCGGGACATATTGATTCTCAAAAAATACGATTACGTTTTGATTCACCTCAGCTTGCATGAAACCCTCCTGTCTGAGCCAACTCCCGCCCGCGCTCTAACGCCTGGCGATCGATTTCCAGCCAGCGCGGGTCTTTTACCAATCTCTCGAGTGCCGTCCTGATGCATTCCCTGGACAGCACGTCCGTCGCTTCCAAAAGCGCTCCCAGCATCACCATGTTGCCGGCGCGCGCGTCCCCCAGCTCATCCGCCAGTTGCGTGAAATTCTGGACGATGGTGTGGACATCCGCCCTCCCGCAGCCATCCGGTAACGTCGCGCCGTTGTATAAGACCCAGCCGCCCGGTTCCACGCTCGCCAGGAACTTGCGCAGAGACGGCTCATTCAGGGCCACAAGAGCATTCGGCCGCGAGACCAGAGGTGAATCGATGGGCCGCGTCGCCAAACGAACGTGGCAATTCGACGTACCCGAGCGCATCTCCGGTCCGTATGAAGGCAGCCATGAGACCTCCAGCCCCGCATCGAGGCCGGCCTCCGCCAGCACCTCGCCCAGCATCAGCACGCCCTGACCTCCGAACCCCGCGATCTTCACCCGCAGATCCAGGTCGGCTGCGGAACTTTCGCGCCCCGCCCTGATCTCTGGAAGACCATTGGCCAATCCAAGAATTGCCGGAATCTCCGCGACCGGCGGTGGCGCTAGTGGACGAGGCCGTGCCACCGCCTCTTTGGTGCGATCGCGGAAAACTCCCAGCGGAAACGTCTTGGGCATCTCTTCGCGCACCCGCCGCTGCGCATCCACCGGGTCCAACTTCCAAATTGTCGGGCAGGGCGAAAGCACCTCCACCAGCGAAAAGCCCAGCCCGTGCACCTGATTCTCAATCGCCTTATGCACCGCGCGGCCTGCCTGCATGATCTGCTTGTTGTTTCCGAGCCCCACGCGTTCGATATAAACCGGCGCCTCGAGCGTCGCCAGCAGTTCCGCGACCTTCAAGGGATACCCTTCGTTCCACTCGCTGCGGCCAAAGGGCGTGGTGGTGGTCTTCTGGCCCAGTAGCGTAGTAGGCGCCATCTGTCCGCCCGTCATCCCGTAGATCGCGTTGTTGATGAAGATGACGGTGATGCTCTCGCCTCGATTTGCGGCATGCACGATCTCGGCGCATCCAATGGCCGCCAAGTCTCCGTCTCCCTGGTAACTCAGAACGATGCTGTCCGGCCGTGTGCGCTTAACCGCCGTGGCCACCGCCGCGGCCCGGCCATGCGCTGACTGGATGTTGCCGACGTCAAAGTAGTAGTAAGCGAAGACCGAGCAGCCCACCGGAGTAATCAGAATCGTCCGGTCCTGAATGCCCAACTCGTCAATCGCCCGCGCCACCAGCTTGTGCACGATTCCGTGGCCGCACCCCGGACAATAATGCGTCTGATGCTGCAACTCGGCTTTGCGCTCGTACACCTCGAAGAAGCTCTTGGATTTTTCGTGCGTGATGGTATAGCTAGCCATGCACCAGCTCCTGTCGCTCGGAGAGCGGCGCCGCCTTCGCCCACAGAACGCCGCGTATCTCCTCGGCGGAAGGAACGTTGCCTCCCACACGCGTGTAAAGCTCCACCGGCCTGCGGCCTTCAACTGCGAGCCGCACGTCTTCCCACAACTGCCCGTTGCTGAGTTCCACAACAAGGAACATCCGCGCGCGCCGGCAGAGCCGTTGCAATTCCGCGCTGGGGAACGGATACAGCGTGATGGGCCGCAGCATCCCCACTGCCAGACCGCATGCCCGCGCCTGCTCTACGACAGCTTTCAGGACACGCGCCACAATCCCGTAGCCCACTAGCACGATCTCCGCATCTTCGGTCCGCCACGATTCGGCGCGCACTTCGCGCTCTTCCGCACGCCGGTATTTGGCTTCCAGTTTGCGAACGTGCGCTTCGAGGCCGTCCGGCTCCAGATAAATGGAAGTAATCAGATTCCGCCGCGCTTCCGCCGTACCCAGCACCGCCCAGTCGGGTTCCGGCCGCTCCACTGTGGCGGGTGGAAATGCGACCGGTTCCATCATCTGCCCGATGTACCCGTCAGCCAGCACAACCACGGGATTGCGATACTCATCCGCCAAATCGAAGGCCAGCGGCGTCAGCTCCGACATTTCCTGCACGGAATCCGGCGCGAGGACGATGGTGTGATAGTTCCCGTGGCCGCCGCCCTTCACCACTTGGTGGTAATCACCCTGCTCAGGAGCGATGTTGCCCAATCCCGGGCCGCCCCGCATGATGTCGGCGATCACACAAGGCAGCTCCGCTCCCGCCATGTAGCTGATTCCCTCCTGCATCAGGCTCACACCAGGTCCGCTCGATGCCGTCATGCATCGGACGCCAGCCGACGCCGCGCCATAAAGCATGTTGATGGCGGCCACTTCGCTTTCGGCCTGCAGGAAAACACCGCCCGCTTGCGGCATATAAAGCGCCGCCGCTTCCGTGATTTCGCTCGCCGGCGTGATCGGATATCCGTAAAATGCGCGGCAACCAGCCAGAATGGCGCTTTTGACGACGGCTTCGTTTCCCTTGGTCAGTTGCTTACGCATAGACGCTCCACGGCGACCGCCCCCGGTTCCGGACAGACGAAAAAGCAGATCCCGCACCCGGTGCATCCGGCACGGAAGCAGGTCGCGGGATGATATCCGTGGCGGTTCAGGTTGCCGGATAAGCGCAGGACTTTGGGTGGGCAGGCTTCCACGCACAGCCCGCAACCCTTGCACTCCTCTGAATTGAGCTCCACCCGGCCACGGTCGGGTTTCGAACAATCGAGGGACATGGGACCTCCTATGCCACTAGCGCTGGTCTTGCTTCCAGGTACCGTGCGCGAGCGGCAAACTCGTAAAGCCCGTCGCGGAACCTCGGATCGGCGATGGCGATCAGGGCTTCCGCGCGCTGCCGCAGTGTTTTGCCATGCAGGTACGCAATGCCATGCTCGGTCACGACGTAATGCACATCGGCGCGGCTTGTCACCACGCCGGCGCCAGGATCGAGCATCGGCGCGATGCGCGAGACTTTTCCGTCCTTGCAAGTCGAAGGCAGGGCGATGATCGGCTTTCCACCCTTGGAACGCGCCGCACCTCGTACGAAGTCCGTTTGCCCGCCAAATCCGCTGTAGGGTTTCGTGCCGATGGAATCCGCGCAAACCTGCCCGGTCAGATCCACCTGAATCGCGGAATTAATGGCCACCATCTTTTCGTTCTGCGCGATAACAAACGGATCGTTCGTATAAGACGTCGGATGAAATTCAAAAATCGGGTTTTCGTGGACGAATTCGAACAGTTTCTTAGTTCCCAGCACAAATCCTGCGACCACCTTGCCCCGGTGCAGCGTTTTCCGCTCGCCTGTGATGATGCCGGCTTCGATCAGCGGGATCACGCCGTCTGAGCACATCTCGCTATGGATTCCCAAGTCCCGCCGATCGCGCAGGCACGACAGAACCGCGTCGGGAATGCCACCAATGCCGATTTGCAGAGTAGCGCCGTTGGGAACGAGCGATGCCACGTTTTCCGCAATCCGGCGTTGCAACGGGCTGAACGGCGGGCATTGAAGCTCCGGCAACGGGTGCGAGGTCTCGACGATCGCCGATATCTTGCTGATATGCAAGAACGTATCGCCCAACGTACGCGGCATTTGCTGATTCACTTCGGCGATGACATATCGCGCGCAGCGCGCCGCGGTCAGCGTGCAGTCGATTCCAACACCAAGGCTGACGTAACCGTGCTCGTCCGGCGGCGATACCTGGATGAAGGCCACATCGAGCGGCAGGGCGCCCGATGAGAACAACTCTTCTATTTCACTCAGAAAAATGGGGGTGTAGTCGGCGCGGCCTTCGGCCACGGCTTCCCGCACGTTGGCGCCAAGAAACAAACCGCTGTGGCGGAAGTGGCCTTCATATTCGGGTCGGGTATAGTCTGCGCTGCCAAGCGTCAGCATGTGGTTTATTTCCACATTGCGTAGTTCGCGTGCGCGCTTCAGCAGGGCCTTGACGAGGATCTCGGGAGTTGCGCAGCCTTCGTGGATCCAAACCCGGTCGCCCGACCGGACAGCTTCCACAGCCCGTTCTGCGGTGGTGACTCTTCTCCTGTAGTCGTCCTGCATGGCCTCGCCAATGGGCCAGATGCAGGTGTGCTACCAGGCTCTGAACGTGCTTGTATCTGATTGATTTTTATACAAGTAATGGTTGTGCAAAGGCACCCATCGTGGCAAATGCCCCACCTATTGGTGGTGTATTACGCTACGGGCACGCCCTGAAGCCTGAATTCAGCCAAGTCTACCCAGGTCCCATCTGCTTTAGATTGCACGAAGAAGGCGCGGTCGGTGCGGATATGCCGGGAATACGGATAGGCGGCCCAGCGCTTTCGGGCAAGCTCCACGATCTCCTGCACTTGGCCGGGTTTCAGGTCCTGGGCGAGGGTGATGTGCGGTTCAAACGGATACTGCTCGTCGCACGCTAGCGATCCGGTGTTGAGGGTGCGGTATAGCTCGCGTAGTTCCAGTTCGCCGTCCTTGATGCCGATATAGATTACGTCTGTGGATTGGAAAATCTCAACCTCACCGGGACGAATGTCAAACGGTGCGAACCCGGAAACGACGGATCGTGCTCTCTCAGTGGCCACATCCACGCCGAAGATGAGCGGTCTCGGCGGGAGGATGGTCACGTGCGCACGCGGCAGGCAGCCGGGTGTCAGCTCTCTTCGCAGGTCGTCCAGAAATCGTGCCAGAGGATCTGGGATATAAACCACGAGGGCGAAGAGGTTAATGTGCTCCGCCCCATTTGTACTACCAGCCATGGGTCTCATCTATAGTACCCGTTTGCAGCCGGGGGCACACTTGGCCCACTGGTATACTGGAAGATTCACCCCACCCCAAAAGTTCTGACAGTAGGATCGCTCGTGGAAGACGCCATTGAGATCCGCGGTGCGCGGGTCCACAACCTTAAGAACATCTCGCTCGCAATTCCGCACAACCAACTGACCGTGATCACGGGAGTTTCGGGGTCGGGGAAGTCATCGCTGGCGTTTGACACCATCTACGCCGAGGGGCAGCGGCGATACGTGGAGTCGCTATCGGCTTACGCGCGGCAGTTTTTGGAGCGCATGGAGAAGCCGGACGTCGATGAGATCGACGGGATCGCCCCGGCGATTGCGATTCGGCAGAAGAATACCAGCCGGAATCCGCGCTCGACGGTGGCCACGTCGACCGAATGCTACGACTTTCTGCGGCTGTTATTTGCGCGGGTGGGCCGGACGTTTTGCCCGCAATGCGGGCGGCGCGTCGAGAAAGATACGGTTGACCAAGTCGCGGCGCAGATGTTAGCGCAGCCGGAAAGCTCCCGCTGGTACGCCCTGTTCCCGGTGACGCACGCCGAGAAACCCGATACCCAGAAGCTTCGCGATCATCTTTTCGAGCTGCGCAAAAAGGGATTCAACCGGCTGTTTCAGGAAGGGAAGACGTTCGAGTTTTCGACGCCCGAATCGCTGCTCGACATTGACTTCTCAAAACCGCTGTACGTGCTGGCGGATCGCATCGCGATTTCTCCGGATCTGCATCAGCGGCTGGTGGATACGACGGAAACCAGCTATCGCGAGGCCGGCGAAGTGATTTTCCAGAACGCCGCAACGAACGACCGGCTGCGCTTCAGCGAAAAGTTCGCGTGCAAGCAGTGCAGCATCACGTTCACAGAACCCGAACCGACGCTGTTCAGCTTCAACAGCCCTACAGGCGCATGTCCGCGCTGCCAGGGCTTCGGGAACACGATCGATTACGACATGGATCTGGCCATTCCCGACAAGGGGCTCACGCTGGACCAGGGCGCGGTCGAGCCGTGGACCAAGCCCAAAGGCCGCGAATGGATGTTGAAGCTGAAGCGCGCCGTGGCCGCACTCAAAGGGCGCAAGGTGCGGATGAATGTGCCGTTCTGCGACCTGACCGAGGAAGAACGAAACTACGTGATCGAAGGCGGCCCGGGATTCCCCGGCGTCCGCGGGTTCTTCAACTATTTCGAAACCAAAAAGTACAAGCTGCACGTGCGCGTGTTTCTGAGCCGTTACCGCGGGTATGCGCGGTGCCCGGACTGCGGCGGAGCGCGGCTGCGCAAGGAAGCACTGTACGTGCGGGTGGCCGAGAAGAATCTCGGTGACGTGGTGAAGTTGAATATTGCCGAAGCGCAGGCTTTTTTCGAAACGCTCGAACTGACGCCGGAAGAGACTGCGATCGCCGACAAGATCCTCATCGAGATCCGGCAGCGGTTGAAATTCCTGAACGACGTCGGGCTCGACTACCTGACGCTCGACCGTCTGGCTGCAACGCTTTCTGGCGGCGAGGCGCAGCGCATCCAGCTCGCGACGTGCCTGGGATCGCGACTGGTCGGCGCGTGCTACGTGCTGGACGAACCGTCGATCGGGCTGCACACGCGCGATACTGGCCGGCTGATTCATATTCTGGAAGAGCTGCGCGAACTGGGGAACACGATTGTGGTAGTGGAGCACGATCCCGAAGTGATGAAATCGGCGAATCATATCGTCGATCTCGGGCCGGGCGCCGGTGAGCTGGGCGGGAAGATCATTTACGAGGGCTCGTACGCGAACCTGCTCAAGAACGGCGATGGATCGCTGACCGGACGCTATCTGCGCGGCGAGTTGCGCGTGGCGTCGAAGCGGGACCGGCGGCGCGTGGACCCGCGGCGACGTCTGCGCATCTCGGGCGCGCGGCTGCACAACCTCAAGAACATCGACGTCGAGATTCCGCTGAGCATGCTGGTGTGCGTGACGGGCGTTTCGGGGTCGGGCAAATCGACGCTGGTGCACGATGTGATCTATCGCTCGTTAGAAGCGGCGCTGCGAAAAAGGGAAGGGCCGGAAGAGAACGAAGTCGAAGCGACTGATGACGCGTTGGAATCCTCGGCCAAGATGACCTGCCGGCGCGTGGACGGTGCAGAGAAGTTGCGCGAGGTGGTGCTCGTCGACCAATCGCCCATCGGGCGCACGCCGCGCTCGAATCCGGTGACCTATATCAAGGCCTTCGATATAATTCGCGCGCTATTTTCATCGACGAAAGACGCGGAGAAACGCGGTTACACGGCCGGGCATTTTTCGTTCAACATACCGGGCGGGCGCTGCGAGACGTGCCAGGGCGACGGCACGGTGACCGTCGAGATGCAGTTTCTGGCCGATGTGGAACTGATCTGCGACGAATGCAAGGGCACGCGCTTCAAGAGTAGCATCCTGGACATTCGTTACCAGGGGCTGAACGTTCACGAAGTGCTGCAATTGACGGTGGACGAGGCTATCAGGTTTTTCCACGGGGCGCCGCGACTGGTTTCGAAGCTGAAGGTGCTGTCGGATGTCGGGCTGGGCTATCTGCGGCTGGGACAATCGGCCACGACGCTTTCGGGCGGCGAAGCGCAGCGCGTGAAACTGGCGGCGCACCTGGCGCAGGCTTCGTGCACAGGCACCCTCTACATTTTTGACGAGCCGACGACCGGCCTGCACTTCGACGACATTGCGAAACTGCTCGGGGCGTTCCAGCGGCTGATCGAAAATGGCGGGTCGCTCCTGGTGATCGAGCATAATCTCGACGTGATCCGCGCGGCGGACTGGGTGATCGACTTGGGGCCCGAAGGCGGCGAGCGTGGCGGCCACATCGTGGCCACGGGAACACCGGAGCAGATCGCTAAGGCGGAGGGGTCTTGGACGGGGAAGTATTTGAGGTGAGAGGAGCTACAATCGAGCGATTGCCTATCTACCGCTCCGCTTAGAGATAGACAAATGGAACTGGCTTGGGCCGTCGCCTTAAGTTCTCGAGTTCCGACCCCATCCACAATAGCGTGTAGTCGGAGCCGCTGATCCCCCAGCGTTGGTCAAACGGGCCTGTGCAGAGGTCGCGAGGAAATGGGATTGGAGCGTAGGGGTTCTCTAGAACTACGCACCTTGTCGTGTTTGGGAAGGTTATCCGCATGGGCTCATCCTGCCGCTGAGCAAGGAGTTGAGAATCGGCCCCTTGGAGGATTTTTTCACCTTTGGCTTGCCTGTCGAGAAGCTCGTTTGTCACGTCAACCCACAGTTCATTGATCCACCAGTGTTGCAAGACTATGAGCGCGCTTATCGTTGTGTTCAGGTCGGGGCTGAGGGCGGATTTGCCGGAAAAGCGGAATTGATAAGGTGCGTCTTCTATACGGTAGATCGAGAGAGGGGAATACGTGGAGTTTTCCCCGAACATAACGGCCAACACATGCTCAAGAGGGGTGGGGCGATAGACGCTTCTGGAGCTATGGAGAACGAGGCCGCAACTATACTGATTGAATTCCTCGAGTTGGTTGCCAGCATGGAAGATCTTTCTGCGGATTGCTGGAAGGGGATCGAAGGAGTTTATCGGCTTCTGCGCAGGCTCTTCAAATTCCTTCACTTCGAGCCAGACGTTCGCATTACCGTGCTCAACTAAGAAGTCCGGCCGCCGCTTCTTGCCCGGCACTTTAGGCTCATACTGGAATTGGATCTTCAAGCTAACCAGATACTCTACCAGGGTATGTTCCGAGTGTGTCTTCGGGGTTCTCATTCGTCAAGCTGAGGGAAGTCCTGCCGCTTCATGGAACAGTGAGTTCGCCTATCTTTCGCATCCCGGGAATCTCCCCACTCGTTAGGTCGTGATACAGGTCTTTGAGACTCTCCTGTAAGTCCTCGAAGCTCTCGCCCTGGGTCATGTGGTCTGGATATTCCTCAAAATACCCGACCCACTGCTCGCCATCTTGCCAGTAGACGTAGCGGGCCCTGTTCATATTCCTAGTGTAGCGTCTTCCTTGTTATTCGGTTCTCGCAATGGCTCCCAACTTCCCTTCCACCGCCGACAGATAATCCCTCGGTGCAATCAGTATCTGCGTCCCCCGCACGCCCGCCGATACGGATATCACATCGAACAGTTCGGCGGTTTCGTCGAGGTAGACGGGAAAGTTGCGCTTCGCGGCGAGGGCGGTCACGCCGCCTCGGATGTAGCCGGCTAGGGGCTGTACTTCTTTCATGGGGACCAATTCCACTTTGCGGTCGCCGGTGAGGCGGGCGAGGGCTTTCTCGTCGAGTTGCGCGTCGGCGGGGACCACGGCGAGACAGACGCCGTTCCGGTCACCGCGGGCTACCAGGGTTTTGAACACCTGCTCGGCGGGCAGGCCGATCTTGGCGGCGACGGTCTTGGCGTCGAGGTCGTCGGGGTCGACTTCGTAGTCGCGAAGCTCGTAGCGGATTCCCAGCTCATCCAGGAGCCGGACGGCGTTGGTTTTCATTTTGGGGTGATCGCTGTATGTCATGCCTCCGCGATTCACTTGTACGCCGAATCGTGGTCGGGATGGAGAGAAAGAAAGCGCAGAAACTCGCCCTGGCGGTAGGCAACAGCTCGTACGCGCTTGGTCACGCGGAGGCTGTAGAGGCGCTGTCCGGCGGGACCGGGTCGCGACAGGATGGCTTCCCAGCGAAGGCCCGGATCGGCATACAGTTGATTCCAATCCAGCCGCAGGATCTTGCGCAGCGTGGCCAGGACGGCCAGTACATCGTCACGCTCCAAGGCGAACCAATCGCTCTGAAATTCGGGATTGTTGAGATCGAGCGCGATGCGGGCCACGGGACGGCAGCGCTCTATTTTTTGCGTGTCAGCTTGCGCGCCAGGCGATCGAGATTGGAGGCGCGCGGCGGGTGCTTGCCGGCCCACTCGACGGCACGGTCCAGCTTTTCTTTGGCGGGCGACTGGTGCAGCCACAGCTCGTTCTCGGGTATGACGCGAGCCGCCTTGACGACCCACACGCCGTCATCCACCTGTTCAACCGTTACGGTTCTGCCGGCATGTTGTTTGCCGATGGAGATCTGGCCACTGGCGCCGATGGTTTTCACTTCAACGGGCATTCATGCAGCCTCATCTGCATGATAGCATGAAGGCACGATTCCATCCTCGGCTGCGCCACCGCTTCCTTTGGGCGCGGCTCGGTCAGGGCTGCAAGCGTGAAGGCGACGCTGCAACCCGACTAACGATGAAATGCTCTCAAAACGCGCAATGTTATAATTTTCTTCAGCGACAGGAGTCACTGGATGAAGATTTTTCTCGATACCGCCAACCTCGACGAGCTGAAGAAAGGCGCCGCGTGGGGCGTTGTGGACGGCGTCACCACCAACCCATCCTTGATTGCCAAGGAAGGCCGGCCAATGGCCGAGCAGGTTCGCATGATCTGCGACATCGTGGACGGCGACATCAGCGCTGAGGTGGTGGCCACCGAAACCAAGGAGATGATCCGCGAGGGACGCGAGCTGGCGCGCATCCATAAGAACATCGTGGTGAAGTGCCCGCTCACGCGCGACGGAATTCGCGCCACCAAGGCGCTGAGCCAGGATGGTCTCCGCGTGAACGTGACGTTGTGCTTTACGGCGGGACAGGCATTGCTGGCGGCGAAGGCGGGCGCATACATCATCAGTCCATTTGTAGGGCGCCTCGATGATATCGGGTGGACGGGGATGGACCTGATCCGCAGCATCACCACGATCTACAAAAATTACGGATACAAGACGCAGGTGCTGGCGGCATCGCTCAGATCGCCCACACACGTGATCGATTCCGCCACGGCGGGCGCGCACATCGGAACCATGCCGTTCAAGGTTCTTGACATGCTGTTTAATCATCCGCTGACCGAGAAGGGGCTCGAGCAATTCCTGAAAGACTACAACAAGGTATTTCAGGAGAGTCCGGTCGCTGGTTAGGCACACTATTCCCGAAAGATATGAAAATGGCGCTGGCGAATATGCTTTCGTCCGGCGGGACGATGTTAACGCTGGGCGGCGGTGCGGCTGTTGCAGGCTTGGGCGCCTGGGGGATCTACCGGTACATCAAGAGCCGGCCGAGCGCTGCGGAACTGGAACGGCGGCGGCGAGCCGATCTGCGGGCGCGCGGCAAGATGGGCGACGCCAACCTGCTTGAATTCCGCGACGAGATGGTGATGTACTCGTATGCCATCGGCGGCGTCGAATACACGGCGAGCCAGGACCTTTCCGATTTGCAACCACATTTGCCGGCGGACCGGTGGAGCACCATCGGGCCGGTGTGCATCAAGTATGATCCGCGCAATCCCGCGAATTCCATCGTGCTGAGCGAGGAATGGAGCGGGCTGCGCACCGCGCATCGGGTAGAATAGACAGTTCTACCAATCCACTCAGGAGATCAATTAATGAATCGCAGCAAAGTCATGAAGGCCACCTTGTCCGTGGCCGTTGCCCTCGGACTGTTCGGCGCGGGCGTATTGACCGGAAAGAACACGTTTCACCAGCCGAACTCCATCATCCACTTAGTAACGGTTCAATGGACGGACGATTCGACGCCGGCACAGCAAGAGGCTGCAATCGACGGTGTCAAAACTATGGCCGCTGAGATACCGGGAATCAAGAATATCTGGGTAAAGCCGATCCGGGTGCAACCGCGGGAGTACAACGCCGTGTTCGCGATCGAGTTCGAGAACAAAGCGGCGGCTGACGCCTACGCGGATCATCCCGCGCACAAGGCGTGGGAGAAAATCTACCAGCCGATCCACAAGGAGAGCCGGTCGCAAGAGGTTACGAATTAGAAGGAGAGCCCGGACATGTCCGGCCTTTACACCCAGACCTTTTCCAGCTTCACGCCGCGGCGGCAGAGATCGCAGTGCCCGGCGTCGGCATAGTAGCTGGCTTCGAGCTTGGCCAGGTAGTAGAGCGGCAGCGAGCCGAAGTCCTTGGTATTTGGATTGGGCTGATAGATGATCACGGCGAGGCCCAGCACCTTGGCTCCACGGGATTCGAGCAGAGTCTGCATCTCGCGCAGCTTGCTGCCGGAGCGCAGGATGTCGTCGACCAGCACGACCTGCTCACCGGGATGCTGCTCCAGATATTGGCGGAAGCGCATGGACTTGTTCTCGTCATCACGCTCGGCCCAATAGACCTGCTTGGCGCGCAGGGCTTCGCAGACGCCATAGGCCACAGGCAAGCCGCCTGTTGCCGGCGCGACGATGGAAAGCTCGGGCACCAGGGCACGGATCTCGGGGTTAGCACGCAACAAGCGGCTCAAGCCGACGCTGAGCGTGCGCGCGTGCTGGTAGTAGCGCATGGCCAGCGGTACTTGCAGATATTCGTTCGAATGCAGGCCGTTCGGATACACGAAATGGCCGTCGCGCAACGCGCCCGTCTGGCGAAGCACGCGCACAACTTCCTCAGCAGTGGGGAGAAGATGCATTGCGTCTAGTGGGCTCCTTTGCCGGAGAGAACTTTGGGAATGGTGAGCAGCAAGATTTTCCAGTCGAGACCCAGCGACCAGTTATCGATGTATTGCATGTCCATGCGCATCCAGGTTTCGAAATCGACATTGTCCCGCCCGGCCAGCGCCCATAGGCAGGTCAGGCCGGGGCGCATGCGCAAGCGGCGGCGCTGCCAGCGCTGATATTGCTCGACCTCTTCGGGAACGGCGGGACGCGGTCCGACGAGTGACATGTCGCCGCGGAGAACATTCCATAATTGCGGCCATTCGTCGATGGAGAATTTCCGCAGATAGCGGCCGATCGGCGTAAGGCGCGGATCATCGGGGATCTTGGTGGCGGTGGTCCGCACGCTCAAATGGGCCACGGTGTCGCGCATGGAGTCGGCATTCTGGCACATGGAACGGAACTTGTAGAATACGAATTGGCGCCCGTTCAACCCGCAGCGCACTTGGTGAAATACGACCGGGCCCGGAGAAGTCAGACGGATGGCGAGGGCAACCAGAAGCATGAAAGGAGCCAGCACGACAAGCGCGGCGCCGGCGACTACGCAGTCAATGACACGTTTGGCCAGCAGGCGGATTTCGTCGTGTGGCGCCGCGGAGAACGTCAGCAATGGCGTAAAGGCGAGACGCTCCAGATAGACTTCGCTATTGATGTGCGGAAAAAAATCGACGGCCACGCGCGTGCGTACGCCTTCCTCATCGCACAGCAGGAAGACCTCTTCGAGCTCGCTGAGCCGGGCGCTGTCGACCGCAAAGATGATTTCGTCAATCACGTGCTGACGCAGCAGGAGGGCGAGTTCCTTGATTGGAAACACGGGGTAGGTGGAGGCCAGACGGATCTCCGTGAGTGAAGACGGGATATCCGCGAGGAAGCCTTTCAGTCGGATGCCGTGTTGCGCGGATCGCTCCAGGGCTTGGCCCAGGCGCTGTGCGCGATCGCCCAAACCGACCAGCATCACGTAATGGAGGGCGCCGAATTCGCGCCGCACCACACCTACCAGGCGGCCCGCGGTGAGCCGGAAGACCAGCAGAAAAACCCAGCTATAAGCGGCGAGCAGTGCGAGAAATGGGCGGCTGACGTCGAGCCGCAGCAGGTATTCGAAGACCACCAGAAAGATGACCCCGTAGCCGCACTGGCGGGAGCTATCGCGCAGGATTACGCGAGGATCGCCGGAATCAAGCTTGTCGTATACACCCAGCCAGAGGCCGACGATGACCCAGGCAGCCAGCGAGACACCGAGAAGGAGCGCCTTTTCGGAGACGGTAAAGAAAAATGCGCGCTGGAGATGCAGCAACAGGCGCGTCTGGTAGGCGGCTTCGAAGGCGAGCGCAGTGAGCAGCACGTCGGACACGCCAAACAGGACTTTGGCTTTCCGATGCTGACGGCTGAACATCCGGAAGACAGAATAGCATGCGGGGGCGCGGAGGGCTGCGGGGGATCTATCGCATGCGCAGATCTCGACCCGTCATTTCTTTTGGCTGCTGTTCGCCGAGGACGGCTAGAATCGTCGGGGCGATGTCCTGGAGGGCGCCGTCGGTGCGCAGTTTGACGCGTCCGTCGTCGGTCACCAGGATAAACGGCACGGGATTGGTGGTGTGGTAGGTGTGGGGGCCGTGGGTGATCGGATCGATCATGGTCTCGGCGTTGCCGTGGTCTGCGGTAATCAGCCAGGCGCCTTTACGCGCGCGCAGAGCCTGGTAGATGCGGGCGAGGCAGGCGTCGACTGTTTCGACCGCGCGGACGGTGGGCTCCATTTTGCCAGAATGACCCACCATGTCGGCGTTGGCAAAGTTCATGACGATTACGTCGAAGTTGCCGCCTTCGATCGCTTTGACGATCACGTCAGTAATGCCGGCCGCGCTCATCTCCGGCTTCAAATCGTAGGTCGCCACCTTGGGTGACTGCACCATCTCGCGCTCTTCGCCCGGGTAGGGCTTCTCGTTGCCACCGTTGAAGAAATAGGTGACGTGGGCGTATTTCTCGGTTTCGGCCACGCGCAGGTTCTTCCAGTTGAGTTGCGCCATGACGTTCGCCAGGATGTTGTGCGGATGCTCGCGTGGCAACACATAGGGCAACGTAAACGTCTTGTCGTACTGCGTCATGGCGACGTAGTGCAGGTTCTTTGGCGCGAGCGATCGCGAGGGACGCTCGAGCGTAGCGTCGGTGAGCGCCATGGTGGTTTCACGCGCGCGGTCGGCACGGAAGTTGAAGAAGATCACAGAATCATCGTCGCGGATGCGCCCCACGGGATCGCCGCGGTCATCCACCATGGTAACCGGCTCGACAAATTCATCGGTCACGCCCTTCTCGTAAGAACGCTCCATCGCCGCGACGGGGTCAGTCGCCTTCTCGCCATTGCCTAGCACCATGGCTCCGAAAGCGCGCTCGATGCGCTCCCAGCGCTTATCCCGATCCATGGCGTAGTAGCGGCCGGATACCGATGCGATGCGGCCCACTCCGATGGTGCGCATTTCTTTTTCGAGCTCGCGCAGATAGCCGGCGCCGCTCTCCGGGGGAGTGTCGCGGCCGTCCATGAACGCGTGGACGAAAACCTTTTCAACGCCTTCCTGCTTGGCGAGGCGAAGCAGAGCGTACAAGTGCGTAAGGTACGAATGCACGCCACCGTCGCTACACAACCCCAAGAAATGTAATTGATGCGTCCGTGCGTTCTTCATGCAATCGAGCAGGATGGGGTTCCGGAAGAACTCGCCCGAGGCGATCAGGGCGTCGATGCGTGTTACGTCCATCTGGACAATGCGGCCGGCGCCGATGTTCAGGTGGCCGACTTCGCTGTTGCCCATCTGGCCCTCAGGCAGCCCGACGTACGGGCCGGAGGTGTGGATCAGAGTATTCGGAAACTCGCGCAGCAGCTTGTCGTATGTCGGCTTGCGCGCGGCGGCGATGGCGTTCCCCTCAACGGCGGGCGAGAAGCCCCAGCCGTCGAGGATGGTCAGGATGAGCGGTCTGGGTCGCGGCATTACTGGCGGAAAGCCTTCCTGCCGGGGAAGCGCGCACCATCGCCGAGCTGCTGTTCGATGCGGAGTAACTGATTGTACTTAGCGATGCGATCGGTGCGGCTGGCCGAGCCGGTCTTGATTTGCCCTGCGCCAGTGGCCACTACGAGATCAGCGATGAACGGATCCTCGGTCTCGCCGGAACGGTGCGACACAACCGCCGTGTAATTGGCAACCGAAGCCATCTGCATCGCTTCCAGAGTTTCCGTCAGCGTGCCGATCTGGTTCACCTTCACCAGAATTGAATTCGCAATTCCTTGTTCGATTCCCTTGCGGAAGATCGCCGGGTTGGTAACGAAAATGTCGTCGCCGACGAGCTGAATCTTACTCCCGAGAGTTTTGGTGAGCAGCTTCCAACCGGGCCAGTCCTCTTCCGACATGCCGTCTTCGAGCGAAATAATGGCGGGGAACTGGCGCACCCAGTTGGCCCAAAACTCCACCATCTGCTCGGAGGTGCGCTGGCTCTTGTCGGATTTCTTGAACACGTACTTGCCGTCGATATAGAACTCGCTGGACGCAGGGTCGAGCGCGATACCGATCTGCTCGCCAGGCTTGTAGCCGGCCTGCGTGATGGCTTCGAGGACCACTTCCAGCGCTTCATCGTTGGATTTGAGATTCGGGGCGAAGCCGCCTTCATCGCCGACGGCGGTAGAGTAGTTTCGTTTCTTGAGAACCTTCTTCAGCGTATGGAAGACTTCTACTCCCATGCGCAGCGCTTCGGAAAACTTGGGCGCGCCGTAAGGGGCAATCATGAATTCCTGCACGTCCACGGAATTGTCGGCGTGCGCGCCACCGTTCAGGATGTTCATGAGAGGTACGGGCAAAATGCAGGCGCCCACACCGCCCAGGTAACGGTAGAGCGGCGTGCGTTCGGACGCTGCTGCGGCGCGTGCCGCGGCCAGGGAAACCGCCAGCATGGCATTAGCGCCGAGCTTGCCTTTGTTCTCGGTTCCATCCAGCTCAATCATCAGGCGGTCAATGTTGGCCTGCTGCCTTGCGTCCTTGCCCTGGAGGGCAGCCGCGATTTCCTTGTTAATATGCTCTACCGCCTTACGCGTTCCCTTTCCCAGATAGCGCGAGGTGTCGCCATCACGCAGCTCGACGGCCTCGTGCTCGCCTGTTGAAGCGCCCGAGGGAACGGCAGCGCGTCCCAGGCTGCCATCCGCCAGAAATACGTCGGCTTCCACAGTCGGATTTCCGCGGGAATCCAGGATCTCAATGCCCGTAATCTTTGCAATCGTCGTCACTCTACACTCCTTGCTGTTTGCGCAATCTGAACCGGCGCCGCGCCGCTCACCACTACGATTCCGGATTCGGTAATGTCATAGCCGTTGCGGCGATCGTCCTCGACGCTGAATCCAATGACACTGGACTCCGGCACCTTCACATTGCTATCGATGATGGCCCGGCGGACGCGGCTATAACGGCCGATCTCCGCGTTGGGCAACAGGATCGAGTATTCCACCTCGCAGTAGCTGTTGACGCGCACGCCTGGCGAAAGCACGCTGTGCATGACCCGCCCACCGGAGATGATGGAGCCCGCCGACACGATGGAATCGACCGCTACACCCATGCGGCGGCCCTCTTGCGCGAAGACAAACTTGGCGGGGGGCTGCTGCAGCACACGTGTGCGGATGGGCCAGCGGCTATCGTAGAGGTTCAACTGCGGCGTCACCGCCACCAGATCCATGTTGGCTTCGTAGTAGGCGTCCAGCGTCCCCACGTCGCGCCAATAGCGGGCCTGCTTGGCGTTGATATCCACGAAATCGTAGGCAATCACGCGGTAATCCCGCAGGCTGCGCGGAATCACATCCTTGCCGAAGTCGTGCGAGGAGCCGGCAGTTTCCGCGTCCTCGCGCAAAAGGCGCACCAAAACATCGCGATTGAAGAGATAGATCCCCATCGACGCACTAACCATGTTGGGATTGAATGCCGATCGTGCGGACTGACCGTGCCGGGGTTTCTCCTCAAATCCCACCACGCGCTGGTCGGAAGCGATCTCGATGATGCCGAAACGCTCGGCTTCTTCCGGCAGGACCTGTGTGGTGGCGATGGTGATGTCGGCATTGAACTGGCGATGCTGTTCCATCATCGACCGGTAGTTCATCTTGTAAATGTGGTCGCCCGCCAGGATGAGAACCTGGTCGGCTGGCTCGGCGAGAATGCTCTGCGTGTTCTGAAACACCGCGTCCGCCGTACCGAGGTACCAGCCCGTCTGCCTCATGGCGGGGATGATTTCGATGTACTCACCCAGTTCCGGCGAGAGGATGCTCCAGCCGTCACGCACATGACGGATCAAGTCGAGCGATTTGTATTGGGTGAGAATGAAAATGCGGCGCAGGTTGGAATTGATACAGTTGGAGAGGGTGAAATCGATAATACGGTAAGCGCCACCAAACGGCACGGCGGGTTTGGCAGTGTCGCGCGTCAGCGGATGGAGGCGCTCTCCGGCCCCACCAGCCAACAAAATGGCTAAAACATTATCCACGGGAGTTGATTTGTAAGTCCTTTATGTACAGCCAGTTAAGGGTGCTGTGACCAGCCGGCCAACACGGCCTGGCAATTTGGGACTTGACTTTAACGGTCCAGCACCTATGATATCAATACCTTGACCTGCCGTGCGGAGGATGTTGTAGACGGCAAGCGAGTTTTTTCTCACGCGTTTAAACGGTGAGTTTCCAAGCCGATGGGAGGTGTTGTTAGTTGGCAGAAGTAAAGCTGCAAGAGGGCGAAACGTTAGAAAACGCCCTTCGCCGCTTCAAGCGCAAAGTCCAGCAAGAGGACATCATTAAAGAGGTCAAACGGCACTCTTTTTATTTGAAGCCGGGCGAGAAGAAACGGGCCAAGCAGGCGCTGGCTCGCAAGAGAAACAGAAAGAAGAGCCGGAGGGAGATCGAATAAGATCTCCACATCCGTAGGGGTTCTTAACGGGCGGGCTAGGTGGCCTGGGTAAGACCGCGGGAGCGGTGGCAATGCCAGATTTTCAGGATCGAGTGATCAAGTGCGCGGATTGTGGCGCGGAGTTTGTTTTTACGGCGGGAGAGCAGCATTTCTTCCACGATAAGAACTTCAAGAATGAACCGAAGCGCTGCAAGGCGTGCAAGGTCAAGCGGCAGGGAGCGTCATCTTCCGGAGCGCCGCGGGCGGAGACAACCACGGTTTGCTCGCAATGCGGCCGGGAAACGACGGTTCCTTTCCGGCCCACCCAAGGCCGCCCGGTCTACTGTCGCGAGTGCTTTCTCAGCCGGAAAGCACAAGCGGCGGGCGCCCATTAGAACGCTTTCTCAACCCAAGTCCAGTGGGGCGGGCGGAACCGTCCGCTCCATCTGTTAAGTTGTTTCATCCCTCGTCTGCACTCCCAGATCTTTCTTCAACTCCGCGAGGAACCACTCCGCTTCACTTTTCTCCATAGCGCTGCCCGCAGTGACAGTCCTGCCGGTGTCGAGGTGAATCTTCAGGTCGTACCAGATTTTATCCGCGCTCTTCATGCCAGGAAAGAGTTCAAACCTGCGGATTGCGCCTGCATCCACGATTTGCGATCGCGAGAAACCGAGGCAGCGGGAATGAATGTGAAGCGAACGATTCAATACTCCGACAGTGGTTTGGCCAAACCACATCCATATGCCAAAGGCCAAGAGGAAAAGACCGATCAGGCCGCCGACCAGCAGCGGGATCACTCCCAGAAACCAAGTGAATCCCTTTCCGACAAGGACTCCAAAGAAAGCCCCGCCCGCAAGAAAGAAAAGCCCGAAAAGCGCAAATCCAGCCGCCGTCCCCTTGTTCCTGCCCGATCCCAGATGAAATTGAACGCCGCCCTCGGCCGAGGGCTCTTCGGTGATCTTCGCGTCGCGCGGCCGTTTTCCTGCGAGCTGGGACTCGCTTTTCTCGTTCAACTTCTCGGTTGTGAGGCTCGCGTCGCTGGCTTCGGTTTTGAAGACCGGTACGCGGAATACGGCGCGGAAATCGAGGCCCGCCAGCGCGACGGCAGCCGTCAGTTTCCAGAAAATCTCATCCGACGGATTCCGCGCGTCGGTTTCCCGCGAATCGTACGGGGTGATGAAGGCGACAGATATCGAGCTGCCCGGTCCTCCGACGTAGGCGGTAGCGAGTTGCGTGTCCTGCCATAGCGCGGTCTCCCAGTGGGAGCGGCTATCTCCAGAGCCCGAGACATACGAACGAACGCAGCTCAAGGTCAACTTCATTTCCGTGCCAGGCGGAAACACGTAGGCGGTTTCCAGGCTTGCCTCGACGCGCCCGCCGATCACACCGGGAAGAGTGGAAAGGATGAGCCGCATGCGGCGGAATTTCGCCTCGCGAAGCGCGGCCAGAGCGCTCTGGCTCAAAAGGTATAGTCCCGCTAGCGGGAACACCAGCGCCACCGGCGTTTCCCAGCGATGGCTGGTGTTCCAGATCTTTGGGATGGCCGAGACACCCGGCACCGATACTAACAGGCATACCACGCCCGCCGCCCCCCAAGTCACCGCGGTCGAGCGCCACTCGGGCCTGGCATAACCCTGCGCCCAATCATCGCGCCAGAGCCAGGGTTTTCCCGGATTCTGCGCCGTCAGCGCCTTGGCTTCTGCTGCCGACTTCCGCGTTGATCGGCCGAACGCAAAAATCCCCAGGCCGACGATAAGGAACGTGAGGGAAACGTACAGTTGAGGCCACGTCTGAGAAACATCGGGCCTGGTGGACACCAGAGCGTGGACCAGGGCTGCGAACCCACAAAGCGCGAACAGGCTACCGAACGGGATCAGGCAGCCCGAGTTATCGTTTGAAGGTGTTTTGGGCATCGGCACGATGGCGAGTTGCGGCTGTCACGTTTTGGTATCCGCTTTTTCCCGCCGTTGCCGCGCCCAATCCTTCTTCACCACCTGACGAGCGCGGCCCAGCGCGAGAGCGTCCGGGGGCACGGATTCGGTGATCACCGAGCCCGCGGCCAGGTACGCGCCTTCACCGATCTCCACCGGCGCCACCAGCGTCGAGTTGCTGCCGACAAACACATTCTTGCCGATCTTGGTCTGATGCTTGGTGCGGCCGTCGTAGTTGCAGGTGATGGTGCCGGCGCCGATATTGACACCCGCGGCGATCGTCGAGTCGCCCAGATACGCCAGGTGATTAGCCTTGGCGTTCTCTCCCAAGCGGGTTTTCTTCAACTCTACGAAATTGCCGACACGCGCTCCCGGGCCAATTTCGCTCCCCATGCGCAATCGTGAGTACGGTCCGACGTGCGCCCCGCCGGCCACGGCTGAAGCGTCAATCATCGTAAACGGTCCCACCCGGATACCGTCGGCCAGTTCGGAGTCGCGGACGATGGAGCAGGCGCCGATGCGGCACCCCTCGCCGATTTTCGTTTTACCGAGAATTCGCGCGAAAGGCTCGATTACCGTGTCCATGCCGATCAGAACCCCATCATCCACGGTGACCGTCTCGGGCTTCTCAACGGTCACGCCCCCGAGCAGCAGCTCGCGGATTTTGCGCTCACGGAAGACGCGATCGGCCGCGGCCAGCTCGATTCGATTGTTGATCCCCAGCAGTTCCTCAGGATTGGTGGCACGATAGGCGTCGATCGTATGGCCGGCGCGTATCAGGATCTCGATCATGTCCGTCAGATAGTACTCGCGGGCGGGATTGTTCGGCTGTATATGGTCCACATGTTTCCAGAACAAATCGGCGCGGAAGCAGTAGATGCCGACATTGATCTCGTGAATGGCTAACTGTTCCGGTGTGCCAGCTTTCTGCTCGACCACGGCGTGCACGTGCCCCCCGGAGTCACGAATCACGCGCCCATACCCGGTGGGGTCGTCAAACTCCGCGCTCACCAGGGTCGCCGCGGCGGCGGATTTTGTTTGGCGATCCACTAGCGTCTGAAGCACAGCAGCGGGAATCAGCGGACAATCACCGTAGTAAATCACCAGCAATCCGCCCAGGGGCTCCAACGACTCCCGGCCGATCATGACAGCGTGGCCGGTGCCCTTCTGTTCGGTCTGTTGGATAAAGCGGACGCCGCGCGAGGCCACCACATTCTGCACTTCGTCCGCCTGGTACCCCACCACCACGAGCACGCGCTCCGGGGCGGCGATCGAAAGGGCCGCATTGACGGTGTGCTCGATCAGCGTCTTGCCACCGGCTTCATGCAGCACCTTAGCGCGGCGCGATTTCATGCGCGTCCCCAGGCCCGCAGCCAGGATGACGGCAGTTACACGAGTGTCCATGCTTTATTATTCAATGTGCAGCGGGTTTACCGCGACATTTGCCGTCTTCTGCGGCCTTCCCTGGCCAACTCGACGGCGATGGCGGCAATCGCGCCGGGATTATGCCGGACCAGGCCCGATTCCTGCACCAGATCGCCGCACACCACGTTGACCCCCATGGCGCCGATCTCGTCGAAATCATTCTCCACAGGCGAAGAATGTTCCCGCGCATAGCGGCGGCGCAGCGTTCGGCCGATGTCTTGCGTATTGACGACCGCGTAGTCGAGCAGCTTGCCGCCGGCGTGCCGGTGAATCGCTTCGATGTGATCGGAGGCCGTGAAGTTGGTGGTCTCTCCAGGTTGCCACATCAGATTCACGAAATAAGCTTTGACGGCCGGAGAGCGGCGCATTGCCTCCGGAACGCCTTCCACCAGGATGTTGGGAACGACGCTGGTGAATAGAGACCCCGGGCCGAAAGTAATGACGTCCGCCTGCGCGATGGCCGCTAGCGTTTCCGGCAGGGGACGGCAGCGGCGGGGCCGCAGGCGTATGACTTCGATGCGGCGCCGGCTTCGGCTGATCCGGGTTTCTCCCAGTACATGCCGCCCATTCTCCAGCACCGCTTCGAGTGAGACATTGGTGGCGGTGGACGGATAAATACGTCCCTTGATCGCCAGCACATCGGCGCATTCCTTAACCGCGTCGGGGAAATCTCCAGTGATGTCGGTGAGTGCCGTCAGAAACAGGTTGCCGAAGCTGTGGCCTTTCAAGCCGCGGCCGGTTTCAAAGCGATAGCGGAACAGGCGCGAGAGCAGCGTCTCATCGCCGGACAAAGCCAGCAGGCAGTTGCGAATGTCGCCGGGCGGCAGCACATCGAATTCGCGCCGCAATCGGCCGGAGCTGCCGCCATCGTCCGATACGGTAACGACGGCGGTGATATCCACGGGCGGCCGTCCCAGCTTCACCGTGCTGTGAACGTCGACGTACTGCTTCAATCCATGCAGCAGCGCGGAAAGTCCGGTGCCGCCGCCAATCGACACCACGCGCAGCGGAGCGGCGATGCTTTCCGGAGACGGCGCGATCTTAGGAAACTTCGGCATTACCGACGCACCGGCAGACGGGCTGGGTTAAACCGATCCGCTCTTTTCCGGGAACAGGAGCTGTTGCATGTTGGGGTGGTCGAAAAACAGGGCGAAATCAGCATCCTGCCGCGCGGCAATCCGGTTGCGAGGCTCCAACTCAATGGCGCGCTTTAGATACTCGTGGGCGCCATCGACATCTCCCTCCAGCCCCTTGCACAAGGCCACCGCGTAGAGGACGTAGTCCGCCTGCGGCTCCATTTGCAGGGCACGCTCGAGGTGCTGGCGCGCCTCGGGTAGATTCCGCGCGTTGATCATGGCGACGCCGTAGTTGTAATGCTCTTCCGCCGTCTTCAGGTCGACCTTGGGTTTCTCGAGACGGCGGTCGCACATGCGAGTGTGCAGCTCCGCGTTATGTGCCATCTCGCGATTCGGCCCGCTTTGTGCCTTTTCGAACACTTCGCGAGCTTCCGCGAATTTCCGCGTATGAAAGAGGCGGATCGCCTGTTCGAAAAGCTTCAACTGCGCCTGGGCTGCATTGCGGGCTTCTGCCACGCTGGCCGCATCGGGAGCGGCTACCGCGAGCCGGCGGCGCGCGGCTGCGTCACGGTTCATCACTGGTTCCGATTCGTGTTTTCCTGAGTTCTTCGCCACGGTCGTCTTCTTTTAGGGCATTCTACGCCATTTGGCCGGCGACTTAGAGTACGCTACCAGACCGCTCGGCCGAAGTCAAAAACCAGTCGGACCCGTCGTGAGCCGTTTCGCACAAAGCCGCTATCATGTGGCTATGAAGCCGCTTTTGTCGTGCCTACTCGTCGCTGCCGGGATCTGCGCGTTTGCACAAACATTCTCAGCAGGGCCGGCGCTGGATGACGCGATCAATCAGGCCATCCGCCAGGACCGCATCCCCGGCGCGGTGCTTCTAGTGGGACACAATGGCGCGACCGTTTACAGCAAAGCCTACGGACACCGCGCGGTCGAGCCCGCTTCCGAGCCCATGACCGTCGACACGATTTTCGATTGCGCATCACTCACCAAGGTGGTGGCTACGACCTCGGCGCTGATGAAACTGTTGGAACAGGGCAAGCTGCGGCTGAACGATCGCGTGACCGAATACCTGCCCGAGTTCCAGGGAGGCAAGAGTGAAATCACAATCCGCAATTTGATGACGCATTTTTCCGGCTTGCGCCCGGATCTGGACCTGGAACCGGCATGGAGCGGCTACGAAAGCGGCATTCATCGCGCGCTCATCGACGCACCGGCGGGGCCGCCCGGGGTGCGTTTTGTCTATAGCGACATCAATTACATTCTCTTGGGAGAAATCGTGCGGCGTTTAAGCGGCGAGCCATTGCCGGATTACGTGCACAGGATTGTTTTTTCGCCGCTCGGCATGCACGACACGATGTTCCTGCCGCCGGCTGCGCTGCGGCCACGCATCGCTCCCACCGAGATGCTGCCCAAGGAACACCTGCTGTTGCGCGGGGTGGTGCATGATCCGACGGCACGAAATATGGGCGGTATCGCGGGGCATGCGGGCCTTTTCTCGACCGCCGGCGATCTGGCGCGATTCTGCCAGATGCTGCTCGATAAAGGGAGCTGGCAAGGCGCGAGGATTTTCAGCCCGCTGACCATTGAGAAGTTCACCGAGCCTCAGAGTCCGCCCGACCAGCCGATCATGCGCGGCTTAGGTTGGGACATTGATTCGCCGTTCTCGGGCAACCGCGGCGATCTGTTTCCGATCGGCTCCTGGGGACACACGGGATTTACAGGGACTTCGCTATGGCTCGATCCGGCATCGAACACTTACGTGGTTCTGATGACGAACGCGGTGCATCCGCATCTGCGGCCGGCCATCACGTCCCTGCGCGGCAGGGTGGCGACGATCGTGGCTGCGGCGGTGGGCATCACTGTTCCGGGCGTGAGCCTGACCGGGTACAACGAGACGCTGACTGGTGCTGGCTTGCACCGCGAGGTGGCGCGTGCGGGCGACGTGCGCACTGGGCTGGATGTGTGGGAAGACGAAGGATTCCGCGCGCTTGCAGGCAAGCACATCGGTCTCATCACCAACCAGACCGGCATCGATCGCGAAAGCCGCCGGAACGTGGATCAAATGCTTGCTGCCGGGGTCCGCGTGGCCGCGCTTTTTTCTCCGGAGCACGGCTTCGTCGGCAAGGAGGACCACGAGGGAATCGGCGACACGGTGGATCCGAAGACCGGAATCAAGGTGTGGAGCTTATATGCGGAGAAAAATCGCAGGCCTACGAAGGAGATGCTGCGCGGTATTGATGCCCTGGTCTTCGATATTCAGGACATCGGCGCGCGATTTTACACCTACGTTTCGACCATGGCCTATGCCATGGAAGAAGCCGCAAAAATGCGCATCCCGTTTTATGTGCTCGACCGGCCGAACCCCATCACCGGCGTGCGTGTGGAGCCGCCGTTGCTCGATCGCGACAAACTCTCCTTCGTCGGTTATTTTCCGCTGCCGTTGCGCCATGGCATGACCATCGGGGAACTGGCGAAGTTATTCAATGCGGAAAACCATATCGGCGCGGATCTGACCGTGGTGACGATCAAGGGCTGGGAGCGCGGAGACTGGTTCGATGAGACCGGCCTGCCGTGGGTGAATCCTTCCCCCAACATGCGCAGCCTGAATGCCGCCATTCTCTATCCCGGAGTCGCCATGCTGGAGTATTCGCCGAAATACTCGGTGGGACGCGGGACGGATGCGCCTTTCGAAATGATCGGCGCGGAATATGTACATGGACGGGAACTGGCGACGTATCTGAATCAGCGGTGGATTCCGGGGGTGCGGTTCTATCCGGTGCGATTTCAGCCGGCTCTGCAGACGGGAATCGAGGTGGAAGGAGTCCGTTTTCAAATCACCAGCCGTGAGCGCCTGGATGCGGCGCGGTTGGGGATGGAGATCGCGGCGGCGCTACTTAAGCTTTATCCGGGAAGAATTTTGCTGGAAGCCGACCGGAATTTGATCGGCAATGAGGAAACCTTACGCGCGCTTGCCGCTGGAGATGACCCCCAGGCCATTCGCCAGCGGCAGCAGGATGCTGTACAGCCCTTTCTCGCATTGCGCGAAAAATATCTGCTGTATCGTTGAGGTGACGCGCGTCCTCCGAACTCAGGCGAGGCTCATGGCCTTTTGAGCGTTCGGGGTCTTGTTTTTACTCCCCGGGGGCCGGCCACGCTTCTTGTCCAACTCCGCCATCCAGGCTGGCGGACGGCCGCGGCGCCGGCCGCGTCCTCTCGCCAACCGCTCCAGACTCATAATCGCTTCTTCGATCTGCTCGCGTTCCTGACGCAGCTCGGTCAGGATCTTTGTGACATCCATCTTGCTCCCCCGATCAGGTAAATCCGGGCGCATCGGAAGGCGCTGTGTTCCGGCATCAGAACAAAACCAACGCTACTCCTTGCGTCTTCTCCTGATTTTTAGCCTACTTTAGTTAACATTTCAAGTGTTTTGTTCTGAATTCAGAACAAAATTTGCGGGGCCTTGCCGGAGAGGAGGCGGGCGACTACCCGATCAAACCGCGCGGCGTTGTTTTCGCCAATGAAAATAAAAGGGTAACCCCGCCAATATCAACGCCAGGCCGAGGAAGGACTCGCGTGGGGAGTCAAATAGGGTCGAAATCACCAGGCAGAGCGCGCTGGCGACAAACAGTACTGGTACTACGGGGTACCCCACGGTTGAATACGGCCGGATTAAATCCGGCCTTTTCCAGCGCAGGACGATGACGGCGGCCGTGGTCATGCCGTAAAGCAACCAGCTAGCGAAAATCACGTAGGTAAAAAGCTGGTCATAACTGCCAGATAAAACCAGCAGCGCCGCCCAAGCGCTCAACGCGAGAATCGAAACCCCCGGCGTGTGAAACCGTGGGTGAACCCTGGCAATCGAGCGGAAAAACAGCCCGTCGCGCGCCGCGGCATATGGTACGCGAGCGCCCGAAAGTATCGACCCGTTGAGCGCCGCAAAAATGGAAATCATCGCCGCAACGGAGACAATATTCGCTCCCGCGCCGCCGAGAACGCGACGCATCATTTCCGCCGCTACGCGGTTACTGGCCGCGATCTCAGCCGGCGAGAGCACGTAGAAATATGCGGCGTTTGCCAGAAGATAAATGATCGCAACAGCCAGGGTGCCCCAGATCAGCGCCAGCGGCAGGTTGCGCTGCGGCTGGCGGATCTCCGACGCCACCATGCTTACGTTATTCCATCCGTCATACGCCCAGAGCGCCGCCACCATCGCGGCAAAAAAGCCGGCGAAACTGAGCGGAATGTGAGCCGCTTGCGGCGCGGCCTCCACGGGCCTGTGACCCCAGCCCAGGCCCACCACGATGATGAAAAGGATGAGCGCGACCTTGATTACGGTTACGGCCACCTGTACTTCTCCGCCCACCTTAACGCCGAAATAATTCACGCCCGCCAGAAATAAAATGAGCGCCATGGCGAAAATCTGTCCATAGCGAATCTCCAGTGGCGCCCCATGGGCGCCGATGGGCAGTGGCACCACCAGCAATACACCGTTCAATTCCGGCAGAAAATTTGTCAAATAGTAGAAGAACCCCGTGGCCAGAGTTGCGATCGAACCGCTCTTGGCGACCCACATCTGAGTCCAGCTGTAGAGAAAACCCCAGACCGGGCCGTAGGCTTCGCGCAAATAAACATATTCGCCGCCGGCCTCCGGCATGGCAGCCGCTAGCTCCGCATAGCTAAGGGCGCCGGCAAGAGACAGCAGACCTCCCACCACCCAGACCACAAAGACCATCTCCGGCGATCCCACGCGCTGAATCATGGTTCGAGGTACCAGGAATATTCCACTACCGATCACTGTGCCGACAACGATGGCGACGGCGCTCCACAATCCAAGGTCGCGCTTGAGCTCGACGGTCGTTGCTTGGTCCGTGATGGGCGGCTTCATGGGTCAGGCTTCGCTGCGGCGCTGGAACCATGATGCAAAATATCCGGCGGCGAAGGTAGTCAGGCTGCCGATCAGGACCCACCAGGTCCAGGCGATCGGCGTAAAAGCGCGCACATATATGATGACGGCCAGACCAGCGACCACTCCCAACGAAGCAGCATTTTGTCTGACGCGCGTCGTCAGGACGCCGAGCAGAAAGATCCCCAACAGCAAGCCCAGCGTGATGGATGCGATGGAAAGACCGGATTCCAGGACCGATCCCCAGTGCCGCGCCACGATGCCGATAACGACCAGCACGCATGCCCATGCCACCGTCGCTCCGCGGGCCCAACGGAGAAGCCGTTTGTCATCCTCCGCAGCAGCCGTGCCGGCCAGGGGCCGCAAGAAATCCATCACCGTGGTGGAGGCAAGCGCATTCAGCGCGGCACTCAGGTTGGCCATGGCCGCCGCTACGATGGCGGCCGTCACCAGGCCGGCGACTCCCGGTGGAAGCTGCTGCCAGACGAACTGCGGATAGATCCGATCGATTCTCGCCGGGGGCGCGAAACCTGCGTCGCGGTAGTACACGAACAGGGCGATACCGATCAATAGAAACAGGCCGAACTGAAAGAGGATCACGATCCAGCTTCCAATGAGCGCGGCCCGGCTCTGTGCTTCATTGCGCGCGCTCAGCAGGCGCTGCACGATCAACTGGTCGGTGCCATGGCTGGCGGTGGTCAGGAAACATCCGCCGAGCAGGCCCGCCCAGAACGTATAGGTCCGTGAAAAATACTGCATGCTGAAGCTGAAATCGAAATCGAAGACGCGGAATTTGCCGGCCGGCGCGGCAACCGCGGCCACATGCGCCCAGCCTCCCGGGATATGGTGCAAAAGCACGAAGAAACTGACGATTGCCCCGACCATATACAGCGCCATCTGGATCACGTCGGTCCAAATCACCGCCGTCATTCCGCCTTCAAACGTGTAAAACAGAGTGAGCGCCACCATTAAAAGGATGGATGGAATTTCACCCGTGTTGAGTACGATCGAGATGACTATGGAAATGGCGAATACGCGGACTCCTTCGGCCAGGGCTCGAGTGACCAGAAAAATCGCCGCCGACAGCTTGCGCGTGCGTTCCCCAAAGCGGCGGCGCATCAGCTCGTAAGCCGTAAACATCTCACCGCGAAAGTAGTGCGGCAGCAGCAAAGCGGAGATGACCAGGCGGGCCAGCAGGTAGCCGAAGACGATCTGCAGGAAGCCGAGGTTGCCGGCGAAGGAAAGCCCGGGGGTTCCGACAATCGTCAAGGTGCTGGTTTCGGCGGATATAATGGACAGGCTGATGGCCCACCACGGGGCGGATCGGCCTCCCAGGAAGTAATCGCGGAGGGTCTTCCGTCCGCTACGGAAGTGTGCCCCGAACCAGGTGATGGCAATCAGGTAGACCAGGATCACGCCCAGATCGAGGTAACGCATGGAGATGGGGAATTCTAGCATGCGGCGCCACCCCGTCCCGGTGGCAGGGAACCAAACCACTTGCAACGGCGTCCAACAAATGTTGCACCGTCAGTGTGGTTCGGCTATACTCCGCAAGTACCCGTCGGCTACGCGAATCCGAAGGGACGGCTGGCACGACCCAACAATTTCAAATTTCAGCGGGATCAGCAGGAGGCACTCAGTGCTCGATCGAGTTTCGAAGGGATTCTTGACCATAGCCGTGGCGGCGGTGACGGCATTTCTGCCATTGCCCAGCCGGGGACAGGATGCTGCGCAGACACAGGCGCAGCCGGCACAACCCCAGTGGAAGGATCGCGCGGAATATGACCTGGTCCAGGCGATCACGACAGAGCAGAATCCGGCCAAAAAGATCGAACTGCTGAAAAGCTGGAAGGAGAAATACCCCACCAGCGCCTTCGCCGGAATGCGTAACGACCTTTTCATACAGACCTACATTGCCGCCCGCCAACCGGAAATGGTGATGAAGGCTGGCGCCGACGCGCTGCAAGCCAACCCGCATGATTTCACCGCCATGTTCCTCGTGTCGCAGTATATGCAATTCCTTCCCAAGCCGACACCCGACGATTTGGCTACGGGAGAAAAGGCCGCAAACGGCATCTTGTCGGATGAGAGCACGGTCTTTGATCCCAGCAAGAAGCCCGCGAGCACCACTGATGCGGCTTGGGCGGAAGGTAAGGCCCAGGCGGAGGTGGCAGCCCACGCCGCTTTGGGATGGATCGCGCTTCAAAAAAAGGATGATGCAGCCGCGGAGAAGGAATTCACTCAGGTTCTGCAAATAGCGCCGAACGCAAGCTCGCCCAAAGGCTGGGCGGTGGACAGCGCCCAGGTTTCGTCGTGGCTGGGAACGGCCATCGCGCATGAGGCCATTCAACAGAAGAAGCCCGAGCTGTATCCCCAAGCTCTGTTCCAGTTCGCGCGCGCGGCGTCGCTCGATCAATCGCAAGGCGGGCTGTCGGCAGCGGCGCGGCAGACGTATGAAACGTACTTCGTCAACGCGTTCAACCGCTATCACGGGCAGGATGCGGCCGAGATGACAAAACTGCGTGATCTCGCGAAGGCAAACGCTTTCCCGCCCCAGGGTTGGACGATCGACGACATCAATACGGTCAAGAGCAAGAACGAAGAAGAGTTCAAGAAAAAGAATCCGGCATTGGCCTTGTGGATGACTCTAAAAACGGCACTCACCGCGGCTGACGGCCAGCAATACTTCGACGCCAACATGAAGGGTACCGAGGTCCCGGGCGGCGCGGGCGGTGCGCAAACATTCAAGGGTAAGCTGATTTCCTCGAAGCCTGCACTTCATCCCAAGCAGCTGGTCCTATCGCTCGGGGATGGCACCACGCCGGATGCTACGCTCAATCTGGATGCCGCACTTCCCGGCAAAGCCGACGCTGGTGTGGAGATTGAATTCGCCGGAGTGCCGAGTTCCTTCACAAAGGACCCGTTCAACGTTATTTTCGATGTCGAAAAGAAGAAGGTTGTTGGCTGGCCAGGCAAAGATGCGCCGGCACCGCGGCATCACACAGCGGCTAAGAAAAAATCAGAGTAGCCGTTACAGGTGTTTTGCCTGCACTTGCGGGATACGCGCGGTCTTAGGCTCTGGCTTGGTTGTTGACAGAAGGACGCTGAACAGCACCCTCTCCACCGGATTGACTCGCGCTTCAGCCGTTCCTAAGCCCTCGAAATACTTGCGAAATTCGGAGTGGCAGTACATTCCGCACGCTTGCCCGGCGGTGGTTTGAAGAAATCCGGCGAGCGCAACCAAGGAGGTTGCTCCCAGCAGCCGGAGGCGTGTGCCGAATAAGCGTTTCATACATATTAGGACGCAAGAAACGCGCTGCCGTTAGCGCCTGACGGGCAAATGTCTTGTCTTCAGTATGTTAGTTGCCCGCCGGCGCCACCGCGATGGTCACCACGTTGCTCTTGACAACCGTCCCGTCGGGCAGATGCACGGCTATCAGCAGGGGGATGGCCGGCCCGATGGAAGCCGACGCCGGGATCTTCGCGTTCACCACGTACAGTCCGGTATATCCCGGCACAAGTCCGGCGAATGTGACTTCGGCCGCGTCTCCTCCGAGCAGGACATCCACCGGAGCGACTACCTCGGCCAGCGGGTCAGATGGAGCTGGCGCACCGGGGGCTACATCTACGTTCGTAGCACCAAGCCCGGTAGCGTAGATAGAAATGTAGCCTCCGCGCTCCGCAGGCTCACTCTTGACTCCCTTGGTTTTGGTCATCGCGACGTTGGCGGTACCAGCTACCAGAACGGCGCCCTGTCCCTTGCCGGAACCATCGATGGTGAAGATTCCCGGAGACGCGAACTGCATGGTAGTGGACAGCGGTGAGGAAGCTCCCGTGCCGCTCTGAATCGTCAGAGCCACGGATGCGCCCGGAGCGCCCGACGGGCACTGGAAGTTCACCTGGTCCTCGGACACATAAAACACAGGAAGATCGTTGCCGTTCCCCTGCACGTGCAAACCGTCAATGGTCGTAGGCAGAGGACTGACTTCAGCCGACTTGGCGCCGGTCGCGACGAAGCCCGTGCCCAGCAGAGCGCCTACCGCCCCTGGGCTGCATCCCGTGTTCACAAAGCTCGCCGCGTTAGTCAGCGACGAGATGACCGGCGTGCTCGATTGGACCTCGATGGCTACATCCTCCGTAGCCGACACTTGCGCCGAATTGGTGGCTGTGAACGCCACTGAGTACTGGCCGACCTGCGATGTCTGAGGCGCCCAGTTGAACACACCCGTGTTGGGATTGAAGCTCGAGTTCGGAGGCAGGTTGGAGACCGAAAGGCTGACTGTGAGCCCGGCCGGATCGGTCGCGGAGACGGTGAACGTCACCCCTCGCCCCGGGGCCACGGCTTGGACTCCGGGAACCGTGAGCACCGGCGGCGCCGGTGTCAGAGTCACCGTGGCCTGTAGGGCGACGCCATGATAACTGGCACCCACTGTTACGGATTGATCGGCGCTGACGTACGCCGTGCTCCCCTGGAAGCTGACGGTGGGTTGCCCGGCTTGGGTGGACACGGACGACGGCAGTGTGGCTCCTGAACCGGTGCTCGATATCGCGATCGCGACGCTGGTGGCGGCCTGTCCGGAATTCAAGGTCACCTGGCAGCTTAGCGGCAAGCCGGATTGCAGAGTCTGCGGACACGCCAGCGCCGTGGGTTTCAAGCCCAATAGCGACAGCGTTGCTTGTGCCGATGAGGCTCCCATATTTGCGATCAAGACCGCGTTTTCATCGTGGTCAATCAAAGTGCTGGTCACGTTAAACGAAACGGTCGCGCTGCCCGCAACTGGCTGGAGCAGAGGCGCTACGCTGATCTGCGTACTGCTGGACGAGAGCCGGATGCCCGGACTGCTGGCGGCCGCCGCTCCTGAGAGAGTGATCTGGCAGGCGCTGGTCCCACCGCCAATAAGAGTCAGCGGGTTGCAGGCGACTGCGGTGACCGATACGTTCCCGCTCGATGGGCCCAGGAGGGTCAAGGTTTGGGATGTGCCCTGGTTGGGAGCGCTGATCAACACCGACGTTGTGGACGACACGGCGGAAGCGGTTGCCGTGAAAGTTGCGCTGGTCAAGCCAGTGCCAATGGTGATTGAACTTGGAATCGTCACGGTCGCGCTGGAAGACATCAACGCGATCACGGTGTTGGACTGAGCCGCGCTTCCCAGGCTGAACGTGCATGTGCTTGTGCCAGGCGTTTGGATAGAAGCGGGTGAGCAGATGAGGCTCGGCCCACTGGACGCCGCCGTAACGGTGAGCGTCGCCGAACGCACGATTGCACCCATGGTCGCCGTAATGGTCGCGCTGCCTGACGCGTTGGCAGCCACCGCGGCGCTAAAACCAGCGGATGATGCCCCTGCCGGAATCGCGAGAGACGCCGGCACACTCACTTGCGGGTTGCTGCTGGTCAGCGATACGTTCGCGCCACTCTGCCCCGCCGGGCCACTCAAGGAAACGGTGCAGGCGCTGGAGCTGCCCGCTGTCACCGTGAGCGGAGCACAAATGACAGATGCAAGGGAGGACTGCGCGGTGACTGCGAGCGAGAAGGTTACCGAGGCGCCGCCAAAGCTGGCCGTGAGAATGGCCGAGCCGGCTGAGCCTCCCGTTGCCGTGAAAGTCGCGCTGGACGTACCGGATGCCACCGTGACCGACGGCGGTACGGATGCCGAGGAACTGCCGCTGGACAATGCTACCGTTACGCCTCCAGAGGGAGCGGTCGCTGTCAGAAATACCGTGCAGGTGGTGGTAGCGCCGGGCGCGATGGTTCCAGGCATGCAAGCCATGCTCGACAGAGCGGCCTGAGGCTGAAGGGTTAGCGCCATCGACTGCGTCACGCCCGCCGAAGTAGCGGAAATACTGACGCTCTGCACGCTGTTTACGGCCGTCGTCGTCACCGTGAAGGTTGCGCTCGTGAGACCCGCCGGGACCGTAACCTGCGACTGAACGCTGGCATTGGCATTGTTGCTCTTGAGGGTGACGGGTGTGCCACCCGAGGGAGCGGCCGACGTCAGGTTCACCGTACAGGACGTGCTCGATCCTCCCGTCAAAGTGGCCGGGGTGCACACCACTGAAGAAACGCCGGGTTGAGTGACACCTTGAGCCGTCAGACTGATCGAGAAATTCCGCGAATTACCGTTGAGGGTCGCGGTAATCAACGCCGTCGTATTGCTGGACACGGCGGATGGGGCACTCACCGTGAAATTCGCGGTCGAAGAACCGGCGCTCACCGTTACCGGCGACGTAACCGTGGCCGCTCCGCTGCTGCTCGATACCGTCACGCTCATGTTACTTAGCGCGTTACCACTCAAACTGACTGTGCAGGTGGAGTTTCCTGGAGCCATGACGCTGGCTGGCGTGCACGTCAGGTTCGACAGAACCGGAACGGGCGGTAGCAAGGTCAGCCCGAAGGTTTTGGAAACGCCATTCAATGTTGCGGTGATGGTGGCTGTCGTGGTGCTGCCAACTGCTGTCGTGATCACCGGGAAGTTGGCCGTCGAGGAGCCCGCATTCACCGTCACCGGCGAGGAAACCGCCGCCGAGCCGTTGCTGCTCGATACCGTCACATCCGTATTACTCGATGCATTTCCGCTCAGCGTCACCGTGCACGTCGACCCGGTTGGGGGTGTCACGCTTGCCGGGCTGCAACTGAGATTCGAAAGTACGATAGCGGGCGTCAAGGTTAGCCCGAAGGTTTTGGAAACGCCATTCAATGTTGCGGTGATGGTGGCGGTGGTAGTACTGCCGACCGCTGTCGTGGTCACCGGGAAGTTGGCCGTCGAGGAGCCCGCATTCACCGTCACTGGCGAGGAAACCGTCGCCGAGCCGTTGCTGCTCGATACCGTCACATTCGTATTACTGGATGCATTTCCGCTCAGCGTGATGGTGCAGGTAGAGCCAGTTGGGGGTGTCACGCTTGCCGGGCTGCAACTGAGATTGGAAAGTACGATAGCGGGCGTCAAGGTCAGCCCGAAGGTCTTGGAAACGCCATTCAATGTTGCGGTGATGGTGGCGGTGGTGGTGCTGCCGACCGCTGTCGTGGTCACCGGGAAGTTGGCCGTCGAGGAGCCCGCATTCACCGTCACCGGCGAGGAAACCGTCGCCGAGCCGTTGCTGCTCGATACCGTCACGCTCATGTTGCTGAGCGCATTACCGCTCAGTGTCACTGTGCACGTCGACCCAGTTGGGGGTGTCACGCTTGCCGGGCTGCAACTGAGATTGGAAAGTACGATAGCGGGCGTCAAGGTCAGCCCGAAGGTTTTGGAAACGCCATTCAATGTTGCGGTGATGGTGGCGGTGGTAGTACTGCCGACCGCTGTCGTGGTCACCGGGAAGTTGGCCGTCGAGGAGCCCGCATTCACCGTCACCGGCGAGGAAACCGTCGCCGAGCCGCTATCGCTCGACACCGTCACGCTCATGTTGCTGAGCGCATTGCCGCTCAGGGTGATTGTGCAGGTGGAGCCCGTGGGTGGGGTCACGCTACCCGGATTGCAGTTTACGCCGGTAAGCGTGGGCACCGGTGGCAACAGCGTCACGCTGGAGGTCTTGGAAACTCCATTCAGTGTCGCGGTAATCGTGACCGGGGTGGAGCTGGCGACCGCGGTCGTGGTCACGTTGAAATTGGCCGTCGAGGAACCCGCGTTCACGGTCACCGGTGACGTGGCCGTAGCTGATCCGCTGCTGCTCGAAACCGTAACGTTCGTGTTGCTTAGCGCATTCCCGCTCAAGGTGATAGTGCACGAGAAACCCGTCGGTGGCGTCACACTGCCGGGGCTGCATGCCAGGTTGGTGAGCGCGGGCGCCGGCGGTAACAGCGTCACGTTAGAGGTCTGGGAGACGCCATTCAATGTGGCCGTGATGGTGACCGGCGTGGAGCTACCCACCGCCGTCGTGGTCACGTTGAAATTGGCCGTCGAGGAACCCGCATTCACCGTAACCGGTGACGTCACCTGGGCCGACCCACTGTTGCTCGAAACCGTTACGTTGGTATTGCTCGGCGCGTTCCCGCTCAAAGTGATGGTGCAGGAAAATCCCGTCGGCGGCGTCACGCTCGATGGGCTGCAGTTCAGACCCGTGAGCGTGGGTACCGCTGTCAATAAAGTCACGCCAGACGTTTTCGAAACTCCGTTCAAAGTGGCCGTGATCGTGACAGGAGTGGAGCTGCCTACAGCCGTCGTGGTCACATTGAAATTGGCGCTTGAGGAACCGGCATTCACCGTAACCGGCGAAGAGACCTGGGCTGATCCGCTGTTGCTGGAAACCGTTACGTTCGTATTGCTCGGCGCGTTCCCGCTCAAAGTGATGGTGCAGGAAAATCCCGTTGGCGGCGTGACGCTCGATGGGCTGCAGTTCAGACCCGTGAGCGTGGGTACGGGTGGCAATAAAGTCACGCCGGACGTTTTCGAAACTCCGTTCAAAGTGGCCGTAATTGTCACCGGAGTGGAGCTGCCCACCGCCGTCGTGGTCACATTGAAATTGGCTGATGAGGAACCGGCGTTCACTGTCACCGGTGATGTCACCTGGGCCGACCCGCTGTTGCTCGAAACCGTTACGTTCGTGTTGCTCGGCGCATTGCCGCTCAGCGTGATGGTGCAGGAAAAACCCGTTGGCGGCGTCACGCTACCGGGACTGCAGTTGAGGCCCGTAAGTGTCGGCACGGGCGGTAGCAGCGTCACATTGGAGGTCTGAGAAGCCCCGTTCAATGTCGCCGTGATCGTGACCGGAGTCGAACTGCCTACAGCCGTCGTGGTGACGTTGAAATTGGCGGTCGAGGAACCCGCATTCACCGTAACCGGCGACGACACCTGGGCCGATCCGCTGTTGCTCGACACAGTTACGTTCGTATTACTTACCGCGTTGCCGCTGAGAGTGATAGTGCACGAAAAGCCCGTTGGCGGCGTCACGCTACCGGGGCTGCAGGAGAGGCCGGTTAGCGTTGGCGCCACAGGCTGGTTGATGGTGACTACGGCGCTGCCGCCGGTGATGGCAACGTTATTTCCACTCCCGTCGGAAGCGTTGGCGCCGCCGATGCTGACCCCGGAGGAAGTGTTCGTCGTTGTCGCTGAGATTTGAAAAGTCACCGAGGCGAGGGATCCGTTGCCGATGGCTGTCGTATTGAAACCGGCGACGACGCAACGTACGTCACCAGCCGATGGGTTGCTGCAACTCGCCGATTTGCCGGCAGCGGATGCGGCGCCGCCAGTCGAAAAGAAGCTCCCGGATGCTGGGCTGAGATCCCCAGGGGTATAGAGCAAGTCAAACTGCACTGCCGCCGGCAAGGTGCCGTTGGTAGCCAAATTGACCGTTAGCGTCACGCTGGACCCGGGCGCACCCGATCCGCCCGTCAAGGTAAGGGAAGCAGTTTGCGCCGCTGCGCTGCTCACCATTGCTGCCGCAATGCCGAGGAATAAGGCCGTCCTCCTGTACCATCCGCACGAGACTCGCGTTGTCGTGGTCATTTGTCCGCCGATCCAGTTTGGGTTTACTGTCTCTCTTTGTAGTGATTTACGCCGGTCGAAACAAGATTGCCGATGGTTGGGAGCGAGGAGTTAACTGTCATACCGGATCTGACGCTAACCGACATTAACGTCCGGCAGCCGCCGACTGCCGAGCCGGTGAACTAAAGACAACCCAAATCAACGTTCCGGATACAACCGTAGTGGGTATATTTGACATTCCCTCTCGCACCTGTGCACACACGTCGTCGACGCAATTGGAACTCAATTCCGTCGTTGAAAATGTTAGCTGAAGGAAGGCGCGAAAAAGGGCCGTGGAGCCTGGAAGCACCATGTACATCTACGTGTACTTTAGTACTTGTACATACACTACACTGCTGGAACGAAATCTTCAAGTACTTGCGCGCAACGAATTCGTGAAATTTTCGTGGCGAGAACAGCGGGATGCCCTGGAACTGTACCACCGGCTATCATGGCTCTCTGTGGCTTCTCCGCGTAACAATCGTGAAGTCGAGATCAAGCTGAAGGTCGCGAGCGCCCCGGCGGCGCGGCGCATCCTGCGAAAGGCGGGATTTCAGGTGCACAAGGGGAGAGTCTTCGAAGACAACCTCGTACTCGATACAGCGGATCTGGCCTTGCGCCGGGCGGGGAAGTTGCTCCGCGTCCGCGAGGCGGGACGCGACGTTCTCGTAACCTACAAGGGCTCAGCCACGCCCGGCAAGTATAAGTCGCGCGAGGAACTGGAAGTCGCGGTCTCGCATGCGCGCAAAACCACCCTCGTCTTCGAACGGCTGGGCTTCTCGCGGGTATTTCGCTATCAGAAGTACCGCACCGAGTATACACGTCCGCGGGAGCGCGGCGTCGTTACACTGGATGAAACGCCGATCGGCTGCTTTTTCGAGATCGAAGGTGCACCGGACTGGATCGACCGCACGGCACGCCGGCTGGGTTTTCAAGAGTCCGACTACATTACGGGGAGTTACGGAGGGCTGTACCTCGGGCTGCGACAGCGGCAGGTCAGCCTCCCGGCCGATATGGTGTTTCCGGACCGCGCTACTTGATCTCGATAATCTCTTTCTCTTTGTTCCGCGCTGCCTGGTCCAGCTTGTCCATGTAGCCGTTGGTCATCTTCTGGATCTCGTCGAGTCCCCGGCGCTCTTCATCCTCTGCGATCTTCTTGTCCTTCAGAAGTTTCTTCGCTGCTTCATTGGCATCGCGGCGAATGTTGCGAATTGCCACACGATGATCCTCCGCCACCGCGTGCAGGTGCTTGACCAGCTCCTTGCGGCGTTCTTCGGTCAGCGGGGGGATAGGAATCCGGATGATCTTCCCGTCGTTGGCGGGGTTGAGCCCCAGGTCGGAGGCGCGGATAGCCTTCTCAATAGCGCCGATGTGCGATACGTCCCACGGCTGGACGGTGATCAGCGTCGGCTCGGGAACGTGCAGGTTGCCGATCTGGTTGAGCGGCGTTGGCGTGCCGTAGTAATCCACGCGGATGTTGTCCAGCAGGCTGATGGAAGCGCGTCCCGTGCGGATGGTCGCCATGGCGTGCTGCAAATCGCCCATGGCCTTCTCCATCCGGCTCTTGGAACTCGCTTCAATCTCCCTGACGGAGTTGAACGATTGCCCGCTCGGGGCTGAATGAGGTTCGGTTTTCATAACGTGCCTATTGAATGAGCGTGCCGATCGGCTCCCCGGCCGACATTCGCATTATATTTCCAGTCGCCTTCAGATTGAAAACCACAATCGGGAGCTTGTTATCCCGGCACATGGCGACGGCCGATGCATCCATCACTCCCAGGCCCTTGGCCAGCACTTCCATGTAAGAGACTTGCGGATACATAACGGCGTCCGGAAATTTCAGCGGATCCTTATCGTAAACGCCGTCAACCCGGGTCGCTTTGGCGATAATCTGCGCTTTGATCTCGAGAGCGCGCAGCGTCGCGGCGGTGTCGGTGGAAAAATACGGATTTGAGGTGCCGCCGGCGAAGATCACGATGCGGCCCTTTTCCAGGTGGCGAATCGCGCGCCGCCGTATGTAGGGCTCGGCCACCTGGTTCATCTGAATGGCGCTCATCACGCGCGTGGGGACGCCCATCTGTTCGAGCGAGTCCTGCAACGCGAGCGAATTGATGACCGTGGCCAGCATTCCCATGTGGTCCGCAGTCACGCGGTCCATATTGCGCGCCGCCGCCGCCACACCGCGAAAGATGTTGCCGCCGCCTACTACGACCCCAAGCTGCACGCCCGCTTTCACAACCTCCGCGACCTCGGCGGCAAGCTCACGCACGCGGTCGGCATCAATGCCGAACGTCGCGGCGCCGGCCATCACCTCGCCGCTCAGCTTGAGCAGGATGCGCTGGTATTTCGGCACAGGTCAGGCCTGGACCGGCTCGGGAACCGCGGCTTCGCCCTCGCCGCCCGCCTCGGCTGGCGCGTCGCCGACCTTGAAACGCTCGAAGCGGGAAACCACAATATTCTCGCCCAGCTTGGCGATCTTGGTTTTGATCAACTGATCGATGGTGAGCGTGTTTTCCTTCACAAACGGCTGCTCATAGAGGCACACCGCCTCGTAGAACTTCGCCAGCCGTCCCTCGATGATCTTGTCGAGGATTTTCTCGGGCTTCTTCTCAGCCACCGCACGGGCGCGCTCGATATCGCGCTCCTTTTCGAGCGCCTCTGCGGGCACGTCTTCCTTGCGGACGAACTGCGGGTCGGCGGCAGCGATGTGCATGGCGAGATCATGCACCAGCATCTGAAAGTCGGCGGTGCGGGCGACGAAATCCGATTCGCAGTTCACCTCCACCAGCACGCCAAGCTGCCCGCCGTGATGGATGTAGCTGCCGATCAGCCCCTGTTTAGTAGTGCGTGAGGCCTTCTTTCCGGCCGAGGTGATGCCGCGCTTCCGCAGAACGACCTCCGCCTCCGGCAGGTCGCCCTTGGCCTCGACAAGCGCGGCTTTACACTCCATCATTCCGGCGCCCGTGCGCTCGCGTAGTTGCTTGACAAGTTGTGCGCTGATTTCCGCCATGTTTGTTTCCTTGGATCTGGACTACCGTCGAGCCGCGCGGACCAGAGACACATCTCTGGCGCCCCGGCGCCTCCACGGTGAGATGAAATCTTTAATGTCCGCTTTCGGTAACCACCGGCTCAGCAACCGGCGCCGCGGTTTCGGACGCAGGTCCCTTGCGCGGCGATGCGACCGGCTCTTCGTCCACGAAAGTCTCGGCCATGATCTCTTCGGCGTACTTCGGATCGACGTACTGGCTGTAGTCGTCGATTCTCTCCTCGGCCGGTGTCTCGGCTACGATCTTCTCCGCCACGAAATCCTGCTCGGTGGCTAGGGCGCGGCCCTCAACCACGGAATCCGCAATCTTGCTGGTAAACAGGCGGATGGCGCGCAGCGCGTCGTCATTGCCCGGAATCACCCAGTCCACCTCGTCGGGGTCGCAATTGGTGTCGACGATCGCCACAACCGGAATGCCCAACCGCCGCGCTTCCTTCACCGCGATGGCTTCCTTATTCGAATCGATGACGAACACCACATCCGGCAACCCCGGCATGTCCTTGATGCCCGCGAGGTTCTGATCCAGGTGCTTGCGCTCCCGCTCCAGGCGAATGACTTCTTTCTTGGGCCGGGCGGCGTATCCGCCGTCGGTGGCCATTGCCTCCAATTCCTTCAGCCGCTTGATCGACTTCTGCACCGTCATCATATTGGTGAGCAGGCCGCCCAGCCAACGCTGGTTGACATAGTACATCTGGCAGCGTGTGGCCTCCTCGGCGACGGCTTCCTGAGCCTGGCGCTTGGTACCCACGAACAGGACGTTCTTGCCCTGCGCCGCCATTTCGCCCACAAACCGGGCGGCGTCCTTGAACATTTTCAGCGTTTTCTGCAGGTCGATAATGTAAATGCCGTTGCGTTCGCCGAAGATGTATTCCTTCATCTTCGGATTCCAGCGCTTGGTCTGGTGCCCGAAATGAACGCCCGCTTCGAGCAATTCCTTCATTGAGATTGCTGGCAAACTACCTCCTCATCAGATTTGAGGACAGGCGCGAACCTGCCTCACCGGCTGCCACAACGCTCGCGGTCCAAAGCGAGATTTGCGCGCACTGCTTCAGCCGGGGGTTGGAACCGGGAGCACCGGGGTGGATCACAGAAAAACCGCGGCACTCCGTACACATGACTAGCGTTTGGAGAATTGGAAGCGCTTCCGCGCTCCCTTCTGGCCGTACTTCTTGCGCTCGTGCTGTCGCGGATCGCGCGTCAGCAGCCCCAGCTTCTTGAGACGCTGCCGCAGCTCGCCATTGAATTCCACCAGAGCCCTGGCGATTCCGAGCCTAGCCGCTCCCGCTTGACCGGCAACGCCTCCGCCGGTCGCCAGAATCAAAACATCGAATTTTTCAGCGGTCTCGGTGGCCAGCAAAGGCTGCCGCACCGGTACCCGCAGAGATTCGGTCGGAAAATACGATTCGAACGATCGACCGTTTACCTTGATCTCGCCCTTGCCTGGCCGCAAAAATATCCGCGCCACCGACGTCTTTCGCCGGCCAGTTGCCAAGTACTGCACGATGGTTGCTGCCACTCTCTGATCTCTCCCGCTTATGCGACCTGTTTCGACTGCGGCTTTTGCGCGCTGTGCGGATGCTTGTCGCCCGCATAGACGCGCAGCTTGCGATACATTTGCTTCCCCAGTTTGGTTTTCGGAAGCATGCCGGCAATGGCGTTTTCCACCATGCGCGCCGGACGCGTCGCCCTCATCTTCCGCGCACCGACCGATACCAGTCCGCCCGGATAACCGGTGAACCGGTGATACATCTTCTGTTCATCCTTCTTGCCCGTCAGCTTCACCTTCGCGGCATTGATCACGATCACGTGATCGCCCGTATCCAGGAAAGGCGTGAAGGTAGGCTTGTGCTTACCCATCAGCAACATGGCTGCGTGGCTGGCCAGCTTTCCCAAGACCACATTGTCCGCGTCCAAAACGTGCCACTGGCGTTGGATCTCAGGCTTCGACGGAAATTCCGTACTCATCGACACACGTCTCCACTTATGCAGTTCAAACTATTCAGGCTACCGGACGCGCGAATTAGTTGTCAAATGCGCGCGTCCGTACGGTTGACGCTTACCAGCGCGATCGGCCGCCACCACCGCCGCCGCTGCGCCGGAAATTTCCGCCGCCGGACGAACGTTCTGCCTTTGGCCGCGCTTCATTCACGTTGAGCGTTCTTCCGCCCAGATCGGTGCCGTTCAGAGCGGCAATGGCGCGCTCTGCTTCCGCGTCGTTCGGCATTTCGACGAAACCAAAACCCCGGGGCTGTCCGGAATCGCGGTCTGTCACAATGCTGACCCGATCCACGGCTCCATGAACTTCAAATAGCGATTTCACGCTGTCTTCGGTCGCCCCATAGCTGAGGTTCCCAACAAAAATATTCTTCATTCAATTTCCTTTTCTGATTTGAAGGCAGCGAATGGGCAGACAGGAACGACGCGTACTACGGAACGTCATAGGCTACTTACCGAATCGGCAGGGCGATCAAATTCTCATTTAGTGTAGCAGGAAGCTGGGGTTGGCGGCTAGTCACGTAGGAACCGCCAATTAAGGCCAATCCCGCGAAGCATGACGCACTCGGAGTACGTTCACCCTGTCCTCGATGATCTCGTATACAACGATGTAAGGCCAAGGAGGAAACATGAGCTCGCGCGTGTTCTCAGCCAGCCCAATACGTCCACGGTTCGGAAAAATCCGCAAATCACTACCCCTTTTGTAGATGATTCGTGCAACGTTTAGAGCAGCGGAGGGATTGTCCTTGCGGATGCGCTCGGCGATGCGTGTCAAATCGTTCGCAGCGTTGGTCGTCCAGCGGACGCGTCACGATCGGAACATCTGCTCGATACGTTCGACCACCTCGTCATGTTCGAGCAAATCGCCGCGGCGGGCGGAGGCGCGTCCCTCTTCGACTGCGGCAAGGAAAGGCTCATCGTACTCCAGCATGCGGTCTACCGCTTCCACAACCACCTGTGCCGCATCCTTGCCAGTCCGGGTAGCGAACTGACGGAGCTTGGCGTCCTTGTCTGGTGAGAGATTCACTTCCATGCCCGCCAGTCTAGGCGTTGCCAGCCTAACTGTCAAATACCGATAGCTTACTTCGACGCCGGTGCCGTTGCTGCCGGCTTCTTCGCGCGCCGCTGTACCGGTTTTGCCGGTGGTTCGCTCAGCCGGACGATCGCGGCCGCCGCCATCAGCCGCACGCCTTCATTGCTATCGTTCAGAACCGGCTCTAGCTTGGGAATATCCGAGACTGTTCCGCGCTGGCCGATGGCGCGAGCCACCGCTGCTCGCACGGCCGCACTCTTGTCGTCCAGATTGTTCTCAAGTTCCTGAATCGATCGCGGATCGGGATCGGTTGCCAAAAGCCTGGCGGTGAGCGTGCGCGCCGTGGCTCCCTTGTCCTTCAACAGTTCTTCGGCAAACCAGACGCCCATCGAAAACGGGCCCAACTGTCCCGCTGCCTCGTTGATCCCAAGTCTTGCCAGCGCCGCCGGATTGTGCATTTTATTCTTGGCATCCCGCACTTCCCCTTGGATCATGCCCGGGCCGGTCTTCCGCTCCCCGGCCAGCACGCCCCACAGGATCTCGCGGCCGCTCTGGTCCCCCATCTTCCAGAGTGCTTGCGCGGCGGCAAAGTTCACCTCAACCGAGACGTCATCCAGCGCCTGCCTGAGCCTGGGTATCGCCGGTCGCGCCTGCATCTCACCGAGCACAGCCGCGGCTGTCATCCGAACCGTGATTTCTTTGTCCGCGAGGCCCACCTCCAAAAGGTCGATCACATGAGGGGCTATCCCGATCGATCCCAACGCAGTCACCGCTTGAATGCGCCGGGCGGTCCCACCGTCCGAGAGGCCGTGATTCAGCAGGTCCCAGGCAGCGCTTTCCGCGTCCGTGGCGCAGAGTACGGCCGGAAAAAGGCACAGCAAAGACAAGGTGGGGCGCATAGACTTCCAAATCTTACACCCGGCGGGCTGGAGCTTAGGTGGTTTTGGCTGACTTGCTGGGGCTGATCAGGATATGGGCGTTACGCCCTTCCATGCGGGGCGTGCCCTCGACGGTGCCGAATGCCGCTAGGTCCTCGGCGAAGCGCGTCAGAAGTTTCTTCCCGAGATCCGTATGGGCAATCTCGCGCCCACGGAACTGGACCACCGCTTTGACCCGATTGCCCTCTTTCAGAAACCGGATGGCGTGATTTTTCTTGAAATCGTAGTCGTGGTCGTCGGTATTGGGGCGAAATTTCAGCTCCTTCACCTGCACCACATGCTGCTTCTTCTTGGCGTCGTGCTGCTTCTTTTTCAGCTCGTATTGATAGTGGCCGTAGTCGATCACCTTCGCCACTGGCGGCACCGCAGTGGGCGACACCACGACCAAGTCGAACCCCAGTTCCTGGGCTCTGCGCAAAGCCTGTGGGGTTGGCATGACCTCAGCCGTACCATCGGGAAAAACGGCACGAACCTCCTTGAACCGGATCGATTCGTTTACGTTCTCTCTGCGGCTTGGCTTGCGCGGCGGGAAGTTTCTGCCAGGATACATGCAGTGATCGGCGTTGAGACTATTCACGGCTAGTGTACTTGGATTTCAGCGGTTTGGCAATCACAGGTTTGGCAGTGGGTAATTTTGCCTGCGCAAGAACCCGTTTCCGACGAGTTTGATGCCTGACCACCAGTTCTAGAGGTTCGTCACTAATGCTGCCGCATTTCCGGTACGCACTCAGCAAGCTAAGTCCCAGCAGCGGCAGTAGAATGTGGCAAATGCCTGACGAGCAGCCTGCACCACGGGACCTGACCCGGATTGATCTCACCGATCCTGAAGCAGTCGCGTATTGGTCTCAGCGCTTCGGCGTCACGACGGACCAGCTCAAGGAGGCCGTGGCCAACGTCGGCCCTTCGGCGGCGCGCGTGGAGCGCGAACTCCGACGCCGGTAATTTGGGGACCGAGCGTTTGGTCGTGCTATACATTGTGGGCATCTGTCCTGGAGCGAAAAATGAACGGGTACCTCATCAGCTTCTTACTTAGGCTCACTCTTGCGCTGCTGACCGCGCTTCCTGCGCTTTCACAAACTCCGCAGGGGCAAGCACCCCCAGCTCCGGCCGCGCCGAAGGGAAGAGCCCCGGAGAACTTGCCTTGGACCCGCTTTCACCCGGCGGCGCCACCCTACCGGCCCTCCGATACGGAGAAACAACAAATTCAGGCGAAGATCGACCAACTGGACGGGATGATCCGCGAACTTCGATCCAGGCGGACAGATGATGGCCTCCTGGCGGATGTTGAGATCTATGTCGAGGCGGCGCGCTGGAAAATGGCGTATCCCGAGGAGTTTTTTCGCCCGGTGTCGGTCGCAGACACTCTCAGCGTCCTGGACAAGGGCCTGGAACGAGCGGCGCAATTGAAAGAAGGCAAATCGCCTTGGACAACCCAAAAAGGCCAGGTAGTTCGTGGTTTCCGCTCCGCATTGGATGGCTCGGTGCAACCGGTGCGGGTCACCGTTCCCGACGAATATGATGGCGTACGAGCGTTTCCGTTAGATGTCGCCCAACATGGGCGCTTTACACGTCTCTATGAAGTCGAGACCCTCAACTCGTGGGAAGGGGCCGAGATTGATTATCTTCCCGGCACACTGCAAATCGATTTATTCGGACGCGGTAAGAATACGTATCACTGGCCTGGGGAAGCTGATGTGTTCGAGGCGATGGCGTTCGCCCAGAAAGCCTACAAGATCGATTCGGAACGGGTGACGCTGCGCGGTTTTTCGATGGGCGGTGCCGGCGTGTGGCACACGTCTCTGCATCACCCGGATCTGTGGACCGCTGTGGAGGTCGGCGCTGGGGACAACACGTCGCATAGAATCCCGATTCTCAATACTCTCCCTGCCTATCAGCAGGCCATGTGCAAGATCTTCGACAACATGTACGAGTGGGCGCTCAATGCGTACGATATTCCGTTTGCCTCTTACGTCGGCGAAAACGACCGGAACCTCGTGAAGCACAACAGCTTTAAAGAGGAGTTGATCAAGGCAGGCATCCACTTCGAGGGGGATCCTTTCTCTCTGAAGGCCACGGATGCACCGTCGATATTGTTTCTGATCGGTCCGAAAACCGGGCACGACATGCACCCGGAGAGCCGGAAGGCACTGAATGCCTACCTGTACGATCGCATCAAGATGGGCCGCCAAACCCCTGACCACATCCGGTTTGTGACCTACACCACACGGTACAACCGAGATTATTGGGTCACGGTCGACGGCCTGGAGAAGCACTACGAGCGCGCTGAAGTGGATGCGAAGCGATCCGACAACCGAAGCCAATACGACATTACTACCCGGAATCTCACGCGCCTCGTTCTGCGGCAAACCGACCGCGCTACCGCCATCACCATCGATGGCCGGAAACTACGCGTAAAGTCCGCACCCGAGATGACCTTCGAGAAATCACACGAGCATTGGAAATTGGCGAGTGGCCGCGAGAAGGGTATCCGCAAGAAGCACGGCCTCGAAGGGCCGATCGATGATGCATTCCTGGAGCCCTTTCTGGTGGTTCGTCCCACTGGTACCCCGTGGAATGCGCCGGCGAACGATCAGGCCCTGCGGATGCTCCAACGGTTCGACCGGCAGTATACGCTTGCATATCGGGGCCACATCCGCATTAAAGACGACAAGGATGTTGTAGCCGAAGATTTCACGAAGTATCACGTTGTGTTATTCGGAGATCCGGGCAGCAACAGTTGGATCGCAAAACTCAACGGTAAGCTGCCGCCGCTGCATTGGACCAAAGAGACGGTCGCGCTGGGCAGCAAAAGCTTCCCGGCCGCGGAATCGGTGCCGGCGTTGATCTATCCAAGCCCGCTGAGCCCAAACCATTACGTCGTGATCAACAGCGGCCTGACTGCCGCTTGGGCCGACTGGGCCGGAGACTTCCCCACACCGCGCTATGGAGACTTCGCGATCTTCAAAGTCCAGCCAGGCTCCGACGATCCCGAAGCCGCGTACGCCGGGATGTTCGATGAATCCTGGAAATTGCAATAGCTTGCGACGCTGTGAGCGAACTTGGTTCTATTTAGTGTGGCGGCAACGGCTGTTGCTTGCTGGATTCCCCCGCAGGGCGAGAACTGCGAGATTTTTTGGGCTAGTCCTCCTTGCCGAACCCGTTATGATGAACGTATGTTTCGGCACCATGGCGCGGGCCATTTATCACTAACCAAAGTTAATTCCTGAAAAATGCCCCTAAATCCTAAAAGCCGCCTCGGACGCTACGAAATCCTCGCTGCTCTCGGCGCCGGTGGCATGGGCGAAGTTTATCGCGCACGTGATGAGCGTCTGGGCCGCGATGTCGCCATCAAGGTTCTGCGCGAGGAAGGCACCGCCGATCCCGACCTCCAGCGCCGATTCGCCGTCGAAGCCCGCTCCGCCAGCGCACTGAATCATCCCAATATCCTCACCGTTCACGACGTAGGGATGGAGCAGAACATTCCCTACATCGTCTCCGAGCTGGTGGATGGCGAACCCCTGGGATCGCTGATCGCGCGGGGCAAGATTCCCCTCCGCAAAGTCCTGGACATCGCCGTGCAAGTGGCTGACGGCCTCGCAGCGGCGCATCAGGCGGGTATTGTGCATCGGGATCTCAAGCCCGCCAATATCATGCTCACTAAGTCGGGCGCCGCCAAGATTCTCGATTTCGGCCTTGCCAAGGCAGTCCCGAAAGAAGTTTCCGCCGCCAGCGCTCAGCACTCCGGCACCATGCCGGGGTTCATCGTGGGCACCGCGACTTATATGAGCCCGGAACAGGTCCGCGGCGAGCTTCTGGATCCGCGCAGTGACCAGTTTTCCTTCGGTCTGGTGCTCTACGAGATGCTCACCGGCAAGTCGCCATTCGCGCGCTCGAGCGACCTGAGTACCATGGCCGCCATTGCCGAAGAGCCGGCGCCGCCCATTCGCGAGCTGAATCCCGCGGTTCCGTCCCCGCTCCGATGGTGTGTCGAGCGCTGCATTGCCAAGGATCGTGAGCAGCGGTACGCCTCGACAGCCGATCTGAAGCGTGAGCTCGCAACCATTCGCGATCACTTGGACGAGACCACGGCTGCGCAGCCTGAGCTGCCGGCTCAGCCGGTCAAGCGGAGGCGCCGCGTGATTCCGGTCTTACTCGGCCTCGCGGGATTTGCCGCGGGCTGCCTGCTCACGCCGCTTCTTCTGATTCCCGAGTCGGCAGTGGATATAGCCCGCTATCACATTTCGCCCATCGCCGTTAGCGCCGCGTATGAAGGCTCGCCCGCCTTCTCGCCCGACGGCCGAAGCATCGCCTACGCCGCCTATGTGGACGGCATCAGCCAGGTGTTTGTTCGCTCCTTGAGTGCTCCCACCGCGGCGCAAATTACCAAATCGGCTGCGTTCTGCGACTCGCCTTTCTGGTCTCCCGACAACAACCGGGTTTACTATCTCACCTCGGACAAAGGCTCCAGCTCTTTGTGGGAGGTAGGCGCTACAGGAGGATCTCCGGAGCTCGTCCAGCAAAACGCCTCGGCGGCGGCCATCGCACCCGACGGCAAAACGCTCGCCTTTCTGCCCACCGACCCTACCGGCAAGGAGCCCTTGTCGCTCTGGTTCGCACCGCCGGTCGGCGGAACGCCGCGCAAATTCACTGGCTCGCCCTTTGATTCCGCCAGATACGCATTCGGGTACCTCGCCTTTTCGCCTGACGGCAAACAATTGGGCGCTTGGCTCTCCCGTTGGGACGGAGGCTCCGAATTCTGGCTTCTGCCTTACCCGTCGGGGGTTCCGCGTCAGTCGTTCACCATGATCCATACGGCTTATCCGTTCAGTTGGATGCCCGACAATAGGCGCCTCGTGTTTGGAGGGCAGGTGCCAGGCTCAGTCGGCAGCGACCTGCAAATGGTCGATAGCCAGAAGGGCGCCATCCGCCCGCTGTCGGTAACGACGCAGGATGCTAGCCAGGCGTCGGTCTCACCCGATGGGCGCCGCATCGTGTACACCGTCGCTCAGGACGATTTCGACTTGATCGAGGTGCCTCTGGATGGCACGCCGGTCCGGACCCTGCTCTCCACCGGCCGGAATGAATTCGATCCCGCCTGGGCATGGTCCGGCAGCCAGTTGGCTTACTCCACGGACCGCACTGGTACCTCGCAGATCTGGGTCCAGCAGCGCGATGCCTGGCAGCGGCCGTTAGTCACCGAGAAGGATTTCGATCAGACCTGGATCGCGTCGTTCGACGAGCCCAATTTCTCGCCCGATGACCAACGCATCGCCTACACCATCGTGGGCAGCTCCGGCCACTCGGTTTATGTATCGAGTGTGGCCGGTGGCAAACCCGTCCGCGTGTCCGATGACAAGTACGATCAGCGCTCGCCCACCTGGAGTCCCGACGGCGCCTGGATCGCCTACCTGCAAAATATCGAAGGAAGCTGGGCGCTGGTGAAAGCGCGTTCCGGTGGCGGCGGCCAGCCTGTCGTTCTGCGCCAGGGCTGTTTGCCATCGCATCCGAAATGGCAACGCAAAGGTGGGCGCTGGATCGCGTGCGTCACGCCGGACGGCCTGACTCTGGTCTCGGATGATGGCAAAGACAGCCGGCCGCTCAGCAAGGCCGAATGGCCCATCTACGGCTGGAGTGCCGACGGAGCATTTCTCTATGGCATCACGCAAGTCGACAGTCTGCACCGCGCCGTGGCCTCTCTCAATATCGAGACGCGCGCCGAAAAAGTGATCGGCCCGCTGCAACTGCCCGCCATCGCCGGCCTCAGCGGTTACAGTCTCTCACCCGACGGCAAGTCCTTCGCGACGTCGGCGAGTCATCCCACCGGCGATATCTGGATGCTCGAAGGCTTCGAGCGGCCAGGGTGGAGAAGCTGGTTCGAGGGGTTGACGCGGAAGTAAGGACGAGCGGCGTAGTATAGCGCTCTGAATCGCACCCGCCAAAAACGCATCAGACGGTGCATCCCCGCATGCCGACTGAAACCGTTGCCTGGGCCCCCTTGGCTAAAATATACCTTGACACGTATATGCTCTGCGGAGTATATCAAAAGAGTGGAATCTGTTTTCGAAATCATCGCGGAGCCGAACCGCCGCGCGATATTGAGCCTCCTGGTCTCGTCACAACAGTCGGTTGGAGAGATCGAGCGTCAGCTTCGTATGCCGCAGCCGACCGTGTCAAAGCACCTGCGAGTGCTGCGCGACGCCGGTTTCGTCGAATCCACGGTGGACGCACAGCGCCGTCTCTATCGACTGAAACCAGAACCACTTCAGGAGGTGGATGCGTGGCTGGCTCCGTTCCGTCGGTTCTGGTCCGCTCATGTAGATGCTCTCGAACGCCACCTCGACCGCATGGATCAATCAACACTAACGAAAAGGAAGACAAGGAGAAGACGACGCGGCCCACACCGCGAACGTGACAAAGGAGAAACGAAATGAAAATCAAACTGACCAGCGTATACGTGGACGACCAGGGCAAGGCCCTGCGCTTCTATACGGAGGTACTGGGGTTTACCAAGAAGACCGATTTCAGTCAGGGCCCATATCGTTGGCTGACCGTGGCCTCGCACGAGGAGCCGGACGGTACTCAGTTGCAACTGGCGCTGAACAACAACCCCGCGGCCAAAGCGTATCAGGAGGCGATATTTCAACAGGGCCAGCCCGCGGCCATGTTCTACACCGACGACGTGCAGGCCGATTATGAGCGTATGAAAGCGCGCGGCGCCCAGTTCACCATGCCACCAACGGACGTGACGGGCTCCAAGATCGCCATGCTGAACGACACCTGCGGCAATCTCATTCAGGTCACGCAGCTGATGCGCTGGTAGGCGGATGTTCAGCCGGATGGCAGCCCGGTGGGAGCCGTACGGAGAAGGAGAAGAAGATGGCCGATCGCGAACAGTACGAACCGGGCCCGGCCCGCGGGGCGCAGGTACGAAAGGACGGAGAGAAGTGGACGCTCATTCTCGTCAGAGAATTGCGCCACGCGCCGGAAAAAGTCTGGCAGGCGCTAACCGACCCGGCACATCTGCGCGAGTGGGCTCCCTTTGTAGCCGATGGGAGCCTGGGTACGGTTGGAACGGTGAATCTCACCTGGGTGGGAACGCCGCAGGCTTTGGAAACAAGAGTGACGCGAGCCGACGCCCCCAAGGTGCTTGAGTACAACGACACCCGGTGGGAACTCGAAGCCTTTGGTGGCGGCACGCGCCTGACGCTGTGGCACAACATCGATCGCCGCTTCATCTCGTGGGGCGCCGCGGGCTGGCACATCTGCTTCGATGTTCTGGATCGCCTTCTCACCGGAACTCCCATCGGCCGCGTCGTTGGTGGCGAGGCCATGAAGTTCGAAGGTTGGCAGCGATTGAGGGCCGAGTACGCCAAGCAGTTCGGCGTTGAAACGCCCAACTCGCCGCCTAAGCCGGCTCAAGAATCGTGAATCGAGTTGGAGGCAATCATGAGTACCGCACTTTGGACCGTGCAAGTGTTGTGGGGCGTCTTCTTCACCCTCACGGGTTTCGGCAAAGTCTTATATGACAACCGTGGGAGACGTTCGAACCGCGTAAATACCTAGGAGGAAAACTGGATGAGGGTGCTGAAAGCAGTGGGCAAGATCTTTCTGGTTTTCGTCGGCACTCTCGCCGTCGCCGTTCTTGGTTTCACTGTCCTGCACCAGTTCTTCGGTCTCCGCGTGGAGGCCTGGGGGGCCGGCTACAAGCCGCATTTTTACTTCTACAAACCAGAAGAGCATTTCGCGACTCTTGAAAAGAGCCGTGCGGAACAGAAGGCCGCGGCGCCTGCTCTTGCTCCTGTTTCCGCAACGGCGCCCGCCACAGCGGATCCTGCGCCAGATCCCCCGCCGGCCGCCTCTGCCTCGGCAGCAGCCAAGCCGGCGTCGTCCACCAGCACAACGACCAGCGGCCTCCGGCCCTATTGGACCGGTTTCCGCGGGCCCCATCGCGATGGCGTCTACGACGAGACGCCGATTCTGACGGCTTGGTCTGTCGACGGGCCGCAACGTCTATGGAAGCAGCCCATCGGCGGCGGATACGCGTCGTTTTCCGTAGCGCAGGGCAAGGCGTTTACCATTGAACAGCGTCGCGAGAACGAAGTCGTCGCTGCCTACGATGTGGACACGGGCCGTGAATTGTGGACCACGGCATGGCCGGCGCTATTTTCGGAAACGATCGGTGGCGACGGTCCGCGCGCCACGCCCACCTGGGATGACGGCCGCATCTATGCCCTCGGCGGCACCGGCGAATTCCGCTGCTTGGACGCGGCTACCGGCAAAGTTCTTTGGAAGCGCAATATCCTGACCGACAATGGGGCCATCAATCTTCTGTGGGGTATGGCCGCATCTCCGTTGGTGGTGGACGGCAAGGTCATCGTGCAACCGGGAGGGCGGGGCGGCAAGTCCGTAGTGGCTTACGACAAGCTGACCGGCGAGCCGGTATGGAAATCGCTCGACGACAAAGCGTCGTACACATCTCCTGTGATCGCCAACATGGGCGGCGAGCGGCAGATTATAGTGGTCTCCGGAACACGCGTCGTGGGATTGCGCCTGAAGGACGGCGGCCTGCTCTGGCAGTATCCCTGGTACACGTCGCCGGAAGTGAACAGCGCGGAGCCGGTTTTTCTGGACGATCATCGCTTCTTTGTTTCCTCCGGATTCGATCATGGCGGCGTGCTGCTGGACGTCTCCCGCGAAGGCGATGCTTTCAATGTCAAACCCGTCTGGACCACCAAGCGGATGAAGACGCGCTTCAACACCGCGGTGTACTACCAAGGCGATCTCTATGGACTCGACGAAGGCATTCTGGCGTGCATCGACGCCGCCAATGGAGAGTTGAAGTGGAAAGGCGGGCGCTATGGCTATGGCCAGGTGCTGCTGGCTTCCGGACATTTGATCGTGATGACGGAAGACGGCGACTTGGTCTTGGTGAAGGCGTCCCCGGAGAAACTGCAAGAAGTCTCGCGCGTTCCCGCACTGGAAGGCAAGACCTGGAATTACCCGGCGATCGACAACGGCCGTCTGCTGGTTCGGAACACCACCGAGATGGCGGCGTTTCAGATTCAGTAAGGGTCTTGGTCGCCGGTAACGCACGCGTCGTATGAGTGTCCGGACACTTTCCGTGCCATTCCGTGTGCTTCCGTGTTCCGTTGTCGTTTTACGCGGCTGCTGCCACGGTAGGACGTCGCGACAACCGGGTTTGGATCGCCGAGAGCAGAATCAGAATCAGTCCTATTTGCGCCAGTACGCCAACCCACACGGTGGCAGAGACTGGCGCGGTCCGGCCTGTGACGTTGAAGAACGTCAACCTTTCCACAAACACACTCTTCTGGGTTGAGTGCGTTATCTGGCGGCGAATGCCAGCGGATCAAGATGGCCAGCGAACTCCACAAGAAGGGGAGCATCTACGTGCTCGACGAGCCGCCGACGGGCCTGCACCCGTCGGACGTGACACATGGGTTGTCGCCGGCCATTGCCTTCCAGGAACTGCTCCTAGCAGTATAATATTCAATATCTATTTACGTATAGGACGCCCTTCAGCGTGATGTGCAACGTCAATGAAACCATCCGAACTTATTGACAGACAAATCGCAGACCTTACGGACTGGCGCGGCAAAATACTTGCCAATCTTCGCAAAATCATTCATGATGCTGACCCCGAGATAATCGAGGAATGGAAATGGATGGGCTCTCCGTGTTGGTCTCACGATGGACTCATCGTAGTGGCCAACGCTCACAAGGATAAGGTAAAACTGACCTTTTCGCAGGGCGTAAGCCTTCCAGATCCGGACAAGCTCTTCAACGCCGGCCTTGCAGGCAATAGATGGCGAGCGATTGATCTCTACGAGGGCGACAGAATCAATGAGCGCGCTCTGAAAAATATCATCCGTGCTGCCGTGGCTCACAATCGTGCCAGGTTGAAGGGGAAGACCCCGGCAGATGCTGGCGGGATGCGGCCCAAAGTACACAAAGAACAGAAAACGCCATCCCTGTAGGTGACAGGGGTCTCCTCGTTTCTAACGTGCTCGACGAGCCGACGACCGGCCAGCACCCGCCGGACGCGTATCGCTCAGTTCTTGGCGTCATCCAAACGTTAACCCTTGGCCAATCTGTCACCTAACCAAACCCGATTGTGACAAATTGACACCTGCCAAACCATCCTTCACTAAGGTTATAACTAGCTTTATTTGCAATAAGTTAATCGCTTGGCAGCAGGGGTGCTTATTAAGTGGCCGAGGAGTAAACCACAACCATGAAAACGATGCTGCACACCTTTCTGAAGGACGAACAAGGACAGGACCTGATCGAGTACACGCTCTTGCTGGCGTTTGTTTGCCTGGCTTCCGCCGCGCTGTTCATTAGCGCCGGTGGCAGCGTGGCCGGAATCTGGACCGCCACCAACACCCGCCTGGCTGCTGCGAACACTTCGGCCAGCTAGTAAACCCTGTTGAGGGCGGGACGCCGGTTCCGCCCTCTTCACACCACGCCGTTTTGCGTGGTGGTGGTGCCGCCATATGAGCTTGCTGGCGCCGGCTTCCCCTACTCTAACTCCCGCCTGGCGATCTGATCCGCCACCAATACAGCCCTGCAACAATTCCGTCGATAGAACAGGTATGGAAGTCTTCGTCGCCCGGCAAGCCATCTTTGACCGGCGGCTGAAGGTGTACGGCTACGAGCTGCTCTTTCGTGCCTGCCGCGAATGCAACTCCGCCGGAACCGCTGACAGCGCGGCCAGCCTGCAAGTCATCACTAACAGTTTCTTTTCAATCGGGATGGAACGGCTGCTCGCGGGCACACGCGCCTTCATCAACTTTCCCCAGGACCTGCTGGCCGATGAACGCATCTTTTCCCTGCCGGCCAATAACACCGTCATTGAGATTCTCGAGACCGTTCGGCCCGAACCGGCCGTTGTCGATGCCTGCCGCGTGCTCCGCGAAAAAGGATATGTCCTCGCGCTGGACGATTTCTCCCACCTCAAAGGCTGGGATCGGCTGGCCAACCTGGTCAGCATCATCAAAGTTGATTTTCGCGCCACAACCGAAGATCAACAGCAAGCGCTGGTCGAACGCTACGCTGGCCGTGGCATCTGCATGCTGGCGGAGAAGATCGAGACTCAGGAAGAGTTCAAGCGCGCTTGCAACATGGGGTATCACTACTTCCAGGGATACTTCTTCGCGCGGCCCGTCATCGTGTCCCGCCGCGAGATCCCCGGGAGCAAGCTTGGTTATTTGAGAATCCTGAAGGAAATTCACCGGCCCGAGTTGGAACTGTTCGCTCTGGAAGCGCTCATTCAACGCGAAGTTTCACTGGCTTCGAAGCTCCTGCGCTATATCAATTCGTCGATCTTCGGCTGGATCAACCCGGTGCATTCCATCCGCCAGGCCCTCGCACTATTGGGTGAGCAGGAAATCCGCAACTGGGTTTCGTTAAGCGCGCTGCCGACTCTCGCATCCGACAAGCCGGATGAACTGGTTCGAACCGCGCTCCTCCGCGCCCGTTTTTCCGAACTGCTGGCGCCATGGGCTGGGATCGCTCACCGCAAGGCGGACCTGTTCCTGATCGGCCTGTTCTCGTTGCTAGATGCCATGCTGGACCGGCCGCTGGCCGAAATCCTCGATGAGATGCGGCTCGGTGGCGACATCGCCGAGGCACTGTTGGGAACGGCACCCCCCGATCAGCCACTGGCCGGAGTTTACCATCTGGTCCGCCAATACGAAATCGGCGGATGGACCGCTTTAGCCCAGATCGCCAGCCGATTCCGAGTGCCCACCGAGATTATTGTGGATCTCTATTTGGAAGCCGTGTCCTGGTCCGACGAGATCTTTCACGCGGGAACCAGCACCCACTAACGGACCGTGAGCCTTAGCGGAATCTCATTTCAGTGCCGGTCGCATTCCAGGGCGCGTTCCAGTTCCCGTAGGGCCTGATCCGTCTTCTCGATAGCTTCCTTGCGACGTCCGCAGAAATCATGCTCCGCAGTCCTTAGTTCTTCGCGGGCCTCGCGCAATTCCGCTACGGCGGCGCGAATGTGCGGATGGTGCTCCGGCGGAGGCGCCGTATTCGCCAGCCTCGCCGTACCCACTACACCCAAAATCACGAGCGCCACCCACGGCGCCAAACGCAACAAATGTCTTCTCATGTCCCCTCCTAAGTGGGATATCCGAGCGAGTATGCCGCATCCTGCCGCGAGAACGCAATACGCCGAACGTTATCGCGCCTAAAGCCTCGCCCACGCTCCGCCGATCTCAATAGCGTATGCTAGAACGCCGCACGGAACCTCGGTTGATGTGCGCCGATATGGTGGCAGTCCGATGGAAAGACGAGTCGGGCCGCGAACAGCAGGCTTCCGCGCTTCTCGAAGATATTTCAACTTCCGGCGCGTGCCTGAATCTCGATTCTCCCCTCCCCCTCGGCGCCGGCGTCGTCATCGAATATCGCAAAGGCCGCTTCGAAGGCGCGGTATGTTACTGCTTCTTCCGCGAGATCGGATATTACGTCGGGGTCAAATTCAAACCGGCAACCAGATGGTCCCTACGGGAGTACCGGCCCAGACACCTTCTCGATCTGAAGAAGCTGCTCACACGGCGGACTGCCGCAAAGCTGAAGTCCGTTCAGTAGTGTGCCAGCCAACGAGCTCGTTCCGTCACCTTTGCCGCGTTCGGCAGAAACGCCTCTTCAAGCGGCGGACTGTAAGGAACCGGCGTATCCGGGGCTGTCACCCGCAGGATCGGCCCATCCAGATCCTCAAACGCTTTCTCGGCGATCCGCCCGGCTAGCTCTCCTCCAATGCCCCCGGTCAGCACGTCTTCGTGCAGCAGCAGAACCTTGGAAGTCTTGCGCACGCTCTTGAGCACGGTGTCTTCATCCAGCGGCGCCAGCGTCCGCAGGTCCACGATCTCAACCGAGATCCCTTCCTTCTCGAGCGTTTCGGCGGCCTCGCGCGCCACGTGCACCATGGCGCCGTAGGTGATGATTGAAAGGTCGCGGCCTTCCCGCACGACCGCCGCTTTGCCTATCGGCACGGTAAAATCGCCGTCCGGAACATCGCCCTTGATGCGCCGGTAGAGCGCCTTGTGCTCAAAGTAAAGCACCGGGTCGTTATCGCGGATGGCCGACTTGATCAGCCCCTTGGCATCGGCCGGGGTCGCGGGTGCCACCACCTTCAACCCCGGTGTATGCACGAACCACGCTTCCGGATTCTGCGAATGAAACGGACCTCCATGAATTCCGCCGCCCGAAGGCGCCCGGATCACCATCGGCACCGCCGCGCCCCAACGGTACCGGCACTTGGCAGCGAAGTTCACAATCTGGTCGTACCCGCAAGTGATGAAGTCGGCGAACTGCATCTCCGCCACTGGCCGCAGCCCCATCAGGCTCGCTCCAATGGCCGCCCCCACGATGGCTGATTCCGAAATCGGCGTGTCCAACACCCGCTTTTCGCCGAACTCTTCCAGCAGCCCCGCCGTGATCTTGAACGCGCCGCCGTACACGCCGATATCTTCACCCATCAGGAAAACGCCGGCGTCGCGCTCCATCTCCTCGCGGATGCCCTGCCGGATGGCTTCGAGATATGTCATTTCCATACGGCTAGCTCCGCTCGTACACGTTGTCCAACAACTCCGAAGCATCCGGGAACGGGCTGTTCTCCGCCCACTCAATCGCGGCGTCCACCTCTTGCCGGATGTCGGCGTGCAAGCGCCCGATTTCTTCCCGCGTCGCCCATCTCTTCTCGGCCATCTTCTTTTCGAGGCGCGTGATGGGATCCTTCCGCTTCCACTCGTCCCACAGCGCCTCCGGCACGTATTCCGCCGCATCGTGCGCCGAGTGGCCCGTCATGCGGAATGTTTTGCACTCGAGCAGATACGGCCCCGCGCCATTGCGTGCATGATCGGCGGCGCGCAGCGCGGCCTGGTGCACTGCCAGCACATCGTTGCCGTCCACGATCTCGGCCGGAATTCCGTAGCCCGGAGCGCGGTCGCTCACGTTGGCGCAGGCCATTTGCTTGGTCAACGGCGTCGAATACGCGTACTGGTTGTTGTTGCACACGTACACCACCGGCAGCTTCTGCACCGACGCAAAATTCAACCCCTCGTGCCAATCGCCGCGGCTGGTGGCGCCGTCGCCAAAAAAGCAATATGCAATGTTGTGCGTGCCCTTGTACTTCAGGGCCAGCGCCGCTCCCGCCGCTACCGGCACCGACGCCGCCATGGCGCTGATAATCGCAATGATCCGCCGGCCCATGTCGCCCATGTGCATGTTGCCGTCTTTGCCGCGCGTCAGGCCGCCCACGCGCCCCATGTATTGGGCAAAAATTTGCCGCAGATGCACGCCCCGAATCAGAAACAGAGCCAGGTCCCTGTGTGACGGGCAAAGCACGTCGTCAGGTTCGGCCGTCAGCCCGACCCCCACCGGGATCGCCTCCTGCCCGCGTCCCACATACACGCCGCCTACGATTTTGCCCTGCCGGTACAACTTCCGTTCGACGCGGTCTTCCACCTCCCGCATCATGGCCATATAGCGCAACGACTGCATGGCCAACTCGCGATCGGTGTGCACGCGCGTCTCGGATTCGAAGATTGCCGGAGCACTCATCAGGCGACTCCTTGCCGAATCCCGTAGTATACAAGGGCAACCATCCGGGAGCCAGCGGGTATGCGGTGGCCCCGCTGATATCGCCATAGCAACTCCCGTTTTCTGCACACAGTGGCGCACCAGTAGGATCCGCCGATGTGAGTGGCGCTGCAACCTGTGTAAACGGAAAGTGTTGGACCCGTCCCTGCGGCTGGGGCTGACACCGGCATGGTTTCCAGTGTCGAAGGCTTTCGCCGCGCAGTATGTTTTTATAGTACATTAACCGGATATTGCGCCGCGCGAAGGAGGCTATCACCGTGCCGGAGAGCAATCCGCTAATCGATAGAGTAGGGTCTGTAACCAAAAGCAAAGCCTACAAGATATTCGAGCTTTTCCAGAAACTGATTGCCCCAGGGACTTTTCTCATCAGCGTTTGGCATTCTTATAGTCACGCTGGGCCCGGAGAGCCACTCGTTTTGACACTTGCGAAGGCGACGTGGCTCAGTCTCATGGCTTGCGGATCTCTGGGGCTCGGACTCGCTGGATTTGCATTGTTACGATTTTTCCTTCTAGGGAAAGGCCCACTAAGCATATTTGATTGGATCTTCGCCATTCCTATTTCTGTTTTTCTCTTTTTGTTTGTCGCGCCGCCTGCAAAGTCCCCCTTTATGGTGTGGATTACACTTGGGTTTGGCTGTGGCTCATTTCTTATCCTGGTTCTTTTTCCGATGTTACATACGTTAGGACTCATCGACCTAACTAAACCTCCTCCTTGGCAGAAGCGCGATTGAACATACGGTTGGCTTAGGTAGGTTTGCTCGTGACGCATCGTTTCGCCGTTATAGAAGAAGGGTTGGAAGCGGGTTTGACCGCCGTATAAATTTAATTTATGCAGACTGTCGATCAAATGCAGGGCCGGGTGTAGTGGAGGGTGGGCTTGCCCGTCCTGAGACGCCTGTGCGAGCAAGAACCGGGCCGCCACGATCTTCCAATTTCGTATTCTCATCTGACGACACGAAATCACCTTGGTTTGGAGCAACTCTCGGAGGCCTGCGACCCCTATCCTGGGGGTTCTGCTTCGCCTTTCCGCCAGTCTGCGAAATCGGAACTGGGCTGCGCGTGGATTTGCCTGCCGGCGATGCATCCCAGCCGGTCCCATTCGTGCCAGGCTGGCTCATGGCCCGGCTTTCGGGCCAATGTGGCTACTAACCCGATCAGGAGTTCAGCGAGAGCCAAGCGTAGGAGGGAGATACTATAACTGAGTCCACCGCAACATACCCCTCGCCTTCGTACGTGATCACCTCCATACCCACAGCAATGTAAGAGCCTCCAAACCAGCTAGGCCTGTGCCCCGCCTTCGTGATCTCATTCACCCGTGCGCCACCCCAGCCAGGCACAAACGAGACCACATGGCCAGAGGGCGTCTGGATCTTGAGAGAGGGGAACATCTCGCCAGAGGCAAGTGCGGCCTTGAACTGGGGAGCGAGGTAATCGACTTTCCGTAAGAGACCGAAATAATATACTTGTGCGCCGAAGTTGCCTTCTAACACTCCGTAAACCGATCCATGCAGATTGGTCATGGTATCCAAAACCTTACCCACCCCTGGAACCACCGTTTTGATCGGGCCTGTCTGTTTAAACATTGAAGTTTTCCTCTCTTTCTTGCAGTGCAACCGGCAGACTGTTGCTGCTTGATTGCCCTCATCTTTAAGGGCGGAAAAGGCAATCGAAAACTGTAACCGCAGGGAAAAATTTTCTTTGCGTTTTCGTTTACATCATGGCGCCGGTTTGCCGAAACAGGGCCATGCGTGATGTTGTTGACCCCCTTCTCCCCGAGTTCCGATTTGCAGACGGCTGGTGGGCCGGGACCGCGCGTTGCGCGAAGGCGTAGGCGAAGGGCTGTGCCGGGCGGGCGCGTGAGGTCGCCGCGAAGGTCTTACCCGATACTTCGGCGATGATTTCACAAAAAACCTTTTGCAGAAGAACGGTTTGACCACCCCTTTGCCTGGCGACAACGACAGGATTAAGCTAACCATGTTGGGGTAGAAAACCGATCACATCGGCCCGCCCGCCGTCGCGCTCTGTGAAGCATCCGGCGTTGACAAGTGACACGCGGAGTGTGCTCTGCTCTCTCTCTGTCGCCGGGGCAGTACAATGTAATCGCGAGCCAATAGTCCTGTGCGTTTTGACCCGCCGAGCACCCGCCCGTCGTGAATCAATCAGGTTGGTTTCTTCGTCGTTCTCCTCGCCTCGGCGTCGGCGGCGAGAGTGCTTTACGATCTGGGGCTACGTATTTTGGCTCGAGTCTTCAGGTTCATTCCGTCGTAAATTGAAGATATGTTCCTCGCCCTGCTCCTCACCCTCTCCGCACCGCCGGATTGGGTCCCCGCCCGCTGGCGGTGGCTCGAAACCAGGACCCTCGACCTCCTTCGCGGCACTCCCGTCAATTGCCTCTTAATCGACTGGGACTCGCAACAGAAAACCCAGGCCGCCGCCTTCGCCGCCGCCGCCGCTGAAAAGGGCATCGCCACGCTCGCCGTCATACGCCCCGCCGTCGATCCCTCGGAACCCGCGCGCGACGCCATCCACGCCCACTTCACCGGCGTCGTCCTTGAAGGCGATTTCCTGAAGGAAGCCGCCGACCGCGTCAAAGCCGCCATCTTCCCCGCGCCCATCGTCGAGCTCACCCTGCGCAGCCGCATGTCGCTCGGTTCGAGTGCCCCCGTCATCGGCACGTATCAAGGCGTGTGGCCCGGCATTCCGGTCATGGAGGATGGCGCTGCCAAAGCCGGCCCATCAGGCTCGCCCTGGATCAACACCAACGCCGGATTTCTCCGCGCCGCCCGCGCTTTCGGCGATAACACCGTCTGGATCGCCAACCTTCCGCCGCCCAAATTGGTCATCAGCCCCGAAAACTATGGGCAGGTCATCGGTGATGCTTCCATGGTCGGCGCTCGGTGGGTCGTCGCTCTTGATGACGATCTCGCCCGCCGCCTCCACAACGGCGACAAAGCGGCGCTCGATCAATGGAGCCGCATCATCCACCAGCTCGATTTCTACGAATCGCACCGCGACTGGCGCACCTTTCGCCCCTTCGCCAAGCTCGCCGTCGTCCAGGGCGTTAATGACGGCGCGCTCCTCTCCGGCGGCATCCTCGACATGATGGGCGCACGCCACACGCCCGTCCTGATCGTCCCACCCGACCGTCTCCGCCCGGGCACCCTCAACGGCGCCTCCATGGCCGTCGACGTCGACGCCGCCTCCCTCACTCCCGAGCAGCGGGACATCCTCAAAGCTTTCACCCGCGCCGGCGGCACGCTCCTCACCGGCCCCGCCGACTGGAAGGAAAACGCCGCCACCGCTCCCGACCAGATCACCCTCGACGACAAGCAAACCAAGCGCCTCGACGACATTTGGCACGACATCAACTCCATGATCGGCCGCGGCAACCTTGGCGCGCGCCTGTTCAACGTCTCGTCTATGCTCTCCAACCTGCTAGTCTCCCCCGACGGCAAACAGGTGCTCGTCCACCTGGTGAATTACTCGAATTACCCCGTCGACTCCGTCACCGTCCACGTCCTAGGTGACTTTCGCCAGGCCACTCTCTACCGCCCCGAATCTCCGGAAAGGAAGCTAGAAACTTATAAAGCGGAGGACGGAACGGGAGTAGATATCGACTTAGTCAACATAAGTGCAACCTTGCGGTTGGAATAAACCGTAACACTTCGTCCCGTTTGTGTTTCTCGGCGTCTCTGTGTCTCGGCGCTAAGACAGGCCCCTGAAAGGAGCGGGAAGCTTTATGAAGGCGATTGTGCACACAGAATACGGACCGCCGGATGTCTTGCGGTTCACGGAGGTAGCAACACCTACGCCCGCGGACGATGAGGTCTTGATCAAGCTTTACGCGGCATCTGTCAATACACTGGACAGGGGCGGCTTGAGAGGACCGCTGTTCGCCCGCCCCATGATCGGGGGACTACTCAAACCAAAATACAAGGTTCTCGGCTCTGACATCGCCGGGCGAGTGGAAGCCGTTGGCAGACACGTAAAACAGTTTCAGCCAGGCGACGCGGTGTTCGGTGCAAAAGAGTGGTTCGGGCCAAGAAGGTTGGGAGGGTTTGCCGAGTACGTGTGTTCTGTCGAAGATAACCTAGTGCTGAAGCCAGCTAACGTATCGTTTGAGGAAGCAGCAGCCGTGCCAGTAGCGGCAATCACTGCCCTTCAGGGTCTTCGCGATAAGGGACGGATCCAGCGAGGCCAAAAGGTTCTGGTCGATGGCGCCTCTGGCGGTGTGGGTACATTCGCGGTCCAGATTGCCAAATCGTTCGGGGCTGAAGTCACTGCCGTTTGCAGCACGAGAAATGTGGAAACAGCGCGATCGATTGGCGCGGACCATGTCATTGATTACACGCAGGAAGATTTCACGAAGAGCGGGCAGCGTTACGATCTTATCCTGGCTGCGAACGCCTTTCATTCGATGTTCGATTACATGCGTGCGCTGAGTCAGGACGGAATTTATGTCTGGGCCGGAGGTAAAGTAAGTCCTCAAATCATGCTACTGGGACCATTAGTGTCACTGATTGGGCGCAAGAAGGTGTGTTTTTTTCTGGCGAAGCTAAACAAGAAGGATTTGGTTTTTCTGAAAGATCTTCTCGCAGCCAGAAGAATTGTGCCTGTCATCGCTAGGCGTTACCCGTTAAGCGACGCGGCTGAAGCTCTCCGTTATCTTGAAGAAGGACACGCGCAAGGGAAAGTCGTACTAACCGTTGAACATTAGTGCCGAAACTGAGCAAGGCCGCATTTCTCGGCGTCTCCGCGTTGAAGTCTAAATTCCCTCCATCATCACTACCGGCGGCTTCCGGAACCAAGTGTCATAACCGATAATGAACCAGCCAATCGGAAATCCGCCCTCATGCGAGATCACTACGCCCACTCCGGACGCCTCAGCCGGAAGCGCGAACGAACGGCTCACCTCAACCGATTCTTGCGGCCGCAGCAGGACGCTGTAGGGAACGTCGGAGTTCACGGCCACCGGATCAAAGCGTCGCCCCTGATCGTCCGTCAGATAGACGGCCAGATTCCGCTCCCGCTGTGAAACACGCCGCGCGCGACTCGATAAACGCAGTTCCACGCAGTACACAGTGCGGCCACTTTCCGGCGCTGGCTTCACCCCTGTCACCGCAACGCACCAATCATCGAAACATAGAGGATCGCCTACTCTAAGAACTCGCCGTGGCAGAACCACAGACACTGCGATTACGATTGCCATGTATATCGCCGCCCCCGCGATTAGCCGATACAGAATCCGCCGGGCGCGGCCAAATTGCCACCGAAGGGCAAACCACCCCGCCGCCAACAAACTGAAGACAGCGGTGAGGAAAAGAGCGATGAAAAGCAAGTCAAACAAGCTCATGAAAAGTACTTCGTATCACAAAGAATTGCGCCGCGCAACCCATGTTCACAAATGCCGCTAAGCCCCCTCCCTTCCTGCTGTAGACTGAAAAGCATATGACCCGACGCGAACTGCTGGCGCTCATCGGCTCGGCGCCGCTCCTCAAAGCTGCGCCGGAAGCCCCCACCGCTCCGGTTTCGATTGCGAAGTGCGCATCTTACAACGACGATGTCACCGCGACGCTCTCTACCATGTTCGATCAGCTTGGCGGCCTCGATCGCATCGTCAAAAACAAAACCGTCACCATCAAGCTGAACTTGACCGGCAGCCCCGGCCTCCGCCTCCAGGGCCGTCCGCTCGGCGTGACGCATTACACGCATCCCAAGCTGGTCGGCGCCACGGCATACCTGATGGGACGTGCCGGTGCCAGGCGCATCCGCTTTGTGGAAAGCGGTTGGGCCTTGAGCGGACCGCTCGAGGACTACCTTCTCGATTCCGGTTGGAACGTGCGCGCGCTCACCAATGCCGCTCCCGGCGTCGAATTTGAGAACACCAACAATCTCGGCAAGGGTAAGCGCTATGCGCGGCTCAAGGTTCCGGTGACCCCGTATATTTATTCGGCCTTCGACCTGAATCACGCGTTCGAGGAGACCGACGTCTTCGTCAGCATGGCCAAGCTCAAGAACCACGAAACCTGCGGCGTCACGCTATCGCTCAAGAACTGCTTCGGCAACACGCCCGCTTCCATCTATGGCGATAACGCGGGCGAAGACGGGCCCAACGAAAAACCCACCAGCGGCCGCGAGGCCGTGTGCCACGAGGGCAAGCGTCAACCCTCCCGCTCCGCACCCCAGGAAATCAACTTCGGCACGAATCACGATCCCGGCTATCGCGTGCCGCACATCGTGGCCGATATGGTTGCCGCGCGTCCAGTGGATCTCGCCATCATCGACGGCGTCGAATCCATGGCCGGCGGCGAAGGCCCCTGGATACGCAGCAAACCTCTGCGCCTGGTGCAGCCGCATGTCGTAATTGCCGGCACCAACCCGGTCACCACGGATTCCGTCGCTACCGCAGTCATGGGCTACAACCCCCGCGCGGACCGCGGCACCGCCCCGTTCAACACCTGCGATAACACCCTGCTCCTGGCCGAACGCCACGGCATCGGCACAACCGATCTCAACCGCATCGATGTCCGCGGCGTCCCCGTTTCCCAAGCGCTGTATAGATACGACGTCTGACAAACGGGGACTGACTACTGTGACTCTTTTTTCTCGGCGTCTCGGCGTCTCGGCGTTGATTCTCGCCGTCTTCTCTCTCCAGCTCTCCGCGCAGTCCCGCCACACCATGTTCCCGCCCGTCCGCGGCACCCATGAAATGGTCGGCGCGGCCAACAATCTCGAAGTCGAGGCAGGCTTCCGCATCCTGACCCAAGGCGGCAACGCCATCGATGCCGGTGTCGCCACCGTGCTCGCCGCCGCCGTCACCGAGCAATCCCGCTTCGGCCTGGGTGGCGAGATGCCCCTGCTCGTCAAACCCACTGGCAAACCGGTCATCGCCGTCAGCGGTGTCGGAACAGCTCCCGCCAAAGCCACCGTCGAGTTCTACCAGTCCCGCCAACTCGAGCCCTGGGAGGAAGAAGGCAACAAGCCGCCCATTCCCGTCTACGGCATGCGCGCCGCTCCCCTGCCCGGTGTTTTCGATGGATTGATTCTCGCGCTCTCCCGCTACGGCACCATGTCGTTCGCGCAGGTCGTTGCGCCTGCCATCGAATACACCGGCGGCTTTCCCATCGCCGAGGAATTCGCCTCGTTTATCCGCAACTATCAGCGTTTCCTTGAACTGTGGCCCGCGTCCAAGGAATTCTTCATGCCCGGAGGCGTCGCTCCCGAACGCGGTACGATTCTCCGCGAACCCACACTCGGCAAAACCTTGCGCGCCCTTGTTGCCATCGAGAAGAAAACTCCTGGCAGCCGCGCCGTCAAGCTCCGCGCCGTGCGCGACTATTTCTATAAGGGCGCGCTCGCCCGCCAACTGGCCACATTCTCGGAACACAACGGCGGCCTCATCACCTACCGCGATCTCGCCGGCTTCCACGCCGAAATCGACAAGCCCCGCAGCACCACCTATCGCGGATATGAAATCGTCAAGCCCGGTTTCTGGACCCAAGGCCCCGTAATGCTCGAGAGTCTCAATCTCCTCGAAGGCTACGACCTTCGTTCCATGGGCCACAATTCGCCGGAGTATCTCCACACCGTCATAGAAGCCGTGAAGCTCGCTTTCGCCGACCGCGACCGCTACTACGGCGACCCCAAGTTCTCCCACATTCCCGAGGATATTTTGCTTTCGAAAGATTACGCCGCCGATCGCCGTAAACTCATCGATCCCGCGCACGCGTCGATGGAGCACCGTCCCGGAACGTTCGGAGGGCCGCTGCCAATGGAGAAGGTTTCCACGGCGTACATCTGGCCCGCGCACGACACTACCTGCGTGAACGTCGTCGACCGCCACGGCAACGTTTTCTCCGCTACGCCCAGCGGCGCCTGGCTGCCGTCAGTGATCGCGGGCGATACCGGCATTCCGTTCAGCATGCGCATGCAGACTTTCGTCATGACGCCCGGTCATCCGAATCAGCTCGCACCCGGCAAGCGTCCGCGCGTCACGCTCAGCCCGACTATCGTGCTCAAGGACGGAAAACCGTTTCTCGCGCTCTCCACGCCCGGTGGCGACAATCAGGACCAGGCTTTGCTGCAAGTCCTTCTGAACATCATCGAGTTTGGCATGCCGCCGCAGGAGGCCGTTGAGGCCGCGCGCTTCCAGACCGAGCATTTCTACAGCTCCTTCGGCAACCACGAATTCACACCGGGAAAACTCAGCATCGAAGGCCGCATCCCGAAATCCACCGTCGACAGGTTGACGGCTCTCGGCCACTCCGTCACTGTATCCGGCGAATGGAGCAATTCCTCCGCGCCGACGGTGATCAAGATTTCCGGTGGTGTGCTCGATGGCGGTGCTGATCCGCGCCGCGCCCGCTTCATTTTTGGAAGGTGAATATGCGAACCATTACGCGCAGTTGCCTGGCATTCCCTCTAGCCGCGTTCCTGTTGCTCCATGCCGCGCCGCCCGCCGTGAACACCGGAAAAGCCGGGATGGATGCGGAAATCCTCGCGCGCATTCCAGCGCGCATGAAGGCCTTCGTGGACAAGGGCACGCTCCCCGGCGTGGTCACTCTCGTGCAGCGCCACGGCGCGCTCGCGCAAGTCGAAGCCGTAGGTTATCGCGACCTAGAAACCAAGCAACCAATGCGCACCGATACGATTTTCCGCATCGCTTCCATGACCAAGCCTTTTACGGCGGTCGGCATCATGATCCTGATGGAGGAGGGTCGACTGGCGCTCCGCGATCCGGTGGAGAAATATCTGCCGGAGTTCAAAAACATGTGGGTCATCGAGAGCCGCGAAGGCGACAAGAACGGCGACACCAAGCGCGTTCTCCGCCATGCCTCCCGCCCCATCACCCTGCGCGATCTGTTGACCCATACCTCCGGCATGTACGGCATGCCGCCCGAGACTCTTGACGAAGCCATCGCCCGCAAGACCCTCACCCTTTCCGAAGTTGCCCTCATGGCGTCCCAGAAACCTCTCGATTTCGACCCCGGCACGAAATGGCAATACAGTAACTACGGCATCGCCGTTCTGGGCCGCATCATCGAAATCGTCGCTGATCAGCCTTACGACAAATTCATCGAGTCGCGAGTTTTCCAGCCGCTTGGCATGAAAGACAGCTTCTTCTTCCTGCCGGCCGACCGTCGCGATCGCGTGGCTACGGTGTATGTGCTGGACAAAGGCAAATTGCAGAAAGCCGATTGGGATTTCACGGACAAAGACGCGAAGTACCCGTTTCCCGAAGGGGGCATGTATTCCACCGCCCTCGACCTCGCAGCCTTCTATCAGATGATGCTGAATGGAGGGTCCCACAACGGCAAACGCATTCTCTCGCGCGCCACGGTGGACATGATGACCGAAGTGCACACTGGCGAGTTGTCGATCGGTCAGTCCGCTGGAATGGGGTACGGGCTGGCCTGGGCTATCGTGCGCACGCCGGATGGCACGCTGCCGCTGGCCTCCATCGGCACCTACGGCCACGGCGGCGCGTTTGGAACTTACGGTTGGGTGGATCCGAAAAAAGACTTGGTGGGCGTGTTTCTGGTGCAGCAGCCCGATGTCGCCACCGAGCGTAGCGCCTTCATGGCGATGGCCGCGTCGGCGATTAATGAATGACCGTTGCCTTGAAGGTTTGAGCCGCCGGCGTCACCGTCGCACCTGACAAGTTGCAAAGCTCGACGGCAACCGTATTCGCGGCGGTTGCGATCATAGTCCCCGTAAGCCCTGCCGTCAGTGTGGCCGGCCAGCCCGGGGCAATCGAATCCCCTGGATTCACCCCAGTTAGCGTGAACGTCAATTCCGCGCATGCCGCCTGTGCAATTGGCCCAAAACTAAGTGACGCCGACCCCATGAGAAATGCCGGCTCCGCGCCTCCCCCGGTTGCATTAACCGCACACGATCCGGATTGCGCCGAGGCGAAGTTGACGGTCAATGAATTCGCGTTCGTCAGAGCCGCAGATTTTGGCAGAATCCAAAGCGGGGGGGTGCTGGTGTCGAAACAGGTGAATACGATGCTGGTTGAGTTTAGATTGTGAGCCAGAGTCACCGTAGTAGCACTGGTGAACGCCTGCTGAAAGTTTGGTGTTGAGCCGGCTCCGTTCGCATTCACCACGCATGAGCCGGATTGCGCTGAGGCGAAATTGACAGTCAGCGTATTCGGATTTGTAAGCGCGACGGATCTTGGTAGAATCCACAACGGCGGAGTGCTGTTGTCGAAGCAGGCGAACACGATGCCAGTCGAATTCAGATTGTGCGTGAGCGTGACGGATGTCGCGCTGGCGAATGCCTGCTGAAAATTGGGCCCGCCCCCGCAAGCCGCGCCGCCATCCACGACATTTCCGTTGGCATCGAAGCGCGCGCAGTCGCCCGAGTTGGTGTTGCCGGTGACCGTGCCCATTCTGACCCAGTTGTTGGTGGAGGAACAGGAATACAACGGGCCGCTGCTCAGATAAAACAGTTCCCCGGCTGAGCAGGCGCCCGGAAGTGACGCGGCGCTCCGAGCCGGCTTGGTGAGAGACGCCCCCGTAAAGTCGATTGACTTGCTCTGCGTCCTCAGGTCCACCTTGGTCTGGGCCAATGCGCAGCTCCACCCGGCCGCGAGCAGCCAGCCAACCAGGAATCCGTGGGCCTTCATTCATTCAGATTGTAGGAATACGGCCTAAGGCAGGATGCACTTTTGCGCAATTAAGTATCTGAAGGGAAAACGAGTATAAGCTCATCCGACCTGTGAACGCGAGGCACGATATCATTGTCCGGTGCATTTCTACAAATCTGTTCTCATTTCGTTCTGGCTCGCCGGTTTTGTAGCGGGGGCGCCGGCGCCGAAGGTGGAATTGCTATGGCCGGGTGGCGCGCCGGGAGCGCTAGGTAATGACGATGCCGACCGTCCGAGTCTAACCATCTATCTGCCACCATCGAATGGAGTGCAAAGCGGGGTGGTGGTGTGTCCGGGCGGCGGGTACGGCATGCTGGCGGTCGATCATGAGGGCAAGCAGATCGCCGATTGGCTGAATGCGCGTGGTGTGGCGGCGTTCGTTTTGCGATATCGACTGGGGCCGCGTTACCACCACCCGATAGAACTCGGAGACGCGCAGCGCGCGCTGCGGTTCGTGCGCTCGCACGCGCCGGAGTACGGAATTACGACGGACAAAATCGGGATCTGGGGATTTTCGGCCGGTGGCCACCTGGCCTCGTCGGCAGGAACGCACTTCGATTCCGGTAATGCTAGCGCAGCGGACGCGATCGATCGCGTGAGCTCGCGGCCCGACTTCATGATTCTGGCTTATCCGGTGATTTCGTTGACGACGCAATATGTGCATCGGGGCTCGCTGCGGAACCTGTTGGGCGATAATCCAGATCCGCAGCTTGCGGCGAGCCTTTCGAATGAGACCCAGGTGACGCCGCAAACGCCACCCGCGTTTCTTTTCCACACGACCACGGACTCTGGCGTTCCTGTAGAGAACAGCGTGTTGTTCTATCTCGCGCTGCGGAAAGCCGGCGTGCCGGCGGAGATGCACATCTACGAACAAGGGCCGCATGGCGTTGGATTGGCGTTGTTCGATCCGATTCTCTCGGCGTGGTCGCGGCAACTCGAGCCCTGGATGCGGCTGCATGGGTGGATGAAATGAGGAAGCAGATCGCTCTTATCGCGGTATTGGTCGGTGCCTCCATCGGCCAGCCGCGAAAGCCGCTGAGGTTTGAAATTACCTTTCCGGCGTCGCTGCACTCCACGCCGGTGGATGGACGGGTTCTGCTGGTCATTTCCAAAAAGGGGGACCCCGAGCCGCGGATGCAGGTGGGCGAGGTGCTCGACACCGCGCAGATATTTGGCACGGACGTAGAGGGGTTGCCGCCGGGGCAGGCGGCTGCAATTGACGAATCCGCGCAGGGATACCCGCGTGAAAGTCTGCGCGATGTGCCCGACGGCGAATACTTCGTGCAGGCGCTGCTCAACGTCTACGAGACGTTTCATCGCTCGGATGGGCACGTGGTGAAGCTGCACATGGATCAGGGCGAAGGCCAGCATTGCAACACGTCGCCAGGCAACCTTTACAGTGAGCCGAAGAAGGTGCGGATTGAACGATCGAGCGGCAATCTGATCCGCATGGAACTTACCAAGGTCATTCCGCCCATTGCGCCGCCGAAAGATACGAAGTACGTCAAGCATTTTCGGATTGAGAGCAAGTTACTCTCAAAGTTCTGGGGCCGGCCCATGTATATAGGCGGAGTGGTTCTTTTGCCGGATGGATTCGACGAACACCCGGACGCGCATTACCCGGTGATGTACTATCAAGGCCACTTCACCAGGAGCTTCGCGACACCGGTGGAGTTTCGGGAGTCACCGCCCACACCTAATCTCAAAGACTACGACCGGACGGTGGCAGAGTATAGTTACAAGTTTTATCAAGACTGGACGGCGGGCCGGCTGCCGAGGATGCTGATTGTCAGTATCCAGCACGCGAATCCTTACTACGACGATTCCTACGCGGTGAACTCAGCAAATGTCGGGCCGTATGGCGATGCCATCGTTGAAGAATTCATGCCGTCCGTAGAGAAGACGTATCGTGCGATCGGCGAGCCGTGGGCACGGGTGCTGTATGGCGGGTCGACGGGAGGATGGGAAGCGCTGGCACAGCAAGTATTCTACCCCGACGTATTCAACGGCACATGGTGCGACTGCCCCGATCCAGTAGACTTCCGCGCTTACCAGACCATGAATATCTACAAAGACGGGAACGCGTATTTCATGGACAGCCCGTGGAAACTGGTGCCGCGACCCTCGACACGCGAGACCGATGGGATGCTTATTTCCACGGTTCAGGACGATGCCCGGATGGAGGCGACGCTGGGCAGCCACGGGCGGTCGACGGAACAGCTTGATATCTGGCAGGCGGTATACAGTCCAGTCGGGGCGGGCGGGTATCCGCAGCCGATTTTCGACAAGGCAACCGGTGCCATCGATCATCAGGTTGCCGAGTACTGGAAGGAACACTATGATCTGCGGTATATCATGGAGCGCGACTGGAAGACGCTAGGGCCGAAATTAATCGGCAAGTTACATATTAAAGTTGGGACGCGAGACACTTACTATCTTGACCGGGCGGTGCACTTACTTGAGAACTTTCTTGAGAGTACAAGATATCCGGGGTTTGGACCGTACTACGGCGGTGACTTTGACTATGGGCCGGACCAGCCGCATTGTTACTCGGGCGATCCAACGGTTCCTGTGAAGATTTCGCGTCTGACCATCAATCAGCGATTCATGCCGCAGATGGAAGCCTGGATATTGAAGACTGCACCGAAGGGAGCAGACGTCAAAAGCTGGAGGTACTAAGTGTACGCCGGCTTGGCGGCGGTGGTTCTCACGCTGCACTTCCTTTGGATCATATGGATTCTGGCGGGCTGGGTATTTACACGCGGAAGGCCGGTATTGACGGCGGTGCACGTGGCGGCTCTCGCTTGGGGCATCGCGGTGGAGCTGGGACCGTGGCCGTGTCCGCTCACACTCCTGGAACAGTGGCTGGAAGTGCGAGCAGGCTCGGTGGCTTATCAGCAGGGGTTTCTCGTGCACTATCTGGATAAGCTGGTGTACCCCGATTTACCGGAAGCGGTGTTGGGATGGGTGGGGGCGGGGGTTTGCTCGGCGATTCTGGGAGTGTATGGGTGGCGGTTGGTGCGCCGGATCAAGAGCGATGGGCCGCGAATGAACGCGAATTGACGCGAATGCGATTCATTTGCGGCCGGCAGCCTCGACGCTGTGCGTGGGATCGGCGCCAGCCCAGGTAACATCCGCGGTCGGGCCATAAGTGGACGGTACTTTGCGATCGAGCAGGCGTAAGTAGACGGTAAGTTGAGTTCGGTGGTGGGCGGTATGCAGGACGCGGCGCCAGAAGATCCAGACGCGCTGGCGCTCCACATCGAAGAAGGGCACACGCGCGTACCACCAGGCGGCCGGCTGCTGAGCGAGCAAGTTCAGGCGCAGGCGCGCAAGTTCGACGAGCCGGGTGGTACAGGCCTCCGGAGCCAAGATCGCCGGAAGAACCTCTGACGGAGGTGGCTCGGGCGTGCCCAGGAACTCGGCGACGAAGCGGCGCTCGGAAAGCAACTGGTGCTTGAAGATTTCGCCTACGGTGCTGGATCGACGGTGCGGCCGATAATCAACATCGGCGGCGGAGAAGGCGCTCCAGACTGACGCCACTTTGTTGATTTCGCTGGCGTAGGTATCGAGCACATGTTGGAACTCGGCAGAAGCGGCAGGTGGAACGGACGCCTCGGGGATTGCGGAGTGTTCGTATTTCATGACCGATATTATCGTGGCATCATGTACGCATGCGAAAGGCCGGTTGGATGTTCCTGCTCGTCGCGGCGGGAGTTGCCGCGCAGGATGTGAAGTTTGATACTCCGGAGGCGCGAGTTGTCGAAGTGGTGACTTCGCCGGGGCAGCGGAGCCCGATGCACGAGCATCACACGAATCGCGTTCTGATCTACCTGGACGGCGGGCATCAGACGCTGACGGATCCCGCGGGCCATGTGGAAGACGTACGGTTTCATCCCGGACAGGTGAGTTGGAGCCCGGCGGGCACGCGGCACATCAGCGATAACGTTGGCGGGACCACTTATCGCATTGTGGAGGTGGAACTGAAGAACGGGCCGGGCTCGCTGCCCGCGAGCGATCTGGACCCGGTGCGAGTGGCGCCGGCTCATTACAAAGTTGAGTTCGAGAATCCGCAGGTGCGCGTGTTGCGGGCGCACTATGGCCCGCACGAGGCAGGGCCCCTGCACGAACACATCCTGAACCGCGTAATGGTTTATATGACTGATGCAAAGGTGAAAGTGACGGGGGCGGATGGCACTGTGCAGATGATGGACGCAGCGGCGGGGGATGTCCGGATGGGCGGCGCGGCCAAACACAAGGAAGAGAATCTGAGCCTGCTGCCGGCTGAGGTTGTGGTGGTGGAATTGAAACGGTGATTTCAGGTTTCGGACGGCTTCTCGCGCTTACCTTTCGGCGCTGCGGGCCGGGGCTTGGTGGCGAGATAAGCGACGATGTCGTCTTCAGTCAGCTCGTGACCTGGGCCGTCCGCGCTCGCTGCTTCCGGTTTATTCATCTCCAACGACAGGACGTACAAACACAGTGCCGGTCCATCCTGAATGCTCACGTGATGCTTCAGGAACATCGGAATCTCGGCGGTGACGACCATTGGTGTGGACTTTTGGCCGATGACAACGTGATTGAAGAGATACGTCCGAACGCTGCCGATCTGCTCGAAGCCGGTATACCGCAGCATTTGGGATTGGCGCGCACCAGGACCGCGGGCATGGTCCAAACCGTTGGTTAGAGCGGTGTCCACCGGCCCAAGCGGTGATCCCGCCGAGGCTGAAGGCTTGAAGTCTCTGGATTCACCGAGATGTGTCACCTGATCCCCCCTTCACAACTGCCGTTGTGGGCTAAGATAGCAATTTCAGATAGCCTGACTTAGCTCAAGCAAACTGAAGAGGGAGTAATATGCTCGGCTCACCTACCATCGTGGTTTAATGGTCTGCGTTTGTCAAGCAAGGACGAGCTTACGTGGAAGGACGCCGGTTCAACCCGGTGCTTGGGAGGTATGAATGCCGAATTCGTTTGCAAATCTTTTTGAGCGCTGCGCGGGGTTGAGCCGGCGCGATCTGTTCCGCACAAGCAGTATGGTGGCACTTCCCGCATGGTTGCGCAATGCGAAAGCAGCGCCAGCGCCGGCGTCGATATCGCCGGGTCTCAAAGTAGGGCCGGATATCTATGAATCCGCCGGCATTCGTCCCATCATCAATTGCCGCGGGACGTTCACTGTGGTGGGAGGCTCGCTGGAGCTGCCGGAAGTGCGCGCGGCCAAGGAAGCGGCGGCGGGGCACTATGTGCAGTTGGACGAGATGATGGCAGCCATCGGCGGGCGGTTGGCGGAATTGACCGGCGCCGAGTCGGGCGTGGTGACTTCAGGATGTGCGGCGGGCCTGGCGCACGCCACGGCGGCGTGCATAGCGGGCGGCAATCCGGACCGGCACGTCAGGATTCCGGATTTGACGGGATTTCCCAAAGACGAGGTCGTGATCCCCAAGCACTCTCGCAATGTTTACGATGCCGCGGTGCGGTCTATCGGCGTGCGGATCGTCGAGGTTGGGACGGCGGAGGAACTGGAAGCGGCACTCGGCCCGCGCGTGGCGATGGTTTACGTTCTGGCGGGGCCGAGGGCGGATGCAGGTCCGCCGTCGTTTGCCGATGTAGTCAGGCTGGCCAAGCAACGAAACATCCCGGTCCTGGTGGATGCAGCCGCCGAGATGCTTACCATCCCGAATGTCCACCTGCAACGCGGCGCGACGTTGGTGGGATATAGCGGCGGCAAATGCATTCGCGGGCCGCAGTGCGCCGGGTTGTTACTGGGCCGCAAAGATCTGATTCAAGCGGCGTGGGTGCATAGCGCACCGCACCACGGCTATGGGCGGACCATGAAAGTCGGTAAAGAAGAAGCCATGGGAATGCTGATGGCGGTGGAGATGTGGGTGAAGCGCGACCACGACGCGGAATACAAGCAATGGATGTCGTGGATGGATCACATCGGCCAGCGCGTGTCGGCGATTGACGGTGTGAAGGCGACAGTGCGTGAGCCGAACGGGTTGAGCAATCACAGTCCGGGCCTTTCGATTCGATGGGACACGGACAAGATCGGGATCAGCGGCGAGCAGGTTTCCCATGCACTCTTCATGACAGAGCCGCGGATCACGCTGGCGGGTGGAGGAGGCGGTGGCCGGGGGAACGCGAATGCATCACCGACGGAGACAGGCGTATCGATCCTGGCATACATGATGCAGCCGGGAGAAGACAAGATTGTCGCCGACCGGATACACGCGGTTTTGACTGCGGCGCCGAGAAGCAAGCTGGTGAAAGACACTCGGCCGCCGGCCGCGGATCTGAGCGGCCAATGGGACGTGAACATCGATTTTGCAGCGGCGAGTTCGACGCACACGCTGTTTCTGCGCCAGGACGGCGGACGGATCGAGGGGACGCACCAGGGCGATTACATTCCACGCGATGTCGCCGGCGCCATCAGCGGGGATTCAGTGGAGTTGACGAGCCGCGTCGGCGAGCAGCACGGCGCTGCGCTGACATTCAAGTTTTCCGGAAGGGTAAGCGGCGACAGCATGTCGGGCGACCTGGACATGGACGAATATCTGAAAGCCAAATGGACGGCGACCCGGCACGCGTTCGGACGCGGCGGCAGGCAGGGCTAATTATGAAGACTTGGCTGCTTTGCAGCGTCTCGGCGGCGTTGATGCTGGCGCCCGCACAGGTGCTTTCGCTCTCGCGCGACCAGATGCTTCGCTACACGGCGCAGAATCCGTTCGAACGGTTTCCGGACGGCCGAAGGATCCGGCGCTGGTTAAAGAATTGGACGACGACATTAAATCCCACCAGGAGCAGAAGTAGCCCTTGCGCGGACTGATACTAATCGGTCTGCTGGCGGGTGCAGCGGTGGCGCAGGAAAACCAAACGCCGTGCATTGTCTCGCGTCCAACAGCCAGCATGTCCATTCCGCACGTGAAGAAGCCTCGGGAGCTGAATACCGACCCGAAGTCAAAGACGTGGTCCAAAGCGAAAACGGTCTGGATGAGCAAAGACTGCTCGAAGACGCTCGATTACCCCAACTTGAAAACGGAGATTCTTGCTTTCTGGAGCAATGCGGATCTCTATCTTCTATTCATCTGTCCCTACGAGACGCTGAATCTTTTTCTGCCGCCACAGCCGGACAAGCCGCGGCGCGGGCTGTGGGATCGCGATGTGGTGGAGATGTTTCTGGGCGATGACTGGGAAAACATCCGCCATTACCGGGAATTCGAGATTGCGCCGACGGCTGACTGGATCGACCTTGCGATTGACCTGGATCATCACGGTACGAATCGCGGCTGGCGCTCGGGGTGGCACGTGACGGCGCGCATCGATGAGAAGGCGCACGTGTGGTACGCCGCGGCGCAGATTCCCCTGAAATCGGTGAGCGAGCAGGTGGTGAAGCCGGGGACGCGATGGCGGATGAACCTTTATCGCATCGACGGGCAAGGCGCCGACCCGCAGCGGCACTTCCTGTGCTGGCAGCCCACCTGCGTGGTGAATCGCGATCCCAATCACGTGCCGGAGAACTTCGGTACGCTGATCTTTACGAAATGAAAGCACTCATTCTGGTTGCGCTGCCGCAGCTGCTCAGCGGTAGACCGCGCATCCGCGCACTTCGAGGCCCTGGACCCATGGTGGCAGTTCCAGAGAGTCCACCCAGCGGAGATCGAGCTTCTCCAGGCGAGGCAATGCAGCGATGCTCTCAGGCAGGTTGGTCAGCGGATTCTCACGCAGATCAATCTGCCGCAATTCCAGCAGATTTCCAATGGAATCCGGCAGCGATGTCAGTTTGTTGTTGCGGAGGTGAAGCTCTCGGAGCCTTGAAAGGCGTGCGATCGAATCGGGTAAAGACGTCAAGTGATTGCCGGATGCCCGGAGCTCGATGAGACTCGCCATGCCGGTAATGCAGTCTGGGAGCGATGCGAAGGCGTTCTGACTGATGTTCAGATAGCGCAGTTTTTGCAACCGGCTGAGGGACGACGGCAGCGTGCTCAACCGGTTGTCATGAAGGTAGAGGAAGCCCGTAAGACCGTCCAGATCACCCAGCGCTTCCGGTACGCTGGTCAACTGGTTGTGCCCGAGGTCGAGCATGCGAAGCTTCTTGAGGCCGCCAATCCGCTCGGAGATTTCGTGTAGTCCATTCTCGGCCAGCACCAGGGTTTCGAGGGCGGTTTCGTCCCAAACGGAATCCGGAACGTGGCCCAGTCCGCGTTTCCAGAGGCTAAGATGCATCGGGAGGCTACGGCTTGGCGGCGGCGCCGGGCGGCGACACCAGATTAATCAGCTCACCGACAATGACGTTCATGGTCTGATCCAAATTCTTGTCGCGATTCCCTTTCAAGAACGCGGCTGGCGCGTACTCAACGAAGCTCCATAACAAGACGTTGGTTTTCGGATCGCGGATGGACAATCGGAGATGTCCGATTTCGGGTATTTGCGGGCTGCCGTTGATGGTAAAGCCGATTTCGAAAATCAGATCCGCCTCGGCGGGAGCGGAGACCAGTTCATATCGCCCCAATTTGTTGATGGCTGCGTAGAACTGGTCGTAGACGCGATCGATGCTTCCGCTGAGGATCGTTCCGATCGGTACGATCATGTGCTCTTCGCCGGCGTTGGCAATAAATACTTTCTTGCCGTTGAGTACTTGCGCGGGCACCGGCGCCGGAGGAAGGGGCGCTGATTTCTGTTGTGGTGCACCGAAAGCCGTAGCGAGGAGAGTCTCAATAATCAAAGATGAAACGAGTAGCCTGTTCATAGTTTTTTCCCGATCTATTCGTGGCGCAGCGCTTCCACCGGATCGAGGCGCGCGGCTTTGTAAGCCGGCCAGATCCCGAAGAAGAGCCCGACGCCCACCGACATCAGGATACCGAGCACTGACGCCCACATGGGCACGCTGGCGGGTAACGATTCGAACACGGTGCGGGTAATCAGAGCGATGATCCAGCCGAACAGGATTCCGGCGAGGCCGCCGAGGCCAGTCAGCACAGATGCCTCGAGCAGGAACTGCACGACAATATCCCGCTTTTTGGCGCCGACGGCTTTGCGAAGCCCGATCTCCTGCGTGCGCTCAGTCACCGAAACCAGCATGATGTTCATCACGCCGATACCGCCCACCAGTAATCCGACAGAGCTTAACGCGGCCATGACGGCGAAAGTGATGGCGGTGATCTGGCGGAAATCGGCGACCATTTGCTCGGCGGTGGAGAGCGAGAAGTCGTCGCCCTTCTGGTAGGGGACGTGACGGTCGATGCGCAGAACCGTACGCACCTCGTCCAAGGATTCTCCCAGCTTGCCATCCTGAGCGGTCACTACTATGGCGTTCTCCCTGGCGTTCGGATACATCTTCCGCAAGGCGCCATAGGGCACGAGCACGCGGTTATCCGTATCGCCGAAGAATGAAGCCGCGGGACGGAACATGGTGCCGATCACCTGGAATTCATAACCATCCACGTTGATGGTTTTGCCGATGGGATCGACATCCGCAAACAGCGCCTTCTCGACTTCAGCGCCGAGAACCGCGACGCTCTCCCGGTGCCGGCTCTCTTCATCGGTGAAAAAGCGACCAAGGTGCATGTCGGCTTGCCCCTGGCGGGCGTATGCTTCTTCTACGCCGAAAAGATTGACGTCGTACATTTCATTGCTCTTGTAATGCACGTTGATGGGGTCGTGATTAGGGAAGAGCATGGGCGAGACGTCCTGGACGGTTCTGCAACGCTCGCGGATGTGGACAGCGTTTTCGTAGGTCAGATTTTTGCGAGTACGCTCTTCCGGGGTTAATTCCGTAACGCGAAATCCGACTGGAAATTTGAAAATGATGATGGAGTTAGGGCCGAAGCTGCGCAGTACGCCCGCGATGGTAGCGTCGAATCCCGTGAGAATGGCGCCGACGCCAATGATGGTGCCGGTGCCCACGATGACTCCGAGAACCGTGAGGAACGAGCGCAGTTTATGTGAGCGGATGGTATCGAGGGCGAGCCAGAGAGCGCTTGTGAAACTGAGCCGTTTCATGGGTTATTTGTCCACCCGCAAGGCCTCGATGGGGTCCAGCCTGGCCGCGCGCCGCGCCGGATAGATGCCGAAGAACAGGCCAACCAACGCCGAGAGCCCCACACCCAGGAAGACGGACGTCCACGGCAGGGCCATCGGCATGGGGGTCGTGTTGCGTACGAGAATCGCCAGAAGCCAGGCGAGCACCACGCCGATCAGGCCGCCCGTGCCGGCGAGCACTGAGGACTCGACCAGAAACTGATTCAAGATGTCGCGCCGTCGAGCGCCCAGGGATTTGCGGATTCCGATTTCATGCGTCCGTTCGCTAACTGCGGCGAGCATGATGTTCATGATGACGATGCCGCCCACCACCATGAAAACGGACACGATGCCGACCGCCATCCCGGCAATGGCAGCCGTCAAACGGTTCCAAAGTGTAACGAATGTTTCCGACGCAAAGATTGAAAAGTTATCGTCGGCATTGGGTCTCAGGTGGCGGTAGGCGCGCAGCAGCATGCGGACTTCGTCCTGAGCCTCTACCAGATGCTCCTGGCCGCTCGCCTTGGCTACCAGCTCGATGCCCGACCGCGACCCGTATGTCTTGAAATAGCTCTCGATCGGGACCATGACGAAATTGTCCTGGGATTGGCCAAAAACACTGCCTAGAGCTTTCGCCACGCCGACCACTGTGTAGGGATTGCCTTCGATCTGAATGACTTTTCCGACGGGGTCGACATCCTCGAAGAATCGTTTGTTCAAGTCGTTGCCGAGAAAGGCCACCGGGGCGTGGCGCCGCACTTCCTCGGGCACAATGCCGCGCCCGGAGGCGACACCTACGTTGTTGATTGCCGGGATGTTGTCGGTAATGCCATCGATTTCGACGCGGGGCACGGAGTCGCCTTTGTACGACACTCGCCCGCGCCTCGAGACCATCATTCCGATGTCCTTCACGCGCGATACCTGGCTGCGCAGGAAATCGTACTCCTCGCGCTTGATCTCCGGGTTCCGTTTCAGCATCTCGAAGAACTTCTTCGGATCCCAGGGGCCGAACCAAGCCATGCGGACAACGCGGAAGCCGTCGGCGCCCATGTCGGACACTTTTTCGGCAATGTACAAGTTCATGCCGTGGATCAGAGCCGTCACCACAATCAATGTTGTTGTGGCGAGGATCACACCGAGTAGGGTGAGGAAACTGCGGAGCTTGTTTTTCCGGAGAGAGTCGAGGGCAATGCGGTTCGCTTCCCAAAACGACGCGTTCGGGCGGAACTTGGGCGCCTTGGCCACTGGAGTCTCAATAGGCAGACGCGGTTAGGGGGTGGTTTGTTCCGTTTCCGGCGAAAGATCGTGGCAGATTTCGTCCTACGGTGGCATATGCCGAATGGCTGGCGACGGTTTGCCGTTTTCGGTCATCAAAAAATAGCGTTCCGTTGTTCGATAATAGGCATTAACCCTGTCGGCACCTGTAAGACGAAATGTGGATAGTCCGCTTAGCCCTGCGCCGCCCTTACACTTTCGTAGTGATGGCGCTCCTGATTGCCATTCTCGGCAACGTCGCCATTGTGACGATGCCGGTGGACATCTTTCCGTACATCGATATCCCCGTCATCAGCGTGATCTGGAGCTACTCCGGTATGTCGCCGGACGAGATGGAGAAACGCATCGATACCATCTTCGAGCGCTCCATGACGACCACGGTCAACGACATCGAGCATATCGAGACGCAGGCGTATAGCGGCGTTTCCGTCACGCGCGTATATTTCCAGCCCAACGTGAAGATTGAGATGGCGATGGCGCAGGTGACGGCCATTGCCCAAACGCTGCTGCGCATCTTTCCGCCCGGAACGTTTCCGCCCAGCATCATCAAGTACGACGCGTCCAGCGTGCCGATTTTGCAGTTAGGCCTGGAGAGCAAGACCCTCAGCGAGCAGCAGATTTTCGATTTGACCTTGAACTTCATACGCACCCAGCTCGCGACGGTGCAAGGTGCGGCCGTGCCTCTGCCTTTCGGCGGCAAGTTCCGCCAGGTGATGGTGGACCTCAATCCCGAGGCGCTTTATGCCAAGCAGCTATCGCCGACTGATGTTTCCAACGCTCTGGCCCAGCAAAGCCTGATTCTGCCCGCGGGTGACGCGAAAATCGGGGACATCGATTACCAGGTGAAACTGAACAACAGCCCGGTGATCCTCGACCAGCTCAACAACCTGCCCATCAAGGTAGTGAATGGGGCGACCGTGTACATGCGGGATGTGGCGCAGGTACGGGATGGCTATGCCGTACAGACCAGCATCGTGCGGACGAATGGAACGCGCGGTGCGCTGGCGACCGTTCTGCGTAACGGGAAAGCCTCGACGCTGGACATCGTGCGGAAGGTCAAGGAGACGCTGCCCAAGATTCTGGCGGGCTTGCCGCCGGAATTGAAAGTGACCCAGTTCTTCGATCAATCAGTCTTTGTGCGGGCGACGATCCAGGGTGTGGTGCGCGAAGCAGCCATCGCCGCCTTCCTCACGGGCATGATGATCCTGCTGTTTCTGGGGAGCTGGCGCAGCACGATCATCGTCTGTATCTCAATTCCGCTCTCTATTCTGACGTCGCTGATCGTTCTCGATCTGATGGGCCACACCATCAACGTGATGACCCTGGGCGGTATGGCGCTGGCGGTCGGGATCCTGGTAGACGACGCGACGGTGGAGATCGAAAATACGCATCGCAACATGGCCATGAAAAAGCCACTGGTGCGGGCGGTGCTCGATGGCGCGCAGCAGATCGCGGTACCCGCGTTTGTTTCCACTCTCGCGATTTGCATTGTGTTTGTGCCGGTGCTGCTGCTTACGGGCGCGGCCAAGTATTTGTTTACGCCTCTCGCATTAGCCGTGGTTTTCGCCATGCTGGCGTCCTACCTGCTCTCACGCACGCTGATTCCGACCATGGTGCACTATCTGTTGAAGCCGGAGCTGAGACTGTATCTGTTGGGCCAACATGGCGAAGCTTCCGGGGGCAGCGGCGCCATCTGGCGAGTGCATCACGCTTTCAACCACCGCTTTGAGCAGATGCGGACGGCATATTCGGGCCTGCTGGATTGGGCGCTCGAGCATCGCGGCCGCGTGCTGACTATTTTCGCCGTGTTTGTGGCCGGCTCCTTGTGCCTGGTTCCTTTCGTGGGCCAGGATTTCTTCCCCACCGTGGATTCCGGACAATTGCGCTTGCATGCGCGGGCGCCAGTGGGAACACGCATCGAGAAGACCGAGCTCATTTTCGCGGATATCGACAACGAGATTCGCCAGGTGATTCCGCCAAGCGAAATTGACACGATCATCGACAATATCGGCATTCCCTTCGGCGGCTTCAATCTCGCCTTTGGCGATAACACGACTATCGGGAACGATGACGGGGACATCCTGATTTCACTAAAAAACGAGAAGCACGGTCCAACCGGCGAGTATGTCAACCGGCTGAGGAAACGCCTTCATGAAAAGTTTCCGGATGTCACGATCTTCTTCGAAGCGGCCAACATCACCAATCAGATTCTGAACTTCGGCCTGCCGGCTCCCATCGATGTGCAGGTAGTGGGACGCGACGCTGCGGTGAGCTACCGAACCTGCCGGGAACTGGAAAGCCGCATGGCGAGAATTCCCGGCGCGGCCGACGTGCATATTCATCAAGTGGTGAACTATCCGGAGCTGCGCGTGAATGTCGACCGCACGAAGGCGGGGCAGGTGGGGTTGACGCAGCGCGACGTAAGCAACAGCCTGCTGATCTCGCTGGCGTCGAGCGGGCAGGTAGCTCCCACGGAGTGGCTGAACTGGGCCAACGGAGTCACCTATGGCGTCGCCGTGCAAACGCCGCAGTATCGCCTGGATACGCTCGGCGCGGTGATGCGGACGCCGATCACGCCCGTTTCGAATGCAGTGAACACGAGCACTCCATTTTCGCAGGCGGGAGTGTCCAACGGTTCCGTTTCCTCACTGGGAAGCGCACCCAGCCAAGCCTCTCAAGCGTTCGGGAACCCGGGCGCGGCGCCCGCGGCTGCGCAACTGCTGAAGAATCTCGCGTCGGTGGAGCGCGGCGTATCGAACGAGATTGTGAACCACTACAACGTGCAGCCGGTTTTCGATGTGTACGCGAATGTGGACCGGCAGGATCTGGGCAGCGTTGGAGCGGCCGTGGAAAAGATCATGGGCGACGTATCCAAGCGCCTGCCACGCGGTACGACGCTGGCCTTGCGCGGCCAGGTGGAGACCATGCGGACTTCCTTCCTCCGGCTGGAGCTGGGATTGATCTTCGCGATCGTGCTGGTCTATCTGCTGATGGCCGTGAACTTCCAGTCTTGGGTGGATCCGTTCATTATTCTGATGGCGCTTCCCGGCGCGCTGGCGGGAATTGTGTGGATGCTGTTCATCACGCAGACCACCTTCAGCGTGCCATCGCTCATGGGCAGCATCATGAGCATCGGCGTGGCCACGGCCAACAGTATTCTGCTGGTGGTTTTTGCCAACGATCAGCGGACCGAAGGCATGGGTCCGAGCGCGGCGGCGCTGGCGGCCGGTTATACGCGAATTCGCCCGGTCACGATGACGGCGCTGGCCATGATCATCGGCATGCTTCCCATGGCGCTGGGATTGGGAGAAGGTGGGGAGCAGAATGCGCCGCTTGGACGCGCGGTAATCGGCGGACTGGTTCTAGCCACCGTGACGACCCTGTTCATCGTGCCGCTGGTGTACAGCTTGCTCCGGGGCAAGCCACCGGTTGATCATGAGAAGGAGATCGAGGAGGAGGGTAAACTGACCGTCGCGGAACTACTGGAACTTGCCTGAAGCGTCCCTATGAGCCAGATGGAGAAAGAACTCACTACCGAAGAGCGATTGCGAGCCGAGATCGCGGATCTCAAACGGCAACTGGAACAGCAGCAGCCGCCGCAACACGCCGCACCGCCGCCCCCTTCGCGCACGACGCTGGGAGCACTGTCGCTGGTGGGTGTGATCGCCGTTGTAGTGGCGTTTTTCGCAGGCTATTTGCCGCACCAGAAGCGCGAGCAGATGCTGGTGGCCGAGGCCAAAGCGGAAGGGGAGGCGCGTCCAACCGTGACGGTGGCTGCGGTACGCCGCTCCCCGGGCCAGGTGGATGTCGTTCTTCCCGGCAATACTCAAGCTGTCACGGAGGCGCCCGTGCTCGCGCGCGCGGACGGATACATCAAGAAACGCTACGCCGACATTGGCGATCGCGTTCAGGCCGGCCAACTGCTGGCTGAACTCGAAGCCCCGGAGTTGGACCAGCAGGTGCAACAAGCCCGGGCCACTCTCGAACAGGCACGATCGGAGGTGGAAGCGGCCACCGCCAACCTGGACCAAGGCAAGAGCAACGAAGAACTGGCTCGCGTCACCGCCACGCGCTGGAACAATCTGGTGGCGAAAGGCGCTGTCTCACGTCAGGAAAACGATCAGTACCAAGCGCAGTTCAAAGCGCAATCGGCGGGCGTCCAATCGCTGCAAAAAGCCATTTCGGCGGCGCGCAACAACGTGTCAGCGTCCGAAGCCAACCTCGCGAGATTGATCGAGCTGCAAGGTTATGAGAAGGTGCGCGCGCCCTTCAGCGGTGTAATCACGGTGCGCAACATCGATGTGGGCGCGCTGGTGACAAACGGCAACACGCTGCTCTATCGCATCGCGCAGACCAATGTGCTGCGCACCTACATCAATGTTCCGCAATCCGATGCGGAAGCGGTGCGGGTGGGGCAGCCGGCGGCTTTAACTATTCCCGACCTTCCCGGGCGCCAGTTCCATGGCATGGTGACGCGCACGGCCAGCGCGCTCGATCCGGCCAGCCGTACGCTGCTGGTCGAAGTGCAGGCGCCCAACCCTGATGGTACGCTCTTGCCTGGCATGTATTCCCAGGTGAGCCTGACAGGGCCGCGGAGCAATCCGTCTCTGCTGATTCCCGGCGATACTCTAGTCGTGCGGCCGGACGGGACGCAAGTGGCTCTGGTGGGCGATGACCAGACCGTCCATTTCCAGCGCATCCAGCTCGGGCGGGACTATGGCGACCAGATCGAAGTCGTGGCCGGCTTGCGGGAAGGGCAGCGCGTGATCGTGAATCCGGGCGACACGGTGCGCGACGGCGTCCGGGTGAATCCCGTGCTGCTGAAGGAAAAGGCGCAGGCCGCACCGGTGACCGGCGCCACGCCCAAGCCCGCGGGACGCTAAATTAGCGTGAGGCGCCCGAGATCGTGGATTTGTCGTTGAGCGGGAAACCGCTTGCTTCGCGCGCGGCTCAGAATAGTGTCTGCGCGCATGTAGCCGCTCGCCGAGCCGCGACCACAGGGAGCGGTCTGCTGGATGAAAAGGATGATGCCCTGGCCGCCGCACTAAACTAACAAGGGACAAACAGATGGTTCGATCCACACTCAGCACTACACTTGCGATTTTGATGGCAGCGCGCCCGGGGATGGCTGCGCCCGGCGGCCAGGTGCCAGGCGCTCCAACGCCTGCGAGCTCTCCACAGCCGGCAATGGAAAGTCCAGGACGCCGGTACCACACGGATTTCGCAAACTCGCAGCGTTTCCACGATCTATTGCGTGCCGGAAACCTCTATCTCTCGCTCTCCGATGCATTGGCGCTGGCGATCGAAAACAACCTGGACATCGAACTCGATCGCTACACGCTGCCGATTGCTGAGTCCGAGGTGTTGCGCGCGAAAGGCGGCGGAACGCTGCGCGGAGTGCTGTTTACCCTTGCGGACACCCCGGCTGGTGTCGGCGGCCCACTCAGCCCGCTCGTGACAAATGCTGCGACCTCGACGTCGGTGACGCCCGGGAGCACGGTGGCAAGCAATGCACAGGAGCTGGGCGTGCTAGGGGAGGCGCAGACGAACCTCTCGATGCAGGGCACAATTCCGCAATCGACGGGCACGCCACCACCGGCGTTCGACCCTCAGCTCACCGGTCTGGTCAACTGGACCCATCAGACCAGTCCTCAAATCGATTACTTTTCGAACGACACGAACTCGCTCGTGACCAGGACGACGACCGCCAACGCCGGTTACCAGCAGAGTTTCAGCACCGGCACGCAAGTGAGCGTGAACTTCGACAACAGCCGCACGGGACTGAACGGATTGGGCTCGTCCTATGACCCGTACACGACCTCTTCGCTGGGTCTCACGGTCACGCAGCCGTTGTTGCGTGGTTTCGGCATGAATCTCAATCGCCGGTTTATTCGGATCGCCTACAACGAACAAAAGATTACAAGCCTGTTGTTCCAACAGCAGTTGATTGAGACGGTTTACGGAGTCATCCGGCTGTATACGGACCTGGTGGCGCTGAGCGAAGACGTGAAAGTGAAGCAGGAAACCGTGACGCTGGCGCAGAAGCTCTTTGACGATACCAAGGCCCAGGTAGATGAGGGCACACTGGCTCCGGTCGAGATGACGCGTGCCAAGGCCCAGGTTTCGGGCAGCCGCCAGGATCTGATCAATTCTTCCGGGTTGCTCGAGGAGCAGGAGGCGATCCTGAAAACGGTGCTCACACGGCGCGGCAATGAAGACCCCGAAGTGGAGAGCGCGCGCATCATTCCCACCGACACCCTCAACGTGCCGGAGAAAGACGAGGCGCGTCCGATTCAGGAGGCTTTGTCGGCGGCCGTGGCTAAGCGGCCCGATCTGGGCCAGGCGCGGCTCCAGGTGGAGAATTCGCAGATCGGCCTGGAAGGCTCGCGCAACCTGCTGCGACCCGAGGTGGACCTGGTAGGAGTAGCGCAGAACAACGGACTCGCAGGTGTTGTGAATCCGTTATCGCAGGCTCCCAGCATTCCGTATGCTGGGGGATACGGCGACGTGCTGAATCAGTTGTTCACGCGCAAGTTTCCGACTTACGGTATCGGAGTACAGGTGACGCTACCGCTACGCAACCGTGTGGCCGAAGCGGACGTGGCGCGCGACGAGTTGCAAGTGCGGCAGTCGGAGGTGCGCGTGCGGCAATTGCAAAACCAGGTGCGGCTGGAGGTGGAGGACGCGCTGATCGCCATGCGCCGCGCCCGCGCCTCTTACGAGGCAGCCGTCCAGACCCGCCTGCTTCAGCAGGAATCGTTGGAAGCAGAACAGGCCAAGTACGAGGTGGGCGCCTCCACCAGTTTCTTTGTCATTCAGTACGAAAGCCTGCTTTCCCAGGCACGTTCCTCCGAAGTAGCGGCCAAAAGCGCCTACGTAAAAGCGCGGGCGGCCCTGCAACGCGCCACGGGCAGCATTCTTTCGGAGAATAACGTCTCGTTAGACGCCGCTTACAAAGGGCGCCCGTAGGGCTGAAGCCCCACACCGGCGCATCCGATTAGTATGACGCGCCGAAGATGAATTCACGATGAACAGCACCAACGAAATGCGCGAGTTTACGAGCGTTTCCCCGTGCCACTATTAACGAAGTTGTTACGTAGCTGTCACCTTATCTTCATCCCCTTCTGTTAGCCTACCGATTCCTGAGTCCTTGATTTTCGGCTAATCCGGCGGGCGCCGAGAGGGGGCGCTCCTCTATAGCCGTGTGGTGAGATTTCGTCCGTAAAATCCCGACGTGCACTGAAACCTGGAGGTCAGTAATGCGCAGGTGTATTTGTTCGACATTGTTGTCGGCTTTCGTTCTCAGCTTGCTTTGCCTGATGCCCGCGTCGGCACAAAACGGCTCGGTCAGCGGAACGGTCACAGACACCGGTAAGGGCGTGTTGAAAGGCGCCAACGTCGACATTCAGCCGTCCGGGAAACCGACGGCCACCGACAACCAGGGCGAGTTCACGATTGTCGGTCTGGCGCCGGGCGAATACATTCTGACGATTTCCTACGTCGGGCTGGATCCGTTTTCGCAGAAATTAACCGTCACTGCCGGACAAACTACTCGCGTGGAAGCCGAGCTCAAAGTGGCGACTCAGGCCAACTCCGTTACTGTCACTGCGGAACGCGTCCACGGCGAAGCCGAAGCCATTAACCGCGAGCGCACGGCGGAGAACATTCTGCAGGTTTTGCCGCACGACGTCATCGTGAGCTTGCCTAATGCGAACGTCGCCGACGCCATCGGCCGCATGCCCAGCGTCACCATCGAGCGTGACGAGGGCGAAGGCAAGTACGTGCAGGTTCGCGGTACTGAGCCGCGTTACACCAACGTGACGGTTGACGGTGTGAACCTTCCGGCGCCGGAAGGCGGTACGCGCCAGATCAAGCTGGACGTTATTCCGTCGGACCTGGTCGAATCGGTGGAAATTAACAAGACGCTCCTGGCCAATATGGATGGCGACGGCATCGGCGGTTCCGTGAATCTTAGAACCAAGACCGCCGGCGAACAGCCGACCATATCGCTTTTCGGCATAGGCGGCCACACGCCGATCTTAGATGGCCGCAACGCTTACCAGAGCGGCGCCACCATAGGCAAGCGCTTCGGCAAGGAGAAAAAACTCGGTGTGCTGTTCGGCTTCGCTTACGACTGGAATGGCCGCGGCATCGACGACGTGGAACCGTCCCCACTTGCCATACAATGCAGTCCGGGTAATTGTGGTTCGCCCAGTGCAAACGCTCCCTACTTTGGAACCTATAACAACGAGGGGATCCGCGAATATCGATACTATCGCACCCGTTACGGTTTTACTGGCAGTATTGACTATAAGTTCAGCGACAACTTCAATATCTGGATACGTGGGTTGTACTCGCATTTCGATAACTGGGGTGATCGGTCAGAAATCACCCCGCAAATAAACTCGTTCACGACGTCTCCCTACCAGGGCGGGGCGGACGGCAACGCGACCTACGACACGGAAATCCGCCGCCCCGTGGAGGTGATCGGAAGCCTGGCGACCGGCGGGCGCCGCGATTTCGGCACAGCTTGGTTGATCTGGGAATTCTCGGTGGGGCGCTCCTCTGCAGAAGACCACGGCTACTCGACCGCCACTTTTGTGCCGGGTCCCAACTCCCCCATCAATGCCGTCCAATACGGTCTCAACTTCAGTAATCCTTACGTCCCGGTTTTTAACGTGCAAAATGGAGTCAACATCTACGACGCCACCCAGTATTATCTCCAGGGCCTCGATATTGGAAGGAGCTATAGCCCGCAAGTCAACATCAACGGAGCGGTGTCGTTGGCAAAGCAGTATCATCTAGGCGGGCACTATGGAACTTTCGAGGTCGGCGGAAAGCTGCGCAACGCTCACAAGTTCCAGGAATTCAAGGATCCGGTCTATACGGCGATCAATCCCACTCAGTTTGCCTTAAGCAGTTTTCCAGTGTCGTTACAGAACAAGACCTATTACAACGGCTACTACACAGCGCCGGCACTGTACAACTACAGTTCGATACTGGCTGCCGTCAATGGCAACCCGAATGCATTTTCGGTGGATTACAGTCCCTTGAACCAAGTGGAGAGCAATAACGACATAATCGAGCGGGTTGGCGCCGGTTACGTAATGAACACGATCAATTTCGACCGCTGGCGCCTGAATACCGGTATACGGTTCGAAACCACCACCGAATACGCGGCTGGCTACCAGGTAATCACGGATCCGAACAACCCGCTCGGGTATTCCGGTGTCACCCCGTTGCACGTGAATTCGACGAGAGTAGATCCGCTACCCAGCGCGGAACTGCGCTATCGGACAACATCTGATTCCGACATCCGTTTCGCCTATGGACGCGGCGTCGCGCGACCCCAATTCGGGGACCTGGCCCCGTCTCTGACCGTAGATGACGCCAACAAGAGGATCAGTGTCGGTAATCCCGCGCTGAAAGCCACGCATGCCGATAACTTCGACGTGCTCTTTGAGGAATACCTGAAGCCGATAGGCCTGCTTCAGGGAGGCTTCTTCTATAAGAGGATCGACTTGCCGATCTATCCGATCGAGACCCTTCTGACTTCGGGACCCTACACGGGATTCCGGCAGGATCAGCCACAGAACGGTACCAATGCGTGGTTGTACGGATTCGAGACGGCCTATCAGCAGCACCTCGGATTTTTGCCAGGCCTGTTAAACGGCCTCGGCATCTCAGCAAACTACAGCTATACTGCGTCCCAAGCCAACGGGGTGCCTAACCGTACGGACAATCCTCGCTTGATTCGCCAGGCGCCGAATACCTGGAACCTCAGCCCGACCTTCGATCGCGGCCGTCTCTCCATGCGGCTTGGCGTTTCATACAACCAGGCATTCATTGATGCCTACAATTATCAGGACGGCGCGCCACTGGGGGTCAACGGTCCGAACGGCGACCACTGGTTCTACACACACTTGCAGGTGGATGCGCAGGGTAGCTACCGGCTCAACAAAGGCTTCACGGTAGTGGTTTATGGCCTGAACCTGACCAATGAGGTTTTCGGATTCTACTATGGCAGCCCGATATGGGATAACCAGCGCGAGTTTTACAAGCCGACAGTCGGCGTGGGCCTGCGCTGGGCGTCAGGCGGAGAGCACAACTAAACGGTGCAGCCTCACCGCTGCCACAGAATCTGAGAAGCTTCAAGCGGCACCAGCGCCGCGTCTTTGAACGGAACCAGCCGGGGCGTGTACTCCGCGGTGGGACGAGTGGTGGGAACCGTGGCTGTATACAAGTAGCCGCCAATGGCGCCTACCAGCGATTTCCCGCGAGTCATCGCCACGCGTGTTGGTTCTTCTGAGTCGCGTGAATCGGCGTAGAGTTCGACCCGCACGGCTTCCGGATCGAGCTCATCCAGGTACACCTGGACCTCAAAAATATGGCTGTGGTCGCGTGTTTCCACCTTCACGGCACCGAAGCGAAGGTTGGACCAGTGCGCCCCGAGTGCCCGCTGCCATTGGCGTAGCTCCGCACCAAACTTTCCATTGTCGGAACCGCGACGGCAATAAGCATCCGCCGCTGGTAAGTAATGCTTCTCTGTGTACTCACGAACGGTGCGGTTGGCTGAAAACTGCGGTGTGAGCCGCGCCATGCTCTCGCGCATCTTTGCCACCCATCCGCGCGCGATACCCAGCTCATCGCGATTGTAAAACTCGGGAATCACTTCGCGTTCGAGCAGAGTGTAGAGCGCCTCGGCCTCTGCCCGGTCCCAGGCCGGGTCTTCTCCATGTTCTTTCCCGTCCCCCAGCGCCCATCCCAGATCCGGCGAATAAGCCTCCGCCCACCAGCCATCCAACTCGGAGAGATTCAGGCCGCCGTTCACCAGCACCTTCATGCCGCTCGTGCCGCTCGCTTCCCACGGCCGTCGTGGCGTGTTGATCCAAACGTCTACGCCTTGCACCAACTGCTGCGTCAGGAGCATGTCGTAGTCGCTCAGAAAAACCACACGACAGCGAGCCTCGGGCCGCCGGATGAACTCGTTCCACTGCTTGATCATGGCTTGCCCGGCGGCGTCCTGCGGATGCGCCTTGCCAGCGAGAATCAACTGCACGGGCCTTTGGGGATTGTTCAGGATTCGGATCAATCTTTCCGGATCCTGTAGAAGCAGATTGGGCCGCTTGTAGGTTGCGAATCGCCGCGCGAAACCCAGCGTCAGGACGTTGATATCGAAGAGGTGCGCTGCCTCCTCGATCTCTGCCTCGGACGCTCCCTGGGTTCCGCGCTGGCGGGCCAGCCGCGTGCGTGTGTACTCGATCAGTCCCTTGGTGGTGCTCATGCGAAGCTGCCATAACTGCGCGTCGGTCAGCTTGCGGAAATCGGCGTCGAGGCACGCGGTGTCGCCCATCCATCGGTCGGCGCCGCACACACCAGCCCAGAGCTTGTCGGCATCGGGCGATTCCCACGTCGGCACGTGCACGCCGTTGGTCACGTGGCTCACCGGCACTTCGCGCTCCGGCCAGCGTGGAAAAAGGACCTGAAAGATCCTGCGGCTGACCTGCCCGTGCAGCTGGCTGACGCCGTTCACGGCGCCACTCCCCCGTGTCGCCAGGTAGGCCATATTGAAGGGTTCAGAGGCGTCGTCAGGATTCCGGCGTCCCAGCGCCAGCAGATCGTGCAGCGGAATCCCGAGCAGTTCTTCCGCATATCGCTTGAGATACTGCTCGATCAGCTCCGGGGCAAAACCGTCAAAGCCGGCGTCCACGGGAGTATGGGTGGTGAAAAGATTGCCGGCGCGCGTCACTGCCAGGGCCACGTCGAACGGTTGCTTGGAATCCTTCATGTAGGACCGCGCCCGTTCCAGAACGGCAAATGCGGCATGGCCTTCATTCAGATGGCAGACCTCCGGGTGCAGACCGAGCCGGCGCAGAAGCCGCCATCCGGCAATGCCCAGAATGATCTCCTGTTTTAATCGCAGCTCCGGTCCGCCGCCATAGAGTTCGCTCGTGATACCGCGGTAAGCGGGGGGATTGGCCGGGTCATTGGAATCGAGCAGGTAGAGTTTCGTCCGGCCTACGTGCACCTGCCAGGCGCGAATCCAGAGCTTGAGACCAGGCAGGGCGATCGGCAGGCGCACCCATTCCCCATTCGCCTCGCGCAAGGGCGCAATGGGCAACTGGCCAGGGTCGTTGAATGGATAGAGCGCTTGCTGCGCTCCGGCGGAGTCAATCTCCTGGCGAAAGTAGCCTCGTTGATAGAGCAGTCCGACTGCTGCGATGGGAACGGCCAGATCGCTGGCCGATTTGAGCTGATCTCCCGCCACATTGCCCAGACCGCCGGAATAGATAGGCAAGCCTTCGCTCAGCATATACTCCATGCTGAAGTACGCCGCCAATTTCAGTTTAGCGTCCGGATGCGCCTTCTGAAACCACGCGGCGGACTGCACCTCCTCGCGCTGCTCCCGCAACAGTTCTTCAACGCGGCGCCGGAAAGCGGGATCGGCAGAGGCGGCCTTGAGTTTTTCGAGCGAGACGGTTTGCAGCACAACCCACGGGTTCTCCGTGAGCTCCCACAACTCGGGATCCAGCTTTCCCCACAACTCATCCGACGACCGGTTCCACGTCCAGCGCAGGTTCAGTGCCAGCTCCTCAAGCTCCGGAAAAGGTGACGCCTCTGAAGGCACGTTCGTATTTGTGGGATCGTTCACAGAATTGCTCCTTAAGCAGCGGCGCACGCCGCCCGAAAGGCTTCGCTGACGATGGCCTGGGCTTCGGCCTCAATACGTTCCAGGTGGTCACGTCCGCGAAAACTTTCCGCGTAGACCTTGTAGATCTCTTCGGTGCCGGACGGCCTCGCGGCGAACCAGCCCCCTTCCGAGATCACCTTCACGCCGCCGATGGCATTACCATCCCCTGGCGCCTTGGTCAGAATCTTTTGGATCTTCTCGCCGGCAAGTGTGGTTGCGCGAATGTGCTCGGGCGAGAGTTTCTGCAACGCGGCCTTCTGCTCCGCCGTAGCCGGTGCATCAATGCGGTCGTACACCGGGTCGCCGAACTCCTGTGTCAGCGACCGGTAAATCTCTCCGGGATCGCGCCCCGCGCGCGACGTAATCTCAGCGGCAAGAAGCGCGGCGATCAAACCATCTTTGTCGGTTGTCCACACCGTACCATCCGAGCGTAGGAAGGATGCTCCCGCACTTTCCTCGCCGGTAAATCCCAGCGAGCCTTCCAGCAGGCCGTCCACAAACCACTTGAAGCCGACCGGCACTTCGTGCAGCCTGCGGCCCAGCTTTTCCGCTACGCGATCGATCATGCTGCTGCTCACCACGGTCTTGCCCACGGCGGCGTCCTTCCGCCATTTCGTCCGGTTCCCGAACAAGTAATTGATGCAGACCGAAAGATAATGATTCGGTGGAAGCAGTCCTACGCTCTTGGTTACAACTCCGTGACGATCATGATCAGTGTCGCAGGCCACCGCGATGTCGAACTTATCTTTGAGATCAATCAGCCGCCGCATTGCATAAGGTGACGAGGGGTCCATGCGGATTTTGCCGTCCCAATCCAGTGTCATGAAACGGAAGGTCGGGTCCACCGCATCGTTCACCACCGTCAGATTCAAGCGGTAGCGCTCGGCGATCGGTCCCCAATAGTGAACCCCGGCCCCGCCCAGCGGATCCACGCCCAGCTTCAGCCCGGTGCTCCGGATCACTTCCATGTCGATCACGTTGCCGACGTCTTGCACATACTCCGACATGTAGTCATGCTCGTGAGTGCCGGGCGCGCGCAAAGCCTGTTCGAACAGCATGCGTTGCACTCCGGTGAGATTGTTCGCCAGAAACTCGTTTGCCTTCGCTTGAACGAATGAGGTGATCTGGCTGCTCGCGGGTCCGCCGTTGGGCGGATTGTATTTAAACCCACCATCCGGGGGCGGATTATGTGACGGAGTGATGACGATTCCATCCGCGAACCCTGCTTTTCGCCCGCGGTTGTAGTTCAGAATCGCGAGCGAGACTGCGGGAGTTGGCGTATACTCACGGCCCTTCGAAATCATGACCTGGACGTCATTCGCGGCGAGCACCTCGAGGGCGCTGGCTAAAGCGGGCTCCGCCAGAGCGTGGGTGTCTGCTCCCATGAACAGTGGGCCATCAATACCCGTTTGCTTGCGATACAGGCAGATGGCTTGCGTAATGGCCAGAATGTGCCACTCGTTAAACGCGTGATCCAGGGAAGAGCCGCGATGGCCCGACGTGCCGAACGAAACACGCTGCTCTGGAATGCTGGCGTCGGGACGCTCTGCATAGTAAGCCGTCACCAGCCGCGGAACATTGACTAGGTCGGATTGGGCCGCGGGCCGTCCGGCTGCTGGATTTGTGGGCATGTATACAGCGTATCCCGGCAGCGGCGGATTCCGCGAGCAAGCTGTGGCACAATGAAGGAAGCTGATTGGCTTCGTCAGTAGCTGAAATAGCTTCCTCCCCCGTTGGTGAGTGAGGCTAAACTTAAAAGACTTGACGAGATGCCAACCGCCATCACCGAGAAACCCACCACAGTAAAAGATAACCGGCAAAAGTTGCTGGAGCGCGCGATGTCGCGCCACCAATATTCCGGCAGTGCGTTGATCGAGGTGCTGCACACGGCGCAAGAGTTGTTCGGATACCTGTCGCCGGAGCTGCTCTCGACCATCGCCCACAAGCTGCGCCTTCCGCCCAGCCGCGTCTTGGGTGTCGCCAGCTTTTATCATTTCTTTTCTCTCAAGCCGAAGGGCGAGCACACGTTTGTCGTTTGCCTTGGGACGGCGTGCTACGTCGCGGGCGCCCTGGGCCTCGTGGAAACGCTTGAGCGCCGCTGTTGCAAATCCGGTGCCACGAGCGCGGATGGCCGAGTAAGTTTCGAGACCGCGCGCTGCATTGGTTCCTGCGGCTTGGCGCCGGCAGTCATTTATGACGGAACGATCCTGGCCCGAGCCACACCGGATCAGCTCGGCCGGCAGCTAGATCAATTGGGTGTGAAATGACCATCGAAGAACTGCACGATCTGGAAACCAAAGAACAGGCGCGACAGGCCTCACTTGAGAACCGCATCCATTGCTGCACCGCCGCCGGATGCCTTTCCTGTGGCGCGGAGAGCGTGCGGCGCGCCATTGGCGAGGAGATCGAAAAACGCGGCGTGGGCGAGCGCGTCGAGGTCTGCGGCACCGGATGCATGGGCATGTGTAGCCGTGGCCCCCTGGTGCTGGCGTCAGCGCCGGGTAAGCTGTACGGTTCGCTGACGCCTGCCGACGCCCCGGCGGTGTTGGATGGGAGTGGCAGCTTAGCTGCCAGCGAGATTGATCGCAACAGCCCATTTTTCACCAAGCAGCAGCGCATCGTGCTCGCCGGAAGCGGTCGCGTCGATCCCGAGAAGCTGGCCGACTACATCGCGGCCGGCGGTTATCGCGCGCTGGCGCAGGCGCTCATCGAAATGAAGCCTGCCGACGTGGTCAAGGAAGTGGCGAAGAGCGGCTTGCGTGGCCGGGGCGGCGCGGGTTATCCCACAGGCCTCAAGTGGGAGTTGGTCGCAAAGCAGGTCGGTCCGACCAAGTACGTCGTCTGCAACGCCGATGAAGGCGATCCAGGCGCGTTCATGGATCGCAGCGTGCTCGAGGGCGACCCGCATCGGGTGCTTGAGGGCATGGCCCTCGCCGGCTACGCGGTAGGAGCACAGCAGGGCTACATTTACGTGCGCGGCGAATATGGTCTCGCCATCCAGCGCCTGCAAAACGCCATTAAGCAAGCCGAGCGCGAACATCTGCTCGGCGGCCGAATTCTGGACACCGGGTTCCAGTTCCGCATCGATCTCCGCATCGGCGCCGGCGCCTTTGTCTGCGGTGAGGAGACCGCCCTGATCGCCTCAATTGAGGGCAAGCGCGGCCAGCCACGGCAACGCCCGCCCTATCCGCCCGAATCGGGTTTGTGGAACGCGCCCACGCTCATCAACAACGTCGAGACATTCGCCAACATTCCACCCATCATCAACGAAGGCGGCGAGTGGTACGCATCCATCGGGACGGAGAAGAGCAAAGGCACGAAGGTTTTCGCGCTCGCCGGGCACATCAAACATACCGGGTTGATCGAAGTCCCCATGGGTACTACGCTGCGCACCATCCTATTCGACATCGGCGGCGGCATACCGAACGGCCGCTTCAAAGCGGCGCAGACCGGCGGTCCCTCGGGTGGCTGCATCCCCGAACAATTCCTCGATAGCCCTGTGGACTATGAATCGCTCGCCGCCATAGGCTCCATCATGGGCTCGGGCGGATTGATCGTGATGGATGAGTCTTCGTGCATGGTCGATGTCGCCCGCTTTTTCATGGAATTCTGCATGGATGAATCCTGCGGCAAGTGCATTCCCTGCCGAGCCGGCACCGTCGAGATGCACGACATCCTGCACCGCATGACGCGCGGCGACGCCAGTGAGCACGATCTCGCCATGCTCGAGGAGCTGGCAGGATTGCTGCGCGAGACCAGTCTGTGCGGCTTGGGCCAGACAGCGCCAAATCCCGTGATGAGCACTCTGCGCTATTTCCGATCGGAGTACGAGGCGCACATTCGCGAGCGACGCTGTCCGGCGGGCCACTGCGCCATCGAGGCGGAGGTGATGGTATGAGCGTCAAGACCCTTCAGATTGACGGCAAGATGGTCACCAGCCCTGAGGGTGAATCGATCTTCACGGTCGCTTGGGAGAACGGCATCCACATTCCCCGCCTCTGCCACATAGGCGGAATTTCCGACGTTGGCGCGTGCCGGCTTTGCCTGGTGGAAGTGGAAGGACAGCGGCGGCTGCAAGCCTCCTGTCTGACTCCCGTCCAGGAAGGCATGGTGGTGCGCACTGATACCGATAAGCTGCGCGCGCACCGCAAACTGATCGTCGAGCTGTTGATGGCCGAGCGCAATCACGTGTGCGCGGTCTGCGTCGCCAACGGCGCCTGCGAGTTGCAGGATCTGGCGATGCGTCTGGGAGTCGATCACCTGCGCGTGCGCTACCGCTTTCCGTCGCTGCCGGTGGATCTGACTCACGAGCGCTTCGGCATGGATCATAACCGCTGCATCCTCTGCACGCGCTGTGTGCGCGTCTGCGATGAAGTCGAAGGCGCCCACACTTGGGATGTGGCCGGGCGCGGCGCCGGATGCCGCGTGATCACCGATCTGGGCCAGCCTTGGGGCCAGTCGGACTCCTGCACGAGCTGCGGCAAGTGCGTGCAAGTCTGCCCAACGGGCGCCCTGTTCTCCAAGGGCAAAACAGTTGGGGAGATGGAGAAGGATCGCGGTTTCCTCAAGTACATCGTCACCGCGCGGGAGAAAGGCCAGTGGATCGGATGAGCGCAAAACCTCGGCTGGCAACCGTCTGGCTGGGCGGTTGCTCCGGCTGTCACATGTCGTTTCTGGATCTGGACGAGCGCCTGATCGATCTGGCCGGCAAAGTGGAACTCGTCGCCTCGCCCATCACCGACTACAAAGATTTTCCCCACGCCGACATTACTCTCGTCGAAGGCGCGGTGGCCAATGAGGAGCACTTGGCGCATGTACGAGAAGTGCGCCAAAAAACGAGGATACTGGTCTCGTTCGGCGATTGCGCCATCACCGGCAACGTGACTGCTATGCGCAACGCCTTCGGCGTGGACGACGTGCTCAACCGCGCATATCGCGAAACATCGGCGGTTGTTGTGGGCATCCCTTCAGGCAATTACGCCGTGCCCAAGCTGTTGGCGCGCGTGCGGCCGGTGCATGAGCTGGTGCACGTGGATTACTACTTGCCCGGTTGCCCACCGCCCGCCGATGCCATCTGGCAGGTCGTTGTGGATCTGCTCGAAGGGCGCGAGCCTGTAGGCGACGTACGGAGGTTCGGCTAATGCCCGAGCGCATCGTCATTCATCCTGTAACTCGAATCGAAGGCCACGCGAAGATCTCGATCTACGTCGATGCGGCCGGCGAGGTCGAATCCGCCCAGTTCCACGTCACCGAGTTTCGCGGTTTCGAAAAGATCTGCGAGGGCCGTCCTTTTCACGAAATGCCGGGGTTGATGTCGCGCGTCTGCGGCATCTGCCCCGTTAGTCACGTAATCGCCAGCTCCAAAGCAGGCGATGGTTTGCTGGGTGTCGACCCGCCGCTCGCGGCCGTGCTACAGCGCCGCTTGCTGAACTACGCGCAGGTGCTGCAATCGCACGCGCTCAGCTTTTTCCACCTGTCGTCGCCGGACTTGCTCCTCGGCCTGGATTCTCCGCCAGAGAAGCGCAATATTTTCGGCCTGGTCGAGCGCGAACCGGATTTCATTCGCCGCGGTATTCGCCTCCGGCAGTTCGGCCAGCGCGTGATCGAGCTCGCCGGCGGCAAGCGCGTCCATCCCGTCTGGGGCGCGCCCGGTGGCGTGTTGCAGCCGCTCTCCAAAGAAGCTCGCGACGAGATGGCAGGATGGATCACGGAATCAATCGATTCTGTCCAGATGGCTATCGGCCGCCTGAAATCGCTGCTCGATTCGTTGCACGAAGAGATCCAGCACCTCGGCAACTTCCCATCGCTATTTCTCGGCACTGTAAATTCCGACGGCGGCCTGGAATATTACGATGGCGTGATCCGCATCGTGGATAGCGAAGGCAACATCGTTGCCGACCGGCTCGATCCGCAGCGCTACAACACTTTCATCGAGGAAGCCAGCGAAGAGTGGACCTTCGTGAAGTTCGCGTACTACAAGCCGCTCGGCTATCCCGGAGGCAAGTATCGCGTAGGTCCCTTGGCGCGGCTGAATGTTGCGCAACATGCGGGCACCCCGCGCGCCGATCGTGAGATGCGCGAGTTCAAGCAGCGATCGCGCGGCGCCGTCTGCGAATCTTTCCACTATCACCTCGCCCGCCTCATCGAGATGCTGCATTCCGTAGAACGTATCGAAGAACTTCTGAATGATCCCGAACTGCTAGGTGAAGACGTGCGGGCGCGCGCGCTGCCCAATCGAAAAGAAGCCGTGGGATCGTGCGAGGCGCCCCGCGGCACCCTGTTCCATCACTATACGGTCGATCACGATGGCACCATGCTCAAGGCCAACCTGTTGATCGCCACCGGGCAGAACAATCAGGCGATGAACATGGCCGTCGAGCAGGCCGCGCGGCGTTTCGTACGTCCTGGCCAACTCAGCGAGGGCATGCTCAACCGCGTGGAAGCCGCCATCCGCTGCTTTGACCCGTGCCTTTCCTGTTCCACTCACGCCATCGGCCAGATGCCGCTGATCGTCGAACTTCGCGATAAAAGCGGCCGCGTACTCGAGCGCATCGAGCGGAGCTAGCGTGCGCGCGTTAGTCGTCGCGATCGGCAATCGGCTGCGCGCCGACGACGGTGTTGCCCACCGCGTTGCGGACTTGCTCACGGGTGTGGCGCCTCGGCGTGTACATCAACTTACGCCCGAACTTGCAGCCGAAATGCAGGACGCGGACACGGTGATCTTCCTCGACGCCGATCCGAAAGCCGACGGACCATCTTTGGAAAGAATCGACCGCTCCGTTGAAACTGCCGGTTCTCTCTCCCATTCGATGACTCCCGAGACACTGGTCGCGATGGCCTCGCGCCTTTACGGGTTCCACGGTGAAGCCTGGACCTGCCGCCTGTACGCACGCGACTTCAGTCCCAGCACCGAGATATCACCCGAGGCCGCGTCGCACTTAGAAAAAGCGGCCCAGCTCGTACAGCAACTACTGGAGGCGCGATGCACGAGTCCTCGCTAATACCCGGGCTGATCGCGAAAAATTGGAACAGTCAGTAGGACAGGCATTCCTGCCTGTCCAAACTCAGCCCTGTGGCGGCTTTTCTCTGACCTCCCGCCCCCGCAAATGCTACCCTCAAAATATCCATGAGTTTTTCGGAGTCCTTTTTCTCCTCGCGCTTTGCCATCACTCGCGGTGATCTCGAATCCTACATCTCCGAAGCTCTCTCCCAGGGCGGCGACTACGCCGATCTCTACTTCGAGTATCTCTCCACCAGCCAGATCAGCATCGATGAATCTATCGTCAAGAGTGCCACGCAAGGTGTCTCGCTCGGCGTCGGCGTCCGCGTCATTGCGGGCGAGCGCACCGGTTACGCCTACAGCGACGATCTGAGCCCCGAGAAAATCCGTCAGGCCGCGCACGTGGCGGCATGTATCGCCGCCGGTCCAGCGAAAGTAGAGAAAACACCGCTCGAAGAAGGTCGCAAGCGAAATCTGTACCCCGTGCTGACAGCTCCCCACGAAACTGCGTTCCTCGAACGCATGGACCTCATAAAGCGCGCCGATGCCGCAGCCCGAGGTTATGATCCGCGCATCTTCCAGGTCCAGGCGACCTACGCCGATAGCTTGCGCCACGTGATGGTCGCCACCAGCGCCGGCGTCCTGAGTTTCGACCGGCAACCGCTCGCACGCATGGGCGTGGCGGCGCTGGCCCGGCAGAACGGCAGCGCTCCGCAACGCGGATATGCGGGCGGCGGCGGGCGTGTCGAGTTGTCGTTCTTTCTCGAAGAAAAGACGCCCGAGCATTTTGCGCGCGAGGCGGCGCGGCAGGCGATTGTCCAGCTCGATGCCGTGGATGCTCCCGCTGGCGAAACCACCGTGGTGCTCGGCCCTGGTTGGCCCGGCATCCTGCTCCACGAAGCCGTTGGGCACGGTCTCGAAGCAGACTTCAATCGCAAGAAAGTTTCGGCCTTCAGCGGTCGCATCGGCCAGCAGGTGGCCAGCCCGCTGTGTACGGTAATCGATGACGGCACCATTCGCAACCGCCGCGGGTCACTAAACGTCGACGACGAAGGCAATCCCACGCAGCGCAACGTGCTCATCGAAAATGGCATTCTGCGCGGTTATTTGCAGGATGCGCTTTCCAGCCGCATTCTGCGCGCGTCTCCCACCGGCAACGGCCGCCGCGAAAGCTACGAGCACATCCCCATGCCCCGCATGACCAACACCTTCATGCTGGCCGGTGAGAGCGATCCCGCGGATATCATCCGCTCGGTTCCCAAGGGAATTTACTGCGCGAATTTCGGCGGCGGCCAGGTCGATATCACCAGCGGCAATTTTGTTTTCGCCGCTTCCGAAAGCTACCTGATCGAAGACGGCAAGCTCACGCGCGCGGTGCGCAACGCCACGCTCATCGGCAACGGTCCGGAGGCGCTGCGTTACGTCAGCATGGTTGGCAACGACTTGCAGCTCGATGAAGGCATCGGCATCTGCGGCAAGGAAGGGCAAAGCGTGCCTGTAGGCGTCGGCATTCCCACGCTCAAGATCGATCGCATGACCGTGGGGGGCACCGCTTGAGCCAGAACCATCTCGCTGAGCTGGCACAGCAAACAGTGAAACAGGCGCTCGAACGTGGCGCGAGCGATGCCGAGTGCACCATCCGGGAAGGCAACGAGTTCTCCGTGAACGTGCGCATGCGCGAGGTCGAAAGCCTGAAACAGGCGGGCTCGCGTACTGCGGGATTGCGTGCCCTTAGAGGCAAACGCGCTGGCTCGGCCTATACATCCGACCTCTCGGCTGAGGGGATCGAGCGCATGGTGGCATCCGCGCTCGAGCTGGCCGCCATCACCGGCGAAGATCCCCACGCCGGCATTCCCGAGCCCGGTGAATTGGGCGCGATCTCCGCCGACTTGCAGCTTTACTGCTCCGACGTCGAGCGTATAGAAACGGCGGTCAAGATTGATCTCGCGCGAGCGGCGGAAGCCGCTGCTCTCGATGCCGACCCACGCATCACCAACTCCGAGGGTGGCTCTTTCGATTCGCGCACAGGCCGGCGTGTGTTCGCCAATTCTCGCGCATTCGTTGGTGAGTATCGTTCGAGCTATTGCTCGCTGGCCGCGGTGCCGGTGGCGCGCGAGGGTGACTCCATGGAGCGCGATTACTGGGTATCCATGGCGCGCAGCTTCGCCGGCCTCGAGCCTGCGGCGCACGTCGGCCGTGTAGCTGCCGATCGTGTTCTACGCCGCTTGGGCGCGCGCAAAGTCAAAACGCAGCGCGTCCCAGTAGTATTTGAGCCGCGCACCGCGCGCAGTCTGCTGTCTAACGTCTTCGAAGCGGTGCACGGCGAATCGATCTACCGCCATGCCTCTTTTCTGGCGGGCAGATTGGGAGAAAAGGTTGCGACTGAAGCGCTAACTGTGATCGATGATGGCACCATCCCCGGTTTGTTCGGCAGCTCGCCTTTCGATGATGAGGGCGTTCCCTCCCGCCTCACCGCGGTCATTGAGCGTGGGGTACTGAAAAGCTACCTGCTGAACACGTATACCGCACGCAAGCTCGGCATGAAAACCACCGGCAACGCATCGCGCGGGGTCTCGGGCAATACTGGCATCGGGCACGGAAATCTTTTCATCGAGCCTGGCGAGCGTTCACCCGGCGAGATTATTGCAAGAATCGCAGATGGGCTGTATGTGACCGAGCTGATCGGCTCCGGCGTGAACATCGTCACTGGTGACTACTCGCGCGGCGCCGCCGGACTGTGGATTCGCAATGGCGAGTTCGCGTTTCCCGTCTCCGAGGTTACAATCGCTGGAAATTTGAATAAGATGTTGATGGATATGGAAGCGATTGGATCGGACTTGGAGTTTCGCGGCTCCACTGCCGCCCCTACGCTGCTGATCCGGGAGATGACCGTTGGCGGCCGGTAAACGAGTAACCAAAACTGCAGAGACGAGTTTTTCGATACCGATCCCGGTCATCGTGGGCGCCATCGTCGTGATCCTCGGCTTCAGTGCGTGGACCGGCTACAACTACTGGGCAGCCAAACATCCGCCCACTCCGCTCGTTCTGACCGCGGAAGCCAAGCAGTACGTCCACAACCTGCAATTGAGCGAAGTCGACATGAAGGCCGCCGAAAGCTACATGAAGCAGCAGGTGGTCGAGATCACCGGCAAGATCACCAACAACGGCCCGCGCAGCGTGAACGTGGTCGAGATCAACTGCGTGTTCTACGACGCCTACGGGCAACTCGTGCTGCGCGAACGCGTCCCAATAATCGGCCGCCGCACCGGCCCCCTTGCCCCCGGCCAAACCAAGAACTTCCGCCTGGCCTTCGACACTATCCCCGAAAGCTGGAACCAAGCCCTGCCGCAATTAGTGATCGCGCAGATCGTGTTCGGGTGACATACGCCGAATTCGGGGACTGCCGTCCAGGGTGCACACGCCGCAACCTGAATTGCCTTGGCCCGCCCTTCGAGATCCCACGCCCTCATTTTCATCCTCGGTGGTGGGGACCAGATTCCATAACGCTGCTACTTCCCAATACAAAACGTCGAAAAAATCCGGTTCAGAATATCGTCCGCAGTAGTCGCCCCCGTAATCGCATCGATGGGCCGCAGCGCTCCGTACAAATCGAGCAGCAGCATCTCATGCGGAATCTTGTCGGCAACCGCACCGCGCGCTTTGGCCAAATAGCCCAGCGATTCGCGCAACAACTGCTCATGCCGCAAGCTGGTGATGAAGCCCGTCTCCTGCTCCGCCACACCCCCTGGCGCGATGGCCTCGAATATCGCGTCGCGTAAACCCTCGATTCCCGCTCCCGTCAATGCCGAAACCGCGATCGCCCCTTCCGGCGGCGCCTGAGCCGCCAGATCCGACTTGTTCCCCACGACCAGCGCGCGCCCCTGCGACTTGGCGCGTTCCATCAGCTCGCGATCCTCCGATTTGACGGCGCCCGACAGGTCCACCACAACCAACGTCAGATCCGCATCCGCCATGGCCTGGAAACTGCGCTCGATGCCCAGCGTCTCAACCAATCCCTCAGCCGTCCGGATTCCCGCGGTATCTACAAGCTTCACCGGGATGCCGCGAATCGTCGCCACCTCGGAGACCAGATCGCGCGTGGTACCGGGGATGTCGGTGACAATGGCGCGATCCTGTTCGAGCAGCCGGTTGAACAAACTGCTCTTGCCGACGTTCGGCCGGCCAACGATGGCCAAGGTAAAGCCCGCATGCACGATCTTTCCGAAAGCGAAACTTGCCGCCAGCCGCTCAATGGCGCGCTCGATGGGATCGAGCCGGTGCAGAATTTCTTCCGCCGATGCCACACTGACATCGTCTTCCGCAAAATCGATGCCCGCTTCGAGTAACGAGATCAACTCGAGCAACTGCTCTTTGACTGGCGCGATCCGCCGCGAGACCGAGCCTTCGATCTGTTGCGCCGCAATGCGCGCCTGGTAGAGCGTGGTCGCTTCGATGAGATCGCGGACCGCCTCAGCCTGCGGCAGATCGATGCGCCCGTTGAGATACGCGCGCAACGTGAACTCGCCGGGCTCGGCCGGACGCGCGCCCTGCGCCATCACGCGCTCCACGCAATAACGCAGCACCGCGGGCGAACCGTGGCACGCAATCTCAATTACGTCGTCGGCAGTATATGAACGCGGCCGCGCGAAGAACGTGACCACAACCTGGTCAACCAAGCGGCCCTGTTCGTCGGCAAGCTCGGCGAGCGCTGCAGTCCAGGGTTGCCAGGAGTGCCCGCGCGGCAATCGCAGGATCTGAGCCGCAATTGCCGTCGCGTCCGTCCCGGAGATCCGCACCACTCCCAGGCCTCCACGGCCCGGCGGCGTGGAAATCGCGACGATCGTGTCGTTTAGGTCCAATTTGCGCGGCGGATCAGCGCCGGCCGCGGGGGCTTGGAGCGCGAGGACGGCGATCCCGCTCGCGCTCTCGTGGTCGACCGGCGTTCGGATACGCGGGCGGGGGCGCTTCCGGCAGGCTGGCCATGCCTGCGGGATAGATCACCACCTGGCGGTACCCGCCGTGCCCCGTACTTTCACTGCGCAGCTCCGTCTCGTTCCGCATCGCGAGGTGGATCACACGGCGTTCCCGGCTATTCATGGGATTGAACTTGAACGGCTGTCCCGTGCGCTTCACTTTTTCAGCCGCCGCCGCCGCGCTCATGCGCAGCTCTTCGATGCGCAAAGCCCGGTAATCCTGTGCATCGAACGAGATGCGCGAGTGGTCGTCGGAGGAGATGTGCAGCGCCTCCATCGTGATGTACTCCAGCGCCAGTAACAGTTCTGCTTTGTTGCCGAGCAGGAGATCCACATCCTGGCCGGAAAATCGCACCACAACTTCCGGGTTCTCGAAATCCGGGTTGGCCGATTCGCCTTCGGCAGCCTCGTATTTCACCTGGAAGCCCGCCTGCGCGAGGAGCGGCTTCAGGAATTGATCGATCTTCGGTGTCACCGAGTCGACGGTGTATTTTTTCTCGCTCACCGCCTCTTCCCGCTTTGCTTCTTTGTTACAGGCACCGGCTGCGGCATGTCTGCTACGGTCACGGTTTTATTGAAAAACCACTGCTGAGCGATGCCCACCAAATTGGAAGTCATATAGTATAGCACCAGCCCGCTAGGCAAACTATAGAAGAAAAAGCCCATTACGAGCGGCATCATGAGCATCATGCGCTGCTGGCTGGGGTCCGCGGCAGTCGTCGGCGTCATCTTCTGCATGAAAAACTGGGTGGCGATCATGGCGATCGGAAGTATATGAATCGCCAGGGTCTCCGGCTGCGAAAGATCAGTTACCCAGAGCCACTCCGCGTGACGCAATTGGACGGAAACGGACAGCACGTTGTAGAACGCGATGAAGAATGGAATCTGGATCAGCATGGGCAGGCAGCCACCCATGGGATTGGCGCCATGCTTCTTGTAAAGCGCCATAACCTCTTCGTTCTGCTGTTGTTTGCGTGGGTCGCGCAGGCTGATTCCCTTGTACTTGTCGTTGATGGCGGCGATCTGCGGTTGCAGCACCTGCATCTTCTTCATGGACTTCAGGTTAGTGAGTCTCATCGGGAACAGCAGAAGATTGATCAAAATCGTGACCGCGATGATGGACCAGCCGTAGTTGTGCAACCACTGGTTGTTTACATAGTGGAGCGCGAAGAACAGCGGCTTGGCGAGGAACCAGAACCAGCCGAAATCAATGACGTTCACCAGTTTCGGGTTGACCTGGCGGAGGATATCGATATCTTTCGGTCCCACAAACAACGCGAAATCGTTGCGAACCGGATGGCCGACGCCAGCCCCCACGCGGGGTTGCTCTTTCGGGTCGGCGGCCGTGGCCACGGTATCGCCGAATGTGACCAGCCGCAGCGGGCCGGAACCGACGGGCTGAAACGCCGCCGTGAAGTACTTGTCCTCGATGCCGGCGAATGAGAAATTGCCTTCATCGGTTACCGGGCCGTTCTTGGCATCCTTGGCTACGTGAGTTCTCAGCTTGGTGTCATTGACGTCGAAGAAGATCGTGCGCTGGTTTGGATTGGTGATGGCGTGGTCGCCAAATCCGCCGCGCCATGCGATCAGATGAGGCAAAGCCACGCCATTCTCGCGAACCTCGGTCGAGACCTCGGTGAGGTACTCTTTCTTCCGAAACAGGAAGGTCTTACGAGCGCTCACGGCGCCCTCTGCGTACTCATACGTGATGCCCAGACCGTCTCCTGACGGCTTGGCATCGAAAAGAGCACTATTCAGGTCCGCAGCCGGCTTCTTCTGTTCGAAAAAGAACTGGAACGGATACCCCGCCTTCGCCGCCGCTACAGCGTTCACGAGCTCGAGCGGCTTGCCGTTGCTGTCCGTGTATTTCTTCAGTGTCCACTCGTGGACCACGGCGCCGCGGTTGGAGAACACGACTTTGTAGAGATCGGTCTCAACAACGAAGGTTTGCTCTTTCTGTGCGGCGATGTGCTGCGCGGAGGCCGCGCGTGCCGCGGATGCTTCCGGCGCTGTTTCCACTGGCACGGGCGCAGTGGCGGGAGTCGTCACCGCGGATTGCTGCTGAGGAGCAGATGATTTCTTCGCTGGCGGTGGCGGTGCAATTGTCTTGAAGAAGTACGGAGTGGCGAAGAGTACTATCCCCATAAGCGCGAACGCGATCAGGAGCCGCGTCTCCGTGGACAACTCTTGTTTGGAGCCAGGCTGCTGATTCTTCTGCTCGTCGCTCATGGCACCAGATCGATTCCGCCGGCGTGAAACGGGTGGCAGCGAAACAAGCGTTTCACGCCCATCCAGCTTCCGCGGCCAACGCCATATCGTTCCACCGCCTCGCGCATGTACTCTGAGCAGGTTGGATGAAACCGGCAGGCCGCCGGCAGCCAGGGGGACAGAAATCGCTTATAAAGCCGCAACGCGCTCACAATGAACTGTTGCAGCGGAGAAAGAACTGCTCCACTTCCCGGACCAGTTCGCTGAAGGGCGAGTCCATCGCCGCGCGGCGCGGATTGAATACTATTTCCCACTGTGGATTTAATTGATCGAGCCGCAGGCGGACAGCCTCGCGGACACGCCTCTTGATACGGTTTCTCGCCACTGCGTTCCCGAGCGATCGGGGCGCCGTGAACCCGATCCTAGATACGCTTTTGCCATCCGATTTTTCCCTCCGCAAGTAAAACGCGGCGAAGAACCGGCCGGAATAGCGAGTTCCGTGGTCATACACTCGCCGGAAATCTTTGGAGCGCAACAGGCGAACACTTTTCGGAAAACCTGCGATTCGGACTACCTTTCGGAGCTGACGGTCAGCTTTTTGCGGCCCTGCGCCCGTCGGCGCGAAAGAACCTTGCGCCCGTCGGCGGTTTTCATGCGGGTGCGGAAGCCATGCGTTTTGGCGCGCCGCCGTCTATTCGGTTGAAACGTTCTTTTCGGCATTTTGCTCTAAGTTTTTAGTATAGAGCAGGGTGGGGGGTGGAGCAATCGGGCGCCGAACTGAAGAGGGACCGTGTCGACCGCCAGACAATCTGTCGTGCCTTCTGTGGACACTGTGTCAAATTGTCTGCGGCGATGTCTCAGCGGCCCACTGAGGGGGGCGAAGACAGCATGGATAAGAACAAGCAAAGAATCACCATGCCCGCGAGAATTGAGGCGACCCACATAAGGAAACCTTCCTCCGCCATCTGATACTGCAATTTGCTTTCCGAAGCTCGTCACACTTGCTACCAACTTCGGTTATGGTACGCGGGCACTACGCGATTCGGACTAAGCATTCGGAAATTCGCCTGAGAGACGGCCTGGGGTTTGCATTTGCGAACCGGAATTTGGAAACGCGATGGGTGCGTTTCTACCAGATCCCATAGGGGCGGCGCTCGTCTGCGTTCGGACGCTGGAAGAGATTCTTGCGGAGAAGGTGGACATCGATGAATCGGGGCCGCCGAAGTTCGTACGGAGATGGAGACGCTGGAGAAAATCGCCGAAAAGGTGGAGAAGATCCGGGTCTTCGGCGGGTTTCGACACGCTGCTCCAGCGCATGATTGCTCTGAACGGTGAGAGCAAGAAGATGATGGACTAGCGGATAGGGCGAGGCAAATGCCTCGCCCGTCGCTTACGGGGATAATGTAGTGTGTTAGCATGCTCATATGAGCCACCGTCTGCAAGTCTTGATCCCTGAGCAGCTGGACGCCAGGATCGAAAAAGCAGCGCAACGCAGCCGGACTTCGAAGGGAGCGTGGGTGCGCAAGGCCATCGAGGATGCGCTGGAACGGCGTTCCAGGAAAGAATCGGATGGCGCAGATCCATTGGCGCGACTTGCTTCCCTCAACGGCCCAACGGCCGACATCGACGACATGATCGCCCAGATTGAATCCGGACGATCGTGAAGGTTTTCATTGATTCGAACATCCCGATGTACGTCGCGGGAAAGGAACACCCACACCGGGAACCGGCGCGCCGCTTGCTCGCCAAAATCCAGCGAGGCCAAATAGAAGGGTTCACAAGCGTCGAGGTGCTTCAGGAGATTCTGTACCGCTACACCGCTCTGCACAAGCCGGATCTCGCGCGAGAGGTGTACGATGCCTTCGTTCAAATTTGCCCTGTGGTGCTGGGCGTAACCCTCGCCGAAACGGATCTTGCCAGGAATCTATTGGGCGAGGTGGACGGCATCTCCGCCCGGGACGCGATTCACGCGGCGGTGATGATCAACGCCGATCTGGAGTGGATTGCTTCGTTCGATAAGGGATTCGATAGCGTGCCCGCGATCCGCCGCCTGGAGTTGAAGTAGAAATCCCGGTATTTGGTGTGAGGCGCGTAGAGGTTGACTGGGACGCCAGTGCGCTAATTCTGCGTTGATCGACGGATGTAGCGTAGGGACACGCGCCGTTAGCGGATACCTGCGGCCTTTCGGGTTCGTCACGCCGAAAAAAGCCGCGGGTATCCCGCCAACCCGGCGGCGGCTGACCAAAGGATTGGCTCGGCACCCTGTTCCTATCATGCTGCTTGCCCGCCTTGCGACAGATCGCCGCTGGCAGAAACAGGGAGTGGGAAAAGCCCTGCTGAAAGACGCCATGCTGCGCACACTACAGGCTGCCGACATTGCTGGCATTCGTGCGTTTGCCGTCCATGCAAAGGAAGAAGACGCTCAGCAGTTTTATCGGCATTTCGATTTCGTTCCTTCCCCTACCGACCCCATGCATTTGTTCGTTTTGTTGAAAGATGTACGGCGCGTTGTTCTGGCGCACTAGGATTCCTCTGTCTCGCACAGCCTCTATCGGCCCGCGCGAAGGCCCAAGGGGTCAAAGGCCGCCGGCCCGAGCACATGCGCTGGCGCCCATCCGAGATCGCGGAATCCGTCGGGTGAAGCGCTGAGCACGATCTGAAAGCTCGATTCATCGGCGGGAGGCTCCGGCGGCTTCCCGGACTGCGGGAAGACCAACGCCAGGTACCTCAGGATGGTATACACGTCGCCTTCCTCCGGGACGCGAAAGTCGTATTGCTGCGAGCGGAAACGGATCCCCGCGCCCATCTGCCAGAGACTCCAGGCGAGAAACGCACAACACTCGATAGCGCGCTCGAACCAGTCTTCGAGATGGGGCGGCACATCACGGTCCAGAAAGATCTCGACCGCCGGCTCCTGCTCTCGCGCGAACTCGCGAATCTGCAAATCGCCGGTGTGTGCCGAGGCCTTCCAGTCGAGATGGCGCGCGCTCTCGAAGGCCTCGTACGGACGGATGCGATAAAAGTCACGCCCCAGGCCCACCATGTGCGCTTCGATTTCACCGACTATCGCCGTGAGCAACTCGGGGAATCCGGGCCGCGGCTCGATTGACGGGTACACCAGCACCTCGCGGCGCAGCGTCACCCGCACCATCTTGTCGAGAAATCCGAATGGAAACCGCGTGGTGAAAACGAAACTATTCTGGCGCTGCGTTCCCCGGCGATCGAACTGAACGTCCACGCTTTCTTCGAGCACTGCACCTCCGGGAATCAACGGGAAATAGACGGGTGCGGTCAGAATGACGCGCTGGTCGGGCGTCCTTCCCAGTGTGGCTTGCGGATGCTCCGGCACCCCCCTCACCTGGATGGAAAACGAGGGCATCCAGCCCTTGAGATTGCGAACATAGAGTTTGGCGCGTGCCGCGCGTCCCGCCGAAATGTGCTCGGGCAGCAGGAGGTCAAGCTCCAACCCCGCCAGGCACAGCCGGCTGATGAAACTCGACACCAGCATGGTGGAAATCATGGTGGCGAGAATCAGAAACAGCAAGTTGTTGCCGGAGAGTATCGCCGCGGCCGCCACCAGAGCCACGGCAAGTGTGAACAGCATTCCGCCGCGCGTGATCTGGTAGCGGATACGGCGTCGCATCGCGGATCGCAGTTTCTGAAACCGGCCGGACATGAAAAGAAGAGGAAACCGATCCTCAGCTTCTGTTGTGGCACAATCAAGGGTTTCTGTCGAGCCCGTGTTCCGAGCGAATTATTGCTTGCTGAGCGCGACCGTCCCCATCAAGCCGCCGAGTCCCATGGTCTCGACCGCCGATGACGGGACCACGACCATCGCCCCTTTCTCCTTGATCGCCTCGTACAACATATTCATGGCGCGCAAGTGCAAGGCGACAGGGTTCTGCTGGTACACCTGAGACGCCTGCGAGAATTTGTCCGCAATCTCCGTCTCAGCCGTGCCCAGAATGATGCGCGCCTGGCGCTCCCGTTCGGCCTGCGCCTGCCTCGACATGGCGTCTTCAAGAGCTTGCGGAATGTGCACATCGCGGATTTCCACCGAGTGCACGGTGATGCCCCACGGATTGGTTTTGGTATCCAGGATGCGCTGCAGCTCCTGGCCGAGCGTCTCGCGTTCGGTAATCATCTGCGCAAGTTCGTGGCGGCCAATCGACTCCCGCAGCGCGGTCTGCGCGCTCAACATAATGGCTTCCACGAAATCCTGTACCTCAAGGATGCACTTCTCGGCATCCCATACCAGCCAGAACACGATGGCATCCACATTAACCGGCACGGTGTCGCGTGTCAGGGCGGATTCGGCTCTCACATCGGTCACCCGCACGCGCTGGTCGATGTAGCGGCTGACCGAATCGATCACAGGCACGATCATGAACAGGCCCGGCCCACGCAGTCCACGATAGCGCCCCAGCCGCAGCACAGCGGCCTTCTCCCATTGCTTTGCTACCTGGACGGCGAACATGAAATACGTCCCGATGACGACCGCGGTGAATACCGGAGCCGGGCGATCCAACACCATGCTCGTTGCCAGGCCTATCGCCAGCATCACAAAAAACAGGAAAAGACCCGGGCCGCTGACGTGCACCGGCGAGCCGCCCTTTTCGCCGGAACCGGTCTTCAGAGTGCCTATCAAACTCATGTTCTAATTCCTCCTCGGTTTTTGTTCCGCCAGCAAACCCTGCAATCGCTCGAGCACCTGCAGTGCTGTGAATCCCTCGGCGCCGGCTCGAGCCACGAGGTCGCTCACAATTCCATCCAGCTTCCGCTGCCTCTCGACGCCGTCTTGTTCCACACGCTGCGTACCGATGAATGTCCCCGACCCCTGGTGTGTATCCAGAAAACCGCGTATTTCCAGCTCGCGATACGCCCGGATTACGGTGTTGGGGTTGATGGAAAGGTCCACTGCCAGTTGGCGCACTGTGGGAAGCTGGTCACCGCTCACCAGTCGCCCGGAAGCAATTCCGGCGAGTACCTGGTCCATAATCTGGCGATACACCGGCACTCCAGACCGCAGGTCGAGTTGGACGCCAAATGGCGTGTCCGGCTGAGCTGCCTTAGTCATTTCAATTACTAGTGTACTATTTTAGTAATACAAGTCAATAGCGATAAAATGACCTTTGCCTTCCGATCCTGATCTGTTTGCGCCGCTGAAGCGCTATTGGGGGTATGACGGCTTTCGCCCGCTGCAGGAGCGCATCGTGCGGAGTCTGCTGGAGGGTCACGACATCGCCGTTGTCATGCCGACTGGTGGCGGTAAGTCGCTTTGTTATCAGTTACCTGCGGTGGTCATGGGCCGCACTGTGGTGGTGATTTCGCCACTCATCTCGCTGATGCAGGACCAGGCCGCGCAGCTCGCGCAAATGGGAATTCCGGCGGCGGTTCTGAATAGTTCCCTGCCTCCGGCCGAGCAAAATCAGGTGATTCGTCAGGCGATCGGCGGGGCTTTCCGGCTGTTGTATCTCTCCCCAGAGCGCTTGGCTCGACAGGACACGGTTGAGTGGCTGTCGCGGGCGCCCATCGCGTTCTTTGCGATTGACGAGGCGCACTGCATTTCCGAGTGGGGCCACGAGTTCCGTCCCGAATACCGGCAGCTCAGTGCGTTGCGCGAGAAATTTCCGGAACAGCCGATCGCTGCTTTCACGGCCAGCGCGACGCAGCGTGTGCGGCATGACATCCTGGCGCAACTGCGGCTTCACGAACCGCACAAGTATATTGCCAGCTTCTATCGTCCGAACTTACGCTATCTGGTGCGGCAATGCGATGGCGCGGGGCAGTTGCGCTTGTTGCTCTCCGCGCTCCGCGCGCACGCGGGCGAGAACGCAATCGTTTACGCACCCACAGTGGTGAGGGTAGGCGAGACGGTGCAGTTTCTGAAGCAGCAAGGGATTCGCGCGGTGGGCTATCACGGAAAAATGGAAGCGTTGGATCGCCAGCGCAACCAGGAAAGCTGGATGTCGGACGAAGTGCGAGTACTCGTGGGTACAATTGCGTTCGGTCTGGGGATCAACAAGCCCTCGGTACGAGCGGTGGTTCATCTGGCGCTGCCGAAGTCGATCGAGCAGTATTACCAGGAAGCAGGGCGCGCGGGCCGCGACGGGCTTCCCGCCGACTGCGCCCTGTTGTGGCAGAAGCGCGATGTGGGCCTGCTGACCTATTTCATCGAAAGTCTGAAAGATCCCGGTGAAAAGGAGCGCGCCTGGCAGCGTTATCACGCCATGCGGCGCTTCGCCGAGGCCAGCCATTGCCGGCACAGGCAGATCTGCACGCACTTCGGCGAGACGCCTAAGTGGGAGACGTGCAGCATGTGCGATGTGTGCGCCGCGGTGCCCGCGTGGATGGCGGCGCCCTCGGCACCGGAGACTCGGAGGCGAAAGCAAAAACGCGCGACGATGCAGACTTCGGAACCGCGCCGTTCCGACTTGGCTGACCACATGCGGGAGTGGCGGCGCACTGTGGCCAAGGGTAACGGAGTGCCGGCATATGTGATTCTTCACGACAGCACGCTCGAGGAAATTTGCCGCAGGCGGCCCGCGAGCATCGAAGCACTACTCGAAATCCCGGGCATCGGGACGCGCAAGGCGGAAACCTATGGCCGCGAGATTCTGTCGGTGCTGGCGGCATTCTCGGGGCCTGGCCGGAGGGCGTAGGGTAGATTTCATTCGGGATGCGCTTGCGGGTTGAACAGTTGATCCGGAATGCCGTGGCGCGGAACAATAGTCAGACCCCATGATGCGCACCGCCTTTGGAATCCTGCTCGCTACCGCGGCGTTCGGCGCTGATTACATTTTCGTTAACGGCAATGTGATTACGGTCGATTCATCCAAGCCGGCGGCGGAGGCTTTCGCGATCGCCAATGGACGCTTCGTCGCGGTCGGAGGCAACACGGAGATTCGCGGGCTGGCGACGCCGGAGACGAAACTCATCGACCTAAAGGGAGCGACCGTCACGCCCGGCTTCAATGATGTACATCTGCATCCGCACGCCAGTTACCCCGAGAACTCGCCGTACTACATGCCGTGGCTCGGGCCGGACAAGGTGCACAACATGGATGAGCTGATCGCGGCACTCAAGCGCAAAGCGGCGGTCACGCCCAAAGGGCAGCTCATACGCGGAGAGCGCTACGACGATGAGAAGCTCGGCCGCCATCCCACGCGGCACGATCTCGATCAGGCATCGACAGAGCATCCCATCAGCATTAGTCATGCGTCGGGGCATGTGACGGTGGTGAACAGTTACGTGCTGCGTGTGGCTGGGGTCAACAAAGACACACCCGATCCGCCGGGCGGAGCCTTCGACCGCGATCCCGATGGCACGCCCAACGGCGTAGTACGCGAGGCGGCGCGTGGGGTCCTCACGCGAAGTGGGGCCTTCGAATCCGCAGCGCGCCCGCCGTGGGATGCCGAGGTGGAAGGTTACCTGCGATGCTTCCGCGAATATGCGGCGCGCGGCATCACCAGTTGCGCGGCGGCCGGCGCAGGGCCGGAGAACATCCACATGTATCAGGCGGTCCGTGCCGCGGGCAATCCGGTACGGCTTGGTGTGATGGTGTCGGAAAACCATTTTCGGAAAGCGGCAGACCTGGGGCTGAGGAGCGGCTTCGGCGACGACATGCTGCGCCTGACCGCCATCAAAGTGTTCCATGGGAATTCGCTGAGCGGCCGTACCTGCTGGCTGTCGGAAGAATACTCGGATCGTCCCGGCTATTTCGGCATTCCGCCCGCGCGGCAGCAGGCGCAGCTCGATGAGGCGTATCAGGCCATGCACGATGCCGGCTGGCAGACGGCGACTCACTCGAATGGCGATCGCGAGATCGACATGGTGCTCACCGCGATCGAGCGCGCGCAGGCCAAGAATCCGCGCCCGGACCCGCGGCATCGCATCGAGCACGCGAGCGTGATGACGCAATCGCTGCTGGAGCGTGCGAAAAAAGCCGGCGTCATCCTGGTGTTCCACTCCTACATGTGGGAACACGGCGACAAACTGGAGTCATACGGCCCGAAGCGGCTGGCCATGATGCATCCTTACCGCACTGCCATCGATATGGGCATTCATGTGGCAGGTCACTCCGACTCCAGCGTGTCGGCCGCCTACCCTCTGTTGCGCATCCAAGACATGGTGACGCGCCAAGGCTCCGATGGGCGCGAGTACGGCGCCAACCAGCGCGTGACGGTGGACGAGGCCATCCGCGTGTGGACGCTCGACGGTGCCTACGCGACGTTTGAAGAGAACATCAAAGGCTCCATCACGCCGGGCAAACTCGCCGACTTCGTGGTGCTGCGGGCTGATCCACGCAAGGTCCCGCCGCGCGAGATCAAGGATATCGTGATCGACTCGACGTGGATTGGGAGCAAGGCTGTGTTTACGGCGGGGTCGACAGAAAGGTGAGGGACTGAAATGAGTACAAAACGTTATCCGCTGGTGATCGAGCCAACCAGCACTGGCTATTCTGCGTTCTCACCGGACGTGCCAGGATGTGCGGCAGTGGGAGACACCGAGGAAGAGACGCGGCGGAACTTTCAGGAAGCGTTAGCTGCTCACTTTGAGGCGATGCGAGAGATTGGCGAGCCGATTCCGGAACCTCGCGGTTCGGTTGACTACGTGGAAGTTGTGGCGTAGCCGTCTCGACATCAGGCCGACGCTGCCCCGCCTGCTGGCTTCACGACCTTACTCGCAAGCAGCGCCAAAACGCCGATCACCACGCCGGAGATCACGCCAATGACTGGCCCGATGATGGCCATCATGGGCCGCGGTGAGAGTGGCATCGACTGCATCATCTCCGCCTCGCGCGCGTGAGTGGCGATGTATTGGCTGAAAAGCAGAATATGCGCAGCCGTGATCCAGACGCTGTTGGCGAGGCCCAGAAGCAGGCCATGCAGGAACACCTTTCGTGCCTGCTTGGCGATGATGTAAGCGCAGATCACGAAGATGACGAGCCAGCATAGCGGCTCGATATTCGACGGGATCACGAAAACCGTGGCCAGGCCCATGGCCAGCCCAAACACCGAGAGTTGCAGGATGAGCTTCCAGTTCATTTTCTGGCTCTCGCCCCTTTCTTGGTTGTAGGTTTTGTCTTGTCCTTCGCCGGCAAGGAGCGGGCGAATTCCAGAGAGCGCACGATCCAGTGGGCAATGAACTTAGGGTCACGCCGCGACGGCTCCGTCAAGATCGCGAAGCCCTTGCTCCTGCGGCCCGGCATGGGTTCGAAAGGGCCGGCGCCATCGAGCTTCAAAAAGTTGGCGAAGTCGGCCCTGGAAAGCCGGAAGAGCAGGTTCTGCTTGAAGAGGCTAACGAACAGGTTGCCGTGCACGAAACAGGCCGGGTATCCAAACATCTTCTTGTACACGATCCCGGGCTCTTGCGGAGCCAGGCTCTCGAAAAAGGCAACCAGGTCCGGCGAGGACTTCTCCCAAGTTGGCGCGGGGGGCTTAGGCATCCGAAGCGGATGATTGTATCACCGGGCGGGAGAGCTAGAGGTTAAATCTAGTGCAACGCGGCGTCAGTTGACCTTCGAGACCGTGGCCTCGACGTCCAGTTTGCGTGTGGTGACAGGATCGTCGAAGGAGGCCACCAGGGTGGGCCGTCCCAGGCCGAGAACAGTATTGATAACAAAGCGGGTTTGGGCGACGCTGGGGTTGGGTCCACCGGTTGTGGAACGTGGGCCAGGCGCACTCAAATCGACTTCCGCGAAGAGCGCGACCCTTTCGTTCAATTCGGGCGCAACGCAATCAATGTTCACGCCGGTCTCCAAGTAGGAATATTGAGCTGCCTGAGGACCGGAGCCGGTGGCATAGGGGATCTTGTCGTCCACGCGGAACGTGCTCTTCTGATTGTTGCGCGCCACGATCAAAATTGCGTCCTTGTCAGCGTTTTGACAATTGGCAAAGCTGTGACACCGCCCAAATGTGCAAGCTGCTGATTCCACAGGCCCACCGCAGTGGCCACGGGGTTGCTATCTGGATCTCCAGAGAGAACCCATGGCCGTACAGTCGTTCCTATCCCGTGTTGCCAATTACACGTTCGCCAATGCCGAAATCGCGCGCAATCGCGGCGAGGCCGCCGCTTTTGGCCAGATCGACGGACGGCGCTACATGCGATCGCCGATCACGTCCCGTTTCGAGCTGGGCTGGCAAGACAATCGCGGCTGGCAGAAACAGACGCAATCACGCGGGGTGAACATGAGCAGCGCCGGAGCGGCGGTCATGTCACCGGAACCGATTGCTGTCGGCTCGACCGTGTACCTGAACTCGAAAGAGTTGCTGCTAATGGGGGCTGCTACGGTGCGGCACTGCACCGAAAAGAGTTCCAAGTTTTTGATTGGGCTGGAATTTCGCGGTTCGCTGGTGCGTACGTTCTAAGTTAGCGCTCCTGCGCGGCCCACAGGCTTCCGTAGCGAAGCAATTGCGTTGTGCCAGGCGTCCGGATCGCAGCCGCATCGTGACCGAGCACGGTTTGGAATACACGCCCTCCCGCATACTCATAAACACACGCTACAGGCTCCGGCTTTCCTGTCGCTTTCGCCAGCGCCGTGGCCAGAACGTGGACCGGGAGTTCGCCTTGCATCGCTCCGTACAGTTCATCTTTTGTCTTATACGATTCGATGTCGCGGGTTGCCGGATGAGCCGAGTCCACAAGCACGATCGAAAAAGGCGCATAGGGATCGTGAGTGCTCTTCGACTCACTCCAAACGCGGCGGCAAATCTGACGGTACTCGGGCCAATCGGCGGCTGCTCCGCCGGGAAGGTCGGGACTGAATCCCGCGCCGGCGAAGTGCAGAATCACCAGCCCACCGCCGTGGCCAAGGTATTTCGTGAGTCCATTTTTAGCAGCGTCGCTCACGCGAGGATGGTTCCAATTGACGTAGTTCAGGACCACGAGTTTATATGCCGCGAGGTCCGCAAGAATCTCAGGGTTCTCGCTCACGGTCACCTGAAATCGGGGTAATTCACTGTTCAGGGCGGCGATGATGGCAGGCGTCGTCTCGCGCCATTGATGGCCGGGATCCATATCGCCGGTCAATATCAGAGCAGGAATCGGATTGGTGAGCAGCGCGCGATCGACCTCGTCGTCTTCCGCAAAGGTGGAATCGACGCCACCGGAGGGAACATCGGCGCCGGCGGTCCACACAATGGCATTGAGGATCAGCTTCCGGTAGTCATCGTTGCGCCAGTTAGCGAAGTAGTGGCCTGTCGTGGTTCCGAAGCCGCGCCCGCCATTTTGCCGCTCTACCGCCCAGGCAACTGCCTGGTCCTCGGGCACGGGAGAGAGCACCGGAACCTGAAGGATCAGGCGCAGGCGCTGATCGTTTTGGCGGAAGCGGATCTGGTAGTAGAACTCGTCTTTGAAATGAAACGGCTGCACCCCGTTCAAGATGGGGTGGCCGGGCGCGCCGAGCTTAACATCGGTCTCCACCGTTTTGATCAGTGACACGCGTCCCCGCTTTTCATCCCACTCATAGAAGCCGCCGTTCCATTCGAGCACTTGGTCGGCGTACTCATAGGAAATGAACGTGGAGAAATGGAAAGTGACGAAGCCGCAGCCGCGCGCCATTTGTTTTTCCACGATGCGCATTCTTTCCGGTGTGAAGATGGGGACGCGCGGAGATTCATCGTGGTCCTGCCCGTCTGAAATGACGACGATGGTGTCCGCGGTGTCGAGCGTTTTGGGATCGTCGGGCCAACCGTTGAAATAGATCTCGGTCTGGATGCCGTGGAGATTTGGCGACCGGTCCAGAAGCACTTTCAGCAGTTTGATGGTCTTGAGGTACTCATGTTCGCCGGGACCGTGGCTCTTTTTGCCCGCGATGAGCACTATCTTTCGCGACCTGGCAGCGCTGCCTGATAGAGCGGAGAGCGCCAGGCACAGCCAAACAAGCCATCGGGACGTTGGCATGATCTGGATGCGCCCTATTCCGGAGTCCAATAGTTCTGGAAGCCGATGTAATCGGCGCGCAAGTTCGCCAGGATGGTGCGTCTCAGTTCCAGGAAATCGATGTCGCCCTGGTGTTCGTAGACGATCTTGCCGTCCGGGGTGATGAGCACGGTATACGGGACGGCGGATTTCCAATCGGGATTGAACTCTGCCTGAAGAGCGTAGGTATCGTCCGATCCGAAAAGTAGATTGCGGCTGGATGCGTGTTGCTTCTCGAGCATCCTTAGGACGCCTTCCTTCTCGTCGGGCATGTTGGTTGAGACCGTAACCAGATCGAAGTCGCGGACACGGTACATCCGATAGGTGGTTTCGATGTCCGGAAATTCGTGCACGCAGGGGCCGCACCAGGTGGCCCAGAAACTGACGAGTAGCAGCTTGCCGGTTGGATTGGCGCGCAGTTTCTTCAGGTCCTCGGCCGACGTCATATCGAGCCGCACCGGTTCCGCCTCGATCTTCTTCTGGTCCGCGATGCGGTTCGCCTCCTTCTCCTTCCATTTGGTTGAACAGCCGAAAACGCCAGTCTCGGCGACGGGCACAGGTTTCCCGGCAAGCAGTGCTTCGATGGCATTGCGTGCGTCTTCGGTTTTCACCAGCTCCTGACGATAGCTGTTGTCGATGCGGCCTTGATAGCGCAGCTTGCGTTCCTTGTCGAAGATGAAAACGTGCGGTGTGGCTTGCGGTCCGAGCGCGAGAGCCACCGACTGCGTTTCACCATCGTAGAGGTACGGATAGCGCAGGTGTTTGTACGCGACGCGAATCTTCATCTCGTCGAGACTGTCGCTGGTGTCGGCGGAATCCAACTCGTCGACGCGGATGGCATCCGGGTCATTGGGCTGAATGACCACCACGGCCACGCCTTTCGATTGGTAGTCGTCGGCGAGTTTCTGAATACGCGTTTCGTAGATCGACGCGATGGGACAGTGATTGCAGGCGAATACGATCACTAGCACCGGGCTAGCTGCGTAGTCGCTGAGCTTGTGAATCTTGCCATCGACACCCGGGAGCGAAAAGTCGGGCGCCGGCGACCCGAGCGGTAGTATGGGGTGACCCGATTGCGCCGACAGGGAAGCCGCAAAAGTCAGAACCATCAGAATGCGTCGCATTTCTCGAATCCCCCGCTCACGCCAGCTTGCGCGCATATTCGACCTCGCGCGTGACGTCGGCGTTAACGTCTCCTTCCTTCTCATACTCGATGGCGACCAATCCGCCGTAAGACACTTTGTGCAGCTCCTCCATAACGGCTGGAATTCTGGCCACACCTTGTCCCAGCAGGACGTTGTCTTCGCCGCCGGCGGCCTTCACGTCCTTCAGGTGAACCATCTTCAAGTATGGCGCGAGCTTGCGAACCGCTTCCACCGTGTCGTAGCCGCAAGACGCAAACTGGCCAGTGTCGAGCGTGGCGCCCATGGTTTTCGATCGTCCGGCGAGCCCTCGCAAAACATCATCCGGACTCTCAAAGGGAAACTTGTCCTTGAAGAAGTGATTGTGAATGCCGAAGGTCAGCCCTTCGCGAGTAAGCCGCTCGTCGCTCTTCCGCAACATGTCGCCGGTGGCGTCACCTGTGATGTTGTGGGCGCCCAGCAGGTTCGCGAACCTGACTGCGTAATCGAGATCTTTGTCGTCTTTGATGGTGGCCGTATAGTACGAGATGCAGCGAATGCCCGCTCGATCGAATTTGGCGCGCGCCGACCGGCACATTTCGTCCGTAGGCGGCTTCATCAGCATGAATTCGCCATGTGACATCTCGATTTCTTTGATGTCGAGCGCCGTGAGCCGCACGATCATGTCATCGATCGACAGGCTGTGGTAGGTGTACGTGCCGATGCCGATGTTGAGGTGGGAGGCGGCAAACGTCCGCAAGCTTGCGGCAAGGGTCCCGGCAGCCAAAGCTTGCGCGAATCTTCTCCGCGTCATCATGGCAGTTGGCCGGGCACCGGCCTTGGCGTGACATCGGCATCCACCAGGCCCATCGCCCATTTGATGGCTTCCACGTACATTTTCTGCATTTCCGGCCGGTCCCAATTCTCAGTGACGTGGCCGAGCGTCGAATAATACACACGGCCTTTCCCGTACATCTTCGCCCAGGTCACGGCGAAATCCTGATCTTTGCGATGCACGCGCGGATTATTCAGATCGAGCTTGCTCGGGTCGAGGCGCATCAGCACGCGTACTTTGTCGCGCGAGAAATTCCGGACCTGATAGATCTCGTCTTTCAAAACGAAGGAGCGGGGCCACTGCGACATTCCTGGAAAAGCCGGGTCTTCGACGATGATGGGCGCATCGAATGTTCCCCAAGGATGCTCGTCGAAGTAGCCTCCGATCATGTCGCCGTATTCCGGCCAGTCGGTAAACGTGATGGTGGCGCTGTGCACGCCGATGAAGCCCTTACCGTCGTCATGGACGAACGAGAGGAAGTCAGCCTTCTTCTGATCATCCATTTCGAGAGTGCCGCCGGTGTAGAAAAGCACGGCATCGAAATCGTTGAGGTTCTTGGCGTTATATTCCAGCTTCTTCTTCGTCAGCGCTTCGGTGTCGGTGCGGATCGTGGTGTCCCACAAGCCGCTCTCTCGCCCCAGTCGCTCGATGGTCGCCAGCGCGTGAGAAACTGCTTCATGCCGGTAGCCTTTCTCTTCTCCAATGGCAAGCAGCCTTTTCTTTGCGGCGGCCGCGTACATGGTGGCGGACGGGACGATGGCCACCAACAGGAGTGCAGCGAAGATTCGTTTCATTGGACTGTTTTGCCCTCGCGATGCGGGACTATTGCTTCACTCCGAATGCATAGACCGTGGAATCGAAGGTCGTCACGTAGACGCGCCCGCTGGCAATCGAAATCCCGCTGAAGTGCGTCCACGAAGGCATGGTATCGCCGCTCGAGTAGAGCTGCTTGCCGGTCGCGGCATCGAATGCGTACAGCACAGTGTTGCCCACATGCCTTGCAGCGCGCTCGGCGGAACTGAACAACGCTCCATCGCCTTTCGACTGACGGGCAAACTCACCGTTGGAGATGGCGAAAACCAGGCCTCCGGCTACGATCGGCGGTTCCGGCAGATTCATATCACGCGAAATCCATGCGGGCTGCACGGTGGGCTTGTCTTCGTTTCCCTCAATTCGAAACGCCATGATGCTTCCGTTGGGCGCTTCGCCGTTGGTCATGGGGAACTTCACGCCTCCGGCTGCCTCGCCGGAAGCCGGTGCGAACAGCCAACGGTTGCCCTTGTCATCCTCGGCGGTCGCAAACGCGCCCCAGAATCCTTTGCCGGCGAAATCCGCGCCTTCGTTCGCGAATAGGGGACTGCGATAGAGCGGAGTTTTGTGATCCCCGCCACCGGCCTGTTTGGCGTCCAGAAGATAGACCACGCCTTCCTTGCCTCCGGCGGCGACGATCTCACGCCCCTTCCACGAAAATATGGCGGGCGAGAGGCTCCCCATGTCGAGATCCTTGCGCGTCAAATAATTGTGATTGGCCGGGGTGAAGTAATCCACCAGATTGAGATCCTTCGCCGAGAGTTGCAGGACGGTGTCGGGAAAGCTGCCCTTCGCCGCGTCGTACATGCCGTCACCCGTGCCGGCGAACACCATTCCGCCCTTGCTCACCGCCACTCCCGCCCGGCCCCAGATACCTGCGCCGCCTTTGGCCGACTGGAAAAAGTTGATCTTGTGCGTGCTGAGATCCATGCCGTAGACGCCTGAACTCGCGCCGTTGCAGCCCTGCGACACGTTGGTATAGAGGATGTTGCCAGCCAGATTCAGGCTCCAGTTCTTGGAAAACGGAGGGACAAACTGGATGGGAACGGCACGGTCCTCTCCGTTGGTGACGTTCAAGACATGCAACTTGCCATCGCTCGATATGGAGTAGACGCTGGCGCGCAAGCCCTCCTTGCGAATCAAAGGCGTGGCATTCAACGCGTTAGGGCAAAGCCAAAATGATTGCTGGTGGGGCTTTCCTTCAGCCGTAAACGTCTTCTTCCAGAGCAGTTTTCCCGTGCCGGCGTCCAGAGCGAACAGGTTGTCCGAGGCGCCGCCCACGACCACAATCTCCTTCATACCCTGATCGGTCACCACCCACTCGACCGCCACGGCTGCGGTCAGAGAGTTCAATTCACGCGGCTGGTTGTCCAGGTGCGTCTTCCACAACAGCGTCATGGTTCCGGCGTTCGCAGGATTGATGTCCGTTTCCTGGGGGCTCCAACTGGTCCGTTGCGGATCATTCCCAAAAGACCGCCAATCGGCCGCGCATAGGGGCGACACGGAAATCAATAGGTAAGGCAGAAGAGTTTTGAAAGACATGCGAATATGCCTGAATTATATTGCAGATCGCGCGTGGCAGCCGGGTCGGTGCCGGAATGCGCGACAGTTAAGGGCGAGAACCGGAGACGGTGTTCCGTGCGATCGTGCGGCGACGTCGGGCCGATCGACCCTTCCGTGCGCCATTTTGTTTCGGCTCCACTGTGGAGGATGTCCAGCCGCCCAGTGCCAGGGCCACGTTCGTAGCGGCGCTGCGCAGCCGGTCACCGAGGCTGCGATCGTTCAGAGATCTGGCCACTACCATGCCTCCGATGCAAAGGGCAGCTATGGCCATGGCGCTGTCGTCTCGGGACAAAGCGGCATTCCGTACGTCCCGGCCAAGCAGGGCCACCATGGCTTTGAAAACGTTCTCGAACGCCGCCTTGACCCGATCGTCGCTTCGGGCAACATCGCTGGGTAGGGCGATCATGGGACACGAGTTCTCGACATCCTCAAAGTGCTGGCGCGAGAGGTAGGCGCGAACGATCTGCGGGCCGGCATCGGCCGAGGCGAGATCGACGTGAACACCGTCCCACCGGCTCTTCCAGTTCGGGTCGGTGAAGAAGCATGCCAAGGCCTCGGAGTATAGCTCGCTCTTGCTTTCGAAGTAGCTATAAAATCCGCCACGGGTGAGCCCGGCGCCGGCCATGATGGCGTCGACTGATACGCCCTCAAATCCGTTCTGGTTAAACAAGCGGCGGGCGCTTTCTACGATCCTTTTACGAGCTTGCTCACGATGACCGGCTGGATAGGGCAAATTGCGCCTCCTGAAATATTATCTTGATCATATTTTACGCACGTGGTTCAATGCCACGCATGAGCACAAGAGTAACGCGGCGCCAGATGGGCCTGCTCCTGGGAGGCGTCGCCGCGGCGAACGGCCAATCCAGGAAGACGGGCACAACCATACACCAGGAAGTCGACTTTAACGCCCCTCCCGCGCGGATATACGAGATCCTGCTCGACGCGAAGCAGTTCAGCGCTTTCAGTAAGGACACAGCTGAGATTCGACCCGAGGCTGGTGGGGCATTCCGGCTGTTCGGCGGGCGAATTGAAGGCCGCAATATAGAGCTGGTTCCGAATCAGAGGATCGTGCAAGCGTGGCGGCCCGCTGCGTGGCCCGCGGGCGTCTACTCGATTGTGAGATTCGAGTTGGTGGCGCACGGTTCCGGGACCCGAATCAATTTCGATCACGCGGGGTTCCCCGAGGACAACTGGGAGCACTTGAACGAAGGCTGGCCGCGCAATTACTGGGAGCCGCTCCGGAGTTATCTGGGCGGTTGACGAAGAAATCCCTGATGCCGATGGTATAGTGAGTCAAGCCGCTCGAACGCATCGGGCCCGGGTGGCGAAATCGGCAGACGCAAAGGACTTAAAATCCTTTTCCCGGCAACGGGAGTGCGGGTTCAAGTCCCGCCCTGGGCACCACACACACCAGACTCACTCGGGAGTCTCCACAGTCAGGTTGGAAAGAGCGGACGCGCTGAAACTAGCCCGTCCGCGTGGGTGATGGGATGGTTGCGAGGCGGCGCTGGGGAGTTGTTGCGCCGGAGTCCAAATCGAATAGCTGAGAGCAAATTCTGCGAGCGGTCACAATGTCACCACTTTGCAAAGCGGCTGCCAGTTCCGGGAATTGATCCAGCCGGCAGACGATGGTATCGTCCAACGGCTTGTCCGAGGCCGTTTGATGATTCATTTGGACCTCACATAGATAGTGAGCAGGGATGCTGAATCGTTACAAGAAGTCCGGCAGCGGCCATTCCTACCAGATGGTGCGGATAGGATATTGTGCGATCAGCTCGTCCGGCGTGAGAATCGGCATCGACTGCGTGATAGATTGGCAAATCAGCATGCGGTCGAACGGATCGGCATGAAGCTTCGGCAGGCGGCCGGCACGCAGCGCTGATTCCTCATCCAGTGGGAGGCTTCTTAATCCGTAGAGTTTTCGACATTCCGGTATTAGCTTCAGTGGAGGCTCAGGCAGCTTCAGCTTTCCCGCCGCGTGTTTGACGGCGATCTCCCAGCAGGAAACCGCGCTCAAGAATACCTCGTTATCGGGATCCGCGACGAGTTCTTTGGCCTTCGCCGAGATGCGCTCAGTTTCCGTGGCCCACCACACGAACGTACATGTGTCGAGAAGAATCCTCACGGTTTTTCGCCGTTGAAGTAGGCGAGTAACTCGTCGGGCAGAGGTTCGAAAAACTCCGGCCCGAGCTTGAACTTGCCTTCATGAAGCCCCATAGGCCGTGGCTTTTTGCGCTTGGCAGGAAGCGGCCGAATCTCCGCAATCGGCTCATTCCGGCGGCAGAGAAGAATCGTCTCTCCCTTTTCCAGCTTGGCTAAGTATTTGGAAAGATGAGTCTTCGCCTCGTGTATGTTGAGCCGAATCATAGTTTAATATTGGACTAACTAGTAGACCAATGTCAACTCGAACCGTTGGTCGGTGCCGCCGTGCTATGATTCTCTACGGCGCGTCAGGGCGCCACCGGGTCCGCGGAAAGGACAGCGTCCCCCTGAACCAGTCGATTCGATTTTGCAGCTCAATGAACTCTTTTCTGCCCGAGTGAGCGGACATCGGGTGCAACGGCTGTCGCGAGACACGCGCGGCCAGGAAAGGAGCTCATTGTGAACAAGTCTCTCCCCACTCGCGCATTGCGCGAGCATCCCGATCTCGATCAACTCAGGTGTCAGGCCAAAGAACTGCTGGCAGCGTTCGCGGCAGGCGAGCCCGATATTGTCGCCGAGGTCAACACGCACTATCACGGCGCTGACCCAGCCAATTTTGCGCTGCACGACGCCCAACTGGTCATCGCCCGTTCATACGGCTTCGACAGTTGGCCCAAGTTGAAGGCTTACGTGGATGGCGTTACCATCACCCGGCTGGCTGAGGCGATACGCGCGGGCGACGTAGCGCGAGTGCGCGCCATGATAGACGCCCGGCCGGAACTGGTGAACACGGATATGGCGGAGAACGACGAGCATCGCGCCATCCATTACGCCGTGCTCGCCCGGTGGCCTGAGATGGTACGGCTTCTGATGGAACAGGGCGCCGACGCCCGCAAGGGAATCTACCCGCACCGCGATGCCACGGGCGCGCTCACGATGGCGATCGAGCGCGGTTATGAGGAGATCGTTGCCATCATTCGGGAGGAGGAACAGCGGCGCGCCGCTCAACTGAGCGGTACGCATGCGGCTGTGGTTTCCGCCGCGGACGAGTTGGCCGAGACGATCCGCACGGGCGATGAGGCGCGCGCCATCGCGTTCATGGAGCGCGAGCCGGCCCTCGTTCATGCGTGTGACCGGAAGGGCTGGACACCGCTGCACACGGCGGCCGGGATGCTCGATGAGTCATTGGCGGCGTGGCTGCTCGATCACGGCGCTGAGGTGAACCATCGCGGCCCCGGGGACCGGACGCCTCTGGATGTAGCGTGCCGAGGATGGTCTCCGGCGCGTGAGTTTGCCGGTGTGGTGCGATTGCTGCGCGAGCATGGCGCCGTTTTGACTTCGGTATCCGCCGTAGCGTTGGATGAAGCGGAATGGCTGCGGGCGCGGCACGCCGAAGGAGCCTTGCACCAATCGAAAGTCGCGAAGCTATTCGATTCACCGGACGGGCTCCTCACCATAGCCGTGCAGCATGATCGGCCGGAGATGCTCGGGCTGCTGCTCGATTTGAGATTTGATCCGGACGAGCGCGTGCGGCTGGGTGGACTCGAAGAAGTTGTCTATTCGTGGGGCTCGCCGCTGTGGCAATGTGCCGCTCATGGCAGGTTCGCAATGGCGGAGATGCTGCTCAAGAGCGGAGCCGATCCGAACGCCCCGGTGTACGCAAGCGGCTCTCCTGTCTATAGCGCATATGGCCAGCGTGACTGGAGCATGGTGGAGTTACTGCGGCGGTATGGGGGCATGGTAGACGCGGCTACAGTCGCGCACTACCGGCAGACGGAGCTGGCGAGGCAGATGATTGCAGATGAGCCTGCCGGCACGTCCAAGGCCGCGACATTGGTAGAAGATCTGTTGTGGGGAGCGGCGTGCGGAGGCGATCCCGAGATCGTGCGAATGGCACTCGAACGCATCGAGTGGCCGCGCGACGATCCGCGTTGGTACCGGATTCTCGAGCAGCCGCTTCGGATTTGGAACCATATGGACGGGCATTGTGCGAATCCATCGCTCGACCGCGGCACGTATGTGACCTGTTTCCGCCTGATTTTGGAACGTTGCGATCCAAACATCCGGCACCCGCGATTCGGCCGGACCATCTTGCACGATGTGGCGGGGTCACGCGACCACTTGACGCCGGAGGAACGTGTGGCGTTTGCGATGCTGCTCCTCGATGCTGGTGCAAGACTCGACGTGCGCGACGATCTGCTCCTGAGCACCCCGCTGGGCTGGGCGTGCCGTTGGGGCCGCATCGAGCTGGTGAAACTTTCCCTGGAGCGGGGCGCGGACCCCGTGGAGGCCGGTGCGGAACCCTGGGCGACACCCCATGCCTGGGCACAGAAGATGGGCCATTCGGCTGTGCTGGCGTTGCTGCGATCCCACGGAGCCTGAGGAAGCGGAATTTTATCCACAATCCTCAGCAACCGTTTCCAATGGCCAGCATCTCTAACCCTACCGTTAAAAACTGAAAGGACCCAATATGCCCCTTCCGTCAGACGAGAAACTGATCCAGCTCGGCAACGACTTGCTCGATACTTTAGAAACAATGTTCGGTCCGCACCCCGGCTTTCGCCCCGCTCATGCCAAAGGCGTATTGCTGACCGGCACGTTTACTCCTTCGCGGGAAGCCGCGTCGCTGACGCGAGCACCCCACGGCGCGCGCGCATCGACGGCTGTCACCGCGCGATTCTCCGACGGAACAGGTATTCCTCTCATTCCCGACAACGACCCCAACGCGAGTCCCCACGGATTCGCCATCCGGTTCAACCTGGCGGACCGCGTCCACACCGACATTATCAGCCACTCGACCGACGGTTTCCCCACTCGAAACGGCCAGGAGTTTCTCGAATTCCTGCGCGCCGTCGTCGCGAGCGGCTCTGCAAAATCTTCGCCGACTCCGATTGAAGCGTTCGTCGGCGCGCATCCGGCGGCACTCGCCTTTATACAAGCGCCCAAGCCAAGCCCTTCCAGTTTTGCGAAGGAAGCCTACTTCGGCGTGACCGCCTTCCGCTTTATCAATCAAGACGGGGCCGCGCGCTACGGGCGCTACCGCATCTCTCCACAGGCCGGCATCGAGCACTTGGATGAAGCCGCTGCCAAAGGCAAGGATGCCAACTACCTGTTTGACGAAGTAAAGCAACGTCTGGCAGCGGGCCCGATCCGATTCAACATTCACGTGCAAGTCGCCAACGAGAACGACATCGTAGACGACGCCACGATCCACTGGCCCGAGGACCGCCAGGTGATTCCGTTCGGCACGGTTGCTCTCACTGCCGAGGCCGCCGATCAGGCAACCGAGCAGAAACACATCATCTTCGATCCGATTCCCCGCGTCGACGGCATCGAGCCCTCCGACGATCCCTTGCTCGAACTCCGCGCCGCCATCTATCTGTTGAGCGGACGGAAGCGCCGCCAAGCCCCGGAAACACAAGCGCACGCTTCAACGGTGTAAGGTCAAATCGCGGTATCCTCTCGAATATCCGAAGGTTTCGGGAGGCAAATCATGCGCGACTGGACGCGGCGAAATTTCCTGGGGAGCGCGATCGGTACAGCCATCGCCGCCTCCACAAAGTCGAGTGCCCAGTCGCGCGCTTCCGTTTATCCGGATCTCACGGCATTTCCTTACGGCGCCGTTGAACTGTTGCCCGGCCCGTTGAAGCGGCAGTTCGACGAGAATCATGCCTTCTTTCTGAATCTGAGCGAAGATCGCATGCTGAAGATCTATCGCCAGCGCGCTGGGCTGCCCGCGCCCGGAGAAGACATGGGCGGCTGGTATGACGATTTCTGCCCAGGGGCGCATTTCGGCCAGTATGTTTCCGCGCTGGCCCGCTTTGCCGCCGTCACCCGTTCGGAACCAACGCGCGCAAAGGTGAAACGTCTGGTCCGCGGCTATGCGCAGACCGTCGATCCCACCGGCAAGTTTTTCGTCGACCTTCGTTATCCCGGCTACACCTATGACAAGCTGGTTCTCGCTCTGCTCGACGCGCATTCCTGGGCGGGTGACGAAACCGCCGTTTCTGTCCTGTACGACACGACCCGCGCGGCCAGGCTGCATATGGCGGACCACGCGCTCACCTTCGAAGAACAGCACCAGCGTCCGCACAAGGACGAAACCTACACCTGGGACGAAACTTATACCATGGCGGAGAATCTGTTTCTCGCCTATGAACGCACCGGCGACCGGATGTTCTTCGACATGGGCAGCCGCTACCTGCTCGATAAGACCTTCTTCGATCCGTTGGCAGAGGGGCAGAACGTACTGCCGGGCCTGCACGCCTACAGCCACGTGAACGCTCTCAGCTCTGGCATGCAGGGCTACATGAAACTGGGCGATGCGAAATATCTCCGCGCGGTTAGCAACGCGGTCGATTTGATTTGGAAGGACCAGAGTTTCGCGACCGGCGGATGGGGACCGAACGAGGGTTTCGTGGAGCCGGGCAAGGGCCAGCTTGGCGCGAGCCTGTCGGAAACGCACCGTAGCTTCGAGACGCCGTGCGGCGCCTACGCACATTTCAAAGTGATGCGTTACCTGATGGCGCTAACGCGCGACGCACGCTATGGGGACAGCATTGAGCGTGTTCTCTACAACACCATCCTCGGTGCTTGGATTCCGCGCGAAGATGGTTCGACTTTCTACTACACGGATGTTCACCATTCCGGCGCCAAGACGTATCGCCAAGGGGATCCGAAGGCGGAATACCGGTGGGATCGCGATCCGAAATGGGCCTGCTGTTCAGGTACACTGCCTCAAATCGCCGCCGACTACACCATCACCACGTACTTTCGCGCGGCCGACGGCGTGTATGTGAATCTCTACGTACCCTCGCGGCTCACTTGGACGACCGATTCCAACCGCTGCGTTCTTACGCAAGAGACGGCGTATCCAACGGACAATCTCGTCACCATGCGTATGGATCTTTCCTCGCCCAGCGAGTTCTCACTGCATCTGCGCATTCCAGCCTGGGCAGGGAGACAGACTTCAGTTTCGGTGAATGGCAAACGCATGAAGGCAGAACTTTCGCCGGGGAGCTTCTTTGCGTTGCGTCGAAGCTGGAAGAAGGGCGATCTGGTCGAGCTCGATCTGGACCAGCCAACCCGAACCGAAGCGGTTGACGCTCAGAACGCGGATCAGGTGGCGATCGTGCGCGGTCCTCAAGTGCTCTTCGCGATAACCGATCAGCAGCCCGAGATACGGCGGGAACAGCTCACCCACCCTCGCCTTTTGAAAGCTGCAAACAACGACTGGAATTTGGACGTTGGCGGATCGAATCTGCTGTTGCGCCCGTTTTACGACATAGGCAAAGAAACCTACCAGACGTATTGCAAGGTCGCAGCTACCTAGCGGGCGTCCTCCCAACTGCCGCGCTCGTTTGCATTCCAACCAATCCAGGGACAGCATTGACTTCGTCCCAGATTTGACATACAGTGTTGGAGAAATGGTCAAACCTGACTCTCTCGGCCAATTTGAACAGTTGGTGCTCACGGCGATTCTGGGTCTCCGGGAAGATGCTTATGGCGTAACGATCCATTCGAAGGTTGAGGAGCTGGCCCGGCCCAAAGCAGTTTCGCTCGGTGCGGTTTACGTCACACTCGACCGCTTGGAGGACAAAGGTCTTATCGCGTCCTGGCTGTCCGATCCGACGCCCGAGCGCGGTGGCCGCGCCAAACGCTGCTATCGCATCGAAGCTCTCGGCGAGCGCGCGTTGCAGGAGTCCGCGGTTACCGCCAAGCGCATGTGGGATGTAGTCGCGCAGGTTTGGGGCAAGGAGTGGGCCAAGGAATGGGGTAAACGCTGGGGGAGAGAGGCGGGCTGAATGTCTTCCGGCCCGTCTAAGATCGCTGAGGGCATGGTCGCAGTCTTCGTTCCACCTGCGTGCCGCGAGGAGGTACTCGGCGATTTACACGAACGGTACATTGGCCCGCGCCAGTACGCTATAGATACACTGCGTACGGTGCCGTTAGTCATCATCAGCAGAATACGCCGAACGGCAGACCCGCAGGTACTCGTGATGCAAGCTTTCGCCCTCTATGTGTCGTTCTTGGGCGCGGCTTGGCTCCAGGATGGAGCATTTCTGAGTTCGCGATGGGGACTTCTGCGGCTCGCGATTCCTACGGGAATGGCGATGCTTGGCTTGCTACTGGAGGACGCCTATGCGAAACCTGGGCTTCGATCAGCGTTAGACTTGGCCCGAGGCCCTTTCCTAGGCCTTGGCTTAGCTCTGGCATCGCAAGGCATGTTCCGGATCCGTAACCCCGGCCTGGCGGTTCCGAGCTGGATCATGTTCTACGGAAGCGCCCTGAGTTTGCTGTTGTCTTCCGCGATCCGGATGTTGTTTCCGCCACCCACGAATCAGCTCCAAGGAGTGAATGCACCCGCGCTTTGGCTAAAGCGGGCGGGCGCGCCGGCCCCAATTGCGCAGGGCACTAACCGAATCGCTAAGTATGCGTTCGCGGTGGCTGCTGTCGCGATCGCCGGAAGCTGGATCGCGGGCCTCCCTCCCCATTTGGTGCTTTGGCTTGGCGCAAGTGCCGTTCTGATAGTGTTGTTTGCGGCTTATCAGCTATGGAAGCAGCGGGGTTAGAGTCTTCACAATACAGCTGGCCAGATGCAGATGGACAGGCAGGAATGCCTGTCCTACCGTCTTGCCACTTCTTCGTAGACTTCGATCACCTCGCGCGCGGTGCGGTCCCAGCTGAAGCGGGCGGCTTGTTCTTTGCCCTTGGCCACCAGCTTCGCGCGCAATTCCGGATCGAGCAGCACTTCGCGAATGCCTCGCGCGATATCGAACACATTCTCCGGGTTTACCAGCATCGCCGCATCGCTGACCGCTTCGGGCAACGAGCTGACGTTTGAAGTCACCACCACGGTACCCGATGCCATGGCCTCGAGCGGCGGCAACCCGAAACCCTCATACAACGAGGGAAACACAAATGCGGCCGCGCACTCGTAAAAGACGCGCAGCGTATCAAAGGGAACGAACCCAAGGAAACGCGCGCAATTCTCTACGCGGCTATGGATCACCGCGTGCCGGACGGCGGGGTTGCGCGCGATCTGGTCGCCGATGATGATCAGCCGCAGATCCGAATACTCCGGGTGATTCGCGAGCTCACCGCGCACCACGGCAAAGGCTTCGACCAGCCTCGGAATATTCTTTTGCGGGCGAATATTGCCCGCGTACAACAGAAAAGGATAGTTGATCTGGTAGCGCTCAAGGATTCTGCGACGCTCGTGCTCCTCGGTCTGCGGCCCGGCAGCCCGCGCATCGGCGCTATGGCCACGGCGGAAGAACTCGGGGGCTGGGGCGCTGTAGACCAAACGCACGCGATCGCCTGGGATCCCCAGCGTCTGCACCATGTCGCGCCGCGTGGCGGCGGAGACCGCCAGGATTTTCCCGGCTCTCAACAGCCCACGCCGGAAACGATAGCGCCGGAGATTCATTCGCATCCCTGATTCCTCACTGAACAGCAGGCTGGCCATATCGTGCACTGTTACAACATACGGCTTGGGCATGAAGAACGGCACGCGGTTGAGGGGGATATGGTATACGTTGGCCGAGTAACGGCGGAGAAACAGCGGGAAGGCAATCTCTTCAGCCGGACGCGTCTCGTCCCGGCTGTAGGTAGCGATCTGAAACTGTGGTGGAAGCCCGGATAGCATCGTCGCCTGTCCGGGAGAAACCACCAATTCGTAATGATTCTTTTGGTCTGCCTTGGCGAGCGCCTGGATCAGGTTGCGAATGTAGGTGCCGATACCAAAGTCTCGAAGGCGGCGCGCGTCGATGACGATCTTGAGCATACGCGCCGCGGGCCCCGAAGCCTACCGGACCGAGGCCTGTTCCAGTTTCCAGCTATAGAGCGGGAAGCGGTCGGTCAGCTTCTGCACCTTGCGGCGCACGCCCGCTATCGTGTCTTCCGAGCTGATGTTGCCCAGTACTTCAGCAATGAGCGCGGCCGTCTCGCGCATTTCGGGTTCACGAAAACCGCGCGTCGTCACCGCCGGGCTGCCCAGGCGAATGCCGCTTGGATTGAGGGGCGGGTTCACGTCGAACGGGATGGTGTTCTTGTTAACGGTAATGCGCGCGCGATCTAGCGAAGCTTCCGCTTCCTTGCCGCGAACGCCCTTCGAGAACACGTCAACCAGCATGACGTGCGTGTCGGTGCCCCCGGATACCACGCGGTAGCCTTCATCGATCATGCCCTGCGCTAGCGCCCGGGCATTCGCCACCACCTGCTTCTGATATGCCACGAACTCCGGGTGCATGGCTTCGAGGAAGCAAACCGCCTTGGCGGCAATCACGTGTTCGAGCGGTCCGCCTTGCATGCCGGGGAATACAGTCTTGTCGATCGCCGCGCCATATTGCGCTCGAGCGAGGATCATCCCGGCGCGCGGTCCGCGCAGCGTTTTGTGCGTGGTGGAGGTCACGATGTCTGCCCATTGGCACGGATTCGGATGTATGCCTGCGGCGACCAGCCCGGAGAAATGCGCCATATCCACAAGGAACAAGGCACCTACCGAATCCGCGATCTGGCGGAAGCGCGGAAAATCCAGAGTGCGCGGATAGGCGCTGCCGCCTCCGATAATCAGCTTGGGCTTGTGTTCCTCGGCCAGGCGGGCGAGCTCGTCGTAGTCGATGCGCTCGTCGTCTTTCCGCACACCGTACGGGACCACGTGGTATGTCTTGCCGGAAAAGTTCAGATGGTGGCCGTGCGTCAGGTGGCCGCCGTGCGAAAGATTCAGGCCCAGAATGGTGTCGCCGGGCTGCAACACTGACGCATACGCCGCCTGATTCGCCTGGGAACCCGAATGCGGCTGAACATTGGCGTACTCCGCGCCGAACAGTTTCTTGGCCCGCTCGCGAGCGAGGTTCTCCACCACGTCGATGAACTCGCATCCGCCGTAGTAGCGCTTGCCTGGATAGCCCTCGGCGTACTTGTTGGTCAGGACGCTTCCGGTGGCCTCCAGCACAGCCTCAGAGGTGAAATTCTCGCTCGCAATCAGCTCCAATTGCGAGCCTTGCCGCTCCGTCTCGCGCCGGATGGCGTCATAAATTTCGGGATCTACTTCGGCCAATGGCCGCGCCATTCGATTGTCCATAGGAAACCACAATTGTAACAGCATTGGATAGTTGCGCTATCTGATCGGATAGTAGGCGAGCGGTCTCCTGGTCGATGCCCGGAACGGGTCCGGTTACCAGGCCGAAAACAGCTACCCGTTCTCGCTGGGAACCACCTATCATTTGCGCATGGCGGTCGATGTCGCCAACCACGTCTACTCGGCCTACATCCGCGCAGCCGGCGTCGTGCCCGAAACCACCATTGCCAAGGATTATGCGTTTCGGACTGAACAGTCCGGCGTCACGGCGCTGAGCCATTGGGGGACCTTTGCGGATCTCGGCTCAATGTCGGCCTGTACTGGAGTGGCGTACACCAGCATGAATCCGGCCAATGGCATGTGGTTCAACGGCGTAAACAGTTTTGTGGAAGTTCCCGACAACGATGACTTCAGCGTCACGACGACGGGGGCGCTCTCCATTTCCGCTTGGGTCCGTCCCGACACGCTGACGTTTGCGAAAAATGAACAATAGGGTTGGTTCAGCCGCACAGAAGTCTGCATGATCTGGTAGGATTGGCTGCGCTGCTGTGCCATAATTGCCCTTTCCCCGATGCTCCAAAAGTACCGCTACGAAGAATTCACCTGGCCCGAGATTCGCGAAGCTGTATCCGAAAACCGCGTGTGCGTGCTGCCGGTGGGAACCGTCGAGCAGCATGGCCCCCACCTGCCGCTCATCACTGACGTTCTGACGGCCACCGAAATGTCGCGCCTGGCCGTCGAGCGCATTCCGAGCGAGGCCATCCTCATGCCCCCGGTCTATTACGCGTTCAACGTACACCATCTCGATTTTCCGGGCACCATTGCGGTCGAAGGCGACACGTTCATCCACTACGTCACCGATATCGGGAAGAGCCTTGCGCATCACGGATTCCGCAAGATCCTCCTGGTCAATGGCCATGGCAGCAACGTGCCGTTTCTCGATATCGCCGCGCGCAACATCACCAATGAAACTGAAGCCATCTGCGCCATGGTGCCGTGGTGGAACCTGATTCCGAAAGCTCTGCTTGCCGAGCTGCGCGAGTCCGAGTTCCCCGGTGGCATGGCACACGGCTGCGAGCTGGAAACCTCGGTGCTACTCTACCTGCGCGGCGATCTCGTGCAAATGGAACATGCATCCAAGGACATCCACTTTCAGAAGACCGAATTCTTCTACTGGGATCTGGCGGCACCGTCGCCGGTTTTCTTCCAGGAATGGTTCAGCCGCTACTCCAAGACCGGCACGGTCGGCGACCCGACCAAGGCCACACGCGAGAAGGGGCAGAAGTTCGTAGAAGCTGTAGTCGACAGAATGGTCGCGTTACTGAAGGAGTTTCGCGCGAGAGAGATCCGGCCGCGGGTGGATCATCATTAGGGGCCGCGTTCCTGCCCGAGTAGCCTACTCGTTCAGAAACGCCATCGTCTTGACGCCCGAGATATCGAATCGCTTGCGGCAGCGCAGGTTCTTGCAGGCCACTTTATCGTCCAGCAGCACCATGTAACTTTGCGACTTCTGGAAACGCGCGCGATCGCGTTCGTCGGCGCCTTGCGGTATGCGATCCTTCTTTTTGCGTACCATCCAGCGCAGTTCGTAGGTTTCGCTCGTCTTGCAATACGGGCAATGCAGGGTGGCCGGTTTATTAGCCGGCGCTTCGGTATAGAACGCGCGCTCGTCCACGCTAACGCTCCGCCAGTGGAATCCACTTCATTCCCACCGGGTTCCCTTTATATTCGGCGCGCGGGCGAATGAGCCGGTTGTTGTGATACTGCTCCAGCACATGCGCGGTCCAGCCCGACATGCGGCTGATGGCAAACACGGGCGTGAACAGATCCACCGGAATGCCCAGCGAATAGTACGTGGAGGCCGAGTAGAAATCCACGTTGGCGTTGAGCTTCTTCTCGTGGTCGACGGTTTCTTCCACACGGCGCGACATCAGGTACAGCTCCATGTGGCCGGTTCGCCTTCCCAGCTCTTCGGAGAGCGCGCGCAAATGAGTAGCGCGGGGATCCTCGGTGTGATAGACACGGTGCCCGAAACCCGGAATTTTCTTTTTGCCGGCCAGCGTTTCCTTGGCGAGGGCGACCGCGCCTTCAGGAGAACCGGCTTGCAGCAGCATGCGGATCACATCCTGATTGGCCCCGCCGTGCAACGGGCCTTTGAGGGCGCCGATGGCCGACGTGATCGAAGAGTAGATATCGGAAAGGGTGGCCGCGGTCACGCGCGCCGCGAAGGTGGAGGCGTTCAACTCGTGATCCGCATGCAGCGTTAGAGCCACGTCGAACGCGTGCTCCATCAGATCGTCCGGCCGTTTCCCGGTCAGAGTATAAAGAAAGTTCGCGGCAAGGCTGAGGTTTGGATCGCCCGGCAGCACCGGTCTGCCATTGCGCAAACGGTCGAAAGTGCTGACGATCGTGGCTGTCTGCGCCATCAACTTCACGGCTTTGGCGGCATTGGCCTGCGGCGACATGTCGCGCGCCAAGGGATCGTAGAGGCTCAGCATGGAGACAGCCGTGCGCAAGACGTCCATCGGCTCGCATTTGACCACCTGCGCCAGAAAGTCCACTACCGGTTGAGGAATCGGCCGGTGTGCCACCAAGTCCGCCTTCAGCTGCTCGAGTTCCTCGCGGCGGGGCAAGTGGCCGTTCCACAACAGGGAGATTACTTCTTCGAATGTCGCATTATCGGCTAAGGTGTGGATGTTGTAGCCGCGATAGCTCAGAATGCCTTCTTCGCCATCGATGAAACAGATTTCGGATTCCCCGGCTACGATCCCTTCCAAACCCGCAGCCTGCGTTGTCAAAGCCATCCCGTTGTTTGTCCTATCTTAATTCTAAGACCACGCCGACCAGGCCGTCACCCTTAATTAATTGGCGGGGATCCGGCGTAGCATCCTGGGTACGGGGAAAAGCCGATGGTCAAATCCTCTTTCTCGACCCAAAGCTTCTCTACCCGATTATTGCTGGAGTCAACCGTCAAGATCACGCCTGACCCGCAGGAACGGCTCCGCGTGGTATGAAACAATTCGCTCGACGCTTGCGAACCCTTTGGTCCCCAGTCTTCCATGAAGTTCTTGAACGTATAGTCGCGGCAAGGCTTGGAGTCCGTACAGCCCCATAGCGCGTAAGCGCCTTTGTAGTCCTGCTTCGCCAGCAGATCCAGAAACATCTGAACCCGCTTCTCCTCTTTGTGGTTCTTCAGCATTTGAACCACCCGAATATACCGCTCCAGGATCGGCGTCTGGAAGGTCAGCAGATACAAGCCCAACACACCCCCCACGATCACCCCAATGATCACCAGCTGGCGGGTGCGCTTTTCCCGCTGCTCCTCGCCTGCGCCGTAGTTTGCGAGATAGCCGGCCATGTCTCCAGAAACTCTATTTTGGGGCGGGATACGCCTTGTTATACGCGGCCAGCGCCTCAGCCGTGACGTCCAGCGCCGGTTTGTAAAACACCGTATTGCTCGTATCTACAACGACGTCGTAACCCTTTTCTTCGGCCAGCTTCTTGACCACTTCAGCCATCTTCTTAACGCTCGCGTTCCCGATCTCCGTACGCTCGTTATTAAAGTCGCCTTGCAGGTCATCAGTCATGCGCTGCAAATCGCGCTGCTTTTTCTGGCCTTGTGCGGTCAGGTCCGCCTCCGCCGAGGGCGTCAGCTTTCCCGCTCCCGACTGCAATTGCTGCCGGATTCCCTCGATGTCGCGCTGGAGCGCTTCGATTTTCTGCTGTTGCGGCTTGAACTTAGCCTCCAGCGCCGCAAATGCCTTCTGGACTTCGTCAGATTCCAGCACCGCGCGCTGCAGGCTGATAACCGCCACTTTGGTTTGCGCGGGGGCCGCACTGGTCAGAAACAGTAGAGCGGCGCACCCCCAAAGCATGCTGCTCCCGGGAATTCGAGACATTACCAAAACTCCTTGATAAGAGGTGTGTTAGATAATCAGGTTAGCACACAGCGGGGCTATGCGACGACAGCAGGCCCTAGTGCCTCGCGCCGCCGTGCGCGGCATGGCGATTGCGCGCCAAATCGTGCGATGGGTCTGCGAATATCTCGTCTAGTACACGGCCCGATGAATCGCTTGGCGTCTCCTTTCATAAGAGCTCGCAGACATTCATTCTACTGGCCCAGCTCATGGCACGTATTACAAGTGAGTGAAGCGTGGCGAGCCTTATGGCAGGCTACGCACCCTTTCATCGTCACGGGAATCTCCAGCGTGACCGTATCATGCTCTGTTACGGCTCCATGGCACTCTTTGCAGTCAATTCCCGCCTTGCGGTGCCGTGCGTGGCTGAAGAACACGAAATCCTCGATCGTGTAAACCTGTTCTGTGGGAAACGGTGTGGCGTCGTTCTTGAGCGCCGCCAGCCGCTTGATTTCCGGACTATCCTTCTTGACGGCACGGTGGCAATTCATGCATTTCCCAACCGCCGGAAATGACGCCTTCTCGTCCGTTTCGACTGTAGTGTGGCAGTAGCTGCACTCGATCTTTAGCGGCGCGTGCCGTTTATGGCTGAAATGAATCCGCTCATCCGCGGCCGTAAGGCACGCTACGGCAACGAGAAAGCCACAACTGAATCGGAATAGACTTTGTTGTATTTGTTTCCTCCACCCGCGGCAATCACGACAAATTGTTTGCCACTCTTCCGGCCCATGAAGGTCATCGGTGTCGCATGAGCGCTCGCCGGCAGTTTCGTTACCCACAATTCTTTTCCTGTATTTTTATCGAACGCGCGAAAACGAGAGTCGTTTGTCGCCCCGATGAATACCAAACCTCCCGCGGTGACGATGGAGCCACCAATGTTCGGTGTGCCCGTGGGAGGAATGCCGCGCGCCACCAGCTCGTCGATCACGCCCAACACCGATCGCCAGCGGAACTCCCCCTTGTCCAGATCGATGGCTGTCAGAGATCCCCATGGCGGTTTCTGGCACGGATATTGATTCTGGTCCCAGAAGCGCCCGCTGGCCGTGCCCGAGTCCATGGGCCGGTAGGGAATTTGCGATCCCGCCGGCCGCTTCACCATGTGAAACATCATGCCCACATCCATCGAGTTCACGTAAAGGGTGTGCGTTTCCGGGTCCCAGGATGCGCCGCCCCAGTTGGCGCCGCCATTGGTGCCGGGAAACAGCACCGTAGGCTTCAGCCCGATCGGCGTGTATAGGTCGCCAAGCACTGCGTTCTCGATCAGCTTGCCGCAGTACGTCCGCGATTCCGATGTTACATCCGTCAGTTCGTCGCGCGTCATTTTTTGCCGCGCGTACGGCGGCGGCTTCGCCGGAAACGGCTGCGTCGGCCATGCCTGCTCGCCCGGAATTTCGCTCGCCGCTACAGGTTTTTCCGCGACGTCGAACAGAGGCTTGCCAGTCACCCGGTCGAATAAAAACGTGAACCCGGTTTTCGTTACCTGCGCCACAGCCGCTACGGGTTTGCCATCGCGCGTCACCGTGACCAGGTTCGGCGGCGCCGGAATATCGTAGTCCCAAAGATCGTGGTGCACGGTCTGAAAATGCCACAGCCGCTTGCCGGTTTCGGCGTCGAGCGCCGTCAGGCAATCGCCGAACAGCCCGGAACCCTTGCGATCGCCGCCGTAGTGGTCGGTTGATGGCGAGGTCAGCGGCAGGAACACAATGCCGCGCTCCGTATCCACCGTCAGAATCGACCACGCGTTTATGGCTCCGCGACCCTTCCACGAATCGCCCTCCCAGGTGTCGTGGCCGAATTCTCCCGGCCGTGGCACGACGTGGAAGGTCCACTGCACTTTGCCGGTTCGCGCGTCATAGCCGCGCACATCGCCAAGTGGTCCTTGCGGTGTTCCATCGGCGGTGAGCGAACCGCAGATAATCACGTTCTTGTACACCACCGGCGGCGACGTCATTCCGTACTCGCGGTTCCGATACTGCTCCGCAACACCGGCATGCATGTCCACAAAGCCGCCCAGCCCGAAACTGTCGTCCGGCTTTCCAGTCTTGGTGTCGATTGAGAACAGTCGCCCGTCGAGCGTCCCCAGCATGATGCGCTTTTGTTTGCCATCGCTCCAGTACGCCGCCCCGCGGCTGATGAACAAGTTCCGGGGCGTGTCCATATCGATTTTCGGATCGAACGCCCACAGCTCCTTGCCCGTTTCGGGATCGAGCGCAATCAGGCGCGAAAACGGCGTGGTGACATACATCACGCCATCGATTACCAGCGGCGTCGCTTCAAACGTACTGCGAACCGGATACGTCGACCCGTCGCTGATATCGCCTGTGTGATAGGTCCAAGCCACCTTGAGGCTAGTGACGTTTGACCGGTCGATTTGTTTTAGCGTGGAATACCGCGAGTTGCCCGGATCGCCGCCGTAGGACGGCCACTCCTGAGCGGTGACGCATATGGAAACACAAAATAACGCCGAGACGCAGAGACGCCGAGAAATTCTTTTCAGAGGTTTTTCTCGGCGCCTCGGCGGCTCGGCGTTGAAAACTCGGCTCAAACGAACTTGTACACCCCCGGCACTGGAAGCGGTGGCACGTCCACTGGCAAATCGTAGCCGAACGCTTTCGGGAACAGGTCGAGCTGTGAAGACATCATCTGGTCCCACGTGATCTTCTGTCCTGAGTACGCTGATTCCCGCGCCATCACACAGGTCATTGTGCTTTCGGCAACCTTCATTCCGTGATTGATGTATGGTCCCTGCCCGCGAATGCTCTTCACCATGTCGATATGCTCCTGCACATAGGGATCGATGCCTTTCGCCCCCATGCTCTTGCAGTCGCTGCGGCCCTTCGAACCCACCACCAGCTCCGAGACATTCGTGGGCAAACCCCTCGGGTACTGCCGGCAGTAGCTGGACATGCGAACGCCATTCGGGTAAACGAAATCCGCGCTGATGTGATCGTAAATATTGCCGTAGATCTCTTCGCGCGGACGCCACGCTGCTCCGCCCGTCGCCACTACCTCCACAGGATGCCCGCCCATCACCCAGTTGATGACGTCGATATTGTGCAGGTGCTGCTCCACCACCTGATCGCCGCAGATCCATACGAACGAGTACCAGGCGCGGTGCTGCCACGTCATGTCTTTCCAGTTCGGGTCCCGCTCCTTCTGCTGGATCACGGGTGTGCCCACCCAGTACGCATAGGCCCCGGTGATTTCGCCAATCGCCCCATCCTGGATGCGATGGATGGTCTCGACGTATTCTTTCTGCGATCGCCGCTGCGCCCCGCTCATCACGGTCAGCTTCAGCTCTTCCGATTTCTTGGCCGCCGCCATGAATCGCCGAACGTTTACCGGATCGGTGCCGAACGGCTTCTCCGCGAACACATGCTTCTTGGCTTCCACCGCCGCTTCGAAATGCATGGGCCGGTAGCCCGGCGGTGTGCTCAGGATCACGAGATCGATATCCGACGCCAGGACCTTCTTGTACGCGTCGAAGCCCACAAAGTGATGCTCCGGATCGACCTTGACCTTCTCCGCAAGGCCGGGATAATTCTTCGAGTTGCGGATGTTATCGAGCGACGCTTCGAGATGATCCTCGAAAATATCGCCCATGGCCACCAGTTCGACATTTTCGTTGCCGTGGAGAAGCTGCGACGCTGCTTCGGTGCCGCGTTGCCCGCAGCCGATCAATCCCGCTTTTAGCTTCTCATTCCCCGCCCCGCGCACCAGCTCAGGCTTGATGATGGTAAACGCCGAAGCCCCCGCGGCAACGCCCGTGGACTTCTTCAAAAACGATCTTCGCGATACTTCGTTGGAATCTTCCATGAATCCGCCTCACAGTCCGAAGCGATTGTATCGTAACGGTGCGTCGGCGGCGACTACTCGCTCTCGTCTCCGCTCACGCGCAGCACAGCCAGAAACGCCTCTTGCGGGATCTCCACTCGTCCCACACGCTTCATGCGCTTCTTGCCTTCCTTCTGCTTTTCGAGCAGTTTGCGCTTGCGTGTGATGTCGCCGCCGTAGCACTTAGCCAGCACGTTCTTGCGCATGGCTGGAATGTTTTCGCGGGCCACGATCTTGTTGCCGATCGCGGCTTGCAGCGCCACCTCGAACATCTGTCGGGGAATCAGCTTGCGCATGCGCTCGATCACCGTCTTGCCGCGCTCGTAAGCGAAATCCTTGTGCACGATGATGGTGAGCGCGTCCACAGGTTCTCCCGCCACCAGCACGTCGAGCTTCACCATAGGCGCCGCGCGGTAGCCCGACAGATGATAGTCGAGTGACGCGTAACCGCGCGAGGCCGATTTCAGGCGATCGTAGAAATCGAGCACGATTTCGTTCAGCGGCAGCTCGTATTCGAGCAGAACGCGGCCGCTACCGATGTGCTCGAACTTCTTCTGCACGCCGCGCTTTTCTTCCAGCAGCGCCAGGATGCCGCCCAGAAACTCTTCGCGCGTGATCACAGTGGCGTCGATGATGGGCTCTTCGATCTGCTTGATATCCGTCGGGTTCGGGAACTTGGTCGGATTATCAACCTCGATGACTTCGTCGCGCGTGGTGGTGATCCGATAACGGACGCTGGGAGCTGTGGTGATGAGGTCGATGTTGAATTCTCGTTCCAGCCGCTCCTGCACGATTTCCAGATGCAGCAGCCCGAGAAATCCGCAGCGGAAACCGAAACCGAGGGCCACGGAGTTTTCCGGCTCGAAACTGAAGGCGCTGTCGTTCAGCCGTAGCTTTTCGAGCGCGTCGCGCAGCAGGCCGTGCTCGTGAGATTCCACCGGAAACAGGCCGGCGAACACCATGGGCTTGATCTCTTCGAAGCCCGCCAGAGGTTCCGAGGCGGGGTTTTCGTCGTCCGTAATGGTGTCGCCGATCTGCGCGTCGGAGACGGTCTTGATATTGGCGGCGACAAATCCAACTTCGCCCGCCGAGAGATCTTCGGAAGGCGTGGCCTTCGGCGACTGGTAGCCGAGGCCTTCAACCTCGAATACCTGGCCCTTGGCCATCAGGCGGATCTTCTGATGCATGCGCAGGCGGCCATCCAGCACGCGCACCAGAATGATCACGCCGCGATAGGTATCGAACCAGGAATCAAAAATGAGGGCGCGCAACGGCTTGTCTACGGACCCGCGCGGCGGTGGAACGCGCCTGACGACGGCTTCGAGCGTTTCGTGAATGCCCACGCCCTGCTTGGCACTGACGAGCAACGCATCGTCGGCCGGCAACCCGATGACCTGCTCGATCTGCTCGCGAATGCGCTCGGGCTCGGCTGCAGGCAAGTCGATCTTGTTGATGACGGGAATGATTTCCAGATTGTGATGCAGCGCGAGATAGGTGTTGGCGAGGGTCTGCGCCTCGACGCCTTGTGAAGCGTCCACCACCAAAAGCGCGCCTTCACACGCCTGCAGGCTGCGCGAAACTTCGTAGGTGAAATCGACGTGGCCCGGGGTGTCGATCAAATTCAGTTGATACAAATTGCCATCGTCGGCCTGATAATTCAGGCGCACCGCATGGGCCTTGATGGTGATGCCGCGCTCGCGTTCCAGGTCCATCGAATCGAGCACCTGCTCCATCATCTCGCGCTGGGACAGCGCCCCGGTGACTTCCAGCAGGCGGTCCGCGAGGGTTGATTTTCCGTGGTCGATGTGCGCGATGATCGAGAAGTTGCGGATGAACTTGGGGTCCATGCGGTATGATGCTGAAGGGACGGGGCATCGCCCGGCCCTTACGAATTATCCCATATGTCCTACAGCAACATTCGTTTGGAGACGGCACAGGACGGCATTGCAACCGTCACGGTGAACCGTCCCGACAAGCTGAATGCTCTGAATCGGGACACTGTGAGCGAGCTTTCGGACGCTTTCACGCGAGTGCGCAACGACGCCGCGATCCGTGCGCTGATCGTAACCGGCGCGGGAGAGAAAGCGTTCGTGGCAGGGGCGGACATCAACGAGCTCGCCGTGCTGTCACCTCTAGAGGCACGAGCGCTCGCCATGCGTGGGCAGGCGGTTTTTCGCGCGCTCGAAACCCTGCCGAAACCGACCGTCGCCGCTGTTAACGGGTTTGCGTTGGGCGGCGGCCTTGAGTTGGCGATGAGCTGCGCTATCCGCGTCGCATCACCGAATGCAAAGTTCGGCCAGCCGGAAGTGAAACTCGGTCTTGTGCCGGGATACGGCGGCACACAGCGTCTGCCGCGCCTTGTGGGCCGTGGCCGCGCGATCGACATGCTTATCACGGGCGAGCCCATCGACGCCGCGGAAGCTCACCGGTTGGGCCTGGTGAATTACATCGCGCCGCTCGAGGAGCTGCTGCCTTTTTGCCGGTCTTGGATGCAAAAGGTGCTGGCCAACGGGCCGCAGGCGGTCGCGCTTGCCCTCGAAGCGGTGGACGTGGGCTTGGATTGCGGGCTGGAGCAAGGCCTGCGTTTCGAGGCTACGGCATTCGGCCTCACCGCGGCGACCGAGGACCGGCGGGAGGGCACTCGCGCCTTTCTCGAAAAGCGCAAGGCGGCTTTCGCGGGGAAATAGATCATGCCTTCCATCATCGAAGGAGATCTTTCGGCCAAAGGGCTGCGGTTCGCCATCATCGTGGGCCGGTTCAACAGCTTCATCTCAGAGCGGCTGCTGGCGGGCGCGCTCGATGCTCTGACTCGTTCCGGATGCACGGAAGAAAACATCGAGATCGTCCGCGTGCCAGGTTCCTGGGAAATGCCGGTGGTGGCGCGTGAGCTGGTGAAGATGAAGCGTCACGACGCCATCATCGCTCTGGGGGCTGTGATTCGTGGGGACACGCCGCACTTCGACTACGTTGCCGGTGAGATGGCGCGCGGCCTGGCTGAAGTGACTCGCGAATCCGGCGTGCCCGTCGCGTTTGGCGTACTGACAACTAACAATGTCGAGCAGGCGGTGGATCGCGCGGGCGCCAAGAGCGGAAACAAAGGCTTCGACGCCGCCATGAGCGCCATCGAAATGGCCAACCTGATGCGGCGTCTGCGCCAGCCTTCGGCGTAAGCATGCCTGCCCGGCGCCGGTCTCGCGAACATGCGCTGCAAATCCTTTATCAGTGGGACATGCGAAAACAACCGGTTGACGAATCCATTCAGACGTTCTATGGCACTCTGTTTTCCGAAGAGGGCGCCGTAGCGCCGCCGCGTGACGCTTTCCTGGAAGAGTTAGTACGCGGGACCGTTGAGAAAGCCGCCGAGATTGACGTACTGATTTCCGGGCATGCCGAGCACTGGCGGTTGGAGCGAATGCCGGCGGTGGATCGAAACATTCTGCGGCTCGCGATCTACGAGATGCGGCATACCGAGACGCCCGCGGCGGTGGTGATGGACGAAGCTCTGGAACTCGCGCGGCGGTTTTCGACAGAAGAATCGGTGCACTTTGTGAACGGCGTGCTGGATGCGGTGCATAGAGAATAAAAGACGAGGTGTTAGGTGCTAGGTTTTAGCTGTTAGGGACCGAGCTGGCACTAGCACCTAAAACCTAGCACCTAGAACCTGATTTATGTTTCTCTACTCCGAAAACTCTCTCTACTGCGAAGGGGTCGCCCTCGACGACATCGCCCGCCGCGCCGGAACGCCGTGCTACGTCTATTCGAGACAGTCACTTCTTGAAAACTTCCGCGCTTACGACGAGGCGTTGGGCGATCTGCCGCACATGATCTGCTACTCCGTGAAAGCCAACGGCTCGCTTGGCATTCTGTCGTTGCTGGCGAAGGCTGGGGCGGGGTTCGACATCGTTTCGGGCGGCGAGTTGTACCGTGTGCTCAAGGCCGGAGGCGATCCGGTACGCGTGGTGTTCTCAGGGGTCGGCAAGCGGTCGGACGAGATTGATTTCGCTCTGGAAAAAGGCATTCACAGCTTCAATTGCGAGTCCGAGCCGGAGCTGGCGCTCATCAATGCGCTGGCCGCGCGACGCGGTGTGCGAGCGTTGTTTTCGCTGCGTGTCAATCCGGACGTGAATGCCGAAACTCATCCCTATATTTCAACCGGATTGCGCAAGCACAAGTTCGGCATGGATATTCATGAAGCTGAGCCGATCTATGATCGCGCGCGAGAGTTACACAACCTCGAAGCCAGCGGCGTGAGCTGTCATATTGGATCGCAGTTGCTGAATGCCAGCCCAATCTTCGAGGCCATGGAGAAAGTACTGGAGCTGGTCGGGCGGCTGCGCGCGGCCGGGCACGCCATCAAGAGCGTTGATCTGGGCGGTGGGCTGGGCGTGGCGTATCAGTCGACAGATCACCCGCCACCCATCCGCACTTTTGTGGATTGCATTCGCCAGCGCCTGCAGGGCATGGAATTGACCGTGATGCTCGAGCCTGGCCGCTCCATCGTGGGACCGGCCGGCGTGTTGCTCACACGCGTCCTGTACCGCAAGCGCAATATCGACAAGGAGTTTGTGGTCGTTGACGCCGCCATGAACGACTTGATCCGCCCGGCGCTATACCGCTCGCATCACGATATTCTTCCGCTGCGCATGACCGCTCGCCCTGACATTCTGGCCGATGTCGTCGGACCGGTATGCGAGACCGGCGATTTTCTGGCCCGAGACCGCAAGCTCGCCAACGTTGCTCCCGGTGATTTTCTGGCTCTTGCAACGGCGGGAGCTTACGGGTTCGTCCAAGCGTCCAATTACAATGCGCGGCGGCGGCCTGCCGAGGTGCTGGTCGAGGGCGATCAGTGGCGTATCATTCGAGCGCGAGAGACGTACGAGGATCTCGTTCGCGGCGAGACCACGTAGCGCATTCGTAACGGAACCTGCGGATTAGCGGTCTCGTATAATGGCCTGAAGGAGATTTATGCGCTTCGTAGCGGTGCTCCCCGCTCTTGCTTTTGCCGGCATCTCAGTTGCCGCGACTATCCAATCGCCGGTCACGTTCAACAAGGATGTCGCGCCGGTTTTGGCCAAAAACTGCCAGGAGTGTCATCGTCCGGGCGAAGCGGCGCCGTTCTCGCTGCTGACCTATGAGCAGGCACGGCCGTGGGCGAAAGCCATGAAAGAAGCCGTCTTGTTGAAGAAGATGCCGCCATGGTTTGCCGATCCGCATTACGGCAAGTTCGCCAACGACCGGTCCCTTTCCCAAAAGGAGATCGGCACGCTGGTGGCCTGGGCGGATGCGGGTGCGCCGGAGGGCGATCCCAAGGATGTCCCGGTGCGGGCGAGTTTCGTGGAGGGCTGGCGCATTCCCAAGCCGGACGTTGTGATCGAGATGCCCAACGCGTTTGAGGTTCCCGCGGCCGGAACTATTGAGTATCAATACGTCGTCGTGCCGACGGGGTTCACCGAAGATAAGTGGGTTCAGTTTGCGGAAGCTCGTCCCGGCAACCGCGCCCTTGTGCACCACATCATCGCATTCATCCGGGAGCCGGGCTCGAAGTGGATGAAGGACGCAAAGCCGGGAGTGCCGTTCGTGCCTGAGCATCGCAAAGAGGACGAGAAAAAGAAAAAAGACGACGACGATGGCGGCGGATTCACCGGTGACTCTGTCGCAGGATACGCGCCTGGAACGTTGCCCATGGAGCTTCAGCCCGGACGGGCGAAGCTGATCAAGGCCGGCTCCGACATCGTTTTCCAGTTGCACTACACGGCCAATGGAAAGCCGGGGACGGATCGCAGCAAGGTGGGCCTTGTGTTCGCGAAAGCGCCACCAAAGGAGCGCGTCTTTACGCTCGGCGCATTAAACACGAAATTCAAGATTCCGCCTGGGGATGCCGACTACAAAGTGGATTCTGAATTCGAAGTCAAAACTCAGGTGGACTTGACCGGCTTGCAGCCGCACATGCATCTGCGCGGGAAGGATTTCGAATATCGGGTAGTTTACCCAACCGGAGAAACCGAAACCCTGCTCAAGGTTCCGAATTACAGTTTCAGTTGGCAGCTCGCTTACTTTCCAGTCAAGCCGATCGTTCTGCCCAAGGGAACCAAAATCGAGTGCACCGCACACTTCGATAACTCCCCGAACAACCCCAATAATCCGGACGCAACCACGGAAGTAAGCTGGGGCGATCAGAGCTGGGATGAGATGATGATCGGGTTCTTCGATGTGGTGTTCGATGCGAATATGCCTCTGGACAAGCTGTTCCCGGAGGAAAAGAAGGAACACAAGAAGTCTGCCGACGACTAAGTTACACGCCGTTTTCGTGGGCTTGATCAGTGCCCTTGCTGCGCAGGCGCACGAACCGATCACCACCAAGCTCACTTGGACCCAGGAGATCTCCCGTATCATCTACAAACGCTGCGCGAGTTGCCATCACGAAGGCGGCACGGCATTTTCACTCGTGACATATGACGAGGCGCGTCCATGGGCCAAGGCAATCCGCGACGAGGTCCTCGAAAGGCGTGTGCCCCCGTGGGGCGCAGTCGATGGTATTCGAGCGTACCGGAATGATCCAAGCTTGACGCCCATCGAAGTGGAGATGATCGTTGGCTGGGTTGAGGGCGGCGCGCCGGAAGGCGAAGCTATCTACCTGCCACCGGCGCCGGTACTTCGCGATGCAACCCCAGCCCCGTTGCCTACTTCAACATTGCTGGTTGAGAGTGCCAAGCCGCGGGTGTTGAACCACGCAACTACAGCTGTGGCCGTTACGCCGCGCGATCTGCCAGATGGCACTTCCATGGAAGTTACCGCATATAAACCTGACGGTTCAGTGGAGCACTTGATCTGGCTGCGGAACTATCGCAAGGCCTGGACCCGCACGTATTGGTTTCGGGATCCAATTCCGCTTCCCGCTGGAACGCGGATCGTAGTGGACGCACCGGCTGGCAGCGCGGTTTTGTCTACGTCTCCGTCATAGTCAGCGGCCCGCCTTCTCCAGAAGCAGGTGCCGGACCGCGGCGAAAATCCGTTCCACAGCCGGACGCCGGTAATCCCAACGCGGGTCGGGCTCGGGCGGATTGACGACCATGGTGGCGTTGGCTTCGAACAGCAGCAAATCGCCGGAGGGGCTCAAACCGAAATCAATTCCTGCATAATCCAACCCCAGCGCCTTTTGAATCTCTTCTAGCGCAGTCATCGCGCGCGGACCAAGCACGGCAGGCATATTCTCCAGAAACTCCGCGTCCTCAGCGCGGTGTTCGGCGCGATCCGCCATCTCCGCGGTGACGTAGTGAATCTTCCAGTGACTGGAAATTGCCAGATGCAGCGGGTATCGCTCGCCGCCGATCAACATGACACGGTATTTGCGGGCCTTACCGTCCAATCCACGGGAATCCAGATACTGAATCACGGTTAACTCAGCGCCCGGCAGTGCCGCTACTGCTTCCGGCAGTGCGTCCGCCTGATCGACGCGCACGAAATGGCGGCCGGTATGAAAGCCGGGCGTACGAAGCAGCAGCGGAAATCTCAAACCGTGGCGTGCAAGCGCGGTAGGAGCATCGGACGACGTGAGCAGCTCGCGCGTCAGCGTGACCGTGGCCGGAGCGATCACACCGGGCAATCCGGAAAGCCGCCGCGCATTGTCGGCTCTCCCGGTGGCCATCACCGCCGCGAGCGGGTTGAGTACCGGCGCAGTGCTGAGGGCCGCCACCGACTGCGCGGCGGCGAGCGCGTTCGCGGCCAGATCCGCATCGCCAATGGCATTGAAGATCAGTTGATGGCACGGCAGCGGCCGGTCTCGATCATAGAATTCAGCAACAACCACGCTGGTCTCAAACACCCGGTCATCCAGGAAATTATTGGTCGGGATGTTGCCGCCAAGGGCCGAAACCAACAGCAGTAATGATACTGGCGGACCCTCGCCCCGGTATGGCACGGTCACCACCGCGCGATGTTCGAAGCCCTTTTGGCGATGCCAAGCCGCGCCCTGTGCGTCTCCCAGTTCGGCCAGCAGGTAGGATAAACCCTGGTGCGCCTCTGGATGGTCCGGAGCGCAGCGTAGAGCCGTTTCATAGTGTTCGCGCGCCGGCTGGAACTCGCCATTCGCGTAGAGAACGTTGGCCAGATTGACGTGGCTCATGGGGTCGTCTGGATGCCGCGCTGCGGCTTCGGCATAGGCTGTTCGCGCCGCGGTTCGGTAGCCTGTGGCATGCAGCAGTGTGCCCAGATTGTTGAGGGCGATGCGGTCGGAAGGCGCGCGCGCCAATACATCCAGATACGCGTTCCGTGCATCCAGCGTGCGCCCGAGTTCGGTGAGCAGTTGGGCGCGATCGCGGCGCAAACCCAGTGTTTCTGGCTCCGCCGTAATGCGGTCTTCGACCTCGCGCAGAGCGGCTTCACGGGCCACGCGTGGCTGCCAGTGGCTCGATGTGCTGCTCTCGCGCGCGGTGCTGCGTGCTGCCCGTTCGCACAGGGACCGGCCTAACGCCACCGTACGTTCCACCAGGGCATCCAAGTCGGAGCGGCGGGTGCGGTGATTCACGATGGCCGCGCGAATCGCGAGCCTTCCCCTGAGGACCGTTGTGGAGGGCGCTGCCACACCGGATTCCTGCAGCTCGACCGCGATGCGCGCATTTACGTGGTGTGATTCTTCCGCGCGGTATCGGAAGCAGACGATGTTTAGCTCGACCGGCGCCGCCAGTTCGAGTTCAGCTGTCTCCGCAATGCGACTTTCGAGATATCGCGCCAGCTCGCATGTGTGTGCGATCGAGACCCCCAGCGCTTGGGCGCCATACACCTTCAGGGTCAGCCAGGTCTTAAGCGCGCGAAAGCCCCGCGAGAGGTCCGGCCCAAAGTCACATGGCCAGGGAGAACCCGCGGCCAGCCCCTGCGCTTCCCGCCTCAAATAAGGCGCCGACGTGGCGAACGTTTGACGATGCAACACGCTATCACGCACGAGCACAAAGCCGGCATCGTAGGGTACGTGTCCCCATTTGTGAAAGTCGAAAGCCAGCGAATCGGCTCGCTCGATGCCCTTGAGCCGCTGCGCCAAGCTTGGCGCCAGCATAGCAAGCGCCCCGCAGGCCCCGTCCACGTGAAACCACAAACCCTCGCTTCGCGCGAGTCCGGCCAGCGCATCCAAATCGTCAATTGCGCCAGTATCCACTGTTCCTGCCGTACCCACCAGAAGGAACGGCGTAAAGCCGGCGCGACGATCAGCGTCGATGGCCGCGCGTAAGGCGCTCAGGTCGATGCGATACCGGTCATCCACCGCAATCCGGCGCAACGCGTCGCTGCCGATTCCCGCAATATCCAGCGCCCGGCCGACGCAGCCATGCACCGTCTCCGCAGCGTATGCCGCTAACCGCTTGCCGCCAGCTCCGACGCCGGTGCAGCGCGTCTCAAAACCCAACTCCGTATCTCGCGCCACCAGCACGCCGATCAGGTTCGCCATGGACGCACCCGTCACGAATAAACCGCTCGCGCTATCGGGAAAACCAAACAACTTCCGCATCCAGCCGGCGACCTGCCGCTCGACCTCGATCGGAATATGATCCCGCCCTCCCAGATTGGCATTCAGGCCGGCAGCGAGCATTTCCGCCACCATGCCCACCGGCGTGCCTGCTCCGTGCACCCATCCGAAGAATCCGGGATGAACGTTGCCTGCGGCGAAGGGCAGAATGTAGCGCATGAATTCTTCGTGAACCGCGGCCAATTCAGACGGCCTGGCGGGAAGTTCGCCGCGGAATCGCTCGCGGATAGAATCGGGAATCGGCTGCCAAACCGGACGGTCACGAATATTTACGAGATAGTCCAGAATGTCGTCCAGCATGCGGTGCGCTTGCTGACGAAATCCGGCCCAATCGGAGGGATCGAGGGTGGCATCGGCATCAGCATCGGTCCGATCCCGCGGATTCGGCGTGTCCATGTACTCGATGGTAGCGCGCGAAGGATACTAGCCATTCGTGACTCAAGCTATCCGTTTAGATAGGCTGTTGAGGGTACCAGGCAGCATCAGCGCTCCTTCAGTTGCTGGTTCTTCGGTCCTCAACTCCATTTCCAACAATGCGTTCCCGGAAAAGGCAACTAAAGTTTCGCGCGCGTGTTTGGAATGGCATGCAGCGTGCTTTATTCAGATCGAGAGGATCGAGGTCATGAAGATGACAACAAACAAGAATCTCCGCGGGCTTCGCCTGATGCGTTCAGCGCTGCTCGCCCTCGCTACGCTGGCTGTGCCGGCGACTTCTTTCGGAGGCGTTATCTTATCGGTTGCTATTGCCCCACCGGTTTTGCCGGTGTATGCACAACCCATTTGCCCTGGGCCCGGTTATATGTGGACGCCCGGTTACTGGGCTTACGGTCCCGCAGGCTACTACTGGGTTGGCGGCAACTGGGTGCTTGCACCCTATGTAGGCGCGCTGTGGACGCCTGGATATTGGGGCTGGAGCGGCGGTCTTTATATTTGGCATGGCGGCTACTGGGGTCACCATGTCGGCTTCTATGGCGGGGTCAACTATGGCTTCGGCTACACGGGTGTCGGCTATGCGGGTGGTTACTGGCATAACGGAGTGTTCGCCTACAATCGGGCGGTCAATCACGTGAGCGGCGCGAACTTTCACACTTATAGCCGGACGGTTGCCAGTCACGAAACCAGCCACGTTAGCTATAACGGCGGTAAAGGAGGGCTGACCGCGCGGCCGAATCACGCCGCCAGCGGTAGCCACGGGACGCACAGCAATGGCCAGAGCGCACACCTCAGCTCGGCTCACGCCGCTTCGCACGCGTCGGCGGCGCACAGCAGCAGCGCTCACGCGCACAGCGCTTCGTACGCGTCGGCAACACACAGCAGCTCTCACGCGCACAACGTATCCCATTCGTCCGGCGGACACGCGGGCGGAGGACATCACAAGTAACTTTCGCTGAATAGGAATTTCTCGGGTAGCGGGCCAAATTGGCCCGCTATTTTTTTGGGCAGCCAGCAATCATTTACGCGGCGATTACTCTCACGAAGCCGTGCCGGCCGTATTCCAGAAGTCTGTCGTCTTTCGTCATTAAACTGAGTCCCACGATTCTTGCCGTCGCAACCAGAAGGCGGTCGGCCGGATCACCGTGAAATTGTCCCGGCAGACGGCTACTCTCAATCGCGATCTCCGGAGTGAGAGCAACCAGTGCCAGTCCCGGAGTGGCGAGAGCTTGCCGCACCCACTCCGCACAATTCATCTTGAGCTCGAGCCGGCCCTTCGATTCGAGCATGCCGACCTCCCAAACCGACATGACGGACACGCGCAGTGCGCCCGCGCGGGCAGCCCGCTCAGTCGCGGTCAGCGCAGACCGGGTGAACTTGTCCGTCAGGCCGAATTGCATCCACACCCAGCAGTGCGTGTCCAGCAGCACGGCCGGCTCAGGCATCCGCTTCCCAGGATTCGCCGGTGGAGAGAATGTCACCCACAATCCGGCCCGTGCCCTTCAGCCTGCCGAAGATCACGGAAGTTTCTGGGCGAACGGGCACGAGGCGGGCCACGGGACGGCCACGCTTGGTAACCACGATCTCTTTGCGCTCGCGATCGACTTCGTCCAGCAGTGCGAGGCACTGCGCCTTGAAGGCCCCGGCTGCTATTCGTTGCGTCATGACTATGACCATATTACCATGGTCACCAAGCTAACGCAGGCTCACGACCGGAATCGTAAAATCCACCGTATTCACTTTGCCTTCACGTTGGAATTGCACCCATACACGATAGATCGCTTCACGCGGAAAGAACAGATTGAACTGCACCTGCTTTTCGCCGGGCGCCGGGTCCGTGACATAGATGGGGTGAGTATGGATGGTGTCGATCAGATCGTTACTCGCGGCTAGCATGTGGCCCCATGCGCCGATGTAAGGTTCGAGCCCCGCAGCCGGTTTCAGTCTGAAGAACAGCATGGTCTTCTTGCCGGGCATCGGCTGAGGCGGATCCAGCACCAGTTCAACGTCCAGGTTCTCTCCGTGCTTCGGCGCAAGATCCGCCGCTGGCTTCACGATCGATGCCGCCAGGCTGCGCGTGTCTCCGGCAGTCGTAACGATGTGCGAGATGAGCTGCGGTGTTCCGCCCTCGGGCATGAAATCCGCGAGCAGCTTGTATGTCCCGGGTTTGGGCAACAGCGTGGTATGGCGAAAGACGCCGTCAGAGCCAAGTTCCGGGTGCTCGTGCGCGAAATATTCGAGATCCTCACTGACTACGAACAGATGAATGGGCTTTTCGTGAATGATCTGAAAGCGTTTGACGGCCGCACCTGACTTCGGGTCGGTAACGCGAATTTCAATATGCAGTTTGCCGTTCGCGGGAATATTCGGTGGGGTGAACGAGAACTTCGTCGGGTACTCGACCGGCTCGGGAATGTTGGCGACGAGCTTCATGCCGCAGCGGGGACAGGTTCCGGGCGTCTTCGAGCGCACCTCGGGGTCCATCGGACAGGTGAACTCCACAGGCGCCGGCTGCGGTTCGGGAGCTGGAGCCTGTGCGCGGATGCCTGAAATGCAACCGGCTACGAGAATTGCGATGCCCGTCAGGGTTCGAAGGGCCATACTGCGGTGGTGCTGTATCCCCCGTCCACGGCGATAACCTGGCCGGTGATGTAGTCGGCACCGCGGCTGGCCAGGAATGCCGCCAATGGCGCTACGTCCTCAGGCCTCCCCATGTTCGGGTTGGCCTGGGAGTGCTGGAGCCACGCGGCCATCTCCGGCGACTGCCACATCGCGCGGTTGAGGTCGGTCAAAATGAAGCCCGGTGCGATGCAGTTCACCTGAATGTTGTGCCTGCCCCATTCGGCGGCGAGTACTTTCGTAAGCTGCGCGATCCCTCCCTTGCTGATGGCGTAGACGGCCAGGTAGGGAAGTCCCAACAGCGACATCAGGCTGCCGATGTGAATGACCTTGCCCCCTTTTCCGCGAGCGATCATCTTCGTACCGATCAATTGAGTCAGTTCGACAATTCCGTGCAGGTTGGTCTGGAGAATGCGCTCGTACTCCTCATGGGTGAAATCCTCGAAACGCTTCCGGACGTTGGTGCCCGCAACGTTCACCAGGATATCGACGTCGCCTGCGGCCTCAGCGGCTGCGCGAATCGAATCGGAACGCGTAATATCCAGATGCAGCGCGCGCGCATGCGGCAACTTGTTCGCGTGCACTTCCAGCTTGTCCATGGAACGCGCGGCAAGAATCGTGTGAGCGCCTTGAGCGGCAAGGGCTTGTGCGATGGCAAGGCCGATGCCGCGGCTGGCGCCTGCCACAAGCGCCGTCTTGCCGGAGAGGGAAAAAACATTTTCGAAGGAGTTCAAGCCAGAATACCCCGCATGATCAGCTTCCTAGGTTACGTTAACATTGTTCCTTCATGCCAGCGTTTGACATAGCCGTCATTGCCGGAGATGGAGTCGGCGTCGAAGTGATTCCTGCTGCTAAGCGGGTGCTCGAGGTCATCGGCGGCCGCCACGATCTGCGGTTTAAATTTCAAGATTTCGACTGGGGTTCTGAACACTACTTTCACCATGGCCGCATGATGCCTGCCGACGCGATCGACCGGCTGCGTCCTTTCGATGCCATCCTGTTAGGCGCGGTGGGACACCCTGAGATTCCCGATCATGTCACGCTGAATGGCCTGCTGCTGCCCATTCGCCGCGCTTTCGATCAATACGCGAATGTACGGCCCGCGGTGCTGTATCGCGGTGTGCAGTCCCCCCTGGCGCTGCGTAAGGGCGAAGAGATCGACTTCGTGGTGGTGCGCGAAAACACCGAGGGCGAGTATGCGCAGGTGGGCGGGTTCGTGTATCACGACCAGCCGGACGAAGTCGCGATCCAGACGGCGGTTTTCACTCGCCGCGGTATCGAGCGCATCGTACGCTTTGCTTTCGAGCTTGCGCGGCGGCGCAATGGGAAGAAGCGCGTAACCTCGGTGACGAAGTCCAATGCCCAGGGCTTCAGCATGGTGTTATGGGACCGCACGTTCGCGGCCGTAGCGGCGGAATTCCCGGACATCTCGACGGAATCGTTGCTGGTGGATGCGGCGGCCATGAACTTTATCCGGAGGCCGGAGAGCTTCGACGTGGTAGTCGGCTCAAATCTCTTTGGCGACATTCTGAGCGACATCTCGGCGATCATTATCGGCAGCCTGGGCCTCGCGGCCAGTGCGAATCTGGATCCGCTGCGGCGATACCCTTCTATGTTCGAGCCGGTGCATGGTTCCGCGCCGGACATTGCGGGCAAGGGCGTGGTGAATCCGCTGGCAACCATCCTGAGCGCGGCTATGATGCTCGACCATCTGGGCGCCTCCGAAGCCGCACAGCAGGTGGAACGTGCGGTGGCCGATGTGCTCGCCGACGGGCGCGTGCGAACACCGGATCTCGGCGGCCATAGCGCCACTGCGGAGGTGGCGGATGCGGTTTTGGAGAAATTCCGCGCTTAGGATGGCCGTGCTAGCGTGTGCGGTGATGATGGCATCAGCAGAGCCCGCGTGGAAAGACAGATATGCCGACGCCAACGGCGTGCGGCTGCACTATGTCGAGCAGGGCCAAGGCCCGCTGATTCTATTCCTGCACGGTTTTCCGGAGTTCTGGTACTCGTGGAAGGACCTGCTGGCCGACTTCGGCCGCGATCATCACGCGGTCGCGCTCGATATGCGCGGGTACAACCTCTCCGCCAAGCCCGAAAGTGTGGACGCCTATCGCGTGCCCGTCATCGTGGAGGATGTCCGCGCGCTCGCCGCGAAGCTCGGGGCCACGAAGTTCGTTCTGGTAGGCCATGACTGGGGTGGCGTAATCGCCTGGGCTTTCGCCGCCCAGCATCCGGAGATGCTGGAGAAACTGGTCGTCATCAACGCCCCGCATCCCACGGTATTCGCGCGAGAGCTGGCGAACAATCCCGAACAACAGAAAGCCAGCAGCTACTTCAACCTCTTCAATTCTCCAGAAGCCGAGCGGGTGCTCAGTGCCAATAATTACGCTGTCATGCTCCAGGCATTCGGATCGGCGCTGAGCGAGCAGGATCGCACCGAATATTTGCGCGCGTGGAACCAGCCGGGCGGATTGACCGGCGGTCTCAACTACTACCGCGCTGCGCACCTCCGTTCCCCAATCGGCGCACCAGCCGGCACGTCAGCCCAGCCTTCCGCCCTCCAGCCGATTACGCTCATCACGACCCCCACCCTGGTCATTTGGGGCGAGAAAGATACCGCGCTGCTGACGGGAAATCTCGAGGGTCTCGGCCAATACGTCAAGCCGCTCACGATTCAGCGCGTGCCTGATGGGTCGCACTGGGTTGTGCACGAGAAGCCGGCGCTGGTAATTCGATTCATACACGATTTTCTAATGCCCGCGGCGTAGTTCGACATGGAAATTCGCCCTCTCACGGAAAACGACGCCGAGGCCATGTGGACACTGCGGCTGGAAGCTCTGGAGCGCGAGCCGCATGCGTTCGGCGAATCGGCCGACGAGCACCGGTCGAAATCTATAAACGACGTGCGCGCCCAATTGCGGGCAACAGAGAACTTCGTGATCGGCGCTTTCGACGGCGACCGCCTAATTGGTACCGCGGGATTCTACCGCAGGCAGAACCTAAAAGAAAAACACAAAGGTCAGATCTGGGGCGTCTACGTGACGGAGGGCTGGCGCGGGAAAGGCGTTGCTCGAAAGCTGATGGTGGAACTGTTGCGGAAAGCGCGAGAGCAACCGGGAATTGAGCGGGTTCTACTCACCGTAAATACCAGTCAAACCGGGGCAATTAAGCTGTACCGCTCTCTGGGCTTCGAATCGTTCGGACGCGAGCCCCATAACCTCAAGTTTGGCGACGTCTATGTGGATGTAGAGCACATGGTTCTGTCGCTCCGTTAGCCCCGAAATCCGCTGAATGCTTCTTCAATTTCCCGGCGCGCTCCTGCGGCCGGTACGATGAACGGAAGCCGCGGCGGCCCTCCGTAGTAAGCACTCAAGTCCATCGCATGTTTGAGTCCCGCCACTCCGTAGCCGCGCTGGCTGACCAAGTCAGCCGCACGTGCGATGCGGTTCTGCCAGTCAATGCCCGCTTCGTTCTCCCGCGTGCGGTGTGCCTCCCAAATGGCGATGCAGGCGTATGGCGCTGCCGCGGCAAAATCGAGAATGGCCCCGGCGGCTCCCGCTTCAAACGCCGGCCAAAGTTCTGAAGCCGATCCCGCGAGCATCTGAACACCGGTGTGCACCCGTCCCGGGCGGCCAATAAATGCGATCACGTTAGGATGCGCGGCGGCCGCTGTGCTCGCCCCCGCACACTCGCTATCCAGGATCAGCGGAATCTTTGCTTGATCCGCGACGGAGCGGAAATAGAGTGACTGCGTTTCCAACTGCGCGTGCCGAGCCGTCACCAGAGCCGCCTTATAGCCAAGCTCCGCGGCCCGGTTAGCGAGTGACGCAGCTTCACGCACGCCAGGAGCCATGATTGCGGCGATCAGCAGTTTCTCAGCCGCGGAATGCTGTGCCACCACCTCCCAGACCGCAACTTTTTCTTCATCCGCGAGCAATTCGCCTTCGCCCGCCGCGCCGCAGACCACGTAGCCCGCAAGTGTGGTGCGATTCCACTTCTCGACGTTGTGCTGCACCTTGACCTTGTAGATGTCGCCTTTGTGGTCGAATGGAGTGGTGATGTCCGCAAATATTCCCTGAAGTTTCATTCCCAAACCATGTTCTCGCTGTATCTGGAGTGCAAGCAAGAGGAAAAAGACCGGCTCGTCGCCGATTTATGGGACCGAGGTTCGAGCGGAATCACGGAATCCGACTTGCCCACAGGCGCTTGCTCCTTGCGCGCGTTCTTTGAAGGCGACGATGAGTCATCAGAGCTGGCGCATGATTTCGCAGCCTGGGCGGCACGCTGCGAATATGAAGTACCGCACGACTGGGTGGCGGAGGCGCGCGCGAAGCTTGAGCCCATATGCGTCGGGGCACGCCTCTTTCTTGTTCCCGAATGGCGCGCCGATCCCACGCCGCCCGGTCGTTTACGCATCGTAGTGAATCCGGGGATGGCTTTCGGTACCGGAGCGCATGAATCGACCCAGTTGTGTCTGGAGGCGCTGGAGCGCGAACTCCGGCCAGGCATGACCATACTCGACGTCGGCTCCGGTTCCGGAATTCTCTCCGTGGCCGCGCACCTGTTGGGCGCACTCCGGGTGATCGCTTGTGACATCGATCCTGTCGCCGTAGAACTGGCCAGACAGCCGCTGGCATTCATCGGGACGGCGAACGCGATTCGCAGTCGAAGCATCGATCTCGCGGTGGCGAACATCAACCCCGAAGGTATCATTTCCCTCGCCCCCGAGCTCGTCCGCGTGCTGCGTCCAGGTGGCCTGACGATCACGAGCGGTTTTGAAATACCCGATGTCGCCGCTGTGCAGGCAGAGCTGGAGAACCAGGGCGCGAAAGTGCGGTCCTCGCACACCAAGGGCAGTTGGAGCGCGCTCGTCGCGTCAGTTTGAAAGACCTGGAGGCGCCGGAAGCGGTCCACGCGCCTCTTCCAGCTGCACCGCCACATCGAGAATCATTTCCTCCTCCCAGGGACGCCCAATAATCTGTACGCCGATAGGCAGCCCCTGCGTTGACACACTGAATGGAACCACTGCCGCGGGAAGCCCCAGCAGATTCCACGGCGTCACCGGCATCATGGCTTCGAATAAGCCAATGACTTTTGTATCCGTCGGCCACTGGCGCTCGCGATGCCGGAACGCCGTAACACCGCACGCCGGCGCCAGAATCAGCGGCACACTTTCCATTTCGCGGAGAAGCGCTGAGCGTAGCCGGTCGCGAGTGGCAAGATTGAATACAAGATCCTCGACCATGGGCGCATGCTCCTTAAGCGCCACATCGAGAAACTCGGTGCCGGTCCAATGGGCGTCCCGCTCGCGGCCTTCGATCAGTTGTTTCGTAATCGGCGCCGGCAGTTGCCCAAAAAAGAACCACCAGAGATTCGGCGCGCGCTGCAAACCGTGCGGCCTAAAGCATTCGACTTTGAAGCCGATCTGCTCGAGCGTGCGTGCAGCCTTCTGTACGGCATCTCGAATTTCGGCCTGCACCGGCACATCGCAGAATTGTTCCATCAATCCAATGCGCATGCCCGCAACCTCCGGCGTCCTCACAGGAACGGGAGCTGAAAACGGATCCTGGGAATCGTATCCGGCCAGGACCATGAACAGCCGCCGCACGTCCTCGGCCGTGCGTGCCATTGGTCCCGCTACTCCCAGCAGTCCAACTGGATGACTGATCACGGGAAAATGGCCGGCGGCAGACACGCGGCCCGGCGTTGGTTTCAGTCCGGCAATGCCCGAGAAATGCGCTGGAATGCGAATCGACCCGCCGCCGTCGCTGCCGATCCCTCCCGCTGAGAAGAACGCGGCAATTGCCGCCGATTCGCCACCACTCGACCCGCCCGGTGTGTATGCGAGATTCCACGGATTGTTAGTGCGTCCCGTGATGTAATTATCGGTTTCGTAATTCGAAAGAAATTCCGGACAATTCGTCTTGCCAATGACGATCGCTCCCGCGGCCCGCATCCGAGCGACGGCCGTCGCATCCGCCGCGGCGCGATGCCCCAGGCGAAACTTGCTGCCGCAAAGCGTCGCCAGTCCCATCATGTCGAAGCTGTCTTTTACGGTTACCGGAACGCCGTGCAGCAAACCCAGCTCGTCCCCGCGCATCACCGCATCCTCCGCACGCCTGGCCGCGGCGCGGGCCTGCTCTTCCAGCAGCACCACGAAGGCGTTGATCCTCGGATTGTGAGCGGCGATCTGGCGAAAGTGCGCGTCTATCAATTCAACAGGGGAAATCCGGCGTTCCCGGACCATGCTCGCCATGGAGCACAGGGACAAGCGATTGGGCATCCACTCAAACTAGCACGCACGCGCCATCCGATTCCGCCGGATTGCTAGGTGGTTATCCAACGGCTAATTTTTTTGATAATTGCGCAAAATAACCAACGTCAAACTACAAGAAATCTTTATTAGAAGTTATAATTCCATCGGAAAGGTGGAAATTTGCCTTACAGGGCCGCTCGCCGGCGCTTAGTGAGTGTTGCTTTCTTGTGCGTTTCCGCCTGCGTGGTTTTCGCGCAGGAGGAGCCTGCCGACTCTTCTTCCGCCGCGAAACTGAACGTCCAGATTGATGCTCACGGCGGGGCCACTGTTGAGCTGAAGATCTTCGATCGAAGCCTGCCCATCTCTCTCGCCCCGGTGATGCGCCAGGTGATGAGCTGCGACGTCACCAATGTGAGGGAAACCGATGGCGAGGGTGATCGCATATTCTCCGCTCGCTGCGCGCATGCGTTCCTGAAGCGGGGACTCCTGGTCGGCGGCCACGTGCAATTGGCTCCGCTGATGGAAGTGCTCAAGCAGGCCAATGTCCCGGAACTCGATACGGTCATCCGGCATCCGCGTACCGCCTTCTCCCAGTTTGACGACCCTACCTGGACGCTCAATGCCTCGCCGCAAGCGCTCGAGTACACGAAGCGTTTGTCCTCTGCGGATTCCGGTCCTGATATCCGGCTGGCGTTCGGCTACAGCTTGATGAATTTTCTTCCGCTGATTCTCCTGCTGTGCCCAGTCGGGTTGACCATGGTGATGCGCTGGACCGCCCTGCGCGCGCGGAACTGGGACTCCATCGTCATCTGGTTTACCTATTGGCGCCTGTTCGGTTGGGTGATGTTCGTTTCGTGGCTGCTGTGGGTGCAAGGCTCGAAAGTCATCGACTGCAACGCCCTGGCGCGATTCCTGTTGAACGGCTCATCCTATGCGGTTGTGTTGCAACTGGCGATGCTCCTGGTTCCCGCTATTCTTGTGCAACTGACATGTACGGTGGCATCCGGAGCCGTGCTGGCGCGTGTCAGCGGCCAGCGATGGGTTCTGCCCGTCACCATCAAACACGCCTTCTGGCACGAACCGCTCAACATCTGGCCCCTGCTGCTCCTGCTGGCCGGTGTTGCGTCGCTGATTCTGTACAACGAATTTGTGCTCGGCCCCATCTGTCTCGCTGCGGCATATGGCACTCGGCTGCTGCTTTTATATCTCTGGTTCCGCTTTCAGGATCTCCGCCGCTATGAACTGCCGCCAGGCGAATTGCGGACTAGCATCCAGGAATTGGCCCATAAGGCCGGCTACACGCTCAAGGAGATTTACCTCCTGCCTTCGGCCGAAGGCCGGCTCGGCGGCCCTTACATGATCCGCGGCCGGCGCCTGTTTGTGTCCGAGGCTATGCTGCATTTCCTCGAAAAGCGTGAGACGGAGGCCGTGCTCACCCGCGCGTTCGTGCACGAGCGGCGCCATCACTACGACATCATCGTGGCTCTCGCCGCATCAGCGCTGCCCCTCATCCATCGCTTCTCACATCTTGGAATTGTGGCCGGCACACTGCCCTGGGCCATCCGCGGCCCCCTTCTGGTTTGGCTCACGCCGGTCTTGCTCTATCTGTTGTGGCGCCGCTTCGACCGCGACACCGCCCGAGAAACAGCATCCCTGACCGGCGCCGCTGACTCACTGTCCACGGCACTCCCCAAGCTCGCCCAACTGAACGTACTCGGCTTATACTGGCGCCGCTTCGAGTCGCGCCTCTTTCCCAACGGCACCGGCCCCAACCGCCAGCGCGAACTGCCCGGTTTGCCGGTAGCCCAATAGGCCGGCGAGCAGCCCTAATCCCCCTCCCGCAGCACCAGATCCAGCGCTTCCACAAAAAAGTACTCGCCCCACATCACCGATTCGTTGACCCCCAGATTCTTCGCCACGTGGTAAACGCCGCCTTTGAGTATGCCCTCCCAGTGCGGATCGCTTTCCGCCAAGTGGTTGCGGCAAAGTGTGCCCAGGATGCGGCGGGCGGCGGCATCGTAGTGGCGGCCCTTGATGCGATCGGAAGCCAGGTGCACCAGTTGCAGCAAGCCCGAAGCTGCAACGGCCGCCGCTGACGTGTCTCGTAGCGACTGTTTTTCGGCGGGCGCATCGTAATCCCAAGGCGGCACACCATCGGCCGGTGTCCTTTCGATATAAAAGGCTGCGCACGCCTCGGCCGTCTCTAACATGCGCGCATCTCGCGTGCAACGATATGCCGTCCCGAAGCCATACAACGCCCATGCAAGCCCGCGCGACCAGCAGGAATCGCTGCGCCAGCCCTGCTGCGTGGATTGACCGAGGAACGCACCTGTCTCGGGATCGAATAGGCCCTCATGCGCCGTCGAACCATCGCCGCGCACCAGCACACGGCGCGTCGTCAGACAATGTCGCAGTGCGATGTCCATCAGCTTTGCGTCGCGCGTTTCAATTCCGGCGTAAAAAATGATCCCTACGTTCATCATGATGTCGATGAACAGCGAGTTTTCCCCGACGAACGAACACAAATAGGCGCCCTTGTCGCGAAAGCGCATGGCCAGCGTGCGCCCGGCTTCGATGAGCACCTCCCGCAACTTCGGATCACCCGTCAGATGCCGCCACCGGTAGTACGTGGACATGAACAGGAATCCGAGATCGTGCACCGCGCGATCGAACTGCCGCAGCTCGAGCGGCTGTGTATAACGGATTGCCTGCTCGCGCCACCAGCGTCCTGCCTGGTCGTCCGGCTCGCGCGCGGCGATGATCCACAGCATCCCGGGCAGAAACCCTTCGCACCAGTTCGTCCAGGCTTCGCCGGCGTGGCGCCAGCGGCCCTGCACCGTGTACATGGGGTAGAAATCAGGATCCCGGTCGATCAGCGCACGCAATTGCCTGCGCGCGAACCCAAGAGCATGTTCGTAGAGCATCCGGTCGCTGGGGTTGTGTAGCTGGATCATGACTGCTCCTCTGTGTGCATCGGCTATGAGATGAGCCGCGCGATGCCAAATGCCGCGGCTGCCGCGAGGCCGCCGATCAGTGCCGTTTGCGTGCCGGCTCGCATGGGCGAGATGCCGGTAAATCGCCCTTTGACCAGTCCAAAAACAAACAGGGCCAGTAGCGTGATGCCACTCGAAATCCAGAGCGCGCTCCGCACTTGACGCCAAACCATGTAAGGGAAAAGGGGGATCAGCCCGCCGACGACATACGATGCAGCGATGAGCGACGCACTCTTGCGCGCACGATCGGCGTTCGGCTCTTCCAGGCCCAGCTCGAAGCGCATCATGAAATCCACCCAGCGCTTGGTGTCGGAGCTGATTGCCTCGACCACCGGCGCCGTCTGCTCCAGGCTCAGACCATATCCGTAGAAGATTTCGGCGACTTCCTCTTTCTCGCGCTCTGTTCTTTCCTGGGTCTCGCGGTACTCGCGCTGTTCCTCCGCGCGATAGTGCTCCAGGTCGGTCTTCGCCGCCAGATACCCGCCAAGCCCCATGGCAATGGAGCCCGCCGCAATCTCGGCGAAGCCGGCGATCACCACGATGTTGGCGGAGCGCACTGTGCCCGAAAGACCAGCCGCGAGCGCGAATGGCACAGTCAGCCCATCCGACATGCCAATTACGATATCGCGGACCACCTCGGTAGCAGTGAAATGGTGCTCGGTATGCTCCATCGTCGATCCAGGCTAACAGAATCGGCGAGGGGACGGGAACAGTTAATGACGGCGCGGGTTGTTATTGACGGGGCAGCTCAGACCAGGTGCTTCTCTTGCGACGACATTTCCGGCGAGTCCTCGTTGCGGTCGCGAAAGTAGGCGCGGATCTGATCGCGCAGCCGCGGTTTATTTCCCGTCAACTGGTAAACGCCTTGCCAGTCGCGTGAAATGTCGGTGCGCGGATCGTAGTTGTTGTCGAGCAGCACCCGCCATCGGCTGCCGTAAGCGCGGGACAGCTTGGATCCGTGGAAGTAGTGAATGGCGTGATTGTCCACGCAGCCGATGTTTTGCTTGAGCACCGCGGCGCGCTCCTGCCATCGCAGCACGGATTCCACGTAGCCCTTGCTGCACCAACGCAACTCCGCCGCTGAATCCACGGCCCCCACGAGTCCAAAGGCCATATGCCAGTCAGCCGAGCCGAGAATGCAGGTATCCAGCAGGCCGCCCACTGCGTCGAAGGCGGAACGGCGGAATGCCCAGGCGCCTCCGGTTGCGCCAACGGACCACGGCGCCGGCTTGCCCTGGGCCGCCTTCGGCTGCATGCCGTAATATCCGTATGGCGCAGCCGCCGCGGCACGGAGCATCCCCCGATATTCAGTATTCGATGCCCGGTTGACGTAGTTGTGGGCAAAGCTCGCCATCACGCGAAACGGGCGATGCGCGGCCGATAAGTCCGAGTAACTCGAAAAAAGCTGGACGAAATCATAATGCTGAAGCTGGTGAATGGCCTCCAGCGCCCAGTCCCGGCGGGTCATGTGAAAGTCCCCGTCAACCACGGCTCCGTAGCGCCAATCCGGCGGGAACCGCTGCACCGCGATGTTCAGGATGTTCTCCTTGTGCCACAGCTCGTGCGAGGTCCGGAGTTGCACGTCGCTAGGGTCGTCGCCTGTGATTTCGAACGGCCTGTCGCCGTAAGCCAACTCTCCTGTGTGCAGCACCACGTTGGCACTGGCGAGCATGTGCTGGCGGAAGTCGTTCATCAGCGCGCGCCGGCTGGTCCACCGTACGGGGTTGCTGTAAGCCACGGCCACATGAAGTTTCTGCTCCTCGGACCACGCTCTCCACGGCGTGTGAACATCAGGGTGTCGGGTCTCGATCATTCTGGGATCCTTTCGTTAACGCACTTGTCACCGCACCTGTGCCGTGACCGGCGGCTGGGTCAGCGCCAAGGCGGATTACAAATCGCGCCCTGCGCTCGTTATCTTCCTTGCTCGGGATCGGGAAATGAAGAAGTTAGCACCGCTTCCGGTCCTGTTTGGCCGGATCATCCGGGGGGTCCGCGGTGGCTCGGTTCCGAACGCTCACGCGAGCATTCTTACCGGCTATAGTCTAACATGCGGTCCAAAGTAACTCGGGGCGGTTCGAAAGCGTAAAATAAGGCAGATGCGCATTCTCGTGGTCGAAGATGAAAAGCGGATTGCCGACTTTCTGACACGCGGCCTCCAGGGCGCGGGGTATGCCGTGGACGCGGCTCCCGACGGCGCCACCGCCGTCGAGTTCATCCACTCCACCGACTACGATCTCGTCATCCTCGACCTGATGCTGCCCGACATGGACGGGCTGAAGGTGCTCGAGCGCGTGCGCAGCCGCAAAGTCGGGCCGCCAGTGATGATTTTGAGCGCCCGCGGCCAGGTGGATGACCGCGTCAAGGGCCTGGAGCAGGGCGCCGACGACTATCTTGTCAAGCCTTTCGCGTTCGTGGAGCTGCTGGCGCGTGTGCGCGCACTGCTGCGCCGAGGCCAGCCGGCGCCGGAAAAATTGCAGGTAGCCGATCTCACCGTCGATTGCGTGCGTCGCAAAGTGACGCGCGGCGGGGAGACCATCGATCTCGCCCCCAAGGAATTCGGCATTCTCGAATACATGATGCGCAACAAAGGCCGTCCCCTCAGCCGCACCATGATCGTCGAGCACGTCTGGGACATGGACTACGACGGGCTGACCAACATCGTCGACGTCTATATCCGGCATTTGCGCAGCAAGATCGACGACCGCTTCCCGCTGAAGCTTATTCAAACCGTGCGCGGCATCGGTTACATGATCGAAGCTCCGGACAAGCCCGCCGCCGCGCCGCCAGCCCCAGCGGCCGAACAACAGGTGTAACTTGCCGCGCTCTCGTGATTTCCGGCGCATTACGCGTTCCCTGCGTTTCCGCCTGACGGTCGGGTATGCGCTCTTTTTCTGCGTGATGCTGATCGGTGTCGGCGCCGTTTTTCGCCAAAAACTGGAGACCAGTCTCGACACCCAAATCCGCGAAGCGCTGGATCAGGAGTGGGCCGGGCTAAGAGGCTACCTGCGTATCGAGAACGATCGAACTTACTGGTACTACGACCGCGACGACCCTGACGAAAGCTTCTTTATCGAGCGGTTGCGGCGTGTCTACTTCATCGCCGACGCTCAGGGCCACGTCCTGACGGACGAACAGGGCAATTTTCAAACTTCTGCGGCCTATGAGGCTATTGGCCGCGATTCACCCGCTCAGATTGCGACTGTGCTGAACTCCAAAGGGCGGGACTGGGAAGTGCGGAAGAGTTCGAAAGGTGTCCCCTTCCTGATCCGTTCAGGCGCGGTCGATGACGAAAACCATAAGGCGTTCTTCGTCGCCATTGGCCGCAGTCTCGCGGACAACAAACTCATCCTCGACAAGTTCACCTGGACCTACGTCGCCGTAATTCCCGTGGTCCTTCTGAGCGGCTGCTTACTGGGATGGTTCCTGGCGGCGCGCGCGCTGACACCGGTGCTCGAGGTCGCCCAGGCGGCCAACCGGATTTCCGGCTCCAACCTCAGCCTGCGCATCCCGTCGCGCGGCGCGGGCGATGAGCTGGATTATCTGATCGCCACGTTCAACCGCATGATCCAGCGCCTGGAAAGCTCCTTCCAGCAGATCCGCCAGTTCTCGACCGACGTCTCCCATGAGCTACGGACACCCATCACGGCAATTCGCGGCCAGTTGGAAGTTGCGCTGTTCACGGCATCTACGGCGGAGCAGTACCGCGAAGCCATGCTGAACTCGTTACAGGACGTTGAGCGGCTGTCCCAGATCGTGCGGGCGCTGCTGCTGCTTTCGCAAGCCGAATCCGGCCAACTGGCCCTCCAGAAGACTCGACTGAACCTGTCCGACCTGGTCGCCGACGTGGTGGATCAGTTCCAAATCCCCTACGAAGAAGCTGGTGTGCAGCTGACGGCAGACTTGCGTCAGTGCTTTGCGGAGGTCGATCGCATCCAGATCGAGCGCATGATCTCGAATCTGCTTTCGAATGCCATGAAGTACACCCCGGCCGGCGGAGAGGTGGTGGTCGCCTTGCGGAGCGGGCCTGAGGCATTGGAAATCGTTGTACAGGACACCGGCTGCGGCATTCCCGGCAACCACTTGCCACACATTTTCGATCGCTTCTACCGCGTGCCTGGGGGCGAATCGTCCAGCCGGGAAAGGGGCCTTGGACTTGGGCTGAGTTTCGTTGATTGGATCGCTAAGGCCCACGGCGGAACCGTCCGCGTCGAAAGTTCTCCCGGTAAGGGCAGCCGCTTCCTCATTGCACTACCCGTTTCATCATCGGCCAATCCGGTGCCAGAAACAGATGTAGCTGTGCCCTCGGGGATGAACGAACTTTAATTCTTGTTTTGCCACCCGGCTCATGTGCTTGGAATAAGCTGATATTGTGCTCCGTCTCGCGGCCGGTGTTCTCCTTTTTCTGTTGTCACCAGCCGCCCTACTTCCTGCGCGGGCTCAAGATGCTGCACCCAGCGAACAGAAACCTAAACCGGATTACTTCTCAGGCACCATCACAGTGCTTGACGAGGAGAAGGTCACGGTTCTCAAGACCGTGTTGGGAAAGAACTCGGAGACGCGCACGTTTCTAATCACCAAGGAAACGCGCATCGAAGGGAAGCTGAGGCTGAAAGCACGCGTGACCGTGCGCTACACGCATGATGACGAGGGAAACCGCGCCTTGCACATCATCGTGCGCACGGCCCAAAAGAAATGAGCTAGTCGCCCGGAACGCGAACGGGTTCCGGCTGTTGCCGGAGAGATGCGAAGAACTCCCGCACCTGCGCCCAGTGCGTCTGTGCCAACGATAGCAGCACCATGGAGACGATCATCAGGACGGCCCCAACCGCGCACTGCCCAATGGTCAGATTCGAGTGCCAGAAGCCCAGCCAGCGGCCATAAATCAGCTCGATGTGCACCCAGTAGACCAGCAGTGAGCTGGCGCCCAATTGCCGCACCCAGCTCCACTTCCCTGCCGTGTGTTTATTCCACAAGAAGGCAAACGCCACGATCAGTAGGATGACCCCCGTTTTGATCAGAATCATGAACGGGCTGTTGAGCCAGAATTCGGACTTCCCATAGAGCGAAGGCAGATCCGAGAGCCGCTGCGAAACAACGATCAGCGCGCAACCAATCACCCCCAGCCACTGCATGGCGCGCTCCAGTTCCTCGTGCGATGCGACGCGAATCAGGCTTCCCAGGCTCACCCCGAACGCCACGAATGCTCCCCAAGGGAAGAATCCAAACGACGCGTAGTCCGGTGCAATGTAAGCCTTCACGAGAGGATGCACGCCTGACCAATCAATCTGAGAAACCAGCGGCGAGGCCGCGGCAATAGCCACTCCGAGGACGGCGCACAGACGAATTCGCTCCACCGTGCGGAAAACAGCCATCAGCGACAGAACGCCCAAAGCCACTCCCATGCAATTGAGCACGTCCACGCGCAGCAGATCGGTCCAGGGGCTGCCCGGCAAACCGAAGCCCCAGAGCTGCAGGCGCACCAGAAATGCGAGCCCCAGAATGTAGCCCGCGCGCCGGAGCGAAGCAAGCACACGCTGGCCCGCGGTGGCCCCCTGCCGCTCACGGCTATCCATCAGAAATGCCAGGGTGACTCCCGTGAGAAACAGAAATATGGCTGACGGCATTCCACCGAGAAAGTCGGACAGAACGAACGTGCTCGATGTCCGCAGATCCTGGCGAAGAAGGGAGTGGAATGTATGGCCTTGCAGCATGATCACTGCGCCGAAACCGCGCGCCCAATCTAAGAATTGCAGTCTGGATGAAGATTTCGTCTTAGACATTAGTGAGGAAGTTCAACGTTGAGGAAACTCGCGCTTGGTGTCTTTCGGCACCCTTAATTTTAGATCCGAATCTTTCAATAAGGGATTCATCTTTACGTTAGTGTAGGTAAAAAGTTTGTAGTCTCCCGCCGCCAGATAAATCTTCTGTTGCACCGGATAGGCTTCCCCTTCGGGAATCCATAACTCCAGCTTCTTCAAGTTCTTAAGGACTTCGGCCGATTTCGGGATCAATTCCAGGTGCGTCGCCACTGTTCCCCCCACGCTCTCGTTGCCGAGCACCTTCATGTCATACGCTACTGCAAGCTCTTTGCCAGATGTGCCGAAACCAATGAGCATAAATTGATCGAGCAGTGCTTTGTACTGGCCAATATCGTACTCATCGATAGTCTGCTGCCTTGGATAGTAGATTTCGGCCTTGCGATCGTGTACGGCGAAGGATTTTGGGTTGGGTTCGGTAAACTCTACCAACATCGTCATATCGCGTTTGCCACGCTTCAGGAGAATTCTGCCCTTCTCTGTCTCGTCCTCATTGATGACCGCGGTGTGCGTGACCGACCGCAGATCGGCCGAGAATCCTTTGAAAGCCGGGGCCGCGCGATCCATGCGCGCGAGCACGTCGTCGAGCGAATCCGCGGAAGCCGGGTATGCGGCTGCACGGATCAGAATCGCCAGAATGACGGGCGCACGTAAACGCATCCGGGTCGTCTCCGTAAAGACGCTGGCCGCTTGACGATTGGGTACAGGGCGAAGGTTCAAGGCTTGGCAAACGCCCAGTAGCCTTGGACTTCCCCTTCGGAGTCCAGGATGGGTTCAACGCGGGTGATGGCCAGCGTTTTTCCCATGCGGCCTTTGAGGATCTCAGGACGGTTCCTCAGAATCTCCGCCAGCTTCTGGACGCGCTGGTTCTCCGGCACGCCGGCGAGCAGCTCGGGATCGATCCACAGCACATCACTCCCATGCCCACCGCCCAGCAGGGTCACTTGACTGGCCTGCGGCATGCGTTGCTGGTCGCGAAACCAGCTTCGCGGCGTGAGAAAGATGAACGCCAGAATCACTCCAACCATGACGTCATAGTGCCACGACGCCCGCGGATAATCCCACAAAATGAACCGTTTGAGCCAACCCGGCACAAGCTCAGTCTAACACTTACGGTGAGACTCTTGGTTTCACTCCACTACAATTCAGCGTCGCCGATCGGAGGCAGCAGCGAACGAATCGATCCAAGCGCGCTGCTCGGGGGTTTCCGGAACAGGAGCATGACGCGCGGTGCTGACGCGCTGAATTGCCTCGCTCGGGCTGACGTCCCTTCCGATCAGGAGACTGGCCGCGATGAGTCCGGAGCGCCCGACCCCCTGGCGGCAGTGGACCACTATCTTTTTCCCATGACTCAGTTCGGTATCGAGCTTGCCCAACACCCGCGCTGTATCTGCCTCGGAGGTGGGCACGCTGCGATCCTCGATTGGGTGTGAGAGAAACCTAATACCGCTTGTTTCGGTGTGTTGTCTTTCCTGCTCCAGGCCTAGGTCCGCCGCTTCCTCGGGCGTAAGGAGTGATACGACCACATCAACTCCAAGCTTGCGCAACGCTTTCATTTCCTGGTCCAGCCATTCACCGCCACGCGGGCGCGGCGCGATGGCCAGCCGTCCGGGCCAGGGACCGTTGATCCAAAACAATTCGGTGAGCATCTCTTACAAGCCCTCCTCAGGCTGGAGACCGCTTGCTCCGCGCGCGGCTCAGACTACACTTGCGCCCTTACCGAGCCACGACCACAGGGAGTGCTCATTCTGCATTCCGCACCCGAGCTTCCAGCGTTCCCACACCTTCGATGCGCGCTCGCACACGGTCGCCGGGCCGGATGCGGGCTCCCTTGGGACAGCCTGTGGATATTAGGTCGCCAGGGTGGAGCGTCATGTAGTCGCTATGGAACCGGACCAACTCGTACGGGCGGGTGTGCATGTTCCGGACGAAATCGCGCGAACAGACCTCGCCATTGTGCTCGGTCATGACTTCGAGCGCGTCCACGTCCGCGATCTCATCCGCTGTCACAACCACCGGACCGAAACTGAAGAAGGTGTCGAAACTTTTGGCGCGCGTGAGGTAGCGCGGATTCTTGCGCAGAACATCCAGGGCGGTGAGGTCGAGGGTCGTGGTATAGCCGAAAATCACCTCACGAATCTGCCCGGCCGGCACAAATCGGCAAGTCCTTCCGATAATCACGCCGAGTTCACCTTCCGCATCCACGTCATTCGAGAGATGTGGCGGCAGGACGATCTCTTCGCCGGGTTGGAACATGCACGAGGCCGGTTTCATGAAGCTGCCCGGCTCTTCAGGCTGCACTGCCTGAATGTCTTCCGCGTGCGAGCGGTAGTTCAGGCCGATGCACCAGATTTTGGGCGGCACCGGGTACGGCAGGCGCGGCGTAACCTCCGCGAGCGGCAGCGTCGCAACGTCCGCGGCGTCAATGGCCGTTTGTGCACTTGTCCGAATGATTTCCAGCAGGTCGTCCGGCACATGCGAACCGCGCCTCGCGTTGATCTCCTGGATGGGAGCGACTCCGGTACCCGTCAGCACGCCGGCGTGCATTTGGCCGTGATGAAGAAAAGTGAGGAGCTTCACGGCCTATGAGTTTATCGCGCGAAGGATATCGACCAGGTCGATGAAGACCCCATAGGCCGTCTGCTCGACGCCCGGCGAGATGGATACCGTGCCAACGGTGCCCATCAGGTCGGTGTGCAGCAGGAGCGCGTTGGATGTGCCGTGCAGCGACGCCAGAAGGTCGGTCTTATCGAGCACCTCGGCACGCACGCGCAGCGAAATGCCCTTTGCGGTACGCTTGGCGCGGCTGACGATACGCACGGTTTTGCCGTCGCGCTTCAGGTTGTGGATACGCTCGGACGTCAGGCGCGTGATACCTCGGGTCGAGATGGCCTGAGGGTTGGTGCGCGCGTCCATCAGAACATTGGCCAGCGCGGCGGTCTTGGCCGCCGAGTCCCAACCTTCCACGTCGTAAGTTGCGTCGGCTTCGGCGATTCCCATGCGGCGCGCGGCGTCGAGGCCCTCTTCGAAAGTGCCGCCCTGTTCCATGGTCTCGATCACGATCTTTGACGTCGAGTTCAACACGCCGGTGAAGCCGAGGACCTTCACGCCGGGCAGATTGTTGCGCACTTGATTGAAGACCGGCGCGCCATCCATTACCGTGGCCTCGAAACGAAACATGAGCCGGCGGCCCTGGGCTTCTTCACGCAAGGCGGCATAGGCATGGGCGATGGGGCCTTTGTTGGCGGTGACCACGTGCATGCCGCGGGCAAAGGCGGCGCGTATGTGATCGATGGCCGGTTGGCCGGTAACGGGGTTCAGCGTGGTCAGTTCAACAGCCACTTCGGCGCGCGAGGCTTGTAGAAAATCTTCCGGGGACTTTGCGGCCGCTCCGAACTTTGGCTCGAGAGGAAGGCCGCGTGGATCGATAGCGGTGCCATGGCGCGCGGTATGGATGCCGGTGATGGTGAACCGAAATTCCGACTGCTTGCGGCGGATGAGAGCGGCGAGCGCGCGGCCGACGTTGCCGTATCCAATCAGAGCGAGGCGCAAAGGATTATTGTCGCATTGGCGGCGCGGCTATTAGAGAAGCGGGCGAAACCGAAAGCGTTACAGTGGATCTAATAGCCATGAAGCTCTCGCTTGCGCTTTTGCTCGTTGTGGCGCCGCTCGCCGCGGCCGACGCGGCCCAGCCGGCCCGTACCCCGGTGCTATTGGAACTGTTCACGTCGGAAGGCTGTTCGAGTTGCCCGCCCGCCGACGCATTGCTCATGAAACTGAATGACTCGCAACCCCTCGCCGGCGTGACGGTGATTGCGCTCGAAGAGCATGTGGATTATTGGGATCGGCAGGGCTGGCGCGATCCGTTTTCCTCCGCGGCGTTCACAGCCAGGCAGCAGCGGTACGCGGAGTCGCTGCACATCCAGTCGCCCTATACCCCCGAGATGGTCGTCGATGGGCAGCGTGAGTTTGTGGGCAGCGATTCGCGCACGGCCTTGAACGAGCTGGAGAAATCGGCCCGTGCCGCCAAGACGCCCATGCACCTCGCGTGGCGCGAGAAATCGGGCAGTCAGGCTTCATTGGCCGTGCAGGTAGACGCCGCGAAATCGTCCAGTGATATCCTGCTCGCGATCACCGAGATCAGGTTAGCCTCTGACGTAGCGCGCGGCGAGAACGCGGGCCACAATCTGAAACACTCCGCGGTCGTCAGGCGCCTGACCCCGATCGGGAAGGTGAAAGCGGGCGAGACGTTTTCAACCGATACGGTGGTGAAGTTCGCGAGCGATTGGAAGCCCGAAAACCTCGGCGCCGTGGTCTTTGTTCAGGAACACGCGAACGGGAGAGTTTTCGCGGCCGCGGAGCTTGGCCTGCGGGAGCGTTAAGCGACGACGCCAATGTCGACCGACGAATGTAGCGCAGGGGCACGCGCAGCATGCGAGCACCTGCGGCAGTCAGGTTCGTCCGTTTCGAAAAGCCGCGGGTGTCCGCAAACGGCGCGGTACCCCCGCGCTACAGGGATCTCTTCTGCACCCGTGTGCGAAAATAACAAGACACCTCTTTCTGAAGGATCTCTGTGACAGGTAACGAAATCCGCCAACGGTTTCTCGACTTTTTCTCTGCCCGCGGGCATCGTGTGGTGCCCAGTTCGTCGCTGGTTCCGGCGAACGACCCGACGTTGCTGTTCGCCAACGCCGGCATGAACCAGTTCAAAGAAGTATTTCTGGGGATGGAGAAACGCGATTACAAACGCGCCACCACGTCGCAGAAGTGCGTGCGGGCGGGCGGCAAGCACAATGACCTGGAGAATGTCGGTTACACCCGCCGCCATCTCACTTTCTTCGAGATGCTGGGGAACTTCTCCTTCGGCGATTACTTCAAAGCTGAAGCCATCGAGTTCGCCTGGGACCTGGTTACGAAGGACTTCGGACTGCCGACAGATAAGCTCTACATCACCGTTTTCCGCGAAGATGACGAAGCCGAGCAACTGTGGCAGAAGGTAGCCGGTGTTCCGAAGAGCCGCATTTTCCGGCTTGACGAAAAAGACAATTTCTGGCAGATGGGAGACACCGGTCCGTGCGGCCCGTGCTCGGAGATTCATTACGACATGGGTGTGGAAGCAGCCGCCCCCGGACGGGAACACGAGCAGTTCCCGAGCGATGCGGGGGATCGGTTCGTCGAAATTTGGAATCTCGTTTTCATGCAGTTCAATCGCGATGCATCCGGCGTGCTCACTCCTCTGCCGCGGCCGTCTGTCGATACCGGCATGGGTCTGGAACGCACGACCGCCGTCATGCAGGGAAAACCTTCCGTCTTCGACACCGATCTACTGATGCCCATCATGCTTCGCGGAGCGGGATTGTTCGGCAACGTGGCCTTGGGCGCCGACCCCAGAGTGGACACGGCCCTCCGCATCGTCGCTGACCACGCGCGTTCCACCGCCTTCTTGATTCACGATGGCGTGCTGCCTTCCAACGAGGGGCGCGGCTATGTGCTGCGCAAAATCATGCGCCGGGCCATGCGAAATGCGCGGATGGTGGGGATCGAGCAGCCCTTCCTTTATGAGTTGACGGGCTTCGTCGCCGAGCTGATGCGCCCTGGCTATGCCGAGCTCATGGGCACGGTGCAGCAGGTGGCGCGCGTGGTCAAGGACGAAGAGCACCGCTATGCCACGACGTTCCTGGTAGCCGAGAAGGAATTCAATGATGCGGTGAAATCGCTCTCCGATAGCGTGCTGCCGGGCGCGGTGGCTTTCAAGCTTTATGACACCTACGGCTTGGCGCTCGATGAGCAGGAGGACATGGCCCGGGAACGTGGCCTGGTGATCGATCGCGAAGGTTTCGAACGCGAGATGGACGAGCAACGCCGGCGGGCGCGTGCAAGCTGGAAGGGCGCGGAGAAGGGCACAGTCGCTCCCGCCTATCAGTCGCTGCTCGAAAAAGGCCGCACGCGTTTTGTCGGCTACGAGCATATCGAGTCGCACGCGCGGGTGGTTGGCTTGCTCGTGGATCAGCAGCTTGTGGATCACATCGAGCCCGGCACGCGCGCGGAGCTGGTTTTGGATGAGACGCCGTTCTACGCCGAGACCGGCGGCCAGGTAGGCGATCAGGGTGGGCTGTTCTCTGAGTCGAATGAAAAACTGGCGGACGTCGAGACGACCTATCCGGCGATACCCGGCCTTTCGGTCCATCGCATCGTGGCGCACGCGCCGATTCACCTCGGTGACGAGCTATGGGCGCGCGTCAATGATCCGGTGCGCCATGCGACCATGCGCAACCACACGGCCACGCATCTGCTGCATGCGGCCTTGCGCAAGGTTCTCGGTACCCATGTCAAACAGGCGGGGAGTATTGTCGCACCCGACCGGCTGCGCTTCGATTTCACGCATTACACTGCCATGGACCAGCCCGAGATCGAAGAGGTCGAACGGCTCATGAACCGCGAGATTTTGGAGAACATCGCCGTCGACACCGAAGTCATGCCGCTCGATGTGGCTGTCGGAACCGGAGCCATGGCGCTATTCGGTGAAAAATATGGCGACCGCGTGCGCGTGGTCTCGGTTCCCGGTTTTAGCAAAGAGCTGTGCGGCGGCACGCACGTCTCGCGCACCGGCGACATCGGCGTGTGCAAAGTCGTGTACGAGAGCAGCATCTCAGCCGGAGTCCGGCGCATCGAAGCCATCACCGGAGAACGGGCGGTCGAGCGTTACCAGCAGGCCAACGACGTGCTGAAACGCATTGCCGAAAAGATGAAGGTCACCGAGCCGGAGCTTGTGGAGCACGTGGAGAAAATGATCACGCGCGAGCATGCGCTCGAAAAACAAGTCGAGCAGCTCAAGAACAAGGTGGCGCAATCGGCCGCGGGTGAGGTGGAGGGCCAGGCCCGCACCATCAAGAATGCCCGCGTTCTGGCGGTTCGTCTGGATGGCATGGATCGCGCGCAACTCCGCGCACTCGCCGACTCGCTGCGGAACAAGTGGAAGACTGCGGTAGTAGTGCTGGCGTCGGCCGAGGACTCTAACGTCTCCATCATCTCCGCTGTAACCAAAGATCTGACGGCGAAGATACACGCGGGAAAATTGGTGGGAGCGGTGGCGCTGGCAGTCGGCGGCAAGGGCGGCGGACGTCCCGATATGGCCGAGGGCGGCGGCAAAGATCCCGCCGCGCTGCCGGCCGCGCTTGAACAGGTCTATTCCGAGGTCGAAGCCAAGCTGTGAATCCTCTGGATGTTGTCGTCGTAGGCGCAGGCCCCACCGGTCTCGCTTGCGGCATCGAGCTCAAACGCCGCGGCGTGAGCGCAGTGCTCATCGAAAAAGGCTGTGTCACAAACTCGCTGTACCACTACCCGACAAACATGGTGTTTTTCACCACGCCGGAGTTGCTGGAGATCGGCGACATCCCCATGACCAGCCTGAACGAGAAGCCCAACCGCACCGAGGCGCTGAAGTACTATCGGCGCGTGGCCGATCATTACAAGTTGGATATCCACCAATACGAAAAAGTAGATAACATCGCCGGGGCCGACAGCGCATTTGTGGTGCACACCAGCGATCGCTACGGCTGCCGGCACACCTACAACGCGCGTAAGTTGATTCTTGCCACCGGATATTACGACGTGCCGAACCTGCTCAATGTGCCCGGGGAAGATCTGCCGAAGGTGATCCACTACTACAAAGAAGCGCATCCCTACTACAACCAGGATGTTGCGGTGATTGGGGCAAAGAACTCAGCCGCCATTGCCGCGCTGGAGCTTTTTTGGACCGGAGCGCGAGTGACTCTTATTCATCGCGGTGGTCAAATATCCGAGAAAGTGAAATATTGGATTCGTCCGAATATTGAAAACAGAATTAAGAACGGCGAGATCAAAGCTTACTTTCATTCGAAGGTTGTTGAAATTCGTCCCGATTCACTCGTGCTAGATACGCCGCAAGGTGAAGTTCTATTAAGGAACGACTTTCTGTTTGCGCTTACCGGTTACAGCCCTGACCTTCAATTCCTGAATTCAGTTGGAGTTACGCTCGACCCCGCCACCGAGCGTCCGCGCACTAATCCGGCCACGCTGGAGAGTGAGACACCGGGTATCTACCTGGCCGGTGTGATCGTCGCCGGCATGCACACAAACGAGATTTTCATTGAAAATGGACGATTTCACGGCAAGCAGATCGCCGAAGACATCGCTGCAAAGCTGCTACACTGAAACGTTCGTACTCCCCATGGCACTACAAGTAATGGAACTAAGTGACTGAGAAGGCTTAGCCACTTGAGTCACCGGCATATACTTTTCCGCTAAATGTCGTGATTCATACAACTTTACGACTAGTACGGACTAGACGTGTATTCCATTGAAACTCTTAGCGGATAAAATGTATCTATGTAGAGTAAGGAAAGGATGCCACATGTTAGGCTCGCTGCTGAATTCGTTATTTGGATGCTCACACCAAAAAACCACGTTTCCGCTGACACCCGGCCACAAGATGGCGTCGGCTACGCATCGGCATGGAACCTACGTTGTCTGCCTGGACTGCGGACAGGAGTTCCACTACGACTGGAAACAAATGCGCTTGGGTGAGCCGGTCACGTCGCCCTCAGTCGGCTCGCCTGCTGCTGCAGCTTCTTTCTCTCCGCGGATCGCCCGCTAATCCAAATTCAATTCAGTCCTGGGGCTGTATAATGCCCCAGGAATCCAGTGGGAACTCCGGTCGTCTCTATCAGACGCGAGGCATCTGCGAAGAACATCGCACTCGCGTGCGTTTGCACCGTGGGATTTGCCTTCTCGGCCAACTACACCAATCACGCACCGCTTGCCGGGGCTCTCGCGCGCGAGTTCGGCTTTAGCCAGGCTCTCGCGGGCTTGCTCACTACTGGCATTTTCACGACACACGCCGCGATGCAGATTCCCGGCGGCCATCTGGTGGACCGGTTCGGTTCGCGTAGCATTCTGATCGGCGCGCTCGCGTGGGTGGTGACCGCTAATTTTGGCATCGCGTTTTCCGGCGCTTATTGGCAGTTATTCGCGTGGAAGATCTTTGCAGGCATCGGAACCGGAACCTGTTTTGTCGCCGGCGCCCGCTACACGCATGAAGCGCTCGCTGGACCCCGATTGCACCTGGCGCAAGGGCTCTACGGTGGATCCATTCTGTTAGGGTCCGGATTCGTAATTCTGGTTGTCCCGCGTATCTATACGTTTGCAGGATGGCGCGGCGCCTTCATGACCAGTGCGGCCGTTGGAGCGCTCGCGTGGATTTTGTGGATTGCTCGGGCACCGCGCGTGCTGCCGGGCGAACATAGGCGCGTGCCGTTTTGGAGCATGCTCAGCTCGCCCGAACTTTGGCTGCTGGGGCTCATGCAGATGGCGTCGTTCGGTGTGGCGATGGTTGTGGGTGCGTGGATCGTCTCACTGCTTGGGAACACGTTCGGGATGCCGCTGGTCAAGGCCGGCCTGGTGGGATCTCTGGTGTTGCTGTTGGGCATCGGCACGCGCCCGCTTGGTGGAGCCCTGCGGCGTCATGTGCCGGTGTGGCAGCTTCTTGTCGCGAGCTTTCTGATGAATGCGGCAGGATGTTGGATGCTCGGCATGGGACGCCATTCGCTGGCGTTGGCGGTCGCAGCCGTGCTGTTGCTCGGGACGGGCTGCGGCCTGCCGTACGCTGCTTTGTTCACACGCGCCGCGGCGCTCTATCCAGGACGTGCCGCTTCTGCCATGGGGCTGGTAAATATGCTGGGTATCGTCATGATCTTGGCGGCAGCTCCGCTAATGGGCCGGCTTGCGGATTGGACCGGCAGTCTGCAATCGGGATTTCTGGCGCTGGGAGGTTTTTCGCTGGTCGCCTGCGCGGCCGTTTTTCTGATCAGTCAGGATGAACCTGCTCCAACTCTTTGACCTCTCGCTCGTAGGCCGGCGCGCGGCTCTCGCGCTCGATTTTCTTGCATGTGACGGCCGGCGCGAGAGCCGGACGTTCGGCGAGATCGAAGACTCCAGCAATCGCATGGCGCGTGTGCTGGCGGCGCGTGGATTCGAAAGAGGCGACCGCCTGTGCGTGCATCTGCCCAACGGCATCGAATTCATCGAGCTGTTTTTGGCTTGCTTGAAGCTGGGTGTGATCTTCGTGCCGATCAATATTCTGTATCGCGATCGCGAGATCGAGCACATCGTCAGCGACGCCGAGCCCAAGGCTCTTATGGGACCGGCGGAGCTGCTGGAGCTGGTGCGCGCGGCCGCATCCGCGGATGGGCAGGCGCGAGTGCAGGTTGCCGTGGATGGCGATGCGCCCGCGGCTATCGTTTACACTTCCGGCACCACCGGCGCTTCGAAAGGCGCCGTGCTCACCCACAATAATTTCGCCGCCAATGCCTTGAACTTGATCACCTGCTGGCAGATCACCCATGCCGACCGGCTGCTTCTGCCGTTACCGCTGTTCCACGTCCACGGCCTCGGGAACGGCGTGCACTCGTGGCTGATCGGCGGCTGCCGCCTGCAGCTTCTGGAGCGGTTTGAGCACCAGAAAGCCTCCGCCATCCTCACCGAATTCCACCCGACGGTGTTTTTCGGCGTGCCGACCATCTATGTCCGGCTGCTGGAGACGCCCCCGGCAGTGGCGCGTGAAGTTGGAGCGGGGATGCGGCTGTTTGTCTCCGGCTCGGCTCCGCTGGCGGCGCAAGTTCTGGAGGATTTTCGCGCGCTGTTCGACCACACAATTCTGGAGCGCTACGGCATGAGCGAAACGCTCATGAATTTGAGCAATCCATATATTGGCGAGCGGCGCGCGGGCACGGTTGGATTCCCTCTGCCGGGAGTTTCGGTGCGCCTGGTGAATTCCGAAGGCGCCGAGGTCGCGAATGGAGAAACCGGCGAAATTCATCTGCGCGGGCCGAATGTGTTCGCGGGCTACTGGAAGCGACCCGATGCCACCCGCAGTGCATTCATGGATGGCTGGTTTCGCACGGGCGACCTCGCGGTCCGTTCAGCGGATGGCTACTACGCGCTGGTGGGACGGCGCAGCGATGTGATCATCTCGGGGGGATTCAATATCTATCCGCGCGAAATCGAAGAATTTCTCACCGAACAGCCGGAGATCGCCGAAGCAGCCGTGGTCGGCTTGCCGGATCGCGTGCGGGGCGAAGTGCCGGTCGCGTACGTTGTGATGCGCTCGCCGGTCGATTCTGGCGAGTTGGAGACGCGGTGCCGCGCCACACTGGCTTCATTCAAGACGCCGCGCGCGTTCATTGCGGTCGAAAAACTGCCGCGCAACGCCATGGGAAAAATCCAGAAGCACCTGTTACCGAAGATAAATCAGAGGTAGTAGCAAATCACCCACTCGGCGACTAGCGCAGGCTTACCGAAACCTTCGATTTCCACTGTCACCAGCCATACAACCTGGTGCCCGCCCTCAACGTCCTCAACCGACTGCACCTTGAATCGCGCGCGGACGCGAGACCCTTCGAGTACCGGCGCAGGGAAACGCACGCGATTAAGGCCGTAATTGATGCGCATGCCGAAACTGCCGCTCACGTCGATGGCTTCGTGGCTCAGCCGGCTCAACAATGACAGTGTCAGAAATCCGTGAGCGATGGTTCGGCCATAGCGCGAATCGGTCTTCGCACGTTGGGGATCCGTGTGGATCCATTGATGGTCGCCCGTCACCTGGGCGAAGGCATCGATCTTAGGTTGGTCGATGACCACCCAATCGCTGGCACCAACTTCCTGGCCGACGTGCGACTTGAGTTGCTCGATGCTGACCGGCATTGCTCGTCGATTCTATCGAAACGTCCTCAAGTGCGGCTCCGCGAGATGTGCGGTGCCGTTGAAACTGAACAGCGCGAGATCGTCTTCGCGTGCGCGTATGTTTGTGATGGCTGTGTTGTATGTTGCCCCCGCGAGGCGCAGCACATGGCGGCCATTCAGCCCCAAGGCCAGTCCGATCCACACAGCGATGGGCGTGGCGGAGGAGAAGATGGCCACGGATTCTTCCACCGGGATGCGGCTCAGTGCTTCGAGAGGCGCCGAAACGCGCCGGCGAAACGCTTCCCATGATTCGCTGGTGACCTCATATTTTCCCTCTACCCAGGCGCGCACGACAAGCGTGTCAGAGCGGGTCCAGGTGCGGTGCACGGGCGAGTCCTGCTCCTGGAGCATGCGGCTCAACTTCTCATGTTCCGCTCGAAAGTCGGCATCGGCGGCGGCGAGGCGCGGTGCAATGCATTGATACACGGCATCGAGATCGAACTCGTTCCAGTGCTCATCGATTTGCAGCTCCGGCGTCTCGATGCCCGCGGCGGCGATCACGCTCAGAACCTCGGACGCCGTCTGGCGCTGGCGCTTCAGCGTTCCCGAGTAAGCCGCGGTGAAACGAATCTTCTGCCCGGCGAGATGCTCTCCCAGTAAGCGAGCTTGTGTGTGGCCGATATCGGAAAGCGTGTCGTAATCGTGGCGCAGGCCGGCTTGGCCGTGCCGGATCATGTAAAGCCAACTCAACTCAAGCGCTCCGCAAGCTCGATGGCCGCGCTCATCAGGCCGCGCACGCGCAGATGAAAGTCGCGGAAGCGCTCATCGCGGGTCTGGCCCCGGTAGTAGCGGAAATAAATCTGCTGGAGAATCACCCCCAGTTTGAAGAGGCCGAACACCTCGTAGTAGCCGAGACTGGAAACATCGCACGCGGTCTTTTCGGCATAGCGGCGCACCAGCTCCGCGCGCGTGAGCCATCCTGACTGGGCCGTGATGCTGCTCATAGCGCCACCGCGCATGGCGGGATCGCCGGCTTCGGTCCAGTAACAGAGCGTGCAACCAAGATCGACGAGCGGATCACCTACCGTCGCCATCTCCCAATCGAGCACCGCCTCGACGCGGCCGGGGTCGTCGGCATCCAGCATGATGTTGTCGAGCTTGAAATCATTGTGAACGAGGGTGGGCTGCGGTGACTCGGGAAGCCGGCCGGCGAGCCAGCCGGTCAACCGGTCCATACCGGGGGTCTCTTCGGTCTTCGCGCGCTCCCAGCGCTCGGTCCAGCCGCGCACTTGCCGGTCGAGGAAGCCTTCGGGACGTCCGAGCGCGCTGAGCCCGTGGCGCTCGATATCGATGGAATGCAGTTGCGCCAGGCAGTCGATGAAGCCTTCACTGACTTTGCGAGGAAGTTCAAAATCGCCTGCAAATTCCGCGGGAATGTCGCGGCGAAGCACCACCCCATGCCGGCGCTCCATCAGGAAGAACGTGACTCCGATGACCGACGGGTCTTCACAGAGCAGGAAAACCTTCGGCGCCGGAGGAAACAACGGGTGCACGGCCTCCAGCACGCGGAATTCCCGGGCCATATCATGCGCCTTGGGCGCTACAGGGCCGAGAGGAGGCCGCCGGAGCACATACTCGCGATCCCCGGCGCGGATCAGATAAGTCAGGTTCGAATGGCCTCCGGGAAACTGCTCAATGGCAATACCACCCTCCGCACCTTCTACTTTGCCCCTCAAATGATCAGCGAGCGAGCGCGCATCGATCTCCTCGCCGGCGCGGATGGGGGCGACTTCGGGAAACATCAGAAGTCGAGGGTAGCAGAAAACCCACCGCAGAGGCGCAAAGACGCAGAGAAAGCCAGGCTCAGTCAGCGACTGCACAGCGCAGGCATCGTACTGAGCCGCGCGCAAAGCAAGCGGTCTGGGTTGAAGGGGCTCTTTGTCAGCGGTTCCGGCGGTTTACGGATTTGTCTGGCAGTTTTCTGCGACGATTCACCAGGTAGGAATCGTTCGCGGGGATCGGATGTGAAGGAGATCCAGGCCCCCCGCGAAAATTCCGGAAATTGGCAAGCTCCTCGCAGAGCCTCGTGTAAACGTCTCGCCAATCTTTTCCGGCGAAAAGAAGTACTGCCACACCGAATATCAACAGTAATTCCGGCAACGGTACCACGGCGACGATTCTAACATCTGTGCGTGTGAGGCGCACCGCGGCGCTTTGCTAGATTGATAAGGATATGCGAGTGCTGCTATTCACAATGTGTGCTGGCGTGTTGTGGGGTGCGCCGAAGGTGGGACAGGCGGATTTCAATAAGCTGGTCGATCACTATTTTGACGAATACTATCGCTACAATCCGTCGAAGGCCACGACGGACGGCTTCCATCAGTATGATGCGCAACTCGAAGACTATTCGCTGGCCGCTATTGCGGCTGAAACGCGTTCGTTAGAGCAGGCTCTAACCGAGTTCGAACGGTTCCCGGCGGAGGGACTTTCGGCCGAGAACGCCGCGGATCGCGAGATGGTGATCTACAAAATCCGGTCGCGGCTGCTTGACCTCGAGAAGATCCGGTTGTGGGAAAAGAATCCTGACAAGTATTCGAGCGACCTCGCCTCGAGCGCCTTCGGGATCATGAGCCGTAACTTTGCGCCACCGGAGGGGCGGCTGAAATCGCTGATCGCGCGCGAGAAGCAGATGCCGAACGCGCTCCTACAAGGCCGCCGCAACTTGCGCAATCCACCGCGCGTTTATACCGATGTGGCCCTGGAGCAGTTGCCCGGGATCATCGGTTTCTTCAAAAACGACGTGCCGGCGGCGTTTCACACGGTGACCGATCGAACGCTGCTGAATGAGTTCCACGCGAGCAACCAAGCGGTGATCGACGCTTTGGGTGAGTATCAAAGGTTCGTGAAGGAGACGCTGCTGCCCCATTCCAAGGGTGATTTTCGCATCGGAGCCGAGAACTACAGCAACAAGCTCCTGTACGACGAGATGGTCGACACGCCGCTCGACAAGGTGCTCGAGATCGGCTATCGGAACCTGCGCCAGAACCAGCAGGCATTTCGTGATACGGCCGCGAAGATCGATCCGAAGCGCACGCCGCAGCAGATCAGCGAAGAACTCGAAAAGGATCATCCGCCCGCCGGAGCTTTGCTACAGACGTTTCGCGATGTGCTGGGCGGCCTGCGCCAGTTTATCGTCAGCCACAACATTGTGACGCTTCCAACGCTCGATCCGCCGATCGTGGAAGAGACTCCTCCCTTCATGCGCGCCCTGAGCACCGCCTCCCTGGATCCGCCCGGGCCTTATGAGCGAGTGGCTAAAGAAGCGTTTTTTAACGCGACCCTGCCGGAGCCTGACTGGACGAAGGAGAAGGCAGAAGATTACTTGCAGGCTTTCCATCGCGGAACCATCATCAGCACCGCCGTGCACGAAGTCTATCCGGGGCACTACGTGCAGTTTCTGTGGATGAAGAAGGCGCCGTCCAAGGTGCGCAAATTGATTGATGCGAACAGCAACGCCGAGGGATGGGCGCACTATACAGAGCAGATGATGCTCGACGAAGGCTACGGGAACGGCGATCTCAAGTTGCGGCTAGGCCAGTTACAGGACGCGCTGCTGCGGAACGCGCGCTACATTGTCGGGATCGAGATGCACACCGGCCGGATGAGCATCGACCAGGCCGTTGAGTTCTTTGTCAAGGAAGGGTATCAAAAGCATGCTATCGGTGAAGAAGAGGCCAAGCGTGGCGGGTCGGACCCGACGTATCTTTACTACACCCTCGGCAAACTGGAGATCCTGAAGCTCCGCGAGGATTACCGGAAGCTGCGCGGCGCCCAGTTCAGCCTGCTCGAGTTCCACGACAAGTTTCTCGCGCAAGGATGCCCGCCCATCAAGATTGTTCGGCGCGCCATGCTGGGCAACGACAGTCCCGTGCTGTGATTCCACGCTTCCCGGTCTATCTCTTCGATATCGATGGCACGCTGCTCGATTCGGCGCCCGATATCTGCGGAGCGCAAAGGGAGGTGCTCGCGGCCGCCGGGTCTTCGCCTGCCAGCTTCGAGTTCCTCAGAGGGTATGTCGGATTGGAATTGCGGACGGTGTTTCGTGCGATGATTCCGGATCTCAGCGACCTTGAGTTAGAGAAGCTCAGTGCGGAGTATACCCTCAACTATCGCGGCAGGAAGCACGCGGGTACGCGTCCGTATCCAGGTGTGCCGGAGGCGCTGGCTGCGCTAGGCGGAAGGAAATCGACGGCGACGACGAAAAGCACAGCGGGTACGAAATTGGTGCTGGAGCACTTCGGATTGTTGCCATACTTCGACCACGTGCAAGGCAGCGACGGGATGCGCTGCAAGCCCGCGCCCGACGTGGTCTTGGCGGCGATGGCCGGGCTGGGCGCGAAGGCGGAGGATTGTCTTCTGGTCGGTGATTCGCCGGCCGACATGGAAGCCGGCCGGTCGGCGGGAGTCAAAATCTGCGCTGTGACCTATGGCTACGGCGATCCGGGCGAACTGGCCAAATGGCAGCCGGACTACCGGGTTTCGGACCTGCGCGAATTGGTGGCATGATGGTTCTCTAACCGCCACGCAAGGAGAAAGAGATATGGCAGAAGGCTTTCCGCGCCGCGATTTTCTGAAGACGTCGGCGGCGGCCGCATTGAGCGCACCCGCTGTTTTGCGGGCTCAAAACGCCAACAGCAAGCTGAATATCGGCTGGATCGGCGTGGGCACGCGCGGCTACGCCGGCCTCGACTGGCTGCACAAAGCCGTGCCCGATGGCGTGGCCGTGACGGCTATTTGCGACACTTACACCGGCCATCTGGCGCGCGCCAAAGATCGCATTCAAACCATCTACGGCATCACGCCGAAGACTTACAACGATTATCGCGATCTGCTGGCCGATAAATCCATCGACGCCGTATTCATCATGACGCCCGAGCACCTGCACCACGACATGACCATCGCCGCTCTTCGCGCCGGCAAGAATGTCTACATCGAAAAGCCACTCGCGCACACGATTGAAGAGGGATTCGACATCGTCAACGAATGGAAGAAGTCAGGTAAGGTCGTGCAGGTGGGAACGCAGAACCGCAGCTCGTCGCTGTACAAGAAAGCCAAAGAGATGGTGGAACAAGGGCAGATCGGCGACATCCATTACGTGCGCGCGTTCTGGTACCGCAACTCGGCCCCCAACGATCCGGCGTGGCGCTACGTTGTTCCACCGGAGGCCAATCCCGAGAATACCGACTGGCCGAAGTTTCTGGGGCCTGCCCCGCAGCACGCGTGGGATCCGCAGCGCTATTTTCAATGGCGCCTCTATTGGGATTACTCAGGCGGCATTTCGACCGATCTGCTGGTGCACCAGACCGACATCGTCAACTTCGTTCTTAGCAAAACCGTGCCGCTTACGTGCATGGCTTCGGGCGGCATCTATCGCTGGACTGATAAGACCGACGACCGCGACGTGCCCGACACGCTGAGCGCCATCTACGAGTACCCCGATCGCTTCCACATCAACTACAGTTGCTACTTCGGCAACGTGCACTATGGCTACGGTGAGCAGTTCTGCGGCAATGAAGGCACCATCGAAGTCCTCAACCGGCAGGACCTCAACTTCTATCCGGAGAAGTACAGGAACGCCGACCAGCGCATCGCCTCGCGTCCCGAATTCCACCTGAACGGGATGAAAGACTTTGGCGAGCAGGATGGCGCCATTAGCCATTTCCGCAACTTCATCGAGGCTGTCGAAGGCAAAGCCACGGTGATCGCGCCGCCTACCGTGGGGCAGCAGGCCGCCATCTCCGGCCACATGGCCACGCTGTCATTTAAGAACCAAAAGAAGGTTGTTTGGGACGATAAAGCGGAAAAGTACCACTTCGCCTGATTCGCCTCGCTTGACTCGCATCGCTCCGCCACCGGCCGGACGTTTCTGGTACCATCAGCCTCTATGTCCGCCGTCTCCAAAGGCCGTCTAATCACTGCCGCCATTCTGGCGATTTTCGTGTACGGGATGATTGCCTCCGTCGCGGGCACGATCGTTCCGGATGTCTCCAAACGCTTCGGCCTCACACCTGAGCAGATTGGCAACGTCTTCCTGGCTCAGGCCATCGGGCTGATCATCGCCTCGGTGGCGGTCGGACCACTACTGGACAATAAAGGCAAGAAGACGGGACTACTTCTCGGGTTTGTGCTGATAGCGGTTGCGTTGTTCGCAGTGCCGAACTCCACCGGTTACTACATGCTCATGCCCTTCATGCTGCTGCTCGGCTTGGGCGGCGGCATCATTGTAACTGCGGCCAACGCGCTGGTGAGCGACATCAGCGATGAGCGGCGGGCGTCGACTCTGAATCTGTTGAATCTGTTCTTTGGCCTGGGCGGTTTGGCGACCCCCTTCATCGGCGCGAATCTAATGAATCACAACACCATCGCGCTGTGTTATCTGATCGCGGGTCTCACGCTCGCGACTCTGGTTTTTCACATTTCTACGGCCATGCCTCCCCCCACGGGCGAACGGGGGTTCAAATTCTCGGAAGCCGGCCCGCTGCTTGGCAGCGCAAAACTGTTTCTGCTTTCATTGCTGCTGTTCCTCTACGTTTCCTGTGAGGTGGGTGTATGGAACTGGCTGCCCAAGCACCTGGAGGCACAGGGAATCGCACCCGCCACGGCGCTGAACATCCTATCTCTGGGCTTTGCGCTCGGTTTGTTGATCGGCCGCGTGGTGGTCTCGCGGATTCTCATCAAGGTCCCCGCCGTGACCGTGACGCTGGTCGCGGCTGTTCTGATGGCTGTAACGACCTATGGCATGCTGCAAACCAATGACGCTAAGGTGGCGGCCGTCCTCGTATTCCTCGCCGGTGTCGCGATGGCGCCGGTATTTCCCACCACGCTCGCCATGGTAGGCGATTCATTTCAGCGCATGACCAGCACGGCGATGGGTATCGCGATCACTACTGGCTGGATCGGACTGGCGGTGAGTTCAAGCATCATTGGCGCCATTGCCGGCACCGACCCGGCGCGCATCAAAACCGCACTGCTCGTGCTGCCGGCGTTTTCCGTGTTGATGATCGTGGTGAATCTGGCGGTGCGTCCGATGCTGAAAGCGAAGCAGAAGGCGGCGGCCTAGCGGGATCTGCGGGAGCGCGTTACTTGACGGCGCTGCGTGCCCGTGCCATGTTCTTGTTATGGGAACGTTCACGGTGATCGTTCATCCGGAGCCGGAGGGTGGTTTCTGGGGCGAAGTGGCGAGCCTGCCCGGTAGCTATTCGCAGGGTGAAACTATCGAAGAGCTGCGGGCTAATCTGCGGGAAGCTATAGCCGGCACGCTGGAAGTGATGCGAGAGCAAGGCGTAGTCCCTGAAGCCGGCGTGCAGGTCATTGAGCTCGCAGTTTGAGACCGATCACCGGCAAAGAGCTTTGCCGCACGCTGGAGCAGGCCGGCTGGCGATTAGCCAGGATTCATGGCAGCCACATATCTCACAAAATCCGGTGAACGCAAGATCCTCACGGTACCCGTCCACGGTAACCAGCCGCTTAAGCCTGGCCTCGCGCGACGCTTAGCCAAAGATGCGGGTCTGAGTTGGTGACCAATGCGTTTGCAGAACGCGCTCTACACCACTCTGGCTTTACGCGACGCTCCCGCCGTCTCCGATTTCGCAGGTTTGCGCAGCGGCAAAGCCGTAAACCGCCGCACCTGATCGGTAACGCAAACCAGGAACATGGGCTGGCGCGCGCTCTTGAGAAGGTCGATGACGCGCTCGGCGCTCTCCTCCAGATAGATCGATCGCCCGTCGGTGAGTAGATGCACTTCCGAGTCGCTGGCCGTCGCCTCCCCCAGCCGTTTGCCCATTTCCTTTTGCAAATACTTGAGCACGCGGCGGATTTTTTGCAGGGAGAAGCCTTTGCGCCGCAACTCGGCGATGACGGAAATCTCCACCACTTCTTCGGGCATATAGACGCGCTTATGGCCGTCCTGCCGCGGCGAAACCACCTTGCGCTCGTCCCACCACTGCAACTGCCGCAGGCTCACGCCGGAGATCCTGGCAACATCGTTGCTGGTGTAGCGTTCCTCGCTCGGCAACATGACCGGCCGATTTTTTTTTGTTTTGAACATTTCGCCAAGATAGCGCTTCGGCACTCTGATGCTACTTTGGATTGTACTGGAGAGCCGCGGGCAGGTCCAATTCTTTTTTCGGCCCGTGCTTGCGTCCGCAGGAGAGTATAACACGGCGCTGGGCCGGCAACCCGTTTTGTTGGCCTCGTGTTACCATAAAAGCGACCCCTTTTATCCCTGCTGAGGTTTATTGTGGCTGGAAGAATCACGCGAAAAGAGCTGAAGACTGACAAATTTGCAGTTGAAGTAGAACACACGGTTGATTTTGTCACCCAACATCGCCGTCCTCTGGTGCTCTACGGTTCCCTCGCCGTCGCCGTGGCCTTGATCTCCGTGGGCGCCTACTTCTACATCCGGCATCAGCACATGTTGCGCGAGCAGGCCCTGGCCGACGCCATTCAGATCCAGGAAACTGCCGTCGGGCAGCAAAATCCTAATGCCCCCATGAATTTCGCCACCGAGGATGCCAAGCGGGCCGCGGCTAGCAAAGCGTTTAGCGAGATTATCGCCAAATATCCCGGAACCAATGAAGCGGCGATTGCCAAGTATTACTTGGGCGCCAGCATGGCCGAACAGGGCAAGCTGGCCGATGCGCAGCGGTTGTTCCAGGAAGCCGTGGAAACCGGCGACCAGAATTACGCATCGCTCGCGCGCTTCTCACTCGCCCAGGTCTACGATGCGGAAAACCATCTGGCCGACGCCGAGAAGATCCTTCGCGATCTCATCGCCCATCCCACGGCGCTCGTCTCTAAAGAGCAAGCCACCATCGAACTCGCCAAGCTCATCGCTCCCACCAAACCCGCTGAGGCGAAAAAGCTGCTCGATCCTCTTCGCGCCCAGTCCGGTCCCGTAAGCCAGGCCGCGCTCGGTGCGTTGAGCGACCAGCCCGCCCAATAAGCGCGGGAATTGTGCTGGCTCACCTTTGCTTCCCCGTGGCGCGCAGCCACGGACGCCGCTATCCCGAGCCGGACCACCCCTATCGCAATGCGTTCCAGCGCGATCGGGACCGCATCGTTCACGCGCGGGCCTTCCGCCGTCTCGAAGCCAAAACACAGGTTTTCACTCCAGGCCTTTCGGACCACTTCCGCAACCGCCTCACCCACACCATCGAGGTCTCGCAGATCGCGCGCACCGTGGCCTCGGTGCTGGGTCTTGACGAAGACCTCACCGAAGCCCTGGCGCTCGTCCACGATATCGGCCACCCTCCCTTCGCCCACGCCGGCGAACAGGAATTGAACCGGCAGATGCATCGCTTCAGCGATCATTTCGACCACAACCTCCACGCCCTGCGCATTGTCGAAATATTCGAGCAGCGGTACGCGCGCTTTCCCGGTTTGAACCTGACTTTTGAAGTGCGCGAGGGCATGGCCAAGCACTCCCGTGATTTTGCCCCTGGCGAGATTCCCGAATTGGATGAGTACCTGCCGGGCAAGCGGCCGCCGCTCGAGGCGCAGCTCATCGACCTCACCGACGAGATCGCCTACAATACCGCCGACCTCGACGACGCTTTCTCCGCTCGAATCGTGGATGCTGAGCAGATTGCCATGCAGGTTCCGGCCTACGCCGCTATCTACGAGACCATCGAGATGCAGTTCCCCGGAGCGGCGCCTCGTGAGAAATTTCAGGAAGCGCTTCGCCAACTGATCGACGGGCTGGTCTCCGGCCTGATTGAAGGCACGGTGGAGTCATCTCGGGCGTCGGGCGCGGCAAGCGCCGATGAAGTCCGTGAATATCCCCGGCGCCTCGTGGCATTCACCGCCGAGTCCCAGGCCGCCAGCCGCGAACTGAAAAGCTTCCTCCACCACCACGTTTACTCCTCCCCCGCTCTCGACCATGACCGCCGCAGTTCCACCGCCATGATGACCCAGCTCTTCCAGTTTTTCCTGGATCATCCCGAGGGCCTACCCGACGACTACCGCCACCGCACTGAAGCCGAGCCGCCGCACCGCCTGGTGTGCGACTACATCGCCGGCATGACCGATTCCTTCTTTCATCGCACCTACGAGCAATTGCTCGGCCCTACTCCTCCGCTGTCGTGAAGCTCGATAACTCCGCCGAGCGCACGCCGTAAACCTTCAGAATGTTCCGGCAGATTTCCGCGCTCAGTTTCTGCGGTTCCTCCCGCTTATCGTGCTCGATCTCCACTTTGATGAACAGGTTCGTGACGGTCACTCGTCCCCCTCTTCTATACTAGAGAAATGTCTTGCGCGATTTGCCATGTTCGCCGCCCGCGGCGTTTCTGCCCTGGCGTCCGCGGGGACATCTGCACCATCTGTTGCGGCACAGAGCGCGAAGTCACGGTCGATTGCCCTCTCGATTGCGTCTATCTCCGCGAGGCGCATCAACACGAGAAAATCGAGCCCGCTGATCCTCAGAGTTTTCCTAATCAGGATATACGGGTGACGGAGGAATTCCTGCGCGATCACGAGACCTTGCTCTTGTTCCTCGCTCGCACGTTGCTCGATGCGGCGCTCGCTACCTCCGGCGCGGTCGATTACGATGTGCGCGAGGCACTGGAAGCGTTGGTCCGCACCTACCGCACGCTTCAAAGTGGCGTCTATTATGAGACACGCCCCGATAATCTGCTGGCCGCCAACATCTGCCGCCTGGTGCAAACCGGGATCGACGAATTCCGCAAGCAGGAACAGGAAAGAGTGGGCATGACACAGATCCGCGACGCCGACATTCTGGGCCTGCTGGCCTTCCTCCAGCGCCTCGAGCTCGACAACAACAACGGCCGCAAGCGGGGACGCGCCTATTTAGACTTTCTGACCGGGTTTTTCCCCGATCAGCCAGTGGAGACCGCGTCGGCCAGCCCGTCCTTGATCGTCCCGTAATAATCAGTACTGGAACCAGAAGTCAGAACCGGTAATAGTCCTCCCCAATCCTATGTCCGCTGGCTCCCGGCGCGCATTTGTGATACTTGTAAACACCAGGAGGGGGCTATGGGACGGGTGAAGGATGTCCTGGGCAATAGAGACTTGTACTCGGTCGGGCCGCACCTGACGGCGGCGGAGGTCGCTCACCGTATGGCGGAGCTGCACGTGGGGGCCATTCTGGTGATCGATCAAGGCGAGCTGAAAGGAATTTTCAGCGAGCGTGATTTTATGGTGCGAGTCGTGGTGGGTGGCCGCGATCCGAATGCGACCTCCGTTGTCGAGGTCATGACATCCAACGTGTTCACAGTGGATGAATCGGCCAGCATGGAGGAGGCCATGGAGACCATGCGCATCCACAACTGCCGCCACCTGCCCATAACTTGCCGCGATGGAGTGGTCGGTTTGCTCTCCATGCGCGATCTCATGAACTACGCGCTGGAGCAGAAGACCGAGGAACTGCACCACATGCGCGCCTACATTCACGGAAGCGGCGGGTAACCGCCGGAGGTTTCGAACGGCCGCAGGCTGGTTATTGTGAGTGGCCCGCCATACGTGTGGGCGGAGTCTAGACTGTCTGAAACGCAGCCAGCCGATTCCGATCCTGCCTCGGGCGGCTTCCCCATCAGAAACATTTGCGATACTCGAATGAAAGCGATGTCCGCGACCGCCATCGTCATCTTTGCCCACGGCTCGAGCATCGAATCCGCCAACGAGTCCGTACGCCGCATCGCGGAATCCGTGCAGCGCGAAGGCGGATTTGACTTGGTTGAAGCCGCCTTCCTCGGCGGCGGCTCACCGGATCTCGATACCGCCGTCGCAACGCTCGTGGAGAAAGGGGCCACTCGCGTCATCGTGGTGCCGTACTTTCTCACACTGGGACTTCATCTCCAGCGCGATCTGCCCAGAATCATCAGCGGCTTGGCCCGAAATCATCCCGGAGTCACCATCCGCACAACTCCGCCGCTCGACGGCCATCCCGCGCTAAGCACCATACTCCAGGAAAGGGCGAGACAAGCTCTCGAGGCAGGTAGACCCAATTGAGAACCAGGCTGGTTGAGTCGCGCGAAATTGCGCCGGAGATCCGTCACTTCGTCTTCGAGCTGCCCGACGTCCGCGAGTTCCTGTTTGTTCCGGGACAGTGGGTTTCCTTCGAAGAGACCGTGGACGGCCAGCCCATCACGCGCGCTTACTCCATCGCCGCTCCGCCCGCCGGCAACCGCTTCGAGCTCTGTCTCAACCGCGTGCAGGACGGCCACCTCTCGCCGTATCTGTTCACCTTGCACCCGGGCGATACCGTCGAGATGCGTGGACCGTTCGGCACGTTCGTCTGGCGCGATCCGCCTCAGGATTCGGTGCTCGTGGCTACCGGTACCGGCATCGCTCCCTTTCGCGCCATGCTGCCCGCGCGCCTGGCAAAAGATCACCTGCACCGCATCACGCTTGTGTTTGGTGTGCGCCACGAACACAGCCTGCTCTATCGTGATGAGTTCGAGGCCATGGAGCGCGCGCATTCAAATTTCCACTTCTGGCCCACCATCACCCGTCCTACCTCCGGCTGGGCCGGCCGCACAGGCCGCGTACAGGAGCACTTGGAGCGCGCCATCGGTTCGGGCCGCGAACTCGACGTCTACATTTGCGGCCTGCGCGAAATGGTCGATAGCGTCCGCTCCATCCTGAAGAATATGGGCTTCGAGCGCCGGCGCATCATCTACGAGAAGTACGATTGACCCATGGACCAGCTCCTGCTCAACGAGGTTGAAGCGCGCGTTCTCGGGTCGCTCGTGGAAAAAGAAACCGCCACGCCCGAGTATTATCCGCTCTCATTGCACGCGCTCACCGCCGCGTGTAATCAGAAATCGAATCGTGAGCCGGTGATGTCGCTCGATGAAGACACCGTGCATGCCGCGGTCGAAAGCCTGCGCGCTAAAGGCCTGACCGTCGATATCAGCGGCGGCGATCATCGCGTCCACAAGTATGCGCACCGTTTGGGAGAGGTCTTCAACTTCGATCGCCGCGAGCAGACGCTGCTTTGTGTCCTGATGCTGCGCGGACCGCAGACCGTGGGCGAGCTGCGCGGCCGCAGTGAGCGCCTCCACAATTTCGACAGCCTCGACGACGTGGAGTCAACCCTCAGCCGGTTGGCGGAGCGCACGCCGCCGCTGGCCAAAAAACTGGCGCGCCGCCCCGGCGAGAAGGAAGCCCGCTTCGCCCACCTGCTCTGCGGCGATGTGGAGAGCGCTGAAGCCCCCGTGCCGCCTACGCCTCGCCCCTCGCCGCTCGAAGCCCGCATTACCCAGCTAGAGTCCGATCTCGCGGATCTCAAGCGCCAGTTCGAAGACTTCCGGAAGAGTTTCGAGTAGGACCCGACATTCTGCTTTCGCAGGTGTAAACTATACGTCCTATGAAACGATACCTAACCGCGCCGCTTGCATGCGGTCTGACCCTGACAGTCTGCGTCAATCTGTATACAAAGACTGTCGACGATGGATCCCGCTGGTGGAAGCACATCGAATATCTGGCCAGCGACGAGTTGCAGGGGCGTTTTACCGGGTCTGACGGCTATATGAAGGCGGCGCGGTACGTCGCGGACCAGTTTCAAAAGGAAGGCCTTCGGCCTGGCGGGCCAGACGGCTATTTGCAGCCGATTGCGTTCGAAACCAGAAGACTCATTCCAGAAAAATCGACCGTCGAAATTATTCGAAATGGTGAGGCTCAACCGCTCAAAGTTCCGGAATCTGCTGTTCTCGGCGTATCCGGCGACTCGGGGAAAACGGTGGAGGCGCCTCTGATCTTCGCCGGCTATGGGCTGACTATTCCCGAGGCGCATTATGACGATTACGAAGGTCTCAAAACAGACGGTGCCGCCGCCGTAATATTTGCCGGTGCCCCTAAATCGGTGCCTTCGCTTTTAGCTGCGCACTATAGCTCGGGCGAGATGGGAGCTCGGAACGCGCTGAGAATGGGTCTCCGTGCAAGGCTCGTGCTAGCGAATCCTAGGGTTCTTGATCTGCCCTGGGACCGCCTAGTCAACTCGGTTCTGCAAACTGCGGTGCAGCCTTCGCTGCCTGGTATGGATATCGAGTGGAAAACAGGTCCACTCGCACTCGTTCGTGCTGAGGACATCGATCTGGTGCTTCGGGGAAGCGGACACACATTCCAGGAGTTGAGTTCCTTGGATAAAGAAGGTAAACCTCTGCCGCATTTTCCGCTCGATGCCAAGCTCCGTATTAAGCCCGTGTTTGATTCGGGGAAGGTGCAGTCGCCTAATGTAGTCGCGACCCTGCCCGGTAGTGATCCCCAATTGAAGGACGAGTTCGTCCTTCTGTCGGCGCATCTGGATCACGTCGGCATTGGGGAGCCTGTCAATGGGGACAATCTGTACAACGGAGCCATGGACAACGCCTCGGGAGTGGCCACGCTCCTGGAAACGGCCCGCCTCCTGCGTGCTGCCGGTCCGACCAAGAGATCCATTCTCTTTCTAGCCTGCACCGGCGAAGAAGAGGGGGAGAAAGGCTCGGAGTATTTTGCCGAGAAGCCGACGGTTGACCGGAACAAAATCGTTGCTAACATCAACCTCGACATGTACCTCCCGCTTTTTCCGCTGAAGATCGTCCGTGCCTACGGCCTCCGCGAATCGGATCTGGAAGGCTATGTCGAAGCCGCGGCCAAAGAAATGGGTATCAAGGTACAAGACGATCCGACCCCGGAGCGGAACCTCTTCATTCGCAGCGATCAGTACAGCTTCATCAAGAAAGGGATTCCGGCTTTGTTCCTCAGCTTTGGGTACGAGCCCAATACACCTGAAGAGAAGATCGTGAATGCTTGGTTTGAGCAGCGATACCACGCGCCATCCGACGACACCAAACAGCCCGTTGACAAGCGTGCAGCCGTGGATTTCAATCGGCTCATGGCGGCGTTGGCCCGGCGAATCGCCGACGCACCACAGCGTCCTACCTGGAACGCTAGTAGCCTTTTCAAAAGATTTGCACAGTAGCTTACGGGCTTACACCGGATAATTCTCACCCGGTTGGATCACGCGCAGCAAATCTCCCTGCAGTGTCCCCTTCTCCGCTGCTGCCTTCGAAACGCGCCACTGCGGTATGCCATGGCCTGGCGGATAGGTATCCAAGGGATCGTCCAATAGCGGCTTGACCTTGATCAAGCGATCCTCGCCGTAAACGGTCATGGATGCTCGCGCGTTGTCTTTGAGTCTCGTTTCCGAGCTTGGCATGCCGGTTTTGGCGTAGTATGGTGCCGCCTTGCGATCCGCTTCCACCCAGGCGGATGGCATCGGCATTCCACCAGAGACGTTAGTGTAGCCGGCAGCTTCGAACTCCCAGTTTTCCGGCACCCGCGTGAATGCGTACACCGCCGCTCCCGCCGTACTGAGCCGCCCCGTACGATAGCCGAGCAACATTTCCATCTCATCAAGCGTCTTCCCCCGCAGCCATTTCTGCGATGTGAAAAATCCGCGAAGTGTGACAATTGCTGGGACAGTGGCTGCCGTAGGAGTTCCCTAGATGATTTTCCCACAGTCGTTGCCCGCCCTTGGCTGCCGTCACGTAACAATCGTAGAAACCGTGCGTCATGATTATTGCGCCGCTGCGCCAGCTCCGGAGGTGATGCTCATGCATTTGACCGGCAATCTACTCCAAGATGTGCGTTTCGGATTCCGCCTCATCCAGCGGAGCCCATTGCTCTCGTCCGCCGTCGTCATGACGCTGGCGTTAGGCATCGGCCTGGACACCGCTGTGTTCACCGCCGTTAACGGCATGCTCCTTCGTGCGCGCGTCGAGAAGGACCCGGACAGCTTCGTCCAGTTGGTGCACTCATACTCAGGCAAATTCGAGGACCCGTGGGGCTACACGTTTTCTGCAACCATCCAGGACTACCGTGCATATCGGGCTCACGCTCACTCACTCGACAATCTGGCTGTCTGGACCAGTGTCCACGCCACCATGGGCGACAGTCCGAGCGCCGATCTGGACCTCCTGGTTTCCTGCAATTTCTTTTCTCTATACGGGCTGGAACGCCCCAAGCTCGGCAGACTATTTCGTGACGACGAATGCTCCACTCCCGGCGCCGCACCCGTGGTCGTCATCAGCGAAGAAATGTGGCGCCGCCGGTTTGCGGCCGATCCTCAGATTATCGGCAGAGTTGTCTCTCTCAATCGGCGTCCGTTTACCGTGATTGGTGTGACGCCAGCGCGCTTTCCAGGCCTACTCAAGTCAGGACTTTGGATTCCGTGGACCATGCAACCGTTCTTCGGCGGCGACGACCTGTTCCGTCACAGCAGTGTGCCCTGGTTAGTCGTGGAAGGGCGGCTCAAGCCTGGCTACTCGAAATCTGCCGCGCAGGCGGAACTGAATGTCATTGCCACCCAGCAGGACCGACTGCAACCCGGCCGGAAAACCGCCGTGCTCCTGACTAACGGCTCATTCGCCCAAAATCCCGCCGAGCGCTGGAACGCCTTTTGGATCGTGTTGCTCTGGATGGGCACAGTGACGCTAGTCCTGCTCATGGTTTGCACGAATGTCACCACCCTTCTGCTCTCGCGCGCGGCGGCGCGCCGCCAGGAGATTGCCATCCGCCTTTCGCTCGGTGCCGGAAGAACCAGGCTAGTCCGTATGCTGCTGACCGAAAGCCTGATCCTGGCCGCTGTAGCAGGCCTCATCAGCGCTTATCTGGTCTATCAGGTCTCCAGCGTCATCACAAGCTTGATACCGGACGCACCCAACTATCCCGTGGAGCCGGACTTGACCGTCTTTGCATATCTCGCCGGCGTAACGTTGTTGGCAGCCGCATTCGCGGGCATCGCCCCGGTCACCGAATCGTGGAGGCTCGATCTTTCGAGTTCGCTCAAAGAGCACGAGCCTCTGCTCGGCTCGGGAACACGCAAGTGGGGCATGCGCGACCTGCTGGTGGTCGCTCAAGTGGCACTGAGTACGGTGCTGCTTGTAGTAACAGGGCTGGTCGCGCGCGTGCAATACTCCATGAGTTCCAGTGAACCCGGATTCGAGACCCGGCAGGTCCTGCTGGTTCCGTTGAACGTACGTGTCCCGCCCCACACTCCCAATTCCGCTTGGTCGTTTTACCGAAATTTAGACGAGCGCGTTCGAGCGTTGCCGGGTGTCCAGTCTGTCGCTTATTCCGATCGTGCGCCGTTTTGGGGTGACGACGAAGGGCCGGATTCAACCGAAGAGGTCAGGTTGCCGGGCCAGGCGAGCGGCGCAGGGCGCAGAGCCGCGTTGAATGTGGTCTCAACCGATTACTTCGAGACGCTGCGCATTCCCATCATGCGCGGCCGGCCATTCCGGCTATCCGACATCACTGCTGAGAAAGCCGCCCCGGTAGCCGTTGTCTCCGAGGCCCTTGCGCGAACGCTCTGGCCGCACGATGACCCGGTAGGCAAAGTGATCGAGCAAGGGCAGAGTGAAAAGCTGCAGGTCATAGGCGTGGCTCGGGACACCAGATCGGAGAGCTATGGCGCGGCCGCGGATGGGCCAGTCGTCTATCGTTTGCAGGACCCGCATTCCTTCGGAGGTCCGCTATTGGTCCGGTTCCAGGGCGATGCTGGCGCGATCCAACACGCCTTCGCCCATACGACCCGCGATTTGGATCGCGAATCAATCGGCGTCCCCAGGACGCTGCGATCGATGGTCGATGACATGGTCTCCAGGTTCTGGATATTGATCAAGCTGGTATTGATCCTAGGAATTCTGGCAGTGTTGCTAGCCGTAGTAGGGATCTACGGCGTGGTGGCGTTTGCCGTGAGGCGGCGCACCCGGGAGTTGGGAATCCGCATGGCACTCGGCGCGACCCGCCACGACATCATCCGCTTTATACTCACATCCGGCATGCGACCGGTATTCAGCGGATTGCTAGCCGGCCTGGCGCTGTCACTGGGCGGATCGCTCGTTCTGTCGCGGGTTCTATTCGGAGTTCAATCCTGGGACCCGGCAGTCTATTTGGCCGTTTCAATGCTTCTGGGCACGTCCGCCCTAGCCGCCATCTGCGGCCCCGCCCTCCGCGCCGCCCGCTCAGACCCGATGCAAGCGCTGCGCCATGATTAGAGTGCGGTGTCCCAGTCATGTCCAGTTCCTAAGATTCCCGCCCCGGTGCCCGACCGCAGTTCACCATCGCCGGAAGCACAGTTCAATTCCGCGCGCGTGGCATTTTTCAAGGAGGAGGGCGTAGCGGCAGTCTGGCGCGATTCGGGCAAGCTCTACGGTCTGCTCACTATGACGAGCGTTGGTGGAAGCAGGTTCGAAATTGGGGCGGTGCCCACCGCCATGCTCACGCACGAAGACTACTGCTTAGTTTGGCGATTGCTCCAGCACGCAGGTGCTAGCAGGCTGGGCATACAACACCGCTCAATTGCCCGAACTGCTCCCGCGGAATTTAAACCGTGAAATGCGCGCTGTTGGCCTAGTCCACCACCAGCCCGTATTCCCGCAGTAGCTCGCGTGATGGTGAGTACAGCCGGATGAAGTAAATTCCCGGCCGGAGACCTTGCGTCAAAGACGCCCTCACCTTTCCTTCTGACGCCCTGGCATCGAACTGCGCCTGCACCCGTCCCATCGAATCCACGGTTTCGACCTGATACGAGGGATACGACGCCAGGGCCGTCAAATCCAGGCTCAGGTCGAGCGGCCTTCGCGCTGGCGCGTGGCGCACTTCGGAGCCGCGGCTGGTCTCGAGGAACAGCGCCAGCGGCCGGGACGACTCGGGCGGGCTCATCCAAACACGTAGCGACAGCCCGATCAGAACCACGGCTCCCAGCGCCATGACCCAGCCCAGCCTCCGGAAGGTCAGTGCCGCCGAAATTTGCGTCCAGAACCTCTTGCGCGATTCCTCCTCGCGCTCCAACCGCGCCGCCGCGCTCCGCATCGCCACCCGGAAGGCATCGATCTCCTTCAAATGTTCCTGACATTGGGAGCAGAGTAACAGGTGCTCCTCTATTTCGCCCAAGAGCGGCTCCTCCAACGAGCCCAGGGCGTATTGCTCCAGGCACTCGTCGCTGGCGTGACCGTTTATATCCAGTTGCATGACAGCACCGTCCCTGTTTGTGGGTCCGACCCCCACAAACGTGTAGTCTATGTCTCCCCAGCGCTCTCTCAAGAAAACCGGGCGATGTCCCGGCGCTCTAGCCTCCGCTTGCCCAGCTCCCCAAACCGGGCTTTGGCGCGAGACTTCAATAGGCGGAACTGTGTTTCCGTCAGGTTCATCTGGTCGCATATCTGCTGCTGCGGCTGCTCCAGCAAGTAAAATCGTGTCAAGATCTCGCGATCGCGTTTCGAGATGCTGTTCAGCACCCGGCGCGCGATGTCTTCGTGCTGCTGTTGGATGGCCTTCTCTTCCGGGTCTCGATTGAGATCGATCACCGTCGTCCCCGATTCGATCCCTACCTGCTGGCGCCGGGCATGCACTGCCTGGTCGATGTGCCCGGCCACCTGCCGCCGGACCACCGTGCGAACAAAGCCCATCAGCCGCTCCGGCTCCCTGAGCTCTCCCTTCCGCACCGCCTGCACGACGATCAGAAACGTGTCATGAACCTTGTCCTCCAGATCCTGCGGCCCCAATTGGCGGCACAGGTAGAAACGGACGCCTCTGGAAAACACCCGATATAGCTCTTCCATGCCGGACTGATCGTCGACCTTAATTTTTTCCACCAACGCAGTCCAGTTCGGGCCTGCGAGCGGCGCATCTGACCCAGGCGGATCGGCTGGTGTGCCCATGGCGTCTTGTGGCGTGCTCAAAGCTTCCGTATTAAATCCTGCCATAAAGATCCCCCCTACAGATCTCCGTTGACAAAATAAGTAGCCCAATATTGCGGATCGGACCGCCATCCGCCGGCGCGCAGCATATCGAGCTGCGCCCTCTGCAAGGCCACGGCCGGTCCTGCCTCAGGGGTTTCTTGAAAGTGCTTGTAGAAATCGATAAACAAAGTCCCGCTATCATCGGGCGTCGGCCAGTGGCTGGCGATGACGGCGCGCGCCCCAGCGGCCAGCCAGGCCCGTGTAAGCCCCATCAGGCCCGATCCTGGCAGCGCGTCCGCGCGCCCCGAACTGCACCCGCTCAGCGCCACTAGACCAGTCGGAACCTTGGCGCGTGTGATCTCGAGCGGGCTTAGCCACTGCGCATCGCCCGATGGGGAGAGGCTCAGCGCGATCATGCTGTAGTGAGGCGCCAGGCTCGCCTCGCGAAAGTGGGCGGCAATATGGATCACCGAAGGTTGCGCCCGGAGTGCCGTCTCGAACTTGCCGGGAACAGCATCGGCTCCGCGGAGCAGGATGGCGCTTCCCGGCTCAGGGTTCCACGTGCGCGCGCAGGATTCCACTTCCGCCGCCGTACCGGCCAGCCGTGCCATCACTGGGCCACGCGGCGTTGTGGTTGCCGCCGAGGCCAGCCACGGGAGCAGGGCCCCTTGTTCGTCCCGGTGGCCCGTCCAACGCGGATCCGCCGTGTTGTAGATGGCATCTCCAAGACCCAAGAATTTTCCCGCTGCCACATTGCGCCACGATTGCGCGCCATCCTGCCCCGGCCTCAGCACTCCGGTCGCCACACGAAGCGAGTGGCGCTGAGCCAGATACTCCTGTTTTCCGTCACGCCAACCAGTCACCAGCGCGGCGAATGGGACGTGAAATAACTGCTCGTCGAGCGCCAGGATCCATCGCGGTTTGTCCCGAAGACCCGGTTCCAGTTGGCCGAGCAGTTTCCCGTAGAGCGCGTGACCCCGCTCTCTCGCGGTCGTCCCGCCCGTGCTCACCGCTCGCACGAATGCGGCAATATCGCTGCCCAATTCGGCCTTTCCCGGCAAACGGTACAAGCGGAATCGCTCCCGGCTGATCGCCCACAAAACCGACTCTTGCTCACCCAAATGGAAACTCAGCAGGACGGCATCCCGCGGCAGGTTCGCCTGAGTCCGTTCAGCCACCCCGGCGCTCGGCGCTTCGGTGTTTGCGCCTGCCTTCGCTTCCAATTCGAGCACCACCGACCTCAGGCCGCGCATCTCGTCGCGCAGCGCCGCCGTATCTACGCTAAGCAACTCCACCTCGGCGGAATGCAGCCGCGCCAGCGATTCCCAATAGCTTGCCGGTAGCCGCTCGCGCCAGTCTCCTGGCAGCGCCTGCAAGGCGTGCAGACTGGCGGCGCGGTTCTCCTCCGCCGCCTCGAACGTCTGGCGAGCCAAAGCCTCGCGGCCGCTGGCGAAATACAACCGGCTGCCTGCTTCAATGAAGCCCGAATAGATTTGGTTCAGCTGCACTTCGGAACTCACGCGCGTGAAGTCGGCCGGCAGCACCTCGAGCCGCCACTGTCGCGCAACCTCCAGGGCCGCGCGAAATTCATCGAACGCCTCCTCGGTGCGGCCCAGCGCAAGCAGTGTGCGGCCGCGGGTGTAGCGTAGGGCCCAGACAGAAATCGAGCTGTCGGGACGATGTCCCTCTGCCAGAGTCGCGTCCACCAGGTGCAGCGCAGATGCCGCATCACCCTGGAGCAGGCGCAGCCTAGCGAGATTGTAGCGTGAGCTATCGAGCTTCATCAGCCCGTGCAGCTTCCTCAGCCGGTAAGCTTCCGTCAAAGCCCGGTCCGCCTCCGCCAGCTCCTCGTGGGCAAGCAGTTCTTCTCCGAAATGATCCCAAGCCTCGGCCGCGGTAGCGAGGTTGCCTTCGCGTTCCGCCACCATCACTGCCCGATTCATAGCGGCGGCGGATTCTTCGAGCCGCCCCTGCTTTGCCCGGACGATTTCGAGTTCAATTTGAGCGCGTGCCACGCCGTCCGCGAAGCCACCCCTGTCCGCGTCCAACACACCCCGCTCTGCGGCGTCCACCGCGGCATCGAGATCCCCCATCACGATAAACAAGGTTGCAAGATTGGCGTTGAGACTGCCCAGGTTTACCCAATCCCCCACGCCTTCCGACAACTGTCGCGCTTCCAGCCATGCCTGCAGAGTATCCCGGTAGCGAAACAAGCCGTACTTGCAAGCGCCAATGCAGGTCAGGGTTCGACCCGCGTGCCGCAGATCGCCGTTCTTCCGGTCTCCGCGATACACCAACTGAAAAAGCTCCTCGGCTTGCAAGTACTTCCGGTTCTGGAGAAGAGCACACCCCTGATCGTACGGCTCGCGATACACATCTGCCGATGATGCGGATGGCAAGGTTTGAGATTGCCCCGGGGGACGCTTCTCTTGGGTGGGACCGGTCGTGTGCACCGACCCGACGCCAGCGAGGAATAGGAGAAGACAAATTCCGCTTATCCTGTTTATCACTTTCGCCGGATGAAGGAGGCCGTGGCAAGCCTCCGAGGATAACTTTCGTTTATCCTCGGAGAATCATACCAGAGTTTCGGGCCACGAAGGCAAAATTATTTGGGGTGGATGACTTACGCGCGCCAGTGTTGCGCGCCGAATTTGGACTGTCAAGCTTGTCTAGCTCGTCAGTTTCTGGGCGGGATTACAACGACCGGATCCGTTCCCATGTATCCTTTCGCTTCCTTGAGGAACTAAGGAAGCTTCCTGATCCGAACCTATCCCACCAACCATGATCCGCCTTGCATGACACGACTAAGTAACTGAAGTTGGAGTCTTTAAATTTACTGATCTTGTGTGACCTGCACTTCAGGCATTACCGGGGAGTGCGGCCTTCGAGTATGCGTGGTATCTCTGCCCGGATTGCAGACTATACCCGAGTCATCTGGCGCCTATCACCGGCATCACGCGCCGCCAGCACGATCTCATTCACGCGATAGATGTCTTTTAGTTCTAGTACCAAAGGACTACCGTTGTACACAGAGTTTAGAAAATCGAGAAAAAGTGATCCGTTTGGCGGCAACTCTGTAATCGTTCGCGGCGGATGTTTGTGTGTCAACAGCGTCACTCCTGTCGCCGCTTGGTATTCCACTACGCCACGCGTGCCGGCGAGCCGCAACCGGTCGTCTCCCCACGTCGGAGCCGTTTCAGGCCGCAGGTAATCCATGTGCAACGCGTCGGTACCTCCGTTGTCCAGGCGGAATATGGTCGCCGTGGTGTTTTCCATCTCGCCAAGCTGCGGAAAGCCCACGCGCCCCTCGACTGACACCGTCTCTACCAACTCTCTGCCGCTGGTCCACCGCATCAAGTCAACCATGTGTATCGCAATGTAGGGTATGGTTCCCCCAAATGTGGAGCGGTGCAGCATCCACTCGGGCCGCTCGCCGAGCTTGTAGGATTTCTGCGCCGCCATTTGCGCCACTTCACCGATCGTTCCCGAATCCACGATCTGCTTCAGCGCGCGATATTGCGATTCGAACCGCATCTCGATCAGCATGGTCAGCCGCACGCCGCTTTCCGCCACCGCCCGCTTCACGCGTTCCAGGTCGGCCACCGTAATGGCCAGCGGCTTCTCCGCGACGATGTGCAGTTTGCGCTGGGCGCACGCCATCAGAATCTCCGCACGTTCGCCGTTGGTTCCACAGACGCCCACCATGTCGAGCTTTTCACGTTCCAGCAGTTCCCGCCAATCGCTGTAAGCGCGAGCAGACGAGTGTTTTCCTCGAACCTCATCGACGAGCGCCTGGCTGCGATCCTGTACCGCCACCAGCTCAACATCGGGCAGCCGGTCGAGCGGCCCGAGGATCTCGCTCGTGTGCCCTTCGAGCCCGATAATCGCGAGCCGCACCTTCTGGGGCAGCCGGACAAGTGTCCTCTCCGCCGCCTGCGCCGCCAGTGCAACGCCTCCCATCCAAGCCCGCCGTGTCATCTCTCGCATGCTGCGATTCTGCCACACCTTCGCCGGTTGGGATAAGATATCCCCTTCGGTTCCTTATGGACCATATACTCTCAATCGTCCTCTTCACGCCCCTCGCCGGCCTGATCGTCCTGCTCTTCATCCCCGGCTCGAACGCCCTTGCCGTCAAGGTCTGGGCCAACGTGGCGTCATTTTTCGGGTTCCTGGTTTCACTGCCGCTTGTCTTTCAATTCGATCGCACCAAGGACTTTCAATTCGTCGAGCGCGCCAACTGGATTCCCTCCATCGGCGCGTCCTATCACCTGGGCATCGACGGTTTCTCGCTGCTGCTCGTGATGCTGACCACGCTGCTCGGCTTTCTGTCGATCCTCTCGAGTTGGACCGCCATCCAAGACCGCTTGAAGGAATACTACGCGTTCTTTCTGCTCTTGCAGGTCGGCATGCTGGGCGTCTTCATGTCGCTCGATTTCCTGCTCTTCTTTGTGTTTTGGGAAACCGTGCTCGTGCCCATGTACTTCATCATCGCCATCTGGGGCGGCCAGCGACGCATGTACGCCGCGATCAAGTTCATGATCTATACGCTCATCGGCTCCGTGCTCATGTTCCTCGGCATCCTCACGCTCTACTTCCAGTACTACAGCCAATATCAGGCGTACTCGTTTGACATCGCCGACCTCATGAAAGCCAACCTGCCCGCGACCATGGCCTGGTGGGTCTTCTGGGCATTCTTCCTCGGTTTTGCCGTGAAGGTCCCGATGTTCCCCTTCCACACCTGGCTGCCCGACGCGCACACCGAAGCGCCCACCGCCGGCTCCGTGATCCTGGCGAGCGTTCTGCTGAAAATGGGGACGTACGGATTCCTGCGCTTCTCCCTGCCCCTGCTTCCCGACACCTCAAAGAACCCGACAGTGGTCAACATCATCGCGATCCTCTCCATCATCGGCATCGTGTACGGTGCGCTGGCGTGCCTGATGCAGAAGGACTGGAAGAAGCTGGTGGCGTACTCGTCCGTGAGCCATCTCGGATTCTGCACGCTCGGCATCTTCGCGCTCAACCCGGCGGGTATTCAAGGCTCGATCATCCAGCAGATCAATCACGGCATTTCGACGGGCATGCTCTTCTTGATCGTGGGCATCGTCTACGAGCGCCGCCACACGCGCGAAATTGCCGAATACGGCGGCCTGTTACGCGTGATGCCGGTGTTCACCATCGTGTTTCTGTTCGCTGCGCTCAGCTCGATGGGCATGCCGCCCCTCAACGGCTTCATCGGCGAGATCACGATTCTGCAAGGCGCCTACCAGATGTCCATCAACTGGGCCGTCTGGGGCGCGGTCGGCATCGCCCTCGGCGCCGCGTACCTGATCTGGCTCTTCCAACGCACCATGCTAGGCGAGATCTCCGAGAAGAACCTGGGTCTGAAGGATCTCACCTGGCGCGAAATCGCCGTCTTCCTCCCCCTGATCGCCTGGGCCCTCTGGATCGGCCTCAACCCCAATCCGTACTTCCGGGTGCTCGAACGCCCGACCGCGCAGATTGTGGAGCGTGTGCGGCCAGGGTATTATGCGGAGCACCATCTGCCGAATCCGTTGACGGAGACTGTGGCGAAGCGGTGAGACGAGTGCGGATCTCATAAGCGGTAAGGACTCGCAGACGCAGACCTCATCGGTCAAGTCCGACGAAAGCGCGTTCGAGACGAAAACGGAAGGTCAATCGATCATGCAACCTGCGGAGTAAGACGGCCGGCATTATTAACCGGACTCCATTGGGCCGTCGGACCTTTCATTCGACCCGGGCGTATCTTTAGGATTCTCCGGACGTCGTGCATTCCTGTGCAATGCCGCGAACTGCTGAGCGAGCCGTGCGACGCCTTCCGCCCTTTCGGGTTTGAGCAGTCCAGCCGCCGCAAACGCCTTCATCAGATCTTCCGGGTCGACGAGAGCTATCAGGGATTCGTAGCCTTCTTGATCGACTCCCTCGTTGCCAGTACGTGCAAAGGAGGAGAATGGTCTGATAAGATCTGCCGCAACAGACGGGTCTGCACACAGAGCCCTGCCAACGTACTCCTTCACCTCTGAACTGCCCTTGCCTTGCTTCCAAATCGTCAAGAGGCGGGGGAAATCCTGTGGGCGGCTGCAGATCAAAGGGGCTCTCTTTGCATCGCGCGAGATCCGCTCTGCGAGCACCTGCACCAATTCCTCCATGTCCGCGGAAGAGAACAGGTAATCCGCTTCCGCCTCGTTCCGCTGGGGCCGCATCCATCCCAGGTATTCAGCCGCGAAGGGGAGCGGATCAGCATTATCAAGGATCTTGAGCGCAAATTCCTTCCGGCTATCCCTTTGCATTCGCTGGAGGACCAGTCGGATCAGCAATCCAGCGATTTCCCAAGGTTGACCCAGTTCATCGGAACCTACAGAAAACAGGGGCCCTTCGCGAGCGATAGTAAAGCAGAGTCTTACGGCGGAATCTAAAGGGATCTGTTCGATCCGACTCTTCAGTTTGAAAAGCAACTTCCGATGCTCATCAGGCCGCGCCAAGCTCCGGAACTGTACGCCGACCTCGTCATCGCTAAAGGACCCGATTCCCCGCAGGAAGTCGTCAATCTGCTGATCCGATACATCGCCGGCCGGGATAGAGCATGTGAGATACCGCCGAAGATAGTCCAACGACCAAACTCTTTGTTCGCGGCGTGCTTGGTCCTCGTTGCGATCACCATAGTTGTTGGCGCGGAAGACATTGTGCAACTGCGGGAATAGTTCAGTCAGCAGATGCCGGGCCCGGCCTGCTCGGGCCACATCCATCTTGTTCAGCATTTCATCTAACCTTTGCCGCGTATCTCTACCGCGATCAACGACACCGCTCAGATCCCAGCCAAATTCCCCCGTGTAGACGCTAGGGAACTTCCTAATGTCCTCATGGATTGCTGGGTAAGCGAATTTGATGGCCTCCAGCAGAAGCAGGTCGACGGGATTGACTTCGTGTGCCAGGAGAGGAAGTGCGAACGCGACCGAGTTAGCATAGAGTTTCGCCAACCGGGGATTACGAAGCTCGGGAACGACATACTGCAGAAATGCCAACTGGAATCCCCGTTCTTGCTCCTGCGAGAGTGAAACCTTCGCCATCCGCAAAGCGTCGTTTACGCCCTCGATACACAGTTGATAGAGCAGTTCGCGGTCTGCGATGGGCAGATTCAAGTTGACCTGAACAACTTTTTCGAGATATTGATAGCCAGCCCGGATGTCACCAGCGCCATACTGCTCGCCGATTGCAGCGGCAACAACGTCGCGATCGAAAGCCAAGACATAGCTTACGTACGCGAAGTCAGCGGTCAGTTTGAGCAGCTTGAAAACGGATTGAATCTCCTTCCTTTCGAGCCGGTCAATGTCATCGAGGAAAACCACGAGGCGCTTTCGGGAGGCCTTTAGCATCCGCTCTATACGATCCTTTCGCTCCTCGATGGTTACCATGGAAAGCTTCTCCCCCATCTTCGATACGCTATGACCAACTGACACCTTTGTTCCATTCGCTTCGATCGCGATTTCTCCGAGCACGTCGCCGTAGCTGCGAAAGACGTCACCAAGCTTTTCCTTTGCGGTCTTCGGAGATTTGTCGAGCGTGCCGGCGAGCGTCGCAAAGAAACTCATAAGCAGCGACAGCTCATCGGAGAAGCGCCAGGGGTTGAAGCGAATAGGTAGAATGTCATCGAATCTGCAGAGCGCCCCGTACACGAACTCCAGTACGGTTGTCTTGCCTTCTCCCCACTCACCGTGGATCACGACTACAATGCTAGTTGAATCGCGCCGTTGGGCTAGCGTTTCGGCGATACGCTTGGCGAAGGGAAGTCGTTTGAACTTATCCAGATTGGGATCCGTAACGGGAGAGTCCGATACAAACGGCTCTGACACATCCGGCGGCGCTGGTGGCGTAACACCAGGAGCGCTTGCTTGAGGTCCAATACCGAAGAGCCTTCCTAAAGGTCCCAGCATCCCTTGTATGCGAAGGTCATTGTACCCCCCCGGACGAACTCAGCGACAGACCGCCCGCCCACCAGGGCAACCAAACATCACGTGGCCGGCATCAGGCGATCTTCATTTGCCAATATGCACATCTGTGCATATAATTAATCGTGGAGTCCGAGTGGGACCCGGCGAAAGCGCGGGCCAACTTCACGAAGCACGGTGTCAGGTTCGCAGACGCCGTGACAGCGCTGGAGGACGATTCGGCGCTAACGATGTCGGATCTGTCGTCCGTTGATGAGGAGCGATGGGTCACGATGGGGCTGGATGCGTCCGGGCGGCTCCTGGTAGTCGTCTACACGTGGCGAGGCGAGCGCGTGCGGTTAATTTCAGCAAGGGAGGCGACGCCCCGGGAGCGTAGTCAGTACGAGGAAGTCAGATGAAGAGGCAATACAATTTCTCCAAAGCTAAGCGCGGACCAGTCCTCAAGGTTCCGCGCGGCAAGTCCCGCATCACGATCCGTCTGGATGACGACGTTCTCGACTGGTTCCGCAAGCAGGTCGACGAGGCCGGCGGCGGGAGCTATCAGAACCTCATCAACCGGGCTCTCCGCGCGCACATCGACCGGTCCGAAGAACCGCTGGAGGCGATTCTCCGTCGCGTGGTTCGGGAAGAACTGCGGCGGGCGAGCTGAAACGCAACATGAATCGATTCTCTTATCCCGCAACGTTCCGCCGTGACGCCAAAGGCCGTGTCCTCGCCGGTTTTCCTGATCTTCCGGAGGCCCACACGGACGGGCGCAACATGGCAGAGGCACTCGAAGAGGCCATCGACTGCCTCGGTAGCACGATCGCCTTTCGCATTGCCGAGAGGACGGCGATTCCGGCTCCCTCCCGGCTGAAACGTGGCCAGCGCATGATTCCCGTCCCGCTGTGGATTGCAGGCAAGTTGGCCCTCTATCTCACCATGACCACCCAGGGCGTGAGCAATAGCGAACTGGCGCGCCGGCTGGGAGTGCGCGAGACCGTCGTCCGCCGCATGCTCGATCCTGACCATGACACCAGGTCCGAGAAAATCCAGGCAGCGCTCGAAGCGCTCGGCAAACGCATTGTGGTCGCGATCGACGACGCGGCGTAGAGTGTTTGCCAACACGTGGCAACTGAAACCTGACACCTGCTTTAGTGGATCGTGTCCGCCAGCGAGAAGATCGGTAGGTACAGCGCGATCAGCACGAATGCGACGAAGATGCCCATGAAGATCATGATGGCCGGCTCGATCAGCGAGAGCGCAGCCGTCATCTTGGTGTTCACGTCATCTTCGTAGAACTCAGCCACACTGGTGAGCATCACCGGCAAGGCGCCCGTCGATTCGCCCACCTCGATCATGTCGATGGAGAGCGCAGGGAAAACGCCGGTCGATTTCAGCGAGCCCGATAGCGCCTGCCCTTCCTTCACCATCTTGCTCGCCTTGTCCAGCGTGCGCCGCAACAGCACGGTGCCGAGCGAATCCGATGCGGTCTCGAGGCCTTGCATCAGCGGGATGCCGCCTGTCAGCAGCGTACTTAGGACGCGAGCGAACTGCGCCACTTGATATTTCAGCCAGATGTCTCCGAGGATCGGCGTGCGCATCCGTACGGCGTCCAGCTTCTCTCTCGCCGACTCTCGGCGCGACCACCAGACGAACAAGAATATGGCCAGCACCACACCGGCGAAGAACAGAAGCACGTAGTTGCGCGCGGTCGTTCCCACCGCAATCAGCACCTGGGTGATGGTGGGCAGTTGCGCCCCCATGCTGGAGTAAAGCTGAGCGAAGTTGGGGACGACAAAGGTCACCAGAAACACGATCAGGCACAGCACCAGAAAGATCAGAACCGATGGATAGAGCAGCGAAACCAGGATTTTCTTGCGCACGGCCAGCGCCAGCTTCTGATACGTGATGTAGCGGTCGAGCACCTCGGCTAAGCTGCCGCTTTTTTCCCCTGCCATCACCGTCGTCACGTAAATCTTCGGAAACACGCCTTGCATGCGAAACGCTTCCGATAAGAGTGTGCCCTTGCGCACTTCATCCCGTACCGTCTTGATGTGTGGACCGAGCTTGGGATCGGTGAGCCGGTCGGCCAGCAGATCGAGCCCTTTCAGAATCGGCAGCCCCGCGCGGATCAGTGTCACAAACTGCTGGTTGAAGATCAGGAATTTTTCGAGATTGAGTTTTTTCCGCCGCCCCAGCAGCGCGACTTCGGTACTGAGTCCCCGCGCCACGCGACGTGGCCGGACGGAGTAAATCAGGAATCCCTGCTGCGCGTAATGCTCGCGCACTTCGCTCTCAGTGGCAGCCTGGGCCACCTGTTGGTGAATTTCGCCGCGTGCGTCGGCGTATTTCAACACCCAGTCCGACATGGGCTACTGTCCACTCCCGCTTTCCACGACTTCCGCGCCCGGCGGCGGGTGGAATTGAAACATGGAGTTGGCGAGCGCGGGATTCAACTTCTCATCGTCAAATGTGAAATCCAGAATTGACTGGTCCTGCCCGACAATGTGCAGTTTGCGAATCACAAAAGTGGGGGAAACCAGAAACTCCACCTTGGAGTAGGGCAAGCTTTCCGACTTCGGATCGGCCGTGACCAGCGAGCCGTCGCCCTCAGCCCTTGCCTGGATATTCTGAAACTCCCGCTCGAAGTTCAGCTTGCCCAGCAGGAACGCCAACGGCGCGCGCATATCCTCGGTAGCCTTGAGCGGCATCTTCTCGACCCGGTGTTCGCCCGGCAGGTACAGGTAAACCTCTTTGCCATCCGATACGAACAGCTTCCCTGCCGGTTGCGTGTACTCCCATCGCATGCGGCCAGGCTTTCGCAGATAGAGGATACCGGATTCGGTCCGCGCTCCCTGGCTGAGGCCGCTGTAAGTCTCCGCGAATTTTACCTGGAGCGTCTGCGCGCGGTTGTACCGGCTCTCCACGGCTTTCAGCAGATGCGTAGTCGGTGAATCCACGGCGGAAGCCAGGGCAGCCGTCACCACGATGAACGCCAAAGCCTTCACAAGAGGATTGACGCACACAGGCCGCGGCGCGTTGTCCTGAAATTTGAGCCGCACACAGACATCGTAGCGCGCTGGTTGGGGGATGGGTACTGACGTCACGTCAAACCGAAAACTAATTTTCAACGCCGAGTCGCCGAGTCGCCGAGAACACCCAAGAAACTGACCTGATAGATTCGCACCCCGGCGGTGCTTGCCGGTTCCAGGGGCGGACGGATCCGGGCGCGGACCGCTCAATTGGAGGGCAAGATTCGGATAGTATCATTGATGGAGAGGCCTTAATCTGGGGGCATGGAAGCGATTTCCCAGGTAGTGATCGACGAGGCGCGGTGGCAGATTGTGCTGGCGCGCGAGGTTTGCAGCAATGAGCGGTTCGTCTACGCGGTGCGGTCGACCGGCATCTATTGCCGGCCTGGATGCGCGTCGAGGCGGCCGCGCCGCGAAAATGTGATGTTTTTTCCGGTGCCCGATGCCGCCGAGAAGGCTGGTTTCCGGCCTTGCCGGCGCTGCCGTCCGCAGGCTTCGCGGCAAGCGTCACCGCAACTCGACATGATCGGAAGGGCTTGCCGCTCGATTGAACAGCGGGCGGACGCGCCACCCACCCTGGCGGATTTGGGCGAGGAGCTCGACGTCAGTCCATACCATCTGGAGCGGACGTTCAAGCGATTTCTCGGCATCACGCCGAGGGAATATGCGGATGCACTGCGGCTGGAGCGACTGAAATCGAGCCTGCGCGAAGAGCGGGACGTTACGACGGCGCTCTACGAGGCGGGCTACGGATCGAGCCGTAGCTTGTACGAACGCGCGCCGGATCAGCTCGGCATGACCCCGGCCACATACCGGCGCGGCGGACGGGGCATGGAGATCTCGTACACGACCGTGCATTCGCCACTGGGACGCCTGCTGGTTGCGCGGACCGAGCGGGGGATCTGCGCGGTCAGCCTGGGTGATTCCGACGATGCGCTGGCGCAAGACTTGCGGGCGGAATATTCCGAAGCTGCGATTCAGCGTGACAACGGGCGTCTCGGGCTTTGGGTGTCAGCGCTGGTGGCGCATTTGTGCGGGAGCAGGCCGCACCTCGATCTGCCGCTGGATGTGCGCGCGACCGCCTTTCAGTGGCGCGTCTGGCAGGAGCTGCGGAAAATTCCTTATGGAGAAACGCGGAGTTATTCGCAGATTGCGGAAGCATTGGGACGGCCCAAGGCTGTGCGGGCTGTGGCCAACGCCTGCGCCGCAAACCCGGCGGCTTTAGTGATTCCGTGCCATCGCGTGGTACGTGACACGGGCGACCCGGGCGGCTATCGCTGGGGAGCGGAACGCAAGCGGGCGTTGTTGTCGCGGGAGAGTTTGGCCAAGGTTTAGACGAAAGACTGCGGCATCGGAGGAAAAACCCGCAGGTACCCGCAAACACCGCGTGTCCCTACGCTACAAACTATTCATATCTCAAGGCGACCGTTGGGTCCACGCGCGTGGCGCGGCGCGCGGGAATGTAACAGGCGGCAAGAGCGACGGCGGCTAGAACGAGGCCGACCATGGCAAGAGTCCACGGATCGCGTGCACTCACTCCGAACAGGAGACTCGAAAGCAACTGCGTCAGGCCGAGTGCGCCGAGCGTGCCGAGGGCCAGGCCAATGAGGGTCAACGACAATCCGGATTTGAGCACCAGGCGCAACTGATCCCAGGAACTGGCGCCTAGCGCGGCTCGAACTCCCATCTCATGCGTGCGCTGCGACACGGAGTATGAAATGACCCCATAGATGCCGATCGCGGCCAGCAGCAGCACGAGGCCGGCGAAGGCGCCAAGCAGAATCGTGCGCAGGCGATTCCCCCCGAGTGATTCCGTCTTGATCTGCTCCAACGGCTTGATATCCTCGAGCGCCTGATTCTTGTTCACTTCCCACACCGATCGTTGGATGGACTTGATCAGGCCGTTAGGATCCATGGCGCCGCGCACTACAAGGCCATTGCCCACTGTGGGGCTCTGTTTGTAAGAGACGTACACACCGGGGCTCGATTCGTCGAGGCCGTCCACCTTCTCATCGGCCACCACTCCGACCACCTGCCAGGGTACTTCTGGGCCGAGCTCGTGCTTTGCGGTGATGATCTGCTGGATGAGAACGCGCTTGCCGATCGGTTCATCCTTCTTGAAGTAGCGCTTCACCAGACTCTCGTTGACCGCGATTACCGGCACCGCGCCCTGCGTGTCGGTTTCGGAAAGCGCGCGCCCCTTCAGAAGGCGCATGCCGAGCGCGCGAAAATACGATGGACTGACCATCTTGTAAAAGCAGCCGGGTCGGTTGGCGCGATCCACAACCGGCTGGCCCTCGATGAGGAACGGCATGCCCCAGCCCCAACCTCCGAGAGGCAGCGCGGTGGTGACAGCGGCCTCGCGGACGCCAGGAACAGCGTCGATTTTTTCCATCACCTGGCTCAGGTAGTTGATCACGCGCGCGCCGTCGGGGTATTGGGCGTCGGTCATGGGGAGCCACATGGTGATGACGTTGGTGGTTTCGAAACCTGGATCAACCTGCTGAAGCTGGTAGAAGCTGCGAATGAGCAGACCTGCCCCTGAGAGCAACACGAATGCGAGTGCGACCTCGGCGACCACCTGTTTTCTGATTTTTCCAATCGAGAAAGTTCAACGTGGAAATGCCATTGCGGTCGTGGTTCGGCGGTTTCTCCCAGACGTTGACAATCTGTTCGGGGTGCGGATAGGGAAGAGGCCTCAACAGAACCCCATCCACAAAGCTGTAAATGGCCGCGTTAGCGCCGATACCCAGAGCTAGCGTCAGAACGGCCACGACGGTGAAGCCGGGACTGTTGCGGATCATCCGGAGGGCAAAACGAAGGTCGTGGACGAGCGAGTTCACAGCATCCTCCCTGTAAGAACTGTTACTCCGTATTTCGGAAATGGTTACTGAGGATTTTTGCCGTTTCCGCAGCACTTGCCAGGCGGGATCGGACTGCCATGCGGGCAGGTGGTCGGATGGCCCAGGAAAGTGCAGATGCGGTCGGTGACTTCGGGGCTGAGGATGTGCTCGAACGTACAGGCGTTCGATTCGACCGAAGCGTCGTCGCGAATCGAAAGCACGTCCATGAAAAGGCGCTCGGCCAGGCGGTGACGCCGGATCACGCTGCGAGCGCGCTCCTCGCCGGCATCGGTAAAGCGCGCTTCGTCGCCCGCGAGCTGTAGCAGACCGATACGGCACATGGTGGTGAAGAGCTTTCGCCGCTGGACTTCGGTGAAATGAGCGCCCTCGTGGTGCATGGCGCGTTCGCGGCGCATCCATAGCTCTTCGAGGATCTCGTCAAAATCTTCGTTCTCTTCAGCCGTAAACACGAGAGTTTCGACGATGCGGCCGTGCTCCAGATTGATGCGGCGGTCGGCGCAGCGGCCTACGCGTTCGTCGTGGGTTACCAGCAGGATGGTGCGGCCTTGCGCGTGCAGACCGCTCAGCAGATCCAACACGATTTGTTCGTTGGCCGCATCCAGGTTGCCAGTCGGCTCGTCGGCGAGAATGATTTTCGGATCGTTGACCAGGGCGCGCGCAAGGGCCACGCGCTGCTGCTCGCCGCCGGAAAGTTGGGAGGGCAGGTGGCCGGCGCGCTCGGCAAGTCCCACATGATCGAGCGCGCGCCGCGCCTCGCCTTCGTCCGTCATGCTGTGAAAGTATTGTGCGAGCATGACGTTTTCGAGCGCCGTCAGGTGTGGGATCAAGTGATATTGCTGGAAGACCAGGCCAACCGTTTCGGAGCGAAAACGCACCAGCTCGGGGCGGCTGAGTTTGGCGGTGTCCGTGGCACCGATGTGGACAGATCCGCTGGTAGGCTGGTCGAGGCAGCCGAGAATGTTGAGCAGCGTGGTCTTCCCCGAACCGGATGGGCCCATGATGGCGATCCACTCGCCCGCGGCCGCGGAAAGGCTGACCTGGTCCAGGGCCTTGAGGGGTCCGTTTCCGGCAACGTGGTAATGCTTGGAGACGCGATCAACCTGGAGAAACTCCGGCATGGCTCGCTATTCTCCCCGCAAGATGACCGCAGGCTCGATGCGCCAGATGCGTGAGGCCGCGAACAGAGTAGCAATCACCGCCACGAGCAAAGTAACCGCCATGACGGGTGCGAACACGGCGAAATCGACACCGATCGCCGCGACTGAACCAGCGTCAGAAAAGATCCCACGGCCAATTCCGTAAGCCACCGCGAGACCGGCCAGATAACCGGCGATTGTGGACGCGAACGCCAGCACCAGCGACTCCGATAGTAACAGCGCCGCGATTTTTCCGTCCGCTGCGCCGATGGCCTTGAGTACGCCGATCTCTTTGCCGCGCTCGATCACCAATGCGCTGAAGTTGCCCGTCACGCACAGGGTGGTGATGGCGAAGATCACGAGAGCAAGCGAAAAGACAGCCGCTTTCACTTTCAGGACGACGCTGGCTTCGGTTTCGGCGATGGCGTGCAGGACGCGGACGTCGGTCTCGGGCAAGAGGCGGGCTAGGGCGGCGCGAGTCTGGTCGACTCGCTGGCCATCAGCGCGTACTTCCACAATGCTGGCGGCGTCGTGGAATCCGGCGTCGGCCGCGGCGCGGTCGAACGGGACGATGACCTGGTTGTCCTCATTACCACCGGTGCTGACGATACCTCGGACCAGGCATGGCCCGGATGCCAGGGGCAGGCTTTGCCCGACGCTCACGTGATAATGCGCCGCGAGCGCGCTTCCGGCGAGACACTCGCCAGTCCCGGCTGTATGCGCGCCCGACACTTGCCAATAGCTCGTGAGCGGTGCGGCGCGCCGGAAGTCGACGCCTGCCACGACGACCCGCGCGTCCCCGATGCGGCCGATGACATAGAGGAAAGGGGCGGCCACAGCCCCCAGGCGTTCGGCTTCCGCCACCGCCCTGAGCGGCACGGCTTGAGAGTTCCCGGCGGGCGCGATCACCAGGTTCGCGCCATAGCCTCGAAACTCACGCCGCATTTTGCGATCGATATCGGAGTAGACGCTGAACAGAGCGGTAGCGAGCGTGGCGGTGACGGCCAAGCCGGTGAACGCCAGCAGCAAACGGCGGCGGCGAAACTTCACGGCGGCCAGGACGAATCGCCAAAACACTACGCACCCTCCCGCAGGATCTCGGCGGGCTCGAGGGCGAGCGCCCTTCGCAACGGTTGCGCCGCTCCCGCCAGGGCGACTGCCGTGGCGACGACCACCACGAGCGGAACCAGCGCAGCGGGAGCTTCGCCGTGGGCGCCAAAGACGGTCTGGCTCACCGCGCCCGAGAGTTTCGCGCCAACGAGCGCGCCGATGAGTCCACCGAGCGCACCTTGAATGGCGACTTCGGCACCCAGCAGAGTGGCAATCAGACCGCTACCCGCACCAGTGGCCTCCATAATGGCGATCTCATAGCGCCGCTCCAGCACCGTGGTGGCCATAACGCTCCACACGGTGAGCGCCGCTGTCGCGAGCGCTGCCAGCGCAATCAGCAGCATCAGCCCGCGCACGCGGCTCAGCACCTGGCCTTCGTTGTCGGCCACGCGCCGGATAGGACGCGCCACCGCCATCGGCAGGACTTGCTGGATTTGATGGGCGATCGAAGTGATGTACGGCGTGCAATACCAGCGATCGTACTCTTCGGGCTTCATCATAGAAGGATCTTTGCGCGCAAACGCGTCCTCAGGCTTGGTGAGCGCGCCAACCTCGATCGCGTCCACCTGCCCTGCACGACCCGTCAGCCGTTCCAGAACCTCCAGGCGGACGAACACGCGGTCATCTTCCTCGGCCCCGGTGGAAAGAATGCCTGCGACAACAAACGGTTCGCCAAACAGAGCGAGACTAGATCCGGGGCGCAAACCCAGGCGCCGGGCCAGTGCAGCGCCCACAAGGCAGTCGGTGGCACGATCGTTCGATTCGCGGTCGTCGATCCACCGGCCATCCACTTTCCAGGTCGTGTTCAGGGCACGTACGCCCGCAGCGCTGTGCGTCCCATCCGGTGCATGAAGATCCCGCCGGAACCATACGCCTTCCACCGGAATGTCGCGCCCGTCGATCTTGGTCTGGGCGTGCAGCGAAGGGGCAACTGCAGTGATATTCAATTGCCAGAAAATCGATTTGATCTTGGGCACACCAGCGACGGGGATGAACTCGTCTTTTGCGAGGGGCTCGTAGCGGATACCGCCGATATCCACCGGCAGTGAAGCCGACTTCGGCGTGACCAGCAGATTCGCACCCAGGTTGCGCAACTCGCGATTCACGCGGTCGCCAACCTCGAGCATGGCACCGAGCATGGCGGTGGCCACGGCTGAGCCCAACGCGACGGCTCCAATGGCCATGGCTTTGCGGCGCGGAGCGCGGCGAATCGACTGCCCGACGAATCGCAGAAACAAATCAGCGGCTCCCGATGCGGAAGATCTTCGAGCCCGCCAGCAGTTTGTCCGCGGGGATCACGATTTGGCCGCCATCGACTTTCGACTCCAGCGGGATGGGGTTACAGCCGCCCTGCTGGCCGATCGTTGGGATGTTGATGGCGGAGGCGCAGTTCTTGCAGATCACGTTGGGACCTTTTTGATAGTAGCCCTGGCTCCCGCAAATCTCGCAGGCGTCAAACGCGATGGCAATGGACTGATCCGGGCGGCGAATGGCGATGATGCGGACGGTGATGCCGTCTGAGTTGATGGCGAAACGGTGTAACATGCCGTCATTCACCGCGCTTACCGGAATCCGCGCGACTCCACTGGACACCGTGAGTTCGGTTGCCGTGGAAAGCTCCGTCTCCGATTTCGCATAAATGAACTCGGCCGTGATGGTCAGCATGAAAAGTCCGGCCGCCGAGCATGACGCCATCACCCACATGCGCTCACGACGCGCGGTCCATTTGGCTTTGCGCAACGCTGCGCCTTCCAGGTTCTGCACCTCGGGGGCGCGGCGTCTGCGCCACTCCATCAGCAACATGGTGGCGGCCAGGGCCAGAATCATCACGAAAAAGAACGCTTCATTTCGAACGATGGGACCAACGAGGGCCATCTCCGCAGAGCTGCCGGGCAGTATCCCGCCTTCGGACAGCTCGTGCAATCCAGTGATAGCCAGTTGCAAAACCACCACCATCAAGATGACGGTGGTGATGCGGAAAAAGCTGGCGAGATCAATGCGAATCGTGCCCCGGACAAAGCTGACACCAAACAGAATGGCCAGACCCAAACCTAGCGTTGTGCCGAGTGTCTGCATCAGGCCGTCGGTATCGAAGCGGAGCGCCATGAGCATCAGGACCAACTCCACGCCCTCGCGGAAAATCATCAGAAATACGAACAAAAAGATGCCCCACCGGGAGGCTCCACTTTCCGTTCGTTGTTGCAACCGAGTTTCAATTTCCCCCTTGATCCCGCGGGCGTGATGGTTCATCCAAAGCACCATGCTGAGGACAAAGACGGCGCTGGCGAGCAGCAGCGGACCTTCGTAGCGATCATCGCTGATATTCATTCGGTAGAAGACGCCCGCCACCAAAACGCTAGCAAACACAGCGGCTCCACAGGCTTTGTAGACCAAAGGTAACAGAGCGCCGCGGCCGGTTTTACGCAGATACGCGACGGCTATCGCGATGACCAGCGCGGCTTCCACGCCCTCACGCAGGGCAATTACAAAGCTGGACAACATAGCAACTCGTTTGCAACTAGCATTGTAACAGGATTGCGGGCAGGGTTGGGATGACGGTAGTCGGAGTTGATCGATGGCGCGGAATGTCGATCGGCAGATGAAGATGTAGCGCTGGGACACGCGCCGTTTGCGGGTACCTGCGGCCTTTCGGGTTCGTCGCGCCGAAAAGGCCGCGGGTGTCCCGCAAACCCCGCGGTATCCCCGCGCTACGGGAATGGAGCAATGTCGCTGCTGACAAGACCAATCAAGGATGGACAGCGCGGAGAGCCTCCGGCCGGACGGCGACTGCGCGCTCCGGAGAGAAAGCCCAGGCAGGGTTCCCGTTAAGCGCGCAACGCTCCTCCGAACGTCCGGACCGGATGGATCGGAAGGCTCCCGCTTGCCGGAATAGTGAAGCGGAACACGAGAGCGTTTCAAATCACCGTTCGGCGATGTAGTAATGCACCGCGGGCGTGACGACCAGCGATAGGACCATGGAGGCCAAAATACCGCCGATTACGGCGATGGCGAGCGGCTGGAGCATCTGCGAACCGGCTCCCCATCCGAGCGCCAGCGGGATCATGCCGGCGACTGTCGCAAGCGCCGTCATCATGATGGGCCGCAGGCGTCGCTCTCCCGCGTCAAGCATGCTTTGTTCCGCGGAAATTCCTTCCGCGCGAAACTTCTGGTCGGCGTCGAGGAGCAAGATGCCGTTCTTGGCCACGATACCGATCACCATGATCAATCCCATGAAAGAAGAAAGATTGAACGTGGTTCCGGTGATCAGGAGGGCAAGAAACACGCCCGAAGTCGAAAGCAGAGCGGAGGCGATCACGGCGATAGGTGCGGCGAAGCTGCCGAATTCGAAGAGGAGCACCATGAAAACCAACAACACTGCCAGTATCAGCACGAAAACCAGGTCGTGGAACGACTTCTGCTGTTCCTCAAACTGCCCGCTGTATTGGACGCGAATGCTCGAGGGCAGGTGCAGGCCCGCGACAACCTTTTGGATTTCAGCCATGCCGCTGCCAAGATCGCGGCCCTCGAGGCGGGCTGTCACGGCGACATCCCGCAGCAGGTTCTCACGCCGGATCTCGGTCTGACCCGGTAGCTCAGTAACGCTCGCCAGCGTGCCGAGCGTGGCCGTCTTTCCAGTCGAGCTCACCAGCATCGTGTCACGGATGGCGTCTACAGAGGAACGCGTTTCAGGTGGAAAGCGCACGCGGATGTTATAGGCGCGGTCGTTCACAACCACCGGAGTTGTTGCCGGTTCTCCTTGCATGATGGCGCTGGCATCCAGCTCGATTTCCTGCGGAGTAAATCCCGCGCGCGCGGCGACCGCCGGATCCACTTGGAATTGCATGGCCGGTCCGCTGATGGTGTTATCAACTCCGTTCAGGATGTCCACCACACCCCTGACTTTCTTGATGGCGTCGCCGACCTGAGGCGCCCATTGCCGCAACACAGCGGGATCCTGGCAGAAGAGCTTGATGGCGATCGGCTCCGGCGTGCTGGTGATGAGATCGGTGATCATGTCCTGCAGCCACTGAACGAACTCCACTTGAAGCATTGGTTCCGGATACCGCTTGGTAACTTGTTCGCGAACATCGGCCATGACGGCGTCGACACTGCGCTTGCGGTTGCGCTTCAATTTGACGGCGATGTCCCCGGTGTTGGCTTCAGTAACGGTAGCCAGGCCCAATTGCATTCCCGTGCGGCGTGAAGTGCTCTCCACCTCGGGCGTTGCTCGCAGAATCCTTTCCACATCCGTGATGACACGGTTGGTCTCTGCGAGCGACGAGCCGGCGGGCATGATGTAGTCGAGAACGAATCCGCCCTCGTCCATCGCCGGCAACAGGTCCGAGCCCAGATTGCTATAGCAGAGATACGACGCGCCGATCAACAGAACGGTGAAGACGGCCAGGAGCGCCGGGTGTTCGAGCGTGAAACGCAGCGTCCCCTCGTAAGGCCGCATGATGCGCGGCGACAATCCCTCCCGCCGTGCGGCGCCCGCCGGCCGTTGGCGCATGAAGTAGTGGCTGAGCGTGGGGGTCCATGTCAGCGCGAGTGCTAGTGACGTAAGCAGTGCCGCGCCGACGGTAATGGCGAGGGCGCTGAAGAATGTCCCCGTTACTCCCGTGATGGAGATCAAGGGCAGGAACACCACGATGGGCGTGATCGTCGAGCCTACCAGAGGAACGCGGATTTCACGGATGGCGCTGCGGATGGCCTCGGCTCGCGTCTGGCCGGAGTCGCGGTGCGTGACGATGTTTTCCACTACAACGATGGCGTCGTCGATGACCAGTCCGACCGCCGCGGCCAATCCGCCCAGCGTCATCAGGTTGAAGCTTTCGCCCAGCGCGCGTAGCGCGATAAACGTAACGGCGATGGTTGCCGGGATCACCAGGCCAGCAACGAGCGAAGTTCCCCAATCGCGCAGGAACACTACCATGATCAGCGACGCGAGCAGCAGCCCCAGCAGAATCGCATCACGTACGCTGCTGATGGAGTCGTTCACGATTTCCGATTGGTCGTAAAACGGCTGCAAAACGACACCACGCGGCAGGGCTTTGCGAATGTTTTCAACTTCCGCATGAACGGCATTCGCCACCTCCACGGTGTTGCCATCCGGCTGGCGATTGATGTTTAGCAGCACCGCCGGCTTCTCATTTGCGCTCACGATGGTATAAACCGGTTTGACTGAAGGCGCAACGGAAGCGATGTCCCCAATGCGAATGGGAGCGCCCGCCGGCGTTGTCTTCACCACGATATTGGAAATCTCAACAGGTGTCTTCGTTTGACCGCTCACCAGGCTCAGAACAAGCTGGTGATTGTTTTCAAAGAGCCCCGGGGAGTCGATCATATTGCTGCGGGCGATCGCGTCCAGAATGTTGGGGATGGTGATGGTGGATTGGAGCAGCTTCGCGGGATCGGGCCGAACCTCGAACTCCGGTTCCTGTCCGCCTTGCACAATCACCGTGGAGACGCCGGTCATCCGGTTCAAGCGCGGCTTGATTTCGTAAGTGGCGATTTCCCAAAGCCTGGTCTGCGGAACCGTGTCTGATGTGAGGCTGTAGCCAATGATGGGAAAGGCAGCGAAGGTCATGCGATTGGCCGTGATCTTCGCGGTAGGCGGCAGCGTGGCCTGGACCCGCGCCAGGGCGGCGTTGACCAGCTCCAGGGTGCGATACATATCGACTTTCCATGAGAAGAAGAGATCGACCTCAACAGATCCCCGGCTGGTGACAGACCAGACGCGCTCTACACCCTGCACCGTGTTCAGGGCCTCTTCGATGGGCCGCGTGACAGTGACCAGCATCTGATCGATGGGTGCGACGCCGTTATCCACGCCCACGATGACCCGCGGGAAGTTGGTATCGGGGAACACCGCAATGGGAATGGTAAAGGCCAGGTAGACACCCATCGCCACCAGCGTGAGAATGACGAAGATGATCGGCTTGCCATGGCGCGCCGTCCAATGTTCCGTTTCGGGCTGGGCCACGGCAGGCGGTTGTGTCGAGAGCTGGCTCATTTCTCGTCTTTCCCGGCGCCCTTCTCGTCCGCCTTGTCCTCGTCTGCCTTCTCGCCCGGCTTCTGGATCGTTACCTTGGCTTTGTCCTCGAGACCTAGGCCGCCCACGGTAATCACCTGTTCGCCGGGGGAAACTCCACTCAGAATTTGCACTTTGCCCGGCTCGCGAATGCCAACCTCGATTTTCTTCTCGTGCGCCAGCGAATCGGATCCCACCACCATGACCACCGTTTCGCCTTCTGCCGTGGGGAGCAGCGCCGCCGGCGGGACAACCACGGCATTCGGCACCTTGGCCGCCACGATTGAAACCCGCACACTCGCCCCCGGCCGCAGCCGTTCGTGAGGGTTGACGGCTTCGACCCACACCTGCACCGTGGTCGTATTGGCATCAACCGCCGGGCTGACTACGATGACCTTCCCCGGCACTTCTTCGGAGCCATCGCCCGGGGTGATCGTCGCGTCGTCGCCAACTTTCAAAGGCGACGCTTGATCCAGTGGAACGTTGGCGCGCGCCACCACGCGCGACACGTCCATGACGGTAAGCAGCGGTGTGCCGGCGCTGGCCGTCTCGCCTTCCCAGACCGCTCGCTCCGTGATCACACCCGTGATCGGGCTGTGAATCTCGGTATACCCGAGCTGGGCTTCAGCGCCGTTGTAGTGGGCCTCGGCCGCATCCGCCTGAGCCTTCGCCGCCTTAATCTGTTCTTCCTTGCCGACACTCTGCAGCGTTTTCAGCTGCTCCTGCGCGGTTTCGTACTGTCCACGCGCTTGGACGTAACCTACCTGCGCTTCATCCACCTGCCTGCGCGCCAACGCGTTTTCTTTGAACAGCTGTTCGCGGCTATCCAGAAGTTTCTTGGCGGCATCTAACGCTTCCTTGGCGGCTTGCAGGTTGGACTGCGCCGTCGTGATTTGCACCGGAAGGGAAGCCGACGACGTCGCCCGGTAGTTGGCTGCGGCCTGCTCATACATGCCCTTGCTTTCGCGTGCCGCCGCCGAGAGGTCACGGTTTTCGAGCACCGCCAGAACCTGGCCTTCCTTCACGTGGTCGCCGCGGTTGACGTGAAACTTCCTCACCGGTGCGCTCACTTTAGGCGTGACAGTGGCCTGGTTGAACGGGTAGAGCACGGCGTCGGCGGTGACGATGCGACGAATGGAGTCTTGCCGCACCGCCGTCACTTGCACGGGAACGATCGGCTCCGCTTCCTTCTCTTCCTTCTTTCCACAGCTTGCCAGCGCGAGCAGGCATAACGGCACAAACCATCTGGACGTCTTGCGCATCGGTTAAAAACTCCCGGTTAAGGTCTGCAGGTCGGAAAGGGCCACGCGGTAACGAAGCAATCCGTCGGCGTAAGCGTTTCGGGCCTGGGCCAGTGTAGTCTGCGCGTCCACCACTTCCAGCACCGTCACCTCACCGGCCGTGTAGCGAAGCAGCGTGAGCTTCAAGCTTTCGGTGGCAAGGTCCGCTGAATGACTGAGGGATGAAACCTGCGATCCCGCGGTCTGTGCTTCCTGGAAAAAGGAGTTGAGATTGGCGAGGAGCTGCCGTTGCGTCGCACTCAAATCCAGCTTGGCCTGCTGGAGGTGCAGTTGCGCCTGGCGCAGCTTGCTTCGCGTGGCGCCCCAATTCCATACGGGGATGGTCAGTTGGGCCTGGACAACAGAACCAAGATTCCTCTCGTCGTGCCGGTTGTCGATGGCGAACTGATTAGCGTCGATGCCAAAGAAGTAGTCGAAGGAAAGCGAGGGCAGGTAGCCGCTCCGCGCGCTCGACACGCCCCACTTCTCCTGTTCGACCGCCGCTTGAGCCGCGCGAATGTCCGGGTTGTTTTTCGCGGCCAAGGCCTGGACCTCCGGAAACGGCGGCAGGTTTAGCGGATTCTGCAGATCATCCATCACATCGAAGTCCTGTTGGAAATCCGGGAACAACAGCACCGCCAGGCCGACACGGCCCTTCTCCACCGCGAGACCGGCTTCCTGCGCGTCGCGCTGCCGCTGCTCGAGCTGGATCTGCGCTTTCACCACGTCGGAGTGCGCGGACTCGCCGCCCTGCTCCTGCTTTTGCGTGATATCGAAAAATTGCTGCGCCTCTCGCAGGCTTTGCTGTGCGAATTGGAGCTTCCGTTCGGCGGCAACTAATCCGTAGTAACTCTGCACAACCGTCACCACCAACCCGCGCGCGGTGATTTCCGCCTTGGCGCGCGCGATAGCTTCCGCCGCAATGGTACGCCGATAATCCGCCAGCTTCCCGGGCGCGTAGAGATCGCCATGAACCTGCGCCTGGCTGTTGTAGATGTGTACGCCGTCATTGGCTACGAAGACTCCGGATGGCGTTCCGTTGCCTTGGGTGTAGATGTACTGGTTAAAGTAATTCACGGTGGGCAGGAGCCCCGCCTTCGACTGCACGCGATCTTCCCGGGCCAGCAATGCGCTGATGTTTGCGGATTGAAACTGCGGGCTGTTGGCACGGGCGCGTTCCAAAGCATCCTGCAGGCTTACCGTCAGACGTGCCGCCCCGGCTGCCGGCTGCGCTGGGTTTGGCTGCGCGGGAGTCTGTGCCATGGCGGTCGCGGCGAGCCACGTTGCTACAGGCAAGGCAATGGGAATACGGCGCCTCATCGGAAACTTCGAGTGTAGGGGCAACGACATGAACATACGATGAATTCTACCGGTGGAGCAGGACGGTGAACGTAGTGCCCGCTCCAGGTTCGCTCGTGAAGTCTACCGCGCCCTGATGCGATTCTGCAATCCACTTCACGATGGAGAGCCCCAGCCCAAATCCGCCGTCCTGGCGGGAGCGCGCCTGATCTCCGCGATAGAATCGCTCGAAAATGTGGGGCGCGGCTTCGGGAGAAATGCCGGTCCCGCTATCGGCTACTTGAATCCGCAGTTCGCTCGCGGCAGCCTCCAGCTCGACCAGGACCTTGCCGCCTTCCGGCGTGTGGCGAACCGCATTGTCGATGAGGTTGAATATCAGCCGGCGGATCAGCTCCGGGTCACCGCGGAAAGCGACGTCGCCCGGGCACATACATTGCAGATCGATCTGCTTCGCGCTGGCGGCGGCCTGGAACGCGCGGCAGCACTCGGCAAGCAGGTCGTTCAAGTAGAATTCCTCGATCCGCAAACTTACGTGGCCGGCGTCGGCCCGTGCCAGGTTCAGCAGGTCGTCCACTAACCGCGTGAGGCGCCGGGCTTCGTCCTGAATGATTACGAGCGATTCCTGATACTCTCCGGCGCTGCGTTCTTGACCAAGCGCCACGTCGGCTTCTCCACGAATGACCGACAGCGGCGTGCGGAGTTCATGCGACGCGTCGGCTACAAATCGCCGCATAGTGTCAAAGGACTGGTCGAGGCGCGAAAGCAGCTCGTTGAACGAATCCGCCAGCAGCTTCAGCTCCTCATGGGCCGCGCCGATGTCCAGACGCCGATCCAGGTTCTTGTCGGTGATCGTTTTGGCCTGCTCCGCCATCCATCGCAGCGGCGCCAGGCTGCGCGTGGCCAGAAAAAAACCGCCGGCGCCGGCGATCAGCAGGGCCAGCGGCAAGCCAATGTAGAGTACGCTGCGCAACAGTCCGAGCTCTTCCCTGGTGGCATGCAGGGATTCGCCCGCCAGCAGGACGAAGTGCCGGCCATCAATCGCAAACGGGTGGGCGAGCACTCGAGCAGTTCTGGCCTTGCCGACCCGTGAGATGGTGGCCCGAACATCCGGCTCACCGGAGGCGGCCTGGTGCACCAGATCGAGCACGGCGCGATTGTCTAACGCCACGCTTGCCGCCAGCAGTTTCTCTCCCTCGAACACAGCCAACAGGACGCCACGAAGATTCAAGTCTTGAATGATCTCGCGGGCGGCGGCTGAAGCGTCACCGTGGCTCTCACCCAACTCATCCCGAAACAGGCCGGCGGCAATCTGCGCTTGTGATGACAAGGTATCGTCCAGCCTGCGGTGAAGTCCGTGCGAAACCACGCCATACAGAAACAGGCTGAAAGCCACGAACACCACGGTGAATAGCGACAGGTACCAGGCCGTGAGCTGAAGCCGGAAGCTCTTAATCATCGGCGGTCACCGGTGTGTTCGTCAGAATGTATCCCTCGCCGCGTCGAGTGTGGATGAGCGCCGGCCGAAAACCCGTATCGATTTTCGTTCGCAGGCGCCGGATGTACACATCGATTAAGTTGGAGAACGGATCGAAGCTTTCGTCCCAGACATGCTGCGCGATCTGCTCCCGGTTCACAATGCGGTTCTGGTTGAGCACCAGGAATTCGAGCAGGGCGTACTCTTTCGCCGTGAGGCTGACGGCCTTGCCCGCGCGAGTCACCGCGTGGTTGGCCGTATTGAGCGTCAAGTCAGCGGCGTGCAGCAGTTCCGGACGGACTTCGGCCGGACGCCGCGAAAGCGCTCGCAGCCGCGCCAGGAGTTCTTTGAAGTCGAAGGGCTTGGTGAGGTAGTCGTCCGCACCGCAATCGAGGCCCGTAACGCGATCGTCCACGGAGTCGCGTGCGGTGAGCATGAGGATAGGAGTGCGAACGCCTTTGCCGCGAAGCTTGCGGCAAACCGTGAAGCCGTCCTCCACCGGGAGCATGACATCAAGAATCAGCAAGTCGTATTCGTTGACACTCGCGAAATAAAAAGCCTCCTCCCCGTTGGGCGCAACATCCACGGCGTAAGCCTGTTCGCGCAGCCCTTTGGCGATGAAGCCCGCCACCCTGGGTTCGTCTTCCGCCAGCAAAATCCTCACGGTTCCTCCAGTGTGATGTGAAGGACATGAATCCACGATGAACGAAAATACCGTTGCAAATCGCGTGCTACCGATTTTTCTTCGCCTTGCTCGCGTGCGCGTGCTAAAATTTTCGCGTGCTCGATTCCGCTGCCAAACACGAGTATACGCGCCAGGATGTTCGCCGTATGCTGGGCGTTTCCGAGCAGCAACTGCGCAGCTGGGAGCGGCACGGGCTCATCCGCGGCGAAGCCGGGTTTTCGTTTTCCGACCTCGTCGCGCTCAAGACCCTGCAGAAATTGCGCGAGAATCGCATACTCCCAAGGAACATCGGCCGCGCTCTGACGGCGCTGAAAAAGAAACTGGCGCATGTGGAGCAGCCGCTGTCCGAGCTGAAGATTTTTTCCGACGGACGCACCATCACCGTGCAGATCGCCGGCCAGAAAATGGAAGCCCTGACCGGACAGATGCTGTTCAATTTCGATGCAGCGGAGCTGGGGAGACTGCGCGCGTTCGAGTCCAAGCCGGCCGTCACGGATCGCGCGAACGCGGAGCGGCAGGCAGAAACCTACTTTCAACAAGGGCTGGCTCTGGAGGAGGCGGGCGCGCCGATCGAAAAGGCCATCGAGGCTTATCGTAAGGCGGCCGAGCTCAACCCCGGGGCGGCCGGCGCGCTGGTCAACCTGGGGACGATTTACTACCGCCAGCGCAAGTATGAAGACGCGGAGCGGCAGTACCAGAAGGCCGTCCAGGTGGATGGCAATTATCCGTTGGCGCACTACAACCTGGGCAACCTCTACGACGAGCAGGGCGACCTCACGCGCGCCGAACAGCATTACACCACCGCCCTCGAGCTGAACCCCAATTATGCCGACGCGCACTTTAATCTGGCGCTGCTCTCGGAGCGGCGCGGCGATTTCCTCAAAGCCGTCCGCCACTGGAAGAACTACCTCAAGCTCGACAACACCGGTACCTGGGCTAACATCGCGCGGCGCCAATTGGAAAAGCTGCGCGATGCGACCGTGATCCGGCCACGGCCGAGCGCGTAACCCGGCTTGCTTTCCGGCTAGCTGAAGGAAATCCGCGCGAGCGATAAAATGTCAGTGGGATCGTTGTTCTCGCCTGATGCGGTGTATCCTCGCCAGTCTCACGCTGCTTTCGCTGCTGGTTGCCGGCTGTAATTCGCGGGCACAGCACGCACCCGCGATTGGCGAAGCGTACGCCGGACCTTCCAAACTCGCCCTCCGGCAGGAGATTAATCCGCGATCCGCCGTAGTCGCGAGTGCCCTGCATGGTGAGCGCCTCGAGATCATCCAGGTGCGCCGGCGCTTCATCAAAGTGCGCACGGCGAAAGGGCAGGAAGGCTGGACCGATGAACACCTGCTGCTCACGCCCGACGAGGTCACGCGCCTGAAGCGCTTCAACCAGCAGGCCCGGTCGCTGCCTTCGCAGGGTGCGGCCACCACTTACGACGCGCTGAACATCCATACCGAGCCATCGCGGTACTCGCCGAGCTTCGTGACGGTGAAGCAGGGTGAAAAGTTTGACATGATCGGCCACGAGCTGGCCCCCCGCAAAGCGCCACCGCGCAAACCGCTCGTGAAGCATGCGCCGAAGCCGGATACCGTGAAGAAAGCCGCGAAGCAGCCCAAGATCCCGCCGCCCCCCACGCCGCCGCCTCCGAGCCCACCGCCGGACTGGCTGGCGCTTTCAAAGACCGACCTGCCCCGTGATGAGGAAAAGGATCCGGAACCCGAGCCTGTCGACGACTGGTCGCTGGTGCGGACTGCCGCGGGCGAAAGTGGATGGGTCCTCACACGGCGCCTGTTCATGGCGATTCCGGATGAAGTTGCCCAATATGCCGAGGGGCGCCGCATCACATCGTACTTCCCACTGGGAGAGATCCGCGACGGCGGTCAAGTCAAGAAGATCTGGCTTTGGACCACTATCGAGCAATCTCTTCTCCCCTATGACTTCGACAGTTACCGGGTTTTCGTGTGGAGCCTGCGCCACCACCGCTATGAGACAGCCTACATCCAACGGCGCGTGAAAGGCTATTTTCCGACGCTGGCCGAGCCTCCCGGGTTCTCAATCTGCCTGGAGAAGTCTGACGGCACGCGAACCCGGCGCATTTATTCGCTGGTAGGCAACGCCGTTCGCCCCGCGGGCGAAAAGCCATGCGAAGCTCCCACCCTGGAGAAGCCTGCCGAACCGGCTTCGACGCTCGTTGCGCCAACACGCAGCCAAGACGCAACCCCGCCACCGGCTTCCACGTCCTTTTACGATCGTATGAAAGACCGCGTCCGATCACTCCGTAGGCGTTGGTTCAATCGTTGAGACTACCCGATCGTGGAAGAAGTGTAACATGCGAAGCTGGGCAGCCTCAGTTCAGGTCTGTTTCGTTACAATCGTTCTAGACGCAGTTTGGGAGGTAGCAGCCCAAAGGCTGAGCTAGAGTCTCGAGAGTCGCGGGCAGCGCCCGGCCCGCTCCGCAAATGCAAACCGTTCTGGTCATTGATGATGACGAAAGCCTGCGGGACACCATTGGCGTGTTGCTGGAGCAGGAAGGTTTTCGCCCCGTTCTGGTCGCGGACGGCCGTGAAGGGTTCGAGAAGGCCATGCTGCTAAAGCCGGAGCTCTTGCTGGTGGACCTGCGCCTGCCCGGCATGAGCGGCGTCGAGATCTGCAAGCAATTGCGCGCCGCGCAGATGCACACCCCCATTATTGTGCTCAGCGCTGTAGGGGACGAAGTCGACAAAGTGATTCTGCTCGAGATCGGCGCCGACGACTACGTGGTGAAACCGTTCGGCACACGCGAGCTGCTGGCGCGCATCCGCGCCCTGTTACGCCGCACGTCCCCCGACGCGCGCAAGATCTTCCACTTTGCGGACGCCGAGATCGATCTCGACCGTCGCGCCGTCTCGAAGCATGGCGAAGAGCTCAAACTCACTCCCGCCGAGTACAATTTGCTGACCTATTTCCTGCAGAATCCCGATCGCCCGCTGACCCGTGACATGATCCTGAATTCCGTCTGGGGATATCAATCGTTTCCCAATACCCGTACCGTGGATGCGCACGTGGTGAAATTACGCCAGAAGCTCGAACCGGATCCAAATGTGCCGCGCCATTTCCTCACGGTTCACGGCGTAGGGTACCGATTCGTGCCATGACAGGCCGCATCTCGCTGATTGCAAGCGCTTTAGCTGGATTCGCCCGCCCGCCGGGGGCTAACTTTAACATTTTTTTAACAACGCCGCACCGTCAAACGGTCCGCCATCAGGCAAAATGGAGTGGTCGTGGCAACCGCCAATCCTCCAATTCGTACGGTTCTGATTGTCGAGGACGCGGAGTCTTGCGCTACGACGCTGGAGTTTGCTCTCCTGGGGATTCCCCATATTCACGTACGCGTCGCACCCACCGCGCGGCAGGCTCTCGAACTGCTGGCGTCGGCGGGAGGCGGTATTTCCGCCCTGGTCACCGACCTGAACCTGCCCTCGATGGATGGCTTCGAGCTGATCGAGCGAATTCGCTCGGACAGCCGGACCGCGCGTCTGCCGATCGTCGTCGTCAGCGGCGACAGCGACCCGCGCACGCCCGATCGTATCCACCGGTTGGGAGCGGATGCGTACTTTGGTAAGCCTTATTCTCCCGCCCTGGTGCGGCAGAAAGTGGAGCAGCTTCTCGATGCAAACTCATCCTCACAGTCTCCATAGGTGGCCTAGCGCCACCCTGGTTTTCTTCTGCTTTTTCGGCAATGCCGCGTTCGCCCAAACAACCTCCGAGGACTCCGCCGCGTTGCGCCAGATCCTGGAACGGCTCGATCGCCTGGAGCAGCAGAACCGCGACCTCACGGCTGAAGTCGGCGCACTGCGAAGGGAGCTGGCCCAGGCGCGTAATGCTCCAGGAGGTGCACCGGCTGGGGCCGAAGCAGCAAAAGCCGAATCGGCTGCCGATCTCCCCAACCGCGTGGATGTCGAGGAGCGGCGCGTCGAGGAGATGGCCCAGACCAAAGTGGAATCCTCGCAGCACTTCCCCATCCGCATCACGGGAATGGCGCTGTTCAACTCCTATATCAACTCGCGTTCCGGCGCCCCGGATGTGCCTTCGCTGGTGCAGCCAGGTGGCCCATTGACCGGCGGCGCGACGCTGCGGCAGACCGTGATCGGCCTCGATTATCAAGGTCCGGAGATCTTCGGCGGAGGCAAAATCCGTGGTTTCCTCAATATGGATTTCTTTGGCGCATCCAGCGACCCTTACGGCACCTCCTTCCGCATCCGCACGGGCGGGATCGAGTTTAATTGGGAGAATACAAGCATCATGGTGGGCCAGGATAAGCCGCTCATTTCGCCACGTGACCCGAACTCCCTGGCCATGGTCTGGATCGCGCCGCTGGCGGACTCCGGGAACCTGTGGGTCTGGCAGCCTCAGTTGCGCGGGGAGCAGCGTTTTCATCTCAACGAAAGCACCACTTTGCACGCGCAAGCCAGCTTGTTTGAGACACGCGAAGGGTACAGCGGCATCGCTCCTGCCTATGGATCCATCCAGATGTCCCGGCCGTCCGTGCAAGGGCGCGTGGCGTTGACCCACAGTTTCGATGAAACGCGCCGCATCGAGTTCGGCTCCGGTTACGGCGGCAGCACCACACACGTCGCGGGCACCACCGTGCCATCCCGCGTGTTCACCCTGGATTGGTTTGTGAACCCCTGGCGTAAACTGGAGTTTTCCGGCGCGTTTTTCCGCGGACAGGACGTCACCAATCTGGGCGCGGCCGGAATCGGTTATACCATCGTGAACCCATACTCTGTCATTCCGGTGCATGCCGATGGCGGCTGGGCGCAATTCAGTTTTCTCGCCACCCCGCGGCTCACGTTCAATCTATTTGGCGGCGAGCAACAGAATCGCGGAAGCGATCTCGGTTCAGGCGATGTGGCGAAGAATCAAACGTACGGCGGCAATGTGATGTATCGGATCGCACCCAACGTAATCCTCAGCCTGGAGAGCGAGCAGCAGCACACCAACTACCTGGGCGCCGGCCGCCCCTTAAACAATCACTATGACCTGGGTGTTGCGTACCTGTTTTAGGGCGCTGGCCTTCGCCGCGCTGGCCCAGCCCGCGACGCCGACCACGGTGCGCGGATCGGTGGAGCTGATCGCCTCGCGCGACCCCATGGTCCGCAAGCACAAGGACTATTCGGGCGTCGTAGTGTGGCTGGAGCCCCTTGCACATGCGGTCCTGCCCGCCCGGCCGTCCCAACCCGCGGTGATGCTTCAGAAGAACAAGATGTTCACCCCGCACGTGCTAGCCATCGAGGTGGGCGGCAGTGTCCGGTTCCCCAATCTGGATCCGATTTTTCACAACGCTTTCTCGAATTTCAACGGACAGATCTTCGACGTCGGATTGTACAAGCCCGGTTCGAGCCGCACGGTGCCGTTCCGAAGCGAGGGCATCGTGCGCGTGTTCTGCAACATTCATCCACAGATGAGCGCGGTCATCGCCGTTCTGCCCACGCCTTACTTTGCGGTATCGGATAAAAGCGGCGCCTTCGAAATTACCAACGTGCCGCCGGGGGACTACCAATTCCACGTCTTTCACGAGCGCGCCTCGCCGGAAACGTTGGATAAGCTGGTCCGCAAGGTCACGGTGGAAACGGCGCGGCTGGAGTTGCCGCCGATCACAATTTCCGAGAGCGGCTACTTGCCGGCGCCACATCTGAACAAGTACGGCAAGGAGTATCCGCCTGTCATCGAGGAGCAGCCCGCCTACCCGGGAGCAAACAAATGAGTGGCTTTCATTTTTCGCGACTGTCTTTGCTGTGGAAGATCCTGCTCTCGACTTCCGTAGCCATCACAGTGTTGTTCTCCGTGACCGGTTGGATTGTGGAGAACGCCGCTTTGGACACGACATCGCGCGGCCTGGAACAAGAGGTCCAGGCGAGTTTCCAGGCGTACCGGTCGCTCTGGCAGTCGCGCGCCGACCGGCTGGCGTCTACGAGCCTTCTCCTGAGCAGGATGTCGGACGTGCGGAGACTTTTCGGCACAGGCGATCCAGCAACCATCAAGGATTCCGCCGGCGAATTGTGGTCCACTGCCTCGGAGAACGCTCTGTTGTTGGTCACCGATCCGAAGGGCCGGCTCATCGCTTCAGTCAGCAGCGCCGCCGATTCAGCGGCCTGGCGCGAGCTCGATGTCGTGCCCGAGGCCGCCCAGCGATTTACGCCGCTCGCCTCTGGCCTTGCAACCAAGGACCAGCAGGCGAAAGGTTTCATGCTCAAAGAGGGAAATCTCTACCAAGTGGCGGTCACGCCGGTTTACGTGCAGTCCGGCAGTGTGATGGCTCTGCTCGACGTGCTGGTGGCCGGTTATCAGGTCGACCACTTGGTAGCTGAAAACCTGAAGGAGTCTACAGGGGGCAGCGAATTCCTTTTCCTTGCTGGTGGACGGGTCATCGCTTCCACGCTCAATCCTCGCGCCACCCGTGAGCTGGCGCGGGTGGTCGCGGCACGTGGCCCGGGCCAGAAACTCAGCCGCGTCAGCGACGGCGTAACGGAATTCGCCCCGCTCGAAGCGCCGCTCACCGACATCCAAGGCCGCGCGATCGGTGAGCTGTGGATCTTCCGCTCGTTCGAGAACGCGCATGAGCAGCTCGCGGTCTTGAGACGCAACATCGTGTTCCTCGGCCTGTTCGCGGTGCTCGCCGGTCTCGGTCTCACCTATCTGCTGGCGCGCAGAATCGTCCAGCCGGTTGAAAAGCTAGATCGCGCGGCGGCGGAGGTCGCGCGCCAGAACTACGCGTATCGCGTGCCGGTGGACAGTCAGGATGAGCTGGGACGCCTCGCAGGAACCTTCAACGACATGTGTGCTTCCATTCAGAACGCGCGCCAGGAGTTGATCCGCCAGGAGCGTATTTCCACCATCGGCCGTCTCTCCAGCTCCATCGTTCACGACTTGCGCAATCCGCTCGCCGCCATCTACGGAGGCGCGGAGATCATGGTGGATTCCGAAATCGCGCCGCCGCAGTTGAAGCGGCTGGCCGGCAATATTTACCGGGCTTCGCGGCGCATCCAGGAGTTGCTTCAGGATCTCGTCAACGTGGGCCGCGGCAAAACCGAGGGGGTCGAGATGTGCCGCCTGTGCGAAGTGGCAGCAGCGGCCAGCGATTCGCTGGCTCCGGCGGCTGAAGGGCAGGGCGTGCGCGTCACCCTCGACATCCCGAATTCCATCGAGCTTCCGCTCGAACGCGCGCGCGTTGAGCGCGTATTCATCAATCTGATCGACAACGCCATCGAGGCGATGCCTATGGGCGGCGCGGTCCATATCGGCGCTTCCACGTCGCCGGATGCAGTGACCATCGAGGTCGCCGACACTGGTCCTGGCATTTCGCCGGAGATCCGCGATCACCTCTTCCAGCCGTTCGTCAGCTCGGGTAAGAAAAACGGTCTGGGACTGGGTCTTGCGCTTTCGCGGCAAACCATCCTCGACCACGGCGGCGACATGTGGGTGGAGTCCGCACCCGGCCGCGGCGCTCAATTCTTTTTCCGGTTCCCCGTCAGCCGGCCCGCCGCGCATCCCGAGCCTGCGGTTGTCTCACACGTCGGAGGCGGATAGCCGCGCACGGCTCATTTTCCGGCCTTCGCTGTTTGTTGCGCTTTTAGTTCCGTTTGGAACTCCTGTTCCGACTGGTCCACCCATGAGCGCAATTCAGAAGCATCTATAAACGGATTTGGGCCGCCCTGGGCCATTTGTGCACGCTTCTCCGTGAGGCGGAAGAAAGAGCCGTGTGGAGCGAGAAAGACATCGCAAGGCAACTGGCGCAGCCGAGTGAAGCTTTGCTCGTAGTCGGAAACAATCCCCGGATAGCGCAAATTGTCCACCAGCGGATAGCCTGGCACGCTTGTACTGCAATAGAAGACCACTTGGTACGTCTTGCCCAATTCCTGAACCCGCATGGTCCACGTCGTACATCCTTTGGTGTGGCCTGGCGTGAGAACCGCGGTCAAGGTGACGCCACCGAGTTGCACGGTCTCACCGTCGCCGATCAACCGGTCGACCTTCACCCGGGGAAACAAAGAGTCTGGAATGGAGTAATTCTTCTGTCTCCCCGATTCCAGAACCTCGGCATCCGCCCGGCTCGCCACCATCTGCGCTCCAGAAATCCGCTTCAGTGCAGCCAAGCCCCCGCAATGGTCGTAGTGCGCATGACTGTTCAACAGATATTTCACGTCCTGAACGTGGAAGTTCAACGAGGCGATGTTCTTCTCGATGATCGGAGCAGTCTCGGCGAAGCCTCCGTCGAGCAGCACGTGGCCTTTGGGTGTCGCGATGAGATAGGAGGCCACACCCGCGACTCCCACATAGTAGATATTCCCGATGATTCGAAAAGGTTCAACGGGCTTGTTCCATTCGGCGCGCTCGTTCGTGGTGCGCTGCCCGAACGTTGCAACCGCGAGACTCAGAACGACGGCAGAGATGAGGACTTGGCTCTTAACGGACACGACCGGCCAGCGTAGCACAGTCTGGTTATACGTAAATGCGCTCGACGCGGTCCCCAATTCCGCACAGGATGGCGTACGAGATGGTTCCCGCCATGCGGGCAATCTGCTGCGCATCCAGCCCTACACTGCCTTCGCGTCCCAGCAATGTCACTTCATCGCCTGGCCCGAGGGATGTGATTTGGCTCACATCGATCGTGGTGAGATCCATCGAAACCGTGCCCAGAATGGGAACCAGCGCGCCTGCGGCGATCACTTTTCCGCGGCCCGACAGCCGATGCGGTACTCCATCAGCGTAACCGGCGGCCAGCACCGCGATGCGCATCGGCTCGTGCGCGCGGTATGAACCGCCATAGCCTACGCGCGCGCCTTCGGGAATATCCTTCACGACCAGGATTTTCGCTTTCCAGGTGAGCACCGGCTTCACATCCAGCGCCGGCTTGGGCGCATCGCCGCGCGCCGGCGACACGTAGCCGTATAGCGCATGCCCGGGGCGCACCATGGTGAGCCACGCCGGATTGCGCTTGTAGGCCAAAGCGTTGGTGCTCGACATGTGAATATGCGCGGGCGAAAACCCGGCCGCGCGAAGCTCTTCGATGATGCCGGCAAAATAGGCGGTCTGCGCTTCAGTCTGCTGGGAGGTATAGTCGGCCGGCGAAGCGAAGTGTGTCATCAATCCGTCGAGCTTCGCATGCTTTGTCTCCCGTAAAGCCTCGATGATCTCCGCCGCCGCGGCGCGTGTGCCCAGCCGGTACATACCGCTATCGATCTTGAGATGATAATTGGCGCTCTTTCCCGATTCGCGCGCCAGACGTTCCAGCGTCCGCAGCCCTTCGAGCGAGTGGACCGCCGGGGTGAGACCGGAGTCGGCAAGGGTCGGCCACTCGTACGGCAGAAAACCCGACATCACCAGAATCGGCTTCTCGATACCTGCGCGGCGCAGGGCCGCTCCCTCATTCACCGAGCTGACCGCCAGCCAATCGACTCCTTCAGCAATCAGCACCCGCGCAATCTCCACAGCGCCGTGGCCATACGCGTTGGCCTTGACCACCGCCATCACCGCGACGCCAGGGCGGGCCGCCGCACGCACACTTCGGTAATTGCGCACCAGTTGGTCGCGCGAGATCAGAACATAGGAACGGTAAGGAAGCTGGGACACTCTTCAATTATCGACGCGCACGCGCGTTTTTGCCGTCACGGTGCGTTGTGGAGCGATGCGGCGGAATAACTGCTCATATTGGGCCGTCACCGCATCCCATGAATAGCGCTCGCGCACACGATCAGCGGCGCGACGCCGCAATACGTTGCGCTCGTCTTCGCTCATCTCCAGCACCCGCTCTATCGTCTCTACCAGATTCTGTTCCCCGAACGGGATCCCGGCGCCGCCGGCCACTTCGGCATTTTCTTCCGTATCGCGGTAGAGGACCAGCGCGCCCCTGCCCATGGCTTCAATGAGCGCCGGGTGTGTGCCGCCCACGGTGGTGGCGTGAATATAGGCGAAGCAGTGCGAGCCCAGCTCTTGATAACCGCGGCCGTATATAGCGCCGGGCATGACGATGCGCGGGTCGCTGGTGGCGCGCACCTGGCGAATATAATCGGCGGCGTAAGGGGCATCGCCGATCAACGCCAGCTTCATCTCCGTCCGCACTTTCTCGAATGCTTGCCGGACTTCCAGCGCATGATTTTCAGGCTCCATCCGGCTCACGTAGAGAAAGTAGCGGCCTGGATCGAGGTTGAGCGCCCGCGGCGCCTCGGTGCTTTCCAGCTTGCCCAGTTCCGCGCCGTAAGGGATGAAGGCCGTGGCCTTGCCGTAGCGCTCGCGATAATACGCGGCGATAGCCTCGGCATCGGTCACCACGGCGGTTGGAAGAATGGTCGCCAGCCTCTCAGAGATCAGATACCAGCCCTTGGCGAGCCGGTTCCATTTCTTGCGCTTGCGCTCAATGCCATCGACATTTAGCGCGACGGGCATGCCTGCAAGCCTGGCCAGCGGCGTGAAAATGGCGTTCGCAGCATTGCAGTAGAGCGCTACGTCCGTGCGATGAAACATGAGGTGCAATGTGGAGAGGAAAGTGTGCGCCAAAGTATCGAGATACTTGTGACGGATGGTGGGCAGATAACGCAGCTCCACGCCGCGCCACGGGGATTCCGGGGGACGTTCACGGCAGTAAACGGCGACGGTGTTCCCAACCAGCGCCAGGCGTGTGGAGAGCTCTTCCGCGAAGGTTTCGAAACCGCCGTAATGCGCAGGGATGCCTCTGGTCCCCAGAATGGCGATCCGCATGGAATCCCATTACAGCACAGGCCGGAGAATTAGCCGCGATAAGCCCGCGAACGCGACAGTACGCCGACTCCCTCGCGCGGCGCGGGCTTACTGACCGGCGCGTATTTGAACCAGCTCGCAATGTATTCGTTGTCCACTCGCTGCCGGCTCTGAATCTCACGCCGCTTGGCCAGTATCCGCCTCCAGTTTCGCGCCAGATACCAGAACGCTTTGAGCGAGCTGTGCTCCCACATAAGGCAGCACGCCACCACCATCGCATCTCGAAGCGAGATCGAAAACCAGTTGCGGCGGTACAGATCGCCCGATATGTTCTTGATCCTCAGCATGAACCGGTTCTTCACCGAGTGCATGTTGATTTCCGGCGGCAGTGCGCGCCGCTTTCCCGGCAGCACATTGCGCACATGGTAGCCGCGAGCGTAGGGCACATAGAGGCAGTGCCAGCCGAGCAATTGCGCGCGCCACGCCACATCGGCATCCTCGCGATAGACGAAGAAATCAGAATCGAAGAACTCGCCGCCGATCTGGATGTCCTCGATCATCTCGCGACGATAGAGTGCCGCGGCCGCGGTGGCGCCGAACACGTATTCGTAGTTGAGATAGTGCCCGTTGTCCACTTCCTGGCTGCCGCGGTCGAGGTGTCGCAGCATGGGGTTGAAGTAGATGCCCGTCGAATCCACAATGGGCTTGGTTGGAATGTCAAAGGCCGCGGTCATGTTCAGCAGCTTGCCGCAAACTGAGCCCACCCTGCGGTCCATCTGGCCCGCATCCACCAGAGCTTGGATGAAATCCGGCAGCAGCAGCACGTCCGGGTTCAGCGTGAGCACCCATTCACCGCTCGAGATCCCGATGGCCTGATTCTGCGCCGCGGCAAAACCGACGTTCTCCTCGTTGTATACAATCTGGCAGCGGTCTTCGAACTGTTCCAGTATATCCGCTGTGCCATCGATCGAGCAGTTGTCGATCACGATGATTTCCTTGAACGGATATCTCTGCTCGAGGACCGACTCGAGGCACCGCTTGATGAATCTGCCGCTGTTGTAGGTAACTAGTGTGACGGATACCAAGTCGCTATAGGACATGAACTCGAACCTGAAAAAGTTTTCCGCATGAGCTCGGGACACTCCAACTTCAGCCTGCCGATCCCAGAAACAACTCCCGGCTGGCAAGCCTCACAACGTTGCCGTAAACTGCAATGGGTTTCAGACTCCTGTGGCGCGCAAAACCCAGCATGCTTCTCAACATGGAGCCGAAAATTACGGCCAGGCACACCAACTTATGCCCGCCCGGAGAGAAATGCTTGGCCGCGTATTTAAACAGATTACCATACCAGTAAAGCTGGCGGAACTCCAGTGAAATCTTTTGGATGGAATGCCCGCCTGTATGTTTTGCCACGCTGTCTGGCACGAAGCGAATACGGTAATGGCTGTCGGCGGCCCGCTTTAAAAAGTCCACGTCTTCAAACCAAAGTGGATAAAAACTCTCGTCAAACCCGCTCAGCTTTTCCCAGACGTCGCGCCGAATCATCAGAAACGCACCCGCCGGTTGCTCCACTTCCACCGCGGAGCGGCAGTCCAAGTCGAAGCAACGGTAATGCCAATTCACCGGATTGCGGGGCCAGACCCGATTCACCCCCAAAGCCTCGAGACAAAGCGCAGCCGGCGTTGGGAACCGCCGTACCATAAAACCGGCTTGAGGCTCTCCCCGCTCATCGATCAACATGCCTCCGGCCGCGGCCGTCTGCGAGTCCAGACAAGCCTGGCGCATTGGCTCGATACTGGTCTGAATCATCGCATCCGGATTAAGCAGAAGCAGCAAGGGCGCGGACAGAGCGCGTACCCCCTGGTTGACGGCGGCGGCAAAACCGAGGTTACGGGGATTTGCGATTAATCTCACACCGCGCCGCTCCACCTCCTGGCGCGTCCGGTCTTCCGATGCATTATCGACGACGACAATTTCCGCCCCCGTCGCTACGGCCGCTTCCAGACACGGGCCGATTTCCGCCCCCGAATTGTAGGTGACGACGATGATCCCCACGTCCTCCATGTGTGTCAATCCGACCCACCCGCGGTGAGCGCAAGGTACACACGCCAGTACCAGTCGAACCCTGTCCGGCGCTGAATGTCGCGAATCTCGTTCTCCGATTCTTGTAAAATCTGCAACAGACGGTGCGATTCCATCCCTATCGCCGGCGCGTTGCGTCGCCGTGTGGCAAAACCCGTCAGGCCGTCCAGCTTGCCTCGCAGAAATGCCCAAAGGGTTCCGTGACGCATAGCGGTCAATCCCCAGAGCGTCTGACCCACCACCACGGGCCATGCCAGGCGAAAAAAAAGTCGCGCCGGGTAATATTTCGCTACCAAAAATACCTGGTTGCGAGCAATTCTTCTCACTGTTTCGGGATGCCACTTCCCCAGCGCGGCGCTGCCCACGTGATACGCCAAGGCCTCCGGCACGTAAAGGCCGTGATAATTGAGGCAGGCGCAGCGCAGCCCGAACTCAACGTCCTCCAGGTACGATTCAAAACTCTCGTCCAGTAGTCCCACGCGCCGGAATAGCTCAGCGCGGAACAAACTGGCGGTTCCAGGGGCAAACGATATGACAGTCGCTTTTGAAAACTCCGCGCCGTCGGCCCGGCCATGCCCCACCCGCCAGGCACAAGCACCCCGGCAAAGTGTGTCATATGTCCCATCGATCACCTGGTGATCGGCCGCGCTCAGGATCTTGCCGGCGGCGAACCAAACTCCCGGCTGCGTGGCGGCAATCAACCTTTCCAGCCACGTGGGCGCCAATTCGACGTCGCTATTGACCAACGCTATCCAGCCGCCAACGCACTCCTGAATTCCCCGATTCACCGCGCGGCTGAATCCCGCATTCTTGCCCATGCGAACGATGCGCGCCCCGAGAGCTTCGGCGGCTTCGGGAGCCCCGTCCTCGGAGCCATTGTCGACAACTACGATTTCCGCGATCGGATGAGTCTGCGCGCGCAGTGAGCCCATCAGCCGCTCCACCATTGCGCGCCCGTTCCAGACCGGCACGATGACCGACACGTCATCCGGCATATCGACGGAACCGCGCTGCTATGATGGTGAGTGCTATGCGATGGACCGCATTATTCCTGCTTCCCATGCTGGCAAGCGCCGTGGAAATCGGTGGCTCCAACGTGCGCACCATATACATCATGCCCATGCGGCATGGGCTCGACCAGTACATTGCCAACCAACTCACGCGCGAGCATGTGCTCGAAGTGATCGCCGATCCGGCCCGCGCCGATGCCATTTTTACCGATCGGCTTGGCGAAGCGCTGGAAGGCGAGCTGGAAAAACTGCATCCCACTCCCAAGCCTGCCGAGCCGAAAGCCCCCGAGGCTGAGAAGGCCGATTCTGATAAAGACAATTCCGGCGCTAAGGACAAGCCGTCCAGTCCGAAAACGTTTCGCGAACCCGAGCCGCCGCACACCTCCACCCTCGGCGGTGCCAAGGGCACCATGTTCCTTGTAGATGCCCATTCGCGAGTCATTTTGTGGTCCTTGTACGAAAAGCCCGTGCCTTCGAATCCGCGCAGTCTGGACGGCGCCGCCAAGCGAGTCGTGAACCAGCTCAAGCAGGACCTCGGGGGCAAGTAGTTTTCCGTTTCTCGCGTAGCACCGCGCGATAGCTTTCCTCCAACCTCCGCGTCAGCTCGGGCATGTCCCAGTTCGCTTCCACCTCGGCGCGCGCCCGTTCGGTCATGGCTCTCGCTTGCTCCGGGCAATTCAGAATTTCAACCACTTTGGCGGCGAACTCTTCCGGGCGATCCGCCAACGCGCAGAATTCGCCATCCTTCCGCGCCAGGCCTTCGGCGCCTATTCTGGTTGAAATTACCGGAATGCCGCTGGCGAATGCTTCCAGCAGCTTCACGCGCACGCCCGAACCGCTCAGTATGGGACATACGAAGACCGCCCGCCGCGCGAGTTCGCTTCGAATGTCCTCCACGAACCCAACCAGTTCAACCGAGCGCCCAGCCTTGTCGAATAAGTCGCGCGGCGGCGGGTCCGAACCCACAACCACCAGCCGCGCGCCGGGACTGCTCTCCAGAATCCGCGGCAACACGTGCCGAACGAACCACTCGATGGCAGTGACATTCGGAACGTGGCGAAAGCTGCCGATGAAAAGCATGGTTCCCTGCTCCCGTTCCACCGGCCGGAAAGGGAAGCGCTGCACATCGATCCCCGCCCGCAGCCCCTCCTGAATCCGATCTGCCACGCGCGGCAAATACGACGACAGGTATTCCCGGTTTTCGCGCGTACACACCTGCACACGGTCGCACTCGGGAAGCCGCTCCAGCTCGTAGTGCAGCGCCCGCAGATACTCGAATGCCGCCTTCGACCGCGGCACGCCGTTCGCGTGTGCCAGACCGCGCGCGATCGATTGGAAATAAATGTCGTGCTCGAAAACGATACTCGCCAGCCGTTCGAACCGGCCCGCGTATTGCACGAGGGGCGTGTACTCGAGCTGCAGGACGTCGATGTTCCTCAGATATATCTGCCTGTGGATCAGCCATTCCAGGTCGGGATCGGCGAATTCGCGCACCGAATGCGGCGCAATGTCTGCGCTGGCTCCAGGCAATCCGGCCGGGCGCACAGGCAGCTCGACCGACGCGCAGAACGCACGCAATTCGTCGTGTGCATCCGCTTGCTCCGGCGATTCGAGCAACACGATCACGTGCACTTCGGCGAGCTTTCCCAACTCCCGCAGCGTCCCATACATGAACACCCCGCCTCCATGAATCGGCGGACAGATCGGATACGGCGAGACGAAAAGCACGCGCAGCCGCTCTGGATCGGGCTCCATCGTCGAGAAGCGGTCGCGAAAGTAACCACCCAGCGGACGCCGGAACGCCTCGGTGTCATTCACCATAGCGAGCTTCCGCGCGCGCCATCGTGAGCGCATGGCGCCAGGCAATTGCAGAAATGCACGCCCTAGCCCGCTTAGGCTGGACCGTCGTGGCGACTCCCCGAACACGGCGCTCACCAGCGCGCCTGCATACGTGAAGAAGAAGTGTGACAGAAGCCGCCGCCACTCGTGAATGTTCTTCCACGCGAACAGAATGAAATTCTTGTTGAGCACCGCTTGAATCTGCGCTTCCGTGAACCGTTTGCCGATGGTCCCGCGGTGCTCGTGATACACCACACTCCGGGCCTGGTACAGCACCTTCCATCCGCGCTTCCAGGCCTGATAGCCGAGGTCCGTGTCCTCCAGGTAAAAGGGCTCGAGCACCGGATCGAAGCCGCCCAGCTCCAGAAATTTCCGCCGGTCAAATGCGCACGAGCCGCCACCACCGTAAAAACACGGGTACAGGCCGTGGATTTGATCGTCGATGCGGTGGCGCACCCGAACTCCGCCCTCTTCCCACCAGCCTTGCGTCAACCCGGTCTCCTCACGGCGCTTCGTGGGATCCGTGAACCGAATCTGGCACGAGACCGCAAAGACACTCGCATCGGTGAAGCCGCCCAGTAGCGGCGCAAGAAAATCCGGCTCCACCCGCATATCGCTATTGAGCAACACGACGATATCGTTGACAGCTGCGCGCACCCCGGTGTTCGATCCGCCGCCAAACCCGAGATTGCGCTCGAGCGCCACCAACTTCACTTCGGGAAATTGCCGTCGGACAAATTCAGCGCTGCCATCCGTGGAGCCGTTGTCCACGACGATGACTTCGTTGGCGCGATTACCCGCGAGCGCCCCGATCACCGACGGAAGATACTTGTCCAGCAAATCCCGCCCGTTCCAGTTCGGGATCACGACGCTCGCCGACAGATTCGCGGGCGTCACATCATCCGGCTTCCGGCTGCGTCCGAAAACCTTCCACGCCAGATCTTCGAAGGCAAACGCTGCCACACTCGCGATGAGAATGAGTGGCGAGAGGATCAACAGCGGCACCTGCCGAGCGAGCCGGAGTAGAAATCTCATTTACCGGATTCGAGCTTGGGCAGCACTCCCAACTTGCCTCCCAGCCGAGCCCATCGCGTGCTCCACAGCGCTTGCAGTTGGCCACGCAGGTCATCGGCCTCCGCCTGGTTCCGCTGCGCCCATAACGTGCGCTCAGTCACCGTGTCTTCGGCTTCATGCAAATGCCCGACGCAATCGGCAAGCTCCGCGACCTTCGCATCCAACTCCGCCGCGAGCCGGTTTGCGGCGGCGACGGACTCGTGCAGTTCAGCTTCAAGCTCCGAAATACGGGTTTGCGCCTTGGTCTGCTCGCTGACCAGCTCCTGTTGAAGCTGGACCACGCGCGCTCTGCGCTGGCGCACCTCCGTTTCGAGCGTCTCAATGTGACGCTCTCGTTCCCGCAGCATGTTCGCCGCGCGCGGCACGAACGTGAATGGCGTCACATTCGTGTCCCCTGTCACACTGCAAACCGCCAGATAGAAGTGCGCCTCGGCAGGATTGCCGCCGCCCTCTTCCAGTCTCGCTTCCATCGCGGCGCTTGCCTCTGGCGGAGCGAACACGATGGCGCCCGCGTGATTTTCCAAGTACAAGGCCACCTTCGGAAACACCGCCAGCAGCTCCTGCCGGAACTCCTCGTATTCGAACTCGTGTGCATGAAACGGGTTCGGCCCGAGTTCCGCACGCGCCTCGGCGTAATAAACCTTGTTGGGTGTGGAAACCAGAAACTGTCCGCCCGGTGAGAGCACTCGCCACACCTCACCCAGGAACGCGCGCCAGTCGGTCAAATGCTCAATAATTTCAAACGCGACCACCAAGTCAAACGCCGCGTCGGGCGAGGGAATCTCGAGACACGAGGCGCGCTCGAATCGCAGATTGTCCGCATGATAGTGCTCGCGAGCGTACTCGATGGCTTCCGGTGCGATGTCGATCCCCAGCACCTGGCTCGCCTCGCGCGCCAACTCCGCAGCACCGTAGCCCGATCCACAACCCGCATCGAGCACTCGCCGCCGGCGCGCCACCCGCCCTGCAAAAGCGTAACGCGCCGCATGCTCGTTCCACAGGTCCGGATCCACCTCACCCGGAATCACACGCTCGCCGGTAAATTCAGCCAATCGCTATTCCCTGAAAGCAATCGCCGGGCAAGGCATGCCTCGCCCCTACATGGTGTGCTCTGTAGGGGCCGGACACGTCCGGTCCGCCGCTTGCGAAATGACTCAAACGGTCCATTAGTTTACCTCGGCGCCGAGCGCAAAGCCGTAATCGAAAAAAGCGCTCTGCGTCTCCGCGCCTCTGCGGTGGACCTAGCGTTCAGACGTGCTCTGAGAGTTTAACAATTCGATAAACTCTCTCAAATCTTTCTGCAGCGGCATCGCCCTCTTTGCGGGAATTCTCCATCATCTCGAGCACCAGATCCACTCGCTGCTGCGGCGTCAGGCTGCGGTAATATTCCCGGTCCGTCTGTGCCGCCTGTTCATGGCTGGAGAATTTTGCACCAGTCCGGTCCAATGCTTCCCATTGTAGACGATGCTCTCAACCCGCCCTCCCTACACTCTCATTTGACTTTCTCGGCGCCTCGGCGTCTCGGCGTTGATGTGTCTCCTCCGCTCCCGTCGTCAGCCGCGCGTTCAGCAGAATTCTGCAGGGCAGATGCATGAACCCGTAAACCTCCACCGGCCCCGCAGCCATCTGCAAGGCGATGGCGTTATCGATGAAGTCGCACACGCGGAAGCCTTCGAGCGGCCCGTCGGCTACTCCGGGTGTGAACGAAAACACGCTGGGATAAAGTTCCGGCAGATCGATATGGAAGTCCACCGTGTAGATGTCGCCCGCCGTCATGGGCGGCAGCCTGTACGCCTCGCGCGCCGTGTTCGTTCCGGCGAAATCCATACCCAGGTGGTTGCGCATCAGGAATCCCACGTTGGGATGCTCAATGCCTTCGTTCGCCCGGATACTGATCCGCACCACGAGCTCCATTCCCGGCACCAGAAGTTGCACCGGCTGCCCGCTCGCATCCAGCACCGCGATCCCCAGGATCTCCGCGCGCCGGTCGCCCGAGCGGTGGTCGATGTTCGGTATGGTCTCGACGATCTCCGGAGCCAGTGTGTGTCCCCGCGGCAGCTCCCGCACCGTGGGATGATGATGCGCCAGGTACGCCGAGTCCTTCTCCGTCATCGCCGCCAGGTATTTCGCCACCACGCGGTCCGTCGGCCCCAACTCCACTACCCGGCCCTGATCCAGCCACAGCGCCCGGTCCCCGAGCGCCTTCACGTCCGCCATCGCATGCGACACGAACAGGATCGTGATGCCACGTGCACGCAGCTCATGCACCTTGCGCATGCACCGCTGCCGGAAGTAAAGGTCGCCCACCGCCAGCGCTTCATCCACAATCAGGATTTCAGGATCCACATTGATGGCCACAGCGAATGCCAGCCGCACCACCATGCCGCTCGAATAGGTCTTCACCGGCCGGTTGATGAAATCCGCAATCTCCGCGAACTCCTCGATGTCCTTGTACCGCGCGTCGATCTCGCGCTTCGTGAGTCCCATGATCGATCCGTTCAGGTACACATTGTCGCGGCCCGTAAACTCCGGGTTGAAGCCCGCACCCAGCTCCAACAGCGCCGAGACCCGTCCTTCCACTGCTACCGCGCCTGAGCTGGGCTGGAGGATCCCGGCCACCAGTTGCAGCAGCGTGCTCTTGCCGGACCCGTTTTCGCCGACCACGCAGAACGTCTCGCCGCGCCGGACCTCGAAGCTCACGTCATGCAGCGCCCAGAAGTTCCGGTGAAACTCACGCCGGTTAAACGTCACCAGCTCCTTGAGACGGTCGCCCGGGGCGTCGTAGATGGGGTAGCTCTTCGAAACGTTTTCGAACCGGACGGCGTGCATGTGCTCTACTGCGGAAATCCCGCGGCATTCAATCCCGGGATCACGCGCAGCGCATTCTTATAGTAAAGCTTCTGTAGCACGTCATCCGGCAGGTCAAGACCGTACATTTTCCAGAACGCGTGCCGCTTGCGGTAGTAGTCGAAGTACTCATCCGGCGTTTCCAGCACGCGAAAGTAGCAGTAGTATTCCGCCGGCTCCCAGATGTCTTTGCCAAACAGCACGCGATCCTGATGCCGGATCATCCACTCGCGCGCGAAACGCGGCTGGCGTCCCAATTCCGCGAGCACGGCGCCGATCTCCGTATACATGTTCGGCATCTCATCCATCAGCCGGCCCAGCTCAGCCAGATTTCCACCCAGCCAGCCCAGATGCGCGTTGATGAACGTGGTGTTCGGATGCATCGCGAAAAGGTGATGCTGTTCGCCGATCAAAGTCTCCCAACTCGGATAACGGTCCGGGGGCCGCGCGCGTTGCGGGAACTGCTTCAGCTCCAGCCAGCGCTCATTGAAGCGATCCCGCGGCTCAAAAAACGGACGCGGCTCCGCGGTGTGGATCAGTACCGGGATCTTCAGCTTCGCGCAAAGTTCGAATACTTGATTGAATCGCGGATCGTCCACGTGAACCCGCTGGCCCTTCGAGTCTTTTAGATCCATTCCGAAGGTCTTGAAGAATTTCAATCCTTGCGCTCCGTTGCGGACGTCTTGCTCGAGCTGCCTGGCGGCGCGCTCCGGGTAATCCGGAGCATCGATATTCGAGAAATCCAGATTCGCGAACACCACGAACCGGTCTTTGTACCGGTCTTTCAGAATGTGGACGTTCTCTTTCAATTTCTCGCCGTACCCTCCGCTCAGATTCACCATGATGCGCAGGTTGATGCCGTCCATATCGGACACCAGCTTGTCCACCTTCGCCGGCGTGAGGTCGTACTGGTGATTGTGCACATCGATGAACGGATACTTGGCGCGTTTGACGATATGCTCCGGCACCACGAGCGTCGATTTGGGCTCGTACTCCTCAATCGACATGGTTTGCGCGACAAGCGCGGAACAGAAAACGATTACGATTAGGGGTGCAATGTAGGGGCCGGGCAAGCCCGGCCTATTGCTGGCGATCTGACCCGGCCGATTCATCAGTTTCCCGTGGACAGTCGAGTCGTCAGGCGAAATAAGAACTCCCGCCCTTCGTAAAGCGCCGTCGCCGCAATCCGCTCATCCTGTCCGTGCGCCCGAATATCGTCGAAGTCGTCCGCAATGCCGGAGATCCCATAAGTCGGAATGCCGGCACGCCGCAGATGCGTGCCGTCCGTTCCTCCCACCGACACGATTGGCACCACCGGAACCCCCGGCCACATCGCGGATGTGACAGCCTTCGCCGCCTCTACCACATCCCGCCGCAAGTCCGATGCGGGGCTTTGCACCAGATCGATGTTCTCCATTGGCGTTATGCGGATTTGCGCATCGTGCAAGACGCGCCGGATCGTGCTTTCAACCTCCGCCGGCGTTTCCGACGGCAGAATGCGGCAGTTGATGGTTGCCTTGGCGGATTGCGGCAGCGCGTTCTCCGCGTGTCCCGCCTGCAACATGGTCGCCACACAGGTGGTGCGCAGGACCGCGTTCCAACCCGCCGATTTCGAAAGCAGCGCCACGGCCGCCGCATCCGGTGGATTGGTCGAGAGCATTCGATTAATGGCCTGCGCGACATCGGATCCCTCGCGCGTCGCCACAGCTTCGAAGGAGGCGCGCGTCCCTGCGTCGAGAACCACGGGAAAATCAAAATCGCTCAATCGCACCAGGCCCTTCGACAGCCGGTAAATGGCGTTTTCCTTCTCCGGAAGAGAGCTATGCCCGCCCTTGTTCTTTACTTCGAGCGTGAAACTAAGAAAGCCTTTTTCACCGTATTGCAGCTCATTGAGCAGCATTTTCCCCTTTTTGGTTTCGAGGTTGCCGCCGTCGGGGTTGATGCAAAACTCGGCATCTATGAGATCCCGATGATTCTTCAAGAGCCAGTGGATCCCGTTCTCCTCGACATCGTCGCCTTCCTCGTTCGCTGTCAGTGCCACAATCAGGTCGCGGTCGGGCTTGTAATTCTCTCGCTTCCAGCGAATCAGATTCGCCACCAGGATCGCGTCACCGCACTTCACATCCATGGTGCCGCGCCCATAGAAGTAGCCGTCCTTTTCTACGAACTGGAAGGGATCCGTGGTCCAGTCCTCCCGCTTCGCCTCCACGACGTCCAAGTGCGAGATGAGCAGCAGCGGCCGGCGCGCCCCCGTACCGTGCAACCGTGCCACCAGGTTGGCGCGTTCCGGCCGTGGACCAAGCACCTGGACGTCAGCCGGCGCAAATCCCGCCGCGCGCAGCCGTGCCGCCATCGCCTCAGCCGCTTTCCCGGTCGAGCCGATGGAATGTGTGGTATTGATCTCGATCAACTCGCGCAACAGATCGCGAACTAGTTGATCATCAGAGTCAGACGCGAATAGCGGGGTCAGCAGGACTGCCAGGAGCAGGAATCTCATCAGGGATGAGGACTATCTTAGCGCTTAGCTCGGAGACGCCGCTCAAGCCGCTCTTCGCGATGGGCCAGTTCCGCTGAGTCTTCAATCGCTCGAGCCTTGCGTGTCATTTCAAACGCTGTCGCATAATCGCGCTCGCGATGCTCGTAGTGCTTGGCAAGTTCAGTAAACGCGTGCGCGCGGTAAGGATTCGGCGAAGCCGCCAAATCCGCGAAAACCTCCAGCGCAGCCACATCGTTCCCCACCCGCTTCTCCAGCGCTCCGATTTCGGCAAGTGATCGGAACAAAACGGAATCCGCAAGGCCCGCATCCACCGCCCGCCGGTAAAGCGCGAGCGCTTCCTCATCGCGGCCCGCTGCTGCCAGCCAGCGTGCAACTCCAATCATGTCAGCACCATGCCGAAGCGTTGTACCGTCGCCGAACGCCACCGGAACAATGGCAGTTAGACAAGCCAGCGAAACAATATCAGTCGCATTGTGATGAAAAATAGGGACTAACCGGAACGCTTGCCGCATCCGCAAGTATTCGAAATAGCAGTAGGGAATCAGCTCCCCAGGCAAGTCGCCCTGGCGTTCGACGCCAAGTACTTGATTTTCAAGGTCCACCAGCCGACAGCTCTCCAGCCGCAGTTTCCACAGTCGCCGCGCGCCAAACAGCAGGTCGAGATGCTCTAAACGCGCGAATGGCGTGCGGGATCGGGCCATGCGGTAGCGCGTTTCGAGTAGTGGCTGGTCGTAAGCCTTTCCGTTATAAGTAATTAGGACATCAAACTGCGCCAGGTGCTCGGCCAGCGATGCCAGCATCGACGCTTCTTCGTGGTAATCGCGCATGAAATACTGGCGCAGGCGGAATCCATCGCCGGTGATCGAGCCAACGCCGATCAGGAACGCGTAAGTGCCCGTGCCGCCGGCAAGTCCCGTGGTTTCAGTATCAAGGAACGCCCACTTCTTAGGCTGGGATTGTGGAATCGCGCCCTCCGAAAGTGCTGCCAGCAGATCTCCTGGCAAATCAGCAAGATCGGCGATCCCAACCGAACCGTGCCGCCGGTGTCGCTCGTAAAGTCGCTCGGTTTCGAAGTGCGTGCCAAAGGCAGTTTCCACAACTTGCCCGGATACAACATCTTCGATGTGGCACGGTTCTACTCGTTTCGGCTCGGCAGCGTACTTGCGGTCGATGCGGGCCACTTTTTCACGCAACATGGCGAGCTGGGCTTGGAGACCGGACATTCGCTTTGTCTTCGCCCACTATAGAACGAGATCGGCGGTGATTCAAGTTTGGTCTATAGTCAAGGAACCGTGACGCGAGCCTTCTTCGCTGCTTTGTTTCTGATTCTGCTGGGCTCGCGGCTATGCCACGTTCAAATCTTGTGGGCGGAAGAAGATCTTCCCATGGCGGCGGCAAAGCAGATGGCGTTCGGCAAGACGCTCTATCGCGACGTCTGGTTTGACAAGCCGCCGCTCCTCGCGGCGCAGTATTTGGCGTGGGGCGTAAGGGCGGGCTGGGTGCTACGGGTGGCGGATGCGCTTTACGCACTCCTCGCGTGCTGGCTGGCCTATGCTTTTGCGCGCGATTTGTGGAGCCGGCGGGAGGGATTGTGGGCGGCGGGGCTGCTCGGATTCTTCCTGATTTTCGATTTCCCGTCGGCGGTAATTCCGTTGGCCGCCGATTTGACGATGCTGGCGCCGCACTTGGCCGCAGTGTGGCTGGCGTTTCGCGGCCGGGCGTTTTGGAGCGGGGTCTGCGCGGGAGTTGCATTTCTTGTCAACACAAAGGCGGTGTTTGTGCTGGCGGCATGCGCGATCTGGTGTTTTCCGGCGGTGGGGATGCTTGCGGCGGGGTTTCTCGTGGCCAATGCGGTGGCGGCGGTGTGGTTGGCGTGGAGCGGTGCGTTGGTCCCGTATCTCGATCAGGTCTGGCGCTGGGGATTTCTCTACGCGGGCAGCACTTTCCTCGAACACCCGATTCGCGATGGCATCGTGCGAACCGCGGATTGGCTTGGCTTTCACTCCGCACTGGTGGTCGCGGCAGTGTGGAACAGGGACTCGCAGCCGTTTCGCTGGAAATTGATCGCGTGGGCGGTAATCTCCTTTGCGGCGGCGGTGTTGGGTTGGCGATTCTTTCCGCGCTACTTCTTTCAGGTACTGCCGGTGCTCGTGATCGCCGCGTCGCGCGGGATCGTGCTCATGAAGCGGTGGCGGGTGCTGGTGCTCGGGTTGCTGCTGATCCCACTCATTCGCTTTGGCCCGCGCTACGTCCTGCTGGCGAGCGGCCGGTCGCAAGAGTGGAGGGACATTGCGATGGACCAGGACAGTCAGAGGGCGGCGCGTATTGTGCGCGAAATCGCGCGGCAGGGGGACACGTTGTTCGTTTGGGGATTCCGTCCGGACTTGTTCGTCTATACCGGTCTGCCCGCGGCGACACGATTTCTCGATTCACAGCCGCTCACGGGCGTTCCGGCGGACCGGCATCTCACGCAGTCCGCGCCGGTGGGAGCGGATTTTACGCGCGCCAATCGCGAGGAACTAGCGCGATCGCGTCCGTCAATTGTGATGGACGGGCTGAGCCTGTACAATCCGGCCCTGGCGATGGACCAGTATCCGGAATTGCGGCCGTGGCTTGCGCAGTACCGTGAAATCGCGCGGACGCAGACGATCGTGATTTACAGACTCTCGGCCGCTCCAGCAGGGAATGCGCTTTTCGAGAAAGGGTTTCCACCTCTCAATTTGAGAGTGCTTCGCCCGGGGGGGTGCCGCTCCTCGATCTTGAGCAGAGTCTCGTCTCTCTCATCCAAAACAACCGGTAGGGCATGGTAGCCGTGTCTGCTTTCGACGTCTACGTGTTTTTGCAGCCACTGCCGGATGCGAGGAAAACAGTCGATGGTGAGGGTCGCCTTCACCCTGTGCTTCAACGCGCGTGCAACGGGACGGACCTCGATGCTCCAGCCGGGCTGATAGGACTGAGTGCCCGCATATGACACGGTGAAAATCCCATACGGCGCGCCTCTGGTCTCCATGCTCTCACCCGATATTCTAACTTTCAACTTTGTGGGGAATAACATTTCGATTCCAGCGCATTGTGGATGATCATGAATTTCGGTTTTCAAATAAGCACCGGGGTTTATCGCCCCGTCCAGCAAGGACTGCGCTTTTCGAGAAACGCTGACATGCCTTCTTGCGCGTCTTCGGCGAGGGCGTTCATGCTCATGACTTCTTTGGCGTAGGCGTAGGCTTTGGGCTGGTCGAGATCGATCTGCGTGTAATAGGCCTGCTTGCCGAGAGCGATAACCAGCGAACTGGCGGCGGCGATGTGGGAGGCGAGCTTGCGCGTTTCGGCGGCCAGTTCCGCGGCGGGAACCACGCGATTGACGAGACCCCAGTCGGCAGCGGTACTGGCATCCACCATTTCGCCCGTGACCAGCATTTCAAACGCGCGCTTGCGGCCGATGGCACGGCTGAGCGCCACCATGGGCGTTGTGCAGAACAGACCGATTTTCACGCCGGGCGTGGCGAACGACGCCTGATCGGAAGCCACGGCGAGATCGCACGCCGCCACCAACTGGCAGCCCGCGGCGGTGGCGATGCCCTGCACTTCGGCTATCACGGGCTGCGGAATGGATTGAATCTTCTGCATGAGCTGTGTACAGACATCAAAGATGTTACGGTACTCGTTGATGTCCCGGCCGGTCATCTCGGAGAGATCGTGACCGGAGCAGAAGACTTTTCCGGCCGCGGCGAGGATCACCGCGCGCACATCCCGATCACCCGCGATTTCGTCGAAGCAGCGGATGAGTTCCTGCATCAACTCGAGCGAAAGAGCGTTGCGCCGCTGAGGACGGTTCAGCGTTACCACGGCGATCGGGCCTTCGCGCTCCAGAGACAGATTCTGATAGGCGGCCGATTGCTGGACAGGTGTCATGAAACCCTCTAGTTGCCATCGTACCGGAAACTTGATTGGACAAACAGGAATGGGTAGTGATGAACCCACCCCAGGGCCCATGCGTGGTGTGCGCTGACCTGCGCGGTTCGCGGTCGGCCATGTGAAAAGCCGCGGGTGTCCCGCAAACCCAGCGGTACCCCCGCGCTACAGGAATGCGGCGGTTCATTGATCGACCGTCTACAATCGGGTGTGGCGATGACAAACATTCTCGTTACCGGCGGCGCGGGGTACATCGGGTCGCATACGGTGCGTCTTCTGCTGCGACAGGGCTACGACGTGACCGTGGTGGACAACCTCTCGCGCGGGCACCGGCACAACGTCGATCCTGAGCGGCTGCGAGAGGTGGATCTGGCGGACACGAGCACCCTTGGCCGTGTTTTCGAGGAACGCCGCTATGAAGCCGCCATTCATTTCGCCGCCTATATCGCGGTCGGGGAATCGATGCGCGCGCCGGAGATGTACTTTGCGAATAACGTGGGTGGATCGCTTTCGTTACTCACGGCGATGGTGCGTTCGAATGTGAAGCATCTGGTGTTCTCATCAACCGCAGCCGTCTATGGCATGCCCGCGAGAATTCCGATCCAGGAGGATTTCCCTTTCGCGCCGGTCAGCCCGTATGGCGAATCCAAGGTGATGGTGGAGAAGATGCTGCACTGGTTCGACGCGATCCACGGGCTGCGCAGCATCGCCCTGCGGTACTTCAATGCTTGCGGCGCCGATGCGGAAAGCGGCCTGGGAGAAGAGCACGAGCCGGAGACGCACCTGATCCCGCTGTTATTTCGCGCGATTCTCACCGGTGAGCCGGTCACTGTTTTCGGCGAGGATTATCCGACGCCCGACGGCACGTGCATCCGCGACTACATTCACGTGAACGACCTGGCGCAGGCGCATATTCTGGCGCTGGAATCGCTATTGGCGGGCGGTGCCTCGGGTGCGTTCAACGTTGGGACGGGTTCGGGCTACTCAGTACGCGAGGTGCTGAGAGCCGTCGAGGAAGTTACGGGCAGGAAGGTGCCGTGCATGATGGGCCCTCGGAGAGAAGGGGACCCGGCGGAACTGGTGGCGGATTCGACTAGGCTGCGTAACGTGCTGAAATGGACGCCACGGTATTCGGAGCTGCGGGAGATTGTTCGGTCGGCTTGGGAATTTGAGAAGAAAAGAAAAATCAACTCTCAACGCCGAGACGCGGAGACGCCGAGAAAAAGCTAATGGATGGGCAGGAATGCCCGTCCTACCTTACTTCCGCACTGCCCAGGCCAGGCCGTCGGGTTCTTTACCCGCCTGGATGTGGCCGACTACTTCCAGTGATTTCAGATCGATGATGGCGACGTAATCATCGGGCGTGCAGGATACATATGCGCGCGAGCCGTCGGGCTGCATCTGGATGCCGGCTGCACCGTGGCCAATGCTGATTCGCTTCACATCACGATGTGTGTGAGCGTCGAGCACCACGAGATCCGATCCGCCCAAGCAAGAGATAAGTACCAGCTTTCCGTCCGGCGTAAACTTCAGGCGGTTGGCGCTCCGGACGTTCGCTGCCAGCGTATCCGTTACTTTCCTGGCGGCAAAATCGATGATGGAGACGGTGCCATCCTGAGCATTTGCGGCCCAGATTTCCTTGCCATCCGGAGAAACGTCAAAACCCTCGGCGCCTCGACCAACGGGGACGACGGTCTCATCCCAATCGGCGCGTGGACCCCTCGCGGCGGTCTTCTCAATGATGGTCATGGTGGCGGAGCTGACATTCGAGGTGACAATCTGCTTCAGGTCTTCCGTAACAAAAATCATGTGGGTTCGGTTCTGACCTGTTCCGAGCACCCAATCGATCTGGTGCGTCGTGGGATCGTAGCTGCCGATCACTTTGGCGGCTTCGGCGGTGAACCAGACCTTGCCGGCCACGAATGCCAGGCCGTGAGGACCGCGTAAAGGGCCGAGGTCAACGGCCGGCAGCGTCTTCTGCTCGGTCAGGTCGACAATGGTTAGTGTGTTGTACGCTCCGCCACCGTAGTTCGAGATGTAGGCGAACTTGCCATCGGCGGACGCGATGACCTCATGCGGATCGGGTCCGGATGGCATCCGTGCCACTACGTGCAAGGTCGCGGGATCGACGATTGCGAGCGTGTGATCGGTTTTGGCGAGCACCAGCAGTGCCGTCGAAGGCGTGCTCTCCGCGCGAAGAGCTGTGGAGGCCAGGAAACCTCCGAGAAGAAACGCCGCAGCAAGTCTCTGTTCCATGATTAACAACCATAACGCATCGGCGCGGAGGGGCACGCATCAGCGAATTGGACGGGCAGGAATGCCCGTCCTACCGGGCGTCGGCGCGCAGCGCCATGCGAACGCGAATGCGAGTGGCGCGAACCTCTATTTTCTCGGCTTCGGCGTAGTCCTCGATGTTCCGCAGAGCCAGCGCGTAATTCTCGAGAGGTTCAGCCAGTTTGGGATGATCGGCTCCGAGCGTCCGCTCGCGCAATGGCAGTGCGCGCCGGTACAGCTTCACCGCTTCCGGGTAGCGTTTCCCGGCCATGTACACGTCAGCCAGGTTCAGCAGCGGGTCCGCCAGGCTGGGGGTATCAGGACCCAACACGCGTTCGTACGTCGCGACAGATTGCTGGAGAAACTCTTCGGCCTGGCCGTCTTGACGCCGGGCATGGCAGAGGGCCGCCAGATTATTGAGGTCTTGAGCGACGCGGAGATGCGCAGGTCCGAAGTGTGCCGTATCGATGCGAAGGGCGCGCCGGTAGAGCTCATCGGCTTTGCTGTACTTATGCTGTGCAGCATAGAGGGCGGCCAAGTTCGACAGGCCGGCCGCAAGATCGGGGTCGCCGGGACCGAGGGACTTCTCCCAAATGGCAATGGCGCGCTCCGAGAGCTGTTTGGCTTCCGGATACTCACCCTGCGCGGCGGCGAGCTGCCCCAGGTTGTTGAGAGCTACGGCAACACGGGGATGCGCCGGGCCCATGGATTTCTCAAGAATCTGCAGAGAGCGGCGGAACAGCGGCTCCGCGTCGGTATAGCGTTCCTGGGTCTTGTACAGCAACGCCAGTGCGTTGAGGCTGTCGGCCACTTGTGGATGATCCGGTCCCAGCGCTTTTTCCCGGATGGCGATGGCGCGCTGATAAAGCGGCTCAGCTTCCGCCAGGCGCCATTGCCGGCGGAGAAGGTCCCCGAGATGGGTGAGCGTCGCTGCAACATCGGGGTGATCGGGACCGAGCACGCGCTCCTGAATGCCGAGGGCGCGCTCGTAGCACTGACCCGCAGCCGCAAACTTACCCTGATCTTGATACAGTGCGCCAAGATTGCTCTCGACCAGCGCCACGGGGGCGCTCTCAAAGCCCAGTTCGGATTCGTGGAGGTTTAAAGCTTCCCGATAGAGCGATTCAGCATCGGCATAGCGTGCATCGACCCGGTAGATGCCGGCGAGGTTGCTCAGCGTCGCGGCCATGTCAGTTAGCGGCCCGAGGGACGCGTCACGCCAGATAGCGATGGCGCACAAATACAGTTTCTCGGCTTCCTGCCGGCGGCCTTGCATCCGGTGGGCAGTACCTAAGTTAGCCAACGTGGCGGCGAGCCGGTCATCCTGTGGTCCGAATTTCTCCGCCAGTGCCAGAGCGGATGTATAGAGGCGCTCCGACTCGGCGTAGGCTCCGCGATCGTGGGCTTGGGACGCCCGGGCCGCGAGCGTGGTCCACTCCCCGGCAGGCTGCACAGCGAATGCCGGCGCCACCAAGCAGATCAGGACGATCCATGGCAGTGCCTGGATTTCCTGCACGACGCGTTTTCCGCTGGTTGCGTGCCGCATAAATTCTCCATCGACGGATGCGGGCGTTCTGAGTAGATCCCGTCTGCCCCACATCTCTATAGCTTCATTTCGTTGGATGGCGAACGGGCAGGTGTCGGCAGGTAAGCTAACGGTGAGTTCCTTACGGTAACAGCAAGGAGGGTTATGGCTTGGTGACGAAAGGTAAGATTGCTAGTCTAGTAGGTAACACTTCCGGAGCGCATCACGTGCAGCCAGATCAGCTTTCCGCTGAGTCCATTCGGACGCAGCTGAGGAAAATTCTATCCAGCCGGAGTTTTGTGCGCTCCGAGCGCCTGGCCCGCTTCCTGACATTCGCGGTAGAGCAGACCCTCGCCGGGCGCGGCGATAATCTGAAGGAGTTCGTCATTGGGGTCGAGGTCTTCGACAAGAATGAGAAATACGATCCGCGCATGGATCCCATCGTTCGGGTGGAGGCTCGGCGGCTGCGGGAGAAGCTGCGCAAGTACTACGAGAACGAGGGTTTCACGGATCCAATCCAGATCGAGTTCCCGACAGGCAGCTACGCGCCGGTAGTGCAGACCAGGGAGGCCGTGCACGGGTCCAAGAGCGCGGCGACGCCTGGGGAAAGCGCCATCGCGGTGCTGCCCTTCGCGAACCTCAGCTCGGAGCAAGAGAACGAGTATTTCAGCGACGGCCTGACCGAGGAACTGATCAACGCGCTGACCAAGGTGGAGGGTCTGCGCGTGGTGGCCTGGAGCTCGGCATTTCAGCTCAAGGGAAAGACGCGGGATATCCGGCGGATCGCGGAGCAGTTACACGTGCGCGCGGTGTTGGAGGGCAGTGTGCGGCGCACCGCCGAACGGTTGCGCATCAGCGCGCAGCTGGTGGACGCGGCCACCGGCCAGTATCTATGGTCGGAGACCTACGAGCGGCCGCTACGGGACATATTCGCCATCGAGGACGAGATCTCGTCTTCCATTGTGGGAGCGCTGCGCATCAAACTGACGGGGCCGGCGGCACGCTCGCTGGTCACGCGCTACACGGAAAATCTGCAGGCGTACCACTTGTACCTCCAGGGCCGATTCTACTGGAACAAGCGCAGAGAAGAAGATTTCTACAAAGCTCTGGGCTTCTTTGAACAGGCGATTGAGATCGATGGGAATTACGCGCCGGCATACGCGGGCATGGCGGACGCTTACATCATGCTGGGTGAGTATGGCTCGGCGCCAGCGGAGAGCACCATGCCGAAAGGCAGGACCGCGGCGTGCCGGGCGCTCGAGATCGACGCGCGGCTTGCGGAAGCGCACGTCTCACTCGGCACCGTTTGCGCCCTGTATGAATGGAACTGGGTGCAGGCGGAGCAGCATTTCCGCCGCGCGCTCGAGCTGAATCCCAGCTACCCCACGGCACACCAGTGGTACGGCTACGACTATCTGGCTCCGATGGGGCGGATTCCAGAGGCCATTGTGGAGCTGGAACGCGCGCACCATCTGGATCCGCTCTCACTCATCATCACTACTTCAGTGGGCACGCTTTACGATTTCGTCCGGCAGTACGAGCGCGCCCGCGAATACTACGACAAGGTTCTCGAGATGGAGCCGCGATTTGTTCGCGCGATCTTGAGCGCCGGCCGTTCCTTTCTGCATCAGAACCTGTGCACGGAGGCGATTGGCATGTTCGAAAAGGCACGCGAGCTGATGCCCAGCTCACCGGTGCCGCTGGCTTTGCTAGCACATGCGTACAACGTCTCGGGGGCGCGGGCCGAGGCGGGTCGTCTGCGGCAGGCGCTCGAGCGGTGCCGCCGCACGTGCTACGTGCCTTCCTATCTGCTGGCGCGCGCGCACCTGTCATTCGATCACGACCAAGCCTTTGCCTTGCTGGAGAAAGCCATGGAGGAGCGCGACGCGCGGCTACCGCACCTGGGCGTTTCGCCAATCTGGGATTGCCTGCGCGACGATCCGCGATTTGCGGCACTGCTCGGCCGGATGGGTTTACCGGCGCCGGAGCGGCAGGATGGCTGAGTGCGAGTTAAGGGGAGTCTAGCGACTACCTGCTTTCTCTTGACTGAGGCGGCTGCGGATGTCGGCGACCACCTGCTGCCGCTCTACCCGCAGACGCTCTTCCAAGGCCAGGGATTCGTTCAATTCTCGAAACACTTCGGCTGAGTCGTTCGGGATGCACTGCGCCGAGGCGAGAAAAACGCGATTTTCCGCCTTGATCAGCTCGATAGTCAAATGTTGGAGATGGTTCAGCAGCGATCGCAAATCAACTTTGTTGTTCACTTTCTGCGATTGTACTATCAAAGGCGCCGGCGACACTCAAGCTGAAGATCGGTCCGCGCGCAGCGAAGAGAATATTGCCATGGCGGCCACCACCACGTTGGCGACGATCACGGGTAGCGCGTGGATGATGGCGCCATAGCTGATCCAGAGCACCGCGGCCAGCGCCTGGATGCGACGCAAGACCGCGGGTTTCTGAAAAAAGTAAGAACTTGCGAATGTAGCGGTGGCCACCCAGCCAATCCACTCAAGCATGATGCAACTCGGCCGCTTGAGAAGTCTCGTAGATAGTGACGCTATCGGTACGAACTTTATCCCATTCGCGGAGTACCAGCCCGTGCACTTCAAAAAAAGCACGGATCTTTTGCGCATCCCAGCCGGCGATCTCTTCGAGTACGGGAACCAGCACACTCAAAGCGTTGTCACTCAAGAGCGTGCGCTTGGCGATGGGAGTCAGATACTTATTCTCCGAAACGGCAATGGTCAGCCCGTCCAGACGATTGAGATGAAGCATGACGTGGAGATCGGAACTGCCGTCGCCGACGTAAACCACGCGGTCGTGGCTCACTTGCAGCTTGGTTCGCAGGTCCTCAAGCACTGCGACCTTGCCGTACCCGGCGGGAACCCGAATGATGGACTGAATCTCGCCGGACGTGGGATCGTACGCGAAGCGCGTGCCAAAAATATGATCCTCGGGAACGATGCCTTCGAGCGCCGACTGGATGACTTCCTCGGGAGCGGCCGAGATTACGTAGAACGAAAAGTGGCGGCCGTCCAGATCGTTCAGCAGCTGCGAGAGCATGTGAATGTTCTGCTTCAGGTGCACGCGTTTGCCAACTTCGATGAGATGCTCCTTGCGCACGCAGCGGTACTCAGGATCGTGCAGGAGCAAGTAGGCCAGCTCGGCGCCCTGCTGCACGAAATGCGCACGGGAAAGCCCCGCGACCTTCTCTTCGAACGCCGAGGAACCCAGCATCTGGCTGAGAATCAGGCCGGAGTCTTTGAAACTTAACGTTTGATCGAAATCGCTGGCGAACAGATAGTTCCGTGTGATTTTGGTTGCTTCGCTCATGTTTTTCAAGTGTCTCCTCCAGTTGTTCTTCTCTGAAAATGCAGGCCGTTTTAGGCCCGCCGTTAGATGTCTCCGACGAGGAGAGTTATATCTTTTGTTATCAGAATGGAAGCGGGCGACGAAGCCTGAGGTTTAGATTACCAAAACATTGTAACGCAGATATGAATTCCGGGTGAAATTCCAGAGAAATCAATGGTGTAGTTTATCGCATCGAGACTCGTAAAAATATGAATCCTATTGCGATTGCGCATCCGCCGCTTGGCGGAACATACTGAGTTATGCCCTCAACGCCCAACCCGCTCCCGGTGTGCGTGCACGGCTTGCGGAAAGCCTATAGCGATGTGGTCGCGGTGGATGGGCTCGATTTGGAAGTGCGTAGCGGCGAGTGCTTCGGCTTGCTCGGCCCAAATGGCGCGGGCAAGACCACGACCATCGAGATTTGCGAAGGATTAACGAAGGCGGACGCGGGCACCGTGGAGTTGCTCGGGCTGCGCTGGGAAGCCGACTCGGCGGAGTTGCGCCAGCGCCTGGGCGTGCAGCTTCAGGAAACGCAGCTCTCGGAAAAGCTCACGGTAGAGGAAACGCTGCGCCTGTTCCGCAGTTTCTATCGCCGCGGGCCGGCGGTTTCCTCGGTGATTGAGATGGTGCAGCTCGAAGAGAAGCTGAAGTCGCGTGTGGGCGGCCTATCGGGAGGGCAGAAACAGCGGCTGGCGCTTGCCTGTGCACTGGTGGGCGATCCCGATCTATTGTTTCTCGATGAGCCGACGACCGGCCTTGATCCGCAGGCGCGGCGGCAGCTTTGGGATTTGATCGAGCGTTTCAAAACCGAAGGCCGCACCATTATTCTGACGACGCACTACATGGACGAGGCCGAGCGGCTTTGCGAGCGCGTCGCGGTGATGGATCACGGCAAGGTGATTGCGCTGGGCACGCCGCGGGAGCTGATCGCGTCCATCGGCGCCGACCACATGGTGGAGTTTGCGGTGGATGGCGTGGCGGCGCTGGAATTGGCGGCACTCGAGAGATTGGAAGGCGTTCGTATGGCGCGCTCGGAAAACGGCGGATATCAGTTGCACGTGACGCTGCTGCATCGTGCGGTGCCGGCTCTGTTTGACGAGCTGGCCCGCCGCAGGATTCCTCTCACCGAGCTGCGTACGCACTCGGCCACGCTCGAAGACGTTTTCGTATCGCTCACGGGGAGGCACTTGCGCGATGAGTGAAAGCGCCGTCACCGCTCAGGAATTGCGGCCAACCGCGGAACGCCGGCCGTTCATCGAAAACTCGTTGGTACAACTGACGCTGGTGCGGTTCCGCGAGTTCTGGCGCGAGCCGGAGGCCGTGTTCTGGGTTTTCATCTTCCCCATCCTGCTAGCGGCAGGGCTGGGCATCGCGTTTCGGAACAAGCCGGCGGACGTTATGAAGGTTGCGGCGGTGGGGCCGGAGCTTGCCCGCGCGCTGCGCTCCGACAAGACGCTCTCCGTAGAAGAGTTGGATCGCGCGGCGGGAGAACAAGCACTGCGCGCGGGACGCATCGTGCTGCTCGCCGTGCCGGGGGCCAATGGCGGTGTGATGTACCGCTTCGATGACACCAACCCGGACGGGCGCACCGCAAAGATGCTGGTGGACCGCGCAGTGCAACGCGCCGCGGGTGCAACGGACCCAGTTCCGGCCAAAGACGACTACGTGCGCGAACCGGGCTCGCGCTACATCGACTTTCTGGTTCCTGGTTTAGTGGGCACCAATCTGATGGGCAGCGGGATCTGGGGCATCGGCTTCACCATCGTGGATGCGCGCCGCAGGAAGCTACTGAAGCGGCTGATCGCCTCGCCGATGCCGCGCTGGCAATATCTGCTTTCATTCCTGCTCTCGCGTTTGTCGATGCTCTATATCGAGATTGCGGCCGTGATCGGGTTCGGTGTCGTCGTGTTCGGCGTGCCGGTGCGTGGGTCGCTATGGGAGTTGGCGCTGTTCTGTTTGATTTCCGCGGTCGCATTCAGCACGCTGGGCTTGTTGGTGGCATCCCGCGCGCAAACCATGGAGGCAGCGTCGGGTCTGATGAACCTCGTCATGCTGCCCATGTGGATTTTCTCCGGCGTTTTCTTCTCCGCCGACCGTTTTCCCAACGTTTTCCAGCCTTTTGTGCGAGCCCTGCCACTGACTGCCGTTATCGATGCGCTGCGTGCGAACATGCTGCAAGGCGTACACATCTCGCAACTCGGTCCGCAACTGGCCGTCATCACGAGCTGGATGATTCTGTGCTTCTTTACGGCGTTGAAGTTGTTTCGCTGGAAGTGAACTAGCAGAAAGTGGACAGGCAGGAAGGCCTGTCCTACCTACGCCCTGCGCTGGATAGGTTTTCGGCCGCGCGGCGCCGGGACGAACATATCGCTCGCCGTGAGCCCTACTGTGCGCGCCCGCTCGATGCAGAAGTCCAGGGTGCGCACAGGCCCGCTCCCGCTGTTGGAGCCGAACGAGAATTTCAGTTTCGCGTCTTTGCCTAGCTGCAGGAACTGCAGACTGGGTATGTTGTAGTCAGAATCGATTTCGGCCGCGGTTCCTGTGCGTTTGAGAGCTTCAACGATGGGCTTCATGCGCTCGTACGTCCAAAGCATGTCGTAGCTTTTGTCCAGCGGCGCGGGCAGCCAGGTCGGGTGCGAGAAGATATCCAGCGGTTCCTTTTCGATCACCTCGACGTTCCATTTGACATAGCGCTCCATGAATTCCTGGGGATCGCCGGGGTCGAAACCGTGTTCCCACATCTTTACCCTCTCGCCGGAGCGGCCCGGAATGGTCATGGCGTCTGAAAGGACGTAATCAAGCTGCGCAAAGACGTCTTTGGAGAAGCATTTTGGCCAGTCAGTCCACTCGGCTTGCACACCCTTGAAAACCGGCTTGCCCTCCAGGCGCGCGATCCACTGTTGCAGGTCTTTGTCGCTCGACAAGATGGACGGGTAAAGATTCTCTTTTGTGCCAGCGTGCTCGGCAATACCGAACTTCACTCCGCGTTGTTTAGAGACGGCGATGGCCTCGTCGAGCGAGAATTTCGGATTCAGATGAACGTGATAGTCGACAAGCGGGAAGCTCAAGCTGGCGGCCGTATCCTTGTCTGTAGCAAAGGCGCGCGCGGCGGCGAGAATGGCGGTCCCACCCAGAAAATCGCGCCTGGAGCTCGAGCGCATGGAAGCCCTCCTATTCGGACTTTGAAATCTGAATAGAATTATACCGCCGCAAACGGCGCGCGTGTTACTTCGCGAGCGGCTTGATCGAGACTTCCTTGAAGAACACGATGTCGTTGTCGCTGTGATTCTGGAGGCCGAAATACCCTTCCAAGGGACGTAGTCCGCGCTGCGGCTCGAAATCGAACTTGCGCGGCGGAACGGGCTGGCCTTCGGTGTAATCGGTGACTTTAACACCGTTCACCGTCACGACAGTATGCGGGCCGTCGAGCGTGATCTCCATGATGTTCCACTCCGGTCCAGGCTTGAACGGTTTCGCGAGCGGCTTAGTTAACGAGTACAGAGTTCCGGTGATGTGAAAATCGTCCTCGTTGGATTTTTCCGGCTCATTGTCGATCTGCACCTCATAGCCGTAGTGGACCGGCATCCATTCTTCGCGCGGCTCGAGCGGGATGCGAACGAATACGCCGGAATTGTCGTTATGGTCGCGCATTTTGTAAACCACGTGCAGCACGCAATTGCCGATTTTCCCGCCTTTCCAGTAGAGCAGCCCCATGCCGCCGTGGGTCCGGATGAGCCCGTCTTCCACGCTCATCGATCCCGGTCCGACATGCTGCCAATCATTAATATCCTTTCCGTTGAAGAGCTGCTTCCATTCGGCGGGCAGCGCGGGGAAAGAAGCGGCGCAAGAAAGGCACAACGTTACGATGAATTGTTTAAACATATCGACAATATGATTACACGACAGCGACACTGGTGGCGGCGGAGCGATTCGAACGCTCGACCTACGGATTATGAGACCGTCGCTCTAACCAACTGAGCTACGCCGCCTGGCGGGGAATACGCTCCTACGAGTTTACCAAACAGGCTAACGGCGCGATTCGACGCTGTGGCATGATGGCTGTTTCGGCTATGTCGATCCACCGCAGAAATTTCCTTCTGGGCGGCCTTGCCCTGCCCGCGCTCGCCCGCAAGGAGCGAATCGGCCCGCGTCCCAACATTGTGCTGATTGTGGCTGACGGCCTCGGCGCCTGGATGCTCGGCTCCGGCGGAAATAAAGAGATCCGCACCCCCAATCTTGACCAGCTCGCGCAGGCCGGCACGCGCTTTCCGAATCACCTGGCCTGCACGCCTTCGTCCTCGCCCAGCCTCGCGACGCTGCTCACCGGCCGCGTACCGCGCCAGCATGGCATCCAGGATTTCCTAACCGGCGAGCCAATCGAGAATCCGCCGCAAGGGCAGGCCGCGGCGCCGCCGTCATTCCGCAATGAAATTCTGCTGTCAGACATCCTCGCGGGCGTGGGCTACGAGTGCGGTTTCGTGGGCGAATGGAACCTGGGTGACGATCGCACTCCGCAACACGGGTTCCATTTCTGGTACACCATCGACGGCGCGGGTGTCTATCAGGACCCGCACATGAATTGGAACGGCCAGTCTGTTGCCGAAAAGGGTTACCTCACAGACCTGATCACGGCTAAAGCCGGGACATTCTTTGAGCAGCAGACCGTCGCCAAGCCGTTCTTTCTGACCATTCGTTATCTCAATCCGCATCCGCCATACGACGGCCACCCGGCGCGCTACCAGGAGATGTACGCCAAGACGCAATTCGACACCACCGGATGGGAGCCTGCCGCAGCCAACGCATTGCGCGGGAAAGAGTACTTCAAAGATCCCGTCGGGACCCTGCGAAAAGCCGCGGCCGGCATCACCGCTCTGGATGATCAGATCCCGCTTCTGCTCGCGAAACTGAGCCAGCGCGGGCTGCGCGAGAACACGATCGTCGTCGTCACCAGCAGCAACGGCCATCTGCTGGGACGGCACGGCCTGTGGACCGGCGGACTCGCCTCCAACCCCATCAACATGTACGACGAGGTGGTGCTCACGCCCATGATCTGGCACTGGCTGGGACGCGTGCCGGCGCAGAGTCTGCGTCCGGAAGTAGTCAGCGCTTACGATCTCGTGCCGACGGTTTGCGGGTTGCTCGAAGTGCCGCCGCCCGAGGGTCGCAACCTCTGCGGGCGCAGTTATCACCTGCTGGTCATGGGTAAACCGCTGCCGAAGAAGTCGCCCTGGCGCGCCGTGGTTTTTGGGAATTACCGGAACACGGAAATGGCACGGGATACCCGCTTTAAGCTCGTGCTGCGCAACAACGGGAGCGGTCCAAACGAGTTTTTCGATCTCGCCGACGATCCGCGGGAGAAGGCGAACCTGTACGAGAACCCGAAGTTCCTAGTGGAGCGCGATCAGATGCGGCGAGCGATTGAGAGCTGGCGGGCGAGCACCAGCGCATAAGAGACGATGGAAGTATGAGCCACGCGGTGACACGGGATCCAGAAACCATGCATGGTGCGCCCGTGTTTCGCGGAACAAGAGTTCCGGTTCAGACTCTGTTCGATTATCTGGAGGGCGGCGATACGCTGGAAGACTTCCTGGAAGGATTCCCGACCGTCGGCCGGGCTGCCGCATTGGCAGCGCTTGAAGAAGCCAAACAACTCTTGCTGGCGCACGGCTGATGCGCGTTCGTTAAGAGGAACATGCCACAATACTCGTATGGAGTCTGTTCATGCCACTAGAGCCACTTGCAAACGGCACCAATAATGGGGCTCGACCCAACTGGGCGCCCATCCTGGGGCAGTGGGATATCACAGAAGCGAGCCAGAAGTTTCGAGGGGAAGGGCAAAATTTCGCCTCAGGCGGCGATTTGTTTCCCGTTGGCTTGGCCGTAAGTAATGTGGCGATGCAGAACGGGATGTGCCGCGTCAAAATCCGGTTCTCTGCCTCGTTTGGCAAGACCGTGCAGGCCGGTGGCATTGTTCTTGGGTACCGCTCTCCGGAGCACAGCTACGTGTTTGCTCAACTCGGTGCGGCTCGCAGTGCATACTCGATTGGAGAACACGTAGTCGGTTTCGGCTGGAGACCTCTCGTTGCGACAGGTCAACTTCAGAACCTTCGGAGTGATCAAGACTACGTGCTCCAAGTGAACCTTTCCGGCCAAGAAATAAAAATATTGATCGATACCGTTCCGGTACTGCAGCATCTTCTATCCCATCCTCTCGAAGGTCGGCAAGTTGGCCTCATAGCGGCCGGCAGTCAAGAGGTTTCGTTTTCAGATTTCGCCGTCTGGAGCGGCCGACCGAGAGCCTTTGTCGTCATGCAATTCGCCGAGCCGTATGACACGTTTTACGATGAAGTCATTCGTAAGCAGGCTGATGCGGCTGGGTTTGAAGTGGTCCGCATAGATGAAAAGGCTGGGCCGGGAGTAATTTTTCAAGACATACAACATGAGATCGAACAGGCGGAGATAGTCATCGCTGAGATAACTCCGGCCAACCCGAACGTCTTTTACGAGTTGGGTTATGCTCACGCTCTTGGAAAACCGACAATCTTGTTGGCGCAGAGGGGATCACAGCTACCTTTCGACATCGGCAGTTTTAGGGTGGTCTTCTACAACGACACGATCGGCGGCAAAGCCGAGGTCGAGCGAAATCTGAAAAAACACTTAGAGGCTATTAGCGGTAGGTGATCCGCTCTATCCTCGCCACCGCACGCCCACGTCCAGTACCTTCTTGGCGTATTCCAGGCTTCGCTCCAGATCCGTACGCTGCTGCTCCCTCAGCGCGGCTTTGAGCTCCGGGGATTGCTCGCCCGGACCGCCAATCACCATCGTACCCAGGTACGGATGCCCGCTCTTGGCCAGTTCCACGAAGCGCGCGAACTCCCACGCCACCGCGTGCGGAAACACCCTCCAGAAATCCGGTTCGAGATACGCGAGCACCGTCGGCGGACGCCCAGTGATGATCTCAAGCTGCATCCCAGCCTTCGGGCACAATTTCCGGTAAAGTTCCACGAAGCGCTTGAAGTCAACCGAGCCATCGCCCAGCGCCACCCATTGCGCCGTGGCGCCGCGCGGATGTTCGCACACCGCCGAGTCGCGAATGTGCGTTGTTACCACGTAGGGCGCCAGCGTTTCCAGCGTCACCAGCGGATCTTCCACAACCCACATCGGATTGCCGCTATCCAGGCACGAGCCGACAAAATCCTGACCCGCTTCCTCGATCAGCATCTTCGTCTCGCGGGCCTGCATGTCACCCGCGTGATTCTCAATCGCAATGCGTACGCCCATGTCCAGCGCCTGCGAACGCACGGACCGCAGCGCCTGAATTGTGGCTTCCATGCAACGGTCCAGATTCGGACGGTCGCCGAAGCCGCCGAGGTAGCAGCGCATGGACGGCGCGCCTACGGCCTTGGCCACGCGCAGGCCTTTGACGAGATATTCCGCGGGCGTCCCATGAGACGCGCTCCATCCCTTGGAAAGCGGACAGATGCAGCCGATCCCCGCGTCGATCGCGATCCCCACGCGTGCCGCGTGATCTTTCACTTTCGCCAGGTGCGCGGGTTCGAGGCTTTGGTAGTCGTCCAATCCCGAAAGTTGAATGGTGTCGAGCTTCAAGCTGGCCGCGTAATCCAGCAGCTCGATATCGCGCCAGTGAAAATCGCGGATCGAGTAGCTGTCGAATCCCAGCCGGATGGGTGTATCGCTCAACTTTTCCACCTCACGCCTACGCCCAGGTTTTTCTTGGCGTACTCCAGGCTGCGCTCCAGATCCTTCTTCTGCTGCTCTTTGAACGCCGCTTCCAACACGGAAGGCTTCGCGCCCCAACCCGCAATCACCATGGGCCCCATGTAAGGATGCCCGCTTTTCGCGAGTTTGAGGAAGCGCGCGAAGTCCGCAGCCGGCGTCTGCTGAAACACTTTCCAGAAGTTCGGCTCGAGATATGGCAACACCTCGGGCGGAATTCCCGTTATGATTTCGAGCTGCATGGCCGCATTGGGGCACACTTGCTTGTAACGCTCAACGAACCGCGGTAAGTCGACTGACCCGTCACCCAGCGCAACCCATTGCACCGCCGCGCCGCGCGGATGTTCGAACACCGCCGTATCACGAATGTGCGTCGTCACGACATTCGGGCCCAGGATTTCAAGCGTGAGCAGAGGATCCTCGATTGCCCACAGCGGATTGCCGGCGTCCAGGCATGACCCCACGAAATCCGTTCCGGCTGCCTCGATCAGCGTCTTCATCTCGCGCGCCTGTGTATCGCCCGCATGATTCTCTACTGCAATGCGGATGCCGAGATCGAGCGCCTGCGTCCGCACCGACCGCAGCGCCTTCACAGTGGCGTCGATGCAACGCTCGAGTTGAGGCCGGTCCTCGCGCGTACCCATGGCACAGCGCAACACGCGCGCGCCCACGGCATGCGCCACGCTTAGACCTTTGCGCAGGTACTCAGTCGAGCTGCCTTCCTTGGGATTCCAACTCGTCGATAGCTCACAGATCGTGTAGATGCCCGCGTCGATCGTAATGCCCGCCCGCTCGGCGTGTTCTTTCACTTTCGCCAGATGCGCTGGCTCCAGGCTTTCGTAGTCGTTCAGACTCGATAGTTGAATCGTGTCGAGCTTGAGACTCGCGGCGTAATCGATGAGCTGAATGTCCTTCCAGCCGAAATCACGGATCGAGAAACTATCGAACCCGAGCCGGATGCCGTTCGTTTGCGCGTTCCCCACGGTCGCTCCCAGCGCGGCAACCGAGGTGCTTTGCAAAAACGTGCGGCGGAGCATCAGTACTTCTTTGTAGCACGGATGACGACACTGACGAATACGCAGACTGTGTAGTGGCCGGGCACGCCCCGCCTCGGATGGGGTTCTAAGATGGAAGGATGAGCCCCGCAGCGAGCCCCTTGTCCGTCAACGATCCCGGCTACCAGGCTCTGCGCTCCGCTGCCGCGTGGCTCGATCTCTCCGCCCGTGGCAAAATCATCGCCTCCGGCGAAGATCGCGCACGCCTGCTGCACGCCATGACCACCAACCAGGTCCAGGAGCTTAAGCCAGGCGATGGATGCTACGCTTTTTTTCTGAACCCCCAGGGCCGCATCCTCGCCGACGTCAATCTTTTCTGCCGCGAGAACGATTTTCTGCTGGACGTGGAGCCCGAGACACGTGAGTCACTCTACCAGCATCTCGACCACTACATCATCGCCGACGACGTGACGCTCGAAGACGCAACGGATCGACTCGCGACCTTGGCGCTCGAAGGCCCGCAGGCATTCGCTATGGCAGCAAGAATCGGCACACCGGTCCCCGAAAAACCGTGGGCGCACCTGGCGTGGAATGACGTTACGGTCGCCAATGTCAGCTCGACAGGCGCGCCAGCTTTGCGATTCTTCGTACCCGTGGATCAGAAGCAAGCATTGATCGAGAAATTTGCAATCCCCGAAGCCTCGCCACAAGCAGCTCGCGTCGTCCGCCTGGAGAATTTCCAGCCGCGCTTCGGCGAAGATATCCTCGGCACCACGCTTTCCCAGGAAACACAGCAATCCCACGCCGTCAACTTCAATAAAGGCTGCTATATCGGACAGGAAATCGTCGAGCGCGTGCGATCCCGAGGCCTGGTCCATCGCCTGCTCGCCGGCGTGGAGATGGATTCCACCGAACCACCCGAGCCGGATACGCGCCTGTTCCAAGGCGATCAGGATGTCGGCAAAATCACATCAGCCGCGTTTTCCCCCGCGCTCGGCAAAGTGGTCGCCATGGCCTACGTCCGCCGCGAACTCGCCGAACCGGGAACCGCGCTCACTGTCAACGGCGGTGCAGCCGTCGTCCGCGCCCTACATCGCCCGTAGATTGTCGAGCACCGAGCGCGGAATCGACAGGTTGCCTTCGTAGCCGCGGCCCAGCTCGATGCGCGGCTTGTTGGCGCCGTGAAAGTCCGAGCCGCCGGTCACCGCCAGATCCAACCGGCGCGCCAGGTCGAGATAGCGTTGCACGTCCTGCGGCCGGTGGTCGCTGTGAAACGCCTCGAGAGCGCGCAATCCCATGTCCCGCATTTCTCCCACCCACTTATCCAACTCGTCCCCGTCATGCGCGCCGCCCACGCGCCGGCCCACGCGGATGGGATGCGCCAGCGACGGGATGCCGCCTCCCGCAAGCACGCGCTCGATGCCTTCGTGCATCGGAACTTCCCGCCGCTGCACGTAGCCCTTAGCTGACTCGTCCAGATAATCCTCGAATGCCTGGTCGATGGTCGTCACATAGCCCTTCTCGACCAATACGCGCGCGAAGTGCGGCCGGCCCGTCATGCTGCGGCCTTTGGCTACCACTTCCTCGAGCGAGATATCCACTCCCAGCGAACGTAGCCGCTTGATCAGTCGCTGGTTTCGATCGCGCCGTGAGCTCTGCAACTCGCCCAGCCATTCGCGAAATTCAGCGGCCGGCGGCTGGTTCACGAAGTAACCCAGCAGGTGCACGGACCGCCCGTGAAAGCGCGTCGAGATCTCGATGCCGCACACCAGATCCAGGCCGGCCGCGCGCGCCAAAGGTTCCGCGAGATCGTACCCGGCGAGCGTATCGTGGTCCGTGACGGCCAGCGCGTCGAGCCGCGCCGACATCGCCGCGTCCACCAGTTCCGCGGCGGAATAGGTCCCGTCAGATTCGTTGGTATGTGAGTGAAGATCGATCAGAAGGAAATCAGCCCCAGCTCTTCCAGTTTAGCCCAGACTCGGTTGGCGCTCTCCTCCGGGGCCTCGGTCGCCGAATGCACCACCACCTCGGGATGGAGCGGCGGTTCGTAGGGATCCGTTACACCGGTGAATTGCGGTATCTCGCCGGCCATGGCTCTTTTGTAAAGACCCTTCACATCACGGTCCGATACCACCTCGAGCGGGCACTCCACATAGATCTCGACGAAGTTCGAAATGCGTGAGCGAATCTCCTCGCGAACCGCGCGGTAGGGTGAAATCGCGGCCACGATCGCAATCACGCCGTTGCGGGAAAGCAGCTCGCAGACAAACCCGATGCGCCGGATATTGATGTCGCGGTCTTCTTTGCTGAAGCCCAGGCCCTTGGAAAGATTCTCACGCACCACATCGCCGTCGAGCACTTCAACTTTGGCGCCCGCATCGCGCAACCGTTTTTCGATGATGCCGGAGATGGTGCTCTTGCCGGCGCCCGAAAGGCCGGTAAACCAAAGCGTGAAGCCCTGATGCGTGACAGAGCGCCCGGTCAAGCGCGACGCGCCTCGAGAACCTCGCTCAACAGGACGTCCAGCTTCCTCTCGGCCTTCCCGTCAGGTGTGAAGTGGATGCCGCACTCTTTGGCCGCATCCTGCTCCCACCACCAGCGTCCCGCGCGATCGTCTTCACCAGGCTGAACTGCCCGCGTGCACGGAGCACAGCCGATACTCCGATATCCGGCTTTGTAGAGCGGATGCATGGGGACATCGTGCTGGCGGATGTACGCGAGCACCTGCTCGTCACTCCAATCGGCCAGCGGACTGAGTTTCAGCTTGCCGCGCGCTGTTTCGAGCTTGCGCACATCCGCTCGCGAATCGTTGTGAGTGCGCCGCAGCCCCGTCACCCACGCGTCGAGCTCCCGCAGCTTGCGCTCGAGCGGCCGCACTTTGCGAATCTCGCAACACAGGTTCCGAAACGGAACCTCACGGTAAAACAGGTTTGGGCCGTGCACAGCCACCATCGATTCGACCTCCGCCGCATCCGGTGAAACCGTTTCCACCGTGACACCGTAGCGCTCGCGGACCGTCTCCATCATCTGGTACGTTTCTTCGGGAAGCCGCCCCGTGTCGAGAGTGAAAACGCGGACGCCTGGCGAGATGCGCGACGCGATATCGAGAATCACCATGCCTTCAGCCTGAAAGGCTGTGGCAATGGCGAGCGACCTTCCGAACTTAGCCAGTGCCCATTGCAGGATCTCGGCGGCGTCGGCTTGTTCCAGGCGATCGAGCTCCGCCAGTTCAGGCACCGCGTTCACGCGCGCTCAGCCCTCATACTTGCCCACCAGGATGATGGAAACGGGGGTATCGCCGATCTTGACAGTCAGTGCCCAGTCGTTGCTGTCGCCCTGTTTTGCAAAGCCGAGAGGATCGCTCGCGCCCGCGCCCCAGATGCTCAACACGGCTGGATGCGGCGTCCCGGAAGCTTTGCGGCTCATGGCAACCAGTGCGTCGAAATTCGGAGTGGCGTTGGCGTCTTTGTCTTCAGCGGCGGGCGTCATGAGCACGAAATCGCGCTGTGGGGCCGCGCCTTGATGATCGCCGTTGACCGGAATCAGGCTGTAACGTAGCGTGTAGACTCCGGGTTTGATCACTTGGCCGCGCCGATCCGCCCCCTGGCCTGGAAAACGAATAGCGCCGAGCAATGCGCCTTGCGGCACTGCACCGAGTGTTACATTCTGATCGCTCGCTGACGCTCCCGATGGCAGCTTTGTGACAAACCACACTTCGCAAACGACCGTACCGCCGCCGGAGAGTATCTTCGTGCCCTGTTGCTGTAGTGCCTGGCTGATGGCGGGCGCGAGTTCCGATGGCGGAGCTCCTGCCGAATCGGTTTTATACTGAGCGAGCAGGCTGCCCGCAGCCATGAGGAAAACCAGAGCTGGTTTGCGCATAAGCGTTGTAACCATTTTAGATGGCGATCAAGAATGTCGGGATTCGGCTGGAGCGGGAGACGGGATTCGAACCCGCGACATCGACCTTGGCAAGGTCGCACTCTACCAACTGAGTTACTCCCGCTCGTTTGAGACCCTCATTGTCCTTCAGTAGTAACGCAACTGTCAAACCAACCGAGCGGGCGATGCGCGAAGTCATCGAAGCGTTTCAAGCGAAAGCATTTATAATGTTGTATCCAACTTGTGCAGATGTGCTAGACTGTCATTTCCGTTTGGGGGAGCACAACCGGGCGGAACACACAGAACTTCTTCCCTCCAGCTTGGAAAGAGAGTGAATTTTAGGTTTTCCGCTTTCTGTGGAAAAGTTGTGCGAAATCTGTGCTCAAAGTAGCGCGCGCGTTCGATGAATCCTTGGGATCAAATCAAACAACAACTGGAAGCCACGCTGAGCGTGGAAAGCTATGGTACCTGGGTGAGCCAGACCAGATTTGGCCAGCTCGCCGGCGGCGTTTTGCGGGTATTAGTACCGAATGCCGAAAGCAAGACCTGTATGGAGACCGCGTATGCCAATCAAGTGGGTGCGATTATTCGCCGGCTCAATCTTCCTATCCAGGCTGTATTGTACGAATCGGCCAAGCTCATGAAGGAGAGCACGGTTGCCACGGATGAACGGGAGCCGGAGTTTGAAGCGCCTGCTGCTCAGCTTAATCCGCGGTTCACATTCGATACATTCGTGGTTGGCGCATGTAATCAGTTCGCTCATGCCGCGGCACGCTCGGTAGCCACCAATCCGTCACACAGCTACAATCCCCTGTTCATCTACGGCGGTGTCGGCATGGGAAAAACGCACCTGATGCACGCCATCGGACGCTCACTGATGAGCAATAGCGCCGGAATGCGCATTATCTACACGTCGAGTGAGCGCTTCACTAACGAGGTGGTGTCGGGAATCCGGCTGGAGCGTATGCCGCAGCTCCGGCAGCGCTACCGCTCGGCCGATGTACTGCTGATTGACGATATCCAATTGCTGGGCAACAAGGAGCGCACGCAGGAGGAGTTCTTCCATACGTTCAACGAGCTGCACGACAACCAGAAGCAGATCGTGATTTCTAGTGATTCTCCTCCAAAAGACATTCCAGGCCTGCTCGAACGGCTTCGTTCCCGCTTTGAGTGGGGCTTAATGGCAGATATTCAGCCGCCGGACCTTGAAACCAAAATGGCGATCCTGGACAAGAAGGCCGAGTTGGAAGGGGTCCATCTGCCTGCAGAAGTTCGCACCTTCATCGCGACCAAGACAAAATCAAATGTTCGCGAGTTGGAGGGCGCACTCGTCAAGTTGATGGCGTATTCGTCGCTGACCGGTGCACACATCAATCTCGTGATGGCACAGCAGGTTTTGAAACACCTGACCCACGCGCAAGACCGCCGTGTGACGATTGATTCTATCCAAAAAGCAGTAGCGGAAAAGTATGGGATCAAGCAGTCACAGCTCAAGGAAAAAAGTAACACCAAAACCATCGTGGTACCCCGCCAGGTTGCTATGTACCTGGTAAAAGAGCTGACTACAGCATCGCTTCCCGAGATCGGCCGGGCCTTCGGTGGTAAACATCATACGACCGTCATTCACTCCATTGGCAAAATCGAGCGCTTACGGCAGGCCGACCCGGATTTAAACAGGCTGCTACACAGCCTAATGGACTCATTACAATGAGTTTATACATATTATCCACAGACCCCACTCAATTTTGGCTGCGGAATTATGTGGACCGTTGCCTTCAAGACCGCATTTTCCTCCCCCATAAACGTTGTTTGCACACGTATCCTGAGCAGGAAGTTCTAGAATTTTGTATAATTTAGGTAGAATTCAACATTTCGACAGACCCCATGAATACGGTTCTTCTTAGGTAAGAATCTGTGTCAACTCATTAGAAGAGGAGTTCTGCCCAATGGAATTCACGGTTAGCAAGAATGATCTAGTGCGGGAGCTGGGTCTTTCCCAGGGTGTGGTGGAGAAGAAGACCACCATTCCGATCCTGTCTAATGTGCTCATTGAGGCGCAGGGAGACAGGATTATTCTGACCGCAACAGACTTGGAATTGGGGATTCGATGTTCCTGTCCCGCGAAAGTGAAGAAAGAAGGGGCGGGGACGATACCGGCGAAAAAGCTCCTCGACTATACGCGGTTACTCCCGGATGTGGATCTTAGCTTGAAGTTCCTGGAGAATCATTGGGCAAATATCACATGTGGAAGGTCGCGGACCAAGATCGCGGGAATGTCGCGGGAAAGCTTTCCTGAGTTGCCGCAGATGCCGGAGCCGATTTCCGAGATTCCTGTTGGCTTGCTGGCTTCGATGATTTCACGTACCTCATTTGCCATCTCGATGGAGGAATCGCGCTTTACTCTAAATGGAGCTTTGTTGCTATTGGGTAGTGGCGGAATGACGATGGTGGCAACTGACGGCCACCGATTGGCGTACGTCGAAAGTCCCATGACGGCCAACGGTGGTTCACTTTCTGATTTTCGTGCATTGATTCCGAAAAAAGCAATGGGTGAGATCGTCAAACTGGCTGAGCTGAGTGCGCCGGAGGCGAAGTTGGTTTTTGCCGGCGACGACAATCATCTGTTTTTCCAGTTCGGCGAGCGGCTACTGATTACCCGGAAGCTAACGGGGAACTTCCCGGATTATGAGCGCGTTCTACCGAAGGACAACACCAATATCGCCAAACTGAAGAAGGAGGAGATTCGTTCGGCAATTGAGCGTGTCGCACAATTTGCGGATGAGCGCTCGCGGGCGATTCGAGTGCAGTTTGGCCAGGGCGAGGTCAAGGTTTTCTCTTCATCCGTGGAGACGGGAGAGAGCGAGGAAAGTGTACCTGGCGAATATGCCGGTCCTGACCTCGAGATCGGATTTAATGCCCAGTACCTGCTCGATTTTCTTCGTGCCATTCAGCAGGATGATGTTTCATTTGCTTTGAAGGATCAAAAAAGCGCCGGCGAGCTGCGACCTGGCGGCGAAGAAAGCAAGGATCACTACCGCTATGTAGTGATGCCTATGCGTATCTGACATCCAACGTAGTAATTCAGTGAACCTATGGCTAACCATGTAATGCCTCCGCCCGGGGATGAACCGAGCCGGAGCGAAACTTACGATTCCACAAGTATCAAGGTTTTGGAAGGCCTGGAGGCGGTGCGCCTTCGGCCAGCAATGTATATCGGCTCGACGGGCGAGATGGGCTTGCACCACCTCGTCTATGAAGTCGTCGATAACTCGGTAGACGAGGCTCTGGCGGGCTATGCGACGCAGGTTGACGTGACCATCCACCTGGATAATTCCGTCACCGTCGTGGACAACGGGCGCGGTATTCCGGTCGACATCAAAGAAGAGTTTGGCATATCCGCGGCTGAGATCGTCATGACGAAGCTCCACGCGGGCGGCAAGTTTGATTCCAATAGCTACAAAGTGTCCGGTGGATTGCACGGAGTCGGAGTTAGTTGCGTTAACGCACTCTCCGAACGCTTGGAACTGGAAGTCTGGCGCCCCGAGGGCGATAGCGGGCCGAGCTATACGTGGCAGCAGGAGTACGCATGCGGGATTCCCAAAAGCCCGCTGGTTAAGACAGGCAAAGCAGGCCGTAAAACCGGTACGCGGGTGACGTTCAAACCGGATCCCACCATCATGGAGGTCACCAAGTTCAACTACGATACGCTTGCCCAGCGTCTTCGCGAGCTTGCCTTCCTGAACAAAGGCCTCAAGATTACACTCGTCGATGAGCGTGAAGATCCCGTCAAATCGCATGAGTTTCTTTACAGCGGCGGAATCGCGGAGTTCATCAAGCACCTGAACCGCGGCAAGTCCGTGCTGCACGACAAGCCTATCTACTTCGAGGGGCAAAAAGAGCTGCCTAACGGCGGCATGCTCACCATGGAAGTCGCCATGCAGTACAACGACGGCTACTCCGAAAACGTCTTCAGCTTCGCCAATAACATCAACACTGTCGACGGCGGGTCGCACTTGAGCGGATTCCGCAGCGCTCTGACCCGCACCATCAACTTCTACGGCCAGCAGGCAGGCCTGTTCAAGGATGTGAAGGAGAATCTGAGCGGCGACGACGTGCGCGAAGGCTTGACCGCCGTTGTCAGCGTGAAGCTTCCACAGCCACAATTCGAAGGCCAGACCAAGGGCAAGCTAAACAGCGACATTCAAGGCCAGATGGCGCAGTTTGTAAACACGGGCTTGGGGGAGTACTTCGATAAGAACTCGTCCGTGATGCGCAAGATCGTATCCAAGTGCATCGACGCCGCGCGTGCCCGGGAAGCCGCGCGGAAAGCTCGGGATCTGACGCGGCGCAAAGGCGCGCTCGATTCCGGCGGCCTGCCGGGCAAGCTGGCCGATTGCCAGGAGAAAGACCCGGAGCGCTGCGAGCTATTTCTGGTGGAGGGTGAATCGGCCGGCGGTACCGCCAAACAAGGCCGCGACCGCCGCTTCCAGGCCATCCTGCCGCTCAAAGGCAAGATTCTCAACGTGGAAAAAGCGCGCTACGACAAGATGCTTGGCCACGAAGAGATTCGCGCGCTGATCACCGCCATCGGAACCGGAATCGGCAAAGACGATTTCGACGTAACCAAGCTGCGCTACAGCAAGATCATCATCATGACCGACGCGGACGTGGATGGCTCACACATCCGAACACTGCTGCTGACTTTTTTCTTCCGCCACATGCAGGAATTGATCTTGCGCGGCAACGTGTTCATCGCGCAGCCGCCGCTCTACCGCATCAAGAAAGGCAAGAGCGAGAAATATATCAAAGACGAGAAGGAATACACGCGCGAGATCATGCGCCGCGCCACCGAGAATCTGGTGCTCGAATTCGGCAAGAACGGGAACGGTGCAAAGGCGAGCATCGAATCCGGCGAGCTACGTAGTTTCCTCATGAATCTCGATGAGTTCGACCAGATCTTCGGCAAGGTCGAGCGCAAACTGCGCGACGCGCGCGTGGTGGAAGTGATCGCCAACCCCGCCCTGCATATCGATACCAAGGCCGATTTTGCAGAGAAGAGCAATCTCGAGCAGGTGATCGCGGGTCTCAAGGCGGTGCAGATCAAGCCGGAGCTGAAGCAGGATGAAGAGCACTCTGCCTGGTCCGTCAGCTATCACGATTCGACCAACGCCGAGCGTCAGATCGGCCTGGAGCTAGCCGCGCGGCCGGAGTACAAGCGTTTGCGGTCGCTTGCCAAGCAGATTGCGCGCTACAACGAGCCGCCGTTCACCGTGGTGAAGAGCGAGCATCGCGAAACGCAAACCAACTGGCGCGACCTACTGGTCTTCGTGAAGAACGAGGGCAAGAGAGATTCATCGGTGCAGCGCTACAAGGGCCTGGGCGAGATGAACGCCGACCAGCTCGCCGAAACCACCATGAACCCCGAGAAACGGACGCTGCTGAAAGTGCGCCTCGATGACGCCGTGGAAAGCGAAGAGATCTTCTCGACGCTGATGGGCGAAGACGTCGAAGCCCGGCGCAAGTTCATCGAAGAAAACGCGCTCGAAGTGAAGAACCTGGACGTTTAGCGGGATTTATCCGCGCGCAAACCTGTGCACTCCGGTGGGATCGTCTGGCGGGAATGCCGGCGGCCCGCCCGGTCGCGGGTTGTTGCTCATCATGCGCTGAATCCGCTCCGCTGCAAACGCCATATCGGCGATATAGCTTCGGCGCGCCTCGGTGATCCAGCCGTGCCGGTGGAGGCAGTCGAGAATCTGCTCGCCTTCGAGAGAATCGGGCGCCTGCACCTTGCGCACTGGCCGCATCGGATCCACAGTCCTATCTGTAGTGATCGCTTTCGCAAACGCGGTCGTCGTGATATCGCTCATCCAGTGCGCGACGCCGCTCTCCTGCCAGGCTTCGGCAGCCAACGCTTCCACCGTTGCAGCCGGCAAATACATCAGCAGGCCTTCCGTGATCATGAGCGCCGGGGCGGGTCCTGCGGCCGTGTAGATGGTGCGCCGTTGCTCTGCGTCGGTCAGGTCCGCCGCCAGACGCTCGCGGCGGCATCGGGGTGTCGCCGCTATCAGCGCGTCCTTGTAATTCAGCACGTCCGCGAAATCGACTTCGATCCACCGCAGGTCCGCCGGGAGTTCGAGCCGCCACGGCCGCGTATCAAGACCGCAGCCCACACTGAGAACCGTCGCAATCGGGTTGGATGCAAGCGCCTCCAACAGCAACTCATCCATAAAATGGCTGCGTACGCCTATACCGAAGCGCATCAGTTCGGGGTGCGGTAGCCCCCGGAAAATCGCCATACCGCGCTCGCCCGCCAACCGCGCCGCAAATGGATCGTGCACGAAGCCGTCCGGGGACTCGGATTCGAGCGCCCGGCACGCGGCTACCATCAGGGCTGTGTCGCTGACATGCGTGATTTCGCCATGTGATGGGGACATGCCATCCATTATCTACTTCCGGCTGGTTACTGAAGCAGGTGTGGTTTCAGCTCGCACTCTTCGTCCCGGCGGCCTTCTTCGTTCCTTCCATATCCTTCGCCAACGAATCCAAGTCCTCCTTGCTAGGCTCATGCACGCCCGTTCGCTCGGTCATGCTGAACCAGTTGCCGGAGTTGTCCTTGAGTAGCGCTTCAATGCCGTAGAAGCGCTCCACCGGGGGTTGCGAGAACTCGACGCCTTTGGCCTTGAGCTCTTCGTAGGTTTTCTTGCAGTCGGCGGTCTCGAGCACACCGCTGCCGAGCACACCCTTGCGGACCAGCGTGCGCAGCGTTTCCGTGGTTTCGGCGTCCCATTTCGGATTGTTGGTCGCCATGAGCACGATTTCGAGATCCGGCTGGCCCTTGGGCGCGACTGTCAGCCAGCGGAAGCCGTTGTCCATGGTTGCGTCCGTTTTGAGCTCGAAACCGAGCTTGTTGACGTAGAAATCCTTTGCGGCATCCTGATCCAGAACATAGATGGTTACGTGGGAAAGGCGTTGAATCATTTGTTTTGTTCTCCGGGAAACAGATTCCCATAGTGCGGGCTGGGCGCGCTTCTCAAATCTTGCGGTTTGGCGATTTAGAACGGCCGTGCGCCGAAGTTCATCAGAAAGCAAGTTGGAACAAAACGGTGAATCGCCAGCGCAGGCACTGGGAAGATGCGGCGGATGGCGCGCCGGTACTCGGCTGGGGACTGTCCCACCACCGAGCGGAACAGAGTGCTGAACGATCCCAGGCTCTCGTATCCCACCGACAGGCAAACTTCCGTCACGGGGAGATGGTCACGGGCCAATAGTTGTTTGGCGTGGTCGATCCGCCGGCGCCGCACAAACTCGTGGGGTGTTTCGCCAAAGGCGCGCGCAAACATGCGGTGGTAGTGGAACGGCGATAGACAGGCCACCGCGGCGGCGTCATCCAGCCGCACAGGCTGGTCGATGCTCGCGGCCAGGAAGTCACGCGAGCGGCACAATCGCGCGAATGTTTCCTCCTTCACCAGCGGGCCCAGGCGGTGAGCGGCGGTGTAGAGCAGGGGATGCTGCGGCTGCACCGTCACAGGTTAACACGCCTCACTCAAACAGCTCATTCTTTAGCAGCGGGCGGCCGGCTAGTGCCGTGTAGAAGCCCCAAACGGCGAGCGCAGCGACGACCAGAAGGGGAAATAGCGTCGCGCCGCCGTACCAGACGGAGAAGTCGGTGGTCAGCGGGACGTTACCCATGAGATCCGCCATGAAAATGCCCGAAGCGAGCGCGATCAGGCCAAAGCGCACAACGACGACGGCCGCAACCGCATAGACGATGATGATCAGAGGAAAATCAACCCACGGGTGGTCGCTGCTCAACAGGCCCAGGGCCGTAAAGATGAGCGTGAAACCCGCGGCCGCGAGCCATTGCTTGCGCAGGATCACACGCAGCAGAAAAATCAGAAAGAAAAACATCAGCGTAAAACTGATGGAATTCGTGACCTGATAGAGTAACGCGGTCGCCGTACCCCGCGCACCGAGTAAGTAATCGGTCGTGCCCATGCGAGGCGGCGCTCCCAGCCTTCCTACAAGCAGAGCGCTCACGATGAACAAAGAACACCAGAACACACCCAGGCACGAGCCGAACAGAACGTCGCGGCCCACGAGGGGATCGCGCCACCGGCCACTCGAAAGTCGGCTCCAGGAGATGATGGTTTGCGGCCAGTGCCGCCGCACATACGGTTCTACGGCAAGATAAAGTGCCCAGACCGCTCCGGCAATGAAAAGACCAGTGCTTGCGGCGACGATGAAAGATCCGAACGTTGCAAGACTGGGCACGAAGTGGCTGCGCGTCAGCCACAGCGCGAGTTCCACCGCGAACACGAACAAGGCCAATCGAAAAGCACCACGGCGGTCGCCACGGCCGCGTACCAGATTCCAGCGGGCAACTGAGACGGCGCCCACGAGAATCAGCACGAGTATAGCGAGGAGGATGATGATGTTGGCGTTTTGACCAGCGGAGAGCTGGAACGGCTGCATCCGCGAGGGCCGTGTCCAGGGGCCGATTAGCGAGAAGTACACAGGTCTTCCTCTCCACGCCGCGGCTTCGACCCGCAGGGGCCTCTGGCTGGCTGGCCATTTCCCCGTCCAGGCGGTCCGCGTATCTGAGGCGGCCAACGAGTTCCACACCGGCGCCGTTGCTTGGAATGCATTGGGATCCAGGCCGGCCGCGGCAAACAGCTTCTTCCAGTCAAACGGCTCCGCGACGGCTGGTGTCTTGTCGAGCTCTGGTGGAATCGCCTCCAGAAAAAGCAGCCGACCCTGGGAATCCAGATAGACCAGGATCATCCCGGACTCAGTTCGACTAGGGTCATTGGGTGTGACGATGCCTGGTGTGAGTAACTGATCGGTGAAGCCGATCGGCGACATGTATTGCTGGGTCTGTCGATACCAGTACTGAACCATTGTTGGCCGGCCTGCGAAAATCTGAGGCCACTGCGCAGCGGTAGGGTGCTCGTGCTGCCCGACGTAAGTCCGGAAGTCGTTGTCGTAGCCGAACCCATGCGCCCGGTCCACTGGAGCCGCCGTGTATCCAAAGCCGCGAATCAGATCGCGAGCTTTTTCCTCCAGGACCTCTGGCGGTTTGTCGAGATTCAAATACTGCAAAGCATTCGATTGCGCGCCGCCGAAGAGGATGAACGTCATCGCCGCGATGACTCCGGCCAGGCACGGAACCGCAACGCGCAGCGAAAGGCCGGCCGTTTCCCCCGAAGCCGCCACCATCTGTGGTGACGGTGTCTCGCCCGCCGCGAGCGCCGCTGCCAACGGGTCACCGCCAGGAAGCGCCGCGGCCACGGCGAGCGCGGACGCCGGCCGGTTGCGTGGATCGGCATCGAGACAGCGCAAGATGACACGTTCCACCGCCGGATCGAGGTCCTTCACCAGCGACGTCGGGCTCGCGGGCGTAGTTTCCGTGTGCAGGCGCACCAGCTCGGCCAGCGTCGAAGCCTCGAACGCACGCTTGCCAGTAAAGACTTCGTAAAGCACGAGACCGAGCGAATAAATATCGCTGCGGGCGCTCACCTCGGTTCCGGCAAGCTGCTCTGGCGCCATGTAAGCCGGCGTGCCGTTGCGAATCTCGGCGCCTTGCATCTGATCGGCCAACCCCGCGAGTCCGAAATCGGTAATGAGCACGTGGCCACGGCCATCCAGCATGATGTTGGAGGGCTTCAGGTCGCGGTGCAGGACGCCTTTTTCGTGGGCCGCGGCCAGCCCCGCGCACAGCTTGCGCGCGATTTCGATCGCCTTGTCTTCCGGCAGCCGGCCAATGCGCCGCAGCAGGGAACCGAGGTCCTCGCCGTCCACGTACTCCATCGAAAGGTAGGGCTGGCCCTCGACATCGCCGAGATCGTAAACACGGCAGACATTGGGGTGCGAAACCTGACGCGCCACGCGAATTTCGTTGTAGAAGCGGGCGAGCGCGGTCTCGTTCTGCGATGTGGCTTCGGGAAGAAATTTCAGCGCTACCGGCTGGCTGAGTTTGAGATCATTGGCGCGGTAAACCTCCCCCATGCCGCCTCTGCCGATCAAAGCCACGATCCGATAGCGTCCGACGAGTAAAGTACCCGGGAGAAAACGGCCCTCATCGAGCGATGACGAGGTGCTGCTGACCGGACGGCTCGCCGCGTGACCAGGTGTTGATGAGATCGCCTCGGTCCGCGTGACCACGACGTCAGCCAGCAGCGATGCTCCGCAGTGCGGGCAGAAACGGCTGCTATCCTGTACGTCATCACCGCAGGACCGGCACGCGGGCATAGCTTAATACTTTAGCGCAGGCCCGCCCCATTTGCGGTCGGTAACGCGGATGACTGCCGCAGCCACGCGCCCCCTGCCCCGGTGAACGTAGATCAACCCCGGTAGCGCAGGGACACCGCGCGGTTTGCGGGGCACCTGCGGCCGTTCGGTTCTTGGGTTAACGTTTCGATTGCGTGCGGCACTTTACGGAGAGGTCGCGTGAGAAGACAGTTGCAGGCCGCGACGTACCTTTTCCATAAGGTCATGACGCCTAGTGTAAAAGCGGGCGCAGGTCCCGATATGCACGGGAGGTTCCCTCACAGCATGGCCCTTATCTACAGATGATTCCCAGTTAATCAGTACCACCCAGTCGTACGCGCGGCATCGCGCAAGTCGTTAGCAAAACCACTGAGCATCGCGCCCTCTCCTCTGCGGATCATACAACACATGTAGAATAAACATTCCCGCCTGCGCTACAGGCTGGAAACCTGATCACATGCGTAAACTCCGTTGGGGCGTTCTCGGCGTCGCCAATATCGCCGTCGTCAAAGTGATTCCCGCCATGCAGCGCGGCGAGTGGACCGAAATCGCGGCCATCGCCTCGCGCGATCTTGCCAAGGCGCAGCAGGCCGCGGGTAAGCTTGGAATTCCTAAAGCCTATGGCTCTTACGAGGAGCTGCTCGCCGACCCGGATATCGATGCCATCTACAATCCGCTGCCCAATCATCTGCATGTTCCGTGGTCCATCAAAGCGGCGGAAGCGGGCAAACACGTGCTCTGCGAAAAGCCTATCGGGCTGTCCGTCGAGGAGGCGAAACAGCTCCGCGATGTGCGCGACCGCACCGGCGTGAAGATCGGCGAAGCCTTCATGGTGCGCACGCATCCGCAGTGGCTGAAGGCGCTCGAATGGGTGCGCGGCGGCCGCATCGGCGATCTCCGCTCCATCATGGGCTTCTTCAGCTACTTCCTTACTGACCCGACTAACGTGCGCAACGTTTTCGATTGGGGTGGCGGCGGGCTGATGGATATCGGCTGCTATCCAATCTTCACCTCGCGCTTTATTTTCGGCGCCGAACCGAGCCGCGTTCTGGGACTAGTGGAACGCGACCCGGAGTTGAAGATCGACCGCCTGACATCGGCAATTCTAGACTTCCCAGCGGGTCAGTCGATTTTCACGTGCTCGACGCAACTCGTGCCTTACCAGCGCATGCAGATTTTCGGCACCAAAGGCCGCATTGAAATCGAGATCCCCTTCAATGCTCCGCCCGACTACCCCTGCCGCATTCTCCTCGACGCCAGCGGCGACCTGTTCGGGCGCGGTATTGAGACTTACGAAGCCCCGATCTGCGACCATTACACTATCCAGGGCGATCAATTCTCCCGCGCCGCGCAAGGTGTGGGCGACGTGCCCGTGCCGCTCGAATCCGCCATTGCGAACATGGCTGTGATTGACGCGGTTTTCCGTTCCGCGGAGTCAGGGAAGTGGGAAGAACCGCGGGGGTAGATATGTTTCGCGCACCTTGCCTTTTACTCTTCGCCTCCATCGCTTTCGCCGCCACGCCCTACGAAGTCACCATCGAAGGTGGCGTCGAAATGAAGACCCGCGACGGCGTCACTTTGCGCGCCGATGTCTATCGCCCGAAAGCCGACGGCAAATTCCCCGTGCTTCTTCAGCGCACGCCGTATAACAAAGGCGATGGCGAATCGGACTTCGGCAAACGTGCCGCTGCTCTTGGTTATGTCGTCATCATTCAGGATGTGCGCGGCCGCTACTCGTCCGATGGTGAGTGGTACATGTTTAAAAATGAGTCAAACGACGGGTTTGACACCGTTGAGTGGGCCGCCGCTCTACCCTACTCGAACGGCAAAGTCGGCATGTACGGCGCTTCCTATGTGGGCGCGACTCAAATGCTCGCTGCCATCGCGTCGCCGCCGCATCTCGCCGGCATTTTCCCGGTGGTCACTGCGTCGAACTATCACGATGGCTGGACCTACCAGGGCGGCGCTTTTGAGCAGTGGTTCAATGAATCCTGGACCTCTGGCCTCACCGAGGACACACTCGTCAAAAGAGTGCGCGGCGCGCGAAACACACTCAATTGGATATGGAAGCTGCCACTCACGGAGTACCCCTTTTTCGATGCGCCCAACCCTCGAAGTCTGGCGCCCTATTTTGCTGATTGGGCGCACCATCCCGATTTCGATGATTACTGGCGTCAGTGGTCGATCGAAGATCATTACGAGAAGGTCAAAGTACCGGCTTATAGCGTTGGCGGCTGGTACGACATTTTCCAGGGCGGCACCATCCGCAACTATGTGGGGCTGAAATCACGGGTGCCGGGCCAGCGCCTCATGATCGGACCTTGGTACCACGGCCCCTTCAACGGCACGGCGGGCGAACTAAGCTTCGGCCCCTCGGCGAAAGGCGATACCGATACCGACGAGCTGCGCTGGTACGATCACCTGCTGCGCGGCGTTGATAACGGCAGCGACCACGAGAAGCCTGTCAAGATTTTTGTGATGGGAAAGAATTCCTGGCGCGACGAGGACGATTGGCCGCTGGCTCGTGCGCGCTCAACTCGCTACTACCTGCACTCTGCCGGCGGCGCCAACACCCGCACCGGCGATGGCACGCTGGACAACTCTGCTCCCGCCGATGAGCGTGCCGATCGTTATACTTACGATCCAGCCAATCCCACGCCCACGCGCGGTGGCGGTCTGTGTTGCGACAACGACCACCTGGGCTCCGGCGCCTTCGACCAGCGAACTGTCGAGGAGCGCAAAGATGTGTTGGTCTATACGATGCCGGCATTTTCGAGCGAATTCGAAGTCACCGGACCCATCGCCGCCGAGCTTTATGTCAGCTCATCCGCGGTGGACACCGACTTCACCGCCAAGTTGGTTGATGTCTGGCCCAACGGTTTCGCTCAGAATCTGACCGACGGCATCCTGCGCGCGCGTTACCGCAACTCCCACGCGCATCCCGAGCTGATGAAACCCGGCGAAATCTACAGGGTCCGCATCGACATGTGGAACACCAGCAACGTTTTTCTGGCCGGCCATAAGCTGCGCGTCGAAATTTCCAGCAGCAACTTCCCGCGCTTCGACCGCAATCTCAACACGGGCCAGGATGCCGGCTCGTCCAGCAACTTCAGTAAAGCGGACAACGTCGTCTACCACGACGCGCAGCATCCCTCGGTGCTGATTTTGCCGGTGGTTCCCTGACACTCCCCCACCCTGCTTGCTTCCCGTCCCCGGCGGCGCTAAGCTCCAAATCGGGGGTTGCGTCATGAAATATGCCGCGCAGTTCCTTGCTCTTGCTTGTTTTATAATTCTGCCCGCATCGGCTCGCAGTGGCGGCGGAGCCCATGGAGGCGGTGGCGGCCACGCTGGTGGCGGCGGATTCCACGGCGCCGTTGGTGGCGGTTCCCACGGCATGACCGGCGGTTTTCATGGCGGATACGGCGGCGGCTTCGGTCGCGGGGGCGGATATGGCGGCGCCGGTCGCGGATATGGCTTCCGTAACGGCTACGGTCGCAACCGGTACGGTTTTGGCCTTCGCTACGCGCCCGGCTTCTACGGGGGTTATCCGTACTACGGGTTTTGGGGTTACGGCCTGGGTGACGGGGGTTATCCGTACTACGATTCCGGTTATTACGATCCGGGCTATGCCAACCAGGGTTACGACAACGGCTATCAGCAGCCTCCCGTCGTGATTTACCAGAATCCTCCCGCGTACGGCTATCCTCCTCCTCCGCCGGTGCATTCGGAAATTCACGAATATCCCGATGCCCCGGCCACCTCGACCATCCGTCCCGCGGGTGAGCCGCCCATCTATCTGATCGCCATCAAGGGCCAGGACAATATTCTGGCTGGCATTACTTACTGGGTCGAGGGCGACACCCTGCAATACATCAACCTGCAACACGTGCAGAAGCATGTGCCGCTCAGTTCCGTGGATCGCGCACTTACCGCCCGTCTGAACCACGAACGCAACACCGACCTGCGCCTGCCGCCTGCATAGGAGCGGACAGCTCGTTCCCACAAACGCGCACGGTGTCGCGCGCGCGAGGCGCGTTCTAGCTTCGTTTTCAACTATTTGGATCTGGCCTCCGACTTGCCCCTCCCGCCGGTCACGGAGGTTACCGCCTTGCTGCCAGATTTGCGTCTCGCTCTTCGCACATTCATCCAGAAACCCGGCTTCGCCTTGATTGCCGTCCTCACCATGGCTCTCGGCATCGGCGCCACCACGGCGATTTTCAGTGTCGCGGATGCCATTTTGTGGAAGTCCCTGCCTATGCCCGATCCCGGCCGCCTAGTCATGGTGCTGGAACGCCGCATCGAAGAGCATGGCGGCTGGATCCCTGTCTCTCCCGCCAATTTCTTGGATTGGAAAGAGCGCAGCCGCTCATTTGAGCACTTGGCCGCGTATCAGTATTCGACCGCCAACCTGGCCGCCGCCCAAGGCTACGATCCCGAGCGTAGGGAGACCTGTCTCACCGGGGAGGACTTTTTCCCGGCGCTCGGCGCCAAGCCGGAGCTAGGCCGCGTTTTCACGGCGGCGGAAAGCCAAATGGGAGCCGACCGTGAAGTCATCCTCAGCCACAAATTCTGGGTGCGCCGGTTTGCCGCCGATCGCGCCATCGTAGGCAAGTCCGTGCAAATCGACGGACGCTCCGTAAGCGTGGTGGGCGTGATGCCAGAGGGCTTCGACTTCCCTACCGCACTGGATGCCTGGATGCCCCTCGCTCTGCCGCCGCCTGTGTGGCATTTGCGCCCCGCGCCCATCCTGTTCAGCGTGGCGCGATTGAAGCCCGGTGTTCCCTTCGAGCAGGCCAGGGCCGAAATGGATGCCATCGCGCGCCAGCTCGGCCAGCAATTCCCCAAGACCAACCGAGGCTGGCGCACCACCGTGATGCCTCTCCGCGAATTCCTGATGGGCGGCAGTTTGCCTAAATTGACCTGGATGTTGCTGGGTGTGACGGGTTTTGTTCTGCTGATCGCCTGTGCCAACGTCGCTAATCTGCAACTCGCACGCGCCACCGGCCGCGTGCGTGAGATGGCCGTTCGCACGGCTCTCGGTGCAACGCGTGGCCGGCTGGTACGGCAGCTTCTGGGTGAGAGCCTGGTGCTTTCCTTTGCCGGCGCCGGCGTCGGTATCCTGTTCGCGCTCTGGGGCGTCGATTTGGTTCGCTGGGGCATTTCCGCCGAATTCGTCCAGGACGTCCCCAACTGGGATCGCATCAGTGTGGATGCGCGGGCGTTGGCGTTCACTGTGGCTGTGGCGCTAGCTAGTGGTGTCCTTGCTGGTCTGGCTCCTGCCTTCCAGGCCGCAGGGCGCGGCGGCACAGGTCTGAATGAAACCCTCAAGGAGGGCGGCAGAAGCGCCTCCGCCGGTCGCGGCCGGCTGCACGTGCGGAACGTTCTGGCAGCAGCCGACGTTGCGCTGGCGTTGGCGCTGCTGGTGGGCGCTGGCCTCATGATCAAAGGCTTAGGGCGTCTTGCGAATCGCGAACAGAATCTGCATCCCGATACGCTCCTCACCCTGCGCATGAACCTGCCTGAAACGAAATATAACGACGGCCGCAAGATCCGGCAGTTCCACGATCAACTCCTGGCGCGCGTGCAATCTCTTCCTGGCGTGGCCTCGGCCGCCATCGCCAATTCCATTCCGCACAGCGGCACCCTGACCGCCATCCGTTCGTTTACCACTCCGGAGCGTTCGCCGCATGACATAGGTGAGGACGCCCGCTGCCAGTATCAATCCGTCAGCCCCGCGTACTTTCGCACCCTGCATATCGCGCTGCGCCCCGGACGCGAGTTTGCTGCCACCGACACCGGCACCGCTCCCAGCGTTGCCATCGTCAGCCAGCGGCTGGCCGATCGCTTTTGGCCCCATGAGGATGCCATCGGCAAGCGGGTGACCGTCGGACACGAGAATTCCTTCGCACCTTGGATGACTATCGTAGGCGTGGCCGCCGACACCGTGCAGAATGCGTTCGACCGCGAGCCGCGCTTCGCAATTTATGTCCCCTATGCGCAGGAACCTATGCCCGATGTCCACCTGGCCGTACGTGCCTACGGCAATCCCAACTTACTAGTCCGCGCCGTCGAGACAGAAATACATGGTCTCGATCGCGAACTTCCTGTAGACCACGTGGAAACCCTGACTCGCTTATTGAGTGACGAATTGACCCCTCTGCGCTACATCGCCGTCGTGATGAGCTTCTTCGGAGCGCTGGCGCTCCTGCTAGCTTCGGTGGGCGTGTATGGCGTTATGTCCTGTGCTGTCTCGGAGCGCACACAGGAGATTGGTGTGCGTGTCGCGCTTGGCGCCAGCGGCCGCGATGTCCTGTCACTGGTCTTTCACCGTACCTTGGCGATCACACTCGTAGGCATTGCCGTCGGGCTCGCCGGTGCATTTGTTTTAGCCAAGGTCTTGGCGGGCGTAGTCTTTGGCGTTTCCGTGACCGACGCCGCCACTTTCGCCTGGAGCGCTGTCCTTCTCGCTGCAGTTGCCATTCTGGCCAGCTACATCCCCGCGCGCCGCGCCACGCGCGTAGATCCCATCAGTGCGCTGCGTTATGAATGAGCCGGAACGCTATTCCACCCTCGGCTTGGATAGTGGATGTAGCGCAGGGACGCGCGCCGTTTGCGAGTACCTGCGGCCCTTCGGGTTCGTCACACCGGAAAAGCCGCGGGTCTCCCGCACACTACGCGTTAGCTCCGCGCTACAGGAATGGGTGGTTCATTCGGAACACTCGACTCAGGGCCATTCCACCACTTAGATGACTTTGATAGAATAGCTCCCCGAGAGAGGACCTCCCCTATGGCCAAAAAAATCGATCCATTAAACAAGAAACAGTATGGCGCCGTATCTACTTTTCTAACCGTCACCGATATGAAGGCGGCGATCACCTTCTACCAAAAAGCCTTCGGCTTTGAAAAGCGAGCCGTTATGCCCGGGCCCGATGGCAAGCCCATGCACGCGGAACTAGTTCTTCGAGGAACCGTAATCATGTTGGGTCCGGAGAATCTGGAACGAGGAGCCCGCGGCGCAAAGACCATGGGCGGTTCACCCGCCACCTTGTATATCTACGCCGAGAATGCGGACAAGGTCACTGCCAAGGCCATCAAACTGGGTGCCACCGCCCAGGGGCCTGTATCCGACATGTTCTGGGGCGACCGCTGCGGCACCATCATCGATCCCGAAGGGTACATGTGGATGATCGCCACCCACAAAGCCGAGCCCACCCCCGCGGAAATGAAGAAGGCCATGGCCGCGATGGCGAACACTCAGGCCACCGCCACCACAGCGTAGAACGTAACCCATGTAGGGGCGAGGCACCGCCTCGCCCTGTGCCTACGCTTTCCGGCCACGCTACCTATCGCCGCGGCCCGAAGTTGGTTGACAAGTAATCGAGGAAGCTTTCCCGAAGATCAGGTCTTACCTGCGCCCCCCATCCGCTCATTTTGTTGAGCTCTCGGTCCCACTGTGCGCGTGTGAGCCTTTGCTGGCGGATGACATCGTCTTCGTGGCACGTGAAGCAGGCGTTTTTGAAAGCCGTCGAAGGCTCAGGCGCCGGCGGGCGCGAAGGCGCCGAAGCAGCCGCGCCCGAACGCACGTCGATTCCGACTCGCGATACGACGTTCCAGCCGTAGCCCGAGGGGTTCCACTCCTGCGCCAAGGGTTGCACCGCTCCGCTAACATCGCGCGCGCGTGACATCACCGTGTAATATGCTTCACGCGCCGGAGCCCAACTATACTCCCATTGCCTCCAGCCGAACTGCGTTTGCTGATCGCGATACAAAGAAGCTGAGTTCCACGTTCTGCCGTTGTCTACCGACACCTGCACTTCCGTCACCGGGCCCATGTCGCCGCTCCAGGCGGCTCCCTTTACCGTAATCGGCGTTTCCGGCGGCACCACGACTCCGTCCACGGGCGAAGTAATCACGGACTTCACTTGCAGGCTGGTCACCGGCGCCATCTGATCCGGCGTCAGCGTTGTGCCCGGCGCCACTGGATGATCGGGCTTCCGATAAGCAATCTTCATCCAGAACCCATCCCATTCTTTGTTCAGCACGGTGATGGATGTCAGCCATTTCACCCAGGAATCGCTGGCCCAGCCCGGCGCCACTACACGTAGCGGGAATCCATGCTTCACTGGGAGCGCCTGGCCGTTCATCTCATAGGCGAGCAGCGTATTCGGATCGAGCGCCTTCTTTACCGTGATCGAGCGCCGGAAATCCTGCATGGTGCCGAGCGGTTCATCGGCCCCGTCAAACAAAACTGCTACTGCCGACGGTTTGACTCCCGCGCGCTTCAGAACGTCCGCCAGCCGCACACCCCGCCAGCGGCCATTGCCGACGCTGCCCGAAATCCACTGTAGGCCGGGAACCATCGGATCATAGAGTCCGCGCCCGTTGCCGGCGCACTCGGCTACCGCGACCATCTCAATCGGGGGCAGGCTGCGTAATTCGTCCATCGTCAGCGTCAGTGCCGTGGCCACCTCGCCATCCACCTGCAACCGCCAGTCGCCAAGATTGACGGTGGGGACGTAAACATGGGTGCGGACAAAGAAATGCTCCACCGGCGTGATGTAATCCGAGAATCCCGACAACGGCATCTCCAGATCCTCAGGGCGCGTGGAGCGAACGATCATCCCTTCCTTGGGACGATCTTGAGCGGCGAGCAGTCCGCCGGCAGCGAGAGCAAAGAAACGCCGGCGTGAGTGGGTCATGCCCTTCCTTGGGACTCCCATTTTTATTCCTGGTCTGGGTATTCTACACCCAACCGGCGCGCTCGACGCCAGATCACAAGGGCGTCAGCTAGAACGAGTTTACTTCTTCACCCGCTCGTCTTTTTCCACTTTTCCGTCGCGGATGTGGATGACGCGGTCGGCGTGCAGCGCAATGTCGTGCTCGTGGGTCACCAGCACGATCGTGTTTCCCTGCTCGTGTCTCCGAGCAAAGTTGAGCGATAGTTGTGTTTCGCAGGCGCAGCATGCAAGTAGGCCAGTCGCGGTGCGAGCAGGGTCGAGAACCCCAAAGCATGACGGGGTGTAATAAGCCCCTGCAGCCAGTGCCAGACTAATCCGCGCTCACTCTTGCCGCAGTGTGGTCATGGGATCTACCCTCGTGGCACGCCGAGCGGGAATGTATCCGGCAAGCAGGGCCACGGCCGAGAGAACACCAGCTGCCAAAACCATCGTCGTTGCGTCGCGTGGCGCGAGACCGTACAACATTTGTTGAAGTACTCGCGTGGCGGCCAGCGAAATCAAGATTCCAGCAACCAAACCTCCAGCCAGCACTGCGATGAGGTCTCGCATAACGAGGGCCAAAATAGAGGCCGGCTCCGCCCCTAGTGCCATTCGCACGCCGAATTCTTTTTGCCGCTGCGTCACCAAATAGCTAAACGTGCCATACAGGCCGATCATCGCCAGTATTAGAGCCAGCGCGCCAAAGAAACCCGAAAGAAGCGCCAATAAGCGCTCCTGAGCTAACGAATCGTTCACTTGATCGGCCAGCGTGTGGAACTCGAGAGGAATGGCACGATTCACTTCGGCGACCGCGGCAAGAACTGGTACAGTCAGTCGCGACGGTGGTATCGCCGTACGCAACTCCAGAGTGTCGCGATCTTCCAGCTCGGATAGATAGTTAAGAGGCAAAAAAGCCGTGGCGCGGTCTTCCTCGCGGAGCGAAAAATATTTGAAGTCTTCTATCAATCCCACAACCTCGACTGGTTGAGCCGTCGGCGCACCTTCTAAATACGCCCTGCCGATCGGGTTCAAGCCAGGAAAGAACCGGCGCGCAAAAGTCTGATTGATGATAGCCACATGCGAACTTCCCATATCAGCGCGGGTGAAATTACGCCCAGCTAGTAATCGCATTCGCAGCGTTGGCAAATAGCCCGGCGAGATGGAGTCTGTGTAGACCCAGAACTTGCTGTCGTCCTCCGACTCCGACCACCCGGCAGAGTCTTTAAGAACGATCGACGGTTTCGTCCATTCGGTGTGAACGCTGTTGTTCACGCCCAAGCTACCGGAGATCGGGGTGATCATCGAACAGCCGACCGAAAGAACGCCAGGCAACGCGCTCAGGCGGCTTTCGATCGCCTCGTAGGTGGCGGCCTGCCGGTCTACGGGTATTTTTGCCGTCCGCAAGTCAGTTTGCACGAGCAGGACATTGTTGCGGTCGAAACCGATGTCAAGCGTCACCAGCTTCACGAAACTTCTCAGCAGAAGGCCGGCAGCCACCAGGAGAACGAGTGAGAGTGCCACTTGTGAACCAACGATCCACTTGCGCACGTGAAAATGCAGCGATCGCCCGGCTTCCCCAGACTGGCTACCCCTCATCGCGGAACTCAGGGAAACCCGCGTCGAGCGCAGAGCAGGGAGCAGGCCGAAGAGAAGAGGGGTGAGCCCAGCGCCCGCAAGAACGAATCCAAGCATGCGCGTGTCGAGGGATAAATCGAGGAAGACCGAATTCTGTGCTGTCGAGATGCTGCGCGCCAGCAAAGCTGCTGTCCAGCGCGCGAGAAGGGCGCCGAGCAGTGCGCCACCTGACGAAAGCAGAACGCATTCAGTCAAGAGTTGGCGAATCAGACGCGTGTGACTGGCCCCCAGTGCCTGCCGCACCGCGAACTCTTTATCGCGTGTTACGGCGCGAGCCAGCGTCATGCTCCCGAGGTTGGCACAGGCGATAAGCAGCACGAGGCCGACTACAATCATCATGATCTGAAGCGGCTGGCTGAATTGGTTCCGTAAACGAGAAATGCCAGACGCAGCGGGAATTGCCGTCAATGCTATCTTCGACAAATACTGGCGTTCTTCTGCTGAGGCGTCCTGCGGTATGAAGATCCTGGGCGAAATGGTTTTAAGCCGCGAGGTTAGCTCAGCCCTGCTCATCTTCGGATGGATGCGACCTCCTACGTTCAGCCACAAGAAGTTGCCATCGTCCAACCGGGGCTTTTTTCCGTCGAAGATCGCTGTAGCGCAGATGGGCAGCGCCAAGTCGAACTTCTCACCCACTTCCATGCCGAAAAAGCCGCGTGGCGCAACGCCGATCACTTCAAAGGCCCGGCTGCGGAGAGAAAGTGTGCTGCCGATGGCGCTCATCGCCTCGCCGAAGTGATCCTGCCAGAAACCATAGCTGAGTACGGCCACGGCTGGGCAGCCGCGCCGGTCATCCGAATCGGAAATCAAGCGTCCTGCAGCCGCGTCGAGGCCCATGGCTCTGAAAAATCCGCCACTGACCCAGACTCCATTGGCAGGACGCATCGTCCCGCCTTGGGTGAGATCCAACTCATCCTTGTTGCTCCAGGCGAACGCCGCGGCGAAAACGTCTTGATGGTCACGCACTTGCTCCCACACCGGATTGGCAAAGGTGCTCGACTTATCGCTCCAATCCGGGGCGCGGTATTCGAGCTGCATCAACTCCTGAGGCCGCTCGACCGGCAGATATTTCAAAATTACGGCGTCCACCAGGCTGAAGATGGCAACGTTGGCGCCGACTCCCAAGGCCAACGACAAGATCGCGACCGCGGCAAAGCCAGGGCTGTTCTTCAGAGTGCGGAGAGCGTAGTGAACATCCAGCGTCAGTGTGTCGAGCCAGTGTGGCACCATTCAATACCTCTCTGGGTATTCAGGCAATTTTTGCACCGAGCAGCAGCAGAGGTCAATCAACGCCAAGGGACCATCCTACGCCATTTATTTGCCATTTCCGGGACCAAAGCCGGACTTTGAATTAAGCCTGGGTGGAAGCCCAGTTGTGGGGTAGAAGGACGTTCAGCCGGGTGATGGGGTGTTGCGGCGATGCGAGACAGAACATCTTTGAGCTAGGCGAAGGGATCGACACCAACGCGCTGACAAGAGGCCTTAGCCGCGCGCGTTCGCAAGTACTCCAAGGCCTGCATGGACTCCGGCCAGAGTGGCTCGCCGCCAGCTGTGGTGATCTCTGAATCCTTGCAAGCAAAGTCGCACGGTCTTACTTCTTGACCCGCTCGTCTTTTTCCACTTTTCCGTCGCGGATATGGATGACGCGGTCGGCGTGCTGCGCAATGTCGTGCTCGTGGGTCACCAGCACGATCGTATTTCCCTGCTCGTGCAGCCGCGCGAACAGCGCCATGATCTCGTTGCCCGTGGCGGTGTCGAGGTTGCCCGTGGGTTCGTCGGCCAGCAGAATGGAAGGATTGTTCACCAGTGCCCGCGCTACCGCTACGCGCTGCCGCTGGCCTCCGGAAAGTTCGTTGGGTTTGTGATGCATGCGCGGCGTCAGGTCCACTTGCTCGATCGCCTTCTTCGCCCGCACCAGTCGCGCCTCAGCGCTCATACCGCTATATATCAGCGGCAGCTCGACATTGTGCAGCGAGGTCGCGCGCGGCAGCAGGTTGAAGGTCTGAAACACGAAGCCGATTTCTTTGTTCCGGATCCGCGCCAGCTCGTCGTCATTCATCTCGCTGACCAGCCGCCCGTTGATGTAGTACTGTCCGCGCGTCGGCGTATCCAGGCAACCAATCAGGTTCATCAGCGTCGATTTGCCCGATCCCGACGGCCCCATGATCGCCACGTACTCGCCGCGCCGGATCTCGATATCCACGCCCGACACCGCGTGAATCTCCTGATCGCCCATGATGTACGTCTTCCAGAGGTCGTACGTCCGGATGACAATGCCATCTCTCTTCAACTCTTCGCCGCGTTCGATCAGCGCATCCGCCGCTTGTGCCATTCGTGGTTCTTTCGGTTATGCCTCTGTTTTGACTGGAGCTTTGTTGTCGACCTTCACGGACGCATCCGGGCGGATGGTGCGGATCACCTGGTAGCTGCCGGTGACAATCTCGTCGCCTTCCTTGAGGCCGTTCAACACTTCGATGTCCGTGGCGCCCGTGATCCCCGTCTCCACTTTGCGGAACTGCGCTTTGTTGGCCGAAACCACGAACACACCCTGAATTTCTTCCTTGCGAGCTTTTTCAGCGGCCGGATCGAACTTGGCCGCCTGCACCACCACGCCGCTCTTCGGCTTGGGCTCGAGGTCGCCCTTCTGGCGGATGGTCAACGCTTGGATCGGAATCGTCAGCGTGTGCTGCCGCGTGGCGGTCGTGATCTTGGCCGTGCAGGAGAGGCCCGGCCGTATGTCCTCCGGCGGATTATCCAGCGCCACCACAACCTTGAAATCCTTGGCTTCCTGGCTCGAGGTTGTGCTTTGCGACGCCGCCACGCCTGTCGAGCGGATGATGGCCGTGTCACCGATCTCGATCACGTGCCCTTTGAACGTCTTGTTGGGAATCGCGTCGATCGTGACGTCCGCCTGTTGCTCCAACTTCACGCTGACGATATCGGTCTCATCCACCTTTACTTCCGCCGTGATGATCGACATATCCGCGATCGTCATGATGGTAGTGCCTGGCAGGTTGGGAAGGCCTGGAATGACCGTTTCGCCTACGCGCACCGGAAGATTCGTCACTACGCCGGCCAGCGGCGCAAAGGAGTCGTACTTCTTCAGGACGTCCGCCGCGCGCGTAACCGTCGCCCGAACCTGCGTCACATGCCTTTGTGCGGAATAGAGCTGCGAATTCGTCTGCTCCCTCTGGGCCCTCGCCTGTACCAGCTTTGCCTGGGCTTCATTTAAGGAAGCCACCGCCGATTGATACGTGGCCTGGCGCGTATCGTAATCCTGCTTCGGGATGAGCTTGTTCTTGTACAGCTCCTCGCTGCGCTTCATGTCCAGCGACGCGTGCTCCAGATCCGCTTTTGCCCGGTCGACGCCCGCCTGCATGGTCACCAGGTTATCGTCGCTGGCCTTGAGCCCTTCCTCGGTCGCGGCCGCGTCCGCCTCAGCTGAAGACAGCGACGCCTGCTGGGCGTTCACATCAGCCTCCGGCTGCGTGTTCTCGATCCTGGCGAGCAATTGCCCCTTCTGCACGTGTTGCCCTTCGATGACTGGAATCTCAGTCAACTGGCCGGTGGCGTTCGCGCCGATATTGATGTATTTGCGCGGTTTGATTTCGCCTGACGCCGTCACGAGGCTGGTCAGATCCTGTCTCACGACGCGCCCGGTTTCCACTGTGACAATTCCACGATGGCTGTAGCGGACTCCCGCGAAGACGGCAATCGAGCCCCCCACCAATACAACTACGGCGATGACTACTTTCCACTTGCGCTTCACTGTTGGATTGCTCCCTTCGGATTAGACGCAGTAATGGGGGCAGTTGTTCACAGATAAATATGGTATCACGCGAAACACGCTAAACCCGGGTACTACATTGATGCTATTGAGGTACCAGGTTATGTCGCGGGCCAGCCCCTACTTATGTGTCAACCAGATGACGCTGGCTGGTTGCCTACTGTCGCAAGCCATGGAATCGGTGACTCCGGAGGCGATCTCCGCGCATGCGTTTTCGGTCGCCGTTCGTTGCGCTTGAGCCTCGGTTGACGCCGCCGCCACCCGGCACGCCTGCCGCCCCTGGAATACCACACACACCTCACACTTGTACCGATTGTTGCCCATGGTCGTGTAGACCAGGACGATCAGCACCACCACCACAAATGCAATCCCGAGAATGACTGTTTTCTTCACGCGTCAGTCCCCCGCCACCAGCGTCCGGCCCGCGTGAGTCGTGAAGAAGTTTCCCATCCGCCGGAATTTCTTGTAGCGTTGCTCCACCAGCTCTTCGCCGGACAGCCTGCTCAGTTCGTCTAAAGAATCGTGGATCTTCTTGCGCACCAGTTCCGCCGCCCCGTCCGCATTTTCATGCGCTCCGCCGGGCGGCTCGGGGATGATTCCATCGATCAGACCTAGTTGAAGCAGATCTTCGGGCGTCAGTCGCAGCGCCGCTGCCGCCAGTTCCGCCTTGGCTGAATCGCGCCAGATGATGGCGGCGCAGCTCTCCGGCGAAATGACGCTGTAGACCGAGTTTTCCATCATGAAGACCTGGTTACCGACTCCCAACGCCAAGGCCCCGCCCGATCCGCCTTCACCGATGCAGACAGCAATTACCGGTACAGCGAGCCGCGCCATCTCCCGCAAGTTGTAGGCGATCGCCTCGGCCTGCCCGCGCTCCTCGGCATCGATTCCCGGGTAGGCCCCCGGCGTATCCAGAAACGTAATCACCGGCCGCGAGAACTTGGCCGCTATCTGCATCACGCGAATAGCTTTGCGATAGCCTTCCGGTTTTGGCATGCCAAAGTTACGATGCAGTTTCTGTTTTGTATCCCGGCCCTTCTGCTCACCCACCAGCATGACCGGCCGGCCCTCAAAAAATCCCATTCCACACACCACCGCCGGATCGTCAGCAAACAGGCGATCCCCATGAATCTCTTGGAAATCGGTGATCAGCCGCTCGATGTAGTCAAGCGTGTGCGGCCGTTTCGCATGCCGCGCCAGCAACACGCGCTGCCAAGCCAGGTTCGGCTGTTCCGGCGGCGTTTGCTCTGGCGGTTCAGGATGATCCATGGGCAACTAGATTCTACCTCATGCCAGGTTGGGGCAGCCTAGACATCATGATGCCTTTTGGCAAGCATCATGATGTATATCAGAACAGGAACTTCAGACCCAACTGCAGAATGCGCGGGTTGTGCGCACCGCCGGGCCGCATAAAGTTGTTGTTGGCCAGACAGCTCGGATCGCCCGCTGTGAAATTCGTCCCGGTGAAACAGCTCGTCCCGCTGTTGATGCCGTTCCACTGCGTGTGGTTGAAGACGTTGAATCCCTCGGCACGGAACTCGAAGGATCTGTTTTCGGTGATGGCGAAGTGTTTGAACAACCCCATGTCGAACTGCGTGCGCTGCGGATTGTTGAGAAAGTTGCGTCCAGCGGTGCCAAACGTCAGACCCTGTGGCGCGGTAAATGCCGCAGGATTGTACAACAGCGGCCCATAGACGCCCGGGACGTTTTGCAACGACGATGGGACGGCGTAGGGATTGCCGACCGGATCGAGAAATGAGCCGGCTCCCGTTCCGTTCCCCACCCCGGCGTTGAAAAGCCCGTCACCAACGCTGAACGGAGTGCCGGTCTGGAAAGTCGTTAGCCCGGAGAACTGCCACCCCCCGAGCAGCTTGTGCGAAAGGCCGCCGTGCGCGAACAACGGTAGGTCGTAAACATAGCCGAGGTTCAGAATCTGACGCTGATCGAAATTAGAGCTGGCCCGGGTTCGCGCCAGATTGTAGGAATCGACAAAGTTCCCGTCGTAACGATCGGAAGAGTCATCGAGAGAGTGGCTCCAGGTGTAGGCCAGGTCGAGGCTGAGGCTGCCCATGTGGCGGCGCGCCGACACCTGCATGGAGTTGTAAATGGAATTGGCTTGCGGCTCGAGCGAAGTAATCGAGCCGAATCCGCGGTACGGCCGATAAGGATCGGGAGTGGACCCACAGGCCACGCCGAACTGGATGCCCGCGGCCCCGCTGGGAGTCACGCCATTAACTGTGCCATTGTTGCAATCTGCCTGCGTCATGGCTTGACCCGCCGGATAGGGATTCTGCGACGCGGTGATCGGGACCAACTGGTTGATGTCGCGTTGCAGGAATAAATGAGTCCCCTTGCTGCCGACGTAGGCGACGGTCACCACGGTATCGCGCACCACTTCACGCTGCAAGCTCAGGTTCCACTGCTGGACATATGGCCAACGTGCCTGTGTCGGAATCGAGGTAGGTCCGAGGGGGAACGCGACGCCTCCACCGCCTATGCTGGTGTAGCCAACGATGTCGTATGCCGTAGAGGACAAGACCAATGGAGGAGTGCCTTCGAGCGACTCAGTGTTGCCCTCGTTACCGTTGGCATGCTCGAAGAAAAGTCCATAGCCGCCACGAATGGAAGTTTTGCCGTCCCCAAATAGATCGTAGGCGAAGCCGACGCGCGGCGCGGGGTTGAACAAATGGCCCTTCATGCAGCCCGGAGGTGCGCCGTGGGCCCCGCACTCCACCAATCCTGTATAAGGGTTACCCGAGTTTGGGATGATGGCGCCTGTTTGGCCCGTGACCGAGCCGGTGACGTCAATCTGAGGTGCGCCCGAAAGCGAATAAGCGCCCGGCTCCCAGTTATATTCCTGCTGGTATTTGTCCCGGTAAGTGCCGAACAGGCTAAGGCGCACCCCCAGGTTTAGAGTGAGCCGCTTGCTGATGTGCCAGTCATCTTGCAGATAGGGCTCGACAATCTTGTAGCGGTTGTAATACTTCACTTTCGAGTTGGTTTGCGAGTAGGACTGAATCTGGCCCGTCAGCATGTCCGCGAAAGCATTGCCAGTGCTCACCGGCGAAGTGTTGTCAAAGTTCAAGTTGCCTTGAACATACGGGCTATTGTCTTCATTCTTTTCCGCGGCCGCAACATAGACGCCCGCGTAAAGATTGTGCCCGCCGATAATTTTGCTCAACTGGTCTTTGAAGGTGTACGTCGGGTTCGCATTGTTCCAGGGGAAGTATCCGGTATCGAGTGAGAATCCGCCGGTATCATAGTTGATTCCGCCAGTGACGCTCACCGCCGGCAGCAGCCCGCCGAAGCCGTTGTTATACAAACCCGTCATCGTCATGGTCGAGGGGCGCTGCGTGGGGCCAATCGCGTTAAGAAAGATGTGATCGGTGGTGTAGCTGAAGGTGAATTCGTTCAGCGTGGTGGGTGAGATATTGGTGGCCAGGCTGAGTACCGCACTGACGCCGGGACCCACGAATGAGGTTTGGATCGTCGGAAACGAAGCGCCGGCGCCCCACAGTGGAGTCGGAGTAATGGTGTTCCAGGAATCGTGAATGATTCGGCCGAACAGGCGCCAGTTGTCAGTGAAGTTCTCGTCCACCCGAGCCAGTTCCTCGCGCCAGTGCGTTGGCGTAGCTGGAGAGGCGCTGTAGTAATTGTCCGGTAAGTTGGGCAGCGGCATTAGCGTCAGTAGAGCCGCCGCGTTGGGATCCACCGGAACTGTGTTGTTCGAAAAGTAAGAACCGGTTACCGGATTAACAGGACAATCCGGAAAGCCCGTTTTGTTGACAAGCGAGCCCGCCGCTGGACAGACATCGGAGAAATTCCCCTGGCGCTCGGCCGCCGAAGGAATCTGCTGGGGACCGAAAACATTGCCGGGCACGATCTCGCGGCGCCACTCTTCGGACCAGAAGAAGAATGTTTTCTCTTTCCTCGTGTTGTAAATACCAGGGATAAAAACCGGGCCGCCGATCGTGTAGCCGAAGTCATTCTTTTTATATTCCGGCACGGTCGTCTGGAAGAAGTTCCGGGCGTTGAAATCGTCATTGCGGACAAACTCGAACAGGTCGCCATGGAACTCCTTGGTCCCCGATTTGGTCACCGTCTCAACCGTGCCCGACCCGTTGCGGCCGTATTGCGCGCCGTAGTTGGAGGTGAGCACCTTGACTTCGGCGATCGCATCAACGTTGGGATAGACGTTTAGCGTGTCGTTGCTGCCGTTATCCATGTTGTCGCCGCCGTCGATTTCCCAGTTGTTATACTCAACCCGGCCCCCGTTGATGCTGTACGACACGTTTCCATTGACGCCCACCACTCCCTCGTCCTGGCCGGTTTGGTTGCTGACGCCGGGAATCAGGTTCACCAGTTGTGTGAAGTTGCGCCCGTTGAGGACAATCTGGCTGATCTCCTTGCCCGTGACCACGCCTGAGATTTCCGAGGATTGCGTCTCCACCTGAGCCACGCCTTCGCCGGCGACTGTGACCTCCGTAGCCAGCTCGCCGATCTGTAGAGTGGCGTCCGCCCGGGCCTTTTGCGCCACACGCAGAACGATCCCGTTAGCCCCAAAGCGCTCGAAACCTTTCGCGGCGATTTGCAGGTCATAAATGCCGGGCGGCAAACCCGCCACCAGATAATCTCCTCCGGCATTGGTGGTGACTTTGCGCGTCACCCCCTGCGCGACACTGGTGACCGTGACCTCGGCGCCGGGAATGACCGCACCAGTGTGATCTCTAACCGTGCCGGTAATCGAGCCGGTTTCCTGTGCCTGGAGAACGGTCGCCATCACCAGGAATGACCCAAGCAAGATCGAGCAGAAATGTCTCATCGGTTGTCCTCGCGTTAGCTGTCTGGGCGACTTCGGAAAAACTTCCACCTGCACCCCGCCCAAAACGTGGCAGCTAGTATACACCGGGTTGTGCGCGGTTGCGGAAGCACGAATGACCGCTAGACATCATGATGCCTCCATGCTAGCATCATGATGTGCGAACCACCTTGACCCTTGACGAAGACGTCCGCGCCAAGCTCGAAGCGGAGATGCGTAGGACAGGCCGATCCTTCAAAGATACGGTGAACGAGACTCTGCGCATCGGGTTGACCGCGAGCCGTCCGCAACCCACGAAGCCTTTTAAGATTCAGGCTAGGGATCTTGGTGCAAGGCCGGGTTTCAACTTCGACAACATAGAGGAGCTGCTGGACCAAATCGAGGGTCCTATGCGTCGATGATTCTGGTCGATGCGAACGTCTTGATCTACGCCTACCACCCGAGCGCTGACCAACATCAACGCTCGAAAGAATGGCTAGAGGGAGCTCTCGAGTCGGGTGAGAGACTCGGCCTGGCATGGATAACAGTATTGGCCTTTCTGCGAGTCACAACCAGTCCGAAGCCGTTCTCCTTACCGTTGACCTCGGAGGAAGCCAGCGCGACAGTCACCGCATGGCTTAGTCGTCCAGCCGTCTCCGTGCTATCACCAACAGAGCGCCACTGGCTGATCCTTAGCCGCGTCCTGGCCGATAGCCAATGCCGCGGCCCGCTCGTCATGGATGCACACCTCGCCGCACTGGCTATTGAGCACGGCGCTACACTTTGCACAACGGATCGCGATTTCACGCGCTTCAAGGGCCTGCGGTTGTTGAACCCGCTCGAGTAAACGCCCGCAGAAAGGTTTCCCGGAAACCTTCCGCATCCGCGCTGAGAGCCACACTGGCATTCGGTGGATATCCCGCCATTTCAGCGGTTCTGCCTTCCTCCGGCGGCGTTTGCCTGACATCGACCGCCAGCTGACTCTCGTGGACCACCGCCGGCTCGATCATGGCCACCGCCGCCAACGGGTCCCAGGCGTAGTAGATCCCTTCCCGGATCTCGTTGCGGTGTTGCTTCAGGATCTCGGTGACATATTCACCAAGCGGTGTGCGTGCTTTAGAGCGAAATGCCTTCAGAAGGGCCGAGTCGATGTGGACCTGGTTGGTCGCATCCAGCGGAACCAACTGGATTTTCGCACCGGACGTAAATACCGCCTTCGCCGCCACCGGATCGACATAGAAGTTCCATTCCGCCGTTTTGTTATCGGTTTGGAAGTAGCCGCCGTCGCCAAGATTGCCAGGCGTGTAAATCGCTCCGCCCATGATCGACACCTCGACGTTCCGTAAGCCCTCCGGCGTCTGCTCGAGTGCCTCGGCGAGATTGGTGAGTGGCCCGAGCGCCAAAATGCGGAGCGGCCGGCTGCGCTCACGCAACCTCGCTGCCAGATAGTCCGCCGCGGACTGCTTCTGCGGCGTGTGTCGCGCTGCGCGAGGTCCCAACGCTGCATCAGCGCCTTTACGCCAGACTTCCGGAAACGCCGCGTGACCGTGCAGCGGTGTCTCCCGCCCCAGGTACACCGGAACGTCTTCATGCCCGCCGAGTTCCAGCAGGCGTAGCACATTCTCCGCCCCCGGCCGCACATGCGCCAGGCCGTTGGCAATGGTCACAGCTTCGATGCGTACGTCGCGCCGGGCCAGCAGAAACGCGATGGCCATCAGGTCATCGCCTCCGCAATCGGTATCGATGACGATGGGCGCCAGATCCGCAGCAGACAAAGTGGCAGCGATTGCCACGGCCGCTAAGCCGATTTTCAATTGGCCAGCACCTCGATGGCTTCCGCTCCGCACAGCTTTTCGATCTCGGAGCGAAACTCGCGGTCAGGCCGGACTTTGGTGGGAACGTCGAGGATCACGGTGAAATCGCGCGGCGATTCCAGGCGCAAACGCACCTGCGTATCACCCGTTTTGCGGCTAAACAATTCGTTCAACTGCGCGGCGCGGTCCCCGCCGTTCTTTCCGATCCAAACACGAATCGAAATCAGTGACGGCAGCGGGATGCGCGCCACCTCCAGGGGCACGATGTCTTGAACGGAAATCTTAGGAGGCGCATTCTCCTCCGGCAGGACCAGGCCGCGCACGAGTACCGCCTGATCCTCCACTACTGACGCTGCGAGCCGGTCGAAGTTCGTCGTGAACAGCAGAGCGTCTACGGCGCCCTCGCGGTCTTCCAGAACCATCGAGACCCAGGGCTTGCCTTCCCGGTTGCGTTTCTTTTGGATGCCGGTGATAACGCCGCAGAGCGCCACCTCCACTCCCTTTTCGAGGCCCTCCAGATTGCCGCTCGCATGCGTGGCCAGCTCGCGCACCTTATCCTCGTATTGATCGAGCGGGTGGCCCGTCACGTAGAAGCCCAGCATTTCCTTCTCACCGGAGAGCTTCTCGTGCAACGTCGACTCCGGCACATTCGGTAACGGTTTCTCCGTGTGCGTTTCATCGCCGCCAAACGCATCGCCGAACAAGCCCTCCTGCCCCGACTCGCGCGCCCGTTGCGCGCCTTGGCCTGCCTCCATCGCTCCTTCCACCGCCGCCATCAACTGCGCGCGATGGCCTTCGAACGAGTCCATCGCTCCCGCGCGAATCAAACTCTCGATCATCCGCCGGTTGATCGACGCTAGATCGACCATCTCGCAGAGTTGGTAGATCGACCGAAACGGTCCCGCCTGCTCCCGCGCCGCGCGGATCGCTTCCACCGCCGACGGCCCCAGGTTTTTCACCGCGCCCAGCCCGAAGCGGATGGCGTCGCCCACCGGCGTGAAATTCCAATCGCTCGAATTGACATCTGGCGCGAGTACCGTGATGCGCATTTCGCGGCACTCGTTGATGTACTTCGCGATTTTCGCCGGGTTCCCGGTTTCCGAAGTCAGCAGCGCCGCCATAAAGTCCACCGGATAGTGAGCTTTAAGATACGCCGTCACGAACGCCAGGAACGCATATGCGGCCGAGTGCGACTTGTTGAAGCCGTATCCCGCGAACTGCTCCATTAGATCGAAAATCTTCTCGATCTTGCGCTGCGGGAAGTTGCGTTCCAGCCCACCCTTGATGAAGCGCTCGCGCTGCGCCGCCATCTCCTCGGCTTTCTTCTTGCCCATGGCGCGCCGCAGAATGTCGGCTTCGCCCAGCGAATAGCCTGCCAGGCGGCTCGATATCTGCATCACCTGCTCCTGATACAGAATCACGCCGTAGGTTTCTTCGAGAATCGGCCGCAACTCGGGAAGATCGTAGGTAACTGGCTTGCGCCCGTGCTTCCGCTCGATGAAATCGTCGAGCATCCCACCTTTCATGGGTCCCGGACGATAGAGCGCGTTCAGCGCCGTCAGGTCCTCGATGCGCGTCGGTTTGTAGCGCATCAGGACATCGCGCATACCTGGAGATTCGAACTGGAACACGCCGCTGGTGAATCCCTTTGAAAAGATTTCGTACGCCTTCGGATCTTCGAGTGGCAGGTCTTCGAGCACCAGCTTAACGCCGTGCCGCTTCTCGATGAGTTTCAGCGCATCGTCGATCAGCGTCAGCGTTGTCAGCCCCAGAAAATCCATCTTCAACAGAGACAGTTTTTCCAGGCCGTTCATGTCGTACTGCGTGACAATTTCGTCTTTGTTCGTCTTGTACAGCGGAACAAGATTTTTCAGCGGCTCGGGCGAAATCACCACGCCCGCCGCATGCACGGAGCAGTTTCGAGCCAAGCCTTCCAGCCGCCGCGCGACCTTCAGAATATCCGCCACGCGCTGATCTTTCCCCGCCAGCTCGTCGAACCCGGGCTCGGTCTTGATGGCGTCGTCGAGCGAAATATTCAGCACGTTGGGCACGAGCTTCGTGATACGGTCCACGTCCGCGAAGCTCATATCCAGCACGCGTCCCACGTCCTTGATCGCCGCCCGCGCCTGCAGCGTGTTGAACGTGATGATCTGCGCTACCTGGTCGCGCCCGTATTTCTCGGTGACGTATTGGATCACTTCGCCGCGCCGGTTCATGCAGAAGTCGATATCGATATCCGGCATGCTGATGCGCTCCGGATTCAGGAAGCGCTCGAACAGCAGCCCGTACTCCAGCGGATCGATATCGGTGATCTCCATGGCGTAGCTCACCAGACTCCCCGCCGCCGAGCCGCGCCCCGGCCCCACGGGAATCGAGCGCGATTTCGCGAAGCGGATGAAATCCCAGACGATGAGGAAGTAGCCGGAGAACTTCATCTGCTGGATCATTTTGATCTCGCGATCCAGGCGCTCGGTATACTCGGCCGGATCGTGCTTCAGCCGTCCCTGCGCGCGCAGCGCTTCGAGCCGCGGTCTCCGCTTCTCGAATCCTTGCCGCGCCACGAATTCAAAATAGGTGTCGGTCGAGTGTTCGGCGGGAACATCGAAGCGCGGGAACGGCTCCTTGATCTTCTCCAGCTTCACCTGGCAGCGTTGCGCAATCTCCCAGGTCCGGTCGAGCGATTCCTCCAGCTCGCCGAAGAGCTGCATCATCTCGGCGCGCGACTTCAGATAGAAATCCGGATGTTCCCAGTGCATCCGCGCCGGATCGGACATGGTCTTGGCCGTCTGGATGCACATGAGAATCTCGTGCGCGCGCGCATCTTCACGCTGCAGGTAATGCGCGTCATTGGTCGCGACCAGCGGAATGCCGGTCTCCGCCGACAGCCGGTTCACTTGCGGTGTGACCCGCTTATCCTGATCGAGGCCGTGATCCTGAATCTCGAGAAAGAAATTGCCGCGCCCGAAAATGTCCTGGTAGGTGTAGGCCAGCCGCCGCGCTTCGTCGTAGCGATCCGCGAGAAGGGTCTCGTTGATATCACCGCGCAGGCACGCCGACATGGCAATGAGACCTTTGGCGTGCTGCGCCAGCAGTTCCTTATCGATGCGCGGCTTGTAATAAAACCCTTCGAGATACGCCGTCGAAACTAGGTCGATGAGGTTGCGATAGCCCTCCTGGTTCTCGCACAGCAGCACCAGGTGGTTGTAGCGATCGGAGTCCGAGCGCGTGTGCCGCCCCTGCTGTGAAACGTACACCTCGCACCCGATGACGGGATGAATCCCCTTGGCCTTGGCGGTGTTGTAAAACTGCACCGCGCCAAATAGGTTCCCGTGATCGGTCATGGCCACCGCCGGCATCTTTTGCGCGGCAACCGTATCCATGAGCTGCGAGATTTCGCACGCTCCATCCAACAGCGAATAATCCGTGTGGCAATGCAGATGAACGAAGGGCGTATCGGCCATAGTCAAACTCGGCCTCATCGAAGGCCGGCTGCGGTGGGGAGGGTCAATCTCATTGTAACGTCTCTCACCTGAAACGTCATACTCTAAGAGAGAGGAAATGATCATCAAGATCCCAACCGATCTCGCGCACGAAATCGATCGCGTCGCGGGCCGTAAGATGCGTTCGGCCTTCGTGGTGGATGTGCTCCGGAGAGAAGTTCGCCGACTTCGTCAGCGCGCCGCGCTCAAGTTATCCGCAGGTGCCTGGCGCACCGAAGATCATCCGGAACTGCTGCAGGGCGGAGCCGCTTACGTTGAGCAGATCCGCAGCGATCGCGATTAATCCTATGCTGAAAGACATCGTTTCCGCCCAGCCGCTCGCTGGCTATCGCTTGCACCTTCGCTTCGAAGACGGCATCGAGGGCGACGTGGACGTCTCGGGGTTAGTTCGATTCGACGGCATCTTCGCCGCGCTGCGCGACCACGCATTCTTCGAACAAGTTCGTGTCAATCCCGAGCTGGGCGCCATTTATTGGCCCAACGGCGCCGACCTCGACCCCGACATGCTTTATTCCCGAATCACTGGTACTCCCCTCCCATCATTCGAAGCCACGCCGTCTCGCTGACCGCGCCCCGCTATACTACCCATGTGCGCCCCACGTGGCGGTCTCTTCCCTATCTGCTCCAGCGCACCCTCCTCGCCGCCATCGACGACGGCTGCTTCTCCATCGCCAAAGGCGCCGCCTACTCGGCCCTGCTTTCCATCTTTCCCATCCTGACCTCTGCGGCCACCGTCTTCGTCATGACCGGCGCCGAATTCGTCACGGGTTCGATCACCGAGGTCCTCAAGAAAGTCCTGCCTCCCGGCACCGAAGGAGTGGTCCTCACCCAGTTCCGCGCGCGCGGCCAGAAGTCCATCACGCTCCTGATCGTCGCCCTGCTCGTCGCCCTCTGGGCCGCCGCCGGACTCCTCAAGAGCCTCATGCAAGGCTTCAACTCCGCCTACCGCATCCCGCGCGACCCTTCGTATTTCCATCAAACTGGCGTCGCCATCGGTCTGGTTTTTCTTTCCGCCATCCCGCTCGTCGGCGCCTCCGCCCTCGTCTTGTTCGGTAATCAAGCCGAACGCGCGCTCCTCGGTATCTCGCGCCTCGACCCGGTGCTCAATCCGTTGGCTCTCGTTTGGCAATTGATCGGCGAAGGAGCGCGTTACCTCACCGCCCTTGGCGCGACAGTCGCCCTTACTTGCATCCTTTACTACTACGGCCCATACCGCCCGCAGAGGTGGAGCGGCGTGTGGCGCGGCGCCGTTTTCGCAACGGTCCTGTGGTTTTTGGCCACCAAGGGTTTCGCCACCTACGTGCGTCACATTGGACACTACAACGTGATGTACGGCAGCGTCGGCGCCAGCATAGCGCTGCTGGTCTGGATGTACCTGATGGCCGTGATCGCCATCCTGGGCTGCGAGTTCAACGCTGAATTCGAGCGATTGTCAACCAGTGACGAGCCGGCCGAGCAGCCGTAAGTCCCCTGGCTTTGCCCCCTCAGTCCAATATCTGAAACAGGTTGCTGTAGTCGTCGGTCCACATGCGCAGCCCCGGCCGGCTCTCGACGGGCGCCGCGGCTTTGAAAACCAGCGGGAATTGGAAGAAACTCTGGCGGCCGGACACCAGCACCCACGATGAGGCAAAAACCGCGTTGGCGTCATCATCCTCGTTGTCAATCGTCACTGCATGCTTGCTTAGCGCGCGCGCCAGCGTGTCCACAACCGGCGCAAGGTCGAGATGTTTGTTGGATACGTGTACCGCCAACACACCGCGTGGCTGCAAGTGCCGGAAATAAAGTTCGAAAGCCTCGCGTGTCAGCAGATGAATCGGAATGGCGTCACTTGAAAAGGCATCAACCGCCAGAATGTCGTAATTCTGTGGCGCCTCGCGTTCCAGGGAGAGACGTGCATCGCCCAGCACCACCTCCGTCGTTGCCTTGCATTCGGGAAGAAACCGGAACTCGGTGCGCGCAATTCCAATCACCAGCGGGTTGATATCGTAGAAACGGTAGACGTCGCCCGGCCGCCCGTACGACGCAATGGTTCCGGTGCCCAGCCCGATCACTCCCACGCGCAAATTCAGTCTCCGCTGCGCCTCGAGGATCGTGAGGCCGATGCCGGTGTTGTAGCCGTAGTAAGTCGTCGGCTGCAGGTGCCTTGCGTCATCCATGAATTCTTCGCCATGGTTGATGGTGCCGTGCGTTAGCTTGCGCATATGCGCTTCCTCAATGCCGTCGCCCTCATCATCCACGCGCAAAGCGCCATAGAAGTTCCGCACCAGCAGACGCGAACCGCTACGGAACTTGTGCATCTCGTATCCCAAATAGCCCGCCAGCACCACCGTCGCGGCCATCGCTCCGATCCACACCGCGTACCCCAGCCAGCGGCTTTCGATCCTGACGCTCGACGGCCGCAGCACGATCACCATCATCACCGCGCACCACAGCAGCGCAATTTGTAACTCAAAGTACCCGGTAAAGAAGTGAGGCGCTACCAGTCCCACCAGCACACCGCCGAGCGCTCCACCCAGCGCAATCATCAAATAGAAGGAAGTAAGATGCCGATGCGAAGGCTTCAGCCGTGCCAGCTCGCCATGGCAGACCATGCAGCACACCGCGAGACCAATCGTGAACAGAGGAACCAAGACAATCAGTTTGGGGTTCAGGAACTTGTCGCCGAGACCATACCCCATTCCACCCAACGCCACGGCTCCCAGTTTCAAGAACGTGCTCCGGTGATTCAGGGGCATGGCAAGCTTGCCAAGCCGGAAGACCGTAATGCGGTCATACCAGCCGTGCCCTTCAAAGCAAAGAATGAAGCTCAGCAGGTACAGCGCCAGCGGCAGAATCCAAAGAAACGGAATGGACGCCACGTTCTGCGTCAGATGGTTCGTCACCGCCAGCAGCAGCGTGGAGGCGCAGGCCGCCAGCGACAGCCACATCAACTGCCGCCGCCAATCCGGCCGCTCGTCGTTATCGTCGCTTTCTTTTTCTAGCGTCCTTCCGTGACGCGCGCCCCACGCAACCGCGCCGCACAGCAGAACAAACGCAACGTATCCTGCCGACCATCCCCACGCCTGGTGCCGCGTGGAAAACTTCGGCTCCACCAGCACCGGGTAAGTGATCAGCGCCAGCATCGACCCGGCATTCGAAAGCGCGAACAGCCTATACGGCGCGGCCTGCTCGTGCGTCCGTGCGTACCAGGCCTGCACCATTGGGCTCGTTGCCGATAACAGCAGGTAGGGCAGACCCAATGTCACCGCCAGCAATCCGAGAATGCGCCACGACGGATCCTCGCCGCCCAGCGGCTTCCACGCCGGATTCGGAATCACCGGCAGCAGCGCCAGACTCGCCGCCAGCAAAGCCAGGTGCAGCCATACCTGGGCCCGCGGCGTGAGCGCCTTCACCGCTAGATGCGCGTACAGGTATCCCGCCAGCAACACCATCTGGAAGAAAAGCAGGCACGTGGTCCACACCGCCGCCGATCCGCCAAACCACGGCAGCACCATCTTGGCGATGATCGGCTCAATCTGAAACAGCAGGAACGCACTCGCGAAAATTGTGGCGGCGTACAACGCCAGCGGTGTTCCTCCGCGTCTCAGTGTCTCCGCGGTCAGTGTTGGGCTACTTGTAAGCTGCGACACCCGTGACTCGCTCTCCGATGACAAGCGCGTGGATGTGGTCGGTTCCCTCATAGGTCTTCACCGTTTCCAGATTGCACAGGTGCCGCATGATCGGAAACTCATCCGTGATCCCGTTGGCGCCCAGCAGATCGCGGCTCAGCCGCGCGCATTCAAGCGCCATCGCAACATTATTACGCTTGAGCATCGAAATGTGCGCCGGTTCGATCTTCCCTTGGTCCTTCAACCGCCCCACGTGCACTGCCAGCAGTTGCCCTTTCGTAATCTCGGTGATCATCCATGCCAGTTTTTCCTGCACGAGCTGGTGCGACGCGATCGGTTTATCGTCAAATTGCTTCCGGATGATCGAGTACTGCCGCGCCGTTTCGTAGCAGTCCATCGCCGCCCCGAGCACGCCCCAGCCAATCCCGTATCTCGCCTGCGAGAGGCACCCAAGCGGACCTTTCAGCCCCTTCGCCCCCGGCAGCATGTTCGACTCTGGAATCTTGCAATCGGCAAACGCGAGGCTCGACGTCACCGACGCCCGCATTGACCACTTCCCGTGAATGTCGGACGTAGTGTACCCGGGCGTTCCCTTCTCTACCAGGAATCCGCGAATGCCATCGTCGGTCCGCGCCCAGACGACGGCGATGTGCGCAGCCGTACCGTTCGTGATCCACGTCTTTTCACCATTCAACACCCAGCACTCACCCACGCGCCGCGCCGTTGTCTTCATGCCCGCCGGATTCGACCCGAACCCCGGCTCCGTCAGGCCGAAGCACCCGATGGCTTCGCCCGATTGCAGCCGCGGCAGCCAATGCTGCTTTTGCTCCTCCAACCCGTACGTGAAAATCGGAAACATCACCAGCGCACCCTGCACCGAAACGAAACTGCGCAGCCCCGAATCGCCGCGTTCCAGCTCTTGCATGATGAGGCCGTACTCGACGTTCGACATCCCCGCGCACCCGTATCCCTCCAGGTTCGCGCCCAGGAAACCCAGCCGCCCGAGTTCCGGAATCAACTCCGAGGGAAACCGTGAATCGCGATAGCAATCCCGAATTACCGGGACCAGCCGGTCTTCCACAAACTGCCGCGCCGTCTGCCGCACCAGCAGTTCCTGCTCGTTGAACAACGAATCCACCAGTAAATAATCCACGCCGCGAAACGGTTGCATGTACCTATCTATAGTAGGACAGGCGTTCGGCGCCTGCGCGCTACTGCGCTGAAATGAACTTGTGCTTGAGCGAAAGGCAGATGGCTAAAGTCCGGAGGTTCGAGTTGGCCAATGCAGATGATCTCAATCGACGGCAATAGGAAGAAAACGCTCCGCGCTACAATCGTATCCAATGCAGGAAAAGTACGACATCGTGGTGGTCGGCGCTGGCCACGCCGGTTGCGAGGCAGCCCGCGCCTGCGCCCGCATGGGCCTCAAAACCGCCATGGTCACGATGAATCTCGACCTCATCGCGCAAATGTCCTGCAATCCCGCCATCGGCGGCATCGCCAAAGGCCATCTGGTCCGCGAAATCGACGCGCTGGGCGGCATCATGGGGGAAGTCACCGACGCCGTCGGCATCCAGTTCCGCTTGCTCAACACCAGCCGAGGGCCCGCCGTCTGGTCGCCGCGCGCACAATGCGACAAGAAAATGTACCGCGTCAGGATGCGCGAAGTCCTCGAGCGCGAGCCCAATTTACGCATCAAGCAGGCCGAAGTCGCCGAGCTGATCATTGAGACAAATGGCTATCGTAGAATTTCGGGTGTGAAACTCCGTGATGGCCGGACCGTTCGCGCTGCCGCCGTCATCGTGACCACCGGCACTTTCCTAAACGGCCTCGCTCACGTCGGCGAGATGACCTACACTTGCGGCCGCAACGGTGAGGCGCCTTCGCAGTTGCTCGGAAATCAGTTGCGCACCCTCGGTCTTCAATGGACTCGCCTGAAAACCGGCACCCCGCCTAGGCTGGACGGTCGCACCATCGATTGGGCCCAATTCGAGCCGCAACCCGGCGATCCCGAGCCGACTCCGTTCTCATTCATGACGGAAAAGATCGATCGCCCCCAGGTCGCCTGCCACATCGGTCGCACCACCGAAGAAACCCGGCGTATATTGCAAGACAGCATTTCGCGCTCACCCCTTTATAGCGGGCAGATCAAAGGTATAGGGCCAAGATATTGCCCCTCGATCGAAGATAAAATCGTCAAATTCCCAGACAAACCCACACATCAGATCTTCTTGGAACCAGAAGGTTTAGACACCAACGAGGTCTACCTAAACGGCATGTCTACCAGCATGCCGATCGATGTCCAGGAGGCGATGGTGGCTTCAATCCCCGGTCTAGAGCATGCCGAAATGATCCGCCCCGGCTATGCGATCGAATACGACGCCATCGACCCGCGCGAGCTCCTGCACACCCTCGAAGTCAAGTCCATCAAAGGACTTTTCCTCGCTGGTCAGATCAACGGAACCTCGGGTTATGAGGAAGCCGGATGCCAGGGCCTTATCGCCGGCATCAACGCCGCGTGTCAGGTCGGCGGCCTCCACTCGGTCATCATTCCACGCACAGACGGTTACACCGGAATCCTGATCGATGATCTCATTACCAAGGGTGCCGATGAACCGTACCGCATGTTCACCTCCCGTGCAGAATTCCGCCTGCATCTCCGCATCGATAACGCCGACGAGCGGTTGACGCCCCTTGGTCGCCGCGTCGGATTGGTAGGCGACCAGCGGTGGAGTATCTTCACTACCAAACAAGAGCAGAAAACCAGGCTTCGGGAAGTCCTATCCCGCCATCAGAACGGCCAATGGCTGAAACGTCCAGAGTCACGCATCGAAGATCTGCGGCCTTGGATCGTTGAATCCTTGGGTGCCCAGCCGGTGCGTGGCTTGCTGCCAACTGTCGAAACCGAAAGCAAGTACGCTGGCTACATCGGTCAACAGGAGCGCCAGATCGAGCGGCTGAAAAAGTCAGAAAACCGCCACATTCCTAATAACTTCGGCTTTCGAAAAGTCCCTGGCCTATCGAGAGAGATCGGCGAGAAGCTGGAAAAGGTTCAGCCAGCCACCATCGGCCAAGCTGCCCGGATCCCAGGTGTGACTCCAGCCGCCATTGCCATCCTGGATGTCTATCTGAGCATGGGCCGTGTTTGCTGAGGCGCTTCGCAAGCAGCTGTCTTTACTAGAAATCGAGCTATCCCATAGACAAGTATGCGAGTTAGAACAGCACTTCAACTTGCTCAATCGATGGAACAAAGTCATAAACCTCACCACAATTGAGGGCCTCGATGAGACCGTTCAGATGCATTACTGCGAGTCTCTTTTTCTCGGAAGGTGCCTGCCCCAAGAAGCACTCAAGATCGTAGATGTAGGGTCTGGCGCTGGCTTTCCAGGAGTCCCTATTGCCATCCTCCGGCCCGATTGCCAGGTGACTCTACTTGAGTCTAACCGGCGAAAGAGCGTGTTTCTACAAGAGGCGACTCGGGAGTTAGGAAACACCCAGGTGGTTCAAAAGAGAGCGCAAGAGGTTTACGAGCGGTTTGATTGGGCTGTTTCTAGGGCGGTGAACTACAGAGAAATCGAAGAGTCGCTTGGAAGACTGGCACCGAATGTCGCGCTACTGGCGGGTGAAGACTGTCCAAATGATTATTTCACGTGGAACAAAGTGAAACTTCCTTGGGGTCGGCAACGATTTGCCTGGCTGCGAAGTTCCACGTGAAACATCGTGCTAACATAGGTCCAAATTGGGAAAAGTCATCGCTGTCACCAACCAGAAAGGCGGCGTCGGAAAAACAACCACCGCCATAAATCTGGCCGCATCGCTCGCTGTAAGCGACATTCGAGTGCTCTTGATCGATTCAGATCCGCAAGGAAATGCGACCAGCGGGCTTGGGATCTCAAAATCATCGGACCGACCGAGCCTCTACCATGTGCTACTCGGCGAGTACGAACTCGACGCTGCAGTTATCAAGAGCGAGCTGGAAGGCCTGTTTGTGGTTACGTCCGACAAGAACCTCATTGGTGCGAACCTAGAACTCGTGCCCGTGGCGGAACGGGAGCTTCGCTTACGCCACAAGATCGCGCAAGTCAAAGATCAATATGAATTCATCCTGATTGACTGCCCGCCTGCCCTAGATCTGCTGACACTAAACGCTTTAATGGCCGCAGACTCTGTTCTTATTCCAATCCAGTGCGAGTTTTTTGCCCTGGAGGGCATATCTGAGCTTATCGCTACTATCGACAGAATCCGCGAAACGCTGCAGCACCCTCTCGCAATCGAGGGAATACTACTCACCATGTTCGATGACCGCACCAACTTGACCCGACAGGTAGCGGCCGACTTGCGAGAATTCTTCGGCAACGACGTACTACAAACAGTAATTCCGCGAAGCGTTCGACTGGCTGAAGCTCCGAGCCATGGGAAACCGATTCTGACCTACGACCTCCGGTCGCGGGGAGCAGAAAGCTACATTCAACTAGCTAAGGAGATTTTGGATCGTGACCACGCCAAACGAAAATCCGCGCAGAGCGTTGGGTAGAGGGCTTGGAGCGCTGCTGCCGACAAGACCACTAGCGGCTGCGGCACCCGCACCTAGGCCGGAACCAGAAAACTCCAGCCGGATCGCGATCGAGCTCATCGATCCGAATCCGGTGCAACCGCGGCGGGTGTTTCAGCAGGATGCACTGCACCAACTTGCCGACTCGATCCGGCAGCACGGTATCATTCAGCCACTTGTGATCAGAAGAAGTGGCGAGCGCTACCAGCTTGTGGCGGGAGAACGGCGATGGCGGGCGGCAAAGATTGCCGGCCTGACGGAAGTCCCAGCGGTCTTACAGGAGATTTCAGACGATCATCTTCTTGAAATCACACTGATCGAAAACATTCAACGCGAAGATTTGAACCCCATCGAACTCGCCGTTGCACTTGATCGCATGGCCCACGAACTCAACATAAATCAGGATGAGATCGGAAGACGGACCGGAAAGGATCGCAGCACAATCTCGAATTCGATTCGCCTGCTGCAATTGCCACCTGACTTACAGCAGCTCGTAGCGGAACGGCGGCTCTCGGCGGGACACGCAAGGTCACTGCTGGCCCTGACTGATGAAGAGATGCAGCGCAAACTGGCGGAGAAGATCGTCGCTCAGGGGCTGTCGGTGCGCCAGGTTGAGCGCCTGACCAAGCGTCTGACGGAACCGCGCGACCCGGCAGCGGAGGACGACGAGACACTCGATCCAAACGTCAAGGCGGCGATTGCAGATATGGAGCGCGTACTCGGCACGAAGGTTCGTATTGTGGAGAAGAGCAGCAACCGAGGCAGGATCGAGATTGACTACTACTCACCGGATGATTTGGACCGCATTTACACGCTGATCGCCGGATCCGCGGAGTAGCGGTTATTTCATCAACTTCAGGATTTCCGCCAGTTCGCGCCGGATCTCGGGAAGCGGATCGGAAAACAAAATCTGCTGTTCCTGTTTTATCTCTTTGTGAGCGTTTTTCGCCTCTTCATGCATGAATTGGCGCGCCCCGTCGATGGTGAATCGCTTCTCGTAGAGCAGGTGTTTGATCCGCAAAAGAAGCTCGACGTCCTTGCGCCGATAAAGCCGGTGGCCAGTGCCAGATTTCTTCGGGCTCAGGGAAGGGAATTCAGTTTCCCAATAGCGGAGCACGTAGGGCTCCACGCCCAGCATCGTACTGACCTCGCCGATGCGGAAGAAGAGCTTATCTGGGATCTCGGGCGCATTCGCTGTGGCAACGGCTTCCGGCACTACACCCGCCATGCTACGAGATGGTGACCAAGGCGTCAACCACTGTTTAGTAGATAACTGTTTGGATCATTACGTACACTAGCGAAAGGTCAGAGGCGCAATGCCACAAGGATGAGCTGGCGCGCTGTGTAGCTTCGCCCGGCCGCGGATTCATCGAGTTTGCGGTAAGCGGGGCCGGGATATCGAGGCGTAGTAGCGCCGAGGTCATTCGGGGACTCGCAGTGCACGGGGCGGATATAAACGCTCGCACCCGAGATGATGCGCAAAGGCCGCTTCACATCGCAGCAGCGATGGGCAAGATGAAGGCAGTCGAGGCACTCGTCGGACTTGGCGCGGATCTGACAGCCAAAGACTCCCAGGGGCGGACGCCACTCGATGCTGCCGAGCGCGCCGGCCTAACCGATGTCGTCGCACTCCTCAGACGTGCCGTGGCGGCCAAATAAACTGACTCGGTCGGGTCGAGGACTGGCGCTATTGTTCCGCAGGTGCGGCTGAATTGAACGAATGCCTCCGCTATCTTCGCAACGCACTTTTTGGGATTCAGTACAACGGGCGGTCTGGCACCGGGTTTTGCCGACACCGGGTTTTGCCGCTTCCGGTCAGCGCTGACTCCAACCGTTCGATATGATCGCTTCCTGCAAATCACGTTCTAAGGCCGAGAACGCCGGCAGATCCCGCAGCGGGCTAAAATCTTCACAATACGGTGCGTGTCAATGAAAATGAGACACACAGCGTGAAAGTTTAAGGAGCTTTCTCCTGGTCCGGAGGCTTGTTGATCCAGACGGCAGTAGGGAGAGAAGGCGGCTTGGGAGGGCGGCGGACGAAGCG